>OJBX01000011.1_pt1 | contig 207238 bp, 193 predicted proteins | sample 1590751 | NCBI WGS metagenome assembly OJBX01 (sample SAMN05416780, study PRJEB24817) | seawater metagenome | isolation source: Sea water | place: Canada:Atlantic | collected 2013-07
CCGCTTTGACGCGGATTTTGACGTTGTAGTCGATGACGCGTTTCACCGCGACGAGTACTTTCATAGCTTCCTCGCTTGGCTTGTAATAAAAGCCGTTAACCTGGGACGGCACCCGCTCAGCGAGCACCCTTGATTGAATAGCGATTAGTAATAGAGTTACTAAGTACGTTGTAAGCGAAAACGTCTTGCTCGAGTACTGCCAACATGGCGGCACTTTAAAATTCATTCAAGCGTTTGATAGGTACACAATTGAAAAACCCTATCAATTTGCCATAGCCTGCTAGTAAGCGACAAGGCTTGCAAGCTACTGCCTTGGTCGAAACCGCCAAGTGATGAGCAGCATAGGCAACCAAGAAATGCTGCTTGCACCATCGTAGGCGTGACCTGACACAGGTATTATGCCTATCATGGGACATAACCAGAAGCAAACGACCGTTTTAAATTAAGGCCATCTGTTTATAAGCTAGTGCCATAATGTAGGCATTCACGGGCTTTTGCAGTTAATGGCGCTTAAAGAGAATAAGGAGAAGCCGGGTGGAAACTGTTGAACGCGATGTAATGGACTTTGATGTCGTCATTGTCGGCGCTGGCCCATCCGGGCTTTCCGCCGCCTGCCGACTCATGCAGCAAGCTAACGAAGCGGAACAGGAATTGACGGTTTGTGTGGTGGAAAAAGGCTCAGAGGTCGGCGCCCATATTTTGTCAGGTGCGGTCTTTGAACCCCGCGCGCTAACAGAGCTATTTCCTGATTGGGAAGAGCGCGGCGCCCCTCTCAACACGCCCGCTATTCGTGATGACGTTATTTTACTTAAGGACGCTGAGAAGGCGCAAAAAGTGCCAAATGCACTGGTGCCGAAAAGCATGCATAACACCGGCGGCGATCAGCAGCGCTATGTGATCAGTGCCGGTAATTTGTGTCGCTGGCTGGCCGAGCAGGCTGAAGCACTCGGCGTGGAAATTTTTCCAGGCTTTGCCGCCCAGGACGTCATCATTGAAGACAATGCGGTGCGCGGTATTCTGATTGGCGATATGGGTGTCGCCGCTGACGGTACGCCCAAAGATGGCTACATGCCAGGGATGGAACTACGCGCCAAATACACGCTCTTTGCTGAGGGCTCGCGCGGTCACTTGGGTAAGCGCTTGATTAAAGACTTTTCACTGGATGCGGGCCGTGACCCCCAGCATTACGGTATCGGTCTGAAAGAGCTTTGGGACGTACCTGCCGACAAGCATGAACCAGGACTCGTGGTGCACGGCTCAGGCTGGCCACTGGATAAGAACAGCCATGGCGGTTGGTTTCTATATCACGCTGAAAATCAACAAGTCGTGGTCGGCCTCATTATGGATCTGGGCTACCAAAACCCTTGGCTTTCGCCGTTCGATGAATTTCAGCGCATGAAGCATCACCCCGCGATTAGCCAATACCTGGATGGCGGCAAACGTGTCGCTTACGGCGCCCGGGCCATCACTAAAGGTGGCTTCAACTGTTTACCTAAAATGACCTTTCCCGGCGGCCTACTGCTTGGCTGTGATGCCGGCACGCTCAATTTTTCCAAGATTAAAGGCTTACACACCGCCATGAAGTCTGGCTTAGTGGCCGCCGAAAGCGTGTTTGAAGCCATTAAAGGTGGTGATGAAGGCGCTCAGGAACTGACTAGTTTTACCCAGAAGTGGGAAGCCAGCTGGGCGTATCAGGAGCTTAAAGAGAGTGCCAGCTTCGGCCCCGCCATCCATAAATATGGCACGATTGGTGGCGGCGCCTATAACTTTGCCCACCAGTTGCTGGGTAATAAGCTGCCCAACGTGCACGACACCACTACCGATCACGGCGCCCTGAAGCCTGCGGACGAGTTTGAAAAGATTGATTATCCCAAACCTGATGGCAAGCTTTCTTTCGACAAACCGTCGTCGGTGTTTTTGTCGAACACCAACCATGAAGAGAATCAGCCCTGCCATTTACGCCTGGATGACCCAGAACTACCGATTCGTGACAACTTGCCCAAGTACGCAGAACCAGCTCAGCGTTACTGCCCGGCCGGCGTTTATGAAGTGGTGGAAGATAGTGAGGGGCAGCCGCGCTTTCAGATCAATTTCCAAAACTGCGTGCACTGTAAAACCTGTGATATTAAAGACCCCGCGCAGAATATCACTTGGGTAGCACCGGAAGGCGGTGGCGGCCCTAACTATCCGAATATGTAAAACAGGCAACAACGACAGACGCTACGGCTAGGCGAGCAGCCTCTCTCCCTAGCCGTAACGCCCCTTTTGAATCCCTACTCATGCCCCCTCTTCGTTACGAGGGGAGCGCGCTTAGCGGACTCTCCAATACTTGAATGGGCGCACGGCGAGCAATAAGCCTGCGCCTCCCAGCTTGGTCGAAGCGTACATCGATCACTGGGTCACTAGCACTTCCCTCGACCGCCGCTACCTCACCTTGCCCAAATACCGCATGATGAAGACGTTGACCGGGGTAGAAGTGAGTGTCAGTTGAATACTCTGCTTGACGCTCTTCCACCTGCGCGGCAGCCAGCGCAATATCATCGCGCCCAAGGCGCGCTAGATAGCGCTCAACCAGCGCGACCGATGCCACCTGCAGGGAAGCCGACGGGGGGCTGGGGTTAGCGAGGCTGGAAGCCACTCGCATGCTGTCTTGCCAGGCGCTTTCGCCAATAAAGCGACTGGGGCGGTGCGCGCCGCCATCATGAAGCACCAGAAGCTGTTCTTGGGCACGCGTGATGGCCACGTAGAAAAGCCGCCGCTCCTCTTCCAAGCGCTCGTCGTTAAGCGGATTATCGCGGCTATAGTGGGGAAAATCCTCCTCGTTGACGCCAACCACCGCGACCAAAGGCCACTCCAGTCCTTTAGCGCCGTGCACAGTACTAATGAGGACACCTCCCGCCTGGTTCTCAACCGGGCGCTCCAGCAGCTCGATAAACGCATCTGGGTCTTGCACACTTTCAGCCTGCTCGATCAAGACATCGAGCAGGCGAACATCCTCTTCACCCTTATCCCGTCGTGCGGCCGCACGTTTGAGCGTTTTTTCCGCCTCGATGGTTTCCACCACGTGTCTTAACAGCTCGGCAGGTGGCCATGCACTCAGTTTTGGCAAGTCACATAGCAGCGTCCAGCGCTTTTTAAGCGTGCGCCGCTGGATTGGCTTTAACGCCGATAACATAGGATCATGCCGTTCGGGCCACTGCTGGGTCGATGCCAATTGATAGGCTAACCGCTGCAGCCGTTCACGGGCGACAAAGGGAGTAGGCTGAGAAAGCAGTAGTAACAATTGCTGAGGGTCACGCAACAGATCCGGACGACGTGACAGTTTTAAATACCCAGCCAAGGCCTGCACCAGCGGTAGACGAAAAACAAAACGATCCTCGCGCTGCAGTCGAAAGGGAATACCCGCCTGCAAAAGCGCCAGCTGAAACGGCACCGATAGCGCCCAACTACGCACCAGCAAACTGGCCTCGTTAAACGCTCGCCCCTGGGCCTGCCAATCCATCAGTGCGTCTAACAGCAGCCGACTGCCCTGGCCTACCGAAACCTGCGTCTCCGGGTTATTAGGCGCCGCCAGACACAGTTGATTAGGGCGACGTTGGTTCGCAGCAATCGCATGATTAGCCGCCAGCGCCAGCGCATGACCATGGCGAAAGGTGGTCGATAGCGGGTAGTCGGTGGCTGCGCCAAAGGTCGCTGTAAAGTTTTCCAGCATCGTGTCAGGCTTGGCGCCGCGCCACTCATAAATGCATTGATTGGCATCACCAACGGCCATCACATCCGCGCGGCTGCCCACCAGCACCGATAAAAGGCGCTGCTGAGCGGCATTGATATCCTGGTATTCATCGATAATGACATGATCGAGATAGCCTTCGACGCGACCACGTAGGGCGCTGCTCGCCTCCAGTGCCTGTAGAGGGCGATAGAGCAGATCGGCATAAGTCATTACTCCTTCTGCCGCTAGGAGTCGCTCTGCTTCAGCAAAAGCGGCCGGAAAATAGTCGGTATCCGGGTCAAAATTGAGCCGTTCATAGAGCGACTCTGGGGGGATCATTTCTGCTTTAACCAAGCCGCAGAAGTGAGCTAACGTTTCCAGCCGATCACCTTCCAGCGCCGCATCACGACGCTCAACCGCATCACTCAGGACATTAAGGCTCGCTTGGCGAAGCAGCCGCTCTAATTGCCAATCGGCGGATAGTAACTGACGCGGCGCCAGCGCTCCCCAGCGGCATAAGCTTTGGGTCAAGCGGTGCCCCAGTGAGTGAAACGTGCGCACATCGGGTAGCGCCTGCCCAGCGGGTGCCATTGAGGCTAAACGACGCTGAAAATCATCTTTGGCCGAGCGGTTAAACATCAGCACTAAGATACGCTTGGGCGGCACATCATTCGCCAGCAGATGAAGCACTCGAGCGGCCATCGTCGTGGTTTTGCCCGCCCCAGCGACGGCCGCTACCCGCGCATGCCCTGCTTGATGGTTAACAACGGCCTGCTGTTCAGCGGTTAACTTCACATCGCCTCGCCTGATGATTCACTGTCTACCTGACCGAGCACAAACCAGTGACCGGCGCTCATGACCCCGATCTCCGTCTTGCCATCCATAGCGTCACGCGTTTCTGCAGCCTCCACCAACTGGTAATACACATTGCGGTGCAGCCTAGCCGCCAGACCGAAACGCACCGGCAGTTGCGGCACGGCTTCGCCTTGAGGGGTCAACGTCACGGAGAGCGGATGTTCGGCATCCAGGCGAACGACGTCATCAAACTGCGTGGTAAACCACCAAGCGTCGTCATGAAAATCGGCCTCTACGGCGACCAACGGTAGGTCATCAACCTCTATGCGCCAACGCTCGACTGGCGTCACCAAACAGTAACCATCTTCATCAAGACGCAGCAGCGTGGCTAATAAACGCGCTATCTTGGGCCGGGAAAAAGGCTCGCCTTCGTGCCACCAGCGGCCATCTGAATGAATACGCAGGTTCATGTCTCCAGAGAGCGGCGGCTGCCACTGATCAAGAGGAGGAATGGTGCCAGCCCGTTCTCCCTCTTCACCACGTTGTGACAGCAATCTATCGATATTCATCTCGCTCTCCTTGCTTTAGCGTACTCACCCCAGACTATAGAAGACCAGACTGCGCCAATGCCTCTTTGACATGGTCGGGTGCATCAGGTGCGGCGGCACGAAAGAGTTGATAAAAGTTCGCGGTGGTCTGCATGGCGACCTCGTCAACACTAATCCCACGCGCCGTAGCGATGCATTCCGCCACTTCCACCACCCAGGCGGGCTCATTGGGCTTGCCGCGATAAGGAACAGGGGCAAGGTAGGGGCTATCGGTTTCTATTAGCAGGCGATCCAGCGGCAGTTGGCGAGCCAATTCCCGCAGTGGTGCGGCATTACGAAAGGTAATAATGCCCGATAACGAAATATAAAAGCCTAGCCTTACCGCTTCTCGCGCCATCGCCAAGTCTTCCGTAAAACAGTGTAATACACCGCCCACGCGGGGGTCGCTATATTCACGTAGCAAGGCAAGTGTTTCTTCTTTGGCTTCACGGGTGTGAACAATGACCGGCAGCTCCAATTCGCGGGCGGCCAGCAGATGGCGCTTAAACCGCTCATGCTGCACGCCCACTGGCACGCTGTCGCGATAGTGATAATCCAACCCGGTTTCACCGATGGCTACCGCGCCGTACTGCTCGGCGGCCTCTTTTATCTCCTCGACGCTGGGTTCGTTCTCGCTCTGGTGCAAAGGATGCAAGCCAGCTGAAATAACCACATCGTGGTGTGCACGCGCGATAGCGGCCAGCTTGGGCAGCTCTTCCAAGGTAACGGCAACCGCCAGAAACTGACTGACGTGGGCAGCTCGCGCCGCATCAAGCGTGGCAGCAAGGTCACCTCCGTGAGTCTGCTCGGATAAACGATCTAAATGACAGTGTGAATCGACAAACATGCAGGTCTCGACAACAGATAGGTCACTAACGCAATGGGCATTGAGTGCACAGCGTCAGCGACGGTTTTATTCAAAGCGTAAACGACGGGGCGGCCTTGTCTAGCTGCCCGGCAAGCAGCGTCTCAATGCGGTCACGCACTGGGTAATCTTGCTGGCTGAAATGCAGGCCAATCCCTGGCATACGGCGGCCACTGACGCCTTCCGGCGACACCCACACCACTTGCCCGGTGATGGAAAGGCGTTCGCTTTCCCCCGGCAGCGTCAACAGTAAAAAGACCTGCTGCCCCAGCGCATACGGTGTCCTTGTGGGTACAAAAATGCCGCCGCGATCTAAAAAAGGCATATAGGCGGAGAGCAAGGTCGGCACGTCGGGAATGTGAAGAGAGAGCGCTTTCTGAGCTGCCATAACGACCTCGCTAGATGAGCGTGAAAGAGAAAGACACAACCCGCTAGGAGCGCAAAAGCGCCGACCAGCGCACTAACCAGGCTTCCAGCACCAGTTGGGGATTGGGATTAGCGCCCACCGCCAGCAATCGTCGCTGTTCGCGGGCATAATCCAGCAGCCGAAACCAATCCTGCACGCGGCCATTTTTGACCGCTTGGCGGTAGAGCGGTTCTAAATCAGGGTTGTGCAACACTTCCGCCTCGCCAGACAAACCGAGACGAATCAGGTCTTCAAGCCAGGCAATACCGTACCACAAGATGGCATCTATCGCCTGACGATCCAGCCGCGCAGCCTCAGAAACAGGCTCTGCCCCACGCACCAGTTGCTCAAAGCTATCGTGGATCTGGTGGCGCAAGGCTCGCTCTTCTGGCGCAGCCAACTCCACCGCTAAAAGCGGTAACCCGCCCGCTACCTGCCACCAGAAGTAGGCCTCGTCAGCGCTATTGAGTTTTTCGATAAGCCATCCACGACACGCCTCAAAGGCCACGCTTGGCAATGACCACTGCTGACAGCGAGAGCGGATGGTCGGCAACATGCGAGACGGCACGTCCGAAAGCAGAATGAACAGCGTTTTATCGCCCGGCTCTTCGAGGCTTTTGAGTAGCGCATTGGCGGCAGCGATGTTCATTGCCTCAGCCGGGGAGATCACAATAACGCGGTACCCACCCTGCTGGGCCGTTTGCGAGACAAAGCGATTCACCTCACGAATTGGGTCTATCCGAATCTGACGTTTGCCCTCTTCCGGCCCAACACGAAGCAAATCGGGATGGTATCCCGACGCCAGCATCCGGCAGCTGTGGCAATGACCACAGGCCTGCTCCTCAGGCTTGGCGCATAGCGTGCGTGCAATGAGCGCCTCCGCCAACGACTGTTTACCCAACCCATGAGCACCGTGAATGAGCAGCGCATGGGGCATGCGCCCACTATCGGCTAAGCGCGTCAACTGATGCCAGAGGGCCAGATGCCAGGGCATAACGCCGATTAACGCCATGTGGCTACTCGCGCCGAAAGGGTCTGACGGAGCTGCGCTTGTACTTCTTCGAGCGGGTATTGAGCGTCAATGACGGCAAAGCGCTCCGGTGCCGCCTCTGCTCTTGCCAGGTAGGCATCACGCACCGATTGGAAAAAATCGGCCTGCTCTTGCTCAAAGCGGTCGCGCTGCTCATGACGATTGCGCAGACGTGATTCCAGGCGCTGTTTCGCCGCCTCTTTAGGCATATCAAGCAATAGAGTCAGATCAGGCGAAAGCCCTTGCTGAACGAAGTTTTCCAACACGGCGATACGCTCTTTGGCGATACCCCGCCCACCGCCTTGATAGGCAAAGGTGGCATCGGTAAAACGATCACACACCACCCAGGCGCCTCTTGCCAGGGCGGGGAGGATTTTTTCGGCCAAATGCTGGGCGCGCGCGGCAAACATCAGTAGCAACTCTGCATCCACATGGAGCGGTTCTTGAGGGGCGGGATCCAGCAACAGCGTGCGAATAGCTTCGCCACGCTCCGTACCGCCTGGCTCCCGAGTGCGTACGACTTCCAGCCCTTGGGCTTCCAGCCACTCAGCGACAAAACTGACATTGGTGGACTTCCCCACGCCCTCGCCGCCTTCCAGTGTAATGAAGCGTCCGCGCTGACTCATCATGCTTCCTTACTGTAAAAATGGCTGAAGTGGTGACATTGGTGATGGGTCATGACGATTACCGGTTACGAATATAGCGATTGACGGCATTATTATGCTCGCGCAGCGTGCGCGAGAAATGGTGCGTGCCATCACCCCGAGAAACGAAATAGAGCGTTTCGCCGGGCAATGGGTCGACCGCCGCTTCTAACGAAGCGCGCCCAGGCAGAGCAATCGGCGTGGGCGGAATGCCATCAATGACATAAGTGTTATAGGGCGTCGCTTCGCGGAGATCGGCGCGGGTAATGCGCCCTTCGTAGCGCTCGCCCATCCCATAAATAATCGTTGGGTCCGTTTGTAAGCGCATCCCCTGCTCCATACGGCGCTTGAACACCCCAGCAATTTCACGACGCTCCTCTGGCGCACCGGTTTCACGCTCAATTAAGGAGGCCATGATGAGTGCTTCATAGGGGGAGTCGATGGTGAGATCGTCAGCGCGCGCTTCCCAGACGTTGTCCAGAATACGCTCCATACGCTCGAGCGATTGACGAAGGATATCGACATCACTCATGCCCAGATGGTAGCGGTAGGTGTCGGGAAAGAACCAACCTTCAGGAAAGGTATCCTCACGATCGAGTAGCGTCATTACCTCTTCATCACTCAACTTAGCCGTGCGGTGATCGAGCTTAGGCGCTGCATTGAGCAAGTCGCGCATTTGACGAAAGGTCCACCCTTCCGGAATCGTTAGTGAGTAGGTAACGACGTTATTACTGCCCAGCAGCGCCATCATTTCCAAACCACTCATATCCGGCAAAAGCCGATATTCGCCGGTACGCAACCGCGGCACGCGCTCGGGCTCCACCCGGGCCAATAAGCGAAACGCCCAGGCATCTTGCAACACGCCCTGGCTTTCCAGCTCCGCCACTACTTGGTTGAACCCTGCACCTGAAGGCACTTGGTAGAGCGTTGGTTCTTCTAGAGCGAGGGGAGCTTCTAATCTATTTTGCCAATAGAAATAACCGCCCGCCGCACTCGCAGCCCCGACGACAACTACTACCAACAAAGCGGTTAATAACCGTTTCACCATGACACCTCTAGGAAATTGCAGGGCGATATCGAGAAAAACATAAGCGTTTAGACAAAACCGAGTAACCGATGGGCTAAAGGCTGAAATGGGTCTGGCTGACTGTTCGCCCAGCGCTGCAGCAGAGTACCATCCGCTGCCAACAAGGTAGCGACAGGCCACACCCCCTGAACGGAGTTTGCCACCCACAAGCGCTCGACCTGAGCCAGATCCTTCAACGACAGCGCTGCCTGAGTCACGGCCCCCTGCTCTATCAAGCCAGCGCGTAGCGTGCCTGCAACGCCGCAGTGGTCCACAAAAGGCGTGAATACCTGCCCCGCCTGCTGCCAAAAAACATTCATACTGGTGGCTTCTATCAACCAGCCTTCGCTATCCGCCAGTAAACCTTCGGCAATGGCGGCATCACACCACTCTTGCCGAGCGAGCACGTTCTCCAGCCGGTTAAGGTGTTTGATGCCCGCCAACCGCGGCTGCTGGCTCAGACGCCAATCACAAAGTCGCACGGTCACCCCGTGCTGCCAGCGCTGAATCGAGGGCTGAAAAGGTGTGCGACGACTCAGTAAACGCGGTGTTACTTGATCCGGCTGCGCATACCCCCGCCCGCCACTACCACGCGTCACGATAAGTTTGAGTACTTCCAGTTCAGCGGTGCAATCACCTTGCCATGTGGCGTCCAAAGACGCTTGGCAAGGTAACGGTATATTTAGGCGCTGACATCCCAATGCTAAGCGATCAATGTGATAACGCCATAGCACCGGGGCACCCGCGCGCAACAGCACCGTTTCAAACAGGCCGTCGCCATACGCTAGCCCGCGATCATCAAACGGTACCGTTTGTTGGTCAGATAACGCGGGCGGCAGCATCGCCAATTACACCTTCTTGAACAATAGCGAGCCGTTAGTACCACCAAAGCCAAAGGAGTTGGAAAGCGCCATGTCAATACGCATGTTTCGCGCAGTGTGCGGCACATAATCCAGATGACAACCCGGCTGCGGGTTATCAAGATTGATGGTCGGCGGTGCAACCTGATCACGAATAGCCAGAATACTGAACACCGCTTCTACCGCACCAGCGGCACCCAGCAGGTGGCCGATCATCGATTTCGTCGAGCTCACTGCTACGCTATTGGCAGCATCACCGAGTACGTTTTCGATAGCACGGCTTTCTGCCAGGTCGCCTGCCGCGGTTGAAGTACCATGGGCGTTGATATAGTGCACGTCAGACACGTCTACCTGGGCATCTTTAATCGCGTTGCGCATGGAGAGCGCCGCGCCGCGCCCATCTTCCGGTGGCGACGTCATGTGATAAGCATCATCGCTCATGCCAAAGCCGACCAGCTCAGCATAGATGTGAGCACCGCGCGCCTTGGCGTGCTCATACTCCTCAAGCACCAGCACGCCAGCGCCATCGGATAACACAAAACCGTCGCGGTCTGTGTCCCAGGGACGGCTTGCCGCTTCTGGATCGTCATTACGCGTAGACAGCGCGCGCGCCGCCGAAAAACCGCCCAACCCTAACGGCGTGGTGGCCATTTCAGCCCCACCGCAGATCATCACGTCCGCATCGCCATAGGCAATCGTGCGGGCGCTGTAACCAATGTTGTGTGTGCCGGTGGTACAGGCCGTCGTAATGGCAATGTTCGGCCCTCTAAAGCCGTGCTGAATCGCCATATTGCCTGAAATCATATTGATGATGGATCCCGGCACAAAGAACGGCGATACCTTGCGGGCGCCGCCCTTATTGAGCGCGTTGTGGTTATGCTCAATCATTGGTAAGCCACCAATGCCTGAGCCGATAGCCACACCGATACGGTCTGCATTCTCTTCCGTGCACTCAATACCGGCATCTTCAACCGCCTGAGCACCCGCCGCCATGCCGTACTGAATAAATAGATCCATCTTGCGGGCATCTTTAGGATTCAGGTACGGGCTAATATCAAAATTCTTGATCGACCCACCAAAACGCGTATTGAAGCCACTGGTGTCAAAGTGCTCAATAGGGGTAATACCGCTTTTACCGGCGACAATATTTGCCCACGACTCATCGACGTTATTGCCCACTGGGGTCACCAGGCCTAACCCAGTTACCACTACCCTTTTCCGTGCCATCAGCTTTCCTCCAGGCATCCATGGTGACGCGACCCACTTGGGTCATTTGCTGCTTAATTTTGGTCAACAGTATAACGGAGATTGAACGTTATAAGCATTGTGGCAGCAAAGCAAAAAAGCCGCCCTGCGAAAGGACGGCTCTTAAGGCGGGTGGCTAGCACCCCACCCAGGTTCGATGCATCGACGCAGCCCTTACTGGTGGGCGTTTACGTAATCGATGGCTTCTTGAACCGTGGTGATTTTCTCAGCTTCTTCATCAGGAATTTCAGTATCGAATTCCTCTTCCAAAGCCATTACCAACTCAACGGTGTCGAGCGAATCAGCACCCAAGTCTTCTGTGAAAGAAGAGTTGTTTTGGATGTCTTCTTCTTTAACGTTCAGGCGCTCTGCTACCACTTTCTTCACGCGCTCTTCAATAGTACTCATCAACGTACTCCAGTCGTTCACATTAGCCGTTTTTGATAACCAGCTATTTGGAAACCGCAAGCCAAAAGCTGCGGGGTAGTTTATAGACGCCCTTGGGTCGACGCAACCGCCATCCCCAAGGCCATCAACGCATATTCATGCCGCCATTCACGTGAAGCGTCTCACCAGTGATATAACCGGCTGCATCACTAGTCAGAAAGCCCACCGCTGCGGCGATCTCTTCCGGTGCCCCTAAACGGGCCAACGGAATTTGCTTCAGCAACATGTCATGTTGTGCTTCAGGCAGTGCTTCGGTCATATCGGTAGCAATGAAGCCAGGTGCCACCGTATTCACCGTAATGGCACGCGAGGATACCTCACGCGCTAACGCACGGCTAAAGCCTTCCATGCCTGCTTTTGCTGCAGCGTAGTTAGTTTGGCCCAGGTTGCCCATGGTTGCCACTACGGAGCTAATCGACACAATACGCCCAAAACGCGCCTTGGTCATACCCCGCAAACACGCCTTACTCACACGATAGACAGATTTTAAGTTGGTATCCATCACAGAATCCCACTCATCTTCCTTCATACGCATCAGCAAATTGTCTCGCGTGATACCGGCATTGTTAACCAAAATGGTCGGCGCACCAAAGCGCTCGGTAATGGTTTTCAATACGCTATCGATGCTGGCCTGATCGGTCACATTGAGGCACAGACCGGCACCTTCAATGCCATTCGCCTTCAGATCCGCATCAATTTTTTCTGCGCCAGACTCGCTCGTTGCCGTGCCAATCACGATTCGGCCTTGACGGCCTAGCTCATGCGCAATGGCCTGGCCAATACCACGACTGGCACCTGTTACCAGGGCAACTCTACTTTCTTGGGTCATAACGTTCTGCCTCTAACCGTGTAATCAAGCAAGGATAGCGGAATAACACCACCCTCGGTCACGCTTTATCAGCCAACGTTTCACGCGCCAGCTCAAGCGCCGCATTCAGGCTATCAGGGTCATTGACCGCTAATCCCTTACTGCCCTTAACGATACGCTTGTTGAGGCCAGTCAACACCTTTCCTGGCCCACACTCAATAAACACCTCCACGCCTTGACTCGCCATTGCTTCGACGCAGGCGCTCCAGCGTACTGGCTGATAGAGCTGTTCGATTAATCGCGTGCGCAGTGTAGCGGTATCCGCATGCGCTTTGGCATCGACATTTTGGATGACGGTATAGCGGGGCGTCCGCAGCTCGATCGTCTGCATTGCCTCTGCCAAGCGCTCGGCGGCCGGACGCATCAACGCACAGTGGGAAGGAACCGAAACAGGCAGAGACATGGCACGCTTGGCGCCCGCCTCTTGGCAGGCAACTATCGCCCGCTCAACGGCCGCCTTGGAACCTGCCACCACGACCTGACCGGGAGAGTTATAATTGACCGCAGACACCACGTCGCCCTGGGCGGCTTTTTGACAGGCAGCTTCTACCGCATCATCAGCCAAGCCCAGGATCGCCGCCATACCGCCTTCACCGGCGGGAACGGCCTCCTGCATGGCGTCACCGCGCAGTCGCACTAAGTTAACGCCTTCGGCAAAACTCATGACGCCCGCGCACACCATTGCGCTGTACTCCCCCAAACTATGGCCTGCCATAACGGTGGGGCGCGGCCCTTCCAACTCCTGCCAGACGCGCCAAATGGCAACGCTGGCAGTGAGTAGCGCGGGCTGGGTGCACGCAGTTGCGTTAAGCGCCGCTTCGGGACCCTCTTGGACGACTTTCCACAAGTCGTAGCCCAAGGCATCTGACGCTTCCTCAAATGTCGTTCCCACCACACTATAGCGCTCGGCCAGCTCTCGCAGCATTCCAAGCTGCTGAGAGCCTTGCCCGGGGAAAATGAGGGCAAGGGGTTGAGACATGTCGTTCACCTTTGCACTTGTAGGCATTTGCTCATATGAGCGATAGGCGAGATTATTGGCACATCCTGATGCCACCTATAAACCCGCAAAAAACAAACTATTTATTATCTAATCACGGCTCACAGGCGCCGCTGTTTTCACGTCATGGCGCCTGCCAACGACCTGCGATCCGCGCAGGTAAATTATGCTCTACTTCTTTCAGGGAGCGCTGAATAGCGTAGTAAAAACCATCGGCATGAGTACTGCCGTGGCTTTTTACCACGATACCGCGCAACCCTAGCAGACTAGCCCCGTTGTAGCGCACAGGGTCTAGCTCCTGCTTTAAGCGCTTTAACACAGGCTTGGCCAGTAGGCTTGCCATGCGGCCCGTGAAGCGCGACTCGAACGCCATCTGAACCCGCTCGACCAGCATACTTGTCAAGCCTTCGCTTGCCTTGAGGACCGCGTTGCCAACGAACCCATCGCATACCACGACGTCAAGCTGACCGGTAAACAGATCGCCACCTTCGGCGTATCCTTGGTAATCGAAGCCATATCGGCTGCCATACTCGCGCAGCAAACGATCAGCTTCGCGCACGCTGAGACACCCTTTGGTAGCCTCAGCGCCCACATTAAGCAATGCGACCCGCGGCATGGCGGTGCCGTCTACACACTGCGCCATGGCCGCCCCCATTAGCGCAAAATCCACTAATCGATGGGCGGGGGAATCCACGTTGGCACCAAGATCCAATAGATAACAGCGACGCCCTCGACGTGCTGGAATCGCCGTACTGATCGCCGGCCGGGAGATGCCCTCGACCATACCCAGTTCGCGTCTTGCCAACGCCACAAGCGCTGCCGTATTGCCGGCGCTCACGCCGGCTGCCGCCTCGCCCAAAGCGACACTTCGCAGCATTTTCACCATGCTGGTGGAGTGCCCTTTGCGTAAGGCCCAGGTGGCCGTGGTCGACGGGATAATGCTATCGGGTGCTTCACGCGCCACCAAACGTGACGTTGCCGCAGCCAGTGGCTGCGGCAAGCGTGAAAGCTCAGCAAGAATCTGCTGACGCGGGCCAAACAGAATCAGCTCAAGCGTGGGGTGTTCCACCGCCGCTTTTGCAGCGCCTGCGATAATAGCTTGAGGGCCTTGGTCACCCCCCATCACATCAATCGCTAGACGCATACCGCACTGAATCCGTATAGCCGCTTAGTAATGCGATTAAGGCTTATACCTCAACCACTTTACGACCACGGTAGAAACCGTCTGGAGAAACGTGGTGACGCAGGTGAGTGGTACCGGTTTCTTTGTCCTGAGACAGCGTCGGAGCGGTTAGGGCATCGTGGCTACGACGCATGCCGCGCTTGGAACGAGTTTTACGGTTCTGTTGAACTGCCATGGGTGTTTACTCCAAGGTATTAACGATAGAGAGTGCTTATTTTTTGCCTTTTAAGACATTAAGCACCGCGAATGGATTCGTCGCTGGCGTTGTTTCTGACGCCGCGCCTTCAGTTTTGCTGACCAGCTGCTCCGCCGAGACATGACATTCGGCTTCGTCGTGATAGACCACCTGAGGCAGGCTAAGGATCAATTCATCCTCAACCACCGTCAAAAGATCCAGCTGTTCCTTTTCCACCAGCACCGGTTCATGACTAGCAGGCAGCTCGGCCGCTAAGGCTTCGTCAGTGACCATTCCAAGCAAAAAGTCACTGCTCACCTCTTGAGGCAGCGGCACCAGGCAGCGTCGGCAGGCAAGCGCCAACGTCGCTTGCAAGTGGCCACGAATTTCACGACGGCCTTGAGCATCGACGCCAAACTCAAGCACGACATGACAGTCGCCAGTTTGGACACCCGCTTCTTCGGCAAGACGCGGTAGCTTATCAAGCGCTACCAAGCCTTCGATTCGTTCGTGGCGGGCTGCAAGCTTATAAGGCTCAACCCGGCTGGGGAGTTGTGAGGTCAACATAGGCGCGCAATGATAGGCACTCCCCCCGCTGGTGTCAAAGCTGTCGGGACATTTCTTCATGCCTTCTGCCTTAAATAATCAATATAGGCGGCTATTCAACGCCACCATAGGCACATTTAGATGCTTTCGCTACACTCTATTGCTTTGGTGTTGCATCCGTGAGCTTTGCACACAGGCAACGAAAACCATATGCGACCCCTCAGCCAGGAGCCATTTGTGACTTCATCCTCAATGACCGAGCCATCGAACCGTCAGGCGCCAATGCTCGAGCTGGTACTGGCCTCCAGCTCGCGCGGGCGGCGTGAACTGTTGAACCGCCTACAACTTCCTTACCAGTGTCACTCCCCTGATATTGACGAAACCCCCCATCGCGATGAAACGCCTCACGCACTAGTGCATCGCCTAGCGCTCAGCAAAGCGAATGCCGTGGCGACTCATTTTCCCCACCACTGCATTATTGGTTCTGATCAGGTAGCCGTGTTTGAAGGCGACATTTTGGGCAAGCCGCATACCACGGAGAAAGCCCGCGCCAATCTAACGCGCTTTTCTGGCCAACGGGTCACCTTCTTGACTGGGTTGGCGCTACTGGATACGCGCCACCAGCGCCACCAGGTGCATGTAGAGCCCTTCGAGGTGGTGTTCCGCCAGTTGAGCGCTCAGGAGATCGAAAACTATGTCGCCAAAGAGCAGCCGCTCGACAGCGCTGGTAGCTTTCGAATGGAAGGATTAGGTATTGCCCTGTTTGAAAAGCTCGAGGGACGCGACCCCAATGCGCTGATTGGGCTACCGCTGATTGCGCTTTGCGATATGCTGCGCCAAGTGGGCATTGACCCACTTGGCGCGCACGTCTAGTTCAGCGCCTATGGCTAATAGCGTAGCGGGCTGCTGGGCGCATTGACGCCCAGCACTTCAGCAACGACTTGGGTAAAACGACGCGTCAGGCGATCAAGCGGATCCAAGCTCGGCGTATAATCCACCCAATGGGTGTCGCCCACTTGGTCGCGAGACAACTGCTCAAGACTGCCCAACTGGTCAATCAGGCCTAGCTCAAGGCTCTGCTCGCCACTCCAAACCAGCCCTGAGAAAATTTCGGGACTGTTACTGAGCCTCTCCCCTCTACCCGCCCGTACATCGTCAATAAACTGGCGATGAGTTTGGCTGAGCACGCCCTGCCAGAACTGCTCTGCCTGCTCATCCAGCGGCTGGAACGGGTCGAGGAAGGCTTTATTTTCACCGGCAGTCATCACGCGTCGCTCAACGCCTATTTTGGCGATCGCCTCTTCAAAGCCAAAGCCTGCGTAAATGACCCCAATGGACCCCACCAGGCTCACCGGCGACGCCACGATCTCATCGGCGGCCGCGGCGATATAATAAGCACCACTGGCACCGATATCTTCGATGACGGCAATAATCGGCTTGTCGCCCTGTTCACGCAAACGCATAATTTCTGCGTAGATACGCTGAGACTGTACTGGACTGCCACCAGGACTATTAATATGCAGCACCACGGCGGCCGCACTCTCCGCTTCCCAAGCACGATTCAAACCTTCAATGACACGCTCGGCGTTGGCAGGAGAATCACTGGCGATCACCCCATTAACCTCAACGATACCCAAATGCCGCTGTTCCTGGGTAGCAGCACCCGGTGACTCCCAAAACAGGCTATAGAGCGTGCTAAACAGCGTCACCAAAACAATCGTTAGCATCATCAGGCGGAAAAACAGTTTCCAGCGACGGCTGCGACGCTGTTCCTTTAAAACCCCATCGATCCAATGATCCATCATTTCCAGCTGCGCTAACCGCTGGCGTTCACGTAGCGTTTCTGCATCATCGCCTGGCGCGCCCGCCATCTGGCTGGCACTTTTCGCCGGAGGAACTTCAGGCCCTTGTGTCCAGCGATCTTCATCGTGGTTACGCCCCGCATGGGTCGTATCAACATGCCCGCTGTCAGTGCCACTGGGGCGGTTTGGGTCATCGCTCATAAAATGTCCTTATGTAAACGCTGGCTATTCACCTGACAGCCGATCAAAAAGCTCATCGATGCTATGGACAATCCACTTGGGCTGGCTGCGCGCCAAACGCTCTGGTGTATGTACACCGTAGGTGACGCCGACGCGGTCCATGCCAATGGCCCGGGCCATTTCAAGGTCGTACGCCGTATCGCCGACCATCACGGCTCGCTCAACGGGCACCTCTAACTCGGCCAACAGTTCAGAAAGCATCTGCGGATGGGGTTTCGAGCGAGTTTCATCGGCGGTGCGGCTGGCGTGAAACCAGCCGCCACTGTTGGTCTCAGCAAAAATGCGGTCAAGGCCACGGCGACTTTTACCGGTCGCTACCGCCAACCGCTGTTGCTCACGGCTACGCAATCGGGCGATCTGAGCCTCTACCCCGGCAAAAAAAAGCATCGGTGTAGCATCCGCGGTCACAAAATGGTGTGAGTACCGCTCACGAAGGCGTTCGGCCTGCGCAGGCAAAATACCCGGGCATAGCTGGGCGATGGCTTCGGGCAACCCCAAACCAATGATATCTTCCACTTCAGCGGTCGAAAGCTCACCCCATTCGGCTTCCAGGGCAGCGGCCTGCATGCAGGAGACAATACGCGGCACCGAATCCATCAAGGTACCGTCCCAATCAAATATAATTAACTCATACTGCATGACAGCTCCGTAATGAAGGGCGGGTTATTGACGAGCACGCTTGAGGGCCGCTTCCAGCGCCTCGGGCAGCGGTGCTTTGACGGTCACCGGGCGCCCATTGCCGGGCTCTGGAAACGTCAATGCCCGTGCATGCAGGAACAGCCGCCCCAGCCCCAACTGCTTAGTGAGCAAACCGCTCTCCCGGGTGGCGTATTTATCATCACCCAGCAGCGCGTGGCCCGCATGAGCCGCATGTACACGAATTTGATGCGTACGCCCCGTCACCGGTTCGGCTTCGATCAGCGTGACCTTCTCAAACGTCTCGACCACTGAAAAATGAGTGCGCGACACTTTGCCATTGGGGTCAACTCTCACCCGGCGCTCGCCGTTGCCCGCATCGAAACGATCCAAGCGGGCACTCTCATACGTTTTACGCGCTGGCCAGCGCCCGCTCACCAAGGCCAAATAGCGCTTGTCCATGCCGTGCTTTTTCAGTGACTCATTGAGCGTCACCAACGCATCCCGAGACTTGGCCAGTAGCAAACAGCCCGAGGTATCACGATCAAGACGGTGCACTAATTCCAGGAAGCTCAAATCATCGCGCACCTGGCGCAGCGCTTCTATTAAACCTATTTTCACCCCACTACCACCGTGCACCGCCAAGCCCGAAGGCTTGTTAAGGACCATCCAATCAGGACCTTCCATAATAACGCTGCCCACTAACAGGTCGCGTAAGTTGTCGCTGACCTCCTTCACCGCCTCACGGGGCGCCAGGCGCAGCGGTGGCACGCGCACTAAATCGCCCGCCTGTAAACGGTAATCCACTTTGACGCGCTTTTTATTAACGCGCACTTCACCTTTTCGCACGATGCGATAGATCAGCGCTCTTGGCGCTCCTTTGAGCCGCGTCATGAGAAAATTATCAATTCGCTGCCCAGCTTGCTCCGGGGCAATATCCACCCACTGTACTTCGCGCCCTTCGGACATTGCCGCTTGCTCCTGCTGTAGTTCGCTAACATCAGCTAAAAACGGCATTCTAGCGTAGACCCAAGGGCATTGCGTCAATTGCTGGTCGTTGTCTTTACTGTTATATTCCAAAACGTTCACCAGCCAAGCGCATAAAGCTTTCTTGTCTAACGCTAGCGGCTAGCAGTTAAATAGCTAATTGGTTAGCAGAAGACGCCTACGCTGAGCTCGGTTAATGCGCCTGCCCGACTAACACGCAGGCCTGAACACAAAAACGGCACCAGTGTACGCATTGCCCGTTTTTCAGTACCAATATCTGATCTAAAAAATGCAGTAACTCTGCCGCTCGTTTTTATGCTGGCAGGGGATAGTAAGCCTCGCCCTCAACGGCAGGCAGCAACGAAACAACGCCACGCCCCGAGCAGCCCCTCCTTTTTCGTCACAAGGCGCTGGCTGGCTCCGGGCGACAAGTTCAACGCTGTGCCGGTGGCCGGCGTTGGTGAATCGATGTATGCCAGGTGTCGGCGGTGTCAGCAGGGCCGGTTGGAAGTGACAACCACCGGAATATGTCCTGCCTCCGCCACGTACTCAACGCCCTACTGGCCGGGTTGGCAATGACGCCTTCCCGGCTTGACGCGTCAGCATTGCAATGCGCCGAGCACAAGCACGCAGCACCCAGCGGTTCGCCTACGTCACCCCATAGGCAGTTCGCCGGCACGCAACGCTATGCGAGACAACATGAAACGGATGCTTATTAATGCGACACAGCCTGAAGAGCTGCGCGTCGCCTTAGTTGATGGACAACGCCTGTACGATTTAGACATCGAGTCCGGCGCTCGAGAACAGAAGAAAGCCAATATCTATCGCGGTAAAATCACCCGCGTAGAGCCCTCTCTTGAAGCTGCCTTTGTCGATTATGGCGCTGATCGCCACGGCTTTTTGCCGCTCAAAGAAATCTCTAAAGAGTACTTTGTAAAAGACGTTTCCGGTCGTCCTAGCATTAAAGAAGTGCTTAAAGAGGGCCAGGAGGTCATCGTTCAGGTCGACAAGGAAGAGCGTGGCAATAAAGGCGCCGCACTCACCACCTTCGTTAGCCTGGCGGGCCGCTTTTTGGTATTGATGCCCAACAACCCGCGCGCGGGTGGTATTTCGCGTCGTATCGAAGGCGACGAGCGTAGCCAGCTCAAAGATGCCATGGGCCAGCTGACCGTGCCGGACAAAATGGGCTTGATCGTGCGTACCGCCGGCATTGGTCGCAATCCAGAAGAGCTACAATGGGACTTGGATTACCTGGTTCAGGTGTGGGAATCCATTACCACCGAAGCCGCCAAGCGCCCTGCCCCGTTCCTGATCTACCGTGAATCCAACGTCATCATTCGCGCGATGCGCGACTACTTACGCCAAGACATCGGCGAAGTATTGATCGATAGCCCCGAGATTCACGCCGAAGCGCTTGGTTTCATTCGCCAGGTAATGCCCTCGTATCAGCAGAAGATCAAACTTTACGCTGACGAAGTACCGCTGTTCTCGCGCTTTCAAATCGAATCGCAAATCGAAACCGCCTATCAGCGTGAAGTGAAACTCCCTTCTGGCGGGTCGATCGTCATCGATCACACGGAAGCGCTGGTTTCTATCGATATCAACTCCGCGCGCGCTACCCGCGGTAGCGACATCGAAGAAACCGCTCTACAAACCAACTCCGAAGCCGCCGATGAGATCGCCCGTCAGCTACGCCTGCGCGATATCGGCGGCTTGGTGGTGATCGACTTCATCGACATGGGGCCCGCGCGCAACCAGCGTGAAGTTGAAAACCGCATGCGCGATGCCCTCAAGTTGGATCGCGCGCGGGTACAGATTGGCCGTATCTCACGCTTTGGCCTGATGGAAATGTCCCGTCAACGCCTGCGCCCATCACTGGGTGAAACCAGTGGTGTGGTTTGCCCGCGCTGTAATGGCCAAGGCACCATTCGCGATGTACGTTCGCTGTCGCTGTCCATCATGCGCCTGATTGAAGAAGAGGCAATGAAAGAGAACAGCGCGCAAATTCGCGCCATTCTGCCGGTACCGGTCGCCACCTACTTGCTCAATGAAAAACGCAGCGTGCTGGCCGATTTAGAGTCGCGCCAGAATGTCCGCGTTGTGCTGCTGCCCAACCCTGATATGGATACGCCGCACTACGATGTTCAGCGCCTGCGCGATGACCACCTGGACGAGGATGACACCCAGAGCCTTTCCAGCTTTGAGCTCTCAACCGATACTGAAATAGGTAAAGAGCCGACGCCCAGCTTCGTGCCGCCCGCTCAACGCGCTGAAGCGGCCGTTAAAAGCGTCACTCACAATGCGCCCGCCCCAGCATCACTGCAAACGGAAGAGAAAGCGCCGGCCGCTTCCCAGGCGCCTACAGCGAAAGCACCTGCGAGCGAGCAGCCCAGCGTTATTGGCCGCTTTATTCGTGGTTTCGCCAAGCTACTAGGCAGCGACGAAAGCAGTGCCGAGCCTGCGCCTGCTCCGAAGGCAGAAACGCCCGCGCCACGTAAGCCAAGCGAGCGCAAAACCAATCAGCGCAGCAGTGAGTCACGGCAGAAAGCCTCACGCAGCGAACGCGGCGAAACCACCAGCCGTAACGCTCGAAGTGACAATAGTGCTCAACCGGAGCAAAAAACCGAGCAGAAGAGCGATCAGCGCAGCACCACGCAGCGTGCCGCCAGTGAGGACAGTAACGACAAACGCAGTGGCCCTAGCCGCACCCGTAACCGTCGCCGTCATCCTCAGCAAGACGATAGCAATAGCCAAGAGTCTGCCAATAAATCGGCGCGCAACGAGCCTCAGGCTGACCGCCCGGGTAAGGACAGCGCATCCAAAGGCGGTGCTAATCAGGACAACTCGTCCAAAGAGACCGCTAAGGAAAGCTCTAAAGATAGCTCTAAAGAGAACTCTAAAGAGCGTACCAAAGAGAGCAATAACAGCAAAAATGCGGCGCAGAAAGAGCAGCGTCAAGACAACCAGCGCGAGGAGAGTGCCAAGCAAGATGATGGTAAGCCGAAGCGTACGCGGAACAACCCGCGTAACCGCACGCGCACTCAGGCAATCAACCCTCAGGCAGAAGCTGAGCAGTTGAAGCTACAGGTTCAAGCAGCCAATGAAGCACCGGAAGCTGCTGACGCTTCAAATGAAGCGACTGACGCGCCTAAAACCGAAGCACCAGCGGCTGCGACAGCACCGGCGGTAGAGTCACCGGCTGCCGAAGCAACGACCACTGCTGACACCGCTCAACCTGAAGCCAAACTATCCAGTGACGCTTCTGAAACGGCCGATGCGGACAACGCCAAGCCGCGCAAGTCAACGCACCAACGCCGTCAGCCAACGCCGGAAGCAGCACAAGCGCCTGTTTCTGAATCGACACCTGCCTCTGACTCAACGGCGGCCAGTGACTCGGTGACGGGAACTGACTTAGTAACTGGAAATGAGTTGGCTGAGCAGGAAACGACCGCTAGCCAACCAAGCGAACCGGCGGCTTCAGTCAGCGATGAAAAGGCAGCTCCTTCTGGTGAAGCGACCCCGGCAGAGACACCGGCGCCGCAACCTACTACAGCTGAACATCAGCCGACATCGGATGAAGAGCGCTCAGAACCGGCAACGCTAGATCCGACCCCTGCTGAGACGGAGCAAATGACCAATAGCCAGCCGCTTGCGAGTGAACCAGTCGCTCCTGAAGCGATTGAACCGCCTGCAGCCAACGTTGTCGATCCGGCAGCTACTATCGACGAGGCCGCATCGTACAAAGCACCGGTTAACCAGGGATCCAACCTGGAGACTGCTACACCAAGCGCTTCTGAGCCTGCTACCGGTGCCTCTTTGGTTGATGAGCCATCCAGCCCCGTCAGCGGCGAAAATCAGCCAAGCGAGGAAGAGCCACGCGTTGAGCAAAAGGCCGAGGATCTACCGACCGCTGATACGGCTACCCAGCCAGACGCCAGCGATGCACCGGTCGATGCGCCTGCCAACGACGTCGCCGTCGCAGCCGGGCGCACAACGACCCGCGTGAAAAGCGCAAACAGGCGCAGCAAGAACATCGCTCCGAGTAAAATCGGGACGTAGGTGGTAACCGCAAAATCCCCGCTCAAGCGGGGATTTTGCTTTTTACAGGCCACATTTTATTAGTGCTAAAGAGCGCTGCAAATGACACTAAGGATTAACGACGCGAGGTTCGGGCTCTAAGGTGACACCAAAACGTTCTTCTACTTGGGCAACGATAAAATCGGCCGTGTTCAGCAGTCCACGTCGATCGCCGCCGCCAAAATGCACCAGTACTAACGCTTGGTGCTGGTGAACGCCAAAGGCGCCCTTCTGTATGCCTTTTAAACCGCACTGATCGATCAACCAACCTGCAGCCAGTTTGGTTTGTCCTTCCCCCTGGGGAAAATGCGGCATCGTAGGATAATGATGCAATAGCTGGGCGGCCTGTTGATCGCTAACCAGCGGATTTTTGAAGAAACTCCCAGCGTTGGCGAGTACCTCAGGGTCGGGCAACTTCTCACGGCGAATAGCACAAACGGCCTCAGCCACCTCAAGCGGCGTGGGCGTAGTAGGCAGCCGTGCGGCCAGGTCTCCATAATGAAGCTGGGCCGCTGCCACACGAGATAAACGCATCACCAGTTGCGTAATCACGACGCTGCCAGCCAGCTCGCCTTTAAATAGACTGTCACGGTAGCCAAACGCGCACGCTTGAGCGCTTAGCCAGTAACAGCGCCCAGAGGCGAGCTCCATCACCTGCACCGCTTGCAGCGTGTCAGCCAGTTCAACGCCGTAGGCGCCAATGTTCTGCACCGGCGCCGCCCCGCAGCTGCCGGGAATCAGCGCCAAATTCTCTACTCCCCATAGCCCTCGCGCCGCCATCGCCATGACAAAGCGATGCCAATTAACGCCAGCCCCCACATGGGCAAACACTTCCCATCCTTGAGCGCTTTGGCCATGGCTCAACCACCATTGGTTTAACGCTGGCCGTAGCACCAGGCCCGGCAATTGCTCAGGCAGCAGCACATTGCTGCCCCCGCCTAGCAACGTCACGGGCCAGCCCTGGGTGTGCGCATTGGCGAGCACGGCGCGTAGTGCTGATAGCGTACTTGGCGCGGCGTAGTATTCGGCGTTACACGGTAGCCGCAGGGTATTGGCCAGGGTTAAATCGACATTGGTCTGATAAGGCAAAAACGCCACGTTAGCGCTCACGTTTCAGGTGCTGAATTAGCCCTGCTGAGGCGGCTTCTATCATCGTAAGCACATTTTCAAAGCCTTCATCCCCCCCGTAATACGGGTCAGGCACTTCCGCGCCGGGGGTACCAGCAAAATCCAAAAACAGGCCTACATGCGCCCGACTATTGTCAGGTTTCAGCTCACGCATGGCGCGTAAATTGTCCTGATCCATCCCCAGCACATAGTCAAACTCAGCAAAATCCTGCACGGTTAACTGACGGGCGCGCAGGCCACTCAAGTCGATACCACGGCTCAGGGCGGCTTGCTGAGCACGGGTATCGGGCGCTTTACCCACATGCCAACTCCCCACGCCACACGAGTCTATTTCAACGTCGTCGGCGAGGCCTGCTTGCTCAAGCGCGCGGCGGAAAACACCTTCCGCCGTAGGCGAGCGACAGATATTGCCTAGACACACAAACAACACTTTCACGAGCGCTCTCCTTAAAGTTTGGGCTGAGTAAGCAGCGCACGCACGCGTTCTAAATCTTCAGCGGTATCAACCCCAGCGGGATTAATCTCACAGGCCAAGGCGACCTGTATCGCATGGCCATTTTGTAACGCACGCAGTTGCTCGAGCTGTTCCAACTGCTCAAGACTGGAGGCTGGCCAATCTCGATAAGCCGCCAGAAAGCCCGCCCGGTAAGCGTAGAGTCCGATATGGCGGAGCCACGCATCGGTGGCTAGCAGCGTCGGCGCCTGTTTGAAATACTCCCGATCCCAGGGAATGGGCGCCCGTGAAAAGTAGAGTGCTCTCCCCTGCAAGGTCCGCACCACTTTTACCACATTGGGGTTAAACAGCGTGTCGACATCGTTGATCGGTTCTGCCAGCGTGGCTATCGACGCCTCGGGGTCATCCGCTAACCGAAGGGCGACCTGATCAATCAACGCGGGCGGAATCAGCGGTTCATCGCCTTGCACATTCACCAGCAGTGCATCATCCGCTAACGCTAAAATATCAGCCACTTCGGCGAGGCGGTCAGTGCCAGACGGATGATCAGCTCGCGTCATGATCACCTCAGCACCGTAGGGCAGCATAGCCTCGCGAATGCGGCTATCATCAGTGGCAACCACTACTCGGTTGGCATGGCTTAGGCAAGCGCGGCGCCAAACGTGGGCGACCATGGGTTCACCGGCAATCTCTAAAAGCGGCTTGCCGGGTAATCGAGTGGAGCCATAGCGTGCTGGGACTACCACCGTAAATTCAGGCATGGCAAAGTCAGCTGAAGCCATTAAACGCCCCCTGAAGATCCTGAAGCGCTGCCTGCGGAGCGCCCCGGAGAAGTAGGCAGTTTCTCATCGGCATCCATGGCCCGGGCTGCCTCCGGAAGCATCACCGGGATGCCTTCTTGAATGGGATAGGCCAGGCCATCGTAATGACAGCGCAGTTCTTGGGCCTCGCGATCGTATTTTAGCTTGCCGTTGCACAACGGGCAGACCAGCATTGCCAGCAGTTCCTTATCCATACGATGACTCCTTTAGGAGAGTGCCGACAGCCGCGCTGCCAGCCAGTGTTCAAAGTCAGGTGGAAGCGTCGCTTCCACCTCTAGTACCCAACTATCCGGTGGCGCCAGAGCGTTACATTTAACGGCATCTTTGGCGGTCATGATGACCGGACGAACCTCTTTAAAGTTTAACGCATCATGCTGATAGTGCTGATGATCCGCCAAAGGGTGAAAGTCACCCTCAACGCCTAAGCCAGCCAGCGTGCGAAAAAAACGTTCGGGATTGCCAATGCCCGCCACGGCGTGCACCGGTAGCGCAAAGGGCAGCGGCGCTAGCGGAAATCGCTCGCCATCGTCTAAGCGGCGCCAGCAACGCGGGGCTAACTGCATGCACGTCACTGCATCGACAGGAAGGGATTGCAGTGGCTCACCGTTAACAATCACCGCATCGACACGCTTTAATCGACTGGGCGATTCGCGCAGCGGCCCAGCGGGCAAGCAGCAGCCATTGCCTAAACCGCGGGCACCATCCACCACGGCCAATTCGATATCGCGCTGCAGTGCCAGGTGTTGCAAGCCATCGTCGCTCAAGATGATATCGCACCCCATCGCTACGAGAGCCTGCACGCCGCGGGCACGCTTAGGGTCCGCCACGACCGGTAATCCTGTTTGCTGCGCCAGCATCAAAGGCTCATCGCCGCTTTCGGCAACGCGGGTGGCCGCCGTCACAAAAAAAGGATATTGCGGCGCCGCGCCGCCGTAGCCGCGGGTAACAATCCCAGGCGACCAGCCCTGAGCGACCAGCCAATGGCTCAGCCACGCCACCAGTGGTGATTTCCCAGTACCGCCTAGCGTGATATTACCCACCACAATCACTGGCACTGACGCCTTCCAGGCGCTCTTTTCACCACGCTGGTAAGCGCGCTCTCGGCGAGCCATGGCCCATTGATAAAGTGAGCCTAAGGGCTTGAGCGGCCACAGCCAGCGGCTGCCCTGATAGGCGCCTTGTAGCCAACGCTCGGCCAGCGGCCTTTTTTTAGATACTTTTTTAGCCAGGGTCATGAGGCTTCTTGAAATTGCAGCTGATGCAGCGCCGCATAAGCGCCGTCCGCATCCAGCAACGCCTGGTGCGTGCCCTCTTCAATAATACGCCCTTGATCCATCACAATGATGCGGTCAGCGCGTTCGATGGTCGACAGGCGATGGGCAATCACCAGCGTGGTACGCCCTTCACAGACGCGCTCCAGGGCTTTTTGAATATACCGCTCTGATTCGGTGTCCAGCGCCGAGGTGGCTTCATCCAGTACCAATAGCGGCGCGTCTTTAAAGATAGCCCGCGCAATCGCCAGTCGCTGCCGCTGCCCACCGGAGAGCATCACGCCGTTTTCGCCGACCGTGGTCGCATAGCCATTGGGTAGTTTGTCGATAAACTCGTGCGCATAAGCGGCTTCAGCGGCCGCTTGAATGGCCTGAGGATCTGGATTAGCGACTCCGTAGGCGATATTGTCGGCAATAGAGGCGTTAAATAGCGTTACCTGCTGAGAGACCAAAGCAATCTGTTGGCGCAGCGGCCCAAGTGCATACTCATCAATATTAATACCATCGATGGTAATGCTTCCCTGGCTAGGCCGGTAGAAACGCGGTAGCAAGCTCACTAGCGTCGACTTCCCGCTCCCCGAACGGCCAACAATCGCCACCAGCTCGCCCGGCGCCAAGCGCAGGTTGATATCATGTAGCACATCGGGCTGTTCGTCGGCATAGCGAAAACTAACCTTATCGATCACCACTTCGCCGCTTAAACGGCTGGCAATGCGCTTGCCATTATCCTGCTCAGGCGTCATGTCCAATAGGCCAAAAAGCTCTGACGCGGCCGCCAACCCCTTCTGAATTTCACCATTAATCTCGGTCAATTGGCGCACGGGCTTGATCATCAGCGCCGCCGCGGTAATAAAGGCCACAAACTCCCCTGGCGTCATGTTGGACATCAGCGACGGCGCCATGGCCAGCCATACCAGTAACGCCATTGAGATCGCGACCAGCATTAAAATCACCGGTGAGCTAACCGCTCTGGTCATGGCCTCTTTCATGCTTTGCCGACGGTTCTCTTCACTCACCCGCTCAAAGCGCTGTTTCTCGTAGGCTTCGGCGCCATGCGTACGCACGACGCGGTAACCGGAAAGCGCCTCTGAGGCAATATGGGTGACATCGCCCATCGAATGCTGAATACGCTTGGAGATGCGCCTAAACCGCTTACTCACGTAACTCACTACCACGGCGATAATGGGGGTAACGCCCAAAAATAGCAGGGTTAGCATCCAGTTGGTCCAGAGAAGATAGAGAACCAGACCGATGACAAACAGGCCTTCACGCAGAATAATCGTCACTGCTTTGGTGGCAGCGCCGGCAACCTGCTCAACGTGATAGGTCACCCGTGATACCAATTGACCGCTGGAGTGGTGGTCAAAAAAACGGCCGGGCAGATGAAGCAGATGGGCAAAAACATCGCAGCGCAGCGTATGAATCACATAACGCCCCACGTACGCCATAAAATAGGTGCTTAAAAAAGTACCCAGTCCTCTAGCCGAAAACATAATAATGACAAACAGTGGCAAAAAGAACCGAAAGGCCGCGTCCGGGTTTTGAATGCCATCAATCAAGCGTTTCATCATCTCTGCCAGCGCAGTGCTGGACGCGGCATACACGACAAACCCCACCACCGCCAGTGCAAACGCACGCCAGTGCGGCTTCACATAGCCCAATAACCGCTTGTAAACACCCCAACCTGAATCAGTCACACGCGCTCCTAGCAATAGTGTGCAATGCCGTGAATTCTACCTGATGGTGCCGCGCTTCAACACCGATTGCGTCGACCTGGCAGTGGCCGGGTCGTTCTTACCTCAATGGAATTCGCTGCTTCAAGCCAGAAACGTAGCGCACCGTCCTGCGCGGTACTCCACAAACAGCTCCCCTGCTGATGAAAACGGCGCACGACGTTATCCACCGGATGCTGGAAAGCGTTATGACGACCTGCGCTAAATACCACGTGTTTAGGGGCAGTATGCCGCACGAACTGCACGCTAGAACTGGTGCTGCTGCCGTGATGCCCCGCCACCAGTACCGCGACAGGCGTCGCCACCTCAAGCAAAAACCGTCGCTCTATTTCGGTACTGACATCGCCGGTGATGAGCAGCCGATGCTCGCCCACGCTCACTTCCAATACGCAGGAACGGTCATTAGGCGATAGTTCATTGGCACCCGCGGGCGGCCATAAAAAACGGTAATCTACGCCATCGCGCTGCCATGACTGACCCCGCTGACACGTTTCACTCGCTATTGGCAGCGTCTCACCAGCAGGGGCAGTCCATTTATTAACATGATGCGCCGTGAATAGCGCATTAACGCCGCCCGCATGGTCATTATCCGCATGACTGACGATCACCTGGTCAAAGCGTTGTCCTGGCGACCACAACGACTCCAGCGGCATAAAACCGCCGCGAAATCGCGGACCGGTGTCGTAGAGTAGCCGATAGTGCTTGCTTCGCAGCTCGATTAATTGCCCCTGTCCCACATCGTGCACGGTCACTCGAAGCCCTTGTTGGGGAGCCAATGCTGATAGCGACCACCAAGGCAGCGCCACGACCAGCGCCGTGGAGGCTAGCCGAATACCCGGCAGCACTGCAGGCAATCCCCAGCAGAGTGACAGCAGCAATAGGGCCAGGGCCAATGGATAGGTCAAGGGGCGCTCGGGCTCCCACAGCGGCCAATGCTGAACGGAGAGCGTCAAAAACGTATGGAAAACGCTGAGTGCAGCCTCAAACACGCTCCACATCGCTTGACCGAGAAAAGGCACCAGCGATAGCAACCAGCCCAGCAGTGCCGTGGGTACCATGACGGAACTTACCCATGGGACGGCCACTAAGTTAATTAACGGCGCAGCGGGCGCTATGCGCCCAAAAGCGACTAGCACGGCGGCCGCCATTAACGGGGCCAATAACAGCTGCGATCTTGCCAGCGCCCAACACCAGCCTTTGATGCCATGTGGGCGCCGCCGGCCCTGCCAAATCATGATCAACCATGCCACGGCAATAAAAGACAACCACATGCCGGGTCGCCATAATGCCAACGGATCGACGATCAGTACCATCGCCATGGCCAACCACCAGCCCTGCCAAGGGCTGGGGGCATGCCGACCACTGAGCACCCACAGGCCAATCAACGTCATTACCATGGCACGCATGGCGGGCGGCGCCATACCGGCAAGCGCGGCGTAACTTATGCAGGCCACCGCGGCCACCCACCACGGCCAAGCACGCATACGCCAGTGGGTGGGTGTGGCCAAACGAGCCGCTAATTTGGCCAGCATCAAGACAAACGACGCCACCAAACCAACGTGTAGGCCTGAAATAACCACCAGGTGCGTCGTACCCGAAGCATTTAATAGCGACCAGTCGTCTTGGGTAAGCTGTCCGCTGTCACCTAACGTCAGCGCCGCTAGCCAGCGCTTCGTCCGGTCATCAAGCGATTGCCGGGCGATAAAATTCAACCCCAACTGGCGAAGCGATGGCCCGGCTTCTGCTAGCCGACGCGGCGCAGGGTCTTGACGTACATAGCCCGTGGCATGAATACCTTCACGCCACAGCCACTGCTCATAATCAAACGTGCCGGGGTTGGCAAAACCACTGGGTGGACGCAGCCGCAACGTCATCCGCCACTGCTCGCCAGGATAAAAGGGTTCATCGCTATAAGCCGTTACCCGCACCTTGCTGACCGCCGAACAACGTGGCCGTTGGGCTGGGCGCTGGCAGCTATCAATGCTCAGCATCAGTCGCGTGGCATCTCCCATTGGCTGAGCGGTTAGCACGGTGGCCTCAACGCTAACATCTTCACCGCTCAACCCTGCCGGCAACCGACTCGCCCATTCACCCTGAACACCAGTGAACACCCAAAGAGCAATCAGCAACCCGGCGCACAAGCGTGGCCGCCACACCGTTACCAGTAACGCTGCGACCAGTACCCACCAAAACGTACTTGAAGGGATGCCGACAGCATGGCCAAACCACGCCAACACCGCCCCCAAAAGCGCTGCCAGTGCGGCGGGTATTGCGTTACCTAACCGCATAGACCCTCCCTGGCGAATGTTCATTGATGGGCTAGCATAGCCGAAGGGCAATGCTATATGGATAATGGGCAGCATCGATAGGTAAGAGTATCCGTCATGCCGCGCAGGTTCCTGCAGCGCTACATGCCCAAACCCGACACCATCAGAAAACAGCGCTCACTTCGCTTTATGGCGCCGCTGATCGCAGACCCGGGTTTGTGGCTTCTCACTCGCCGAAGCGTTGCCAATGCGTTTAGCGTGGGCGTGTTTTGCGCCATGCTACCCATCCCTTTTCAGATGGTGGTCGCCGCCCTGGGTGCTCGTTTAACGCGCTGTAATCTAGCGCTTTCAGTCGGCTTGGTATGGATCACCAACCCCTTAACCATGCCGCTGGTATTTTACGGCAATTACTGGATCGGCACGTTCATACTGGGGGCGCCCGTTCGAGAAGCCCCTTCCCGTATCTCCACGCGCTGGATTGCTGAACAGATGCACGACATCATGCCGCCTCTTATCGTGGGCTCACTGGTGACAGCGATTATATTGGCGATCGTCGTCAATATTGGTATTCGCTTGATCTGGCGCTGGCACGTTTCCCATAACTGGAAACGCCGCCGCCAAAAACGTCGGCAGCGGCGCGCACAAATTGAAGCAGAGTTCGATGACTGAGCGTACTGCTCAAACGCGATCATTACCGCGCGGGGGGTTGCTCAACCAATTTCCCTGCTTCTAGCTTCAACACACGGTCTTGATGAGCGGCAAGGCCTACATCGTGCGTCACAATGACAAAGGCACAGGCGCTCTCTTTGGCCAGTTCGTCCATCAGCGCCAAAATGGTGGCTGCTGTGGTCTGATCGAGATTGCCGGTGGGCTCATCCATTAACATCAAGCTTGGATCGGTAACCAGCGCTCGGGCAATCGCCACGCGTTGACGCTCCCCGCCGGAGAGTTCACCCGGTTTGTGATCCGCCCGCGGCTGCATACCTACTCGCGCCAATATCTGCATCGCCCGCTGCTCGGCCGCCTTTTTCGACTGCCCGCGAATGATTAACGGCAACGCCGCATTTTCGAGCGCCGTAAACTCTGCCAGCAGGTGATGGAATTGGTATACAAATCCAATGTAGCGGTTACGAAAGCCGCCCAGCGCCGCTTCGTTCAAGCCCGATAGCGGCTGTTCGGCAATCACTACGCTGCCTTCGCTGGGGCGATCAAGGCCACCGAGCAAATTCAATAGCGTGGTTTTACCGGAGCCGGAACTCCCCACGATGGCAACCCGTTCACCAGCGCGCACCTGCAAGTTGAGCTTATCGAGTACCGTTAGATCCTGGGGCCCTTCGCTGTAAACACGGCTCAACGTTTGGCAATCGAGCATGATGGCGGCGTCTTGCTGCGTAGGGGCAGACATCGTATTGATAGACATCATGTCATCCTTATTCCTGAAGCCATTATTCATAGCGCAATACATCCGCTGGCTGGACCCGCGCCGCACGCCAAGCCGGGTAAAGCGTGGACAGGAAGGTCAGCCCAAAGGCGGCCAGTACGATACGACTCACATCGCTCCACTGGAGGCGAGAAGGCAGATCGCTAATAAAGTAGACACCGGCATCCAAAAACTGGATACCTAACGTGCCTTCGACCCAGCCGATCAGTTCAGCAATGGTGAGTGCCAGCAGTACACCCACTGCCACACCAATGGCGATACCGATCAGACCAATCGCCAGCCCCTGCACAATAAAAATGCCCATGATGGAACTCGGCGTGGCGCCGATAGTGCGTAGAATGGCGATGTCGGCGCGTTTGTCAGTTACCACCATGACCAGCGTAGAGACGATATTAAACGCGGCAACGGCGATAATGACGGTTAATAGCAGCGCAATCATGCGCTTTTCCATCTGTATGGCTTGAAACAAATTGCCGTGGGAGAAGGTCCAGTCACTGCCTCGGTACGATGGGCCAAGCTCATTGATAATGGCCTGCGTTTCACTGCTCGCGGCAAACAGGTCATCGAGCTGAAGCCGAAGCCCGCCAATGGCATCGCCCAACCGGGCAAGCGTCTGCATATCTTCAATGTTGGCGTAAGCCAAGTTAGCGTCCAAATCAGCGCCGACACTAAAAATACCGCTCACGGTGAAGCGCTTTAATCGGGGGAAGACCCCGGCTGGGGTGATGGATGCTTCGGGTACTAACAGCGTGACGCGATCACCCACACCAACGCCAAGGCTGCGCGCGAGCATCGACCCCAGCACCACGTTCCACTCACCGGGAACCAAGTCGGCCAGTTCGCCTTCGCTCATGTGTTCGCCGATGATGGATACGCGGTCTTCCCAATCAGGATTGATGCCATTGACCATCGCGCCCTGATTACGCCCGCCCACCGAAAACATGCCCTGCTGTTCGACAAAAGGCGCTGCACCAATCACGCGCTCTCGCTGCATCAGCTCTTCGGCCAACGACTCCCACTCGACCATCCCTTCACGGGACTCAATTTTGGCGTGAGGCACCATACCTAGAATGCGCGTACGCAGTTCGTGGTCAAAGCCATTCATTACCGATAACACCAGAATAAGAACGGCAACCCCCAGCATTAAACCCAGCATTGAGGTAAGAGAAATAAACGAAATAAAGTGGTTCCGGCGTTTAGCGCGCACGTAGCGCAGCCCCACCAGAAAAGGCAAACGATCAAGCATGGCGTCATTCCTTATCAATAAGCGCTCATGGTACGGTTTTTTTAGTCTCGCTGCATGTTCGAACGGCCATTAGAGCGAACAGCCCGGCGAGCGTTCAGATTAAATAGGTTGCGCTTGCATCTTGCCTCACCACCGCCTACATTGCGCCGATTTACCCTTGACCGCGACCCGGCTCACTCACCCGCGCATTGCATCGGTTTAGTGACTCTCAACGTCCTACATGACATTGGCGACTATGACCTATCGTTTGCTCCCCGAATGGTATCCCCAAGACGGGATACAGTTGACCTGGCCACGCCCTGAGGGCGATTGGGCGCCTTTACTGGCGCGCATCGAAGCCACCTTGGAACGTATTGTCATCGCGACTGCCCGTTTTCAGCGGGTGTTGATCTGCGTGCCTGATCCCTCCACGCAGCAGCGTTTGGCCGCCACCTTCGACGCTTACGGCGTACCTGCCTCACGACTGCAGCTTATTGTCGCACCCACCGACGATACCTGGGCGCGAGACCATGGGCCGATCAGTGTTATCGATGAACAGGGCCAACTGATGATGCTTGATTACACCTTTACCGGCTGGGGCGGCAAATTCCCCGCCGAGCAGGATAACAGGCTCACCCAGTGGCTTGCCGACGCAGGCACGTGGGCGTGTCCGGTAACGGCACGCAGCATGGTATTGGAAGGCGGCGGTATCGAAACCGACGGGGAAGGCACCCTGTTGACCACCGAAGCCTGCCTGCTCAACCCCAATCGCAATCCAGCCCTGACGCGTGACGATGTAGAAGCCCAGCTCGCCCAAGATTTAGGCGTTGATCGCGTTTTGTGGTTAGCCAACGGCCACTTAGAGGGTGACGATACCGACAGCCACATCGATACCCTTGCCCGCTTTTGCGACCCATCGACCATCGCCTATATCCGCTGCGACGACCCTAATGACCCGCACTATTCAGCGCTGGCGGCGATGGAGCAGGAGTTGCAGGCCTTCCGACAACGCAATGGGGAACCTTACCGACTGATCGCGCTACCGTGGCCACAGGCTTGTTTCGACCCTGAAGACGGCCATCGCCTGCCTGCCACCTATGCGAACTTTTTAATCATCAATCAGGCTGTTCTGGTGCCCACTTACGGCGATCCCGCGGATGTCACTGCCCTGCACGCGCTCGCCGATGCGTTTCCTGAGCACACGCTCATTCCGATTGAGTGCGTTAGCGTCATTCGCCAACACGGCAGCCTGCACTGTTTAACCATGCAGCTTCCCCAAGGCACGCTTGCCCATGACACGCTTGGCTGAGACGCATTGCCCAACGCTTAGCCGATACTGACTGAATAAAGGAGTCATCATGTCGATGAAAGTAAGCTCGTCACTCGCCGTCGCGGTTGTGCAGCAACCCGCTTGGCCGGATAAAGCTAAAAGCCTGTCAGCCAGCGAAGAAGGTATTCGCAACGCCGTTGAGCAAGGCGCCCAGTTGGTGCTGCTTCAAGAGCTGCACGCGACCCACTACTTCTGCCAATTTGAAGACCCTGCGTTGTTTGATCTAGCGGAACCGCTAGATGGCCCTACCGGCCAGCGACTTGCAGCGCTTGCTAAAGAGCTGGACATCGTCTTGGTCGGATCACTGTTCGAGCGCCGTGCACCGGGGCTTTACCACAACACGGCCGTGGTATACGACCGCCACAAAGGACGTGTTGGCCAGTACCGTAAGATGCATATTCCCGATGACCCTGGGTTTTACGAGAAGTTTTATTTTACCCCTGGCGACCATGATAGCGCCCGCGGCGAAGGCTTTACCCCGATTGACACCTCGGTCGGCCGTCTCGGCGTCTTGGTCTGCTGGGATCAGTGGTATCCGGAAGCTGCCCGCTTAATGGCCCTGGCAGGCGCAGACCTGCTGCTTTATCCCACTGCCATTGGCTGGGATCCCAACGATGAGACGGCTGAAAAAACGCGCCAGAAAGATGCCTGGACCATCATTCAGCGCGCCCACGGTGTCGCCAACGGTTTGCCCGTTCTAGTCGCTAACCGGGTAGGCTTCGAAGCGGATCACTCCGGTGTGGGTGACGGCATTCAGTTTTGGGGCGGCAGCTTTATTTGCGGTCCGCAGGGGGAGTTACTGGCTCATGCTGGCGAAGCGAGTGAGCAGTTAGTCGTTCAACTGGATATGGCACGCAGTGAAAACACCCGCCGGATCTGGCCTTACCTACGGGATCGCCGTATTGATGCGTATGGGGATCTCACTCGCCGCTACCGCGATTAATGATTCGACCATTAGGGGCTTTAAAAAAACGCCTGCCAGGGATCAATACCCAGGCAGGCGTTTTAATAGCAAAGCACCCAATTTAAGCGTTCTGGATAGACGGTTTACTTCCAGAAATCGCGAATAGACGCGATGCCTTGCGCCCCCACTGCACGGGCGTGATTGGCATCAAAGCGGGTCATACCCCCCAATGCGAACACCGGCATACCGGCACGTTCCACCAACTGCTGGAAGTCATGCCAGCCGAGCGGCGCGACCTCAGGATGGGAGGGTGTGGTGCGCAGGGGTGACAAACTCACGAAATCACAACCTAATACCGCCGCCTGAGTCAGCTGCTTTTGGTGGTGGGTCGATGCGGAAAGCCACTTGTTTTCAGCAATCGGACGACGCTCAAGCTGCATTAAACGCTCGCTGGTCAAATGGATGCCATCCGCGTCGATGTGGTCTAGCAAGCTGGGCTCACCATTGAGCAGCAGCCGCGCACCATGTGCACGACAAAGGCTCAAGGCACGCTGTGCGCGGGCAAGATAAGCCGCTTCGTCCAACTGCTTGGCGCGCAGTTGCACAAGGCGAATCTTGTCTTCGCGCAATGCGCGCTCCAAATAGGCATCGAAACGCGCTTCGTCAGCCTCTTCACCGGTAATCAAATACTCGGTGGGTAGCCTTACCGCCCGTAGAATCGGCAAGTTGGCTGCTGGGAAGGGGTAGTTGGAGAGCTCGCTCATGGGCACCCAGCGTACCGCCTGGCCTTCACGACCAAAAGGTTCGCCAGCAAACTCGTGCACCTGCCATACATCCAGCAAAATATGCTTGTCTGGATACTCGTGGTGCACCCGAATCAACGGCTGAGCAGAGAGAATTTCAACGCCCAACTCCTCATGCAGCTCGCGCTTCAATCCCTCAAGCCCGGTTTCATAAGGCGCCAGTTTGCCGCCTGGAAATTCCCATAGCCCGCCATGGTCGACATTCGATGGTCGACGAGCGATCAGGACCTGCTGTTGATCGGCACTAATAATCGCAGCTGCCGCGACGTGAACCCTGCGTTTTACCTTTATGCTCATATACTCATTTACTCGTTACGTCTTGATCCACTGCGCGCACCCATTCAGTGACATCGGTGTTATCTCGCTGCGCTTGCCTTTTTCATGTCCACTGCCCTACACCCGGGTCAGTTGACTAGCTTCGGTAATCCGCGTTGATAGACACGTAGTCATGGGAGAGGTCAGAAGTCCACACGGTGGCACTCTCTTCGCCGCGCCCCAAGTTAATGCGAATGGTGATTTCCGGCTGCGCCATCACAGCGCTGCCTGCTTCTTCGGTGTAGCCTGCGGCACGCCCACCCTGCTCGACTAAACGCACATCGCCAAGATCAATTACCACACGGTTGACGTCGAAGTCATTGACAGGCGCACGACCAACGGCGGCCAGAATGCGCCCCCAGTTGGCGTCCGAGGCATAAAGCGCCGTTTTTACCAACGGTGAATGCGCGACGGTAAAGGCGACATCAAGTGCCTCTTGACGACTCTGCGCTTCACCCACCTGCAGAGTAACGAACTTCGTCGCGCCTTCTGCATCGCGAATAATCGCTTGCGCCAGCTCGGTCATTACTCGCTGTAAGGCGTTGCTGAACGCGGCTATCTGCGTTTCATCGCTAATTCGCGCCCCGGTGCCGGTGGCGGCCAACATGCAAGCGTCATTGGTCGAGGTGTCACTATCGACGGTAATACAGTTGAAAGAACGATCAACGGTATCCCGCAGCAGGCGATCCAGTAACGACGCTTCGATGGCCGCATCGGTCACTACAAAGCCCAACATGGTTGCCATGTTGGGTTTGATCATGCCCGACCCTTTCGCGATGCCATTAATAGTGACCTGTTGATCGCCAACATCCACCGTCACAGTGGCGCCCTTAGCCCGCGTATCGGTCGTCAAAATGCCTTGGCCAGCGTGTTGCCAAGCAGCACTGTCATCGGCGAGATCCTTAAGGGCAGGTGCGAAACCGGCCAATAAGCGCTCCATCGGCAGCGGCTCACCAATTACGCCGGTCGAGAACGGCAATACCTCTTCAGCGTTTACCCCTGCCTGCTTGGCAAGCTCTGCACAGCTTGCTCTGGCATCGCGCAAGCCCGTCTCGCCAGTGCCTGCATTGGCGTTACCGGTATTGATCAGCCAGTAGCGTGGCGAACGGTTTTCTGTACGGCACTGCTCAAGATGCTGCTTGGCAACGACAACCGGCGCTGCGCAAAAGGCATTGCGTGTAAACACACCCGACACCGTCGCTGTCTCGGGCAGTTCAATGACCACCACATCACGACGGTTCGGCTTTTTGATACCCGCCATTGCCACCCCAAGGCGCACCCCTTTCAAGGGCGCTAACTCTGGGAAGGGAGTGTTTCCCACCGCCATGATTCTCTCCTTTTCGGCAACCCTGGGTCAGCCGATATGTCAGACACAATCGCTGTTAGCTTAATTTTCCACAGCACTGCTTGTACTTTTTACCCGAACCACAAGAGCAGGGATCATTACGGCCTACTTTGGGACCTTCGCGACGCACCGGGCGACCTTCATTACCCGGCGCCTCTTGCTCGTTTTCAGACGGTTCAGGGGGCGGAGCGTCGTGTCGGCTAGCGGCCGTGGCCGTTTCACGCTCCAGCGCTTCGCGGCGTTGACGCTCTAAAGCATCCACTTCTTCGGGCTGGCGAACCTGCACGTGGCTCAGAATACGCGTTACATCTTCTTTGATGTGTTCAAGCAGGTGCTGGAAGAGCTCGAACGACTCACGCTTGTACTCCTGCTTGGGGTTTTTCTGAGCGTACCCACGCAGGTGAATACCGCGACGCAGGTGATCCATTGATTGAAGGTGCTCTTTCCAGCGTGTATCGAGTACCTGCAGCATGACTTGTTTCTCAAAGCGGCGAATCAATTTCTCGCCCGCTGCCGCGACTTTCGCCGCGTAGGACTCGCGATGCATGGTTTGCAACCGCTCGCGCAACTGCTCTTCGCTAAAGCGATCATCTTCAGCGGCCCACTTGACCACCGGCACGTCCAGGTTGAACTCTGTTTTTAAGTGCGCTTCCAGACCTGGCAAGTCCCACTGCTCGGGCAGGCTCTGCGGGGGAACATAGTCGCTAATCGCTGATTCCATGACCTCTTCGCGAATACCGATAACGGCATCGGCAATATTATCCGCGGCGAGCACTTCATTACGCTGGTCGTAAATGACTCGGCGCTGATCATTGGCAACATCATCGTATTCGAGCAACTGCTTGCGGATATCGAAGTTACGTCCTTCGACTTTTTTCTGGGCACGCTCAACGGCGTTGGAGACCATCTTATGCTCAATGGCTTCGCCATGCTCAAGCCCCAACGCCTGCATCAGACGCTTGACGCGATCAGAGCCAAACAACCGCATCAGGCTGTCTTCTAGCGATAGGAAGAAGCGCGTGGAGCCGGGATCGCCCTGGCGGCCAGCACGCCCCCGCAACTGGTTATCGATACGCCGTGACTCGTGACGCTCGGAGCCCACTACATGCAAGCCGCCAGCGGCCAGCACACCATCATGACGCGCCTGCCATTCAGCCTTTAACGCATCGATCTGCTCTTGGCTGGGGTTTTGCAGTTTAGCGGCTTCTGCTTCCCAATTGCCGCCCAGTACGATATCGGTACCCCGCCCGGCCATGTTGGTAGCGATGGTGATCGCTCCCGGACGGCCCGCCTGAGCAATAATCTCGGCTTCGCTCTGGTGCTGCTTGGCGTTAAGCACGTTGAAGTTAAGGCCTGCCTCGCGCATTAGGTTGGCAAGGTACTCGGATGTTTCAATCGAGGCGGTACCGACCAACACGGGGCGACCGGCTTCAGTCTCGGTTTTGACATCTTTGATAATCGCTTCGTACTTCTCTTCGGCGCTTAAGTACACCAAATCATTTAAGTCTTTGCGCGCCAAGGGGCGGTTAGTGGGGATGACCACCACGTCCAGCCCATAAATCTGGCGAAACTCGAAAGCTTCGGTATCGGCAGTACCGGTCATACCGGCCAGTTTGTCATACAGGCGGAAATAGTTCTGGAAAGTGGTCGAAGCAAGCGTTTGGCTTTCCCGCTGAACCGTTACGCCCTCTTTGGCCTCAACAGCCTGATGCAAACCTTCCGACCAGCGGCGACCTGGCATCGAACGGCCGGTGTGCTCATCGACGATGACCACCTGCCCTTCGGAAACGATGTAATCAACATCGCGATGATAAAGGTAACGTGCACGCAAGGCCGAGTGCATGTGCTGCAGCAGATTGAGGTTTTGCGCGGCATAGAGCGATTCTTCATCACCCAATAAGCCTTCAGCACGCATCAGCTCTTCTACTTTATTGTGCCCTTGCTCGGTCAGCTCGACCTGCTTCTGCTTCTCGTCGACTAAGAAGTCGCCCACGACAGGGGCTTCCTCGTCTTCAATCTCTTCACCTTTCTCTAACTGTTGGGCCAGTTGATTGACGACTTTATAGAGATCGGTGTTTTCGTCTACCGCGCCTGAAATGATCAGCGGTGTGCGCGCTTCATCGATGAGAATCGAGTCGACTTCATCGACGATGGCGTAGTGCAGGCCACGCTGCACTTTATCCTCTAGTGAAAACGCCATGTTATCGCGTAGATAATCAAAGCCGAATTCGTTATTGGTGCCGTAAGTGATATCACACTGATAGGCATGGCGCTTCTCTTCGCCCGTCTGGCCGGAAAAGATAACGCCAACTGAAAGGCCGAGAAATTCATACAGCGGGCGCATCCACTCCGCGTCACGGCGAGCCAGGTAGTCATTCACCGTCACGACGTGAACACCTTTCCCCGGCAGCGCATTCAAATACACCGCGAGTGTGGCCACCAGGGTTTTACCTTCACCGGTCTTCATTTCTGCAATTCGACCACGATGAAGCGTCATGCCCCCTACCATTTGGACATCAAAATGGCGCATGCCCATGACGCGTTTACTGGCTTCACGGACAATCGCAAAAGCGGGCGCTAACAGCGTATCAAGAGACTCGCCTGCTTCCAGTCGCTCGCGTAGCTGGGCGGTCTTTTGCTGTAAATCAGCAGCACTCAGTGCCTCGAACTCTGCTTCAAGCGCGTTGATTTGCGGCACATTTTTGTGCATGCGTTTAACGTCGCGGTCATTTTTGGAACCGACAACTTTACGTAACAAATTATTAAGCATGAAAAATCCAAATATTCACAAACAACCCATCGGACTTTGTCTTGCATTGCAGAACCTTTCTGCAACGGATTTACCTATCAGCGTAGGCAATTACCTATCGGCATAGGGACAAAGTAAGCATCGTGACAGCCTATTCAATGGGAAGGCGGGCCGCGCTGGGTCAAGACATCGCGCGCGGCTACCCGCAGTGTCATCGGCGCCAACCAACTGCTGAGCTGCCGAACCGGGGCAAAACGCTGGGGCCGTTGCGCCCAACGGCGAAGCGCACGCTGACGCTTAGCCACCCAGTGCGACTGCGCACGCAAGATCGCGGGTACCCATAAACAAATAGTGATACTGCGGTCGCCACCGCGGAAGGCATCCGTAGGGCTTAAGCTTGCGGGTAAGAGACAGCTCACTAACAGCCCGGCCAGCCACCAACGCGCTAAGCCGTAGCGACGATGTCGTCGCGGCAAAGCTGATTGAACATCAAGCGTAGCTGTCATGCTGTAGACCGGCTCCTGAGCGTGGTAAAGTTGACTAATCAGCCATCGGCGAAGGTGGCCGACGTCATTAGTAGCGGTGCCTAAAATAGCAGCACCCTAGGAATTAAGCGTATGAGTATAAAGGTTAAGCGTTCTCACGCACAGCCCATTGCCCGCCTGCTCAGCAAGTCCGGCGATATTAATCAGTTAATGCGCCTATCGCGTTTGATTGATCAGGCTCAACGGCATCTTCGCGCGCATCTACCGGAAGAGATGCGTGAACATATTTTTGTCGGTGGTTTTCGCGAAGGGCGTTTAACGCTCATCAGCGGTCAAGCCAGCTGGCTAACCTGGCTACGTTTTGAACAGCGGCGCTTGTTAGAACTACTGCATCAACTGCCCGGTTTTGAAGGCGTTAGCGGCTTTACCTTTAAGGTACGCCCCGTGCGCCCAATCGTGGCCCCACCACGCAACACCCGCCGCCTTTCAGCGGATGCTGGTAAGACACTGGCCGAGTGCGCAGAGGATACGTCCAATCCGGCCTTAAAACGCGCTCTTGAACGCTTGGCGTCGCATGCGCGAGTACCTAGTGAATAAGCGCGGCCCGCTAATGAAACAGTCTACCCTCTAAAACGCATAAAGCACCGCCTGGGCGGTGCTTTAATCATGTGGCCATGCTTACCAGACATTCGCGATGTGTTCGCTCATCAAGCAGCGTCACCGAGCGCGATGTTGTTAAGCCATCGCGGGAGCCGCATAGGAGATCGGCGCCACAGCCTTCTCTTCTTCAAACGTTACAATTTCATACGCGTCTGGCTGCGCCATTAGTTCGCGGCAGAGCTGATTGTTCAGTGCATGGCCGGATTTAACACCGCGGAACTCACCAATCAGGCTGTAGCCAAGCTGATACAAATCACCGATAGCATCTAGCACTTTATGCTTAACGAACTCATCTTCATAACGAAGGCCGCCTTCGTTAACAATGCGATAATCATCAACCACGATTGCGTTGTCTAAGCTACCGCCTAAGGCCAAGTTATTAGAACGCAAAAACTCTAAATCGCGCATAAAGCCAAACGTACGTGCACGCGACACTTCTTTGACAAAGGAAGTGGTCGAAAAGTCGATCAATGCCGTCTGTTTCTGCTGTTCAAAAACCGGGTGATCGAAGTCGATAGCAAAAGAGACTTTAAATCCTTGGTGCGGTAAAAAAACGGCCTCTTTATCGCCATCGGTGACGGCGACGCGCTGCTTGATGCGAATAAATTTCTTCGCGGCATCCTGCTCCAGGATACCCGCTGATTGAATCAAAAAGACGAAAGGACTGGCGCTGCCATCCATAATCGGCACTTCAGGTTCGCTTACGTCCACATAGGCGTTATCGATACCCAGCCCGGCAAAAGCGGACATAAGGTGCTCGACGGTGGCAACTTTAACGCCATTACTAGAGAGTGCCGTGCACAGCTTCGTATCTTCAACCAATTCCGCGCGCGCAGGCACATGCACGACAGGATCCAGATCGGTTCTGACAAACACAATCCCAGTATTGGCGGGCGCCGGGCGCAAAGCCAAATGAACTTTTTTGCCAGAATGCAGGCCCACGCCGGTGGCGCGAATGACATTTTGTAGGGTGCGTTGTCTGATCATGGGCAGTAGTCGAGCTCTGATGACGGTAATGACCGTAGAGAAAAAGTTATCAAACAGTGTTCACTTTAACAGCAAGCGAGCGTTTTAGCCAATAAAACGCTCGCCCGCTGTGACAGTACTGCTGTTATCGAGAATCAATCCGCCTGGCGGCGTAGAAACGCGGGGATGTCCAGATAGTCGTCGGCTTCGGTAGCACGACGCTTTTCAGGACGAGGTTTAGCGGCAGCTTCAGGTGCTTCAGCGCGCGCGGTGGCCTGCTGACGCATGACAGTGGGTTGTTGCAGCTTGCGGTAATCCGAAGAAGACTCCGCCGCTGTGCGACGTGCGGGCTCGCGAGCGGCCGTTTTGGCCTTGTTACCGTCCAGGCCTGCAGCCACGACCGTTACACGCAGCTCATCGGACATTTCCATATCAATGGAGGTACCCACCACGATAGTGGCGTCCGGCGACGCAAACTCTTGCACGGTGGCACCGACATCATTGAACTCGCCAATCGACAAATCAGGGCCAGCGGTGATGTTGACCAGGATGCCGCGGGCGCCATGAAGATCAATATCTTCCAGCAGCGGGCTGCGAATGGCTTTTTCGGCAGCTTCACGAGCGCGATTTTCACCCGTCGCCCCGCCAGTGCCCATCATCGCCATGCCCATTTCAGACATGACCGTGCGCACGTCAGCAAAGTCGACATTGATGATACCGGGGCTGGTGATCAGCTCGGCAATCCCTTGAACCGCTCCCAACAGCACATCGTTCGCAGCGCTAAACGCCGTTAGCAGCGTGGCATTTTTGCCCAGCACCGACAGCAGCTTTTCATTAGGGATGGTGATCAGCGAATCGACGTGTTCCGAGAGCTCTTTCATGCCCTCTTCTGCTGCACGCATACGCTTTGGCCCTTCGAAGGGGAAGGGACGCGTCACGACTGCCACGGTGAGAATGCCTAGTTCTTTGGCAACCTGAGCAACGACCGGTGCACCACCAGTGCCTGTACCACCGCCCATTCCGGCAGTGATAAACACCATATCGGCGCCTACCAACAACTCCGCAATACGCTCGCGGTCTTCCATTGCCGCCTGACGTCCCACGTCGGGATTGGCACCTGCGCCTAACCCTTTCGTAATTTCGCCACCCAGTTGCAGCACGGTTTTTGCTGAACAACGTTTCAGCGCCTGCGCATCCGTGTTGGCGCAGATAAACTCAACGCCTTCGATATTGCTTTCGACCATGTGGTTAACAGCATTGCCGCCACCGCCGCCAACACCAACCACTTTGATGACCGCACTGCTCGAGGGTGCGTTATCTACCAATTCGAACATAAGCCCCGTCTCCTGAACCGCGCTTGCGGCCCTGTCAGAAATTTCCTTTGAACCAGCCTTTAATTCTTGCCAGCGCCGAATGGTCTTCCTTGATATCACGCCGGGCAAGCTCATTGCGGCCCTTATGGGCAGCAACCACTCCCCCGTGGCTTCTTAGGCCTTGCCCATGACGCGTTTCCTGCAAGGCATAATGCAGCAGACCAACGCCCGTCGCATATATGGGGTTACGCACGACATCCGCCAGACCTCTTACGTTTTGCGGACATGCGATGCGAACAGGCATATGGAAAATTTCTTCTGCCAATTCGCTAACTCCTTCCATGCGCGAGGTACCGCCGGTAAGCACTATCCCGGCGGCCACCATGTCTTCATAGCCACTTCGGCGCAACTCATCTCTTACTAGCGTAAACAGCTCTTCGTAGCGCGGTTCTACCACTTCAGCGAGTGCTTGGCGTGATAGGTCACGCGCAGGACGATCACCTACGCTAGGTACTTTAATCATTTCATCGCTTGACGCTAGGTGCGTCAGCGCACAAGCATATTTAACCTTGATCTCTTCAGCATGCTGGGTGGGCGTGCGTAGCGCCATGGCGATATCGTTGGTGACTTGATCACCGGCAATAGGAATCACCGCTGTATGGCGGATGGCACCTTCGCTAAAGATCGCCATATCGGTGGTTCCGCCACCGATATCCACCATGCAAACACCCAGCTCACGCTCGTCTTCCGTGAGTACGGCCATGCTAGAGGCGAGCTGCTCTAAAATAATAGCATCTACCTCAAGCCCGCAGCGACGTACACACTTTTCAATATTTTGCACCGCGTTCAAGGCGGCTGTCACCAAATGCACCTGCGCTTCCAGGCGCACACCTGACATGCCCAGGGGCTCTCGAATGCCTCCCTGCGCATCGATTGAAAACTCTTGAGGCAATACGTGCAGTACCCGCTGCCCTTCTGAAATAGCGCGTGCCCGAGCGGAATCAATAACACGCTCTATATCGGAAGGCGTTACTTCACGCTCTTTAATAGCCACGACGCCATCAGAATTCATAGAACTGATATGACTACCGGCCACGCCAACATAGACAGAATGAATATCACAGCCAGCCATTAACTCGGCTTCTTCAACGGCACGCTGAATAGACTGCACCGTGGATTCGATATTGATGACAACGCCACGCTTCATACCGCGAGAGGGGTGGGAACCAATACCGGCAATTTCTATTCCGCCATCATCGGTAGGTTGACCGACTATCGCGACGACCTTGGACGTTCCAATGTCCAGCCCGACCACCATATTGGATGCGTTGGGTGAGCCTGCCATGAGTCGGTAAATCTCCTTGCGTGATTATTAAAATAAATATTAGTAGGATGCCACTTAATCCAACACTTAACATTGAAAGCGTGCTACCCAAAATAAACAGTGTGTCGTTTTGACACTCAATTAAGTGCAAATAGCTAAAATTAAAAGCCACTTAATCATCGTCTAGCCCATAGTATAGAAACAATAGACGTAATACGACTACTACAAACCCACAATAATAGCCATAGAAAGCAATTTAAAGCCGATGAAGGGCTTTTTTCAATGATGGCAACCACTCACTTTTACACCTTATTTGCAGTAAGTAATAGAAGCGTTACTCATCTTGCACAGCAAATTCACTTTCTCCGTGCCACGCAACAGCGACGCCGTTAGGGTAACGCAGATCGATATAGCGAATCTGGTCGCCTAACGCGTATAACTCTCTTTGCCAAGAAGCCGATAAACGAGCCAAACGCACTTCATGTTGCCGACGCCCTAACATTACCCAGGCACCGTCGTTTAATTGCAACCGCCAAGCACCGCGAGGCTCTAAACGAAGCTGGGTTAGTTTAAGTGATAACTGGGCAAAATGCGGCAAAAGGCGTTGGTAGTAGTCTAACACTTCTTCACTGCTTCCCGCGGGACCGGCCATGTCAGGCAGGCCCGACGGTGGGTTTAACGGTGCAAAGGCGAAGGGTTCACCTTCTGGATTGAGTAAAAAATCGTCGTTCCAGCGCGCCACAGGCTGTTGCTCAATAAGCTCAAACACTAGCGCATTGGGCCACTCACGGGTAATTCGTACCTCGTTCAACCAGCCTACCTGGAGTGCGCGATCACGTAACTCACCTAGATCAGCGGACAGCCAGGTGGCATCAATCACCAACGGTGCCAGCTGTGTGCGTAGGTAATCAGCGCTGACATACTCCCATTCGCCGCGAATAGACACCCGCTCAATGGGGCGGTCTAGCCACAGCCAGAGCGCTCGCCCGCCCGCGCCCATCAGCAAGGCCAACAGGATAACGCCCAGCCAAGCATTACGCCTTTTCATAAGGCACCGTGCATAACAAACTCGTCATAATACTTATTGTCCGCCTGCGGCTTTCAATATCGCCAACACCAAATCATCAAATGAAAGCCCTGCATGGGCCGCAGACTGAGGCACCAAACTGTGATCAGTCATTCCAGGCACGGTGTTAACCTCTAACAGCCAGAACTGCCCTTCTCTATCGCGCATGACGTCAACGCGGCCCCAGCCGACACCGCCAATGGCTGCAAACGCCTGCCGACACAGCTGCGCTAACGCCTCTTCATCAGCGGTAGATAAGCCGCATGGCAGGTGATACTGCGTGGTATTGGCAATATATTTTGCTTCGTAGTCATAAAAGCCACCAGGCACCTCGACGCGAATCGCCGGCAGCACTTGCTCACCCAGCAGGGCAACCGTATATTCGTCGCCCACTATAAAGCGCTCTGCCATCACTCGTGCATCGAACTGCGCCGCTTCATGGTAGGCAGCCTCGAGCGCAGCCTGGCTTTTGACAATACTGATACCCAGCGTAGAGCCTTCGTGCACCGGCTTTACAATCAGGGGTAAGCCAAGCTGCGCCACTACCGCTGACCAGTCCGCGCTGGCATCCAACATAATACTTTCAGGCGTTGGCAAGCCCACCGCACTCCACACCTGCTTGGTGCGCTGCTTGTCCATTCCCAGCGCCGAGGCAAGCACCCCACTGCCGGTATAAGGAATATTCAAAAGTTCCAGCGCGCCTTGTAGGGTGCCATCTTCGCCACCGCGACCATGCAGGGCAACAAAGACCACGGTGGGCGCTAACTGTTCCAAACCTACCAAGCCATTGTCCTTGGGGTCATAGCCAGTCGCGTTAATGCCCTTACGTTGAAGCGCCTCCAACACGGCCGCACCGCTTTTAAGCGATACATCGCGCTCTGCTGATGTGCCGCCATATACCACGACGACGTTATCCAATGATGGGGTTGTTGCTACTTCCACACTCACAGTGCTACCTCGCTCATCACTAACCGTGCCTGCGCCAGGCGCAGAGAAATGCCGCCTACATCACCGGCGCCTTGGGTAATGAGAATATCGTCAGGGCGTAATACGTTGGCTAATAGCGCAGGTAGTTCATTTTTATGCTCGACAAAGAGCGGGTCGACTTCGCCGCGCTGACGAATTGATCCGGCCAGCGTTCTTCCTTCGGCCCCTGGGATCACCGCTTCACCCGCGCTGTATACGTCGAGCAACACAAGCGTGTCGACTTGGGAAAGCACACGTACGAAATCTTCATATAAATCGCGAGTACGGCTGTAGCGATGCGGCTGATAAAGCATTACCAGGCGACGATTGGGCCAGCCTGCGCGCACCGCCTGGATCACCATGTCGACCTCACGGGGGTGATGGCCGTAGTCATCGACCAGCATGATATCCCCACCGCCTTTGGGCGCGGGAAAATTCCCATGTACTTGGAAACGACGGCCGACACCGGCAAAACTCGCCAAACCGCTCAAGATCGCGCTATCGCTAACGCCTGCGTCAGTGGCGACAACAATGGCCGCCATCGCGTTGAGCGCATTATGGCGGCCGGGCATGGCCAAGCGCACCGCTAGCGGTTCAGCACCACCCGGACGCAAGGCGGTGAACGAGACTTCGCCCTCACGCTGAGTAAAATCGACGATGCGGTAATCGGCATCGCTATCAAAGCCATAGGTGACGAACTGGCGCTTCACCTGATCACACAGCACGCGCACATGGGGATCATCGATACACAGCACTGCCAAACCATAGAAGGGCAAATTATGCAGGAATTCGATGAAGGTATTTTTCAGCCGCTCGAAGTCACCGCCATAGGTCGCCATATGGTCAGCATCGATATTGGTAACGATCGATACCATGGGCTGTAAATGCAAAAACGAGGCATCAGACTCATCAGCTTCAGCGACGAGATAATCGCCTTCGCCTAAACGCGCATTGGCTCCGGCACTGGTCAGCTTACCGCCGATGACAAAGGTCGGATCCAAGCCCCCTTCTGCCAACAGCGTCGCCGTTAAACTGGTTGTCGTGGTCTTACCATGGGTGCCTGCAACGGCAATGCCATGGCGAAAACGCATTAGCTCAGCGAGCATTTCAGCGCGGCGCACCACCGGCACACGATGCTCATGTGCCCAGCGAATTTCGGGGTTCGTCTCATCAATGGCACTAGACACGACGACCACATCGGCGTTTTCAACATTCGCCTCGGCATGGCCGATCGCCACGCACACACCGCACTGCCGCAGCCGCTCCACGACAGAGGAGTTTTTCATGTCGCTACCACTGACGCTATAGCCTTGGTTCGCCAATACCTCTGCAATACCGCACATACCGGCGCCACCGATGCCAACGAAATGAATCCGCCGGATACGTCGCATGCCCGGGCCAGCGGGAGTGCGGTGAGTGGGCGTCATGGTCTTATCTGAATCGGTCACGCAGAGTCTCCTAGCGGCACCATCGCCAAACACCCTTCAGCCAGACGCTCTGTCGCATCTAAATGCGCCGCCTGACGAGCATTGGCGGCCATGTCAGCCAGGGTGGAAGGGACGAGTAATTGAGTTAAAAATTCGCTTAATCGCTCAACGGTCAGCTCCGACTGAACGACACATTTCGCGGCGCCTGCCTTGACCAATACCTGCGCGTTAATACGTTGATGATCATCGACAGCAAAGGGAAAAGGCACCAGTAGCGCAGGCTTGGCTGCCGCGGCTAGCTCGGCAACGGTGAGCGCTCCTGAGCGGCAAACCACCAAGTCGGCCCACTCATAGGCGGCCGCCATATCATCGATAAAAGGACTGACGTCAGCACTGACGCCGTGCTGTTGATAATTTTCGGCGGTGCTCTCTTCACGGTCCTTGCCCGCCTGGTGACGTACTTCTGGGCGCTGCTCAGCTGGCAGTGCGGCCAGCGCGGGCGCCAGCCGTTCGTTCAGCGCCACCGCACCAAGCGAGCCTCCCACCACTAAAAGCCTTAAGGGTCGGGCCAAGAGCGCTTCAATGCGCCGCGGTGTAGTGCCCAATTTCGCAATATCGTCGCGCACGGGATTACCAATCACTTCCGCCCGCTTCCCAAACGCTTCAGGGAAAGCAGCATAGGTGCGCTTGGCCAGACGCGACAAAACGCTGTTGGTCAGCCCTGCCACCGCGTTCTGCTCATGAATAATTAACGGCACGCGGGTAAGCCACGCGGCCAACCCACCCGGGCCGCTAGCAAAACCGCCCAAACCAACCACCACATGCGGCTTGAACGTTCGAATTAGCGTGCGCGCTTGTAAAACGGCACGACTCAGGTTGAGCGGTGCTTTTAGCCAGCCCAATAAGCCATTACCGCGTAGCCCGCTGATGGCGATCGTGTGCAGCTTAATCCCTGCCTCAGGGACTAAGCGGTTTTCAATGCCCCTTGGGCTGCCCAGCCATTCGACATCTACCTGCTGGGCTTGTAGTGCTTTCGCCAACGAAAGCGCAGGGAAGACATGACCGCCGGTGCCGCCTGCCATTATTAAGACGCGTCGCCTAACGTTACTCTTCACATCAAACTCCTAATAACACCAAGCGACATAGCGTTACGATAAACGCGGTTCATGGCGCGCTCGATACGGGGTGGATGCGCGCCGTGGACGGTGGCGTGTTTCAGCATCCGTACGTAGCAACAGACCCACCATGACGCCAGTGACCAACAAACTCGAACCGCCGTAGCTCATTAGCGGCAGTGTTAGCCCTTTCGTCGGCAGCAGCCCGGAGCTTACGGCCATGTTGATGAACGCTTGCGCAGCCACCACAAAACCGATGCCATAGCTGACGTAAGCGCCAAATAGATGCCCCGCCAGCTCGGCTTTGCGAGCCACCAACATGGCGCGGGCGATAAATAGGGTAAACAGCAGCACGACGGCGATCGCACCAATCATGCCCAGCTCTTCGGCGATCACTGCAAATATGAAGTCGGTATGCGCCTCCGGCAGGTAGTGCAGTTTTTGCACGCTGTTGCCTAGCCCAGTGCCCGTGACGTGACCGCGCCCAAAAGCAATCAACGCCTGGGTTAGCTGGTAGCCTGTCGCAAATTGATCCGCCCAGGGATCCAGAAAGCTTGTCCAGCGCGCCAGTCGATAAGGCTCCATGACGACCATTATGACAGCTCCCGAGCCAAGCAGTGCGCCGCTGCCCACCAGCAGCACCAGCGATGCACCGCTCATCATCAACATACCAATGACACAAACGGTAAAGACCACCATGCCACCAAAATCGGGCGCGAAAAACAGCAGCCCAACGGGCACTGCCAGCACGGCCAAGGGCCGCCACATGCTGAACGCTCGCCGACGCAAGTCGTAGGCAAATCGCGACATGAATGCCGCCATATAAAAGATCAGCCCAATTTTGGCAAACTCAGACACTTGCAGGCTAGGGAGCGGCCCCGGCAACGCTATCCAACGCTTACTGCCGTTGATCTCTTGGCCAATAAGCAGTACCAGCACTAATAGAAAAATAGAGGCGAGCAGAATCAGCGCCGCATTTTGGCGCCAGACTTCCAGCGGCACGCAGAGCATGAAGACACAGGCCATGGTGGCGAGCAGTAAGAAAACCCCGTGCTGACGAGAGTAGTGATAAGTATCTTCCAGCAACCCAATCGATGCTGAACTCACCATCACCCAGCCCAAACCGGCTAAGGCTACCGCCGCCATCACCAGCCAAACATCACAGGGCAGGTCGCGAGTGGTAAGCACCGTACGCAGACGCTGTAATCGGCTCATTGCACTTCTCCGGCTGAAGATGCTGCCTGCCGCTGCACCCAATGACGAAACAGCTCGCCACGCGCTTGATAGTTGGCAAACTGATCCAGACTCGCGCAGGCGGGTGAAAGCAGCACGCAGTCTCCTGGTTGAGCGATCTCAAAGGCTATTTGCATGGCTTGCGTTAAATCGTCGACTTGTTGCGTCGCCACATGGCCCACCAGCGCTTGTGCCAACCGCGTCGCATCCAGGCCAAACAACAGCGCCTGACGCGCACATTGGGCTAGAGGCTCGGCCAGTGGCGTGAAATCAGCTCCCTTGCCTACGCCGCCTGCGAGCAAAATCAATCGCCCTTCTAACGTTGCGCCAATGCCATTGATAGCCGCCAGAGTCGCTCCGACGTTAGTGCCTTTAGTGTCGTTAACCCAACTGACACCATTGATACGGGCGATGACTTCGCTACGGTGCGGCAGCCCTTTGAAAGCGCGTAACGCGCTACACATAGGCGCCGCCGCAAACCCCAGGGCCTGCCCCATCGCCAACGCCGCCAGAGCATTGGCGTAGTTGTGTTGACCGGTGATACTTAGCTCATCAATCGACAGCCAAGGCTGGGAGCCTTGCATCAACGTCAGTTTATGCTGATAACGCGCTAACCCCCACTCTTGGGCTTCCGGCTCACGATGGGAAAAATACGCCACCTGATCGACCGGATAGTCAGGCCAAGTGAGGGCGTCATCCGCATTCACCACTGCATGGCGCGCACCGATAAATATACGTTGCTTGGCGGCGTGGTAGCCCTGCATATCGCCATGCCGATCAAGATGGTCTTCGGATAAATTCAAAAACGCGGCACAGCTCGCCCCGAGATAGGGTGTGGTTTCGAGTTGAAAGCTTGAGAGTTCAAGAATATATAGCTCGGCATCGGCATGACTGGCTAACAGATCCAGCGCGGGTGTGCCCAAGTTGCCGCCGACGGCCGCATTAACACCCGCGGCGGCAGCCATTTCGCCAAGCAAGGTAGTGACCGTCGACTTCGCATTGGAACCGGTAATCGCGGCAATAGGGGCCTTTGTCGCCCGGACAAAAAGGGCCATTTCACCTACCACGCGAGGCTCCCCGGTGCGCGGATTAACGTGGTCAGCGATCTCTTTCAAACCCGGCATTCGCGGATCAAGCCCGGGGCTTACGATGACCTCTTCCACGTCACTAAGATCCAACGCGGTAAGCGCGCCGCAATGAACATCAATGCCCGGATGCGCGGCACGAAAGTCATCCAACCCAGGTGGTTCTGTACGCGTATCCGCCACCATGAAAGGCGTATTCAAGCGGCTTAAATGGCGGCAAATGGCACGACCTGAGAGCCCCAGACCTACGACGAGCGTGACGCCCTTCGCTACTTGAACCATCACAGGCCCCCTCTCGCATCATGCCAATGACCCGTCGATTTACGCATGGCCCGTTGCATTAGCGCACTTTGAGTGTGGCGAGACCAAGCAACACCAGAACCACGGTGATAATCCAAAAACGGACGATCACCCGGGGTTCAGGCCAGCCTTTCAATTCATAGTGATGATGCAAAGGCGCCATTCGGAAAATACGGCGCCCAGTGAGCTTATACGACCCCACCTGCAGGATCACCGAGACGGTCTCCATTACGAAAATGCCGCCCATGATAAACAGCACGATCTCCTGGCGCACGATGACGGCTACCACCCCCAGCGCAGCCCCCAGCGCCAAAGCACCCACATCGCCCATAAAGACCTGGGCGGGGTAAGTGTTAAACCATAAAAAGCCCAGGCCAGCACCGGCAATCGTGGCGCAAAAAACGGCCAACTCACCAGTCCCAGCAATAAACGGAATATGCAGATACGCGGCGAAAACGGTATTACCGCTGGCGTAGGCAAAGACCGACAGGCCCATGGCCACGAGCACCGTGGGCATAATAGCCAAACCATCTAACCCATCGGTTAAATTAACCGCATTGGAGCTACCAACAATGACAAAGTAAGTAAGCACGATATAGAAAACGCCCAGCGGTAGAGCCACTTCTTTAAACAGCGGCACCAGCAAGCTGGTTTCGACCGGCGTGGAGGCCGTTAGATAGAGCAGTACAGCGGCCCCCAGGCCTACGACGGATTGCCAGAAATACTTCCAGCGGGCAGGTAAACCGCGTGGGTTTTTCTCGACCACCTTGCGGTAATCATCGACCCAACCGATGGCACCAAAGCCTAGCGTAACCCCCAACACCACCCAGATATAGAGGTTGGTCAAGTCTCCCCATAGCAAAGTACTCATGGCGATGGCTAACAAAATCATCGCCCCGCCCATGGTCGGAGTTCCCGCCTTGGAAAGATGGGATTGCGGGCCGTCGTCGCGCACGGATTGACCGATCTGGCCTTCGACCAGACGCCGAATCATCCATGGCCCCAGCCATAAACAGAGCATTAGCGACGTGAGCGCGCCTAAAATCACACGCAGCGTTAAGTAATTAACAACTTGAAAATCAGATTGGTACTGCGACAAAAAATTCGCCAAGTGAAGTAACATGAACGGCGTTTACCTTATTTCATCCGAACGCAGTGCATTCACAACATATTCCATGCTCGCACTGCGCGATCCTTTCACCAGCAAAGTGGTGTCCGGCGGCAAAGTATTAGTGACATGACGCATTAGCGCCTCGTGATCGTTAAAGTGCAGCCCACGACCAAAGGCTTCGCTGGCAGAACGGGCGGCATCGCCCAACGTCAACAGCTCATCAATGCCAAGCTCAGCGGCGTAGCGGCCGATATCAGCGTGCAGCGCTTCAGAAGCATCGCCCAACTCGCCCATTGCCCCTAACGCACACCAGCGTGGCGGGGGGAAGCTCGCCAGGGTATCCAACGCCGCTTTCACTGCGCCCGGGTTGGCATTGTAACTATCATCCAGCACGGTGGCACCTCGCCAACCGGGTACTATGGTCAACCTGCCGGCTAGCGCGTGCAGTGATTCCAGGCATACGATGACCTGCTCTTTGGGCACACCCAGCGTTAGTGCCGCGGCGGCCGCGGCAAGCGCATTACTGACGTTGTGCTTACCGAGTAGTGGTAAACGCACATGCCCTAGCGCCTGGCCATCTTGCAATAGCGTGAAAGCATACCGCCCTTGCGGATCACAGGAAAGCGCTGCGGCGCTCACATTGGCCTGGGGATGAAAACCAAAGCTCACCACCCGCCGAGGAGCCGCGCGGGCCGCCCAGAATGTAAAATAGTGATCATCCCGGTTGAGCACCGCCGTCGCCTGTTCATCGAGGCCAGCCAGCAACTCACTTTTGGCTTGGGCAATCTGCCCCATACCACCGAACTCCCCCACGTGGGCACCGGTGACATTGGTAATAATCGCCACATCGGGTTTGGCCAGCGGCGCTGTCCAGGCAATTTCACCCAAATGGTTAGCGCCAAGCTCAATGACGGCGGCGCTATGCGCCTCGCGCAAGCGTAACAAGGTCTGCGGCGCGCCAAAGTCATTATTCAGGTTGCCCTGGGTGGCTAATACGCTGCCCAGCGGGGCTAGTAGTGCCGCGCACATCTCTTTAACCGTCGTCTTCCCACTATTACCGGTCACCGCTACCAAGGGGCCGTGCCATGCGCGCCGATGCGCACCCGCTAAAAGCCCTAACGCGAGGCGTGTATCGGGGCAGACCAGTTGCGGCAAGTCGCCCGCCACGGGAGCGTCGACCAAGGCAGCCACCGCGCCAAGCGATTGAGCCGTTGCTACGTAGTCATGGCCATCAAAGTGAGGGCCTTTCAAGGCAATAAATAGGCAACCAGGTTCGATCTTACGGCTGTCGGTAACGACGGAATTTATACAAAGCTGAGCCTGCCCGCTGGGCGCTTCGATGCCCAGTGCTGACGCGATTTGACCAAGTGACCACTGCATTATTGACGTCTCCGCGCAGCGAAAGCGCGCTGAATTTCTTGGCTATCGGCATAGGCGTGGCGCACCCCCTGAATGTCTTGATACGCCTCATGCCCCTTTCCAGCGATCAATACCACATCCTGGGCAGCGGCCTGCTGAATAACGGTGGCCACGGCCGCCCGCCGATCGCCAATTTCAACGGGCTGCACGGCGTTAGAAAACCCGGCCAGAATATACGCTCGAATTTGCGCCGCAGGCTCATACCGGGGGTTGTCGTCGGTCACCACAATATGGTCCGCTAGCGGCTCGGCGGCTTTGGCCATTTCGGCTCGCTTACCGGTATCCCGATCACCGCCACAGCCAAACACGCACCACAACTTGCCCGCATCGCCCAAGTGGGCACGCAGCGCTTGCAGTGCGCTATGAAGCGCATCCGGGGTGTGGGCGTAATCGACGATAACGCTGGGGGTGTCAGGCTCTCGATAGAGCTCCATGCGCCCTTGCACCGGCGAAAGCAACGTGGCCGCCGAGAAAAGTGCATCTAGCGATTCGCCTAGCCCATAGAGCACGGCCATCGCTAGCAGCACGTTATCTAAATTAAACCGCCCCATTAATCCCAAGCTGAGCATTTTCTCGCCATCGGGCGTCGCAATCATGGCCTGCTGACCCTGCTCAGATGGCTGCCAGTCAACCACCCGCAACGTAACGGCCTCGTCTTTACCCGTGGCCAACACCCTTACACTTTTATGGCAACCTGCCAGCATCAAGCGCGCCAGGGGATCATCGCCATTCACCACTGCCAGACTCAGCTCAGAGCGGCGGAAAAGCTTGGCCTTCGAGGCGGCGTAGGCAGCCATACTGCCGTGGTAATCCAAGTGGTCGCGGGTCAAATTGGTAAATACGCCCACACTGACGTTAACCGTTTCTAAGCGGTGTTGATCCAGCGCATGGGAAGAGGCCTCTAGCGCAACGCGCCGAACGCCCTGGCTTGCAAGCTCACCCAGCGTCGCCTGTAGTGCCAAAGCACCCGGTGTCGTTAAGCCGCTATCGCGCAAGTCACCGGGGCGACCCACGCCCAGAGTGCCAATGAGGCCGGTGGGCGTGCCTAACGCCTCGCTAAGGGCGGCGATGTAATGCGTGACGGAGCTTTTACCGTTGGTGCCAGTAACACCAATCACTTCGAGGTCATTAGGTACCTTAAACAAAGTGCGCCCGAATTCACCTAACCGCACGGAAAGATGCGGCAGTGTTAGCACGCGCCCTTCCAGTGACACCTGGCCCGGCTCGCCCTGCGCCAAGACAAGCGCAGCGCCTGCCTCAAGCGCTTGCTCGATAAACTCTCGACCATCATGTTGAGTACCCGGCACGGCTACGAACACATCGCCCGCCTGAAGCTTGCGAGAATCCATCTCAATGCGCACCTGCTCCGGCAGCACCGGGAGGTCGCCAGGCAGCGGTGAATTAGGCCATATGCGCGCGAGCGCCGCCAACACATCGACTGAACTCAGCGTCATGCCATCTCCTTAGAAAAGCTACTCTGCATCGTGGTCCGGCGGAACGTCCAGCAAGCGCAAGGCGTTACCGGTTACGCTGGAAAAAACCGGGGCAGCAACCGCCCCCCCATAAAACTCACCGGCTTTGGGATGATCAATCATAACGACCGTGACAATACGCGGGTCTGAGATAGGCGCAATCCCGGCAAAAACGCTACGATACGCATCGGTGGTATAGCCTTGCTGCCCTATTTTACGCACCGTGCCCGTCTTCCCGCCCACGCGATACCCTTCAACGCGGGCACGCCGACCACCGGTGTAAGCGGCTACTGACGTCTCCAAAATATTGAGCAGATCATTGGCAACCGTAGGCTCTATCGCAGGGATGCCTTGGGGCGGCTCAGAAAGACGTAGCAGTGAGGGCGGCAAACGCACGCCATCGTTGGCTAGAGCCGTGTAAGCGCTCGCCAACTGCAATGCTGACACAGACAGGCCGTAACCATAAGAGAGTGTCGCCCGTTCACTGCGTGACCAGCGAACAGGGGCCGGCAGGCTGCCTGTCGACTCACCAGGAAAGCCGGTTCCAGGCGCCTGCCCCAACCCTAGTTGATTGTACTTTTCCCAAATGGCCGTATCGCTTAACTGCAGTGCTAAACGCGACATACCCACATTCGATGATTTTTCCAAAATACCGGGTAAATCGAGCTCACCATAATTACGGAAGTCACGGATAGTGAATTGATCCAGCCGCATCCAACCGGGCGATGTATCCACCACCGCGTCGCGGTTCACTACGCCACTCTCCAATACGGCGGCCATGGCCAGCGGCTTCATCACTGAACCAGGCTCGAAGACATCCACAATCGCCTGGTTGCGCAGCCCACGGGGGTCCAGTCCGGCCCGGTTATTGGGGTTATAAGAAGGTAGATTAGCCATTGCCAACACTTCCCCCGTGCGTGCATCCATCATCACCAGCACGCCCCCGTCAGCTTCATTCTCAGCCACTGCCGCCCGCAGCTCACGGTACGCCATGTACTGAATACGCTGATCGATGGCCAAGGTAAGCTCGCCACCCGGCTGGGCTTCGTTGATTACGCCAAGCTCGCGCACCAAACGCCCGCGCCGATCCTTGATCACCCGCCGCTGCCCAGGATGTCCGGCCAAGTAGGGCTGATAGGAGAGCTCTAAGCCCTCTTGACCAATATCATCGACGTTGGTGACCCCTAATAATTGCGCGGCCACTTCCCCGGCAGGATAATAACGTTTGTATTCACGCTGGGGATAAACCCCGGGCGTGCGCAGATTGAGTATCTGCTGGGCGGCGGCAGGCGTCATTTGGCGGCGGAGATACATAAACTCATGCTCGCTGAAGCGTGCCACGCGAGACTCGAAGTCTTCCATCGTCATGCCTAGCGCTTGGGCTAGCATCACGCGCTGGATGGCATCCTCGGGCAGTTCCTGAGGATTGGCCCAGAGGGTAACGACCGGGGTAGAAATAGCCAGCGGCTCACCGTTACGGTCAGTGATCATGCCACGGTGCGCCGGGATTGCTTCATGGCGAAGGGTACGCGCATCGCCCTGACTTTGCAGGAAAGGACGATCGATGACCTGAAGCAGCGTGATTCGGCCAATCAAAATAGCCGAGGCCAAACCAATCGCTAATAAAATAAACACGAAACGGCCGCCGCCAAGAGGAGGGGCAAGCGGGGCCTGACGAGAGGTACCGCCGCGACGCTGGCTGCTCATGGGCGTATCACCTCGACATCGTGGACATCGGGAATCCGCATACCCAGGCGCTCAGTGGCAATTTGTTCGACACGGGCAGGCGTTGACCACGCCCCCTCTTCAAGTAGAAGCTGCCCCCACTCCGTTTGTAGCTGGTTCTCTTCTTGCTCTAGCTGTTGCAGTTGCGCAAATTGAACCCGTGTCATGTGCGTCGTAATGACAACGGCTAATCCAGAGCCGATACAAAGTAAAAACAGCAGCACTATGGCTACCGGCCAGGGGCGCAGACGTAGCTTGAAAGGCCATTCGGTGCGTAGCGTGGTTGCCCACTGCTCAATCCGATCCATGCTCATGATTTCATTTACATCCGTTTGCGTGCAGCCCGCATGACGGCGCTTCGTGCACGAGGATTCGCATCCACTTCTTCGTCGCTTGGGCGCACCCCTTTGCCCAGCGATTCAAGACGTCGATTCAATTGATCGTCACGAATAGGCACGCCGCGGGGAAGGTCAGTATCACCACGGACATGATGACGAATAAAGCGCTTCACCCGGCGATCTTCCAATGAATGAAAACTGATCACCACCAGGTGTCCGCCGGGCGCCAACGCCTCGAGTGCGGCCTCGAGTGCGCTATCTAGCTGCTCAAGCTCGCTATTGACGAAGATACGCAGGCCTTGGAACGCTTTGGTCGCCGGGTGGCGGCCTTTTTCCCACGCCGGATGGGCAACTTTCAGCACCTCGGCTAAATCCACCGTATGCGTAAACCGCTTCTCGCTTCGGCGAGTCACTACCGCCCGCGCCAACCGCTTGGCATAGCGCTCTTCACCGTAGGTTTTAAACACATAGGCGATATCCGCTTCACTGGCCCGGGCCAGGAAATCAGCCACGCTCTGCCCCTGCGTAGGATCCATGCGCATATCCAGCGGGCCATCACGCATGAAGCTGAAACCACGTTCGGGATCATCAAGCTGAGGAGAGGAAACGCCGACATCCAGCAGTATGCCTGAGAGCTTTCCGAATACGCCTTGCTCACGGGCAAACTCGCCAAGCTGGGCAAATTCACGCTGGGTGATTTGAAAACGCGGATCGTTAATTTCAGCGGCAGCGGCAATCGCTTGCGGATCGCGATCCATGGCGAGCAGTTGGCCCTGCTCACTAAGGCGGTCAAGAATTACCCGTGAGTGGCCCCCTCTCCCAAAAGTACCGTCTAAATAAATACCCTGATCATCGTGAACCAAGGCATCAACGGCACCCTCCAGTAGTACGCTGGTGTGGTGAAAGCGGGAAGCAACCTGTTCAGCGTCAGGAGAAGGCATTTTTTTCTCACACAAGATGTTAGAGATAAAGTAATGAAGGGCGTGCAGGCACGCCCTAATATGGATATGGGGGAGTCGGCCGATAAGCCGGGTTCTGTCGTGGACAGCCATTCCTCTAGGCGCTGCGTTACCACAGCGCTCAAGCAACCTACCCGGACCCAGCGCGGGCCACGCCATTGGGTCCCTATTTGGTCTTGCTCCGAGTGGGGTTTACCATGCCACGCACTGTTACCAGGCGCGCGGTGCGCTCTTACCGCACCCTTTCACCCTTACCGGCCCCAAAGGTTTATTTAAGGGGCTTAGGCGGTCTACTCTCTGCTGCACTTTCCGTCGGCTCGCACCGCCCAGGCGTTACCTGGCACTCTGCCCTATGGAGCCCGGACTTTCCTCCCCCAACACCTTTTGAAGGGTATCAGCGGCGACTGTCTGGCCAACTCCGGCGGCAAGCATACCAGCGCCCTCGACTAGCCTCAATGCTCGCCTTTGATTGCTTGCAAACGAGCGTACCAAACTTGCTTGCGCCCACCGAGTATTCGCGCCGCAATCGAAGCTCCCTGCTTCACGCCGACTCCCTCTTCCAACAAGGCGGCCAGTAGCGTATCGGCCGAAATGTCCTGATGCTCACTCTGCTCGACCGGCGGCGCACCAGCAACAATGACCACGAATTCGCCGCGGGCCTGGTTAGGGTCGGCAGTCAGCTGTTCCAGTAACGATGCTGGGGTGCCGTGCAAAAACGTCTCGAAGGTTTTCGTTAGCTCACGCGCTAAAACCACATCGCGATCCGCCATTTGCGCCTGCAATGCTTCAAGGGTATGCAAGATACGGTGGGGAGATTCATAAAATACCAGCGTCTCTTCGCGGCTTTTCCAGCCCTCCAATGCTTGGCGTCGCGCCCCTGGTTTGGCCGGCAGAAAACCGGCAAACACAAAACGGTCTGTCGGCAGGCCAGCGCCTGACAGTGCGGTAATCAGCGCGCAGGGGCCGGGAATAGGCACAATATGACGATGACGTGCGCGCAGCTCGCGCACCAGCACAAAGCCGGGATCACTGATTAGCGGCGTGCCCGCATCACTGATCAAGGCGATATCTTCGCCGGCGGCAAGATACCCATCCAACGTCTCGACCCGACGGGCTTCATTGTGTTCATGCAGCGAGAGCATGGGTTTATTGAGCCCCAGATGGGTTAGCAGGCGCCCACTGTGGCGTGTATCTTCTGCTGCAATGCGGGTCACTTGGCCCAGCACGCGGATGGCGCGCGCGGTTAGGTCGTCCAAATTCCCAATTGGCGTAGCAACCACGTACAATGTACCCGGGTTATGGTCTGGCATTGTTGACTCTCAATTCGTTGATGACTTTCAATTCGTTAATGCCTCTCAATTCGTTGAGGACTCTCGATTCGTTGATGGCTTGCTCTACCGGTGCGCTATGCTTATGCCGTAGCCTCGGCAAATGCTGGCGAGCAGCGACAGCGCAAATGGAAACTTAAGGAAGGATACATGAAACAGTCGTTACGTGGCTTACTCGCCGCCGCCCTTGTGGCATTTCTCGTTGCGGGCTGTGCGATGCAGCCGCCTAGCGTGGTAGACCGCGTGCCTGCTGAAGACCCAGGCCAGTTACTCAGCCAAGCGGAACAGCAAGCGCCCGAGCAGGCAGCCAAAACGCGCCTGGAAGCGGCCAATATTTTAGCGAAGCAGGGTGAACGCGAAAGCGCGTTTGAGACGGCCGATAGCATTGACGAGGGGCTCTTATCAGACGCCGACCGCGTGCGTTGGGCGCTACTGTTTTCAGAGCTAGCTCGCGCCCTTGACGAGCCGCGGTCCGTGCTCCGCGCAGCGCAAGTCCTTGACGATGAATTACCCATGCAGGCCAACCAGCAGCAAACCCTGCAAGAGCGTCAGCGCTGGGCGCGCGAAGCGCTTGATCAGCCGGGTGCGGTGACGGTCGCACTGCCAGAGCTCGAAGGGCAGGATATCCGCCGCATCGTGGTGGCACTGCCTGAGTCAGGCCCGCTTAGCACCGTTGCGAACACCATCGCCACCGCCATGCGTCAGCATCATGATGTCCAAGGTGGCAACGTGGAACTCAGCTTTCTCGACGCATCACGCTACTCGCTCGATGAACTTTATGATCGCGCTCAGCAGATGAATGCGCAGCTCGTTATTGGCCCGCTAGACAAGGAACAAGTCACCCAGTTAGAACAGCGCGACAGCGTCCCCTTACCGACCTTAGCGCTCAACTACGGCAGTGGCGACAACAATCAAGCGCAGCGGCTATTTCAGTACGGCCTCTCGGCTGAAGATGAAGCCCGCCAAGCCGCGCGACGCGCTTGGCAGGATGGCCATCGGCAGATGTCGATGATGGTGCCTGATAATGATTGGGGCCGTCGTGTTGGCGAGGCCTTTTGGAATGAGTGGCATAGCCAAGGCGGCGAAGTCACCAATGCCGTGCGTTATAACCCTAACAATTCAGTTTCCAACGCGGTTCAAACTGCGCTTAATGTTAGCGGAGAGCGCGCCCGCCTAAACAATATTGACGCCCTCTTCCTGCTGGCATTACCGGAGTATGCCCGCCAAGTTCCCCCCACCATGGATTACTATTACGCACCCAACCTACCGATCTATGCCACGTCTCATCTGCACGAAGGTCGCTTACAAACGCGCCTTGACCAGGACCTGAACGACGTGATGTTTATCGATATTCCCTGGCAAATTCCAGATGCGGCGGTCGGTGGCGAAGAAGCCCTTCCCTTTGCTTCGACTTACCAGAGCCTGCGCGATGAGTCAGATGCGTCGATGTTTCGCCTAATGGCAATGGGCGTTGATGCTTACGAGCTGGCCGTTCGCTTCTCTAATCTTGACGCACTGAATGGCTTAAACGGCAGTACCGGACAGCTGTACTTAAGCGACGATGGCCGTATTCACCGTGAGCTGCCTTGGGCCAAATTCCAAAACGGTGTCCCCTCGCCTATTTTAATCCCTAGCTTGGAAGAAAGTGGCGAATAACGCGCATACCGCTCGTGCCCGTGGCACAGCCATTGAGCAGATTGCGGCTCAATGGCTGTGCCAGCAAGGGCTCACGCTAGTCACGCAGAACCATTACGTGAAAGGCGGTGAGCTTGACTTGGTCATGCGAGATGGCGATATTCTCGTCTTTGTCGAAGTCAAACATCGCACGACCGCCCGCTATGGACATCCACTGGAAACGATTACCTATCAGAAGCAGCAGCGATTAGTGCGTGCGGCCAAGCTATATATCGCCCGCGGCGGGCTTTCATCGCCATGCCGGTTTGATATCCTGGGGATCATCGGCAAGCCGCCCGACCTTGACTTTCACTGGGTGAAAGCTGCTTTTGATGCCTTTTGACTCTATAACCAGGAAGCCCTGATGGACTTTCAATCTCGTATACTTGGCCACTTCAACGACAGCATCGATACCAAAACGTATGCTAGCGAGGTGCTTCCACCCTTTATCGAAGTGGCAAGCCAAATGATGGTGCAGTGCCTTGTTAGCGAAGGAAAAATACTTACCTGCGGCAATGGTGGTAGCGCGGGAGACAGCCAGCACTTCTCGTCTGAATTGCTCAACCGCTTTGAACGCGAACGCCCAAGCCTACCCGCATTAGCCCTGACGACGGATACCTCGACGCTCACCTCAATTGCTAATGACTATAGCTATAATGAAGTGTTTTCAAAGCAGATCCGCGCCCTTGGTCAGCCGGGCGATGTGCTTTTGGCCATCTCCACAAGCGGCAACTCAGGCAATATCGTGCAGGCCATTCAGGCAGCACATGATCGCGATATGACGGTTGTGGCCCTAACGGGCCGCGATGGCGGCGACATGGCCTCCCTGCTTGGTCAAGACGATTGCGAAATTCGCGTGCCTGCCACGTCAACGGCACGCATTCAAGAGGTGCATCTTTTGGTAATTCACTGCTTATGTGATCTTATCGACGAACAGCTGTTTGGCAGCGCTTGAAGATTAGATGTCCTGATCCGAGCGCCAACATGAACGATGGCTTTCACTAACTCTCTACTGCTACTGAGCATCAAGGAGTCATACCGATGACCCAACGTCTACCCTCTCGTGGTTTTATTGCTGCTGCGCTGTGCGCGGTTCTGTTTATCAGCGGCTGTGCCAACAACTCGGCTTCCAATCAATCGAATTACGCTCAGCGTAGTGATGACGTTGAAGCCATCGATGCCACTATAGAGCGTGAAGTCGACGACGCGCTCGAGCGTGCCGATGCACGACTGGGCGATGCGCGTATTCGTGCCCATGCGTTTGATGGCGTTGTGCTATTGGTGGGACAAGTGCCTAGCGAAGAGCTTCGCGCGATGGCAGGCGAGGTGACCAGCAATTTACGTGGCGTCAACGAAGTACATAACGAACTCATCATCGCTGCCCGCTTACCAGCAAGCCAACGCCTAACCGACACATGGCTAACCACCAATGTCATTAGCCACTTGGCAACCAATGACCGCATCGACTCCTCTAAAATCAAAGTCACCACTGAAAATGCCAGCGTGTATTTGATGGGACGCGTTACCCGTGAAGAGGCCGACAGGATCGTCAATGCGGCTTCCGCCGTTGGCGGCGTTCAGCGCATTGTTAAGGTGTTTGATTACCTTGATTAATCCCATCGTCTGGCCACGACACGATACATAACCACCCGATGAATGAAAAAAAGTGAATGAAAAAAGCCTCGCTTGATTTAAGCGAGGCTTTTTGTTCAATACCGCAGCAGCTAACTAAGAGCTATTACTTCACCACTCGTAGCGTAGGCTTCTTCTTTTCTTTGCCTTTGGCTTGGCCTTCATCTTCTGAGGCTTCGCTGGAAGAGTGCGTACCCGCTTCTTCGCTCACCGGCTCAGTGATCGAAAGTTCAGGCTTGCTTGAGGCTTTTTCCTCTTCTTCGATATCTCCAAACGATTCAGCGCCTTCGCCCAGTTCAGGCTCATGGCCAAAGACCATGCCTGCACCGTTTTCGCGCGCATAGATCGCAATCAAAGCAGGTGTAGGTATCATCACCTGCATGGGCTGTCCGCCAAAACGCGCATTGAAGCCTATCGCCTGGTTCTCCATAAATAGATCACGCACGGCAGTCGGCGCCACGTTCAACACGATCTGTCCGTTCTGAACGAACTGGCGGGGCACTTCCACGCCTGGCAAGGTAGCATCCACCACCAAATAAGGCGTTAGCTCATTATCCAGCAACCACTCATAGAGCGCTCGGGCGAGATAGGGGCGACTCGATTTCATCTAGACTCCCTCCTCCTTACAAGTAAGGCTCCCTGCCGCTAACCAGCCAAAGGGAACCGAATGAGTTCAAGCGCGCATCTCTTTTTCACGCTCACTTAAAGATGCCTTAAACGCTTCTCGCTCAAATACACGCGACATATATGCCAGCAACGGCTTAACCTGCTTTTCTGGCAGCTCGATATTCAGCTCCGGCAAACGCCACAATACAGGGGCTAAGCAGCAATCGACCAGCGTAAATTCTTCGCTCATAAAATAAGGCATGTCTTCAAAAATTGGCGAGATACCAATTAAGCTTTCACGCAATTCTTTACGCGCTTTATCTGCTTCTTTTTTCCCGCCGCTACGAATTTGATCCACCATCGGGCACCATTCACGCTCGATGCGGTGCATCCATAGACGACTTTGCGCACGCGCTACCGGATAAACAGGCAGCAGTGGAGGATGAGGGAAACGCTCATCCAGATACTCCATCATGACTTTGGACTCATAAAGCACCAAGTCACGATCTAACAGCGTCGGCACACTGTTGTACGGATTGAGGTCTGCCAGTTCTTCTGGTGGTTTTTCATCGAGAACATCGACGATATCAACGGCGACCCCTTTCTCGGCCAGCACAATGCGCACACGATGACTAAAATGATCATCACTACCCGAGTAAAAGATCATCGACGACCGCTTGGCCACAACACCCATGAAAGCATCCTCACTTCAAAACAATCTTGGATAATAACACGCCAGCACACCCTTAGGGGAAGCTAGCTTGCTTTGCTTTATTGCTAGGCTAACAAGCAAAAAGCGCACGGCTTACGCCGTGCGCCCTACTGACGATCAGCTACAACTAATTAGTGGATATCTCGCCAGTACTCACGCTTGAGCAGGTAAGCAATCACACCAAAGATGAAAATAAAGATCAGCACCTTAGGTGCCAGCGCCTGGGCCTGAAGCTTAGAGGGCTCGCCTACATAAGCAAGGAAGTTAGTAAGGTCATACATTGCTTCCTCGAATTCAGCTGGCTCAAGCTGACCTGGCTCCGTCACTTGCAGCACGTCACAAGACTGATATTTGCCTGACAGCGCATCCGGCTCTTGCCCCTCTACCGGATGATCCGTTTCAGCACACACCAGCTCTTGCACACCCTGCAGCGGTTCCAACACGTTAGGCATTGCTACTAAGTCGAATACCGTGTTGTTAACGCCGGTCGGGCGGCTCGGATCTTTATAAAAACCGAGCAGATAGGAGTAGATCCAGTCAGTGCCGCGCACTCGCGTCTTCAGCGATAGGTCGGGCGGCGGCGCACCAAACCAACCTTCCGCATCACCACTGTCCATGGCGTTATGCATCTGGTCGTTGTAGGCCAGATCTGGTGAGAAAATCAGATTTTCCTCGATCAGATCCTGAGGAATGTTCAAATCCTCCGCCGCACGAGAAAAGCGCTGGTACTGAAGCGAATGACAGCCCATGCAGTAGTTGACATAGAGCTTCATGCCATTTTGCAGCGAGGCCTTATCATGCAGATCAGGATCCATTGAGTGCGGCACGCTCGCACCACCTGCAGCCATCGCGGTTACTGGCACTAAGGCGAAAAGGAGTCCAAATAGATACTTTTTCATTAGCCAGTCACCCTTTCCGGAACGGGTTTAGTCTTCTCCAGCTTGGTATAGAACGGCATCAAGACAAAGAAGGCGAAATAAATCACGGTGCATGTTTGCGCCAGAATGGTTCGCCCAGTAGTTGATGGCAATACACCTAAAACACCGAGAATAACGAAGCTGATGGCAAACAGCAGCAGCATGACTTTGGAGATCCAGCCTTTGTAACGCATTGAGCGTACAGGGCTGCGGTCAAGCCAAGGCAACACGAACAGTATTGCGATCGCCGCTCCCATGAAGATAACCCCTAGGAATTTAGCATCTAAGCCAAATACCGAGAAAGTAATCGCACGCAGAATGGCGTAGAACGGCGTCATGTACCAAACGGGGGCGATGTGATCAGGCGTTTGCAGCGGATTCGCCGGATCAAAGTTAGGCTTCTCAATAAAGTAGCCGCCACCCTCGGGGAAATAGAACACCACCACACAGAACACAAACAGGAACACTGCGACGCCAACAAGGTCTTTAACCGTGTAATAAGGATGGAAAGGAATACCATCCAACGGAATCCCGGCTTCATCTTTTTTCTGTTTGATATCAATACCGTCTGGGTTGTTAGAACCCACTTCATGCAAGGCAATGATATGCAGCACCACGAGTGCCAAAATAACGATAGGCAGAGCCACGACGTGCAGCGCAAAGAAGCGGTTGAGGGTAATACCTGAAATCAGGAAGTCACCACGCACCCACTGCGCTAAGTCAGGGCCGATACCGGGAATAGCAGAGAACAGCGAAATGATGACCTGGGCGCCCCAATAGGACATCTGACCCCAAGGCAACAGATAGCCCATGAAGGCTTCTGCCATCAGTACCAGATAAATGGTCATACCAAAAACCCACACCAGCTCGCGCGGGGCTTTGTACGAACCATATAAAAGGCCACGGAACATATGCAGATAAACGACGAGAAAGAAAGCTGAGGCACCCGTGGTGTGCATATAGCGAATCAGCCAGCCCCACTCGACATCTCGCATGATGTATTCGACAGAATCGAACGCACCTTCCGCTGAGGGATTAAAGCTCATGGTCAGCCAAACCCCGGTCAGGATTTGGTTTACCAGCGCCAGTAGCGCTAGTGAGCCAAAGAAATACCAGAAGTTGAAGTTCTTGGGCGCATAATATTTGGAGAGGTGCTCCTGCCACATCTGGGTCGCAGGAAAGCGGTCATCCACCCACCGCATGATGCCCTTTTCCGCCTTGGCTCTATTCGGATTACCCATTAGGCACTCTCCTCATCTTCGCCAATGACAATGACATCATCATTCTCAAAGCGATAGGGTGGAACCTCGAGATTAATCGGGGCAGGCACGTTGCTAAACACACGGCCGGCCAGATCAAACCGAGAGCCATGGCAAGGACAGAAGAAACCACCAGGCCAATTTTCAACGCCTACGCCTTCAGCATCGGGCTCAGGCCTGAAAAGCGGAGAACACCCCAAATGGGTACAGATACCGATCAGGACGCCTATTTCGGGCTTGATAGAGCGTAACCCACCCTCGATATAGGCAGGTTGCTGCGGCACTTCCGAATTAGGATCGGCCAACTGATCAGCACCTAACGACTCTGTGCGCTCGATCATCTCCGGGGTACGGTTAATAATCCATATAGGACGACCGCGCCACTCAACGGTCATACGCTGCCCAGGTTCAAGCCTTGATATATCAGCCTGAACGGGAGCACCCGCCGCTCTTGCCCTGGCACTAGGCTGCCAAGAAGCCACAAAGGGGACCGCAACCCCGACAGCACCTACCGCCCCTACAACGGAGGTGGCGCCTACGAGGAAACGGCGTCGGCCTTTGTTTACGCCGTTATCTGCCATTTCAGGTTTCTCCCATCAGCTTACCCGTTCCGCCGCAAAGGCGTCTTGCGGCGACGAATATTAAATACGCTCTATGGTAAAAAAACAAAGCGCTGTGCACAAGAACAACCGCCCGTGACCATAGTGGTACGAGCAATATAATTTTTTGATATTCCAATAAAAAACGCCCAGGTCGATGACCTGGGCGTTTTGCCGCATAGCGTAAAGAATTAACGCTTGGAGAACTGCGGACGACGACGTGCTTTGCGCAGGCCGACTTTCTTACGCTCTACTTGACGTGCATCACGCGTTACGTAACCAGCGGCACGCAGCGAAGGACGCAGATCTTCATTGTAGTTCATCAAGGCACGCGTAATGCCGTGACGAATAGCACCTGCTTGAGAAGAACCACCGCCACCAGCGACAGTGACAAAAATGTCGAACTGGCTTAGCGTTTCAGTCAATTCAAGCGGCTGACGAACAACCATACGACCGGTAACGCGACCAAAATAGAGGTCTAGGTCTTGGTTGTTGACAGTGATTTTGCCAGAGCCTGGCTTCATAAACACGCGAGCGGTGGAAGTCTTGCGGCGCCCGGTACCGTAATACTGCTGTGTCATAGCGAAGATTTCCTCAGATGTCTAGTTCAAGCGGCTGTTGGGCAGCATGCGGATGCTCGGCACCGGCGTACACTTTTAATTTCGTGTACATGGCGCGACCCAAAGGACCTTTCGGCAACATGCCTTTAACGGCAGACTCGATGATGCGCTCAGGCGCATGATCAAGCATCTTGTCGAATGTCATAGAGCGCAGACCGCCCGGGTAACCAGTGTGGCGGTAGTAGGTTTTAGCCTTCGCCTTGTTGCCAGTTACGTGGACTTTCTCTGCGTTGATCACGACGATGTAGTCGCCAGTATCAACGTGAGGGGTAAATTCGGGCTTATGCTTGCCGCGTAGGCGACGAGCAATCTCGGTGGCCAGGCGACCGAGCGTTTTGTCCTTAGCGTCGACAACATACCAGTCGCGCTGGACGGACTGCGGCTTAGCACTGAACGTCTTCATGGATAAAATCACCAGATTAAATGTATTGGGTGACTCACACCGTTATACGGCGAAGCACCATCCCTATTCTTTTTGGTTGCAAGCAAACGCCAGCAACATGTAGCGAGGCGGCATTCTACAGTAAGGATTGCGACAAGTTAAGCCGTCTCGTGACTTTTTTACTTGGCCTACGCCGCCCTCAATTTTTAAGGCTTGTGCGCTAACGCCAGATACTCCCTTGACTGCATTTCCTGCAAGCGAGAAAGGGTACGCTCAAACTCAAACGTCAGCTTGCCATCGCTGTAAAGTTGCTCGATGCGCACTTCCGAAGACATCAGCAGTTTTACGCCCCGGTCATAAAATTCATCCACCATATTGATGAACCGTCGTGCCTGATCGTCCTGCTTGGCATTCATCTGTATAACATTGGAAACCAGCACGGTATGGAACTCTCTGGCCAGCTCAATATAGTCGTTTTGACTGCGCGGCCCATCGCATAGCTCGCTAAACTCAAACCAGGCAACATCATCATGCAAACGGCGGGCTTTCAGTACCCGGTGGTTAATCTCCAGCGAGGCCTCTGCCTCACCCTCTTGACCCGCAATTTCTCGGAAGCTACGGGAAAGCTCACGCTCAGCCGACTCATCAAGGGGCGAGTGAAAAATGGCCGTTCGCTCAAGTGCACGCAGCCGGTAATCAACACCAGAATCGACGTTTACTACGTTGCAGTGGCGCTTAACAAGCTCGATGGCAGGCAGAAAGCGTGCGCGCTGTAAGCCATCTTTGTAAAGATCATCAGGCACAATATTGGAGGTCGCCACCAGCACCACGCCCCGCTCGAAGAGGGCTTCGAGCAGGTTAGCCAATATCATCGCATCGGTAATATCTTTGACAAAAAACTCGTCAAAGCAAATCACGCGCGCCTCGTTGGCAAATTTACTTGCTATCAGCGTGAGCGGATTCTTTTCACCCTTATAGTGCGTCAACTCGTTATGGACGCGCTGCATAAAGCGATGAAAGTGTGTGCGCATTTTGTCGGGAAAAGGAAGCGACTCGTAAAACGTATCGACTAAATAGGTTTTCCCGCGCCCCACCCCACCCCAAAAATAGAGCCCCTTCACCTGAGGCAACACGGGCTTGTCAGCAGAGGATGACTTTTTGCCCATCAAGCCTGCCATTTTGGCTTTCAACCCTTTATGGGCGACCAACGTTTTCGGCACGGTCGTTGGTGCAGCGACTAGCTCGTCATAAAGTCGCTGGAGATGCGTAACGGCTTGCTCTTGTGCCGCATCATATTGAAAATCCTCACGCTCTAAATCTGCGCGATAGCGCTCAATAGGCGATGCGGGGCGTGTTTTGGACATTGCCCTCTCCGCCGATGTTGATGACATGCAATCGCCTCCCACAGCGTGTAAAGCAGCCGCCAGTGCAACGACTGGCAACACTAAGATGACTGCGATTATACCCGTAGAGGCGTCTAAGCGCATGAGTGGATTGACCCAACCGGCTGAGTGACGCCTATAATGGCAGCCTGTTTAATTCAAAAGCCGCTGGCTAATGCAGTCTGTGGTTATATTCAAGGCGCCAGGGAGAACACTGTGGACGCAAGCTCACCATTAACCTTTGCCATTATCGGTTTTATCGTCGGTTTAATCGTTGGATTGGGCAGTTATCGCCTGTTCAGCAAAAGCCAGCGTGAGGCTGCCTCCATGCGTCAAAAGCTACTCGAACGCGAACATCAAATTGCTGAGATGAAAAATAGCGTGGGCAGCCATTTGACCGGAATTTATCAACGGCTAAGCAATATTCGCGACGAGGCTAACCAGCTAGAGCTTCAGCTGAAAGAAGATGCTGCAGAATGGGATATTCGCGATGCGTCCCTTCAGCAAAATCTGGACCTTTCTGGCATCGCGTCCAAGTCTGGTCAGCAAACGCAGGGTGACACTCCACCCCCTGCAACACCGCGCGACTACGCTGATGGTAAGGGCGGCACGCTGTCAGAAGATTTTGGCTTGAAAAATCATCAAGCAGCACCCCCTCAGCCACCGCGCTACTGACATCGCTAAGCACCGTTTACGATAAGTACTGCTTAAGAAAAGTACTGTTTACGATAAGTACTGATTTCGACAAGCGCTGGCTTCGACAAACACTGACTCATCTGGCCCCGATCACTGCCATCGCATTACTCAATGGCGTAAAGGGGCCATCTCATTAGGCGGGATTATCAATATCGACAAAGCGATGCTCAACGTCGTACTCATCGCTCAACCACTCTCCCAGCGCTTGAACACCATAGCGCTCGGTGGCGTGATGACCTGCAGCGATATAGTGAATACCCATTTCGCGCGCCAAATGCGTGGTTCGTTCTGATATTTCGCCCGACACAAACACCTGTGCCCCTGACTCGAAGGCTGCCGTAATCATGTCTTGCGCGCCGCCCGTACACCACGCAACGCGTTCGATATCGCCTACCTGAGGTGCCTCGATGATCAACGGCTGGCGCTGTAAAGTATGCGCTATTTGCGCGCCTAAAGCGTTGACCGAGAGCGGCTGGGCTAAACGTCCCGACCACAGTAGCCCCTCCCCCAGCTCACCGTCCAGACAACCCTCAACTTTCCAGCCCAGCCGTCTGGCCAGCTCAGCGTTGTTGCCCATCTCAGCATGCGCATCCAGCGGCAGGTGATATGCCAGCAAACTAATATCATTATCCAGCAGTGTTTTAATTCGCTTCTGCTTCATGCCGGTAATCGCAACGGGCTCGTTTTTCCAAAAATAGCCGTGGTGCACCAGCACCATATCTGCCTGCCACGCAACGGCCTCGTCCAATAACGCCTGACAGGCAGTCACCCCTGTCATCACGCGCTTGACCTGCTCACTTCCCGCCACCTGCAAACCGTTGATAGTAAAATCTTTAAACTGGCCCGCCCGCAGCTGATGATCACAGGCGGCTACCAATTGATCCCGATGAATCATAAAGCGTCCCCTTGTTGGTTTAATTGAGCTCAATGGACATCCGTCGTCGCCACGATGGACCTCAAAAGCCTTTAGAAAGTGTTACCATGAGTCCATTGTAAAACTCGCTGCTTTTTATCGCGAACAGCGAGGCAGACCCGTTAAGGAATTCATGACATGCGCCGCTATGTGCTGCCTTACCTTTGGCCCGTTATTACTGGCGTACTGCTCGCTGTAGTGATCTTGTTTGCCCTTCCCGAGCAGCTCCCCAACCCCTTTAGCGCCGACTCACCGCCCACCGCGCCTCAACCTACCGCCCCGGTGGTTTCTACGGCTCCGGCAGTGGTGGAACCCAATCCTAATCGCCCTGCCCCTGAAATACACCAGGCCGCGCCGCTCTCCCGCGATGAAGGCCCGGTGAGCTACTCAAGAGCTGTCGAACAAGCCGCGCCGGCCGTGGTGAACATTTACTCATCACGCATTGTGGAGCGTGACCAACACCCACTGATGTCGGATCCCTTTTTTCAGCAATTTTTTGATAGCCGGGGTGATGACGCCACCACGCATCAGCGGATGCTCTCCAGCTTAGGTTCCGGTGTCATTGTCAGTGAAGATGGCTACGTATTAACCAATCATCATGTGATCAACGGAGCAGATGAAATACAGGTGGCGTTACGGGATGGGCGCGAAACACTAGCGCAAGTAATTGGCACCGACCCTGAAAGTGATTTAGCGGTGCTGAGGATCGATCTTGATGATTTACCGGTGATCGAATTGACCGACTCGGCTGACGTTGCCGTCGGCGATGTCGCGCTTGCCATTGGCAACCCCTTCGGCGTGGGCCAGACAGTCACCATGGGCATTATAAGCGCGACGGGGCGCAACCACCTTGGGCTTAACGCCTATGAAGACTTCATTCAAACCGATGCTGCCATCAATCCAGGTAATTCGGGCGGCGCGCTGATCAACCCAGACGGCGCCTTGGTCGGTATTAATACCGCCATCTTCTCACGCTCAGGGGGTTCGCAAGGGATAGGGTTTGCGATCCCCGCCAACCTTGCTCATAGCATTTTAGATGAGCTGGTCACCCAAGGACGAGTGATTCGCGGCTGGCTGGGCATTGAAGCACAAGCGCTGTCACGCGAATTGGCGGCTTCTTTTGGGCTGCAAACGCCTCAAGGCGTCATCGTTGCTGGTGTTGTCAGCGGAGGACCCGCAGCGCAGGCCGGACTAGAGCCGGGCGATGTGCTTCTCTCCGTCAACGGGCAACCCATTTTAGACGCGCGTTCGACGATGAGCGAGATTGCATCCATCCAGCCTGGAACCTCTCTACCGCTCACCATAGTGCGCAGCGGGGAGCGCATGGAGATGACGCTTGAAGTGGGTGAGCGCCCGCTTCCCGCCATTCCAATCAACGAAGAGACACCCGGCCAACGCGACTCACAATGAAGCATGAGCGCATTGGCGCGGGCAGCGGCGGGTAGCGCAAATCAATCTCGAATGCGGTACTCAGCCGAGCGGGCATGGGCAGTCAATGATTCGCCCCGCGCCAGTACCGAGGCGATTTTACCCAGCTCAGAAGCACCGTCGGCAGAGCAGTGAATAATGGACGAGCGCTTCTGGAAATCATAAACGCCTAAGGGTGACGAGAAGCGCGCCGTGCCAGAGGTAGGCAGCACGTGATTGGGGCCTGCGCAGTAATCGCCCAACGCTTCTGCGGTATAACGGCCCATAAAGATCGCCCCCGCATGACGGATATCATCTAGCCACGTTTCTGGCGCAGCGACCGAAAGCTCCAAATGCTCGGGGGCAATACGGTTGATCAACGTCAGCGCTTCTTGGGCATCGCTGCACTGGATCAACGCTCCACGGCGACGCAACGACTCCCGCACAATGGCTTCGCGCTCTAGCGTGGGTAGCAATCGTTCAATGGCGGCCTCGACGGCTTCCAAATGGGCGGCGTCCCAACTGACCAAGATAGCCTGGGCATCTTCATCGTGTTCGGCCTGCGAGAAAAGATCCATGGCGAGCCAGTCGGGATCGGTTTGTCCATCGGAAACCACCATTATTTCCGAAGGACCCGCGATCATATCGATGCCCACCTGTCCAAACACCGCGCGCTTAGCCGTTGCCACATAAATGTTACCGGGCCCCACGATTTTGTCGACACGGGGTACGCTTTCAGTGCCGTACGCAAGGGCTGCCACCGCCTGGGCGCCGCCAATGGTGAAAACATAATCGACACCCGCCAAGTGAGCCGCGGCCAATACCAGCTCATTGAGCACGCCATCAGGCGTGGGCACGACCATAACGATTTCACGCACACCGGCCACATGGGCAGGAATCGCGTTCATTAGCACCGACGAAGGATAGGCCGCTTTACCACCGGGCACGTAAATACCTGCGCGATCCAGCGGCGTGACTTTCTGCCCCAGTACCGTACCGTCCGCCTCTTCATACTGCCAGGAGCTGGGCTTTTGACGCTCGTGGTAGCGCTTAATGCGCTCAGCGGCGCTGGAGAGCGCTTCACGCTGTTCAGCAGGCAAGTGATCAAACGCCTGCTTAAGCTGCTCAGGCGTCAGCCGCAGCTCGTCCATGGAGGTAACCGCAAGACGATCAAAGCGGTTGGTAGCCTCAATCACGGCGGCGTCGCCGCGCTGTTTGACACTGGCCAGAATTTCTTCGACGCGCGCCTGAACCGCCTTGTCCGACACCCCCTCCCAATCTAACAGCGCATCAAGCTGATCATGAAAATCTGCATCGCCAGTCGATAAGCGTGAAACAGTGGCATTACGTGGTTCGCTTTTGGGATCGCTCATGGGTCACCTTCTATCCTTCGGCAAGCTGTGCCTGACGCTTTTTAACCGCACTATCCAGGCGGGCCAGTAACGGCTTAATACGCTCATGCTTCATGGTCATGGCTGCTTTATTGACCACCAACCGGGTACTGATATGCGCAATTAGCTCACGCGGCTCCATGCCATTTGCCCGCAGTGTATTGCCGGTATCCACGATATCGACAATTTCGTCGGCCAGGTTCATGAGAGGCGCCAGCTCCATGGCGCCATAAAGCTTGATCACTTCGGCCTGGATACCCTGCTCGGCGTAGTAACGCCGGGCCACATTCACAAACTTGGTGGCTACCCGGCGTCGGGCACGCGCAGGCAACTGGCCGGTCACGCCCGCCGTCATCAACTTGCAGCGGGCAATTTCCAAATCCAGCGGTTCGTAGAGCCCTTCAGCGCCGTGCTCGAGCAGTACGTCTTTACCAGCAATACCGACGTCCGCAGCCCCTAACTGCACATAGGTGGGGACATCGGTAGCACGGATAATCACCAGCTTCACGTCGGGCAAGTTGGTGTCAAAAAGCAGCTTTCGACTTTTGCTTAAATCTTCTGCGGGCGTAATGCCCGCATCGGCCAGCAAAGGCAGCGTCTCTTCCAGGATACGGCCCTTCGAGAGGGCTAAAATCAGTTGCTTACTCATCGTATAGGCCAGTCGTTAATAGCAGGCAGGATTAATGCAGCTAGTCGCACATACAGCTAGTCGCAAGCGAGCGAGATCGCAGGACTAGCCGGGAATACGGCGAATACGCGCACCCAGCAGCTGCAATTTCTCTTCGATACATTCGTAGCCACGGTCAATGTGATAGATACGATCGACCAGCGTTTCACCTTCGGCCATCATCGCTGCAATCACCAGCGACGCAGAAGCACGAAGATCAGTTGCCATGACGGGCGCCCCGGAAAGCTTCTCGACCCCTTCGATCAAAGCGGTATTGCCTTCCAGCACGATATTGGCGCCCATGCGGTTAAGCTCTTGCACGTGCATAAAGCGGTTCTCAAAGATGGTTTCGACCACCCGCGAGTGCCCCACGGCGACGGCATTCATCGCCACGAACTGCGCCTGCATATCGGTTGGAAAAGCAGGGTAAGGTGCCGTGCGTATATTGACCGCCTTTGGCCGCTTGCCGTGCATGTCCAGTGCAATCCAATCATCGCCACTGGTAACCTCGGCGCCCGCCTCTTCTAACTTGGCGATGACCGCATCCAGAATATCGGCACGAGTACGCTTGACCTTCACTCGGCCTCCGGTCATGGCAGCCGCCACCAGGAAAGTACCCGTTTCGATACGGTCGGGCATGACGTCGTGTTCGCAGCCATGCAACGTCTCAACACCTTCGATAGTAATCGTGTCGGTGCCGTGACCGCTGATCTGCGCGCCCATTTTGATCAAGCACTCGGCCAAGTCGACGATTTCAGGCTCGCGGGCAGCGTTTTCCAAAATAGTCGTGCCTTCCGCCAGGGTCGCGGCCATCAGCAGGTTTTCAGTACCGGTCACCGTCACGGTATCGAAGTAGATGGTAGCGCCCTTCAAACGACCGTCGACCCGGGCGCGTATATACCCGGCTTCAACGCGAATCTCCGCACCCATGGCTTCTAAGCCACGAATATGCAGATCCACCGGCCGCGAACCAATCGCACAGCCGCCAGGCAACGACACATCGGCTTTACCAAAGTGCGCAAGCAGCGGCCCCAGCACTAGGATGGAGGCACGCATCTTCTTGACCAGCTCATAAGGCGCATGGCACTGGGTGACCTGAGAACCATCTAGCTGGATACTCAGCTTCTCGCCCATTACCGGTTCAACGCCCATGCGGCCAAGCAGCTCCAGCGTGGTGGTAATGTCCTGCAAGTGCGGCAAATTACCGATCACCACGGGACCATCGGCCAACAAGCTGGCACACAGAATAGGCAGCGCTGCGTTTTTGGCACCGCTCACCCACACTTCACCGTCCACCGAGCCATTGCCGGTAATGATTAATTTATCCATGGAGAGACCGTTATTGGACGTTTTCCGGTGCAGTTTGCCACTGCGCCGGAGTAAACGTTTTGATACTAATGGCGTGCAGCGCGCCAGAGGCGATCTCATCGCTAAGAGCAGCGTAAACAAGCTGTTGACGTTTGACCGGAGAGAGACCTTCAAAGGCATCACCAACCGCAATCACCTGAAAGTTACAGCCTTCACCCTGGATATGGAACTGGCATCCGTCGATACGGGATTCAAGCAGTGCTTTTACCTCGTTGGGTTGCATGGCGCAAAAAACTCCTTTGGGGTCGTCGTGACTAATAAGCGTAATAGGGCCAACATAATAAAGAAAAGCAGCGCGCTTGGCGATGGCGCCGCCTTAAACAGCCAAGGTCGCTGACGGCTGGTCGATCAGTGCATCAAGCTCGGCTAATGAGGCGAGTCGGCGTAAAGGGCCTGAAAAATGAATAGCCTGAACCTGGATACCGCGCTCCCTGCACGTGCGAAGCCACTCAAAGAGTACGCTAATCGCCGCGCTACTGGCTTTTTCCACCTGGCTAAAATCCAAGGTCAGTAGGGTTAGCTCGGTGTGTTTTAGCCATGTAACGCCGCTGGCGGCCAAATCGGCCGCCAGGGTGATATCCACATCACCCACTATTTGTAACTGGGCGTCTTCAGCCTCAACGGTAACACCGGGGCGAGAAAACAGCACCGTCACGCATCGCCCCCTTGTTCGAGTTCTTCAACGCCTACTTCAGGGGACCAGCCATCAATAACCGCATCATAATCGCGGTTGTTATCGCGCATGGCCTGGTCGAATTGGTTACGGAACGTCAGGCCCAGATTGATACCGTTGACGATCACATTGACCACGCGCCACTCACCGTCTGACAACCGCAGACTATAGCTGACCGGGTAGACTTGCCCGTTACTCGCCACCACTTCCATGGCAACGCTGGCTTGATCTTCATAGCGCTGTGCCTGCTGGGCATCCAGTACGCGCAGCTCAGCATAATCAAACGTCACCAAACCGCGGGTATAAGTTTCAATCAGGGTTTGGCGAAACACATCGGCAAAGCGGCTGCGCTGTTCTGGCGTCGCATTGCGGAAATAGTTACCCATCACGCTGGCGCCGATGTAACGAAAGTCTGCAACCTGATCGAGATTACTATCCACCAGCGCCTCAAGCTCACCCAAATTGTTGGCGTAATACTCTTTGCGCCCTTCAAGGTCTGCCATGAGCGATTCGACATTGTCGCGAACCATGTCTTCCGGTGACTGCGACTGCGCCACGGCATGCAGCGGCATTACCAGCGCCACCAATGCCATCAAAAGCCAACGACCTAGCATCAGATTTACTCCCTTCATCATAACTATCTCCCTACCCATTATCTTTACAGGGTGAATACTACGTTTTCAGCGTTAGTTGCTTGCCATATTGGACACAAATTGCTGGATAAGTTCTTCTAGCACCAAAGCCGACTGGGTATCTCGAATCGTATCGCCATCTTCCAGCATCTCCGGGTCTCCGCCCACACTTAAACCGATGTACTGCTCGCCTAACAGGCCCGCCGTGAGAATGGAGGCAATTGAGTCTCTTGAAAGCTGACCTTCAAGCTCACTGTCGAGACTCAACACCACGCGCGCATCGTACCACTCCGTGTCTAGCTCAATCGCTTCTACCCGCCCCACCGTCACGCCGGCCATGGTGACCCGGGCACGAGGCTTTAAACCACCGATATTGGCAAAATTGGCCTCCAGCTGAAACGACTGGGCGGGTGCAGAGAGCGTGAGTCCGCTAACACGCAAGCCGAGGAATACCAGCCCCAAGATGCCAGCGATCATAAACAGACCAACACCGAACTCCATGGTTTTACTGCGTTTCATGAACCTGCTCCACCCATTAAAGGCCGCCAAACATGACGGCAGTCAACATAAAATCAAGCCCCAGAACTGCAAGCGACGAATACACCACCGTCCGCGTCGTAGCACGCGATATTCCTTCCGACGTCGGCACCAAATCATAGCCTTGAAAAACGGCAATCCAGGTCACCACCAGCGCAAACACGGCGCTTTTGATCATGCCGTTGCCCACATCGTTGATGAACGCCACATTGACCTGCATGTTGCTCCAGTAGGAGCCCTCAAACACACCCAGCCACTCGACGCCCACCAAATAGCCACCCCAGATACCCACCACGCTAAACCCCACCGTTAGCAGGGGAAGCGACACGAACCCTGCCCACAGCCTTGGAGCCACCACGCGGCGCAACGGATCAACACCGATCATTTCCATGCTAGTCAGCTGCTCAGTGGCTTTCATCAGGCCGATTTCAGCGGTTAATGCCGAGCCCGCACGCCCCGCAAACAGCAGCGCGGCCACGACCGGCGCCAGCTCGCGCAACAGCGACAGCGCCACCATCTGCCCAAGCGCCTGCTCAGCGCCGAAATCGACCAGTATGGTATAACCCTGAAGTGCCAGCACCATACCGATAAACAGCCCAGACACCAGCACGATGGCGAGAGAAAGCACACCCACAAAGTGCATCTGTTGCAGCCACAACCGCCAGCCTTCCCGGGAAGGCACGCCAATGGCAGATTGAAAAAGAAATATGCCTGCTCGGCCTAATGCTTCCAACAAATCGCACCCTCGACGCCCCAGTCGGGTAATGCGCGCGGTACCGCTAGAAAATTTTGACTGCATGTGTCCCTGCCCTGTATTGACCCTGCATTGAAGCCATTAGCCTGTCTTAGTCATCGGTGGCTCGCCCAAAATATCGCGATAAAACGCCTCGGCGGGATAATGAAAGGGCACCGGGCCATCGGGTTCACCATGGATAAACTGGCTGACCCGTGGATCCTGGTTAGTGTCTAGCGTTTGCGGCGTACCGTGGGCGACCACCTGACCGTCAGCGATCAAATAGAGGTAGTCGGCAATGCTCAGGGTCTCCTTGATATCATGAGAGACCACCACGGAGGTCAACTGCAACGCTTGATTGAGGCGCTTGATCAACTGCACCAACACGCCCATTGAAATCGGATCCTGGCCTACGAAAGGTTCGTCGTACAGAATCAGCTCCGGGTCTAGCGCCACCGCACGGGCCAACGCGACCCGACGTGCCATGCCCCCCGAAAGTTCCGCAGGCGTCAAATGGCGCGCCCCACGCAGCCCAACCGCCTGCAGCTTCAACAGCACCAGGTCGCGCACCATTGCATTGGGCAAATCGGTATGTACGCGCAGCGGAAAAGCCACATTTTCAAATACATCTAAATCAGAAAACAGCGCCCCACTCTGGAACAGCATTCCCATCCGCTTGCGCAGGGCAAATAACGCCTTTCGGGAAAGCTGATGAACATCCTGCCCATCGATTACGATTCGACCACGCTCGGGGGTCAACTGCCCCCCTATGAGCTTAAGCAAGGTGGTTTTACCGGTACCGCTCGGCCCCATGATGGCGGTTACCTTGCCGCGCGGAATCGTCATATTAACGCCGCGGAAAATCTCGTGCTCACCCCGCGAAAAATAGAGGTCTTCAATTTCAATAAAAGGCGCATCGGTCATGGATCAATTGACTCTTAACGGGGTGCAGCTTGGGCTAACCATCATACCCTATCTTGCTGCTACCGCGGTTATAAAACAGTGTTTCTAAAACATTATCAAACATTGTACTATAACGCTACAAAGCATTATGGAACACTAAAGCATCGCAACGGGTCAGCAGGCGAAAGCGTATAAATAGCCAGTCGTTGGCTGAGGCAGGTAAGGATCGCGGCCCAAGCCCCCAATTACTGCCTATTAGCGGTAGCAAAATGTTATTCTTGGCGGTTATCACTTTTTATTTGTTCATTGATTAAGAGAAAACGCTATGCGCCAGCCACTTGCCTCACCCAGCCTACTACGCGAAAGCGCGCTGCGTACGCTGCAAATTGAGCAGGCAGCGATTGGCGGGCTGCAAGCCAAGTTAGATGAAAGCTTCGACCGCGCCTGCGAGCTCATCCTGGCTTGCCAAGGCCGAGTGGTCGTCACCGGCATGGGCAAATCAGGACATATCGCCGGCAAGCTAGCGGCCACCCTTGCCAGCACCGGCACCCCGGCTTTTTTTGTTCACCCCGGTGAAGCTAGCCATGGCGATCTGGGCATGATTACGCGCGCCGATGTGGTCTTGGCGCTGTCAAACTCGGGTGAAACCGCCGAGGTCACCGCGCTTTTACCGCTGCTTAAACGCCTGGGCACACCGCTTGTCAGCATGACAGGTCGCCCCACTTCCACGCTTGCCACCCATGCCGATGCGCACCTGAACAGCGGCGTCGAGCGTGAAGCATGCCCGCTCGACTTGGCCCCGACCAGCTCTACCACGGCCGCCCTGGCGCTTGGCGACGCCCTGGCCGTCGCGTTGCTGGAAGCGCGCGGCTTTACCGCTGAAGATTTCGCGCTTTCTCATCCTGGCGGCAGCTTGGGCAAACGCTTGCTGCTACGCGTAAGAGACCTGATGCATGACGGCGCGCGCCTGCCACAAGTGCCACTGGGCAGCCCGCTGCGCGATGCGCTATTGGAAATTACCCGACAAGGTCTAGGCTTTACGTGTGTGGTAGACAGTGATGGCCGCCTCGCCGGGGTCTACACCGACGGCGACCTGCGGCGCACGCTGGATCAGTTCGATAATCTACGCGAAATTTGCGTTGACGATGTCATGACGCGCCCTGGCAAGCGCATCGGCCCCGATGTGCTGGCAGCGGAGGCGGTACGCATTATGGAGGAGAGCCGCATTACGGCGCTGGCGGTAGTCGATGAGCAGCAGCGCCCTATTGGGGCACTCCATATGCATGACTTGCTCACCAGCGGCGTCATTTAAACCAGCGGCGTTTATCATCCATTTGACCCATTAATATAACGGAGGCTCTATGACCCTACCTGTCGCGCTACTTGATCGACTCCGCCGTGTGCGCCTACTGGCGCTGGACGTTGACGGCGTCCTCACCGATGGTCGCCTCTATTTCCAGGCCGACGGCATCGAAATCAAAGCCTTCCATACGCAAGATGGTCATGGCCTGAAACTGCTCAAGCGCGTGGGTATCCATGTTGCACTAGTGACGGGCCGCGACTCCCCCATGGTTAGCCAGCGTGCGGCTTCGCTTGGCATTGATCTGGTGCACCAAGGTTGCGAAGACAAGCTCGCTACGTTGCGCGGGCTTTGCCAGCGTCTCGATATTGAGTTGGAGCAAGTTGCCTACTGCGGTGATGATCTACCGGACTTGGCGGCCATCAAGCGTTGCGGCATCGGCATCACCGTTCCCAATGCGCCAGATTACATGCACACCCACGCCGACTGGATCACCGACCGCCTAGGCGGGCACGGCGCAGTGCGTGAAATTTGTGACACGCTGCTAGAGTCGCAAGGGCACTGGGGCTCAGTGCTGGATACTTACCTGCACGGCCGCACGTAATGACTAAACGGTTTAAAACACGCGCCTGGCTAGCCGGGCTGGTAATGGCGTTGGGCGCCTTGCTGGTTTGGCTCGACCCGCGTGGGCCCCAAGACACGACTATCGACCCCGAAGCGCAGGCCCAAGAACCAGGCCACGTGTTGGAAAACGCTGAGATAACCCTATTCGGCGATAATGGCAAAATATTACAGGCGCTTAAAACACCGCGCCTGATCCATACACCGCAACAAAGCGAAACCTGGACGGAAGAACCCGAAGCCATTTTATACGACAGCGAAAACCGCCAATGGCTGGCCAGCGCCGATGTTGGCACCCTTAACACGACCACCCAGGCCTTGCTGTTGTCAGGATCAGCCCGCCTGATCGCACCGGGTGAGGGTTGGCAGTTAGATACTGAATTATTGCATTATGACGGACTAAACCAACATGCGTGGAGCGAAACACCGGTGCTGCTGCAACAGCCGCCCCAGCAAATGAGCGCGTCGCGGATGGATGCTTGGCTTAACGAAAGCCAAGTTCGCCTAACGGATAATGTACGTGGCTCGCACCCTCCGGCCACGCAACGCTAACAGGATTCGCCATGAAAACACTGCTATCTACTGCCCTATTTGCCTTAGCGCTACCGCTCTCGGCCCTGGCCCAAAACAGTCAGGCCCCGGTGGAAGTCGAAGCCGATCGTTTAGATCTTGATCAGCGTGCGGGTACCGCTGTCTACACCGGCGATGTCAACATCCGTCAAGGTGAAATGCAGTTACGGGGCGATCGTGTAGAGATCGAACGCAACGAGGCAGGTGAGCTCTCCCGTGCCACCTCCACCGGTGAACGCGCCTACTTGCGCCATCAGGTCGAAGGGCAAGAAGGACCTACGGAAGGCTGGGCAAGGCGCATTATTTATCATGTCGCCGAGCGTCGGGTCGAGCTGATAGACCAAGCCGAATTGATCCAGCAAGCAGATACCTTTACCGGTGGTCGTCTTGAATATTTCATTGACCGTGAGGTGATCCAAGCGCGCTCTGACGTAGACGGCAGCGAACCCCAGCGTATCCGTATGACGCTTCAGCCCGAACAATAGGGAGCCACGCTTTGGCAACTACAGACACTGCGCCCATCAAAACCTTGTATGCCCACCACTTGGCCAAAAGCTATAAACGTCGCCGAGTGGTCAAAGACATTAATTTAGAGATTTCCCAAGGCAGCGTGGTTGGCTTGCTCGGCCCCAACGGCGCGGGCAAAACCACCTCGTTTTATATGATTGTGGGGCTGGTAAAATCCGATGCAGGCAAAGTGGGCATCGACGAGGTAGACCTCACCCGCGCTCCCATGCATGAGCGTGCAGCGGCGGGGATTGGCTACCTGCCACAAGAGGCGTCGATTTTCCGTAAATTATCGGTCGCCGATAATATTATGGCGATACTTGAAACGCGCAAAGAGCTTAACCGCAGCGATCGCGAGCAGCGCCTGGAGGCACTGTTAGAAGACTTCCATATCACGCATATTCGCGACAACCTGGGCATGAGCCTTTCAGGCGGCGAACGCAGGCGAGTAGAAATTGCTCGCTCACTAGCCACGGAACCCGCCTTTATATTATTGGATGAGCCGTTTGCTGGCGTTGACCCCATTTCAGTCGGCGAGATCAAAACCATCATCCGGGCTCTTAAGCAGCGTCATATTGGCGTACTCATCACTGACCACAACGTACGCGAAACGCTCGACATCTGTGATATCGCCTACATCGTGGGCGATGGGCAGATCATCGCCAGCGGCTCAACCGAATCGATTCTGACTAACCAAAAAGTGAGAGACGTTTATTTAGGCGCTGATTTTCGCCTCTGAGTTGATTGCCACCTCTGAACGTTAGCCGCTAAATTTTTTGCCTCTAAATCGTGCTCCACAACAACTTTACTACCAATGGCATGCTTATTGCACTTGCGCCCAGGCCCTACTCACACTAGGGTGGAGCATTCTGATTAACGAGTGGTTCTCAGATGGTCATGAAAGCTTCTCTCCAACTGCGTATCGGCACACAGCTAACCATGACGCCTCAGCTGCAGCAGGCGATTGCCCTGCTACAGCTTTCAACGCTGGACCTCCGTCAAGAAATTCAGCAGGCCCTGGATGCCAATCCCCTGCTGGAACAAGAAGATGAATTTAGCGAGCAGGCCGTCAGCGAGCCTAAAGAGGAAGAGTGGTCAGAGAGTATTCCCACCGAATTATCGGTAGACAGCGACTGGTCTGACACTTATCAAGACGTCGGCACTCACAGCGGCAGCAGTGAAGGCCCTGACTTCGAGCGTCAGGCGGCGGGTCAGAGCCTTCATGGGCACTTGTTGTGGCAACTGGCGATGACCGACTTTGGTGCCAGAGAGCAGCTGGTGGCGGAAAGCTTAATCGATGCCCTTGATGCCAATGGCTACTTAACCCAGCCGCTGAATGACATCCGTGAAGGGCTTCGCGATCAGGGAATCGAAGGCCTCAGCCAGCGTGAAGTAGAAACCATTCTACTTAAACTCCAACAGTTCGAGCCCACGGGGATATTTGCCCGCGACTTGCGGGAATGCTTAATGCTGCAGTTGGCTGCCCTGCCCGATGATACGCCGCTTCTAGTGCCCGCTCGTCGCCTAGTGCGCCAGTTCCTGGAAGCGCTGGGCAAAGACGACATGCGGCTGCTCAAACGCCGCCTGGGGCTCGATGACGATCAGCTGGCGGATGTCATTTTGCTCATCCGCAGTCTTGATCCCCGACCCGGCAGCGCTTATGGCGACACCGACGACAGCTACGTCACGCCGGATCTCGTCGTACGCCATGATCATGAAGGCTGGCATTTAGAGCTTAATCCCGAGGCCCTGCCAAGACTGCGCATTCAGCCCGATTACGCCAGCTTGATCAAACGGGCAGACAAAAGCCAAGACAACCAGTTTTTGAAAGAGCACCTGCAAGAAGCTCGCTGGTTGATCAAAAGCCTGTCCAGCCGCAACGACACCCTGCTGCGGGTTGGCCGCGAAATCGTCACACGACAAATTGGCTTTTTGGAACATGGCGAAGAAGCCATGAAACCACTTATTTTGGCCGATATCGCCGAAGCCGTCGAAATGCACGAATCGACAATTTCCCGAGTGACCACACAGAAATTTATTCATACGCCTCGCGGCGTTTTTGAGCTCAAGTACTTCTTCTCAAGCCAAGTCAGCGGTCAGGACGGTGACAGCCACTCAAGCACCGCGATTCGCGCCCGGCTTAAGAAGCTAATTCAAGAGGAACCGCCCGGCAAGCCGATTTCTGATAGCCGTTTAGTTACGCTATTGGGCGAGGGGGGGATTCAGGTAGCCCGCCGTACGGTGGCAAAATATCGCGAAGCTATGGGCATCCCTTCTTCCAGTGAACGCCGCCGCTTACGCTAGTGCTCGCAGCGTTTAAGGGGAAACTCTCGACAAGGGCTTTGCAATGCGGCAAAAAGGGTTACAATCGAAGTACAGTCCGATGGATAAGGAGTACGTCAATGCAAGTTAATATCACTGGTCATCACGTAGAACTGACTGACGCCTTGCGTGACTATGTCAACGAAAAGCTTGAACGTGTAGAGCGCCATTACGACAATATAACCACGGTGCAAGTCACCCTATCGGTGGAGAAGGAGCGCCAACAAGCCGCCTGTACGCTACATGCAGCCGGGGCTGACTTACATGCCGAAGCCCTAGACAGTGATATGTACGCCGCGATTGACGCCTTAGCGGACAAAATTGACCGTCAACTTGTTAAACATAAGGAAAAAGCACAAGCCCGCGCCCAAGGCGCTGGCGTGCGTTAATTCAATGACGTTGGAAACCATACTCCCCCCGGAACGTGTTCTTTTTGACGTTCCCGGGGGCAGCAAAAAAAGGGTGCTGGAGTTTTTCAGCACCTTTATTGCCCAAAATATTCCCAGCCTGGACAGCCAAGAAGTGTTCAGCCGCTTGATCGGTCGTGAGCGCTTGGGCAGTACCGGCATTGGTAACGGCGTAGCGATCCCTCATGCGCGTAGCCCCCACTGCTCAGCCCCCATTGCTGGTTTTTTAAAACTCGCAGAAGCCATTGATTTTGATGCCATCGACGGTGATCCCGTTGATTTGGTATTCGTATTATTGGTGCCAGAAGAGGCAGATGACACACACCTCTCTCTGCTCGGGCAAGTAGCCACCATCATGAACGATGCAGGCACCCGCCAGCTGCTGCGTAAAGCAGGCAGCCAGCGCGAGTTACTTGAGTTACTTACCGCCAAAATTCGTGAGCAAAGTTCCCCGTAATCGCCTAAGGCCTGCAGTACCTTGTGGCGGGGAATTTAAACTCACCACCCTCAACGCAGCTTGCTGATCAAAGCAAAGAGAGACTCTTCTATGCAACTTGTGATCATTAGCGGCCGCTCTGGTTCAGGTAAATCTATCGCCTTACAAGCGCTCGAGGATCTTGGCTATTATGCGATTGATAACCTTCCTGCCATGCTGCTGGGTTCGTTGGTGGATGAACTGCGCGACAAAGGCGACCGCGCTCATTTAGCGGTCAGCATCGACGCGCGTAACTTGCCTGGCGCGCTAGAGCGACTGCCCTCTATGTTAGAGGAGCTGAGGCAACGTAAGATTGATTTTCAAGTGATCTATCTGACCACGGACGCCCGCATACTGCTCGAGCGTTACTCCGCCACTCGCCGTCGCCACCCGCTCACGCGCGACAGCGAAATGACACTTGAAGAAGCCATCAATAAAGAAGAAGAGACGCTACACGATATTCGTGATCTGGCTGATTTATTGATCGATACGTCACGGCTATCGGTTCACGATTTACGCCGCCGGATTACCGACCAAGTGGCCCATCAGCGGCGCGATAAGCTCACCCTGACACTGGAGTCGTTTGGTTATAAGCGTGGAGTGCCGCTGGATGCTGATTTGGTTTTCGACGTACGTTGTCTGCCTAATCCTTACTGGGATCCCACGCTTCGCCAATTCACAGGCCGCGATGCCAATATAGTGGCCTTCTTGAGCGGCTACCCCATCGTAGACGCCATGAGTAACGATATTCAGGCTTGGCTTGAGCGCTGGCTACCCGCTTATCAAGATAGCCAACGTAGCTACATGACTATTGCGATTGGCTGTACGGGCGGACAACACCGCTCGGTTTATATGGTCGAACAGTTAGCAGAGCGGTTAGTGCATAGTATGGGCGAAATTCAACTGCGTCATCGCGAATTAGGCTTGCAGTACACATTAAGCGAACAGCCAGCGGCTCCGCCTGCGACTACTCACACCGGCGAGCAACCGGCAACGTCTTAAGCGCTTCTACTCATTAATGACACCACTCGGCGAAAAGGAACCAGGGTGCCAGAAAGAATACTTACACTGACCAATCAACGTGGCTTACATGCACGCGCAGCAACCAAACTGGTTAAATGCGGCCAACAGTTCACGGCAACCATTCGTGTCCATAAACAGCAACAGGTCGCTGACGCGGCTAACATCATGTCACTGCTCATGCTTGCCGCCCCTTATGGCACGGAGCTAACCATCAAAGCCGAAGGCGATGACGCCGAACAGGCGCTTGATGCTATCCAAGCGCTGTTCGATGCTCGTTTCGAAGAAGACCAGTAGCCATCTTCGAACGAATTAGTTACCCGCCACCGTCATGGCATCAATCAACCAGCTACCCGTGTGCACACTGCCGCGGGTATCGGTGTCATCGCCAATACCGACCAACCCGGCAAACATCCGCTCTAGGTTTCCAGCAATGGTGAACTCTTCGATCGGATACTGCACTTTTCCATTTTCGACCCAAAAGCCTGCCGCGCCGCGGGAGTAGTCACCGGTAACGCCGTTAACGCCCTGCCCCATCAACTCGGTTACCCAGATACCCCGCCCCATCTCTTGCAGCAAGCTTTCGCGTGATTGCAGCGGCGCGGCTAAACGCACGTTGCGCGCCCCGCCAGCATTACCGGTGGTTTCCATCCCCAGCCGGCGAGCGCTGTAGGAGGAGAGCATATAGCTGGCAATGCGGCCTTGATCGATAAAGCGATTATTACGAGTTTGTACCCCCTCGCCATCGAATGGCGAACTGGCCGTTGCGCCGATCTCCATTGGCCGCTCTTCCAAACTGAACCAATCAGGAAACAGCGGCGTACCAAGCCGGTCGCACAAAAACGAGGCCTGCCGATATAACGCACCGCCTGCCAAGCCGCCCAGCAAGTGCCCGATCAAGCCACTGGAGAGCGATGGGTCAAACAGTACCGGGAAGGTACCCGTTGGCGGACGCTGGGCACCCAGCCTGCGAAGCGTCCGTGCAGCCGCTTCGAGCCCTACCTCGCTAGGGTCACGCAACGCCTTGGGATCACGCGCAGAGGTGTAGTCGTAGTCGCGCTGCATACCGCTCGCATCCTGGGCGATCAGCATGCACGACAGCGAATGGCTACTGCCTTTTTGGGTACCCAGAAAACCGTGGCTATTGGCATACACACGCACGCCTTCGCCACTCGAGAGTGACGCACCATCTGACTGGGAGATACCCTCAACGTCGCGCCCCGCCTGCTCGCAGGCAAGCGCTAGCTCAATCGCTTCATCCGTGGTCAGCGACCAAGGGTAATGCACTTTTAAATCCGGCAGCTCAGACGCCATTAGTGATGCATTGGCCAAGCCTGCGGCGGGGTCTTCTCCGGTATAACGGGCAATTGCCAAGGCTTTTTCAACCGCTGCCTGGATTGAGGTGCTACTGGCATCCGTCGAAGACGCACTGCCTTTACGCTGGCCCACGTAGAGGGTCACGGCAATGCCTTGATCACGCGATAATTCGACCGTCTCTACTTCCCCCAGGCGAACGCTAACGCCGATGCCCTGATCAACGCTTGCGCCCACTTCAGCGGCATCTGCGCCCAATCGCTTTGCTAGCGTTAATGCCTCTTCAGCCCGCGCGGTCAGTAACGACTGCTGCGCGTTTGCATCAAATGCCTGTGCCATATGGCCTCCTTTTCCACCGACTGTCTTTCAACAGAATGTCTTCGGCGAATCAATGTTGTTCTCGCAGCTGGTATAATGCCGCAACGAATCTTGTCTATGAGTCACACTATGCGTAAGCAACGTCCCGATACCGCCCCAAGTACTAATGAACTAGAAGCGCAGGAAGAACGCCCAAGCAAGTCGCAACTCAAACGCGAAATGCATGCCTTACAGGCATTGGGAGAAACGTTAATCGCCATGCGACCAGCCGAACGAGCCCGTTTTCCCCTGTCCGATGATATGTTGCGCGCCATTGAGGAAACCTCGCGCATTCGTTCCCATGAAGGCCGCCGTCGTCACATGCAGTATGTTGGCAAGCTGATCCGTAAAGAGGACCTTACCGCCATTCAAGGCGTTTTCGACGCCATTGATCAAGAGCAGGAGCAGCGCGACCACGCGTTTCATCGCCTCGAAAAATGGCGTGATCGTTTAATTGACGAAGGCGATGCCGCGGTCGACCAGTTTATGGCCGAGTATCCGAATGCGGATCGCCAGACGCTTCGCCAACTCATTCGCAATGCCCAGCGGGAGCGCGAACAAGGTAAACCGCCCACCAGCTCGCGCAAGCTGTTCAAACACCTGCGCGAAACGCTCGCGCTTTGATGACGGCTTTTACGGCCTGTCTTAAGCCCTGCCCTTAAGACGACTGCGTACCGCCTACGGTCAGCTCATCCAATTTCAGGGTGGGCTGCCCGACCCCTACCGGCACGCCTTGCCCCTCTTTACCGCACACACCAATCCCGGTGTCCAACGCCATGTCGTGGCCAATCATGGAAACGCGCTGCATGGCTTCAGGACCATTGCCGATTAACGTGGCCCCTTTTACAGGCGCGGTCACTTTGCCGTCTTCAATCAGGTAAGCTTCGCTGGCAGAGAATACGAATTTGCCCGAGGTGATATCCACTTGGCCGCCGCCGAAGCTCACCGCATAAATGCCTCGCTTGACGCTTTTGATAATATCGCTTGGCTCATCCTGCCCCGCCAGCATGACCGTATTGGTCATGCGCGGCATCGGCAAGTGGGCGAACGACTCACGCCGCGCATTGCCCGTAGGGGCCATGCCCATCAATCGCGCATTCAACTTATCCTGCATATAACCCGTTAAAATACCGTCTTCAATCAGCGGCGTGTATTGGCCTGGCGTGCCCTCGTCATCCACGCTCATGGCGCCACGACTATCCGCGATGGTGGCATCGTCCACGATCGTGACACCTTTAGACGCAACGCGTTTACCCATTTGGCCAGCAAAAGCGGAGCTACCCTTGCGGTTGAAATCGCCTTCCAGGCCATGCCCCACTGCTTCGTGTAGCAATATGCCCGGCCAGCCCGAGGCCAGCACGACGGGCATTTGCCCGGCCGGCGCATCGACGGCTTCCAGATTGACCAATGCCTGACGAACCGCTTCTTTAGCGTACTGTTCGGCGACTTGATCGTCGCGCAGCTTGGCCATTGAGTAGCGTCCACCGCCGCCAGCACTGCCGCGCTCGCGGCGACCATTCTTCACCGCGATAACGCTAACGTTGAAACGTACCAGCGGGCGAATATCGGCAGCCAGCGTGCCATCACTCGCCCGCACCAGCACCACTTCATAGGTGCCAGACAGCGAGGCACTCACCTGACTGATACTCGGGTCAGCGGCACGCGCTACCCGGTCAGCCTGCTTGAGCATGGCGACTTTTTCTTCTGCACTGAGCCCTGCCAAGGGGTCGATACCGGCATAGCGCGATGCGGCGGAGACCGGACGCACCAGTTGACCAGGCAAACGCTTACCGCTGCGCACAATGCCCGCCGCCGTGCGGCCAGTATCCATTAGCGCATCCGCCGTGATCTGGTTGGAGTAGGCGAAACCGGTTTTCTCTCCCGCCAGCGAGCGCACACCAACACCACCGTCAATATTATAACTAGCCTCTTTTACTTCGCTATCTTCCAGCACCCAGCCTTCTTGCCACGTGCGCTGAAAATAAAGATCGGCGTAATCGATGCCCGCGCCCATGGCGTAGCCCAGCCCCGTTTCCAGGGCCGCTAGATCCAGCCCTCCGGGCGTCAACAGAATGGCGGCAGCCGTTTCTACATCACTTTTATATGCGGTCATTGGGGGCCTTCTAAAGTAACCTGCGGCGAGGTCCAGGGACCTCGCACGCGATAATGGAGCGTCGTGGCGCGATCTAAGGCATCGCCAAAAAGCTGGTCGGCAAGGAAAAGCGCACCACCAACAATAGGCGCACCGACGGCAATGGCCGCGATGGGCAAACTTTGCGTCACGGGTAGTGTGACGCCAAGCCGTTGGTCAAGTTCACGCGAGACAAGATCGACGTTGCCAGTGAGGGTTAGGGTGGTGGCCGGCGCATCAATTTGCAATGGCCCGCGTAACGTCAATAGCCCGGCAGTGACATCGGCAGTCCCGTTGACCCGGTCAAAGGCGGTGCCCTGGCCGGTCACGTCAGAAAAATCCAAGCGTAGCCGCCGCAGGATATTATCGAAATTGAGTAAGCCGATTAAACGCACAGGCGCCGATTCCAAGGTGACGAAGCTACCGTCACGAATATCGGTGCTGATATAGCCATCTGAGCGACTTAGCGCCAACTGCCAAGGCGCCCCTGGCCAATCAAGTGACGCCGCCACATCAGTGCTACGACTGCGCATGGCCACAGGCTGGTCAAGACGCTCAAGGGCAGTACCGATATCTCCCCCTTGAATAGAAATATTCGCGCGCGTATGACTGGTAACCGAATCACCTTCCCAGTACAGCTCACCCCGTGCGGAGAGCTGGCCAAGGGTCAAACCCACCGGCGTGAGTGAAAAGCGCTCGCCATCGGTTTTCCAATAAGCCGTCAGCGGACCGAAACGGCGTGGCCCCATGGCAATTTCAGCTAACCGCAATCGCCCATTAGGCACATCGGCCAGCCAATCAGGAATGGCGACTGGTTCCTCGCGCTGGGTTTCAACCGCTTGCATCCAGGAATCTGGCGTAGGCGCATCAGTGTCATGTTGCTGGTTAGCTAACGCCAGCAATCGATCAAGCGACAACGCTTCGATCGTCATGTCCAAAGGCTGCGGCGATTGCGCATTATACTGCAAACGCCCGGTCACAAGATTACCGCTTAAATCCATATCCATGAGGCCACCGTTCATACCTCCGGTGGCACTAAGGCTACCTAAACACTCATTTTGATACACCACGCAGGGTGTCGTTAACGCGATTGTTAAGGGCACCTGATCGTTACCACTGCTGGAGGTAGACGCGCCTTTTGCCATCACCGGTGCAATTGCCTGCTGCCAAGCCAGCGGGTCAATACGCGGCACATCGGCGTCAATGCTCAACCCGGCCTGCGTAGGCCAAGTGTGCGCGCGGGTCGCCTCATTACCTAGATAGAGCGACCCGGCAAGAGAGCCATTGCGCTGCTGAAGTTGCGCGGAAGCAATATCAGCCAAACGGCTCTCGACCCGCCCCGCCTTGAGGTCAGCCGTCACTTGCCAGGGCCATGGCTGCTGGGCAGTCTTGGCAAAAGGATCAGGCAAATGACTGGTAATACCCATTAGGCGACTATTCAAACGCAGGATGGGCGTCGGCAATAGGCTGATATTACCCTGCCACTGCAGTTGCCCTTCGAGCGGTAGACGCCCCTGACGGCCATCCACTCCCGCCAGTTCAAAAAGCTCGGCGGTGGCGACATTACCCTGCAGTGCTATCTCGTCACGCTGGGTATTGAACTCTGCCGCCACTTCCCCGCCTAGCAATTGGCCACTGGCTTCGCCGACCAGCCCTCGGCGCTCGCCGTTCTGGAGCCAAGCAAGATCTCCCTCCACCGCCTGAAGGCGTAAACCCAGCGGCTGGTAAATGACGTCGGAAAATCGTGGAAGCGCATTCACTTCCAGCTGCAGCGCATCCGGGGTTTCCAAGGGTAAGGAAAGCGCAATATCGCCATTTACCTCACCGATCACATCGAGATCGCTCAACTGAGACAGATCCGTGTCGGGCATGGCTTGTAGCAAGCTGGTCAAGGCGGCTCCGTCCGCCGTTAGCTGGCCTGATAGCTTGAGCACCTCATCTTCCATGACTACGTCACCTTCTGAAGCGGTGACACCATGGCTTTGCGCATGCGTTACTTCCGCGGCTAATACCTTGTTCTGCCATAGTAGACGCCCCGCTACCTCTTCAAGGCGTGGCCACCCGGGCGCAATCGGCAAATGCCCCTGGCTAATCGCCAGCGCCAGGGTAGCGGTAAAATCTTCTGCGGTGACGTCTTTACCTAGTGGCTGGCTTAACTGCAGCGACCCCTCGGTGACGTAGCCACCAATATCATCGAGTAGCCAATCACGAAGACCGTCATCCATTACGCTAAGCGGCAGCCATTGCGCCAGCGGACGGTCTAGCGCATCCACCTCACTAAAATTCAAATCCAAACCAAAATGGCCGCGCTGGTTGCCGGTGACCAAACCAAAGCCACCCGAGACCTGTGCGCCATCCCAATCAACGCTGAGGTTCTTGCCACTCACCATGGTATTGGGCCCGTCGTATACCCACTCAACTTCCCCTTCAGCGCGCCGTAAGTGCATGGGATCGGCGAAGAATTCTGGAAAATAGAGAGTGCTGTCGCCGTTACTGCTAAACAGCACACGGCCGCGAAAGTCGCGTGCCTGTACCCAAGCGTCCAGTGGTCCGCCCCCAGGCGCCTGCTGCCAAGGGGACACTTCGACCCCGGTCAACGCCGCATCGACACCCCAGCGCCCCTCTTTTTGCCCCACATAGAGTCCTTGCACCTGGCCCCGCGGCGCCAAGGTTTGCAATACCCGCGTCACGGATTCAGGAAGCAACACATAGTCGCGCCAAGCCGTCAATGAGGCGAGTTCAAAAGCACTGGTACGCACTTCCCACAACCCTGGTTGATGGGTGGCGTGCCAGTATCGCGGCAACGCGGGGCCAACGCTGCCACCAGGAGGCTGCGCCCATTCGACGCTATCGGCATCGCCACTTAGCCATGCCTCCCCCCCGTCGCCGTCACGTTGCCATAAGCCATTGGCCTCGATATCTCTTAACACCGCGTATTGAACGTTGTGGCGCAGAGTTAACTGCGGCACATCAACCGCCACCCGGGCTTCTTCAAGTCGTCCAGCGCTCCAGCGTCCCCACAGCCGCGCGCTCCCCCCGGCCTGCTCTAAGTAGGCCGCATGATCAGGGCGGAACATCGCTGCCAGCACCACCAGCTGATCAAGCTGAATATCCAACTGTAGGGCTGCGGAAAAATCGCTAAAGCCCTGCTGACCAGGCTGCATTTCAACCTTCATTTCAGCGGCGGGCAGGGCTACCTGGCGGGCTTGCTGGAGAGATTCGGCGATGTTGATGGCACCCTCCAACCGGGTGCGTCTTTCATCGCCGGTCAACAGCAGGGTTTGTGCATGCAGCATTACGGTGTCGTGCCGGCCGTGAAGAACAACGCGCGTATCATCCACCCAGAGACGTTGGCGCAGAACGAGACCTGCCCAATCATCGATAGTGGCCAGGTCGACATCCGGCTCAGCCGCCATCAACAGCGGCAACTCGGCAGGCTTGGGCCACTCCCAAGCGGCGCCCTCTCCTTGATAAAGGTGGAATTCGGTACCGCTTATCCGGGCATCGCTGAAGATGGGCGCCCAATTGGCAAGCGACGCCCAGGTATCCAAACGCAGCCCCGCATGCTGCAAGGAAAACAGTGCTTGGCCGTCGGGCGTTTCCGCACGCAGGCCATCCAGGCGTAACAGCAGGTCGCTACGGGCGAGCGACAGCGACAAATGCTCAATGGTCACTGGCACGCCAATACGTGCTTCAAGCAGCGCTTCAATGCGGGGTGTAAGCGCGTCGGACTGGCTAATGGCCAAACGGAATAGCAGCAGCAATACGGCCACACTGCCCAATAGCCAAGCGGCTAACACCAACCCCCAACGCGCCAGCGAACGAGTCTGCATGATTACATCAGTACAATATCGTACTGTTCTTGGGAGTAGTGCTGCTCGACCTGGAATCGAATGGTTTTATTGATAAAGGTTTCCAGGTCTGCCACCGCCGCTGACTCCTCATCCAATAAACGATCAACGACTGGCTGCGAGGCAAGCACCATGTAGGTCTCAGCACTGTAGGCGCGTTCTTCACGGAGAATCTCGCGAAAGATTTCATAACAGACGGTTTCTGGGGTTTTAAGCGTTCCACGACCGCTACAGGTCGGACAGGCTTCACAGAGCGTTTGTTCTAAGCTTTCCCGGGTGCGTTTGCGGGTAAGCTGAACCAGACCAAGTTCGGTCACGCCGGTACATTTGGTCTTGGCATGGTCGCGCTCTAGCGCTTTTTCGAGCACCCGCAATACTTGTCGCTGGTGCTCAACATCAATCATATCGATAAAGTCGATGATGATAATGCCGCCTAGATTACGCAGTCGCAGCTGACGAGCAATCGCCGTGGCTGCTTCGAGATTGGTTTTGAAAATGGTCTCTTCAAGATTACGATGACCAACATAACCACCGGTATTCACATCAATGGTGGTCATGGCTTCGGTCGGATCGATCACTAAGTAGCCGCCGGACTTCAGCTGTACCTTGCGCCCCAAGGCTTTCTGAATTTCATCTTCGACGCTGTAAAGATCAAAGATAGGGCGCTCGCCGGGGTAGTACTCGATACGCTCGACCGCATCCGGCATAAACTCTTCAGCAAACTCGACCAGCTTGACGAAGTTTTCCCGTGAATCGATACGTACTTTTTCGATATCGTCGCGCATCACATCACGAAGCGTACGCATAAAGAGGGGTAAATCATCATAAATGACACTCTGTGGCGTGGCGGTGATTTTACGCTCACTCACTTTACGCCATAGCCGCAGCAAAAAGTGCATATCGCCTTTCAGCTCTTCATCGCCTACCCCTTCTGCGGCGGTGCGAACAATAAAGCCACCGGTCACCTCCAAGGTTTGCTCAGCTACGCTGCTATCCAGCAGTGCCTTCAGGCGCTCGCGCTCACGCTCGTCTTCGATGCGCTGGGATACACCATGGTGTGGCGAATCTGGCATATAGACCAAATAGCGTGAGGGTATCGAAAGATGCGTGGTCAAACGCGCCCCTTTGCTACCAATGGGGTCTTTCGTGGCCTGTACCACTAGCGCCTGTCCTTCGTGGAGCAACTGGCCAATGGTCTGTTGTTCATCTGGCGGCGTGCCTGGCGGCATGACTTCATGGGCATGAATGAACGCTGCCTTCTCCAGGCCAATATCAACAAAGGCAGCCTGCATGCCAGGCAACACTCTTACCACTTTGCCTTTGTAGATATTGCCCACGATGCCACGCCGACGGGAACGTTCGATCAGTGCCTCTTGCAAGACGCCATTTTCAACCAGCGCGACGCGGGTTTCCATTGGCGTTAAATTGATGAGAACTTCACCGCTCATGCAAAATTCCTTATTGGTTGACGTATTCCTTACCAGCGACGCAGGCGGCCCTCTGTTCTAGGCAGTTAAACGCGCTGCCAGATCGGCACACCCTGTCGGCGTAGCAAGTGCGTCGTCTCAAACAGCGGTAGCCCTACCACCGCCGAATGACTGCCTTGAATCTGTTTTACAAACACGGCTGCCAACCCCTGTATCGCGTAGCCTCCTGCCTTATCGACAGGCTCGCCGGTACGCCAGTAAGCCGCTATTTCCTGTGTATCAATTTCACGCATCGTCACCTGGGTAGCAACACAGCAGGAGAGCATGCCTTCCGGCCCACTTACCGCGACGGCGGTCAGCACCTCGTGGCGGCGCCCCGACAGCAGCTGCAACATTTCAGCGCCATGCTGGGCGTCTATCGGCTTACCTAGAATACGCCCATCCACCACCACAGCGGTATCTGAACCTAGCGTTGGCAAGTCCGTTAGGGGGGCAGCCGCTTCAGCTTTGGCCATTGCCAGACGGCTTACATACGCCGCGGGCGCCTCATCGACAAACGGGGTTTCATCGATATCGCACGGATGCATCGTGACAGGCACCCCGATAGAAGCCAATAACGCCCGGCGTCGAGGAGAAGCAGAAGCTAAGCATAAGACGGGGGTTGTCATCGTCATTGCGCGGCCAGCCGACGCTCTATGGCCTGGAACATCGTTGCCAGCCAAGGCCATAGTAATGCGCTGATCAGCGAGGGAATTAAAAAGGCTAAGTGGATCGAAAAATCGCCCACCAACGTGCGTAGCCACTGCGCAACGAGCTGCACTAGCCCGAGCAGAACCAACACCAGGGCGGATTGCTGCACCAGTGAATAAGCCCGGAAACGTGGATACACCAGCGCGCATAGAAACGCGAGCAGCGCATAAATAAGCGCATGCTGCCCAAGCGCCGTTCCTTCAATCAAATCCATCAAAATACCCAGCACAAAGCCATGAAAGACACCGACCCTGTCAGGCGTTCGCATACACCAGTAGATCAGCATCAGACCCAGCCACTCCGGGCGATACACCTGCCAGCCATCGGCTAGCGGCATGACCTGTAGACATAACGCCAACAGCAGGCTTAGCCAAATCGCTAAAATGGGTACTACCGGTGCACGCGCCATCAGGGCACCTCTTGTTCGGGAGTGGCCAACTGCAGCGAAGAGCGTAACGCCTCTGCCGAGATATCCAATGTTTCGTCCCACGCTTGCTCATCCACTTCTTTTCGGGGCGGTGGAAATAGCAGCAAGAAGTGACGAGAACGTTGCAACTGCGCCATGGGTTCGGCCGTTACCCGTGCAAAGGGCTTACCGGGATCGTGAAAGACTTCGGTCACACGTGCTACGGGGTAACCGGGCGGAAAGCGCCCGGCCAGGCCCGATGTCGTCAGCAGGTCACCTTCGCGAATGTCCGCCGTATCAGGCACATGCATGACATTGACGCTGTTATAGCGCCCTGCCCCCTGAACGATAAAGCGCAGTCCGTTACGATTGAGCTGCACCGGCAAGGCGTGACTCGCATCGGCCAATAGCAGAACGCGGCTGGAGTAGGCTGAAACAGCCGTAATTTGCCCCACCAAGCCAGACGCATCGATGACAGGTTGACCCACGTAAGCACCGTTGCGGTGCCCACGGTTCACCACCATCTGATGGCTAAAAGGATCGTTGTCCAGCGACAGCAGCTCCGCTGTGATATAGGGAATATCACGGCGCTTAGCGGCGTTCAGCAAATCGCGCAGCTCGCTATTTTCAGCGGTCAAATTGGCCATTCGCTGACCACGATGGGAAAGGGTAAGAATCTGCTCACGCAAACGCCGGTTTTCATCCACCAGCGCCTGTTGATCAGAAAGTGCTAACGACCCCCAATTGAGCAGGTCGCTAGGCACACTAACCACCCATTGAATGGGCGCTACGACCATCGACATTTGCGCGCGCACTTGCTCCATACGCGTAAAGCGCTGGTCGACGAACATCAAAGCACTGGCAGCCAAGGCGCAGAAAAACAGCCGATAACCCGGCAGTGGCCCGTGCGAAAACAGCGGTTTAATAGGCAATCCCCCCGCAATTAACCGCTGCGATTAGTCGCTCGACAGCAACTCAAAGGTGTGCTGATCAATCATTTCAAGCGCTTTACCACCGCCGCGAGCAACGCAGGTCAACGGATCTTCAGCCACAATCACTGGCAAACCCGTCTCTTCGGCAATGAGCTTATCCAGGTCGCGTAATAATGCACCGCCACCTGTTAGCACCAAGCCGCGCTCGGCAATATCAGAAGCCAGCTCCGGCGGAGACTGCTCAAGGGCGCTCTTAATGGCGGCCACGATGGAGCCCAGCGTTTCTTGCAGCGCTTCGAGGGTTTCATGAGAATTCAGCGTAAAGCTACGTGGGATGCCCTCGGCCAGGTTACGACCACGCACGTCGATCTCGCGCAGTTCGCCACCTGGGTAGGCGCAACCAATTTCTTCTTTAATGCGCTCGGCGGTGGCTTCACCAATCAAGCTGCCGTAGTGGCGGCGCACGTACGCGGTGATCGCCTCATCAAAACGGTCACCGCCTACGCGGATCGATTCTGAATAGACCACGCCATTGAGCGAAATGATCGCAATTTCAGTGGTACCACCACCAATATCCACGACCATCGACCCTTGCGCTTCATCCACCGGCAGGCCCGCGCCAATCGCTGCGGCCATCGGCTCTTCGATCAAGAACACCTCGCGGGCACCGGCACCCTCTGCCGACTCGCGAATGGCTCGGCGCTCTACCTGCGTTGACATGCAAGGAACACATACCAGCACGCGGGGGCTGGGGGTCAAGAAGGTGCTTTGATGAACTTTACGGATAAAGTGCTGAAGCATCTGCTCGGTGACGGTAAAGTCGGCGATAACGCCATCTTTCATCGGCCGAATCGCAGTGATATTGCCAGGCGTTCGGCCCAGCATTCGCTTGGCATCGGTACCGACTGCCGCAACGCTGCGCATATTGCCTGACTGGCGGATAGCAACCACGGACGGCTCATCAAGCACGATACCGCGACCGCGAACATAAATCAGTGTGTTGGCCGTACCCAGATCGATCGATAGATCGCTGGAAAACAGCCCCCTTAAACGTTTAAACATGGATGTTGTTACCTAGTGCAGACCGGGAACCCTGTGCGGATGCAAACGGTATCACCGCAACCCCCTGGCAGCAAGCACGAGTCGTGCCTAATACTGCCCGTTAAGGCCAATATGTGGTACCTTTTGCGGCTATTTTCCACGTCTGCTACACAAGACGTTTTTTGAATATCGTTATGTATACCGCTCAAAGCGGATATTGTTCCATTACGTTCACGAGGAATATCGATCATGGCGCTTGAAGAATCTCATGTGCGCCGGGCCGCTCACTTGGCCCGACTCGCCGTCAGCGATGACCAAGCCAGCGGCTTTGTAGATGACCTAAGCCGGATTCTGGACATGGTCGACCAGCTACAAAGCCTCGACACTGAGGGCGTTAAACCGCTTGCTCATCCGTTAGACGCGACCCAACGCCTGCGTGCTGATGAAGTCACCGAATCTAACCAGCGCGACACGTTTCAGCGCTGTGCTCCGGCAGTGGAAAACGGCTTGTATCTGGTGCCTCGCGTCGTTGAATAGCAACGCCACCGAATTTACCCAAGCCACTCACACCGCCTCTTTTTTTCGCCCCTGAACGGAGCTTCCGGGTCATGTATGAGAAAACATTAACGCAACTCGCGGCCTCCTTGAAAAGCGGCGAGTTTTCAAACCGAGAGCTGACCACTCACTATTTACAGCGCATCGAAAAAGCTGATGGCGAGCTGAACAGCTTTATCAGCGTGACCGCTGAGCAAGCGCTCAAGCATGCCGAATTAGCGGATAATGCTCGCGCGGCAGGTAACGCTGGTCCGCTGGCTGGGATTCCCCTGGCACTCAAAGACATTTTTTGTACGCGCGATGTCAAAACCAGCTGCGGTTCAAAAATGCTGGATAATTTCATCTCCCCCTACGACGCCACCGTGGTTGAAAAGCTGAATGCAGCGGGCACGATCAGCCTGGGCAAAACCAATATGGATGAGTTCGCCATGGGCTCCTCCAACGAAAACAGCTTTTATGGCCCGGTCAAAAATCCTTGGGATTTAACCGCTGTGCCAGGCGGCAGTTCCGGTGGTAGCGCCGCAGCGGTCGCGGCGGGCTTGGTGCCTGCCGCCATGGGCACCGACACAGGCGGCTCCATCCGCCAGCCCGCAGCGTTTTGCGGCATCACCGGCTTAAAGCCCACCTACGGTCGGGTATCACGCTTTGGCATCATTGCCTACGCCTCAAGCCTTGATCAGGCAGGCCCCATGGCGCGCAGCGCCGAAGATTGCGCGCATTTACTGGGTGTGATTGCGGGCCACGACAGCCGTGACTCGACCAGCGTCACACGCGGCGTACCCGACTATGTCGAGAGCCTTAACGCGCCGCTGTCAGGCTTGAAGATTGGCCTGCCGAAAGAGTATTTTGGCGATGGCCTAGACCCTGACGTCGAAAAGGCGGTTCGCGAAGCAGTGAAAGTGTACGAATCGCTGGGCGCGACGGTGCGCGAAGTCAGCCTACCGCACACGCACTATGCGATCCCGGCCTACTACGTGATTGCTCCCGCGGAAGCGTCTTCCAACTTGTCACGCTATGACGGCGTGCGCTTTGGCCACCGCTGTGAAAACCCCAGCGACCTGATCGACCTGTATACCCGCTCACGTGCTGAAGGGTTCGGTGAAGAGGTCAAACGACGCATCCTAATTGGCACCCACACGCTATCGGAAGGCTTTTTTGACGCCTACTACACCAAAGCGCAAAAAGTCCGCCGCCTGATTCGCCAAGATTTCTTGGATGCCTTTGAAGACGTGGACGTGCTGATGGGCCCTGCCTCTCCCACTCCCGCTTTTGATCTGGGCGCTAAAAAAGATCCGGTCTCGATGTATCTCCAGGATATTTACACCATCGCGGTTAACCTGGCAGGCATCCCCGGCATCAGCGTGCCGGCCGGTTTTTCCAATGGCCGCCCCGTGGGACTGCAGATCCTGGGCACCCACTTTGCCGAAGCGCAGTTGCTGAACGTCGCCCACCAGTTTCAACAAGCGACCGATTGGCACCTACAACGTCCTGCCTTTGCCGAGGAGTACGCCTAATGCAATGGGAAACCGTGATTGGGCTTGAAGTCCACGTCCAGCTCGCAACACGTTCCAAAATTTTTTCCGGCGCCTCGACAGCGTTTGGTGCAGAGCCCAATACCCAAGCGTGTGCGGTCGATTTAGGCCTGCCCGGTGCGTTGCCGGTGCTCAACGAACAGGCCGTGGCGATGGCCGTTCAGTTCGGCTTGGCCGTGCATGCGGATATCGCAGAAGTATCGGTATTCGACCGTAAGAACTACTTCTACCCTGACCTACCCAAGGGCTATCAGACCAGCCAGATGTATCACCCCATTGTCGGGCCGGGCGATGTTGAAATTACCCTGGAAGATGGCGCCACCAAACTTATCCGCATTCACCATGCCCACCTTGAAGAAGATGCTGGTAAATCGCTGCATGAAGATTTTCATGGCATGACCGGTATCGACCTGAACCGGGCTGGCACCCCACTGCTGGAAATCGTTTCAGAGCCCGATATGCGGAGCGCGAAAGAGGCCGCGGCGTATCTCAAGGCGATTCACTCGATCGTCACCTACCTGGGCATTTCTGACGGCAACATGGCGGAAGGCTCCATGCGCTGCGACGTTAACGTTTCAGTGCGCCCCAACGGCCAGGAAGCTTTCGGTACGCGTGCAGAGATTAAAAACGTCAACTCCTTCCGCTTTGTCGAACGCGCCATCGCCTTTGAAGTCGAGCGCCAGATCGAGCTAATCGAAGATGGCGGCAGCGTGGTGCAAGAGACCCGCCTGTTCGATCCCGATCGCGATGAAACTCGCAGCATGCGCACCAAGGAAGAAGCCAACGACTACCGGTACTTCCCCTGCCCTGACCTGCTGCCGGTGGTATTGGATCAAGCTTACCTGGACCACCTGCGCAGCCAGTTGCCTGAGTTGCCCGCCGACAAGCGCGAGCGGTTCCAAAACGAGCTGGGACTGTCGGCTTATGATGCCAATGTCATTTCGGCCAGCCGTGATATGGCCGAGTTTTTTGAGGCGGTGCATAAAGAGTGCGGCGATGCCAAGCAGGCGGCTAACTGGGTACAGGGTGAGCTTTCCGGCGCGCTTAATCGCGAAAACCTGAGCATTGCCAATAGCCCTATCTCTGCGCGCCAGCTAGGCGAGCTGATCAGTCGCGTGCTGGACGACACCATCAACGGCAAAGCAGCTAAAGAGGTGTTTCAAGCGCTGTGGAATGGCCAGGGCGAGTCCGCCGATGCCATTATTGATGCCAAAGGGCTCAAGCAGGTCACCGATACCGGTGCGATCGAAGCGATGATTGATCAAGTGATCGCCGACAGCCCCGCCCAAGTCGCCCAGTACCGTGACTCGGAGCCGGAAAAACGCGGCAAAATGATCGGCTATTTTGTGGGTCAGGTAATGAAAGCATCACGTGGCACCGCCAACCCACAACAGGTGAATGGCTTGCTAAAAGAGAAGCTCGACGCACTGCTTTAAGCGTAAGGCTGCCTGAAAACGCTCAACCTCTAGCGGCTGCCTCGGCAGCCGCTTTTGGTGGCGATGCTCATCAAAGCTGGCTGGGCTGAGTAAAACGCTTCAGCTGGGCACAGCCCGCAGCCCATACATCCGCTTCAAGCTCAGCAATGGCAGCCGTGGGGAAACCAAGCCCTTGCGCAGGCGCCCCCTCCACCAGCAGTCCCGCCAAGTCACCCACCAACGGCATATGGCTCACCAGCATAATCGGTGCGCCTTCAGGCTGCTCAAGCAGCCAGTCGCTCACAGCACTGGGAGAGTCGTCAGGGGTGATAAAGTCTAACGTTTCAAGCCGAGTACCCAGTGCCTCACACAGCGCTTGCGCGGTTTGCTGCGCCCGTACATAGGGACTCGCGTAGAGCGCGGGCAGGGGCAGCTCACCCGTCGCCACGCGCTCGGCCAACCAGCGGGCCATGGTATCGGCCTCTTGCTTGCCGCGCAGTGTCAAGCGACGCTTAGCATCGGGATATCCCGGTTCCGCTTCGCCATGGCGCATGATCAGTATATCAGCCATCCGAGCCTCCCTTATTTTCAGCGGAAGGCGCTTGGTCATAATAGGCTTGTTCGCGATGGGCCTGCTGAACGGCTTCACGGGGCAGGATAAACTCTACATCACTGCTTTGCTCTCCCATCATCAGGGTGCGCGCCATCTCCTGAGCTGGTACGCCGTCGAATAGCACATGATTAAGCCCTTCCGCCAGCGGCATATAAACGCCCATCTCACTCGCTTTGGCGCATACCAGCTTAACGGTGTTTACCCCTTCCGCCACTTGGCCAAGGGAGTCGATCGCTTCTTCAAGCGTGCGCCCCTCTCCCATCGCATAACCGACTCGGTAGTTACGTGAAAGGTTGGACGAACAGGTAACGATCAAGTCACCAACGCCAGCCAAGCCAAGAAATGTCATCGGATTGGCACCCTGGGCAACCGCAAAGCGGCTCATTTCAGCCAGCGCGCGGGTCATCAACATACTGCGAGTGTTTTCACCCATTCCTAGCGCTGCCGCCATACCAGCAGCAATGGCATAAATATTTTTAAGTGCGCCCCCTAACTCGACACCGTGACGATCATCGCTGGCGTAAACGCGGAAATAGCGACAGCCCAGCGCTTGCTGTACGCGGGTACGGGTTAGCGGGTCAGCGCTGGCAATAACGGTGGCGGTTAACTGTTTATCAGCAATTTCGGAGGCAAGATTGGGCCCGGCGATAACGCCAATGTGGCTATAGCCGGTTTCTTGCTCGAGCACTTGGCTCATTAGCAAAAAACCGTCCTGCTCGATCCCTTTCGTGGTACTGACTAGAATTTGCTCGGGGGTCAACCACGCTTTTGCCGCCTGCACCACGCTGCGAAACGCCTTTGACGGAATCGCGATCAGTACGAGTGACGCTTCAGCCAGCACGGCCTGCAGATCGGTAGAGGCTTCCACCGCTGGGTTCATTGCGTAATGAGGAAGATAGCGCCCGTTGCGGTGCTCGTGATTGATTTGCGCGACCAGCGTCTCGTCACGCATCCACTGACGGACGTGGGCGCCATTATCGGCGGCAATACTCGCCAATGCCGTACCGAAACTACCGCCCCCGAGTACGGCGACCTTGATTTGCTGCTCAGCCATGATGGTGTCCTAAAAAGTCTCGCAGAACGTGCACGCCCACTCTAACAAAACTCGCCTGCTAAAACAGACGGCCCGCCTGGGTAACCAAACGGGCCGTCTTGGACGCTGATAAAGGTGAGCGTCTATTGCTAACGCCTAAGTAATAGCGCCTAAGTAATAGCAACTAAGTAATAGCAACTAAGTAATAGCAACTAAGTGTAAGAACCTACTAGGCGGTCAACACACTGTTAAGGCGCTTCACGTAGGCGGCGGGATCATCCAAATGGCCGCCTTCAGCGATGATGGCTTGATCCAGCAGAATGTAGGAGAGCTGCGTGAACAGATCACCTTCAGCACCTTCCAAGCGGGTCACGATTGCATGGCTGGGGTTCAGCTCAAGAATCGGCTTCACCTCCGGCAACGGCTGACCCGCCGCTTCCATAATGCGTCGCATTTGATAGCCCATTTCGTGTTCTGGCAATACCACACAAGCCGGCGAATCGGTCAGTCGATGGGTGATTTTCACTTCCTGCACCCCGTCACCGAGCGCCTCTTTAACACGCTTGACCAGATCCTCTTTGGCCTTAGCCGTCTCTTCCTGGGCTTTCTTCTCTTCTTCGTCTTCGACATCGCCCAAGTCCAGCTCGCCCTTGGCCACGTCGGCAAAGGTTTTACCGTCAAACTCGGTGAGGTGGCTCATTAGCCAGTCGTCAATACGGTCCGACAGCAGAAGGACTTCGATGCCTTTTTTACGGAAGATCTCCAGGTGCGGGCTGTTTTTCGCCGCATTGAAGCTGTCCGCCACCACGTAATAGATTTTCTTCTGGCCTTCTTTCATGCGCTCGACATAGTCAGCCAGCGCATGTTCCTGGGTAGCGGTATCGGTATGAGTCGATGCAAAGCGCAGCAAACCAGCGATTTTTTCACGGTTAGACGGGTCTTCGCCCGGACCTTCTTTCAATACGCTACCAAAGGTATTCCAGAAGGTTTGATACTGCTCTTTATCCTTGGCGAGTTTCTTGAGCATGTCCAAGCCACGCTTGGTAAGCGCCGACTTGATTTTTTCGACATTGGGATCCTGCTGAAGCAGCTCACGAGAAACGTTGAGTGACAGCTCACGGGTATCCAGCACACCTTTGATGAAGCGCAGATAAAGCGGTAGGAACTGCTCAGCATCGTCCATGATAAAGACACGCTGAACGTAGAGCTTCACCCCGCGCGCCCCGTCACGATCGAACATATCGAACGGTGCGCGGCCAGGCACATACAGCAGGCTGGTGTACTCAAGCTTGCCTTCGACCTTGTTGTGGCTCCAGGTTAACGGATCGGAAAAATCGTGGGCAACGTGCTTGTAGAATGCCTTGTACTCGTCATCGGAAACCTCGCTCTTGGGGCGCGACCAAAGGGCTGTGGCCTCATTAACGGTTTCCCAGGTCGTTACTTCACTGCCTTCAATACTGTTGCCTTCGTCGTCCTTCGCCGTTTCGGTTTTCGGCATACGCACGGGCACTTCGATGTGATCCGAGTATTTACGAACCAGCCCCTGGAGACGGTAATCATCGGCGAACTCTTTAGCGTCCTCTTTCAGATGCAGGGTAATTTCGGTGCCGTGTTGGGCACGCTCGATATCGGCAACGGTAAATTCGCCTTCCCCTTTTGAGCGCCATTCAACGCCTTCATTTGCCTCGGCACCTGCTTTACGGGTACGCACGGCAATTTCGTCAGCAACAATAAAGCCCGAGTAGAACCCCACACCAAACTGGCCGATGAGCTTGGCATCTTTTTGCTGCTCGCCAGAAAGTTGCTTGAGGAACTCAGCCGTCCCTGAACGCGCGATCGTGCCTAAGTTAGCGATCACATCCTCGCGGTTCATGCCTACACCGTTGTCACGCAGGGTGATAGTGTTGGCGTCACGATCATGCTCGATTTCGATACGCAGCTCACTGTCACCTTCGTAGAGCGCATCGTTATCAAGCGCCGCGTAGCGCAGCTTATCGCAGGCATCGGCGGCGTTTGAGATAAGTTCGCGTAAAAAAATCTCCCGATTGGAATACAGGGAGTGAATCATTAAATTTAGGAGCTGCTTAACTTCCGTTTGAAAGCCAAGTGTTTCTTCGTGGGTAGCAGTAGTCATGCGCTTAGCCCTTATGGATCACGTTGAGTCACTTGCCTCTGCCGACAAATCAGCAGAGACATAATAGGTTTCGTGGATCAGATATGGGGATAAGCTGCGCTTTTTCAAGCAGCTGAGAGCAAGAAACAGCGGAGGTTCAAGAAGGCGTTACATCAGAATCGTTATATTTCCATGCACGATAGCCTTCCAGGCGCTGATCGATTCGATTTAGCAGCCAGCCAACAATCAGTACATCGTCTACCACGCCGATCAGCATGAGAAAATCCGGTATCAAGTCAAACGGCAGTACCAAATAGCCCAGCGCTAGGGCCATCATGCCAAATGCCGACCAGGGAATGGGGCGAAAATCGCCGCGTACCACGTCACGCGTCATGGGTATAAACAGTTTCAACGCACGCACGATACGTTTTGTCGCCCAAACGCGGGATTTGAGTCGACGCAGGAACCACCAAGTGGATAATGGGGCCATCGTAATTAAATCCTCCGAGTATTTGGGCAGTCAGATTATGGTTATTTACATTCGTTCAGTATAGCGGACACTCGATATTGACTCTGAGCCGCTTCCGCTGCGCTCAAATAGCATCACCTTGATAGAGAGAGAGCACCATGTTGGTTTCACCCTTTCGACGTACCGCTCGCCTGCTATGTTCTGCTCTGCTGGTGGGGATACCCGCGTTTTCATGGGCTGCCTCAGACAGCGAATTACGCGATGCCCTGGCTGCCGCCAGAGAGCAGCAATGGGAGCGGGTAGACACTCGCTCGGTAGAAAGCCATCCGCTGCGGGGCTATGTGGAGTATCACCGGTTAAGGGGGCAACTGCCTCATCTTTCCGCTGACGCCATCAATGACTATATCAATCAGTACACTGACTCTCCACTGGCGGGCTGGATGCGCGGGCAAGCCATTGCCAAGTTTGGGCATGCTGGGCGTTACAACGACTTGTTGGCGGTAGCTGACGGCGAGCCTGCTGGCACAGCGCGGCAGTGCTACTACTATACTGCGCTGCTTGGTACACAGCCTCAGTTAGCCAGTGAAGCGGGTCTTGAACTGTGGCTTACGGGTAGCTCTCAGCCCGATGCCTGCGACCCCCTATTTGATCGCCTGCGGGGGAATGGCACTATTGATGCCGCCGCTATTTGGGAGCGCAAAATGCTGGCGTGGCAGGCCGGAGAAACGCGTCTTTCAAATTATCTGGGCGGGCTATTAGACGGCCAGTGGCAAACCGCACTGGACACCGTGGAGAGCGCTACCAACAATCCACGAGCCATTACCCAAGCACCCACCTGCCTAGGGCCAGAATGCGCGGCCACCGCTAGCTTTTATCAGGCTGCCATGCAGCGTTTTACGCGTGACGATACAGCCGCCGCATTTGCCACTTGGCAAGCACTGTCTCCCCGTCTCAACCTCTTGCCCAGCGACCGCGCTGCGATCGAGGAAGAGCTGGCGTTCTATGCACTGGTGCGCGACGTACCGGGCAACCTTAGCTGGATTGACAGCGTACTGCCAACGCTTGAGAGCGAGCGTGTATTAGAGCTGCGTGTGCGCCATGCGCTGGCGAATCGTGATTGGAATGGTGTACTCCACTGGATTGCCGAAATGCCGGTGGAACAGCAAGAAAATAGTCGCTGGCAGTACTGGCTAGGGCGAGCAAACGCCCAGCTTGGCAATCATGCAGCCGCCGAGGAACGCTACCAGCAGGCAGCGACAGACCGCAGTTTTTACGGCTTTGCAGCCGCCGAAAAACTCGGCCAGCCCTATCAGTTGAATATGGAACGCAATCATTTCGATGAAGCCTCACGGCAACGGATCGCGCAATTACCCGCCGTTCAACGCACCGAGGCATTGCTTCGTATTGGGGAGGATGGCCTAGCCAATAGCGAGTGGTTAAACGCCGTGCAGAGCGGCACGACGCAACAAGCTCGTGCGTTAGCCGACTATGCTGCTCAACAGCAGTGGCATGCTCGTCTGGTGCAAACCACCATTGCTGCCGAGATGTGGGATGCCCTGGATTGGCGTTTCCCTCAAGCTTACTACGATAGCTTTCAGCATTGGGGGCAACTCACTGGCGTCGATCCTTACCTGCTAATGGCCATTGCCCGTCGGGAAAGCGCGTACAACCCTAACGCCCTTTCACCCGCCGGCGCACGGGGCTTGATGCAACTAATGCCAGGCACGGCTAGCCAAGTCAGCCGTGAACTGGGCATCAGCGATCCTGGGCCCTATGGCGTGTTAGATCCGGCGCTCAATATTCGCCTGGGAAGCACCTATTTGCGCGACAAGTTACGGCGCTACCAAGGAAATCGTCTGGCAGCCGCTGCTGCCTATAATGCGGGCCCTGGACGTGTTGACCAGTGGTTGGGCGATGGCGTAGAGGCGTTTGATCTATTCGTGGAAAGCATCCCTTTCCGCGAAACGCGGGACTATGTACAAGCAGTGCTTAGCTATCGGGTGATTTACGAGAGCCTTGCCAACGGGGGCAGTAGTGAAGGCGTTTCGCTACTAAGCGAAAACGAGCAGCAGGTGCGCTATGACCGGGCCCTGCTCGCTCGCCGGTAAACAACCTTTGATCTCCCGCTCCCCAGCGCCCGATTTATATCGGGCGCTGTGTTAATGCCAGACGAATACCAAACACCACTAATACGGCCCCCGTGGCAGCGTTCAACGTTTGCGCGAAGCGTGCGTTAGCAAGCCACTTACCGGCACTTCCCACCATCATGACCACACTGATCTGCCAAATATTCGCAATGATGAAGTGCACACCGGCAAGCCAGAGCGATTTCAGTAAAGCAGGATCGCCAGGCGCGATGAACTGAGGCAGAAAAGCCATATAGAACACCACCGTTTTGGGGTTCAACACATTGGAAAGAAAGCCCTCTTTGATCGGCTGCCAGCGAGAAACGCTTGGAGCGTTGCTGCTCACGCCGCCAATGGGGAGCGCCTGCCCTCTTCGTGCTGCCAGCAAACTGGTAATGCCTAGCCAAATCAAGTAAGCGGCGCCCACCAGTTTCAGCATATGAAAGGCCCAGGCGGATTGCAGCAGAATGAGCGAGATGCCTAGTGCTGAAATAGTGGCATGGACAAACAGCCCACAGCAGATAGCCACACTGGTGGTAACACCATCGCGCACGCCTCCTCGCGCCGTATTGCGAATGACTAACAGCGTATCCACGCCAGGGCTAATCGTTAATAGCGTGATAGCCAATAGGAAGGATAGAAACTGTGCATCGATAAAACCTAGCTGCATCATAGAAACCTACTCATCTTGAAATAAAAAATCTTAGGAATGACGCTGGACGACAGCGGAGTTTACATCTAGAGTGATTGTAGCGGGCGGACAATAGAGTTTCCCGTTTGAATATTAAGCACGTTAAGGAAATAGAAAATGGCAACTGGCACAGTTAAGTGGTTCAACGATACTAAAGGCTTCGGCTTCATCTCTCCTGATGACGGCGGAGACGATCTGTTCGCCCACTTCTCCGAAATTCAAGCTGAAGGCTTCAAGACCCTGCAAGACGGTCAAAAAGTCAGCTTTGAAGTTACTCAGGGTAAAAAAGGCCTTCAGGCTTCCAACATCCGCCCAGCTTAATTGCTAACGGATGGACAAAGGCCCGCACATGCGGGCCTTTTTTATGGCTGATGTTTAACCGCCGGGAGCACAGCCACCCCTTTACTCCTCACGGTTTTACTCGTCACGGTCAGGGTTGGCAGCTTGGCTATCGGTACGGGTATCGAGCTCATTCTCGTTATACGATTCGATCGCTGGCCCTGTCTCCGCCTCACGGCTCTCGAGCTCCTGAAACTGCTCTTCCAGATTCTGCTGCGCTTCTTCAAAGCGACGCTCTGTATCTTCGATCAATGCCTCAACATCGGTTGCCTCTCGGTTATCCTCCAAGGGCGTCCTTTCTGGCAGGCTGCTGTTTTCATCGAAACTCGCGGAGAAGTCGTCGCCCTCCATCGGCTCTAAAGTGGGTGCCTGTTGTTCAATTTCTTGAAACTGCTCTTCAAGACGCTGCTCTGCCTCTTCAAAACGGCGTTCAGTTTCAGCAATCATCTCATCAACGTCTGAGCGAGTGGCCTCCCCCGGCATAGCGCTCTCTTCATCTAGCACCTCATCAGGGTCGGCGGCAAGCGTGTCCTCTTCGGCGTCTACCGTGGCTGCATCATCCGCGGAGTTAGTGCCATTGGGGCTCTCGCTTCCTTCACGCATCGCTTCCGCTTGCTCAAGCTCTTCAGCGGCTTGCTGTGCCTCAAGATCATCCTCTACCTGCTCGGGACTATCCATTTCTGCCGCGTTTTCCGCTGCTTCGGGCGACTCTTCGTCACGCACTGCCTCATCATCCGTTACCTCAGAATTATCTTCTGGAGCCACGGTGGGGTCTTCCTGGGAGTCACCGCAGGCACTCAGCAACAGTGCCATGGCAGCAACGACAGGTACCCAAACACGATTGGCCATTCGATACTCTCCTTGAAAAAAACGCTTAAAAGCTGAACAAATACGGCGAATGCTTATATACCCCTAAGGCTTGCTGGAGGGGGTGAGCAAAGGGCAATCCTCAGGTAACAGCACTCGCAGGGCAAGCGGCACCACTTCGGCACAAAAATGGTCGTAACAGCGCGCCTCGCCATCCAGCGTCAAGGGCCAGGGTGAGTCGCCCGCCTGAGTTGTCACCTTCAATTGCGTGGTGGTGAAATAACGCACAAACCGGCCTTCATAAGGAAAGCTTTGCAGCTCGCTGATCAACTTGGTGAGTTCAGTCACCGAGCTGAAGTCCTTCACCAACAGCACGTCCAAGCGGCCGTCATCTAGCTTCGCTCTCGGCCCCAGCACTTGCCCGCCGCCTGACTGACGGCCATTGCCCAGCGCCAACAGTAATAACGATGCACTCTCTTCTTTTTCATCCCAGTGCAGCGTGCCACGATAGCTGCGGTGACGCCATGCCTTAAGCGCCCCCATCAATGAGTACGCTCCCCCACCCAATAATCGCTTTAGGGTTTTCGGGGTAGAGGAGGTAATTTCGGCACCAAACCCTCCGGTGGTCATATTAATATAGTAGCTGGTAGACGACTCTTCTTTAGCTCCCGCCGTCACGCGAACCACGTCAATGGGATAAGAACGTAGTGTTCTGGCAATTGCCAAGGCTGCCCCAGGCTCTAACGGCAGCCCAACGGAGGTGGCAAAATCGTTGGCACTGCCTAATGGCACCATGCCTAACACGGGGCGTCGATCATGGGGCAAGCGCATCAGCCCATTCATGACTTCGCTCACCGTGCCATCACCACCGCATGCAATGACATGGGTGATCCCCATAGCATCTGACAACTCAGCAATATCAGCAGCGTCACCGCCCTCCCAGGTAGCGCGAACCGTAATTTGCATCCCTGCTTGGCGCTGATCATTGACGGCTTCACGCAATGCCGGATTGCCGGCAGATTTACCATTGATAATAAGTAAATAGTGTTGCTGAGAGTCTGTCACCGTTGTTATTCCTTTCCTTGGTTAACTGCTTTTGCCCACTATGCCTCTACCTGCACCAGGTCTTCCTGCACCTAGTCTTCCTGCACCTAGTCTTCCTGCACCTATGCCAGTGCTTTCTCGACCACCTCGTAGACATTTGAAGACAACGGCTGTTGCCTAATACGTTCAAGCTGAGACCGCATTAATGCTTGACGGGTTTCATCAAAACGCTGCCAGCGTGTGAGCGGCGTGACTAGGCGTGCGGCTATTTCTGGATTAAGTCGGTTAAGCTCAATCACCACATCGGCCAGAAGCTGATACCCCTGACCATCCAAGCGGTGGAAATTCACTCGGTTTTGGGCAAATGCACCAATCAAGGCGCGCACCTTATTGGGGTTTTTAAGTGAGAATGCGGGGTGCTGCATCAAGTACTTCACCCGCTCCAGCACATCTTCCTGAGGACGAGAGACCTGGATAGAGAACCACTGATCCATGACCAGGGGATCATGTGCCCACTGCTCACCAAAGGCTTTCAACGCTGGCGAGGCCAAATCATCGCGATCACTATGAACCAACAGTGTCAGCGCTTGACGCACATCGGTCATGTTATGGTCGGCGGCAAACTGTGCTTCACATAGCGCTAAGCCCTGCTCGTCTTCAATCGACATGAGATAGGAGAGCGCCACGTTTTTCAGGCTGCGCTGGGCAATTTGCTCTGGTGTCGGTGCGTAGGGCTCTTCCGTTACATTGGCGTCATAAACTGACAAAAACTCTTCGCGTAACGCCAAGGCCAGCGACTGGCGCACGAACTCACGCGCCGCGTGAATAGCATCAACATCGACAATCGGCTGCTGTTCCGCGATATAGGCTTCTGACGGCAGCGTCAACATTTCGGCCAATACCGCTTTATCGCTCATCGAGCCGGTCAGTAGCGCCTTAAAGGCATCCACAACACGGCTATCCATCACCTTTTCCACACCATTACGATGCGCAGCAATCAGGTCGTCCAAGGCCAATAGCGCTAAGCGTTGCCCGGCATCCCAGCGATTGAAGCCATCGCTATCATGGGTCAACAGGAAGGCAAGATCCTCTCTTGAATAGGGAAAATGCAGCTTAACGGGGGCGGAAAATGAACGTAGCAACGAAGGCACCGGCGCTTCGGCAACATCGGTAAATACAAAGGTCTGCTCATCATCACGCAAGTGGATAACGGCGTCTTTACCGATCTTTTCGCCATCGAGTGACAAAGTAAGATCTTGGCCCGACTTGGTACCCACCAGCCCCATACGAATAGGTATGTGCAGCGGCAATTTATCCGGCTGGCCGGGCGTCGCCGGTGTGCGCTGACGCAGGGTTAAATGATATTCGCCATGCACATAGTCATACTCGCCGTGGGCATCAATTTCCGGCGTACCGGCCTGGGAGTACCAGCGCATAAACTGGCTGAAATCCTCGCCAGAAGCTTCCGCCATGCAGGCTACAAAATCTTCGATCGTGACTGCCTGACCATCAAATCGCTCGAAGTAAAGATCAGAGCCACGCCGAAAATTCTCCTCGCCCACCAGATTGCGCAGCATACGCACCACTTCTGCGCCCTTCTCATAAATGGTCAGGGTGTAAAAGTTGGTAATCTCAATGAAGTGATCAGGGCGAATAGGATGCGCCGTGGGACCAGCGTCTTCGGCAAACTGGGCCGTACGGAAAAAAGCGACATCCTGGATGCGCTTAACCGGCGCTGAATTGGTATCCGCCGAAAAGCACTGGTCACGAAATACGGTAAAGCCCTCTTTTAGCGAGAGCTGGAACCAGTCGCGACAGGTGACGCGGTTGCCGGACCAGTTATGAAAGTATTCATGGGCGACGATACCTTCGACATTCTGGAACGCTGCATCGGTGGCCGTATTGGGGTGGGTCAGCACGGCCGCGGCGTTAAAGATGTTAAGGCCTTTATTCTCCATCGCGCCCATATTGAAATCATTGACGGCAACGATCATGAAGCGGTCCAGGTCGTACTCGCGACCATAGGCCTGCTCATCCCACGCCATGGCGCGCTTTAAAGAGGCCATCGCGTGTTCGGTTTTATCCAGGTTCTCTTTCTCGACCCAAATCTGCAGCGCGACGTTTCTGCCACTCATGGTGGTGAAGTGGTCTTCAACGCGATGTAAATTTCCCGCCACCAGTGCAAACAGATAGCAGGGTTTGGGATGCGGATCTTCCCAGGTCACAAAATGACGCCCGTTTTCCATTTCACCGCGCGCGACGGGGTTGCCGTTTGCCAGCAGTATCGGCTCACGCTGCTGGTCGCCTACCACGGTGACCTTGAAAGTCGCCATGACATCCGGGCGGTCAGGATAAAAGGTAATCCGGCGAAAGCCTTCCGCTTCGCACTGCGTGCAGTACATGCCGTTAGATTGATACAGGCCTTCTAGCGCAGTGTTCACACTGGGCGCGATTTCCACCTCGCTTTCCAGCACGAACGATTCAGGCACATCATCAATACGCAGAGACGCTGCATCCAGTTGATAAGCACCTTCATCGAGTGGCGCTGCGTCAATCGACAGGGAAATAAGCTTTAAATGCTCACCGTTTAGTACAAGTGGCGCATTAGCGTTAGCGTCGGCATGACGCTCCATCAACAGTCGCGCTTTCACACGGGTCGCGGCGGGGTCAAGATCAAACGTCAGCTCGGTATGAGTTACCCGGTAGGCGGGCGGCTGGTAGTCGCTTAAATAAACCGGCTGCGGATCAGACATAGTGCGTGACTCCTGTATAAAACGATTATTGCATCATTAAAATGTTCGACAGCTCAACAGCACCGCTTCGTCGCGGAAATTATTAGTCGCGGAAGTTATCAAACTGAAGCGGCAAATCTGGCCCCTCTTCGCCTCGTAGCAACGTCATCACTGCTTGTAAATCATCGCGCTTTTTGCCCGTCACCCGCACCTTCTCGCCCTGGATTTGCGCCTGCACTTTTAGCTTACTGGCTTTAATACGCTTAACCACATCTTTAGCTTCTGCCGCATCTAATCCCTGCTTCAAAGCGACTTCCTGGCGTGCTTTGACCCCCGAAAGCACCGGGTCTTGAATATCCATGCAGCGTGCATCAATGCCGCGGGCAATCAAGCGAGCTCGCAGTACATCCAGCATCTGCTTGAGTTGGAAATCGACTTCGGCTTCCAACTGTACTTTGTCGCCTTCAAGCGTGAAGCTGGCATCGACACCTTTAAAATCAAAACGCGACTGAACTTCACGATTCGCTTGATCAATAGCGTTAGCACCTTCGTGCTTATCAAACTCTGACACAATATCAAAAGAGGGCATGATGTAATTCCTGGCAAGACATGGCCACCTATTCTAGAGCAGCCAGCCCCCTACGGGCCAATCCTGTTGCTTTTCTGTTGCTATAAAGTCAAATTTATTTAACAAACCTTTCATTGTGACGGAAAATAGTTGTACACAAATTAGTCTAACCAGTGCTTACTGCCATGTTCAGCCAAGGCATTACCGCTTAGGATGGCGACATATTCTCAGCTAACGATTTTGAACCCACTATTCAGGAGAGACCATGAGTGATCGAGACACCCGCCATAAAGCATCGATGGAGAAACTCAAAGCACGCGTCGACGAAAAAGTCGCTAGTGCTGATGAGCAACGCGGCTTAATCATTGTTAATACCGGTAACGGAAAAGGCAAAACCACGGCCGCCTGGGGCACTGTCACTCGTGCGTTAGGGTATGGCTACAAGGTTGGTGTGGTGCAGTTCATTAAAGGGCTCTGGGAGTGCGGTGAGCGCAACCGCTTAGAGGAAGACACCAACCTTGAGGTGGCGATTATGGCCACCGGCTTTACCTGGGACACCCAGAATCGCCAAGCGGACACAGACGCGTGCCAGGCAGTATGGAAAGACGCTGAACGGATGCTTGCGGACCCAGAGACCTACCTGGTGGTGCTTGATGAAATCACCTACATGCTCAAGTTCGGCTATCTGGACATTGAAACCGTTAAACAAGCGCTAGAAAATCGGCCGACAGAGCAGACAGTAATTATCACGGGAAGAAGTGCCCACCGCGAGCTGATCGCCATGGCCGATACGGTGACCGAAATGCAGGAAGTTCGCCACGCCTTCAACAATGGCTTACAGGCGCGCCGAGGGATCGACTTTTAATACCGCTTACTGGATGCAAAAAGGGGCAACGCCGTTGCCCCTAAACCGTCTAAACCAAGCCGGATGCCTGCACCCGGCTAGACGTGAATTAACTATCGAAAGGGTTACGCAGAACGATAGTTTCCATGCGATCGGGGCCGGTGGAGATAATGTCGATGCTGGTGCCCACCTTCTCTTCGAGGAAACTAATATAGGCGCGGGCGTTAGCCGGCAGATCTTCTACTCGCTTAGCCCCCAGGGTCGACTCTTTCCAGCCGGGTAAGTCCTGGTAAAGCGGCTCAACCGCTTCATAGCCTTCCGAGTCTACCGGGTTATCCAACACGTCCCCGTCTTTGCTGCGATAGCCAACGCAAACGCGGATATTTTCCAAGCCATCCAGTACGTCGAGCTTGGTCAGGCAGATGCCGGAAACCGAGTTGATTTGGACTGCATGGCGCAGAGCCACGGCATCAAACCAGCCACAGCGACGTGCACGGCCAGTGGTCGCACCGAACTCATGGCCACGCTCGGCCAGGTGGCGACCATCGACATCGAAGAGCTCGGTCGGGAACGGGCCTGACCCGACGCGCGTGGTATAAGCTTTGGTGATACCCAGCACATAATCCAAGTAGAGCGGACCGACACCGGAACCGGTAGCCGTGCCACCCGCCGTGGTGTTAGAACTGGTCACGTAGGGATAAGTACCGTGATCGATGTCCAACAGCGAACCTTGCGCGCCTTCGAACAGGATATTCTCACCGGCTTTACGCAGGTCGTGCACCATGCTGACCGTGTCACAAACCATTGGACGCAGCTCTTCGGCCATTTGCATCGCGCCGTCGAGCACTTCCTGGAAATCGACTGCTGGTTCGCCGTGATAATTCACCAGTACGAAGTTGTGGTAGTCGAGCACTTCGCCCAACTTGGAAGCAAACCGCTCACGGTGGAGCATATCGCCCAAGCGTAGGCCACGACGGGCTACTTTGTCTTCGTAAGCAGGCCCGATACCCCGGCCGGTGGTACCAATTTTGGCGATACCGCGGGCTTTCTCACGGGCCTGATCCAAGCGTACATGGTAAGGCAGAATCAGCGGGCAAGCCGGTGACAGACGCAGGCGCTCACGCACCGGTACGCCTTTCGCTTCAAGTTCGCGGATCTCTTTGATCAGCGCTTCAGGCGAAAGCACTACACCGTTGCCGATGACGCAGGTTTTGCCTGGGCGCAAAACACCGGAGGGAATCAGGTGCAGAACGGTTTTTTCACCGTCGATGACCAGCGTGTGGCCGGCATTGTGGCCACCCTGGAAGCGCACTACCGCAGAGGCGGATTCTGTCAACAGATCAACGATCTTGCCTTTACCTTCGTCACCCCATTGGGTGCCCAGCACTACGACATTCTTACCCATTATGATGCACTCGTCTCTTGTGTCAGGGCCGTTGGCTGCCAACGACCATTGATAAGCTCAAGACGGCGGTCACAGTCATGCTCCGCCGGCCCAGTACGCTGCCCAGGCAGCGCTTGAATTACGCGTTCCCCTTGCTCACGCAGTGCAACAATGGCAGCGTTGAGCGACTCATCCTGCTGGGCGGGTGCCCAAATACTGCCGCGGCTTTCAGCAGCCAGCGCCAACGACGCCAGCTGTTTCAAATCCATCGAGAACCCGGTGGCAGGGCGCGCACGGCCAAAGGCTCGCCCTGTGTCGTCATAGCGCCCGCCTTTTGCCAGCGCATGACCATAGCCCGGCACGTAGGCAGCAAACATCATACCGGTGTGGTATTGATAGCCACGCAGCTCAGCCAAGTCAAAGTAGAGCGATACATCAAAGCGTGCCAGCACGCCTTGATAGAGCGCCTCTAATTGATCCAGTGCCGCTGTCACCGAGGCAGGTGCGCCTGCAAAACGCTCCCGCGCCTGGCTTAAAATATCGGCACCGCCGTGTAGTTCACCCAGCGCCAGCAGCATATCGGCTAACGCCGGGTCGCTAACGCTAGCACTAACAAGCTGTGCAAGCTGCGTCGGTGACTTGAGCGCCAGCGCCTCAAACAGCGCGCTCTCTTGCTCATCACTGAGTGCAGCGGCTTCTACAAGACTGCGGTAAATGCCGATATGGCCGAGCGCTAAGTGGATCTCCTTAGCCCCGGCGGCTTCCATACTCGCCAGCGCCAGATGGATGATTTCACTGTCCGCCTCCAGCCCTGCATGGCCAAACAGCTCAGCACCGACCTGCACAGGGCTGCGGCCACCTTGGTGCTGATCCGCTTTAGCCCGCAGCACATTGGTACAGTAACAAAGGCGCACCGGACCCTGACGCTTGAGCGAGTGGGCGTCCATACGCGCTACTTGCGGCGTTACGTCTGCCGAGGCGCCCATCATCCGACCCGTTAACTGATCAGTGAGCTTGAACGTCTGAAGATCAAGATCGGTACCGGTCCCCGTTAACAGAGAGTCTAAAAACTCCACCGGCGGCGGCATTACTTGGTCGTAGCCCCAGCAATGGTAGAGATCGAGCAGCGCACGGCGCAGCTCTTCCATGCGGCTTGCCTGAGGCGGAAGCACCTCATCCATGCCGTCGGGCAGTAGCCAGCGGTCAGCGATGGTCATGTAAACAATCCTGCAAGACGATGAAGGCCCAACAAACTCAAGCAGTAACGAAGCAATGTGATTGCCAACGCCAGCGTTAAATGAGGGCCACAAAAAAACCGGGCGACGCCCGGTTAATGAATTCTATCACGTTTATTGGCCGGATAAACCCCGCCACGTCCTAGGATTGACGAGACGAAGAACCCCGGCCTAAAGCCACTTACTCGCTATCGCTTTCGCTACCTTGCGGCTCTGGGTTACGCAAATAGCGGAAGAAATCGCTATCCGGCTCCAGCACCATCAGATTGCCGTCATCAGCAAAGCTCGTACGATAAGCGTCTAGACTACGCCAAAAGGAGAAGAACTCCTGATCCTGGCTGTAGGCTTCAGAGAAGATCGCGGCAGCCTGGGCATCACCTTCACCGCGTAGCGTCTCGGCACGCTCATTGGCCTGAGCCAGCAACACCTGGCGACGACGGTCGGCGTTAGCGCGAATACGCTCAGCCTCTTCCTGACCCTGCGCACGCCACTCGCGGGCTTCACGCTCACGCTCAGAGCGCATCCGCTCAAACACCGCTGCCGATACGTCTTCGGGCAAGTCGATCCGCTTGATACGAATATCGCGGATAGCCACACCCAGCTCTTCACGCATTAACTCATCGAGCTCTGCGGTGGGCCCAGTCATCAGGTCATCGCGTCGTTCAGCGATGATTTCCTGAAGATTCAAACGGCCAAACTCGTTACGCAGACTCTCATCCACACGCGGTTGAATCAGCCGAATCGCCATTAGCTCATCGCCTGCCGTCGCTTCGTAGTAGCGCGTAGGATTAACCACCTGCCACTTAACGTAGGAATCGACGATGACTGCCTTCTGCTCAAGCGTGAGATAGCGACTCGTGTCGGTATCCAGCGTTAGCAAGCGCGTATCAAACTTACGGATGGTTTGCGCAATCGGCACTTTGGCGTGTAAGCCAGGCTGAATATTCTCTTCGATGACTTCACCAAAGCGCAGCTTAACCGCCCGCTCGGTTTCATCTACTACATACAAAGTGTTGCTCGCCAGCCACGCAACGGCAGCCAGACCACCCACTATCAGCAGGGATCGATTATTAATCATCTACCGGCCCTCCCTGCGGATGCCGTTATTACTACTGCTATTCGACGACGAGGAGCTGCTTTGGGTGCTACGTAAGCGCTCGAGCAGATCAGCATCGAGCTGATCATCGCTGCTGCTCTCGGCACTGTCAGACGATGAATTGCTTCGATTGCCGCTAGTGGCGCCACGCATCTGGTCTAACGGTAGATACATTAGCGGGGCATTTTCGCTGACATCCAGCAGCACCTTCGGCGAGTTACCAAACACCTCTTCCATCGTGTCTAGGTACATACGCTCACGCATGACCTCCGGCGCATTAGCGTACTCGGAAAGCAGTGAGTTAAAGCGGTTGGCTTGACCCTGCGCTTCCGCAACGACCGACTCGCGATACCCTTGGCCCTGCTCAACGAGACGCTGCGCCTGACCCTGAGCTGCAGGGATGATCGCATTAGCGTATGCCATCCCTTCGTTAATCGTACGCTGACGATCTTCGCGGGCACGGATAACGTCATCAAACGCATCGATTACCGGTGCAGGGGCCGACGTCGATTCAATGTTAATGGTTTGTAAGCGAATACCAGCACCATAGTTATCGAGATAAGACTGCAAACGGCTTGAGACTGAACTGCCCAGAATCTCACGACCCGAGGTTAGGATATCGATCATGTCAGTCCCCCCCACCACGTGGCGCAACGCCGAGTCCAATGCGTTTTCAATCGAAATAGCAGGATCACGCACATTCAGCACGAAATCGCGTGGATTAGCGACTTGGTACTGGGCAGAAATCTCTACTTCAACGATGTTTTCATCGCGGGTCAGCATCGACTGCGTTTGAGTAAGTGAGCGTACCCGCGTCACATTGACCATACGCACATCATCGATCAGTGGCGGATTCCACTGCAGACCAGGCTCAACGATACCCTGGAATTCACCAAAGCGAAGGACAACGCCACGCTCGGACTGGTCCACTAAGTAAAAGCCCATGGCCGCCCATATCGCCAGCGCCACAACGACCAGCAAGCCTGGCAGTGCAAAAGGATTGCGGTTTTTGCCACCACTACCGCCACCGCCCTTCTTGCCGCCGCCTTTCTTGCTGCCACCCAACATACTATTGAGCTTGTCTTGAAACTTTTTCAGCGCTTCATCCAAATCAGGAGGTCCTTGGTTGTTGCCTCCTTTATTGCCATTGTTGCCGCCGTTGCCACCATTATTACTGCCACGGTTTCCATCGCCATCGTTTCCACCGCGTCGGCCGCCACTACTCCAAGGGTCATGCTGGTTGCCACCACCAGGCTCATTCCAGGCCATACTTCGTCTCCACTAAGGTATTCGCTAGCGCTGATGCCACCGCATGACGCGTCAGCATCGCACTTTGATATTATTGCTCTATAAAACTTGTACCATTTTTATACAATTTAGAATACAGATAACGCTTTCAAATGAGCAATGAGCCGCTTACCACTCATCAATTTCCCGCAACGCTTCGGGTAAATAGTGGTTGGCACGCTCACCTAATTGAGCCATTAATTGGTTGAAATCACGCCGCGGCAAACGAACATCCAGCACTGAATGCCCATGCTCGTCAAACGCTTCCTCACGAACAGCATTAAGTTCATGCAGGCCAGCACGCAGCTTACCCTGCTCGGGCGTCAGTGTCAGCGAAAAGCCAATGACATCATTTGCCAAACGTTCGCTTAGCGCCTCGTGCAGTAATTCAAGCCCCTGGCCCTGCTGCGCCGAGAGCCAAACGACTTCCGGCACCCCATGGCCATCTCGTTCGATACGGGGCGCGCTGTCGAGCTTATCGATTTTATTCATGACCTTGAGAACGGGCACATCATCAGCGCCGATCTCTTTTAGCACTAGCTCTACCTGCTCTACGTTTAACTCGCGGTCGGGGTCTGCTGCATCAATCACATGCACCAGTAAGGACGCTTCTGAAGCCTCCTGGAGCGTGGCCTGAAACGCTTCAACCAATTTGTGCGGCAAATGGCGGATAAAGCCAACGGTATCAGCCATTACCACGGGCCCAACGTCTTCAATTTCAAGCCGTCTTAGCGTCGGGTCGAGCGTCGCAAACAGTTGGTCAGCGGCATACACTTCGGAATTCGTTAACGCATTAAACAGCGTTGATTTACCCGCGTTGGTGTAACCCACCAGCGAAACGCTGTGAATTTCAGCACGGGCGCGGGCACGGCGATTTTGGTCACGCTGACTGCGCACTTTATCCAGTCGTTTGTGAATGGATTTAATCCGCCCACGTAACAAACGCCGATCCGTCTCAAGCTGTGTTTCACCAGGGCCACGCAAACCAATCCCGCCTTTTTGGCGTTCAAGGTGTGTCCACCCGCGTACCAAGCGTGTCGACATATATTCAAGCTGGGCAAGCTCTACTTGCAGCTTACCTTCATGGGTTCTTGCCCGTTGCGCAAAAATATCGAGAATCAGACCGGTACGATCCAACACTCGGCACTTGAGCTCTTGCTCAACATTGCGCTCTTGGGAGGGGCTTAAGCTGTGATTGAAGATCACCAACTCGGCTTCATGAGCCGCGAGCAGTGCCCGCAACTCTTCCAACTTACCTGAGCCGATAAAAGTGCGCGAGTCAGGTCGATGGCGGCTGGCGGTGAGTAGAGTCGCAGGCTCTGCACCCGCAGAGCGTACGAGCTCTAGAAACTCACCCGGGTCTTCACGTTTTTGCTCATCATGAAAATCGACATGAACAAGAACTGCCGTTTCACCGGCGTCTGGGCGTTCGAAAAACAATCAATACCTCGTGGAATCTCTTGCTTATTCAGCGGTGTTAAATCTCCGCATCCTGCTCTGCCGGGTCTTGCGCAGGCAAGCGTACGTTGCGAGACGGAACCACCGTAGAAATAGCGTGTTTATAAACCATCTGACTAACGGTATTGCGCAATAAAATAACAAACTGGTCAAACGATTCGATCTGGCCTTGTAGCTTGATGCCGTTGACCAAAAAGATGGAGACCGGAATGCGCTCCTTGCGCAGAATGTTCAAGTAAGGGTCTTGAAGGGACTGCCCTTTGGACATGTTGCTCTCCCTAAAACTGTCGTTGGGGTTAATTTTCAAATGGCGTGCCCTACTAGTGCTACGCCGCAATCTTTTGCCTGAAAGGCCTAATGTCGTCGAAAGTGTCTAACGACCCTTCGAAAACATACGCTTACTAAATCACTATCTTAACGGACTATCTTACGCTAAGCACCGCTTTCACGCACGATTTTCAACACCTTATCAAGCGCGTCAGGGCGTTGAGAATCCACCCATTCAAGCGATGGCCAACTTCTTAACCACGTTAGCTGACGCTTGGCGAGCTGGCGAGTGGCAATGACGCCCCTTTCTACCAGTGTGGCATAATCATAATCACCTTCGAGGTATTCCCACACTTGGCGGTACCCCACACTTTTCATCGCCGGCAGACCTAAATGTAAGTCATTACGCTTTTTGAGGGCAGCGACTTCATTTATCAAGCCCTCTGCCATCATTAGTTCGAAGCGCTTGGCGATGCGTTGATGCAAAAGGTGGCGATCACTGGGTGCCAACGCTATCGACAACACGCGCCATGGAAAGGTTTCCCGCGACTGCTCTGCCCATAAGTCGCTCATCGGACGACCGCCGGCATAATACACTTCGAGTGCGCGCATTATGCGTTGCGGGTCGTTGGGATGAATGCGCTGGGCGGAAACCGCATCCACTTCGGCTAGGCGCTTATGCAGCGATAAAAGCCCCTCTTTTTGCCACTTTGCTTCAAGCTGCTGGCGAATAACCGGGTCAGCAGCAGGTAAGTTCGCCACCCCTTCAACCAAGCGCTTGTAGTAAAGCATAGTGCCGCCCACTAAGAGAGGCACATTGCCTGCCGCGCTGATTTGCCGCATCAGGGAGAGGGCATCTTCGCGAAAGTCAGCCGCAGAATAGGGGGTCACAGGGTCGCGGATATCGATCAAGTGGTGAGGGGCTCGGGAAAGCTCAGCCGGGCTAGGTTTGGCGCTACCAATATCCATGCCACGATAGACCATCGCCGAATCAACGCTGATCAGCTCATGCCCCAGGCGCTCATGCAGCGCCATCGCGGTGTCGGTTTTCCCGGCGGCCGTCGGGCCCATCAAAAAAATTGCCCAAGGGCGCGTATCAGCCATGCGCGGGTAATGCTCCACTATTTATCAATCGTTAAATGTCAGATCGCGCTGCTACTGCCCTCTCAAGAACAGCCGATCAAGCGCTTTCAGCCCCATTTGGGTCCAAGTAGGACGGCCATGGTTACACTGATCACTGCGCTCCGTTCGCTCCATATCACGCAGCAGTGCGTTCATTTCATCAATTGTGAGCCGCCGGTTGGCGCGTACACTGCCGTGGCACGCCATAGTAGAGAGTAGTTCATGCAGTCGTGCCTCGACCTGATGCGTGCGCCCATAGCGCGAAAGTTCCTCTAGCATCTGGCGCACCAACGCTTCAGGGTCTGCCTGTGAAAGGAGCGCTGGCAATTGGCGCACCAGCAACGTCTCTGGCCCAGCGACATCCAGCTCGATTCCCAGCTTAGCAATCGCTGCTTGCTCGCTCTCGGCGGTGGCTACCTCTGCCCGACTGGCGGAGATGGAAACAGGCACTAATAGCGGCTGGGCATCGATGCCTTTAGCCGCTGCTAACTGCGTTTTCATCCGTTCGTAAACGATTCGCTCATGAGCAGCATGCATATCGACCAGCACTAGCCCTTGCGCATTCTGAGCCAGGATATAAATGCCGTGCAGTTGGCCCAGCGCAAACCCAAGCGGTGGCGCCGCCGTGGGGTCGTTATCAGGCATCGCTAGTGGGGCTTCACGCACTTCACTGTTTTCTATACCCGTGGCGTTCGCCTGGGGCGTTAACAGCGTTTCTTCATGATTGGGGTGCAGCGCTTGATAGCCCTGCATAAAGCGGCGCACTCGCTCTGCACCAGGGTGGCGATCAGGCGAGTGCGTGAGCGCGATACCCTGTTGCTGCCAACGCGGTTGCTCGGTGTTTTCGCCTCCCCCCACTTCTCCCTGGGGCGGCTGTCCACGCTCTTGCTGTTGAGAGGCAGCTAAAGCACTTGCCTCTTCGGCGCTAGTTTCTTCATCGCTTTCTGCGGGCTTAGAGGATGCCAGACAGTGATGCAGACTGGAGTACAGGAAATCGTGCACCATGCGGCCATCGCGAAAACGCACTTCATGTTTCGTCGGGTGGACATTGACGTCGACAACGTCGGGGTCAAGCTCCAGGTAAAGCACAAACACCGGATGCCTGCCGTTAAACAGTACGTCGCGATACGCCTGACGCACCGCATGAGCCACCAGGCGGTCACGCACTACGCGCCCATTAACGAAAAAGTATTGCTGGTCAGCTTGGGAACGAGAGTGGGTGGGCAGCCCCACCCAACCGCTTAGCCGTAAACCTCCCGCTTCGCGTTCGATATAGCGGGCGTGCTCGATAAAGTTTTTACCCAGCAGCGAAGCAATCCGCCGTTCGCGAGCGGCCGCCGAGTGCCCTGGGGGAAGTTGGTGAACCACTTTTTGATTGTGGCGCAATACCCAGGCAATGTCGTAGCGCGACAGCGCCTGACGACGAAAAGCTTCTTCCACATGCGCGAATTCAGTCTTTTCGGTGCGCAGAAACTTGCGTCGGGCGGGGGTGTTAAAAAACAGATCACGCACGCTAACGCTGGTTCCCCGTGGATGGGGTGCTGGCGTTACTCGCGCCTCCATACCTCGCCCTTCCGCGACTACCCGCCAACCATCACGAGGGTCTTCCTGCGCGTTAGAAATGAGCTCCAAACGGGAAACAGAGCTAATCGAAGCCAGCGCTTCGCCTCGGAAACCTAACGAGCTAACGCCTTCTAAATCTTCCAAGCTACCGATCTTACTGGTGGCATGGCGCGCCAAAGCGAGCGGCAAATCATCTTCGCCGATACCAATGCCGTCATCGCGCACCTTGATAAGCCGCGTGCCGCCTTGCTCAATTTCCACTTCAATACGCTGGCTGCCCGCATCAATCGCGTTTTCTATTAGCTCTTTTGTGACCGACGAGGGGCGCTCTACCACCTCGCCAGCCGCAATCTGGTTGGCTAACCGTGGGTCGAGCACCTGAATACGCGATGTAGCGGCGGTCATCTCAGTCAACACAACACCTCAAGAACGATTTTTATGAACGGGGGATTTGCAACACTTGGCCAACCCGTATCACATCACCATTAATATCATTGGCCTGCTTCAGTTGATTCACCGGCACACCGTGGCGGACAGCTATCGCCGACAGGGTATCGCCTGACTGAATACGGTATTCGTTCCCCGCAGGGCGACGTTGATTATCGCGCTGCCAGGCCAGCAAACTAGCGGGCGGCGGGTAACGCTGGAAGTGGTCACGCAAGCCACTGAAAATCGCTTGCGACAGGCCTCCCTGGTGCACCGGATCCCGCAGGCGGCGCTCCTCATCCGGGTTTGAAATAAAACCAACCTCGATCAACAGAGAAGGAATATCCGGCGATTTCAACACCATGAACCCGGCCTGTTCGACCCGCGATTTGTGCAACCGATTCACCCTCGCCAACTGTTCCAGCACTTGCCCGCCAATAGAGAGTGAGTCATTCAAGGTGGCGGTCATGGTGAGATCTAACAGCACACCGCGCAGCACCTGATCCTTATCGCGTAGCGATAAACTTCCATCGACGCCGCCGATCAGGTCAGAGCGGTTTTCGCTATCCGCCAGCCACTGAGCGGTTTCCGAGGTAGCGCCACGCTGAGAGAGCGCATAAACCGAACTGCCTTGAGGGCGGGGGCTGGTAAAGGCGTCGGCGTGGATGGAGACGAAAAAGTCAGCTTTCTGCTCGCGTGCCAGGGCGGTACGTTGGCGAAGGCCCAGGTAGTAGTCACCGTCTCGAACCAGCACGGCTTTGAACCCTTCGGTGCCGTTGACTTCCGCCGCTAACCGGCGGGCAATTTCAAGCACCACATCTTTCTCACGGGTGCCTGAAGGGCCGATGGCCCCGGGGTCTTCGCCACCGTGCCCAGCATCCACCGCAATAATGATATCTCTACGCGGATGCGGTTTGGCTTCCTGCACTTCAGCCGGTGCGTCGTTGCTTGGTGGCGCTTCACTCCCCGGCAGTTGTGCTTGGGCCGTGGCGCGCTGTGCCTGAATTTCCTGTTCACGAATCATCGCCTCGATAGGATCGATGGGATTCTCAACCGCGCTTTCCCCCGGATACTCAAGATCCACCACCAGCCGGTGCCCGTATTGATCGTTCGGCGTCAGGGTGAAATGGCGTGGCTCGACGGCACGATTGAGTTCGAGCACAACGCGCAAACCGCCGCCTTCACGAGTACCCGTGCGCACCGATGTAATGGCACTGTCGTTCAGGGGGAGAGTATTGGGGTCGGTATCCATTTGCGTATCGTCTAAATCGATCACTAAACGCGCAGGATTTTGTAACGAAAACACATTGGCACTGGTGGCCGCAGAGAGATCAAACACCAGACGCGCGTGATCAGGCGCCGCCCATAAGCGCATGCTTTCGACGCTGGACGCTTGAACGTTGATCGCCGTGAGAGCAAAGAAACTAACGGCCAATAGACGATATACACGAGCCGCAGCGGCCTTCATTTCCATTGAATCACACCATTCTCCAACTGATCGTCGCTTACTTTACTTGTTGCGCCGGCCTGGCTTACTTCATGGGCCTGGCGCGCTAGCAATGACAGGATTCGCGCGCCCAAATCACTGCAAGCCGTTAAAGTGATCAAACGGCCTTGTTCAGCCACTGCCAAAGCAAGGCGCAGGTCAGGCGTGGGTAACCACCCTTCTCCCCGACTGGGCCACTCAATAATACACACTGCCTCGTCGGCCAATACATCGCGACCACCGATAAACTCAAGCTCCTCAGGGTCGGATAAGCGATAAAGATCTAAATGATACACTCGCTGAGAGCCCAGCTCGTAGGGCTCTACCAGCGTATAAGTAGGGCTTTTGACCGCGCCCTGGTGGCCATAAGCTTTCAAGATGCCACGGGTTAAGGTGGTTTTACCCGCGCCTAGGTCACCTTCAAGGAACACCAGCCCACGGCGTTGCAATGCATGCCCTAGCGCTTCACCAAACGCGACCTGGGCCTCTTCATTATCTAGTTGCACCTGCATGGGGGCTGCCTTCACGGATTAATCAATTTTCGCGCATAGGATGCCAGATCACTGGCCAGCAAGCCACGCTCACCTTCTTGCGCTGCCGCTCGATCAGCTGCCAACGCATGCACCATGGTGGCAAGCCAAGCACTCAACTCGACCTCACCCCGCTGCGCCACTATGGCTCCCAGCATGCCGCTGAGCACATCGCCCATTCCACCGCTGGCCATACCCGGGTTTCCATAGGGGCACACCACTAAACCACTGGGGCCCGCAATCAAACTCCCTGCGCCTTTTAATACCACTACGCCGCCACGTGCCCGCTGTAGCGCCTGAGCAGCCGCAGGTCGATCAGCCTGGATATCCGCCACCGAACAGCCTAATAGCCGCGCGGCTTCACCGGGATGCGGTGTTAATATCCAGTTGTCGCGCCGTACCTCTGGCCATTGGCGCGCTAATAGGTTCAGCCCATCGGCATCGACGATCAAGGGCGCGTCTGCCTGCAGCGCACTCTGCAATATGGCCTGCCCCCAGGCTGCTTGCCCAAGGCCAGGGCCCACCACGACAACATCAGCCGTGTCAGGGAGCTCAGCTGCGTCAGCGCCACCACGAATGCCATGAGCCATGACTTCAGGGCAGCGTACCAAACTCGCCGTTATGTGGTCGGGGGCTGTCGCCAAGCTCACCTTGCCCGCCCCAAGACGTGCGGCGGACTGACAGGCCAACAACGCCGCGCCACCAAAGCCGGGAGCGCCCCCCATGACCAATACATGGCCCATCGAGCCTTTATGGCTAGTGCGCAGGCGCGGGGCAAAGGCATCGATCAGTAGCGAATCGTCCAGCCGCCACGCCGTGGCGGGAATATCAAAATATGCCTGGGACTTGACTCCCAACGGGCGAAAATCGATCTCGCCGGTGTAAGCGGGCGCATCGCCCGTATGCAAACCGATCTTATCGCCGATAAAGGTCACCGTGCAGGTGGCCTTAACGGCAAGACTGGGCACTGCACCGGTGTCGGCGACCAACCCAGAGGGAATATCAATGGCGAGCACCGGCCGTTGAGCGGCATTGACCATTTCGATGGCTCGCCGAAAGCGACCCTCAACGTCGCCCGTCAAACCGGTGCCTAACAAGGCATCGATAATGACTTCGCCCGTCAATACAGTGCCTGCTTCCCACTCTTCACAACCCACCCCCGCAGAGGAGGCCAATTGCGCAGCTCGGGCGGCGTCGCCGCTTAGCTCATCCAGTGGCTTGAGCGTTACCCGCTGCACCTTGAGGCCAGACTGCATGGCCAGCGCTGCCAGTACATGACCGTCGCCCCCGTTATTACCACTTCCACACATCACGGTTAGGCTACGTGCCTGGGGCCAGCGAGAACGAAAACTGTGCCAAGCGCTGGAAGCGGCGCGCTGCATCAATGCAAAACCATCGATACCACCGGCGATAGTACGCCGATCCAGCTCGCGCACCTGGGCGGCTTTGTAGAGAGGGCGTAGCATGGAAGTGTTCGGGATCGTCACGATCTCTCCTTTCACATGTTTTGATGGCTGCCGATGCGTTAGCATAGCGCGCTTAATGCCTTGCTGTTGATTGACTATGTCTACTTCCACTGCCTTTGCACGTTCGCATCGTGCAATGACTGACCAAACACTTGCCCATCTTGCCGACCTGATTAAAACCTGGGGGCGAGAGCTGGGCTTTCAGCAGGTCGGCATTACCGATACTGAGCTGTCGGCCCATGAGGCCCATCTCGAGACGTGGCTTGAAAAGGGCTACCACGGTGAAATGGGCTTTATGGCCAAGCACGGCACGAAGCGTACCCGACCGGCGGCGCTTGAACCCGGCACTCAGCGCATTATCAGCGTGCGCATGGATTATCTTCCCGCTGAAGTGGAAAGCACCAAGGTACTGGGCCAATCCAACCGCGCCTATGTTTCCCGCTACGCCCTCGGGCGTGATTATCACAAGCTAATACGCAAACGGTTAGCCCTATTAGCAAAAAAAATTGAACAGGAAGTCGGCGATTTTGGCTACCGTGCTTTCGTGGACTCAGCCCCCGTCATGGAGCGCGCCTTAGCGCAAAAGGCCGGCTTAGGCTGGTTCGGCAAGAACGCGATGCTGCTGACCCCCAAAGCAGGCTCACTGTTTTTTCTGGGTGAGCTTTATACCGACCTTCCCCTGCCAATCGATGCGCCGTTTGAGCAAGAGCACTGCGGCAGTTGTAGCGCATGTCGCACCGCCTGCCCTACCGGCGCCATCGTTGATGACAAGGTGGTCGACTCGCGCAAGTGCATCTCGTACCTGACCATCGAACTACATGGCGCCATCCCCGTCGAATACCGCCGTGCCATGGGCAACCGCATTTATGGCTGCGATGACTGCCAGTTGGTCTGCCCTTTTACGCGCTTTACCCGCACCACCCAGGAAGATGATTTTGCTCCACGCCACGATCTGGATCGTGCCTCGTTAATCAGCCTCTTCTCCTGGGGCGAGGCGGAATTTCTGGATAAAACCGCTGGCAGCCCCATACGCCGAATCGGCTATGAACGCTGGTTGCGCAATCTCGCCATTGGCCTGGGCAACGCGGCCTGGAGCGATGCCGTAGAAGCCGCGCTTTGGGCGCGCCGCGCCTACCCAAGCGCACTGGTGCGTGAACATGTCGCCTGGGCGCTTGAGGAACAGCGCCTCAAGCGCGGCAGGCGTATTGCCACCGATATGTCTTAACCGCTCTACTCTTCTTCGTCGCTTTCCTGCTCAACGCGCAAAAACGTATTACGGTAGTGCGTAAGCTCGGCAATCGACTCTTTAATATCGTCCATCGCCAAATGCACGTTACGTTTCTGGAAGCCTGCCAGCGCACCAGGGTTCCAACGTTTAGCCACTTCTTTCAAGGTCGACACATCGAGATTTCGATAGTGAAAAAAGTCGAGTAGCGCAGGCATTTCGCGCTCTAAGAAGCGTCGATCCTGGTGGATGCTGTTGCCACACATGGGTGAGGAGCCCGCCACCGCGTACTGTTGCAGAAATGCCAGGGTTTGCTGCTCGGCTTCAGCCGTTTCCACGTGACTGGCTTTGACACGTGCGACCAAGCCCGACTCGCCGTGGGTTTTCTGATTCCAGTCGTCCATCTGCGCCAGCAGGCTATCGGGCTGTTTCACCGCAATGATCGGGCCCTCGGCGACCACGTTTAAGTCTGCATCGGTAATCAGCGTCGCCACCTCGATGATGCGCTCTTTATTAGGATCGAGCCCCGTCATTTCCAGATCAATCCAGACCAGCAGATCATCCCGTGGTGTCATCGCCGCCGTTGTATCGTTGCTCATTACCGTTATCCTTTTGCCCATGTTGGCTATTAATAGCCTGTCAGTGTGCCTTAAATAGGCTTACCAAGCAGCTATACAGGACAGCTTGGCTACTTGGTAGGTACAATGCCCCTATTGTACCGAGCATCAGGTGGTCATGAGCAAACGTAAATTAAGTCGTCAGCAGCAATGGCGCGTCGAGAAAGTCCAAGCGGAGCGGGCCCAGCGCGCTGAAAAGCGGGATGTACAGGACGCTGAAAAACTCGCCGCCGGTGAATACGGTGCCGAACAGCCGGGCCGGGTCGTTGCTCACTTTGGCCGCACCCTGGAAGTACGTAATAGCGATAATGAACCGGTACGCTGCCACCTGCGCGCTAACCTGGACGGCCTAGTCACCGGCGACCGGGTCATTTGGCGTGCCGGACAGGAAGGCTCTGGCGTGGTGGTGGCTCGTGAAGAGCGTGAAAGCGTGCTCAAACGTCCCGATGCCCGCGGCCAGCTAAAGCCGGTGGCCGCCAATATCGATCAATTATTGATCGTGTTTGCGGTCGAGCCAGCGCCTCACGCCAATCTTATCGACCGCTACCTGGTCGCCGCCGAGGCTACTGGCATAGCGCCTGTACTGGTGCTCAATAAAACCGACTTACTGCCCGAAGATGGCGGCGAACTCGGTAAATTGCTGGAGCGCTATCGCGATTTGGGCTATCCCGTCGTGCGCACTACCACTGCTACAGACACCGGGCTGGATGAGCTACGCCACCAGCTTGAGGGGCGAACGTCGGTATTCGTTGGCCAAAGTGGCGTGGGCAAGTCCTCGTTGATCGACCTGCTGCTACCGGATGAAACCCTGCGTATTGGCGCGCTGTCAGAAGATTCTCGTAAAGGCACGCACACTACCACCACGGCGCGCCTCTATACGATGAGCCGTGCCGAGATAGCGGATGGCGATGTCATCGACTCACCGGGTATTCGCGAATTCGGCTTGGTTCATCTCAATGAGCAGGAAGTCACCGACGGGTTTATCGAATTTCACGACTACCTTGGCCACTGCCGCTTCCGTGACTGCCGCCACCGTAATGAGCCCGGTTGCGTTTTACTCGCGGCGGTAGAGGCAGGCAAGATTCATCCAGCACGCTTTGCCAGCTATCGCCGTATTCTTGATAGCTTGAACGGCTAACGTTGACAGGAGTTACCCATGAGCACTGAAAGCCAGTCGTCGGAAGTCAACCTTCTACCGCTGATTATTGAACCAGAGCAACTGGAGGCGCATCTAGACGATCCCCAGCTGCTGATTATCGATGTCCCGGTCAACGGCGACAGCTACCGTCAGGGCCACGTGCCAGGTGCTATTTTCCTCGACTTCCGCTACTTGATGCGTGGCGAAGGGCCGGTACCCAGCGACGTTCCCAGCGTAGAAGCACTTTCACGACTATTCAGCGCATTAGGGCTGACCCGCGACACCCACGTAGTGGCCTACGACGACGAAGGCGGTGGCTGGGCGGCACGCCTGTTATGGACGTTAGATCTCATCGGCCATACGCGTTACTCGTATTTGAATGGCGGCATACACGCGTGGCGCGAGGCAGGCCTGAGTGAAAGCAGCGAGCCTACCGCTCCCACCCCGAGCGCCTATCAAGCTGAAATCCTCAATCCGCAGGCACTGATCACCTGCGACGAGATCAAAGAAAAGCTGGACGACAAGCAGTTCGCGGTATGGGATGCGCGCTCCAAAGAGGAGTTCGACGGGGTCCGAGGTAACAACAAATACCTTGGGCATATTCCAGGGGCAGTCAATATGGACTGGCTCCACGCCATGGATCGCCAGCGCGCACTGCGTATTCGCGATTACGCCGAGCTCATCACCGAACTGGGCGCCCTAGGCTTGACCCCCGATATGGAAATCGCTACCCACTGCCAAAGCCACCACCGCAGCAGCTTTACCTGGTTGGTAGGCAAAGCGCTAGGCTTTACGATGCGCGGCTATGCAGGCTCCTGGGGCGAATGGGGCAACCGCGACGACACCCCGATAGAGAAGTGAAAATATTACCGTGACTCTTTCCGAAAAAGCCTTTTCGCTACTTCAATACCCCTTGCCCCAGCACGCACTATCGCGCCTGACGGGTAAGCTTGGTGAGTGTGATAACCGCTGGGTAAAAAACACCCTGATTAACGCCTTTATCAAACGCTTTAATGTCGACATGAGCCAGGCTCTGGAGCCCGACCCCAGCGCCTACGCAACGTTTAACGCTTTCTTTACCCGTGCGTTAAAAGCCGATGCACGGCCATTAGGCGAGGGAGTAGTGAGCCCTGCCGATGGCACGCTTTCCCAATATGGGCGTTTGCAAGCCGGCCAACTGGTTCAGGCCAAGGGCCACACTTACTCCGCGCAAACGCTGCTAGGCGGCGATACCAGCCTGGCGGAGGAGTTTCTCGGCGGCAGTTTTGCCACGGTGTACCTCTCCCCACGGGATTATCACCGCGTGCATATGCCGGTGACCGGCACGCTGAGAGAAATGATCTATGTGCCGGGCAGGCTCTTTTCGGTCAACCAAGCCACTGCCAACTATGTACCGGGCCTGTTTGCCCGCAACGAGCGGCTGGTGTGTATATTTGATACCGAACATGGCCCCATGGCAATGGTATTGGTGGGCGCAATGATAGTTGCGGCCATTGAGACTGTTTGGTCGGGCCAGGTAACGCCGCTGGCGGGCCAACCTCAACGTATGCAGTTTGGGCAACCCATCACGCTGGAAAAAGGCGCCGAGATGGGTCGCTTCAAATTGGGTTCTACCGTCGTGATGTGCTTTACCAAACCGGTAAACTTCGCTGACTACCCTAAAGGTGTGATGGTCAGCATGGGACAATCGCTGGGCAACACCGATTCTCCCACCCCTGATAACGATGCGCCCCCCACAAGCGAGACATCGGTTTAGCAGCGAGGCGTAGAAAAGGCGAGCACGTCTTCCAGGCGTGCTTTGCCCAACGCCAGCTGGATGAGGCGATCAATCCCCAGCGCCACCCCCGAACCGGCTGGCATACCGTGCTCCAGTGCAGCCAACAACCGCTCGTCAATGCTCACTTCCGGCAAGCCCAAGCGGCGGCGTTCGGCGTTATCGTCTGTAAATCGCCTCCGCTGTTCAGCGGCATCGGTTAATTCATAATAGCCGTTGGCCAGCTCAATACCGTTCAGGTAGAGCTCGAAGCGCGAAGCCACCCACTCTCCTTCCGCATCCTGGTGGCGTTGTGCCAGCGCTGCCTGGCTTGTGGGATAGTCCACCACCACACTCAGTTCATGCTGGCCTAACTGTGGCTCGATCACGATGCTCATGAGCAAATCAAGACAGGTATCGCGCCCCTCACCGGCCAACGATTGTGCAGACATTTGCGCCCGCTCGGCGGCAACCAAACGTAGCTTTTCAAGCGATGTGGTAAAGGGGTCCACTTCTAGGTGGGTATGGAAAAGTTCTCGGTAGCGGTAACGCACGACGGGGCCAGGAAAAACCGGGAGTAGCGACATGACCAGGGTCGCCGTCTCATCAATCAGCTTATCTAAGGTGAACTGCGGCCGGTACCACTCCAGCATGGTGAACTCAATGTTGTGGCGCCCCCCCACTTCACCATCGCGAAAGCTTTTGGCGAGCTGAAAAATAGGGCCACTACCCGCAGCGAGTAGCCGCTTCATATGAAATTCAGGCGAGGTTTGTAGCCAGAGTTTACGCTGGCCTTTGTCCGTGCGGGCAAGCGTCGATAGCGAGACCAAATGCACGTCGGTACTGCCCCCCTGTCCCAACACCGGTGTTTCCACTTCTAGCACATCACGCTGAGCAAAAAATGCCCGCACGTTGGCCATCAACCGCGCACGCTCGCGGAGCGTTTCAATCGACGCCGAGGGTTGCCAATCAATGGCCATCACTACTCCTTAGACAAGCTCTTTTTTGAAACCCGTTTCTGGATATACGTTGTGTAGTAAATGCTTGCTGAGCAATACTTGCTCAGCAAAAAATGGCCACGCAAAATGCGTGGCCATCATTACGATGTCAGTAGACGTGGCTATTAATTACGCACGCGAGACATAGTCCCCGCTGCGCGTATCAATTTTCAACACTTCGCCTTGATTGATAAACAGCGGTACGCGCACGACAGCGCCAGAAGATAGCGTAGCAGGCTTAGAGCCACCTTGCGCCGTATCGCCTTTCAAACCTGGATCAGTTTCAACCACTTCCAGCTCAATGAAGTTGGGCGGCGTTACCGAAATAGCCTTATCATTCCACAGCGTGATGGTATAAGGCACCTGCTCTTTGAGCCATTTTTCGGTATCGCCCAGGGCTTTTTTCTCTACCGCGTACTGTTCAAAGGAGCCATCGGTCTTCATGAAGTGCCACATGTCACCGTCGGTATAGAGATACTCCATCTCTAGATCCATGACATCGGCACCTTCCAACGAGTCACCCGACTTGAACGTACGCTCACCGACACGGCCCGTCATCAGGTTGCGCAGCTTCACGCGGTTGAACGCCTGGCCCTTGCCCGGTTTCACCAACTCGTTCTCAACGATCGAACAAGGATCGCCGTCGAGCATTACTTTCAAACCGCCTTTGAATTCATTGGTAGAATAGTTCGCCATAAAGCCTCTCAATGTTTAATTTCAGCAACGTAATGCGCGAAGCCGTGCTTCGCCGTTAATAACTTCATTCCATAAGTGCGCGCATGATAACCCGAAGGAGGGCTTTTTGCAGGAGAACATCATTATCGCTGCTAAGCAGGCCGCTGCCCAGATGCCTAGCGCCTGGCAGCAGCAGCTTTCCCAGGCGATTCGCGACCCCGCCGCCCTGTGCCAGCGCCTTGGTTTGAGCCAGGCGTGGCTGGCTGGTGCCCACGCCGGGCATCAGCTCTTTGAGATTTGTGTTCCCGAGGCTTACCTGGCGCGTATTGTACCCAATGACCCTAATGACCCGCTGCTTCTCCAAGTACTACCTCTTGGAGATGAAACCGACGCAACGCCTGGGTATGTGACCGATCCGCTTGAGGAGGCCGACCACCGTCCAGTCAAAGGTCTGATCCATAAGTACGCCAATCGCGTGCTGCTGATTGCCAGCCCCGCCTGCGCGATCAACTGCCGCTACTGCTTTCGCCGCCACTTTCCATACAGTGAGAACTCACCTTCTCGTGCGCAGTGGCAGGAAGCGCTGGACTACCTGCGTGCGGATACCTCCATTCACGAAGCGATTCTTTCCGGCGGCGACCCGTTGGCTTCCAGCGACCGCCAGCTTGGCTGGCTGGTCGAACAGTTGGAAAGCATCCCTCACCTAAAACGGCTGCGCATCCACACCCGCCTGCCCGTGGTCATTCCCGACCGCGTGGATGAGGCCCTGCTCGGCTGGTTAGGCAGTACGCGCTTACAAAAAGTCGTCGTGCTGCATATCAACCACGCCAATGAAATCGATCAGGCCGTGGTGGATGCCTGTACGCGCTTAAAACAGGCCGGCGCCACGCTGCTGAATCAGAGCGTACTGTTAAGGGGCATCAACGACAACGTGCCAGCGCTGGCGAGTCTCTCTGAGCGGCTATTTGAGGCAGGCGTACTGCCCTACTACCTGCACGTACTCGACCCGGTTCAGGGCGCCGCCCACTTTGACGTCCCCGATCATGAGGCCCAAGCGCTCGTTCAAGCGCTGCTGGAACACTTACCCGGATTTTTAATGCCCCGGCTGGTGCGCGAGGTGCCTGGAAAACTGAGCAAAACGCCTTTGTAAGCAGGGGCTCCCCTCCGCCAATCTGTTTCATCGTGGTGCGTAGCAACCAAGCTACGCACCACGATAATGCGCTGTTAAATCATAAACGCCCTAGCCAACCCTTGGGCATTCCCTTTAAAAGATAGCTAACTCGCTAAAAAGCCTATTTTTTATACAGGGCGGCCAATATTTTGCTGTGACATTGATTGTTACACATGGGGGTATTGGCTGCTTTGCTGCCGCACAATTGAGTTTCCAATAGATCGCTAGGGTTCCGACGCCATCAACGATATGCCCCTGATGGCCGTGGCTGGTCCGAGAGCGATCGACCTTGCAGGTGCAAGGTTACACGGCGGGATAAAAGCCCGGGAGGATAAGGCACAGTGATGCGCCGATGCCCCTGAGTTTTTTCTTAGCCGCTGGAGGCTCATATGATTCGTTCCAACCGCACTTCCCTTAAAACCCTATCTCTCGCCCCGTTAACCGCCGCACTGATAGCGTCGTCACTCTCTATTGCCCCGGCTCAAGCACAAGAGCGCGATGAATTCAGCGTCTGCTGGTCGATTTATGCAGGCTGGATGCCCTGGGCCTACGCCGATGTGGAAGGCGTCGTCGACAAATGGGCCGACGAGTACGGCATTAGTATCGATGTCGTGCAGGTGAACGATTACGTGGAGTCAATCAACCAGTTCACTTCCGGCAACGTGGATGGCTGTGCCATGACCAATATGGATGCCCTCACCATTCCGGCAGCAAGCGGCGTCGATTCCACCGCCCTGATTATCAATGATTATTCCAATGGCAACGACGGCATCGTGCTGAAAGGCAGCGATGATTTGGCCGATATAGCGGGCCGTCAGGTCAATCTCGTTCAGTTCAGCGTCTCTCACTACTTCCTGGCCCGCGCGCTTGAAAGCGTGGACTTGAGCGAGCGCGATATTGAAACGGTCAACACCTCCGATGCAGATATTGTCGGCCTGTTCGCCAGCGACACCACCGAAGCCGTGGCCGCCTGGAACCCCCAGTTAAGCGCTATTGCCGACATGCCTGATAGCAACGTGGTTTATACCTCGGCAGAAATTCCCGGCGAAATCCTCGACATGATGGTCGTCAACACCCAAATCCTGGCGGATAACCCCGCGCTTGGCCATGCCCTGGTAGGTGCTTGGTATGAAGTAATGGGCTTAGTCGAAGCCGATGACGAAAACGCACTGACCATTATGGCCGATGCCGCAGGCACCGATCTGGAAGGCTACAAGCGTCAGTTGGACGCCACCTACCTGTATACCGACCCGGCAGAAGCCGTTGAGCTAATGGAGAGCAACGATCTTCTCGCCACCATGGAACGGGTAGCAGCGTTCAGCTTTGAACACGGGCTGCTGGGCGATATGGCCCCTAGTCCTGGCGTGGTGGGCATTGAAACGCCCAGCGGTGTGTTCGGCGATGAGAGCAACATCCAACTGCGCTTCGACCCAAGCTTTACGCAAGCTTTTATCGACGCCCAGTAATTAGTGAGGGGAGCAACGCTTGCCGCTCCCCTACTCTCATCTTCTGTGGACACAGCCATGAAGCGATTAATCAATTTGACGCCCTCACGGGGCGGCCGCTGGCTTTTAGGACTACTGCCCTTTTTGCTGCTGGCAATGCTCTATTTGAGCCTTTCCAATGCAAGACTGGCGGAAAATCCTAATGATCGGCTGCTGCCTTCACCCACCCAAATGGCGCAGACGTTCCACCATTTAGCCACGGCCGAGAACGTTCGTACTGGTCAAATTCTGCTATGGACAGATACGTTGGCAAGCCTGGAGCGCATCGTCATCGGCGTCGGTATCAGTGCACTGATTGGCTTAGTGGTTGGCATCGTGAATGGCGGTATCCCACTCATCCGTGCCAAGTTCTCGCCGCTGGTGACGGTCGCCTCGCTGATACCGCCCATGGCGATACTTCCGATTCTATTCATAGCTTTTGGCACCGGCGAGGCCGCTAAAATCGCCTTGATTGTGATTGGGGTAACGCCGTTTCTGATTCGCGACCTACAGGGCCACGCGCTGCGGCTTCCCGATGAGCAATTGATCAAAGCGCAAACCCTAGGGGGCAACTCTTGGCAGGTGTTGCTAAGAGTTCTGTTACCCCAGCTTACCCCACGGCTATTGAATGCCACCCGCCTGGCGCTAGGCACCGCCTGGCTGTTTTTAATTGCCGCTGAGGCGATTGCCGCCCAAGAAGGACTGGGTTATCGCATTTTTCTAGTTCGCCGCTACCTCTCAATGGACGTGATTCTGCCCTATGTGGCGTGGATTACGCTGCTGGCGTTTCTGCTTGACCAGCTTCTCGCCTGGGCATCTCGCCTTGCCTTTCCCTGGTATCACGCTGGCGAAGGAGACAAGTCATGAGCCTGCTTCACGCCTCGCGTTTAGAGAAACACTATGGCAACCACGTCGTGCTTGAGAACTTGAATTTTAGCGTCGAGCAGGGGGAATTTGTCACGCTGGTTGGTGCCTCCGGCTGCGGTAAAACCACGTTTTTAAAAATGCTGTTGGGCACCGAAGCCGTTTCAAGAGGCAGTTTATGCCTGGATGACAAACCCATTCCCAACGAACCCGGCCCAGACCGCGGGGTGGTCTTTCAGAAGTATTCGGTATTCCCACACCTGACGGTACTGGGCAACGTGATGATGGCGGACGAGCTACACAGCGCCAAACTACTTGGGAAAACCTTTGGCGCTGCCAAACGTCGCGCCATTGAGAAAGCTCAGGCGCGTATTGATGAGGTCGGCCTAAGCCATGCGCTCAATAAGTATCCCCATGAGCTGTCCGGCGGCATGCAACAGCGTTTAGCCATCGCCCAGGCGCTCATGATGCGGCCACGCATGCTGTTACTGGATGAGCCATTTGGTGCCCTGGACCCCGGCATTCGCCAGGACATGCACGAATTGATCACGCGCCTTTGGAAAGAGCAGCAGCTCACCATCTTCATGATCACTCATGACCTAAAAGAGGCCTTTGAGCTGGGCACACGGCTATGGGTGTTCGACAAAACCCGCCACGACCCTCAGGCCCCGGAAGCCTATGGCGCCACTATTACCTACGACCTGCCCACTTCAAGAGACCGTCCCCCAGCAGCGCTCGCAGAAGCGCTTAGCCAGGGCGGTTTGAAAACGCACACCCAGGAGACGCTGCTATGACGCACGCTGTTATGAATAGCGAACCGCACTACACCACGCATTTACCCGGCGGGCACCACTGGTCACTTCGCCTACGTCGCGGCACGACGCTGACCCTGACCGCCCAGGAAGCCGACAGCAACGTAGGATTACTCTGCTACAACCCTGAAAATCTGTTGGAGCGCTTGAACCTGCCGGACACCTTGAAGTGCCAGCACACGTTCAAGCTGACTCAAGGCCACTGCCTTTACTCGGACATGGGCCGCATCTTTGCCTCGATCACTCATGATGATCTTGGCTGGCACGACAGCGTTGGCGGCAACCTGATGCCCCAACATCTACTGGCCAAGGGCTGGCAGCCAGTGAGCTACCAGCAGGCCCACAATGACTGGACACGCACCGGCTTCGACGCCTTCCTGGTCGAACTCACCAAATATGGGCTTGGCCGCCGTGATATGGCGGCCAATCTCAACCTGTTCTCCCGCGTCGAGAGCGATGACGAAGGCAAGCTGCGCCATGTCAGCAACCACTGCCAGCCGGATAATAGCGTCACGCTGCGCTTCGAGATGGATACTCTCGTGCTGTTGCATACCTGCCCTCACCCGCTAGACCCTGCCGCCGACTACCCGCGCCGTGGCGTCGATATCGCGTTAGGCACTGCTGAGCCACCGACAGAGGACGATCCTTGCTACCGCTCGCGACCCGAAAACGCCCGTGGCTTTGCCAACAACCGCCTTTATCACCTCGGCCTTTAAGGGGAAAACCATGATTATCGAGAGTACCTTACGCCCCGAAAACGCGCTTAGCCGCACTACCGTTAATGCGGGCGATCACTATATTGGCACCGTGAAGCGGGGCCAAACCCTGCGGATTTTAGACCTGGAGGGCAACCAAGCGGCTGACACGCTGTTCTTCAGCGCCGACGACACCGCCGAGCGCTACAGCGCCATGGATACCGTTCGCGAACAAGGAGCGGTTTATCTCACGGCGGGCTCCCAGCTGATCTCCAGCGAAGGCCGCACGATGCTGACCCTCACCGCCGACACCTGCGGCCGCCACGACACCCTGGGCGGTGCCTGCGCCAGCGAAAGCAATACCGTGCGCTACGACCTGGAAAAGCGCCATATGCACTCCTGCCGCGACAACTGGATGCAGGCCATCGCCAACCACCCAGAGTATGGCCTGACCAAGCGAGACATCACCCACAACATCAACTTCTTCATGAACGTGCCGGTGACCGCTGACGGCGGGCTGACGTTTGAAGACGGTATTTCCGCGCCGGGCAAGTATGTGGAAATGGTCGCTGACATGGATGTCATCGTGCTGGTCTCCAACTGCCCGCAGCTCAACAACCCCTGCAACGGCTATGACCCCACGCCCATCGATCTACTGATTTGGGGTTAAGTAATTCGCCCTAGGGACGACCCTAGAAGGCCAAACAACCTGCGGGACGACCCGCCTTTGTTTGCAGGCAGAGCCATGTCCATCCACAAAACGTTTAGCAAAGTTCTGATTGCCAATCGCGGCGCGATTGCCGCCCGTATTCTTCGCACGCTTAACGCCTTAGGCGTGGGGAGCGTCGTGGTGTACGCCGATGCTGACCGCGACGCGCCCTACGTGCATCAAGCCGATGAGGCCTACTCACTCGGTGAAGGGGGCGCCAGCGATACCTACCTGAACATCGAAAAACTGATCGCTATCGCCCAGCAAAGCGGTGCCCGGGCCATCCATCCCGGCTACGGTTTTCTCTCGGAAAACACGCGCTTTATTACCGCCTGCGATGCCGCCGGGCTTGTCTTTCTAGGCCCCACCGCCGAGCAGATACAGCAGTTTGGCCTCAAGCACGAAGCCCGCGCGCTGGCCGAACAGGCAGGCGTACCGCTGGTGCCAGGATCGACGCTGCTGGAGACCCTTGAAGACGCCCAACAGGCCGCCGAACGAATCGGCTACCCGGTCATGCTGAAATCCACTGCTGGCGGCGGTGGTATCGGCATGCAGGTCTGCCACTCTCAGACGGAGCTGGCACGCGCTTTTGAGTCGGTGAAAGGCCTGGGCGAGCGCAACTTTGGCGATGGAGGCGTCTTCCTTGAAGCCTATATCGCACGTGCCCGTCATCTGGAAGTACAGCTGTTTGGCGACGGCCAAGGTAGTGTTATCGCCCTCGGTGAGCGCGACTGCTCCACCCAGCGACGCCATCAAAAAGTACTGGAAGAGTGCCCGGCCCCGAATCTTCCTGAAGCCGTGCGCCAATCACTGCACGCCACGGCGGTGCAGCTAGGTAAAGCGGTCAACTACCGCAGCGCGGGAACCGTCGAGTTCATTTACGACGCCGAGCGTGAAGCGTTCTATTTTCTAGAGGTCAATACTCGTCTACAGGTGGAACACGGCGTCACCGAGCTGGTCTACGGCGTCGATATCGTCGAATGGATGGTGAAACTGGGCGCCGGTGAACTCCCCCACCTGGAAACACTTGCCCAGACACTCTCCCCCTCTGGTCACGCCGTCCAGGCGCGCCTCTACGCCGAAGACCCCGCTCACGATTTTCGCCCCAGCGCCGGGCTGCTGACAGAAGTCATCTTTCCTGAAGCCAGTGGCCTGCGCATCGACCACGCCATTGAGGCAGGCCTGGAAGTGTCACCGCTATTTGACCCCATGCTCGCCAAAGTGATGGTGCATGCGGAAAGCCGCGAGCAGGCGACGGCACAGTTGGCGGATACGCTAGACAACGCCAGCGTGTATGGCATTGCCACCAACCGCAGCTGGCTTGCCCACGTACTGCGTGCCGAGCGCTTTCAGCAGGCGGATATCGATACCCATTGGCTCACTACCTTGGCGTGGGCACCGCCCGCCATGGAAGTGATCGCCCCTGGCACGCTCACCACGATTCAGGATTTTCCCGGCCGTCAGGGTCACTGGGACGTGGGCGTGCCGCCTTCCGGCCCGTTTGACGACTGGTCGTTTCGCCTTGGCAATCGCCTGCTCGACAATCCCACCGATGCCGCTGGCCTAGAAATTACCCTCCAGGGCCCCACGCTGCGCTTTCACCGAGCCACACAGGTCGTGCTAGCAGGCGCCGAGTTGCCCGCCTCGCTGGATGGCAACCCCATGAATCACTGGGAAGTCATTGATGTTCCGGCCGGTGCCACTCTGACGCTAGGCAAGGCCACCGCTGGGGCACGCGCTTATCTTCTAGTGCGCGGCGGCATTGAATGCCCTCGCTATCTGGGCTCTCGCAGCACCTTCACGCTAGGCCAGTTTGGCGGCCATGGCGGGCGGGCACTGCGCAGCGGCGATATGCTGGCGCTACCCACGCTAATGCCTGCGCCCTCATGCACGCTGGATAGCGCGCTGGCCCCCGCCATTGGCAACGATTCCGAAAGCGTGACGGAAATTGCCGTGCTTTATGGCCCCCACGGCGCGCCAGATTTTTTCACCGATAGCGATATCGAACGCTTCTTCGACCACGAGTGGGAAGTGCACTACAACTCCAGCCGCACCGGTGTACGGCTGATTGGCCCACGCCCAGAGTGGGCACGGGCGGATGGCGGTGAAGCAGGCCTCCACCCTTCCAACATTCACGATAACGCCTACGCCTTTGGCACTATCGACTTTACCGGCGACATGCCGGTCATTCTTGGACCGGACGGCCCGTCACTGGGTGGCTTTGTCTGCCCGGCCACCGTGGTGCGCGCTGAACGCTGGAAGCTGGGACAACTCACCGCTGGCGACAAGATCCGCTTTGTCCCGGTCACCCTCGCCACCGCCCGCGCTTTGGAGGAGCGGCAGCTTGCTCAACTGGCATCACTGACACCTGCCGCCAATGTTGCGCTAACCACCGAGCAGACAAGCCCGGTTTTACGGGAGGTACCCGCTTCTGAGGCCGGTGAGCAGGTCGTTTACCGCCGTGCCGGAGACGACTTCCTGCTGATCGAATTTGGCCCCATGGAGCTGGATATCGCACTGCGTTTCCGGGTCCACGCCTGGATGCTGTGGCTGCGTGAACATCCGCTTGCAGGGCTTCGAGAATTAACGCCTGGTATACGTTCGCTGCAGGTGCATTTCGAACCGCTGGAGCTGAGCCTTGACGATCTGCTTGCCCACCTACAACAAGCCGAGCAGGCGCTGGTGGATGTGGAATCACTGGAAGTGGAGTCCCGAGTCGTGCATCTACCGCTCTCCTGGGATGACCCCGCCTGCCAGGAAGCTATCGACAAATATCAGCGCAGCGTACGCCCAGATGCTCCCTGGTGCCCCAGTAATTTGGATTTCATCCGCCGCATCAATGCCCTCGACAGTGAACAGCAAGTGCGCGATATCGTCTTCAACGCCCGCTATCTGGTGATGGGTTTAGGGGATGTGTATTTGGGGGCGCCCGTCGCTACCCCACTTGACCCACGCCAACGCCTGGTCACCACCAAGTACAACCCCGCCCGCACCTGGACGGCGGAAAATTCCGTGGGTATTGGCGGTGCCTATTTATGTGTATATGGCATGGAAGGCCCTGGCGGCTACCAGTTCGTTGGTCGTACGCTGCAAATGTGGAACCGTTATCGCACCACGGAGCACTTCAATAACCCTTGGCTGCTGCGCTTTTTTGATCAACTTCGCTTTTATGAAGTCAGCCACGAAGAGCTACAGCAAATTCGCCGCGACTTTCCCCATGGGCGCTTCGATCTGCCTATTGAGACGGCCCGCTTCAAATTGGCCGACTACCAAGCCGATATCGAGAAAAACGCCGACGCCATCGAGGCATTCCGCACCAAGCGCGAAGCAGCCTTCCAGGCGGAAATGGCCGCTTGGCGTGCCAACGGCCAGTTCACCTTTGAAGACCAAGCACCGGCTAACGCAGAGGTTGAAACGCTGGCAGAGGATGAACTGGGGATCGAAAGCCCGGTGACCGGCAGCCTATGGAAACTGCTGGTCAAAAAGGGCGAACAGGTCGCCGCAGGTCAGCCCGTGGCGCTGGTGGAGTCGATGAAAATGGAGGTAGAGGTCACGGCTCACTGCGCAGGGCGCGTTGCCAGATTGCCGCTTGCCGAAGGTGCAGCCATTGGCCCCGGCCAGCCTCTGGTAGTACTCACCCAAGAAGAGGAGGCTGACGCATGAACACGCCTGCGGCAGACGAACGCTTAGCAAACTTTCAGGAGATCCCCGTTATCGACATTCATCCCCTGCTGCAAGGGGATGACCAGGCACGCCGCGAGGTCGCCGCTGAGCTGGGCCGCGCTGCCCGTGAAGTCGGTTTCTTCCAAATGGTGGGCCACGGCATTGATGGCTCCCTGCGCGAAGCGCTGATTAATCAGGCCAAGCGTTTCTTTGCACAGCCGAAAGCAATCAAAATGGAGCGCTACATCGGCCTCTACCACCACCATCGCGGCTATGTGCCGCCCGGCGAAGAATCGCCAGACCCAGCAAAGCCCGACATGAAAGAGGCTTTCGACCTCGCTTTCGAGCTACCTAGCGATGACCCGGACGTGCTGGCCGGAACACCGCTGCTCGGCCCTAACCCTTGGCCTGACCTGGCTGGTTTCAAAGCGCCAGTAGCGGCTTACTACGACGCCGCCTACCACGTCGGGCGCGCACTTATGGGCGGCTTTGCCATAGCACTGGGGCTAGCTCCCCAGCAACTGCTTCAACACATCAACAAGCCGCCCAGCCAACTGCGTCTAATCCACTATCCGTACAATCTAAATGCCGAGGATACCCAAGGCATCGGTGCCCACACTGACTACGAGTGCTTTACCCTGCTGCTACCTACCGCGCCTGGGCTTGAAGTCATGAATGGCAAAGGTGAGTGGATCGATGTGCCGTTCAAGGAGGGCGCTTTGATCGTCAACATTGGCGATATGCTAGAGATCTGGAGCAACGGCGAGTTTGTCGCCACCTCTCACCGAGTACGCAAAGTGAAAGAGGAGCGCTACTCGTTTCCGCTGTTCTTTGCCTGTGACTACCACACCGTGGTCGAACCACTCCCCGAACTGGTCGCTCGCCACGGGCAAGCCCGCTACTCAGCACTGAAAGCAGGTGATCACCTCTACGCCCAAACCATCCAAACCTTTCGCTACCTACGCGAACGGCTAGCTAGGGGAGAAATCAAGCTGCCTGATGGTGCCCGTGAAGTAGGCAGCCTAGGTCAGCATGGCAAAAATAAAGGGTTGAGCAACGAGGAGGCAAATCGATGACGATACCGCTTCCTGGCGTGCCAGAGCAGTACCAAGGGGGTTGGCAGCGTACGCTCTATGCAGAGCCCAATACACCGCCCTACCGCGTAACCGATACCACCACCCAAGTGGTATGGCTGCAGGGCCACCAGTGGCATGCCGACCTGCGCATCCCCACTGACGCACCCGACTTCAGCGGCATCCAAACCCTTGAGGCGTGCAGCCGACCGCAGCTTGAGTGGCTGGCAAGCCTTACCGCCTTTGCGGGCTTGACCCAGATTGAAGGCGGTGTTTGCACCTGGCACCGCTTTCAGGACCTCTGCCCCAGCCTGGAAAAAGATGTTGGCCTGCTGCGCTGGCTTGACGACATCACATTGGAAGAGCGTCACCCTCATGGTCAATACGTTGAACACTGGCAGCGATTTGCCAATGATGTCATTCAAGAAGTGGTTCAAGACGAGCATGGGCAATTACGCTGGCAGCAAATAGGTAATCACGCTATAGCAATTACACCGCGCCCAGCAAGCAACACCTCCGAACTGTTTTCCTCCATTAGTACCGCCACTGATGAAACTCTTCGCTGGCGCGCCAGCCTGCGCTTCGACTACTTGCAGCGCAGCAGCCAAGGTGGTTGGTAAATAGAGCTATCTACCCAGCCCTGGCGAAAAGGACAATACGTAAAATAAAGACGATCCAAAACAGCGCAAAGTGTATGCACATTGCGCTGTTTTATCCCGGAATTAGTATAAAAAATGCTTTTAGATATTTCTTATTAATTAATAAGTTGTTGTTTTATTAATAAAATAAAGAAAAAGCAAAATTATGGCCCTCAAAGTGCATACACATTAGGAACCAACGATGCCATTGTGAGGATCAACCATGAACCGTCGCGACTTTCTAAAAAGCACTTCCGCCTTAACCTTGGGCGCTGCTGCTCTTCCCTTTCTAAAAGTACTTCCCGCCATGGCTAGCGCTAATGAAACGCTGGTTGTAGTGATGGGCAGCACGATTAACAGCCTCGACATACACCGCAGCGGAACCAATCGCCCTAGCTATCAAGTTGCGGTTAATTGCTATGACCGCTTGATGACGTTTGGCACAAAAACACTGAAAGATGGTTCGTTAAGCTATGACTACGACAATTTAAAAGGCGAGTTGGCTGAAAGCTGGGAGGTCTCAGAAGATGGGCGAACAATAACTCTCTATTTGCGTGAAGCCACTTTCTGGGATGGCCGTGCCGTAACCGCACAGGACGTCAAATGGTCATTTGACCGCTCTGTTACCTTAGGCGGCTTCCCGACAACACAGATGGCAGCTGGCTCAATGACAAGCCCTGAGCAATTTGAAGCCGTCGACGAACGTACTTTCCGCATACATTTGCCTCATGCCTCCAAGCTTACCCTGCCAAACCTCACAACGCCGATAGCTATCGTCATTAATTCCGAGTTAGCACTTGAGCATGCAACAGATGATGATCCCTGGGCCACGGAGTACCTTCATCGCACTCCGGCAGGTTCAGGGGCTTTCAAAGTAGAACGCTGGGAGCCAGGCCAACAATTGGTATATCGTCGCAACTCCGACTGGGCAAGCGGCGAAAAACCTGGCGCGGAACGCGTCATTTTGCGAGAAGTGCCCTCTACGTCAACACGTCGCGCATTACTCGAACGTGGTGACGCCCATCTCTCGCAAGACGTTCCTCCTCGCGATGCCATGGAATTGGACGCTCAACCCAATGTAAAAGTGGTCAGCACGCCGATTGAGAACTGCCTGCATGTGCTTTGCCCCAATTTAAATTTTGAACCTTTCCAGGACGTACGCATTCGTCAAGCCGTTGCTTGGGCCATTCCCTACGAAGCCATTATGCAAAATGCCGCCTATGGCCGAGGAGTTCCCATGTGGGGCGGCGATAGCGAATCACCCACTGATATTGCTTGGCCGCAACCCTTCCCTTATAGCAATAATATTGAACGTGCCCGTAAGTTAATGGCGGAATCGGATTACCCTGAGGGTTTCGAAGTGCCTCTGTCATTTGATTTGGGCCAAGCCGACTGGGCAGAGCCCACCGCGCTGCTTATTCAGGAAGCACTTGGGCAGATCGGCATTAACGTGACATTGGATCGTATTCCTGGCGCTAACTGGCGTACTCGCGCGCTGGTGGATAAACAGCTACCTCTCCACTTAGAGAACTTTGGCGGCTGGCTTAACACGCCCTGTTACTACTTCTTCTGGGCCTACATCGAAGGCAATCTCTTCAACTCATCTAACTATCACAACGATGAGATTGCGCAACTGGTAGACGAAACTCTCTTTATGCCCATGGATAACCCTAAGTACGCACCCAAGATTCGTCGCATGATCGAAATAGCCTTTGAGGACGTGCCACGTATTCCGCTCTATCAGCCCACGCTTAACGTTGCAATGCAACCAAATATCTCAGGCTATGAGTTCTGGTACCACCGCCAACTCGATAATCGCCCGCTGCGAGTCAGTTAAGGAGGCAGTATGGCCACTATGTCACGAACTCGCCTAATCGTGGGGCGGATCGTTCAAGCGATACCAGTGTTAATCGGCATTGTGATTGTTTCGTTCTTACTTACCCGGGCGCTGCCCGGGGATCCCGCTGCGTACTTTGCTGGGCCAGCCGCTAATGCCGAATCTATCCAGCAGATACGTGTCAGCATGGGGCTAGACCGCCCTCTACCACTGCAGTTTATCAGCTATGTCCAAGACCTATTCCGGGGCGACTTGGGTACTGCAATCTCTACTGGGCAACCGGTGATACGCGAGCTCACCACGCGCTTGCCCGCTTCATTGGAGCTCACTGGCTTTGCGCTGCTCTTTTCAATGATCATTGCCTTGCCACTGGGTATTCTGGCCGCCACGCGTCCTAACACCTGGGTAGATCACCTCTGCCGTGCCGTGGTAACCGCCGGCGTATCGCTGCCCACGTTTTTCACCGGCTTGGCGCTTATTTACGTCTTTTACTATTTGCTCGGCTGGGCCCCTTCGCCGATGGGCCGGTTGGATTTTTTATATCTTTCGCCACCCAAGGTGACCGGTTTTTATGTCATCGATGCACTGATTGATCGCGACCTGGAAACCGCTTGGGGAGCGCTATCGCAGCTATTGCTCCCCGCCATCACGCTAGGGCTATTCACCCTTGCGCCTATAGCACGTATGACCCGCGCCGCCATGCTACAAACCCTGGAAAGCGAATTTATCCGTACTGCCCGTGCCGCCGGTTTACCGCGTCGAAAAGTACTTTTCACCTACGCCCTGCGCAACGCCATTCTGCCGGTAATTACCACGCTAGGCATGGTGTTCTCCTTCGCGCTGGGGGCCAACGTGCTGGTGGAGCAAGTCTTCTCATGGCCGGGCATTGGTTCCTATGCTGTTGAAGCCTTGGTGGTATCGGACTATGCCTCAGTACAGGGGTTTGTACTCACTATGGCACTGTTGTTTGTCGCCCTTAACTTGTTGATAGATGTGATCTACACCCTTGTGGATCCGCGTCTAAATACGGAGGAGTAGCGTCATGACCACATTAACCTCCGAGAGCACCACAAAAGAGGGCGCACTACGCCGTTTCGTACGCCACCTGCTCTACGTAATGACCGATAACCCTGTCACAGCGGTCGCTTTTGCGCTGTTTGTGCTGATAGTGATCGCTGCGCTATTCGGCCCCTGGCTGGTGCCCTATAACCCGTTATCCACTGATTCAAGTAGTACACTTCAAGCCCCGTCATGGCAACACTGGTTTGGCACAGACCATTTGGGGCGAGACGTATTTTCTCGTGTGGTTGTTGCCACGCGTCTCGACTTAATGATCGCGGTGACTGCGGTAGTCATTGCCTTTGTAGTGGGTTCAATGTTAGGTGCTATTGCCGGTTTTTATGGCGGCTGGACGGATCGCATTACCGGTCGCTTAATGGACACCATTATGGCCTTCCCGCTATTCGTGCTGGCTATGGGGATTGTCGCGGCAGCGGGCAACACCATTGAAAACATCATCTATGCCACGGCGATTATTAACCTGCCTTTTTATGCCCGCATGGCGCGTACCGAAGTCGCTGTGCGTCGTCAGGCCGGTTACGTACAGGCCGCTCGATTATCCGGCAATCGGGACTGGCGTATTTTGGCATTTCAAATATTCCCCAACTCACTTCCCCCCATGATGGTGCAAATTTCGCTCAACATGGGGTGGGCTATTCTTAACGCTGCTGGGCTTTCGTTTATTGGTTTAGGCGTCAGCCCACCCACCCCTGAGTGGGGCATCATGGTCGCTGAAGGTGCCAACTACATTGTCTCGGGACAGTGGTGGCTTGCCGTCTTCCCAGGGCTGGCCCTCATGCTGGCAGTGTTCACTTTTAACTTGCTAGGCGACGGACTGCGCGATCTGGTTGATCCGCTGCGGCGTACCTGAGGAGCTTACTATGGCTATCCCGCTGCTCGATATTCGTGATTTAACGGTTGAGTTCACTACCCGTAATGGCACCGTCACGGCGGTTAAAAAAGTCGACATCAGTATTAATAAAGGCGAGACGTTAGGCATTGTGGGGGAGTCAGGCTCCGGCAAATCCGTGACCTCCTATGCCCTACTGCGTATTCTTGATCGAGCAGGGCGCATCGCCGATGGAAGCATTGTATTTGGTGGTGTTGATGTGAGTGGCGCAGACGAGCACACCATGAGTGAGCTGCGCGGGCGCGAAATGTCGATGATCTTTCAGAACCCTCGCGCGGCCCTCAACCCAATTCGTGCTGTTGGCAGACAGATTGAAGACGTGATGATTCAACATGGCTTGGCTACAAGGGGAAATGCCCGCGGCAAAGCCATTAAGATGCTGCAAGCCGTTCGAATTCGTGAACCGGAACAGCGCTACCACGCCTACCCATTTGAGCTATCTGGCGGCATGTGCCAGCGCATTGTGATTGCCATTGCGCTGGCCTGCCGTCCCCAACTACTTATCGCTGACGAGCCCACCACAGGGCTTGATGTGACGACGCAAAAAGCCGTAATGGATTTGATCGTCGAGTTGGCCGCCGAAAGGCAGATGGCCACGCTGCTGATTACCCATGATTTGGGCTTAGCTGCCTGCTACTGCGATAGGATTGTGGTGATGGAGAAAGGCGAAATCGTAGAGTCCGCTGCGGTCGAAACGCTCTTTGCAGCTCCACAGCACCCCTACACACAGCGCTTGATGCGCGCCACACCAAGGCTCGACTCCCAAGTAGCCGATCTCCTGCCCACCGATGATGAGCGCCGTTCCAACACTGAGCGCCAGCCCATTGGCCCGCCGCTGCTTGAAGTAGATTCCTTGGTTAAAGCCTTTGGCCCGGCCGCTAACGAAGTACGGGCAGTGGATCATCTAAGCTTTACCTTGCACGAGGGCGAAAGCCTTGGGCTCGTCGGTGAGAGCGGCTGCGGCAAGTCAACCACTTCAGCGTTGATTATGCGCCTGCTAGACCCGACTAGCGGTTCACTAAAATTCGCCGGTAGCGATATTGCCGCTATCAGCGCGAAGCAGTTTGCTCATCACCCCTTGCGTAGCAAACTGCAAATGGTGTTTCAAGACCCAACGGATAGCCTCAATCCCCGCTGGAGTGCCCGACGTTCAATAGAGGATCCTTTGAGAAGACTTGACCAGGTCAACCGTCAGGAGCTTAACAATCGGGTATCCGCGCTTGCTGAACGAGTTGGCTTGCCTGCTCATCTTTTAGACCGCTTTCCCCATCAACTTTCGGGTGGGCAAAAGGCGCGAGTTGGTATTGCCCGAGCCATCGCCTTGGAACCAAAGCTGCTGATTCTTGATGAGCCCACCGCTGCGCTGGATGTCTCTGTTCAGGCAGTCGTGCTGAATTTATTGGCGAGCCTGCGCGAGCAGCTCAATATGAGCTATCTCTTTATCAGTCACGACCTCAATGTCGTTCGATTGCTTTGTGACCGTGTGATGGTGATGCAAGCAGGCAAAATCATTGAGGAAGGCCCTACGGAGAAACTACTTAGCGAACCTGGCCACGACTATACGCGAGCTCTACTCGCTGCGATTCCTCATCCACCAGCTCAATTCAGCTTTGCTAACTCCAGTTCTGCCCACCTACCGGTGAACTATGTATGAAAAATTCGCCTGTTTTGAGCCCAGCCAAGTTACGCGAAGGCACTACGGTCGATGACATGCTCAGCATTCTCGCCGATGAGATTATCAGCGGTGAGATTGCGCCAGGTACCAAGTTGGACGCCCGAGTAATTGCAGAGCGCTTTGCCGTATCACGCACACCGGTACGCGAGATGTTTGGCCATCTTGCGGCCATGGGACTGGTTGAAAAGCGTCCCAACCGTGGAGTAACGGTCGCCAACATCACCGATGAATTGTTAATGGCGATGTACGAAGCCATGTCAGAACTGGAGGCCGCCTGCGCCCGCCTCTGTGCACTGCGAATGACACTTGAAGAGCGCCAAGCCCTTCAACGCCTTCATAAAGAGGCCTTACGCATAGTGCGCGATGGCACCACTAGTGACTACGAAACCTCTAATCATGATTTTCATACTCACCTATATGAAGGCAGTCATAGCCCTTACCTGCGAGATTTAGCGCTAGCGACGCGAAGCCGATTAAAGCCCTTCCGTAAAGCGCAATTTCGTATGCCGCAACGCCCCAGCCTTTCATGGCAAGAGCATGACGCCATTGTTACCGCCATCATGGAAGGCGATGGTGAAGCCGCTGCTCGTGCTACCCGTTCCCACGTTATGCAGGTCAGCATTAGCACCCAGCACTATGTTGATGAGCACAGAATTAACGCAAACAAATACTGAGCAAGGAAGACACGATGCGCTACTCCCTGACTATCAAATCACTGCACGCCGCCTACCAACAGGGTAATCTGACGCCCACTGCGTTAATCGACGAGCTACTCGCGCAGGCCGATAGCCACGGCAAAGACTCTGCCTGGATAACGCGCCTGAACCGTGAACAGCTGACCCCGTATCTACAGCGCTTGGAGGGAGAGTCACCAAAAACGCTGCCACTTTACGGTATTCCATTTGCGATAAAGGACAATATCGACCTCGCGGGAATACCCACTACCGCTGGCAGCCCAGCCTACGCTTATACCCCCACAGAAAATGCTTTTGTAGTGCAGCAACTGATCGATGCAGGCGCGATTCCGATGGGGAAAACCAATCTAGATCAGTTTGCGACAGGGCTAGTTGGCGAGCGGGCACTGGAAGTGTATGGCACACCGGCCAACGCCTTTGATCCGACGCTAATACCGGGCGGTTCTAGCAGTGGATCGGCGGTGGTCACGGCGACGGGCATGGTCAGCTTAGCGCTAGGCACCGATACCGCAGGCTCTGGGCGCGTACCGGCCTGTTTCCATAACCTTTACGGCGTCAAACCAAGCCTTGGGCTGCTCAGTACGCGTGGGGTGGTACCGGCTTGCGCCACGCTGGATACCATCAGCCTGTTCAGCCTCACCGCAGACGATGCCGCTAAACTGCTGGCAGTCACGGCCGTATATGACGACCAGTGCGCCTGGTCACGCCAGCATGATTTTGCCGTACACGGAAAGCGCTACGGTAAGGCGCCCGCGGCCTTTCGCTTTGGCGTGCCTTTGGAATCCCAGTGGCACACCGATGCGGCCTACACCAAAGGGATGCAGCTAGCGATTAATGAACTCGAGGCGCTGGGCGGCGAGAAAGTCGAACTGGACTGTACGCCTCTGCTGGCCGCGGCAAGGTTGCTTTACGAAGGCCCATGGGTGGCCGAGCGCTACCATGTAATTCGTGATTTGATGAAAAGCCACCCGGATTCGGTGCATCCAGTGACCTTCCAAATCACCCAAGGGGGCGCCACGCCGCTCGCGGTAGACGCCTTCGATGCGCGCTATAAACTGGCAGAGTATAAGCGCCAAGCCGATATGCTCATCAGCCAAGTGGATGTAGTACTCTCGCCTACAACGGTCACCCACCCCAGCAAGGCCGAGGTAGCCGCGGACCCGATTGGCGTCAATTCCCGCCTAGGCACCTGGACCAACTTTATGAATCTATTGGACTACAGCGCGCTAGCCGTACCGGTGGGTTTTAGTGAGCGAGCCCTTCCCGTGGGTGTCACGCTATTCGGGCCTGCATTTGCCGATTTATCGCTGCTCTCACTAGCGCGTGGGCTTGAAGCTCGCTTGATGCTGCCGTTAGGCGCGACAGGCATCCCGCATTCGCCACTTTCCGCACTCACCACACCCGCACAAGACGGCACCATAGAACTAGTGGTGTGTGGCGCTCACCTTGAAGGCTTGCCGCTCAACCATCAGCTCACCGATCGCGGTGGTGTGCTGATCACTGCTACTCAAAGCGCACCACGCTATAAACTGTTTGCTCTGGCAGGCGGGCCGCCCAAACGCCCCGCGATGCTACCGGACGCAAATGGCCAAGCCATTGAAGTAGAAGTATGGCGACTGCCGATCGAGACTCTGGGCAGTTTTCTAGCTGGCATCCCTGCCCCGCTGGGCCTCGGCCAGGTGGAGCTTGCCGATGGTAGTTGGAAGTGTGGTTTTATTTGTACCGCCGGTGCACTCAACGATAGTGGCGAAGCCGAGGATATTACCGAATTCGGAAGCTGGAAGGCGTGGCTAAACAGCCAGGCAAACTAACTAATATCCGTTAAGGCACTGCACTTTTTCAAACTCACAAGCATTGCCACTCATAGCGTGCCGTAACATTGATACCGCTTTTGAGGGCGACAACATTTCAAAAAAACCACTTCGGGCGTCCTGGTGCTTCATGACGTCCAAAGTGGGTTTTGTTTTTTTGATTGGCGTTTACGTGCCAAAAATGCTTCGTTATCTGCTAACGTTATAGTGCTAATTACTTTGTGGTGAGGCGCTCGCCTTACTTATTCTGAAACTTTTCAAGGAGGAAATTACGCTATGTCGACACTACGTCCGACCCGGCTGGGGGCAATAGTGCTATTGATTGCCTCGCTCGCTGGGCTTGCCATCGCTCTCTATGCTTATTTTGTACCTCTCACTGGCGTGACGGGTACACTCGGCGCCCTGGTAGCCATTTTGGCCTGTCTCGCGCTGGGGGTGTTGGCGCTCCTTCTTGCAACCGTCAAACAGAAAAAAGCGGCCATCCTGTTGCGCGTTCTCATCCTACTGGGGCTCTTGGGTACGTTTTTCGCAGGTATGCTGCTGCATCAGTGGTGGATCTGCGCGGCGATGGGGGTCGGTTTCATCGGCCTGATACTTGATATGGTTCGTCCTTCGCACCATGCCCAACCTGCCCATGCCTGAGGAGCCGACGATGCCTACTTTTTCAGTTACTAAACGCCCTCGTTTTACGCCTGCCACATTGGGTTGGCGCACGGCCACTGCGCTGGTGCTTTGCTTGTCTCCCATGCCGTTACTGGCACAAGACTCGCCAGATGAACCGGCAAATAGCCCGGAAAATAGTTCGGAAAACAGTCCGGCAAACAGTGAGGCAGAGGCAACCAACACTGCCCCTATTCCGCTGGTGCCTGGCGAGCCCATCTGGGATAGCTTTCATGGCCAGCTCAACGCGCAAAAGTATAGCCCGCTGGATCAGATTAACGCCGATAATGTCGGCGAGTTAGAGAAGGTGTGGGAAATCCATACCGGCGATGTCGCCGATGGTTCGGGCGATTTACCGGCGACGGTGTGGTCAGCGACCCCCGTTTTTGCCAACGACACGCTCTACATCGGCACACCGTTCTACCGGATTATCGCGCTAGACCCAGCAAGTGGCGAAGAGAAATGGAGCTTCGACACACAGTCCTCTCTTGAAGCCCTCACCCAGCCTGCTTTGAAGAATCGTGGCGTGGCTTACTGGGAGGCCGATGATCCGGTGGCTGGCGAGTCCTGCCAGAAAATCATCTACATGGGCACCATGGATGCGAGACTGTTTGCAGTCGATGCCGATAGCGGCGAGCCGTGCCAAGGGTTTGCCGATAACGGCGTGCTCAATGCCAATCAGTGGAACGACACCAACGATAAGTGGCCATTGTCGCTGCTGCAGCCGCCTACCGTGGTGGGAGATCGTCTGATTCTGGGTTGGGCAGGCATGGATTGGGCCTATGAAGAGGCTCCCCCTGGCACCGTCTTTTCCATCAATGCTCGCACCGGCGAACTTGAATGGACCTTCCAGGCACTGAGCGATCAGATGCGCGAGCAGAGCGGCACCGCCAATGTGTGGACACACATGTCTGCCGACGAAGAGCTGGGCCTGGTCTACCTTCCAGTGTCTTCCCCGTCGCCTAACTATTGGGGCGGTAATCGTACGGAAGAAGTCCCTCTCGGTACGTCAACCACTGCCTTGGATATTGAAACGGGCGAAGTGGTCTGGTCCCGTCAGTGGGTTCATCACGACATTTGGGATTACGATATCAACTCTGCGCCCACGCTCATGGACATTACGGTAGATGGTGAAGAGATACCGGCACTGATCCAGGCGACCAAGATGGGCTTCCTATTTGTGGTCAATCGCGAAACCGGTGAAGACGTTTGGCCGATTGAAGAGCGGCCAGTGCCAGGCGGTGATGGCGCCGTAGAGGGGGAAGTCTATGCGCCTACTCAACCGTTCCCGACGAAGCCAGCTCCGTTGATGGATCAGTCAGAGAAGCCCAAGGTGTGGGCCCTGGCAGACGCAGTTAGCTTTGGGCAGTGTTCGGCCCTGTGGGAAGACCTTCGCTATGAAGGCATGTACACCCCGCCCACCACCGAAGGGGAAGGGACACTGGGCTTCCCAATCAGTGCAGGGGGCGTGCAGTGGGGCGGCGTAGCCTTCGACCCAGAGAGCCAGACGGCGGTGGTCAATACCTCGCATATCGTGCAGTACATCCGGCTTTATGGCCGTGAGGCTTACGAATCCGCCAATAGAGCATCGGGCAATGAGAGCGGCTTTGCCTCTCAGGAAGGGGCGCCCTACGGCATGCGCTTGGAGGTTGCTCTCAATCGACTGGGTATGCCTTGCTGGGAACCGCCGTTTGGGGAGCTCGTGGCGCTCGACATGACCACTGGTGATATCAAATGGCGCCGCCCATTGGGTGCTTCGCAGCAGTATGGCTTCTACATGCCGGAAAGCTGGGGTTCCCCTACCATTGGTGGCCCAGCGGTCACCGCGGGTAACGTGATCTTTATCGGTGCCTCCATGGATGCCAAAGTACGTGCTTACTCTCTTGAGACCGGTGAAGAGCTGTGGTCGGATCAGAGCGAGGCGCCGTCCGTCTCCAACCCCGCCGTTTATGAGTATGAGGGTCGGCAATACGTTGCCTTTGTATCCGGCGGAAATACCATTTTGAAAAATCAGGTAGGCGATCAAGTCGCTGTTTACGCATTGCCGGAGTAAAGGCATGCTTGATCGATAGTAAACAAACGGGGCGGCCTTATTGGCCGCCCCGTTTGCATTATGGGTGCTTGGGAAGTGCTCATTCGAGGTTTGCAGCGTGCCTAGTCGCGCGGCTGGCTATCGCTTTGCTCGCCGCCTTCGCCAAGCGTCGCATTAACGGCATCATCAGCCACAGCAGGGGCGTGAGTAACCAGCGATAGATAAACCTTGCCATGAACAGAACCGGCAGTAGCACCACTAGCCAAATAACAAACTGTCCCACCCATGCTGGCCAACCCAGCCATGTGGAAAGATTGGCGCCCAGAGCACTGACTAAACTGGGGTGACGAACCACGATATAGGCGGTGCCAGCCACAGCAGCTACTTTGGCCATCCGGGGCAAGGTTGCGAAGCGACCGCTGGTGGCCACAACACCTTGGCGCCAACCAGCGCGAGCGCCCTGTGCTTCAACACTACCCACCCGCGCAGCACGAGCAGCCCTGCCCGCCCGTAGTACCTTGACGGTACTGGCCATCACCAGCAGATCCACTCCGGCCCAACCTACATCACTGGCGCCAATGTCATCGCCTCGCCGCCACTGGCTTTCCAAATCACGCAAGCCGCTGGTAAAAAAATCGCCCACGCCCGCCACTAATCGCTCACCCTGCAGCCACGCCACTTCGCCCTGTTCGCTAACCACGAACTGATTAAGCAGCGCGTGACCATTGTCATCCAGCAAGGCAATACCCATCTGGCCACGGCGATAAGGGGTGAACGCTGAATCCGCGCCATCCTCCTCATTCCACCAGCGGCTAAGCTGCTGATAGCGCTCCCCCACCCAGTGCTGCGCTCGCAGGGTGGCGATATCGTGATCACGGAAGTAGCTAATGGGTAGCACCGCATCTGCACCGTACCGCACCAGCACTTGCTGAAACTGGGGCAGTAAACCGTACTCGACCAATACATCACGCGCCACGTCGCCATGACGCAACATTGCCAGCGAAGCACTCATCCATAACGCTTGATCGTCGGCATAGTTAAGAAAAAGCGCATTGATCGCTGGCGTTTCCTGTTGAAGCGAGTCCTTTAACGTAGGCAGCGCTCGCTGTGCTTCCAAGCGTACCAATTTGGCGTCAAAGGGTTCGTGGGAAGCCACCGCGGTGGCCAGCCCTGCGACTACCATCGCCGTCATCACTATGATCTGCCAGGGCCGCATCGCTTTTGCCTCACTAAAGGGATAACCCGGGCGTTACCCCAGTGTCTCAGCCGTCACGTTGGCCGCCGCGGGTTGGTTGGAGTGATGGCGATTGATCGCACTAAGCACCCCTTTCATGGAAGCACTGGTGATGCTTTCGTCAGTGCCCACGCCGAACACTGCTTTACCATCGATACGTACTTCCACGTAAGCGATTGCCTCGGCATCGGCGCCTTGGCCGCGGGAGTGCTCGTGGTAGTCAATGATTTCCACATCGTGCCCGGCGACAGCCAGCGCTTTAACAAAGGCGGCTAGCGGGCCATTGCCTTCACCGCTGAGCGTCTGGCGACTACCATCAGTCTCAACGATGGCCTCCAGCGTCACTTTGGGGCTGTCAGGTTCGGAAGAGAGCCGATGACTCACCAACCCAAAAGGGGCTCGCTGTTCCAGATACTCATCGGCGAACGCTTGATAGATCATCTGAGAAGTGATCTCGCGCCCGGTGCGCTCAGCCACTTCCTGCACCACCTGGCTGAACTCGATAGAGAGGCGACGCGGCAACTCAATACCATGCTCCTGCTCAAGCAGGTAAGAAACACCGCCTTTACCCGATTGGCTGTTCACCCGGATAACGGCTTCGTAACTACGGCCCACGTCGAGCGGATCGATGGGCAGATAAGGCACATCCCACACGGCGTCAGGATTCGCACGGCGATCGGCCATGCCTTTCTTGATAGCGTCCTGATGCGAACCAGAAAAAGCCGTGAACACCAGATCGCCCACATAAGGGTGGCGCGGATGCACGGGCAGTTGGTTGCAATACTCCACTTCACGCATGATCGGGGTGATATTGGAAAAATCGAGCTGCGGATGAACACCCTGGGTATACATGTTCATGGCAAGCGTGACGATATCGACGTTGCCAGTACGTTCGCCGTTACCAAACAGGGTGCCCTCGACACGGTCGGCACCGGCCATCAGGGTGAGCTCTGCCGCCGCCACGCCCGTACCACGGTCGTTATGCGGATGAACACTGACAATCAGATGAGAACGATTTTTAACGTTACGACAGAACCACTCAATTTGGTCGGCATAGTTATTGGGCGTCGCCACTTCTACCGTGGCAGGCAGGTTCACGATCATCGGTTTATCAGTGCTCGCGCCATAGGCTTGCATGACTGCTTCGACGATCTCAACGGCAAAATCCATCTCGGTGGTGGTGAATAGCTCCGGCGAGTACTGAAAGGTCCAGTTAGTTTCCGGCGCGGCTTCCATCTGCGCGCGAATCTGTTGAGTGGCCTCTATAGCAATCTGCACGCACTCCGCTTTATCCACGTTAAACACCACCCGGCGGAACATTGGGTCGGTGGCGTTATAGACGTGAACGATGGCGTTTTTGGCCCCTTGCAGTGCTTCAAAGGTGCGCTCGATCAAGTGCGGACGCGCCTGGGTCAGCACTTGAATGGTCACATCCTCGGGAATTTTATTCTGCTCGATCAGCGAGCGCACAAAATCGAAGTCGGTTTGCGAGGCAGAGGGAAAACCGACTTCGATCTGTTTAAAACCGACGTCCAGCAGCATGTCGAAAAAGCGCTGTTTGCGCTCCTGATCCATCGGATCAATCAGCGACTGATTGCCGTCGCGAAGGTCCACGCTACACCATATTGGCGCTGCTTCTATGCGCTGGTTCGGCCACTGACGGTCAGCTAAATCAACGGCTACAAAGGGGCGGTACTTTTTGGCGGGGTCAGTCAACATCATGGCAGCTCTCCTAGCATTAGTCGTTTGTGGGCTTTTCGATGTGGTTACCGCCCAGCTCTTGATGGGATGGCGCACGGGACGAGTGTGACTGCGCAAGTGCTGCTTCCATGCGGTCAAGCTGGGCACGCAAATCACGCACGTCGGCGCGCAGCCCCTGCACCTGAGCGGCGTCGCCCTCATCGTTGCTCAAATCGAGTAAGGCGCTCTCTTTTTGCATCACATCCAGCACGATACCAATCATCATATTGAGAAAAATAAACGCGGTCAGAAATATAAACGTTAAATAGTAGATCCAACTCCACGCGTACACCTCTTGCGTGGCATACATGACATCGGTCCAATCCTCAAACGTGGCAATACGGAACAGCGTAAGCATCGAAACGGAAATATTGCCCCATAAAAAGTCATCGACATTATGGAAGAGAAAGCTACCCAGGGCGGCGTAGATATAAAAAATGATGAACATCAGCAGCACGACATAGCCCATGCGAGGAACCGACTTCACCAACGCTCCAAGCAGCATCTGCAACTCGGGAATCATCGACACTAAACGCAGCACCCTGAAAATACGCAGCAGCCTGGCTAGCAGCACCATTTCAGAATCATCCATGGGAATTAAGCTGGCCGTCACGATAAGGAAGTCAAAAACATTCCAACCTTTTTTAAAAAAACTAAGAAGCGTGCGTTCAGCCGCCATCCTGATTAAAATTTCCACCAGGAAAAAAATCGTTACTGCGATATCAAGATAGAGCAACCACTGTTCAATTTGTGTCGTTTCCTCGTAAGTTTTGGCCCCTATCACCAGGGCGGAAATAACGATGATGGAAATGACGACCGCCTCGAAAATTTTATTTGAGCGCAGCTTTTCAAAACGGGCTTGCCAGGTAGTAAAGGACTCACTCATGGAACGACAGATCTCTCAAAGGTTAACCAGCAAACTTTATACTAAAACTACACACATGCTACACAAGTGATATGCTCTTGTTTCACTTGATGTATCCTAAGCCATCAGAACGCTTTTAAAGCGCCCTGCTGGTACTCTTTTGACTTTTATTTTAGCGCTGGATGGACGCCCATGACACTGCTTTGGATAGCCTTATTGCCTCTGCTAGGCGTGCTGGTGCCGGTACTCACCGCTCAGCGTGGTCGCCGCTTTTGCTCGATGGCGACGGCGGTGTTACCCGCGACCGCTTTAGTGATGACCCTACTCAACGTACCTGCGCTGCTAGACGGCGAGCAACTACGTTTTTCGGCTACCTGGATGCCGGAGTTGGCGCTGGATTTAGCATTTCGCCTGGATGGGCTAACGCTGCTGTTCAATCTGTTGATTTTAGGCATTGGCCTGTTAATTATTCTGTACGCCCATTACTACCTAGCGAAAGATGAACCGTTTGGTCGTTTTTACGCCTTTCTGATGCTTTTTATGGCATCCATGGTCGGCATCTCAATGTCGGACAACCTGATTCTGCTGTGGCTGTTCTGGGAGTTAACCAGCCTATCATCGTTCCTGCTCATTGGCTTTTGGTCGCATCAATCGGATGCCCGTAAAGGCGCCCGCATGGCGCTAACGGTGACGGGGGCGGGCGGCCTTGCGCTGCTGGCAGGTTTACTGCTGCTGGGTGACATGGCGGGTAGCTTCAACATGGGCGATGTATTGGCCAGTGGCGACGCGATTCTTGCCGACCCTCGCTACCCAGTAATGCTCGTCTTGGTACTGCTTGGGGCTTTTACCAAGTCAGCCCAGTTCCCCTTTCACTTTTGGTTACCCCACGCGATGGCAGCGCCGACCCCGGTGTCGGCCTATTTGCACTCAGCCACCATGGTTAAAGCCGGTATTTTCCTGATGGCTCGCTTACACCCTGCTATCGCCGGTAGCGAACTGTGGAGTGTTGTGGTTTCGCTGGTTGGCATCGTGACGATGCTATACGGCGCTTGGTTTGCCTTGGTGAAAACCGATCTCAAAGGCATCTTGGCGTTTTCTACCGTCAGCCACTTAGGCTTGATTACCGTGCTATTAGGGATTGGCAGTCCGATGGCCATTTTGGCCGCCCTGTTCCATATCCTTAACCACGCGACGTTTAAAGCCGCGCTCTTTATGAGTGCTGGCATCATTGACCACGAAGCTGGCACGCGGGAGCTAAAACAACTGGGTGGCCTCAGAAAAGCGATGCCGGTGACGGCCCTGCTCACCACCCTGGCCGCCGCCGCCATGGCGGGCGTACCGCTGTTTAATGGCTTCTTATCCAAAGAGATGTTTTTTACTGAATCGCTGGAGACGCCCGTATTAGGCGGCATAAGCTGGTTACTGCCTGCGTTAGCTGCCTTGGGCGGTATCCTTTCCGTCGCATATTCTCTGCGCTTGGTGCACGCCGTTTTCTTCAAACCCGCGCGCGAAGCACCCCCCAAGTCACCTCATGAGCCCCCGCACCTAATGCGGTTACCGGTTGAAATATTGGTGGTGCTCTGCGTGGTGGTCGGTCTGTTTCCTGCTTTGATGGCAACAGGGTTGCTATCGCTGGCCAGTCAAGCCGTTATCGGTAGCCCGCTCGACTTCCATTTGGCTATTTGGCACGGCGTGAATTTGCCCCTCATCATGAGTTTGCTCGCCTTCGTGGTCGGCATTGCGCTCTATTGGCGCCATGCTGATATGCGTCGCTTTACCCAACAGTTTGCAGGCGTCGATGCTCGCCGGGTGTTTGAGCGCATCCTTATCTCAATCGGCTACCGGGCTGAGCAGGCTATTGGCGCATTAGAAGGTAATTCACTTCAGCGCTATGTGGGATGGTTATGGCTGGCGGCACTGATCATGGGTGGCATCGGCCTCGTGCAGATGGGAAACTTAACCGGAAGCGCAGGTAATCAGCCGCTGGACGGCGTGCTTATTCTCGGCGCGGGCATGCTGATGTTCGGTGGTGTCGCAACGGCCGCTACTCATCGCTACCGGTTGATTTCGCTGCTGATGCTGTCGGTAGTGGGGCTATTTGTGGCCCTGACCTTTGCACGTTTTTCGGCACCCGACTTGGCACTTACCCAGCTATCGGTGGAAGTCGTCACCATGATTTTGTTGATGCTGGCACTGTTCTTCTTACCCCAAAAAACGCCCCGGGAATCAAGCCCGCTGCGCAATGTTCGCGATATGCTGCTCGCAGGCTCGCTGGGGCTGGTGATCGCGAGTCTTAACTATGCGGTACTGACGCGGGACACGCTGTCGATTTCTAACTTCTTTGTGGAAAACAGCAAGCCCGGCGGTGGCGGCTATAACGTGGTCAACGTTATTTTGGTCGATTTCCGTGGCTTCGATACGCTTGGTGAGATCACGGTACTGGCTATCGCTGGCTTGGCAATCTTCAAGCTACTCAACCGCTTACGTTTGTTTATGCCGCATAGCGATGGCGAAGGCCGGGTATGGTCCCCTGATCGGTACCCAGCGGTACTTACGTCAATTTCAATGACACTGCTTCCGCTTGCCCTGCTGGTTTCTGCCTTTATCTTCCTGCGTGGACACAACCAACCGGGTGGCGGCTTTATCGCCGGCCTGATTACCGCTGTCGCGCTGATTCTGCTCTATATGGCCCGGGGCGTTGAATGGGCACAAGCGCGCTTGGACTTCCCTTTCCAACCCGTGGCCGTCATCGGTGTCGCCGTTGCTACCTTAACGGGGCTGGGCAGTTGGTTGTTTGGTCATCCGTTCTTAACCTCAGCCTTTGGCTATTTCAGCCTCCCGCTGATCGGCACTTTCGAGTTGGCCACCGCGCTACTGTTTGATTTAGGTGTCTACTTGGCGGTGGTGGGCGCCACGCTGATGATTTTGGCCAACCTTGGCAAAGTCACCACCGCACATCGCCCAGTGACCGAAGCGTCAGAAAAAGAGCCCGATGCTAACGCTGCCACCCCTTCTGCCCAGGAGCCTCGTTAATGGAACTGCTCTATGCGATGACCACCGGCGTGCTAACCGCCTGTGGCCTTTACTTAACGCTGCGAGGACGTACCTTTCCCGTCGTGGTGGGCTTAACACTGCTCTCATATGCAGTGAACTTGTTCCTATTTTCGATGGGTGGTTTAACGACCGATGGTCCCGCTATCGTGTCGGAGGAGAATGGCTACGCCGATCCGCTCCCCCAAGCGCTGGTACTCACCGCGATCGTGATCGGCTTTGCAATGACGGCATTCGTGGTGATTTTAGCAATGCGTGCACGCAGCGAAGTGGGCAACGACCACGTCGACGGTAAAAAGGAAGACCGCGAATGATGCAACACCTTATTGTTTTTCCTGTTGTTTTACCGTTAGTAGCGGGTATTTTATTACTCTATCAACGGCAAGGATTGGTGCGCTACAAACGTGCGGTGAGCGTTGTCGCTACCGTGTTACTGCTGTTTGTGACTATAGCCCTCTTACGTCAAGCAGACAGTGGCGAAATCACCTATTACGCCTTGGGCGATTGGCAGGCGCCGTTTGGCATCGTGCTCGTGCTTGATCGTCTCTCTGCACTTATGCTGTTAGTCACCGCTGTACTCGCCATCGGCGCGGTGGTGTTTGCCTGCGCAGGTGATGATGAGAAAGGCAGTAATTTTCACGGCCTATTTCAGTGGCAGCTACTGGGGATTAACGGCGCGTTCCTGACCGGCGATTTATTCAACCTGTTCGTCTTTTTTGAAGTGCTTCTTTTGGCCTCTTACGCGCTGCTACTCCACGGTGGTGGCAAAGCGCGCATTCAAGCCAGCGTTCACTATGTGGTGCTCAATCTCGCGGGTTCTTCCCTGTTTCTGATTGCAGTGGGGATTCTCTATGGCGCGACGGGCACACTTAATATGGCCGACATGGCGATCCGGGTGGCGGAACTGCCAGAGGAACGCGATGGTTTGGTCACTGCGGGCGCCCTGATGCTGCTGGTTGTTTTTGGCTTAAAAGCCGCCATTCTACCGCTCTACTTCTGGCTACCTAAAGCCTACGCATCGGCCCCCGCGCCGGTGGCCGCCCTGTTTGCCATCATGACCAAGGTTGGTATTTATGCCATCTTGCGCGTCTATTCGCTTATTTTTGGCGAAAGCGCTGGCGGCTTGGAAGCGCTGGAACACCCCTGGGTTTGGTGGCTGTCGCTTGCAACTCTGGCCGCGGCTGGCGTCGGGGTCATGGCCGCGCGGGATTTACGTTTGCTGGTGGCTTATTTAGTGCTGGTGTCGGTAGGCACGCTGTTGGCGGGTATCGGTATGCGCACGCCCCAGGCCGTTTCCGCCCTGCTTTATTATTTAATCCATACCACCTTAATCACCGGTGGCCTGTTCCTATTAGCCGAAATGATTGGTCTACAACGTGGTAAAGCAGGCACGCGCTTGGTGAAAGGTCGCCCGATGGTGCAGGGAGCGGCGCTCGCGATGCTGTTTTTTATCGGCGCTATCGCGGTGGCTGGCGTCCCCCCTTTCTCCGGCGCTTTCGGCAAGGCATTGATGCTAAATGCAGCCGAAGGGAATCAGCGCCTTTGGCTCTGGCCGCTATTGCTGCTTTCCAGCCTCGCCTCACTAGTGGCACTTTCACGCGCAGGCTCTACGCTGTTCTGGCGTAGCCACCGGGGCAATACCAGCGGCACCGCATTGCCCCGGCGCCAGTGGTTTGGGGTGGTTTGGTTGCTTAGTGCAGCGCCGCTATTAGTGGCACTGGCGGGGCCAGTGAGCAGTTACACCCAGGCCACGGCTGACCAGTTAGCCAACCCACAGGTACTCATACGTACGCTTTTACCTGATGCTGGAGATGCCCAATGATCACTCCGCGTTCTTGGCTACCCACGCCCGTCTTGTCCCTTTTGCTCCTGCTGGTTTGGCTGTTACTGGTTCGCAGCTATGCGTTTGGCCAGTTTGTACTGGGTGGCTCATTAGCCATCCTAATTCCCTTATTGACCCACCGCTTTTGGGACGCCCGCCCGCGCATTGCCAAGCCCGTTGCGTTGCTGCGTTTTATCTTTCGCGTATTGGGCGACATCATCACCGCCAACTTTGAGGTGGCTTATTTGATCGCCAACCCATGGCGCAAGCTAAAACCTCACTTTATCGAATACCCGCTAATCCTCGAGGAACGTTTCACCATCACGCTATTGGCCAGCACGATCAGCCTGACCCCAGGCACCGTTTCCGCCAATCTGCGCATGGATGGTAAGAGTTTGCTGATTCACGCTTTGAACGTGGACGATGAAGAGGCGCTGATTGAACAGATTCGCGAGCGCTATGAACGCCCGCTAAAGGAGATTTACGAATGCTAAGTGTTGCGCTCTATATCACCTTGGCGTTGGTTGTGATGGCGCTGCTGATGAACTTGTACCGCCTCACCATTGGACCCAGCCTGCCAGATCGCGTGCTGGCGCTAGACACCATGTACGTCAACTCCATTGCCCTGATCGTGTTATTGGGGTTATGGCTGGACAGCAAAACGTATTTCGAATCTGCGCTGTTAATTGCGATGTTAGGTTTTATTAGTACCGTGGCGGTATGCAAATACATTCTGCGCGGGGATATTATCGAATGATCAATGGAAACCAGGGGGATCTATGTCAGTAATGATTGAAGCGCTTATTTCGCTGCTGCTGATCGCTGGGGGGATTTTTGTATTTATCGGCTCACTGGGCATGGCGCACCTGCGTGATTTCTACATGCGCCTACATGGCCCGACCAAAGCCACCACGCTTGGGATCGGCTGCATGTTGATTGGCTCCATGCTCTACTTCTGGAGTGTAGAGGGTAAACCGGATATTCACGAGATGCTGATTACGCTGTTCCTGTTTATTACCGCGCCGGTCAGCGCTCACCTGCTAGCCAAGTCTGGCTTGCACCTGCGCTTGAAACACGCTGATAAAACCCAGGGCAAACCGATAGAGCTACGCGCCGAAGAGATAGGCGACAAACCGGTTCCCCACCCAGATACAGGCCATGGCTAAGAGCGCAGCAAGCCTGCGAAGGTCATACGAGCAAAGCTTGCAATCTCGCTTTGATCATTGGCAGCGAAGCGTGGCAATCATGCTTTGGTCATTGCGAGCGAAGCGCGGCAATCTCTCGTTGAACTGAGCCTCCCCAGGCTACGATTGCCGCGTCGTAAACTCCTCGCAATGATGTGTTCTCCAACAGGGTTACGGTGTCAAATCCTGTTGGTGATGTCCTAATAGATAGAGCACACCGTCCAGGCCTGCCGTCGATATCGCTTGGCGCGCTTGCGCACGCACCATCGGCTTGGCCCGAAACGCAACGCCCATACCAGCCTTAGTCAGCATTTTAAGATCGTTTGCGCCATCGCCCACAGCGATGGTCTGCCCCAAAGTAAAGCCTTCACGGCGGGCAATGGCTTCCAATAATTCTGCTTTACGCTCAGCGTCCACGATCGGCTCGCTCACTTCACCGGTCACTTTGCCATTTTCGATGACCAGTTCATTGGCATGCACCTCGTCAAAGCCAAGGGTCTTCTGTAAGTGCAGAGCAAAGTAGGTAAAGCCACCGGAAAGTATGGCAGTACGGTATCCCAGGCGCTTCAAGTTGGTTAGCAGACGCTCAACGCCGTCCATCAGCGGTAGCTCAGCAGCAATCTCGGCCAGCACGTTTTCATCCAACCCGGCCAGCTTGCTCATGCGCTCGCGGAAGCTGGCCTTAAAATCCAGCTCACCGCGCATGGCACGCTCGGTTACTTCTGCCACTTCTTCGCCCACGCCATGGCGGCGTGCCAGCTCGTCAATGACTTCGGCTTTGATCAGCGTCGAGTCCATATCGAAACATACCAGGCGGGGCTGAAACTGATCGCGCAGATCTTCTTGAATGACGATATCGACATCCAGCGTTTCACTGAGCAACAGCGCGGCATGGCGAACAGCGTCAACATCGACATAATCACCCGCCAATCGCTTTTCGATGCACTCAATGCCATTGGCGCCCGGCGAGCCCCCCGCCAAGTGCTGTGTACTCTTTTCCTGTAGGCCAAACTGCACCACCAGCGCATCAACCTGCGATTGGATATCCGCCGTTAAACGCGGCGCCAGTACGGTTAGGATTAAATCACCGCGTGCCATTTACGATTCTCCTGCCTCTAAACGATCTACTTTTTGAAAGCCGCGAGGCAATTTGCTGCCACGACGACCGCGCTCTCCGCGATAGTAGGCCAGATCATCGGCTTTCAACGTGAGCTTGCGCTTACCGGCATGAATCATCAGCGGCTCGTTAGCAGCCAGCACGGCGATGCCGCATACAATCTCTTCCCGACGAGCCGCTCTCGGGCCAGGAATATCGAGCATCTTGTTACCCTTGCCCTTGGACATCTCAGGTAGCTGTTCTAACGGGAACAGCAGCAGCCGCCCCTCGTTGGATACCGAAGCCACCCATAGGTCCTCCCCGTCGGGCACTTCGATCGGGGCCATCACATTGCAGCCCTTAGGCAGGCTAAGCACGGCTTTACCGGCTTTATTTTTCCCGGTGAGCGTATCAAGCCGTGCAACAAAGCCGTAGCCACCGTCAGTCGCGAGCACGAAGCGCCGTTCCGGTGGCGCCAGCATCAGCCCCGCCATTTTCGCTCCAGCAGCGACATTGGCGCGTCCGGTCACGGGCTCGCCCTGGCCGCGGGCACTGGGGAGGTTATGCGCTGAAAGGCTATACGCGCGACCGGTATCATCGAGCAGTACCAGCGGCTGGTTGGTTTTACCGCGCGCCGCCAGTTGGAAACTGTCCCCCGCTTTATAAGAGAGCCCTTCAGGATCAATGTCATGGCCCTTGGCCGCGCGAATCCAGCCTTTATCGGAAAGCACCACGGTAATCGGGTCAGCACCCAATAGCTCCACTTCCGACAGCGCCTTGGACTCTTCACGCTCGACCAACGGGGAGCGACGTTCGTCGCCATGCTCTTTGCCTGCCGCGCGGATCTCTTTTTCCATCAGCGTGGTCAGCTTGGCTTCGCTGCCCAGCAACCCCTGCAGGTACTTGCGCTCTTTTTCCAGCTCGTCCTGCTCGCCACGTATTTTCATCTCTTCGAGTTTGGCAAGGTGGCGCAGGCGCAGTTCTAAAATAGCTTCGGCCTGGCGCTCGGAGAGGCTGAAGGTCGAGATCAGCGAGGCTTTGGGATCATCCTCTTCGCGAATAATGCGGATCACTTCGTCAAGATCGAGGTAGGCGATCAGCAGGCCTTCCAAGATATGTAAGCGGTCTTCGACTTTGCCTAGGCGGTGCTCCAAACGGCGACGCACTGTGCTACGACGGAACTGTAGCCATTCGCCCAGCATTTCTGGCAGCGGCATGACCCGAGGACGCCCGTCCAGGCCGATCACGTTCATGTTCACCCGCACGTTTTTTTCCAAGTCGGTGGTGGCGAACAGGTGCGCCATCAATGACTCAACGTCGATACGACTGGAACGGGGTTCGATCACCAGCCGAGTGGGCTCTTCATGGGTCGACTCATCGCGCAGGTCGGCCACCATAGGCAGCTTTTTGGCCTGCATTTGCGCGGCGATCTGCTCCAGCACTTTGGCGCCACTCACCTGATAGGGCACCGAGGTAATAACAATATTGGCTTCTTCGCGCTCATAGCGAGCACGCAGTTTTACCGAGCCACGGCCTGATTCGTAGAGCTTACGCAAATCCGCCGGCGGGGTAATGATTTCCGCATCGGTGGGGAAATCCGGCGCGGGTACGAATTCCATTAAATCAGCGGTGGTGGCCTTGGGGTTGCGTAATAGATGGCAGGTAGCTTCGACGATTTCCGACACATTGTGGGGCGGAATATCGGTGGCCATACCGACGGCAATGCCGGTACCGCCGTTGAGCAACACATGGGGTAGCTTTGCAGGCAGTACCAGAGGCTCCTGCATGGTGCCGTCAAAGTTGGGTACCCAGTCGACGGTGCCTTGGCCCAGCTCACCCAGCAAAACTTCAGCAAACTTGGAGAGTTTGGCCTCGGTGTAGCGCATGGCGGCGAAGGATTTGGGATCGTCGGGGCTACCCCAGTTGCCCTGCCCGTCTACCAATGGGTAACGGTAGCTAAACGGCTGCGCCATCAGCACCATGGCTTCGTAACAGGCGCTATCGCCATGGGGGTGGAATTTACCCAGCACGTCACCGACGGTACGCGCCGACTTTTTGTACTTGGCGTTGGCGTGCAGCGCCAGCTCGCGCATGGCGTAAATGATGCGGCGCTGAACGGGCTTCATACCGTCGCCGATATTGGGCAGCGCACGGTCTAGAATGACGTACATCGAGTAGTCGAGGTACGCTTTTTCGGTGTAGTCGCGCAGGGAGAGACGTTCGACGTCGCCCTCCGCTACTTGAATATCCATGGTCATCGGGGGTTATACCTCAATGTCTGCGAGGTTGCCGTAATCTTCCAGCCACTTTTTGCGGTCACTGGCGCGCTTTTTGGCCAGCAGCATATCCATCATTTCCATGGTGCCGTCGCCTTCCGTTAGAGTGAGCTGGACGAGGCGCCGGGTTTCCGTCGACATGGTTGTTTCACGCAGTTGCAGCGGGCTCATCTCACCCAGGCCCTTGAAGCGCTGGACGTTGGGCGTGCCACGCTTGTTAGCTAGCTGCTTGAGAATGGCGGCCTTTTCGCTCTCATCCAGGGCGTAATGCACTTCTTTGCCCAAATCGATGCGGTAAAGCGGTGGCATCGCGACATAGACATGGCCTGCATCCACCAAACTGGGAAAGTGGCGCACAAACAGCGCGCAGAGCAGCGTCGCGATGTGCAGGCCGTCGGAGTCGGCATCGGCGAGAATACAGATCTTGTGATAGCGCAGCTTTTCCAAATCAGCACTGCCGGGGTCGGCGCCAATCGCCACGGCGATATCATGGACTTCTTGGGAGCCGTAGATATCGTGGGTTTCCACTTCCCAGGTGTTGAGGATCTTACCGCGCAGCGGCAATATCGCCTGGGTTTCACGGTTACGTGCCTGCTTGGCACTGCCTCCCGCCGAGTCCCCTTCGACTAAAAACAGCTCGCTCTGAGCAGGGTCCTGACCGGAGCAGTCCGCCAGCTTACCGGGCAGCGCGGGGCCGGAAGTGACCTTTTTACGGGCCACTTTTTTGGCTTTTTTCTGACGGTTCTGTGCCGCACTAATGACCAGTTCGGCAATCGCTTCGGCTTGATCCACGTGGTGGTTGAGCCACAGCGAGAAAGCGTCTTTCACCACTCCCGAGACAAAGCCAGCAATCGTCCGCGACGAGAGCCGCTCTTTGGTTTGTCCGGCAAACTGGGGGTCGAGCATCTTTACCGAGAGCACAAAAGAGGCGCGCTCCCACAGATCATCGGCGGTCAATTTGATCCCACGGGGCAGCAGACTGCGGTATTCACAGAACTCTCGCAGCGCATCCAGCAGCCCTGAACGAAAGCCGTTAACGTGAGTGCCGCCCTGCGGGGTGGGGATCAGGTTGACGTAACTCTCCAGCAGCGCTTCACCGCCTTCCGGTAGCCATTGAACCGCCCAATCGACCCCATGCTCGTCGTCATTGAAGTGGCCAACGAAAGGTTCGCGAGGGAGCACTTCGTAGCCGTCGGTGGCTTCGACCAGATAGTCGCGCAGGCCATCGGCAAATTCCCACTCGGTGGTGGTGCCGTCGGGTTCGACCAAGGTAACTTTTAAGCCGGGGCACAGCACCGCTTTGGCACGCAGCAGGTGTTTCAGACGCGTGAGTGCTAGTTTGGGGCTATCGAAGTAGCTTTCGTCCGGCCAGAAACGCACCAGCGTACCACTCGCCCGCTTGGGGGCTTTGCCAATTTCATGCAGCTCTTCGACTTTCTCACCGAACTCAAAGGCCATGGCGTGGCGTGCGCCGCCGCGGGTGACTTCAACATCCAATCGGCGAGAGAGCGCGTTAACGACCGAGACGCCTACCCCGTGAAGACCGCCAGAAAAACGATAGCTGGTCGAGGAGAATTTTCCCCCTGAGTGGAGCTTGGTGAAGATAAGCTCCACGCCTGACACACCGTGTTCGGGGTGCAGGTCAATCGGCATACCACGCCCGTTGTCCTGCACTTCTATCCCGCCGTCACTATGCAGTATGACGCTGATGGCGGTGGCGTGGCCCGCGAGCGCCTCATCGACGCTGTTATCGATCACTTCCTGGGCAAGGTGGTTGGGACGTGTGGTGTCGGTATACATACCGGGACGCTTACGTACCGGCTCGAGCCCGGACAGGACTTCGATGGAACTCGCGCCGTACTGAGAGGCATCAAACTGGGTCATGTAACGTCGGTTCCCTGAAAAATCGTACTGGCAGCCATATCTTATGCTGAAAAGTGTCATTGCCGACTTGCAAAGAAGCACAGGATAGCGGAAAAGCAAAAAGCTGTATATCTAGCCATGCTTATCAATGGCAAAGCGGAAAGGGCTACCCCGTCGACAAGTCTACGTGGGGGGCGCTGTAAACCCATCCGTGGGCGCTACATTTGCCATCTGACCGCCATGGACGGCGGAAATGCCGGAATGGTATGGAACATATTCCGGCCATGGCAAATGACCCCCTCTACGACTTATCCACGGCGCCCTTTCGCTATGTGCCCACCATACACTAGCGCCAAAATTGCACCGCTCACTCCTGCTCAGCGGCCCAAAACGCTTCGATCAATCCACGGCTGGAGGCATCCATGCGCGATAGATCGCCCTCATGGTCGATGATTTTCTGGGTATCCGTGGCAATCTGCTTGCCCAGCTCAACACCCCACTGGTCAAACGGGTTGATGTCCCAGATGACCGCCTGCACAAACACCTTGTGCTCGTAAAGGGCAATAAGTGAACCCAGGGTGGCGGGTGTCAGTTGGTCGAGCAGCACCGTGGTGGATGGCTGGTTGCCGCGGTAACGCTTATGTTCGGGGCGCGGGCCATCGTCGTCTATCGCATCGTCGCCTAGCATCAATACGCGTGACTGGGCAAAGCAGTTGGCCAGTGCCAGACGGTGCTGGGTTTTCAGGTGGCGCCGGGTATCCGGGTCTTCTACCTCATCGTAGCGCTTGAGCGGCGCGATGAAATCGCACACCACTGGCTGGGTGCCCTGGTGCAACAACTGATAAAAAGCGTGCTGCGCATTGGGACCAAGCTGCCCCCAGAGCACCGGGCAGGTAGAGTAGCTGACCGGCTGGCCCTGGCGGGTAACCGACTTGCCATTGGACTCCATCTCGAGCTGTTCGAGATAGGCGGCGAAATACTCCAACCGACCGTCGTAAGGCAGAATGGAGTGCGCGCGAATGTCCAGAAAGTTGACGTTCCAGATCCCTGCCAAGCCGAGCAGCACGGGCAAGTTGTCTTCCATCGGCGCTTCGGCAAAGTGCCGATCCATCTCGTGCGCACCCGCTAGGAATTCTCGGAAATTATCCATCCCTACCACAAGGGCAATCGGCAAGCCGATCGTGCCCCACAGCGAATAACGTCCACCTACCCACTCCCAGAAGGTCAATTGGTGATCCGGCGTGATTCCCCACTCACTCATTTTTTCAGGACTTGCCGAAACACCAATAAAGTGTTGGCGTACTACCAGTTCAGCGCTGATGGGGGACGCGCCATGCTGGGTCAAACGGCTCAGCAGCCATTCACGCGCCGTATTGGCGTTCGAGAGCGTGTCGATGGTGGTGAACGATTTGGACGACAGCACGAAAATAGTGGTTTCAGGGTTCAACCGGCTCAAGTAGTCCGCCAGCTGTGAACCATCCATGGTGGAGGCAAAATGCACCTCGACGGGATGAACATCGCTGGGGCGGAAATCGGCTAATGCATGGGTGACCATGAGAGGGCCTAGATCCGAACCGCCTACGCCCAGATTGACCACATGGCGAATAGGCTTACCGGTAGCGCCACGCCACTGACCGGCATGTAGGCGGCTAACCAAACGCTCCATTTGAGTCAGGCTTTCATGTACCGCCGCAACAATATCTTCCCCTTCCACCTCAAGCGTGGCATCCGCTGGCAGTCGCAACGCCGTGTGCAAGGCCGGGCGGTTTTCACTAACGTTCACGCGTTTGCCGCTTAACAGTGACTCAATAGCGGAAGGCACACCCGCTTCGCTGGCCAGGGTAAACAAATGCTCAAGCGTATCGTCGTCCCAGCGCTGCTTGGAAAGGTCCAGCGTCAAACCCGCCACTTGGCGGGTAAAACTTTCCCAGCGCGATGCTTCGCTGCCAAAGAGAGTTTTCAAGTGGACGTGCTGCAGCGTCTCAGCGTGATGCTTCAACGTCTGCCACGCAGGTAGCGTATCGGGGGTAGCGTTTGTTGCTGAAGCCATATGCCGTCTCCTGTGGCGTCGATCCTTGCAGTCCGTGTCTTTGCCAGACAGGTCTGTTCTGCGTTAACTCTGTTCTGTGTTAACAAGGGCGCGTAAACTACTCAGCCTCATTTACAATCCCGGCTTGCCCATGAGTGATGCATCTTACCGTGACGCTATCTTTTCGACACCCCTTGACCGCGTAGCGCGCTTCTCTTTCGACGAAAAAGTGGTCGCTTGCTTTCCGGATATGATCCGCCGCTCGGTGCCAGGATACGGACAAATTCTTGGCATGCTGAGCCTGATTGCTCAGCGCCACCTTCGCCATGGCGCCCATGTCTATGATCTGGGCTGCTCTCTGGGCGCCTCTGGCCTGGCATTGGCGGGCGCACTACCGCCGGACGCCTTTCGCTATACAGGGGTCGACCTGTCGCCAGCCATGGTGGCCCAGGCACGCCAGACCTTTCAACAAGAGTGCCCCGAGCATGCCATGCAGGTGGAAGAAGCCGATATCCGTGCACTTGAGTATGCGCCTTCGGGCATGATCATTCTCAACTTTACGCTGCAGTTTCTTCCTGCTGCAGACCGCGATGCGCTGTTGGCACGGCTTTACGCGGCACTGGAGCCGGGTGGCGTCTTGATTCTCTCAGAGAAAACCGTGGATGCCGACGAGCGCGACAACGCCTGGCGGGTCGAGCGCTACCATGATTTCAAGCGTGCCAATGGCTATAGCGACCTGGAAATAAGCCAAAAGCGCACCGCCCTTGAAAACGTACTGGTACCGGATACCCTCGACGCTCTTCATGGCCGCTTGAAGCAGGCTGGGTTTCCGCGCTCGATGACCTGGTTCCAGTACCTTAACTTTGCCTCGCTAATTGCGTTTAAGGAGGGTTAAAGGTGGCGCCGTTATCCGACGATCATCGCGCGATTTATCAGGCGTTTTTGGATCAAGCAACCCTGGATGCTTCGCTAACACCCTGGCTTGCAAAGCTACCTGAGCAGTTAGCCCACGGGTTAGATCGTAACCGCCATGGCGACCTTTCCGCCTGGGAAAAAGCCGTTGCTAAACTGCCAGCGCTGCCCTCTGACAGGCGCGTGGACTTAAACAGCGATACGGTCACCGTCGACCTTGCCTTGAATGATAGCCAGCAGCGTCAGTGCTTTAACCTGCTAAGAAAGCTTGCCCCCTGGCGTAAAGGCCCTTTTCAACTGGGTGGCATTCATATCGATACCGAATGGCGCTCGGACTGGAAGTGGCAACGAGTGGCCCCGCACTTGGCACCGCTACAATATCGTAAGGTGCTCGATGTGGGTGGTGGCAGCGGTTATCACGCCTGGCGGATGGCTGGGGCAGGCGCGGCCTTCGTGCTGGTCATAGACCCCTCGCCACGCTTTTACTGGCAGTTTCAGGCGGTACGCCACTTCGTCGGCGATGCCGATGGCGGAAAAACGCAGTTCTTACCGGTGGGCATTGAGGATGTGCCGGAGAACCTCGGTTTTTTCGATACGGTATTTTCCATGGGTGTGCTCTACCATCGCCCTGCGCCCCTGGAACATCTTCAGCAGTTAAAATCAGCCTTGGCGCCCGGCGGCGAGCTGGTCTTGGAAACGCTGGTAGTGGAAGGTGACGAGCAGACCGTCTTCGTGCCCGGCGAACGTTATGCGGCCATGCCGAATGTCTACTTTCTGCCTTCTTCAAAAGCGCTCTGCCACTGGCTGGAACGCTGCGGCTTTACCAATGTACGCGTGGTTGATGAAGCGGTCACTACGCTGGATGAGCAGCGCTCGACCGAATGGATGACCTATCAATCGCTGGCCGATTTTCTTGACCCAGAAGACCGTAGCCGCACCATTGAAGGCTACCCTGCGCCGCGCCGCGCGGTGATAGTGGCGAATAAGCCGGGGTTATCGCGTTTATCTTGATCATTCGCTAAACCAACCAGGCCTCCAGGGATGCGGGGCCTGTCATCCTCTCAGGAGAGAACACATGACCCTACCCGATAGCATCGTACCAAAGCGAAGCGAACTGGATGCCAGTCAGGGGCCGGTAGTGGTGGAGTTTGGCACGCCCTGGTGCGGCTACTGTCTTGCGGCGCAGCCACTGATCAGGGAAGTGATTGATCAGTCCCCCGGGGTACGCCATATCCGAGTCGAGGATGGCAGGGGAAAACGACTGGGGCGGTCATACCGGGTCAAGCGCTGGCCGACGCTGATCTTTCTAAGGGATGGTCAGGAACAGGCGCGCTGCGTGCGCCCCGAGACGCGCCAAGTATTGAAAACCGCCCTTGAGCGCATTGTGTAAAGCATGAAACCTGCTGGGGTATTACCACCACCCTATGAAAAAAGGATAGAACGCATGTCGGATAACACCGCCCCGCTCTGGGAACATAAGCTGAGCGATTTTCGCGACACCGTGGCCCGCGAGCCGATGCCAGGCTGCGGCGCGGTGGCCGTGGTGAGTGCCGACCTGGGCCTGGCACTCGTGCTAAAGGGGCTGCATCTGAGCCAGCGCCATGCCGCCACGACGCCGCGTCAGGCATTGATTGATGAAGGTACCTCACTTAACCAGCGCCTAACGCCGCTGGCCCAAGACGACGTGGCCGCCTTTGATGCATTTATGGCAGCCGTGGGCCGGGATGAGGAGGACGAAGGGCGTCAAAGCGCCCTTCATGCGGCGGCCGACACTGCCGTTGAAGTGCCGCTGAAAACGGCGCAGCTGTGTGCGGCGGCGCTGGCACTGACGCAGCAGGCGGGAGAACACATCGAGCAGCAGTTTGTTAGCGACGCGCACGCTGGGGCTAGGTTGATGCATGCCTCACTGCACAGCGTGCTGCTCAACGTGGATGCCAATGCCAGGCAACTCGGCAGCGACGACGCCCGTGACAGGGCCAGACTTTCCCGCGATGGCCTCGCTGAGCGTGCCGATGCGCTGCTGGCGGCGATCACCGGCTAGCGGCATCGATAGCAGGCCTGGGGCAGGATTTCATACAACCTACGGGCTGAAGAGATAACGTTACTTACCGCCGTAAAATCACCAGCCAACGGCCTAGATTCATTACGCTGGCCAGCGAAGCGGCCACGTAAGTAAATGCGCAGGCGGTGAGCACATGCCGGGCGCCAGCCATGTCGGCAGGCGGCACGTACTCTTTCAGCAAAGGTAGCGCGCGATTGAAGCTGGCATCGAACTCCACCGGTAGCGTCACTAGATGCACCACCGCTGCGGTACCAAAGCTGATGACCGCCATGGCAATCACGATTGCCAAGCCCCCCGGCAAACGCGTCAACAAAAACAGAAACGGCGCAGCCATCATCAGCAAAGCACCCAGATTTTCGGCTTTTTGAGCCACCCCTACTAACCGGCTACGCGCCAACAGCGGCGCATACCCCTGATGGTGCTGAATGGCGTGCCCCACTTCATGCGCTGCCACCGTGACGGCGGTCAGCGAGCGGCCATCGTAATTATCCGGGGAGAGCCGTACGCAACGTGTTTCCGGGTCGTAATGATCGCCAAACTCGGTGCGCTCTACGCTGGCACCTTCAATCCCAAGACGGCGCAGCAGATGATCAGCGAGTTCTGCACCGGTGCCAGGGTAATCGTCGCGCCCTTTCGTGTGGCGCTTGAGTACCCACTTGGCCCAGACATTGGGGAGCACAAAAATGGCCAGTGCAACAATAATCAGCAGAACAACCATGGCAGCCCCTATCGACATAACCCCGTCTTCAATCACTTGACGGTTAACGAAGTCTTTTCAGCTTAGCTTTTACCATGGGAACTGAACTGGCAACAGCGTCAGACAGAATGGCGATTAAACGGGATTGTTGCGATGCTCTTCCACATCGCGCTTGACGGCCTGCAAACCATGAATGGAAATATCGCCCTGGGCGTGCGCATGTTCAGCGATCAGCACGCTATCAGCAGCGAGCACCAAATCACATTGGGTGCCGACCAACTCATCGCGCAACCGCTGGATTGCTGCTTCTCTTTGGGGGTCTTTATCGACTCGCCGAATATAAATGGCTTTGATGCGATTCGGGTAGGCTTTGACGATTTCGATATACACTTCGGGATCGTGCTGGCCGCTGTCACCAATGAGTATGCAGGGCATGTCGTGATACAGCGTTAGCATACGATCGATCAAGTCGCGCTTATGCTCTTCGGCACGCCGTGGCCAGGGCCGACGCCAGGAGATCCCCCATTCGCGCAAGAAAAGTATCGGACCGACAGGAATTCGGTTGATCTGAAAAAACGTCTCGAGCATTTCGTAAATCGCCCACGGCCCGCGTGAGACATAGAGAATGGGCCGTTCGGCACGCTCACTAACGCCTCGATAAAGCGCCTGATACAGCGACGCCACGCCGGGAAAAGCAGTGCGGCGATGGGGTTTTTTGACAAATAGGCGATAAAGCATTTTAAGCTTTTCCGCCACGCCAGTGAACATGACGGTGTCATCGATATCGCTTATCACCAGCAAATCCGCCTCTGGTGGCGGCACATAAACTTCTACATGGGTACGCACTGTCGCCTGGTCTTCGCGATGGACCAAGATATCGGCGCGGTGCCAAGAGACATCGATAGGAAGTGTATGGCTGATCGGCAAATGGACATCGAAATAGCCATCGCGATCGGTGCTCACACAAAGCTGATTATCACCAATGCGGACTTCTACCTGAGCATTGGCGAGCCCGCGGCGAAAAATGCGGCGCGCGACATCGGCCGTGTCGCGCAGCATGCCATGGCGGGGAATCGCCCGCCCCAGGGCTGCTTGGCGAAAAACCCTGCCCATTACGAATATTTCACGTTGAGAACCATAGCCGCGGTAAGGATGGACCACCATCCCCCCACGGCTACTGTCGCCTTTAATGGGTTTGGCAATGACGTGGACAAGCCTTTTGGCAAAGCTTGCCCACTGGCGCAATAGCCCCATCAAGCGTGCTGACCGGCGTGACGACCTTCTTGCAGCTCTTCGAGTAACTTGGCATTAAAGGCATCCAAGTCTTTTGGCGTACGGCTGGTGACGAGGCCACTGTCTACCACGACAGGCTCGTCCACCCACTCAACACCAGCATTGACAAGGTCCTGTGCCACGCTAGGCACTGACGTCATACGACGCCCTTCAACGACGCCCGCGTTAATTAAAATCCAGGGCGCATGGCAAATAGCCGCAACGGGCTTGCCTGCCTGGAAAAATGCTTTAACGAAACTCAGGGCATCGTCGTTAGTGCGCAGTTCGTCGGGGTTGAATAAGCCACCGGGAAGAACCAACGCGTGGTAGTCAGACTCATTGGCGTCGGCGAGGGCTTTATCGGCCTCGTAAGTATCACCCCACTCGGTTTCTGCCCAAGCGCGAATGCCCTTACCGTCGGGTGTAACGATGTGAACCTCTACACCCTCTTTCTGTAAGGCGGCACGCGGCACGCTCAACTCAGACTCTTCAAAACCAGCGGCCGCTAAAATAGCAACGCGTTTACCATTCAATGCTTGTGTCATCATGCTCTCCATTTCGTGATGATGGGTGTTTTTAGCGCCTCACTAGTGTGGCGCATACAACAACAGCGTCAAGCCTTGCTACGCAGGATTCGGGGTTAATTAATAGCCCGCTAAGCATTGTAGACAATTTTACCCGTTTCAGCGATATCGTAACCCCCCAACTGTGCTGCGCGTTCTGTAAAGCGCGCTTGATGCGCGAAGGCCATTAGCCGCTGAATCGCGGGTTCAAAATAGCTACGCCGCTGCATCACGAGGTCAAACGACTCCTCATGTAGGGGAATAAAGGCTAACTGCTGTCGATGCGCCGCGGCCTCGACCCCCAAGCCCGCATCGGCCTCACCCTGGCCAATACTGAGCGCCAGATCATCTTCACTCAAGGAAGCGTGTGGCGCCCAGGTAAGCGCTGGACGGTCTATACCGGCCTGTTGCAATAAGAAACCCAGCAGGTGCGCCGCGCCAGCATCCGGCTGGCGATGTGCTACGCGCAACTTCAGGCGTTTTAAGTCGTTTAGCGTTTTGATCTTCAGTGGGTTACCGGTAGGCAACAGCAACCCCTGACGACGCGTGGCCCAACGAACGATTAGCAGGTCGCGCATACCGCTCAAACCGAGCGCGTTGGGCTCATTATAGCGCTCGGTCGCTGGGTCTAGCAGATGAATGCCGGCTACCATGGCCTTGCCATCCAGCAGGCGGCGAACGCCATCACCGCTGCCTTGGCAGAGCATGGCCAAATCAGAACCGCTTTCTCTTACGGCCCACTCCAGCAAGGGGTCCTGACTACCCGCGACGACTAACGGCACCGACAAACGCTGCGCCTGATCGCCTTCCAAGTGACTCAGCACCCATAAATCGATCTGCTGGCGCGGAAACAGCAGTTTGCCGGTAACCCGGCTACAGGGAATTTGGCCTTGGCTGACCAAGTCGTACACCTTACGCTCTTTCAGACGTAGGTAATCGGCGACTTCAGCCGTGGTCAAATAAGCGTGTCGTTCAACCATCGCAACAAACCCCTCCCTGGCAGTGGTGGCCATTAATGGCGTTTACTGCATAAGACTGCATCAATTTCAGCCTAGAGTGCAATCGGTCATTTTTGGGTACATTATGCCGAAACGAACCTAATAACGACGCCAATACTCAATGCTGACTAGTGACAACGCCTTCAGCACTGCCCTCGCTTTGATTATGAGCATGGACAGCGCCCTAATCTCAATCGTGATGCTGTCGCTTCAGGTATCGCTAATGGCGGTGTTGATTGCCAGCTTGCTCGCACTTCCACTGGGTGCCGCTCTAGCGCTGTGGCGCTTTCCTGGTCGCAACGCAGTAATCGTCGCGCTCAATGCACTCATGGGGTTGCCGCCCGTCGTCGCCGGTCTTTGCGTCTATTTACTGCTTTCACGCGCCGGTCCACTGGGTGAGTGGGGGTTGCTGTTTATCCCCACGGCGATGGTCATCGCGCAAGTCATTCTCGTTCTACCGATCATCGCCGCCCTAACCCGCCAACAGGTCGAGGCACTCCACGGCGAGTATGCCGAGCAGTTGAACTCCTTTGGCTTAACCCGTAGCCGGATGATCCCTACCCTGCTTTGGGATGCCCGTTTTGCGCTCATGACCGTCATTTTAGCGGGCTTTGGCCGCGCCAGCGCCGAGGTGGGCGCGGTGATGATTGTCGGCGGCAACATCGATGGCGTGACCCGCGTCATGACGACCAGCATTGTGCTGGAAACCAGCAAAGGCAACTTGCCCATGGCGCTAGGGCTGGGAATTATTCTACTTGGACTGGTCACCATGATTAATGCGATTGCTCATGTCATCGGTGAGACGGCAAAAAGGCGGCTGGGATGACGATATATCAAGCGCCCCCCGTTGCCACGCTGCAACTGGAAAACGTCAGTTTTGTTCACCGCGGCAACACGCTACTCAAGCCGACCACACTGCAACTGGCGGGCTGCCACCGAACACTCATCATGGGCCCGAACGGCGCTGGTAAAAGCCTGTTGATGCGTCTTTCCCACGGCCTACTCACGCCCACTAGTGGCTCGGTGCACTGGCAAAGTGAACCACCGGCTCAAGCGATGGTGTTTCAACGCCCGGTGCTACTGCGCCGCTCGGCGCTGGATAATCTCACCTATGTGCTAGCGATCAACAAAATCCCACGCCCCGAGCTAAAAGGATTATCCCGCAAAGCGCAGGCGATGAGCGCGCTTGAAAAGTTTGGCTTGGCGTCGCTGGCCAAGCGGCCGGCACGGGTGCTTTCCGGTGGCGAACAACAGCGTTTGGCGCTGGCGAGAGCCTGGCTACTCAACCCGCGCGTGCTGTTTTTAGACGAACCCACCTCTGCCCTCGACCCGGCGGCTATCAAAGCAGTAGAAGACGCGGTGCTTGAGTTCCATCACAGCGGTACTCGTATCGTGATGACCACCCATGATTTACATCAAGCGCGTCGTTTAGCCAACGACGTGCTGTTTTTGCATAACGGCGAATTACTCGAACATACCCCAGCCGATGATTTTTTTACGACCCCCGCTTCACCCGAGGCAGGGGCATTTATTCGGGGTGAGCTGGTTTGGTAACCCTGAAAAGCATGAACTCTGTGACTAATCAAAAATGAGCAAGGAGCAATAAAATGAAGAAATCCACCGCATTGATAACGGCAGGCGCCCTGGGTATCACCTTTAGCGGCACGCTGATGGCGGCCGATGATTACATCACCCTGGCTTCCACCACCTCCACTGAAAATTCAGGTTTGTTCGACGCGATCATCCCCACCTTCACCGAAGAGACGGGTATCGAGGTTCGTGTGGTGGCTGTCGGTACGGGTCAAGCGTTTGAAATCGGTCGCCGTGGCGATGCCGATAGCCTTTTAGTGCATGACACGGCGGGTGAAGAGAAGTTTGTGGCGGAAGGCTATGCCACTGAACGCCTCAACGTGATGTACAACGACTTCGTTATCGTTGGGCCGAGCGATGACCCGGCGGGCATCAGTGACAGTGAAAACGTCATTGAGGCCATGCAGCGCATAGCGGAAAGCGAGTCCCCGTTTGCTTCGCGCGGCGATGATAGCGGCACCAACCGCGCTGAGCTGCGTTTGTGGGAAGATGCAGGCGTCACGGCAGAGGGCGAGTGGTATCGTGAGCTGGGCAGCGGCATGGGGCCGACACTGAACACCGCAGCGGGTATGGATGCCTATACGTTTACCGACCGCGCCACCTGGGTCGCGTTTGAAAATCCTCAGGATTTGACGCTGCTGTTTGAAGGCGACGAAGCGCTGTTTAACCAGTACGGCAGCCTACTGCTTTCTGAAGAGCGCCACCCAGACCTGAAACACGATCTTGCGGCTCAGTGGCACGAATGGCTGGTCTCTGAAGAGGGACAGCAAGCGATTGCGGAGTTTGAGGTAGACGGCCAGCAGCTGTTTTTCCCTAACGCTGAGTAAACCTAACCACTACTGTCATTGCGAGGAGCTCGCGACGAAGCAATCTCATACCGGCGGTGATGCTACCTGAGATTGCCGCGTCGCTTCGCTCCTCGCAATGACGTAGGTTACGTTCGTCGCATATATACGTTGCAAGGAACGACCAAGTCTTTCGCCTATCAGCGGTTAAATAAACCGCTGATATCTTTGGCTTCCCAATGTGGAAAGTGCTTACGCACCAGTGCATTCAGGTCACGCTCAAAGGCCGCCCAATCGGTCGATGGCGTGACAGAGGCTGATTCACTCGCCGTCCCGCGTATCATCCCTGCCCCAACGGTAACGTTGGTCAGCCGATCGATGATGATGAAACTGCCGGTGCCTGGGCTCGTGCGGTAATCGTCCACTGGAATGGCCGCGGTCAATTCCACATCACAACGGGCAATGGCATTGAGCCCCAGCGAATGCGTCGTATGCTTTTCCAGCGTATTGACATCGATTTGGTAATCAATGGCGCTTATCTGGCCGGAAAGGTCGCGCGTTGCCAGCTTAAAATCATAAAGCTTGCCAGGGGTTAATACCTCTTCATGCATCCACACGATATCGGCTTTAAAGGTATTCGAAAGCGGTAGTTCGCTATCCGCGGCCACCAACCAATCACCGCGAGAAATATCAATCTCGTCGTCTAAGGTGACGGTGATTGCTTGGCCGGGATAGGCGGCGTCAAGATCGCCATCAAACGTAACCACCCTCGCCACGGTTGAAGTTTTACCCGACGGCAACACTTTGACGGCCTGCCCGGGGCGAATAACACCGGCCGCCAGCGTGCCGCAATAACCGCGAAAATCGAGGTTCGGCCGGTTGACGTACTGCACCGGTAAACGCAGATCGCTGAGGTTCTGATCGCGGCTGATTTCGACACTCTCGAGCAATTCGATCAGTGTTAGCCCTTCATAACCCTCAGTGAAGTACCAGGGCGTCTGCTCACTACGGTTGACCACGTTGTCGCCGTTGAGTGCCGACATGGGTACAAAGCGTATATCCGGCGCTTGCAGGTTGGTGGCAAAGGCGCGGTACTCCTCTACTATCTCGTTATAGCGCTGCTCAGAGAAGCCCACTAAATCCATCTTATTGACCGCAATGACCAAGTGCTGAATACCCAGCAGGTCGGCGATAAAGCTGTGGCGCCGGGTTTGGGTTTGCACCCCATAGCGGGCATCGATCAGAATAATCGCCAAGCTGGCGGTGGAAGCACCGGTGGCCATGTTGCGCGTGTACTGCTCGTGCCCGGGCGTATCGGCAATAATGAACTTGCGCTTATCGGTGGAGAAAAAGCGGTACGCCACATCGATGGTGATGCCCTGCTCGCGCTCTGACTGCAGGCCATCCACCAACAGTGCCAAATCCACCGTATCCCCGGTCGTGCCACTGGTTTTAGACGCCTGAGTGATGGCCGCCAACTGATCTTCAAAGATCATTTTTGAGTCATGGAGCATGCGACCGATTAGCGTCGATTTACCGTCGTCAACGCTGCCACAGGTAATAAAGCGCAGCAGGTCTTTGTTTTCGTGCTCGTGCAGATACTGCTCGATATTATCGGCGATTAAGTTGGATTGATGAGACATTTTAGAAGTACCCCTCGCGCTTTTTCTTCTCCATCGATCCCACTTGATCGCGGTCAATGGCACGACCGCTTCGCTCACTGGTTCGGGTCAGCAGCATTTCCTGGATGATTTCAGGCAACGTCGCGGCTTCGGACTCCACCGCGCCGGTCAGCGGGTAGCAGCCCAGTGTTCTAAAACGTACTGACTTCTGTTCCGGTACTTCACCGGGCGCTAACGGCAGGCGATCATCGTCCACCATGATTTGCATGCCATCGCGTTCGACGACCGGGCGCTTGGCCGAGTAGTAGAGCGGCACAATGGGAATCGATTCCAAATAGATATACTGCCAGATATCCAGCTCGGTCCAGTTGGAGAGCGGGAACACGCGAATGGACTCGCCTTTGTTGACCTTGGCGTTATACACGTTCCATAGCTCGGGGCGCTGGCTCTTGGGATCCCAGCGGTGATACTTATCGCGGAACGAGTAGACGCGCTCTTTGGCACGCGACGCTTCTTCATCGCGGCGCGCACCACCGAAAGCCGCATCAAAACCGTATTTATCCAGCGCCTGCTTGAGCGCTTGAGTTTTCATGATGTCGGTGTATTTGGCACTGCCGTGATCGAACGGGTTGATATTGGCTGCCCGGCCCTCTTCGTTGGTGTGTACGATCAGCTCCATCCCCGCTTCTTCCGCCATACGGTTGCGGAACTCGATCATTTCGCGAAATTTCCATGTGGTATCCACATGCATCAGCGGGAAAGGCGGCGTACCGGGGTAAAAGGCTTTACGTGCCAAGTGCAGCATGACCGACGAGTCTTTGCCGATGGAATACATCATCACCGGATTGGAGAACTCGGCGGCCACTTCACGAATAATGTGAATTGACTCGGCTTCTAACTGCTTAAGATGGGTCAGACGGGCAGCGTCAGGCGCAGTGAAGGCGTCTTGCGGCGCCGCTGAAGAACGTGTTGTTGTAGCAGTCGTCTCTGAAGACCGTTCTTGTAACGACCGCTCCTTAAAAGACGATGTAGACAATTGGGTCATGGCCCCTTACCTCACAAGTACAAGCTCGTTACACACGCTGAAAGCCGTGTACGTTCAAACAGGTACGTTCAAAAATTTACGTTCGAATGTGAGTAGGGTAACGCCGAGCCGATAATAACCCAAAAGAATTAATAACTATCTTTTTATTCCTTAATCACCTAACGAGCAGATTTTGGGCGTGGCTCGCGTCAATCGATGCGCTCAATCCAGCTTTGCCATTCGCTTCCGGCCAGCTCGCTCCAGTGTAAATCGACGATGCGATAACCAGGCCGCGAGGCTTCATCAATCGCGAAATGTTCGGCGCCGGGTAAAAACTGATCCGCCATGGCGGGACAACCGTAAACGTCGATGGTGGCATCGCCGCTGCGGTGGTGTTCGGCATAGGCCTGGTGTGCATGGCCAAACAAAATGATATGAACATGCGCGTGTTTACCCAGCACGTGCCAAAAGGCGTCGCGATCCTGAAGGCCGATGGCATCCATCCACACTGCCCCGACGTCTACCGGGGGATGATGCATAGCAATGAGCGTGGGCCGGTTATCCGCCTGTAAGCGTTCCGCCAGCGTCGCTAGCTGCTTGCTCCCTAGTTCGCCATGGGGCTCGCCCGCTACTTGAGTATTCAGCAACAGCAGGCGCCAGCTACCTACCTCCACTTCCTCTACCAGTGGGCGCTCAGCGGCCATCAACGCTTGTTGGTCGTGATTACCGGCAAGCCAATACCAAGGGCAAGACAGCGCCGCTAACCCTTTGACTGCCAAGGCATACGAAGCAGCCGACTCGTCTTGGCTGATATCGCCAGTGAAGAGCACGAGATCGGGTTGCTCAGCCGCCACGGCGTTGATGACCTGTTCAAACTGCCGCCAAGGGATACCCGCTCGGGAGCGCGCTTCGGTATCCGCATAGAGATGGGCATCGGTAATCTGTACCACCCGCATCAGGGCATCTCCGGCACATCATAGGTATGGCCATGGGCAAGCCCGTGAGCCAACCATTCGCCCAGAAAACGGTTGAGCTGCAGTTTCTCATCCGGCTGATGCATTCGCGCATTGGGGTACCGGTAGCGACCGCTGAAATGACGCTCGCGCTGGAAGTCGGTCACTTCCGCCATGCGTACGTCATGGTAGAGGTGTACGCGCATGCGCGGCCCTTCGATGACGGTATCAAGCGGGCCAGTTTGTGACACATCCACCATGGTGGTGTAAGGCGCCTGCTCCTGGATATAGAGGTGCAAATCACCGAAATGCTGTTGATCACCGTGCAGGGCGATATCACGGCGCTGGCCGGCCTCCATGTCGCCCACCAGGCGCACCAAACGTAAATAGTTGGCGCTGCACTCCCCTTGGAGCGTTTTTAAATCGGTGACATAGGCCGTTCTCGCCATGTTCACTCCTCGTTTATTTCGCTTTGTGTCGACGCCCGCTGTGAAGCGGCGCGTAGTGAGGCTCGTTGGTTATTAAGCCAATGTAGACCAATCAGGCACATGGCGTTGTCGAGTCGTCCTTGCGTCAAGAGTTCCCACGCATTGGCAAACGGCATGACGTGTACCCGTATATCCTCATGCTCTTCATCTAAGCCATGAATACCGCCAAGCCCCTGGCAATCTACCAAACCACAAAAGAGTGTCACTTGCTCGTTGCAGGCACCGGGACTGGGGTAATAAGTATGAAGTTTGGTCAGTTCGGTCACTTTACAACCGGCTTCTTCCCATGCTTCGCGACGGGCCACGTCTTCCAGCGTCTCGCCCTTTTCCACCAGGCCTGCCACAAGCTCAAGCTTCCAGGGAGAAACCGCGTCATCAATGGCGCCTGCGCGAAACTGTTCGATCAGAACCACTAAATCCCGTTCGGGGTCGTAAAGCAGCACGCCAACCGCATCGAAGCGAGTGTGTACTTCACGGCGCATGGGCTCGCTCCAACCACCTTCAAACAGGCGGTGACGAAGCTCTAACGCTTCGAGGCGAAAAAAACCTTGATGCAGAGTTTCACGCTTGAGCAAATCGACATCACTGCGCTTCAATAAGGGAACGCTCAGCGACGTAGGCCGAAAAGGGGCCTCCCGCGATGGAGAGTGTTGAGCTGCCTCGTGCTCGGAGTTGGTCGCCATTGGGGCACTCCCGGTGGTGATATCGCCCTATTATCAGTGCTTGCCACCGGGAATGCCAATCCAGTGAGTGGATTACAGCTGATTGAGCAGCGTCTCGGCATCGCGGCGTAGCGCTTCATCCGAGACTTGCCGGCTCTCGCGCGCGTTGCCATTCACCGCTCGCTGGGCGTGTTCGCGAGCTGCCTGCTCATTGCCCTCCTCTTTCAAGAAAGCGGCGTAGTAGTAGTTAACATCGATACCGTCCGGACGGATTTCCAAAGCTCGCTGAAACATGCGTTCAGCCGTCTCGCTGTTGCCGAAACCGAGTGGCCGACCGGGCGCCCGGTCATAAAGCGCACCAAGCGTTACGTAGGCAGAACCGTTCAATCCTTGCGGGTCGATCTCAATCGCTTTTTCTAACGCGTCGCGCGCATCGCCAGCGGTTCCCAAGGCGCCCAAACCGCCTCGTTCACGTGCGTAAGAGGCCAGAATAATGCCCTGCCATACCAGCACATCCGCTTCGTCTTGGTGCTCTTCAACCAATTGCTCTACTTCGCCTGCCAGCGCTTTCAATGTACTTTCACGCTCATTCGCGGGCATGTCCGTCACGGTGTGCTCCCAGCGGTTTTTCAGCGAAAACAGCTCACCTTCGAAGGCGGTCGCGGTTAACGGTGAAAGCGCGACCGCCGTGCCCACCGCAGCGGCGATCAACGAACGTGATAGAGAACGTGATAGAGAGAGGGGTAAAAATGAGAGAGTACGCATAACGGCTCCTGAATTATTGTTGTCCAGCGAGACCTACGTTTGGCGGGTCTCTTCACCAATATAGCAAAAAATGTAACAAACGTTTGAATGATTCGCTCGGTGTATCTTGCTTGGTATGCATCCCGCAATTGACGTAAGGTAGATAGCTCGAAATAGGATAGGGAATTGGTAATGAAAGGCCGCAACATGACCCGCTGGCGCGATCCAGCCAAAGATCCGCGCCAGGCCCCCAAGAGCAATCTGATTACCGCGGAAGGGGCGGCTCGCTTGCGCGCTATTCTGGATCACCTGTTAAGGGTCAAGCGCCCGGCCATCACCGCCAAGGTCGGTGAAGCCGCCGCGCAGGGTGACCGCAGTGAAAACGCTGATTACACGTATAACAAAAAAGAGCTAAACCGTGTGATCGCACGCATCGGTTATCTCACCAAGCGGTTGGATGAGCTACAAATCGTCGATCGCCTTCCCGCCGACACCAGCAAGGTTTTTTTTGGCGCTTTTGTTAACTTAGAAGATGAAACTGGGGAAGAGGTCCAACTTAGGATCGTCGGCCATGACGAGATCGATACCAAAAAACGCTGGATCAGTATCGATGCTCCCATGGCCAAGGCCCTGCTGGGTAAGCAGATTAGCGATGAAGCGAAAGTACTCACCCCCAATGGCGAGATGTTCTACACCATTACCGCTCTCGACTACCGGGGCTAATCGTTTAGCGCCCTGCCCGGTGAAAATACGCCAGCACGCCTTCAGCTGACCATCCGAACGTGACAAGCGTTTAAGGAACTATTCCAAAGCGTTTCATGAATCGATCGAGATCATAGCCTTGATAACCTGATGGGCAGGGTCACACCATTGAGGCATGCGGGCAGGCACATCGGCGAGTGGGGCGCGATGAGTAATCATCGCTTCCGCGTTGATCGCTCCGCTCTCCATCAGTGACACCACGCACTCAAAATCCTCACGCGTCGCATTACGGCTGCCGATCAGGGTCAACTCCTTCTTGTGGAACTCAGGATCGCTAAACGTAATATCAGCTTTCACCACACTCACTAACACATAGCGCCCGCCATGGCCTGCAAGATCGAACCCCTTCTGCATGGCGTGAGGATTTCCGGTGGCGTCGAACACCGCGTCTGCCAGTGCCCCATGATTGCGCTCGCTGATAAGTGCCATCACATCGTCTTCGTTGGGGTTAGCCACCGCATCGGCCCCTAATACATCTCGGCAAAAAGATAACCGCGATGAGTTAGTGTCTACCATCAATGTGCGGGCACCGCGGCTTTTAGCTACCTGCAGCACGCCCATACCAATTGGGCCTGCGCCAACGATCACCGCCAACTCATCGGCCTCTAGCGCGCTGCGTCTGACCGCGTGAGCACCAATCGCCATGCACTCCACCAGCGCCAGCTGATCGATACTCAGCGTGTCCGATACCACGAGATGGGTGGTGGGCACAGCAAGATAGTCCGCCATTCCACCGTCCCGGTGTACGCCAATCACCTGCATGTTCTGACAGCAGTTGGTTTTGAGCTGCTGGCAGGCGCGGCATTCACCGCAATGCAGGTAGGGAATGACGTACACCTGCTGGCCAAGCAGAGGAGTATCGTGCTCATCAGCCACTTCGACGATCTCACCGGCAAGCTCATGCCCTAATACCCTGGGGTACTGAAAATAGGGCTGATTGCCACCGTAAGCATGAATGTCCGTTCCGCAGATGCCGATGCGTTGGATTTTCACGACAGCGTGCCCCGCAGTGCACGCGGGGCGGTCAGCTTGTCGTAGCTCAAGATGGTGCGGTTCTGAACACACAAGCACTTGCATTGACCTAACCTCCTGCCCGCGCTTACGCCTGAACAACGCGCTGCTGTTGCTCACCGAGCCCCTCAATACCCAAGCGCATTTGCTGTCCTTCGCGAAGGTAAACAGGTGGTTGCTGACCCATGCCAACGCCAGGGGGCGTACCGGTCGAGATGACATCGCCAGGCTGCAGGCTCATGAACTGGCTCAAGTAGCTGATCAAAAAAGGCACTTGATACACCATGGTGCGCGTACTGCCATCCTGGTAACGCTTGCCGTCCACCTCCAGCCACATACTCAATTGATGGGGGTCAGCCACTTCATCCCGCGTTACCAACCAAGGGCCTAAGGGGCCAAATGTGTCGCACCCTTTGCCCTTGTCCCAGGTACCGCTACGCGCTAACTGGAACTCGCGTTCAGAGACGTCATTAACCACGCAGAACCCTGCGACATGCGACATCGCATCGGCTTCATCAATGTAACGGCCGGCCTTACCCACAACGACGCCAAGCTCTACTTCCCAATCGGTCTTCTTTGAGCCGCGTGGGATCTCCACATCGTCATTGGGGCCACAGATGGCGCTGGTCCATTTGTTGAAAATAACCGGTTCTGGCGGCACTTCTGCGCCGGTTTCCGCGGCGTGGTCGGAGTAGTTGAGGCCAATACAAATAAACTTGCCGACCCGACCCACACAAGGCCCCAAACGCACATCCGGCGCTACCTCAGGCAGGGCAGAAATATCCGTATCACGCAGTGTCTGCAGTGCCTCATCGCTCAACAGATCACCGGCGATATCGTCAATGACGCCCGAAAGATCACGCACCCTGCCCTGGCTATCAAGAATGCCCGGCTTTTCCTGACCAGATGCTCCAAAACGTAAAAGCTTCATAGCGTTATCCTTTTTAAAAAATCAGTTTGCCCAGCCGCCATCGATGAGCTGCGCGGTACCAGTAATAAATTGGGCGTCGTCACTGGCCAGAAAAGTGGCTAACGCTGCCACCTCTTCCACCCGCCCCAGCCGGCCCATTGGCTGGCGAGCCACGAAAGAAGCCAATACCTCAGCATCGCTACGCCCCTCTTTGCGCGCCTGCTCTGCAATACGCTGCTTTAACGAGGGCGAGTCGACTGTGCCTGGGCAGATGGCGTTGCAGCGAATACCTTGGGTCATAAAGTCTGCAGCAACCGATTTGGTGAGACCAATCACCGCCGCCTTGGAAGTACCATAAGCACAGCGGTTAGCCACGCCTTTAACGCTTGAAGCCAGGGAAGCCATATTGATAATACTGCCGTCCCCATTCACCAGCATGCCCGGTAAAAAAGCCTGCAAGGTATGAAACATCGAGGTAACATTAAGATCCAGTGAGCGCTGCCAAGTGGCTTCATCGCACTCGAGCACAGATCCCCCTGCCACCATGCCCGCACAGTTGAAGAGGATATCCAGATTAGGCAGTGAGTTAGCCAGTTCATGAATCGCTTTGCTGTCCGTTACATCCAGACAGTAGGCTTCAACGCCCTCCACACCTTCTAGCGTGGCAATATCGATATCTACTGCAAATACGCGTGCGCCTTCAGCTACAAAGCGTTCGGCGGTAGCGCGTCCAATGCCATTCGCAGCGGCGGTGACCAGTGCATTTTTGTTGTTGAGTCGCATCATGTGGCACATCCGTGGTAGCGGCATGACCCAGAATGGTAGGCACATGCCTAGAGTCGTAACATCTGACTGTATGATAGCTTGACCAATAAATCGAGTATGGACGAGCAACTTTGGCCCTGGCAAGCTTACCTAGGGCCAAATAGCGGCTTAAGAAGTCTCATTTATAGTAGAAGTTGATTGACGGCTGGGGCTAGCGGCTGAGTTGCTTTGCTGTGTATACCTTGAAGCGGCGATTATCCGCCAAGATATGAAAATCTTGAAAAGCGCGCTGTAAGTGATCGGGGTAAGGCAGAAACCCGTTCGCCACAATCACCAGGCGCCCGCCGGCGCTTAAATGTTCAGGCGCTTGGCTAATCAAGCGCTGGCTTGGGCCATAGCTGATATCGCGCTCTTTGTGGAAGGGGGGATTGCTAATAATCCAGTCAAACTGCTCATCCTCAAGCGCGCTAAAGACATCGCTAACGAGTACTCGCCCCTCGAGCCCATTCGCGGCTAACGTGCGTTGACAGGCTTCTATGGCAAAGGCACTAATATCCACGGCGGTCACAAGGTGGCCACGCTGGGCCAACCAAGCGCTGACAATACCGTCGCCACAGCCCATATCCAGTACTTTGAGCGGTTTTTTCGGCAAGCTATCCTCAATGCTTGCCAACATTAACAGCGTACCTTCATCGACTTTGCCATGGCCAAAGACACCGGGATGGCTGACCAAGGTTAAACCCAGCGCTTCAATGTTTTGCCAAGCGTTATCACTCGCTGAATCTAACGCAATGGTATGGGTGTCAAAGAGTGAACAGCGACGCGCGTTGTCGCGCTTGTCCCACGTCATTCCCAGCTCATCCAACATCTTGGGAACGCGCTTGATCCCCCCCTGATGCTCACCAACAATCTCTAACCGGGTGCCGCTAGGTAGTTGTTCACATAGCCACTTCAACCACCAGAGACCTAACTGATGAGCTTTTGGCCAAAACAGCACTACTTCTTTTCCAAATGACTCGCCTGCGGCCAGGTCAAAAGGTGTGTAGGCTTGCTTGCCCTTTGTCTTCCATTCATTTAACACCGCCAAATCACCGCTCACTACTCCCGCTGACTGATCAATGAGCCAGCTATCCACAGGCGGGCCTACGACCCACAGCGCTGCGTACTTATCGTTTTGGCGCGCTAGTAATTGACACGCAGGGGCTTGGGCACTCATTCAGGGCTCTCCGGTTTCGTTAAGGTGTAAAGTAGGTAACGCCCCAATCGCCAGTGCGGGTCTTGGCGACAGTACTGTTTCTCTAGCGCCAATAGCGTTTCTTTTTCTAAAGGCGTTGCGGGGGGATGGCGTAAGTAATCTTGGAACACTCGGATGCCAGCCACGGCCTCTATTTTCAGTCCGTTGACTGCGCTCCACTGAGCAATATCGGCATGGGTAACCGGTGAAATGGGCGTTAAGCGCTGCCGTTTTCCTTTCCCCTCCAAACGATCACTCAACGCCTTTTCAAGATTGCCTTTGATGGCATTAGAGAAGCGCAGTGCATCGCGATTAAACACCATCAGGCTTAGCTGGCCGCCTGGCGCCAGTAAATCGCTCAAGGTAGCCAGGGCAGCCTGTGGGTTTCCCAGCCACTCCAACACGGCATGACACGCTATCAACGACCACGGCCCTGGGGCTTGCTGGGGAAGCGCCTGCAAAGGCGCCTGTAGATAAGTAATAGAGGCGTGAGGAAGCGGTGCTTCATCGCGATGCCATTGCTGGGCGTAACTGAGCATGTCCTCGGAAGGCTCCGCCATGGTCACCCTGTGCCCATGCTTGGCAAACCACGCCGTTTGTTGGCCCAAGCCACCCCCCACATCGAGCACGTGCTGGTCGCTTAAGCTCAACAACTGGGGCAACAAGTAGTCGAGCATGACCAACCGAAGCTCCCCCCGGGGAGCCTGATAAAGGGAACGTGAGAACTTATCGGTCAAACCATCGAAATATCGATCGCCAGCCGGGGTCAGCGCGTAGTTTGCCGTTTCATGGTTAAAGGACATGCCGCGTTTATCGCTTTGCAAGAAAACGCGCAGTTTACCTGATTCGATCTGCGCAGCCGAATAGCATTAATACGCCTTCTGCATATAACCAAAAGCTATTAAAGAATAACTATATATGATAAAAACAAATATAGAATTGATTTGCAAAAAGGCGGCAAATCATAGGTAATTGGCCAAGATATAAGCACTTTTCGCGCTGGAGAGGGGGGGGGGGTAAACAACTACTTGTAAGTCATCACCTACACAAAAATTACTATTCGCATAACTAATAGGGTGAATATGACATGACTATTAATAAAACCGCAAACCAAAATGCGACTAGCCAAATAATAAAATCACTGCTCCATAAAGATCATACAATTTCTATCTTTTCAAAAGAAGCCGCTTACGCCATTGAGGCGACGGCTATAGCCACCGATTTAGAGAATGGAAAATTAACGTTAGCCATACACTACACAGGCGCCTCTTTATCTCCCTATTTAAACCAAAATACTATTTGCTTTGATATTGAAACCTTTCGCCAGACAACGGGCGAAGAGGAACAAATTTATAATATCGAGCACGTGCCTGCAAATGTCACTAAAATAGATACGTTTACGTATCATTTAGAGTGCCAGCTTCCCAACTCTCTTTTTGCCTCGGATAACCGCGGCGCTTTACGTGTCCCTTTTATTCTTGGCATGCAGGCGCGTGTTTATCTTACTGTCTTTCAGCATGAGCTGAGTGTGGAAGGCAAGATACGCAATCTTTCCGTCGGAGGCTGCTTAGTTTACATCAGCCTTGAAGATAGCATGGCCCTAAGCATTAATCAGACACTGCCCAATGTGGCACTCGAGTTCCCCAACGGGGACACGTTTAGTGCTGAGGGATGCATACGTCACATGCGGCCTTTTGGAAGCCATGGCTACGCAGCGGTTGGTATTGAATTCATTAACATGCCAGCTACTGTGACAGAAACGCTCTTTCATTATGTGTCCGAAACGGAGTTCGAAGCTGCCTTTCGCTCAGGGCTACAAGAGAACGCTTCACGGGCCAAGTCACGCCTTTTCATCGCCGATGCGAAAGAGAAAAAAATGCAGCAAAAAGCTGAACGGGAGCACACAAAAAATGCCCAGCAATCCCCTCTCCTCCGGGGCGTATTGGAGATAGCCCATCAGCTCCAAGTGATCCTCATGTTCATTAAAAATAAAAATGTGTTTCCCGAGGAAAGTTTATACGAATGTGTCGATAGCCTGCTCTACATGATCAATCAAAATCGCAAAGCGCTGCAGTATGCACTTGCTTTTTTACATAACGAACCCGAATGGGTGCGACATTCAATCCAGGTGGGTAGCCAACTGGCGATGATATTGATAACGCGCGACCCCCACGCGCCACAAACCCGCGAAGCACTGGCGGGCGCATTGCTGCATACCATGGGCAAACCGTTATTGATTAGCGAGCAGCTTCCGTCACTAAAAGTGCATATGTCGCCACAGCAAACAGAAATACTCAAAGGCCATGTCAACGCGCTAACCGCCAAGCTCTCCACCTTAGAATGGCATCCCAGCCCCACCTGTCAGGACATTATCAAAAATGCGAACGAGCGTCTTGATGGCAGCGGTTATCCAAACGGTAAAACCAAAGAGCACCTGTCAGAGCGCGTGCGATTAATAAGCGTTCTGAAAGTAATCAACAAATTGACCTACGAACGAAACAGCCAACAACCGCGGCAACCGCTGGATGCCTATCGCTGGGTAAACGAACAATCGTCTCAATACGAAAAATCCATGTTAGTAGAATATATTCAGCACTTTGGCCTTTATCCCATTGGCAGTTTGGCACGCTTCTCTAACGGTTTTTTAGCCTGGATCATGGATGTAGACGCCAAGGGCATGCCTTGCAAAGTCAACGTGATTAAAAATTTGTCCTTTAAGGATACCTCCATTGATACCGTGCTTGAGAGCGGTGACTTCACCCAAATTGGACGGTTAGAGGGCACGGTTAATCCCTCCGATTATGATATTCATTTGGCTAAGCAAGCTTAAAGGCGCAGGGCGTATTGATATTGCGTCGTCCTATGCTCAGAATGGAAACGTTCCCATTTTCCAGTATAGCGATCTGAATGACCCTACCAAGCGCTTCGCGACGTTCCACTATTCTTGAAGTCGCCCGATTAGCGGGCGCTTCCAAAACCAGCGTTTCGCGCTATTTTGGCGATGAACGTGAGCGGCTGTCGCCTGCCCTTCAGGCTCGGATCGCCCACGCAGCCAGCACGCTAGGCTATCAGCCCAATCAAATGGCGCGGGGGTTAAAAGGGGGGCGCTCCACCCTCATCGGTATGTTGGTCGCTGATATCCGTAACCCTTTTTCCGTGGCAATAACCCACGGCGTCGAGCAAGCATGTCGTCAGTATGGTTATTCACTACTGGTCTGTAATACCGACAACGACCCTGAACAGGAGCGCCAGCATTTAGCGCTACTCGGCGCGTATCAAGTGGCCGGCCTAGTGGTTAACGCCGCGGGAAGCCCTGAACGCCAGCTCCATTCATTTATCAGCCAAGGCACACCGGTGGTGCTGCTTGACCGTGAAGTCGGTCATATCGACGCTGACGTCGTTGGCCTCGACAATCATCTGGCTATCGACAGCGCGCTCGATCATCTAGCGGCTCAGGGGTATCAGGCGGTGCTTTACGTCAGCGAAGCGCCCGGCCAGTCGAGCACTCGTCAGATACGTCTCAGCCGCTTTACCCAGAGCGCCCAACAACGTGCGCTTAGCCATGCAACGCTACTGCTGAGCACACTTGATGAGACCGATACCCTTGAGACACTAAGCCAATTTTTAGCCGCACACCCTCAGCACGCCTGTGCTGTGCTATGCGGCAACGGCACTGCGACCTTGGCCGTCACGCGCTTTTTTCAGACGTTGGGATGGCCACTCGGCGAGGTCGGTTTAATGGGCATCGATGAACTCGACTGGTGCGAATTAGTCACGCCTGGCATTACCACGTTAGCTCAGCCCACCGATGCCATTGGTAAAGCGGCAATAAGCTGTTTGAGACATAAGATTGCCCCGCTAAACTCGGCTCAGCCAACCACACTGAGTTTTGCCCCCAGTCTCATCGAGCGCGGTTCCACCCGGCGTTAGCGTTTTATGAACGCCCTAGCTTCATAAAATTGGCAGAAATGGTATCGTTCCCATTCACTAATGATCAACAACACCAAGAGATCACTGACCATGCCCCACCCCTCGACTCACCCACCCGAAATCCTCACTTTTGGCGAAGCCATGACGATGTTCGTGGCAGATTCTCCCGGCAAGCTTTGCGACATTGAGCATTTTCAGCGCCGTATTGCCGGGGCAGATACCAATGTCGCCATTGGCCTAGCGCGGTTAGGGTTTCATGTTGGCTGGTTAAGCCGCGTAGGCAGTGACAGCTTTGGCGACTTTATTCGCCATACCTTGGAAAACGAAGGGCTTGACTGCCGCCATCTTCAAACGGATACCCAACACCCCACCGGGCTACTTTTCAAAGAGCGCGCTTTGGGCGGGGCCGACCCCAAAGTAGAGTATTTCCGGCGCGGCAGCGCGGCCAGCCACCTCAACGCACAAGACGCTGACGAGGTAGACTTTGCCGCGTTGCGCCATGTTCACGCGACGGGCATTCCACCGGCGCTTTCGGCCACCGCCCGAGCACTTGCTTACCATGCCCTTGAGCGTGCGCGAGCCAGTGGCGCCAGCATCTCGTTTGACCCTAATTTACGTCCCAGCCTTTGGGCCAGTGAAGCTGATATGCGTAAAACGCTCAACGCGCTCGCCGCTCTATCGGATTGGGTGCTGCCCGGTCTCTCAGAGGGGCAATTGCTGACTGGGCAAAAGACGCCTTACGACATAGCAGGCTATTATTTGGATCAAGGCGTCTCGGCGGTCATCATCAAACTAGGGCCGGAAGGTAGCTATTATCGCGGTCACCTGGACGGGCAAGATGCGCACTTTACGGTTGAAGGTTGTCATGTCGCGGAAGTGGTGGATACCGTCGGAGCCGGTGATGGTTTTGCCGTTGGTGTGATCAGCGCGCTTCTCGATGGCTGTACCCCACGTCAGGCGGCTCAGCGTGGCAACCTGGTCGGCGCGCAGGCCATCCAAGTGGTGGGAGATATGGAAGGGCTACCAAACCGCGAGCAGTTACAGGCGCTTGAAGCCGGTCAGCCGTGATGAGTGCTTAGTAAGCTCTGTGATGCTTTTAATCAGCGTTTTACAACCTGGAGATAACAATGAAAAAACGTCTAGTGGTTCAAGGAAGACTCAGCGACGCGCAGCTAGCGACGCTTAACGACTTGTTTGATGTGAGCGTGTTACCCAAAACGACAGCGCTAAATGACCCAGACAACCACGCACTGCTGGCGGAAGTGCACGGCATTATCGGTTCCGGCCTGGCAATCACTCCCCAGCTATTGGACGCAGCGCCCAACTTGGAGGTCATCGCGACCATCTCGGTGGGCTACGATAACCTTCCCGTCGAAGAACTGACCAAACGCGGCATCATGCTGTGCAACACGCCTGATGTACTCACCGAAACCACTGCCGATACGGGCTTTACCCTCATCATGGCGACGGCACGCCGGGTGGTTGAGCTAGCGGAGTGGGTGAAAGCCGGTAAGTGGCAGGCAAGCATTGGCCCCGCCCTGTTTGGTAGCGATGTACACGGCAAAACCCTAGGCATGATTGGCTTCGGCCGTATCGGCCAGGCCGTTGCCAGGCGGGGTGCTCTGGGGTTCGGTATGAAAGTGCGCTACTCCTACGCCTCTCCCAAGCCCGCATTGGAACAAGAGCTCGGCGCTGTGCGCTGTGAACTTGATGAACTACTGGCCACGTCCGATTTTGTCTGCGTCACCGTACCGCTGACCGCCGACACCGAACGGCTGATCGGCGCCCAACAGTTTGCGCTCATGCAACCTTCTGCCATCTTCATCAACATTGCCCGCGGCAAGGTGGTCGATGAGAGCGCGTTGATTAACGCCCTCGAAAACGGCGTCATTCAAGCGGCCGGACTCGATGTTTTTGAGCAGGAGCCACTTCCCGCTTCGTCTCCCCTGCTTAACATGCCTAATGTGGTGGCACTCCCCCACATCGGCTCCGCCACCCACGAAACCCGCGACGCCATGGCCCAGCGGGCAGTCGATAACGTCCGTTTGGCACTGCAGGGTAAGAAACCGATCAGTCTGGTTAACGAAGAGGTTAATCAATGAGTTCAACCCGCAATGCTCCCACCCACTTCTGCCTTCTGTTCGACTGCGATGGCACCTTGGTCGATAGCGAGATCCTTCTCGCCGAAGTAATGGGCACTATCCTTCCCGAATTCGGCCTGCCCTTCTCAGCGCCGCAGTATATGGAGGAGTTTCGCGGCGTACGCTTCCACACCATCGTCAAAACGCTCGAACAGCGCTTTCAGGCGCTGGCGGAAGAAGATTTTTCGATGCTCGAAGCGGGTATGCGCACCCGTATGGAAGCACGAATGCGCGCAGAATTAGTGGCTATTGCGGGCATTCCCGATGCACTGGAACAGCTAAGCCGCTACCCAAAAGCCGTGGTCTCTAACGGGCCTGAACGCAAAATTCGCTGCGCCCTGGAGAGCACCGACCTAGGGCATCACTTTCAAGGTCAATTGTTCAGCGCTTATACCCTCAATGTATGGAAGCCAGACCCTGAACTGTACCGTAAAGCAGCGGCCGCCATGGGGTTTGCGCCCCACCACTGTATCGTGATCGATGATGCGGCGGTAGGCGTAGAAGCCGGCTTGGCGGCAGGCATGCACGTCATCCATCTCAATCACTTCCCCAGCGAGGAGAGCACGCCCGACGGCGCAGTGAGTATTCACCACGCCAACGAGCTACCAGCGGTCATCCAACGTCTATCGACCGCCGTTACCGCCTAGCCGCAAAACGAGCAAAGCGATGATTAAAAGCAGGTCGCCATGTGCTCTTTCACGTTCAGTGCGTCATCGACCAGCAGCAGTTGGCGCCACTTATCGAACGTCAGGCAGGGGTGGGAGGCACCAAACGCAACAATGTCACCGACCTTAACGTCGAGGGCATCGTCGGGCAGTCGCACGAAGGTGTGCTGATCCATGATGTGAGTGACTTCCCAGCCAGCCACTGATAGCCGCTGCGCTGGCGTGCCAGCTTCCCGGTAGCGACGCAGCGCAATGGGCAACTGGTCATGGCCAATATCGCGTTTACCTAATGCCACGATGGCGAGCCCAGGTTCGGGCAGCGACTGCACCTGGGCAAAGACTTCAAGCGCAGGCTCGAGCCCCTGGTGCAAGTCGGGCCGACGGTTCAACACGGCGGCCTGCGCCTCTCGGTACAACCCATGGTCGTGTACCACATAGCACCCCGGCCTTAAGACGGGCGTGAAGCTGCCCTGCAGTGGCGCGCCGTCAAAGGCTTCGGCAATTACATCGTACCAGGCGGAACCTGATGCGGTGACAATCGGCTTGTCTTCAGCAAAGCGCCCTGCCGCTTCGAGCGCTACGGCAACCTCAACCAAATATTGCGCATAGGCGCGGATATCGGCCTCAGGGTTATCCCCATGCACGACCCCTTCGTAGCCTTCCAAGCCTGCCAGCAAGAGCGCTGGCTCATCAGCGATGGTCTCGGCAAGCGAAAGAATCTGCTGCTGAGTACGGCAACCACACCGCCCCCCCGGTCACACCCACTTCAATCAGCACCGACAACGTCAATCCCCGCTCAGCAAAGAAACGCCCAAGCTGACGCACGTTCTCCTGACTATCGACCACGCAGTAAAACGACGCCCCTTGCTCGATCAAGCTCGCAATAATGGCCATATTGGCCTGACCGACGAGCTGGTTCGCCATCAGCAGACACGTAACCCCCTTCGCAAAAGCCGCACGACACTGGGGAGCCGTTGCCAACGTGATTCCCCAGGCACCCGCCTGAAGCTGACGTTGGAAAAGCGCTGGCGTCATGGTGGTTTTGCCGTGGGGGGCCAACTGAGCCCCGTGGGAGTCGGCAAATCGCTGCATCCACACCAAGTTATGTGCAAGCGCCGCTTCATGTACCACTGCTGCAGGCAGGCTGACGCCGGACAACAGGCTGGAGCTGATCTCCACGCCGCCTTTATTTACAGCTATTTGCTTTGAGCACATATCTCTCCTAAGAAGCCGTTAACTGCCGAACCGCCAGCTCAACACCGCGCCACTCGGCCAAGCCAGCGCTAAATATGCGCCTTGATATCCTTCTCCTGTTATTCGTTACGCTCAAGGGCCGCGAGCGCTCCATCCAAGCCGTCTTGGGTCAGCGTTTGATACGCCCCGAGTACGGCCTGTGCAAACGCCTTATCGGCTGCCAATGCGTTAGGCACTACATCTTCCATGGCTAAATAGGCTGCCACCAGCGCGCGGGGATCGTCGCTATGGGTATGGTGTAAATCAGCAAAGCGTTTGGCTAAGGGGTCATCGACGGTGTAGCGATTCCCTTCTAAGTCTTCGCCAGCGGTGTAGCGAATCCATGCAGCCATTCCCAGTGCCACGCAGAGCGATGATTGCCCAGCAGCACTTCGCTTTAGTGCACCAGACAGCCAGCGCTGCGGAAGCTTCTGGCTACCATCCATGGCAATTTGCTGCAGACGGTGGCGCAGACTGTCGTTGGCAAAGCGCGCCAACAGCGAATCGGCGTAGCCCTCTAAATCAATTCCCTTGGGCATCTCAAGTGTAGGCGCCGCCTCTTCAAGCATATAGCGACGCAACAGGGAGCGCAGTTTGTCGTGATTGATGCCTTCATAAACCGTTTCGATACCAGCAAGCGCGCCAAGATAGGCAAGCAAGGAGTGGCTACCGTTGAGCATGCGCAGTTTCATGGTTTCAAACGGCGCCACATCGGCGACCATCTCAACCCCCTCGGCTTCCCAGTCGGGCCGCCCCTGGGGGAAATTATCTTCGACCACCCACTGCGTGAATGCTTCGCATACCACGGCGTTTGGATCGGTAATGCCCAATACCGCTAAGCGCTCAAAATCGGCGTCGGTCATGGCAGGCACGATGCGATCCACCATGCTGCAGGGGAACGCCACTTCACTGGCAATCCAACTGGCCAATTCTGGGTCTCGATGCTCGGCCAATTGCACCACCGCTTGGCGTGTACGCTGTCCGTTATCCGGCATGTTGTCGCAAGAGAGCACGGTAAAGGGGGCGATGCCCGCCTCCTGCCGACGCGCTAATGCTTCCACCAATAACCCAGGGGCGGTGCGGGGCTGCTGGGGCGAGGCGATATCACCAATGATCATCGGGTCGTCGACTCTTAACTCACCGCTGGCAGGATTCAGAAAATAGCCCTTCTCGGTCACCGTTAAGGTAACGATACGGGTGTCTGCAGAGGCCATTCGCGCCAGCAGCGCCTCTCTATCGCGTCCCCAACTATTCGAACTATCACGCCCAGAAAAGAGCGTCTCTTCGATAACGCCTATTTCACGCAGCACAAGATTATCGCTATTGGCGTACTCCGCGACATGATAACGATGCCCTGCCGCGCTCAGTCCATCGACCAGCCCAATACTGGAGCGAAGGTTGGCGCTACACACGCCCCACTTATCCTCGCCGCTGCGCTGATGGTAACGCTCTAAATACACCGCCTGGTGAGCACGGTGAAAGGCGCCAAGACCCAGATGAACAATCGCCACTTGGCTCGTTTTTTGACTTGCAGGTATGTGCTTAACGCTTGGCATCATTCGCTCCTACCAGTGCCACAAGGTACCATCTTCCAAGCGATTTACTGGAAGGCTGGCACGTTTGTAAGGATGCTGTTTGGCCGATGTCTCATCGATATCTACTCCGTGCCCTGGCTTTTCACCCGCAATGAAGTGTCCATCGACAAACTGGTAGTCATGAGAAAAAACGCTATCCACTACCGCCTCATGGGGCATATGTTCCTGAATACCGAAATTAGGCACCCAAGTATCAAAGTGGATAGCGGCTCCCAGGCATACCGGCGACAGGTCGGTGGCGCCATGAAAGCCAGTGCGAACATGATAAAGTGACGCCAAATCAGCGACTCTTCGCATATGGGTAATGCCCCCGCCATGACTAAGCGGCGTACGAATATAGTCAATCAGTTGCGCTTCTAAAAGTTCGCGATAGTCATGAATCGAATTGAACACTTCTCCCACTGCTAACGGCGTGGTTGAATGTTGGCGAATGAGTCGAAAACTCTCCTGGTTTTCCGCTGGCACACAATCTTCCAACCAAAACAGATGGTAGGGCTCGACCTCTTTAGCAAGCCGCGCGGCTTCAATGGGCGTCAACCGATGGTGAACATCATGCAGGACATGTAGGTCGGCACCGAATTGATCACGCACTGCCTTGAATAGCTTAGGCACATGGTTCAAATACTTTTCTGTATTCCAGACATTCTCACTGGGCAATTCGGCATCGGCAGGCTCGTAACGCTCTCCGGCCTTTTTGGTTACCCCATAAGTGGTAGGTATCCCTGGGACGCCTGCTTGTACTCTTACAGCGCGGTAACCAAGTTTTACGTGTTTTTCTACTTCACTGAGACAAGCATCGATATCGCTGCCAGTGCAGTGGGCATAGGTCATCACACGTTCACGACTTTTACCCCCCAGCAGTTGATAAAGAGGCATATCGGCCAGCTTGGCTTTGATATCCCATAAGGCCAGATCCACTGCCGCAATAGCCGACATCGTCACTGGTCCGCGGCGCCAGTAAGCACCGCGATATAGAAAGTGCCAGATATCTTCAATACGGCTAGCATCCCGCCCAATCAAAGACGGTAAAACGTGCTCTTCAAGATAAGCCACTACGGCCAGCTCACGTCCGTTTAAAGTAGCATCGCCTATTCCATAAATGCCCGACTCTGTAACAATTTTAAGGGTGACAAAGTTGCGGCCTGGCGAGGTAACAATTAAATAAGCGTCGCTAATAATCATCATCATTCCATCACGAAGAGTAAAAAGTAATCAACGCTCAAAAAGGTAGCGCTGTACATTGTCATAACAAACGGCACGCACCAGCTCGCCAACTTTATCTATATCGTTAGGCAACTCACCACGATGCATTTGAGTACCCAACATTTGGCAAAAAATACGACGGAAATACTCATGGCGGGAAAACGAAAGAAGACTTCGTGAATCCGTCAGCATACCGACAAAATGGCGCAGCAGACCGAACTGCATCTGGGCCGTTAACTGCCGCTCAATACCATCACGTTGGTCGTTAAACCACCAAGCGGCACCGAACTGAACCTTGCCGGGAATACCATCGCCCTGGAAGGAGCCAGCGAGTGCTGCCAACATTTCGTAATCGCGCGGGTTGAGGTTATAAAGCACCGTTCTGGGCAACTGGTGCTGGCTATCCAGCGCATCCAGGATTGCTGCCAAGGGCTCTGCATAATTGATATCGCCAATCGCGTCGAAACCGCTATTGGCGCCAATTTCACGCCTACCTCGCTGACTCAAATCACGCAAAGCGCCAATATGAAGCTGCATCACCCAGCCACGGCGTGCATACTCTTTACCAAGCCACAGCAGTACTGCTGTCGTGAAGCCATGAGCGTCATCAGCGCTCAGCGTGTCGCCGCGCTTTTTACGTTCAAGAATACGGTCAAGTTCATGCGTCCCGGGCGGTTCAACAAACACTGGCTTTTCAAGACTATGATCTGATAAACAGCAACCCGCCGCTTCAAAATGCTCCAACCGTTGGTAAAGAGCAGCCAACACATCATCGAAACGATGAATTGTCACTCCGCTCGTTGCTTCGAGTTTTACTAAGTAATCGACGAACCCCGACTGCTCTATTTTTAGAATGGCATCGGCCCGAAAAGTAGGTAGCATCTTAGGGCCAGAACCACTTTTCGCGTGCGCTTGATGATCAATCAGACTATCGATAGGGTCATCAGTGGTACAAAGAGTGCGTACGTTAAAACGCTCTAACATACCCTGAGCACTCAATTGAGGCATTGCTAGCCGTCGCTGAGACTCACTCCACACTTCATCAGCAGTATCTGCTGAAAGAAGAACCTTATCGATTCCTAATGGTTTTTTGAGCTCTAAATGCGTCCAATGATAAAGCGGGTTTCCCAAGCAATCGGGGACGGTTTCCGCCCATGCTTGAAAGCGCTCACGGTCGCTGACATTGCCGGTAATTCGCTCTTCAGCGATGCCTGCATAGCGCATTGCACGCCACTTATAATGATCTCCCTTCAACCATAATTGCGTTAAATTATCGAACTGAACATTATGAGAAATTTCCACAGGACTTAAATGTGAATGATAATCACAAATAGGCATTAACGCTGCGTGTTCATGATAAAGCCGACGTGCTGCTTCTGTTTCCAGCAGAAAGTCCTCCCCCATGAACTCAACTTCCTTATTAAGTAGTTGGATGCAGACTCTGAGTGCAACACTCGTTAATGAACAGCGGGTGGATTGTCT
>OJBX01000012.1_pt1 | contig 202657 bp, 152 predicted proteins | sample 1590751 | NCBI WGS metagenome assembly OJBX01 (sample SAMN05416780, study PRJEB24817) | seawater metagenome | isolation source: Sea water | place: Canada:Atlantic | collected 2013-07
TGAGAGGAGCTGCTCCTAGTACGAGAGGACCGGAGTGGACGAACCTCTGGTGTTCGGGTTGTCACGCCAGTGGCATTGCCCGGTAGCTACGTTCGGACAGGATAACCGCTGAAAGCATCTAAGCGGGAAGCCTCCTTCGAGACGAGATCTCCCTTAGGACTTGATCCTACTAAAGTGCCGTTCAAGACTAGGACGTTGATAGGCTGGGTGTGTAAGTGCAGCGATGCATTGAGCTAACCAGTACTAATTGCACGTGAGGCTTGACCATATAATCATGCATTCTTCGGGGACGGAATTCATTCTGTCCCCTGTAAAGAACCTGTTTGATCTTTAGAAGATCAGCAGTTTCAGTGATTATATGAATTAAGCAACTTAGTAAGACTTTGTATAGATCTTGTAGTATTCGAGTGGTCGTTGTTTGACTGCTTGGAACAAAACAAAGTACTTGTATACACAAACAGATTACAATCTTCATTCATCCGATTGTTCAGAGCATGAGAAGGCCGCGTAAGCGTCCATCTCGACAGAATTGCCTGACGACAATAGCAAGTGGGAACCACCTGATTCCATCTCGAACTCAGTAGTGAAACCGCTTAGCGCCGATGGTAGTGTGGCGTTTCGCCATGTGAGAGTAGGTCATTGTCAGGCATCTAAATAGAAACCCCTGCAGCCATTGGTTGCAGGGGTTTTTTTATGGTTGGCCGGAGGTGACAATGACCTACGGTCATAGTGATTCGCCTTTTGCGTGGGCGCAAAAGCCTCACCCATCGCTGCGCTCAGGGCCGCGCAGAAGGCGCGCGGTCTGCGCCGCTAACGCGGCTTTCAGGCATGCGAGTCGTCGTCAGCATTGTGCAACGTCGGCTCAACCTCGCCGCGCTAGGGACCTGGAGAACCATTCACCGTATGACTTCAATTAGGTATCCAAACTAAACCCCTACAGCCATTGGTTGCAGGTTTTTTTATGCATGGCCGGAGGTGACAATGACCTACGGTCATAGTGATTCGCCTTTTGCGTGGGCGCAAAAGCCTCACCCATCGCTGCGCTCAGGGCCGCGCAGAAAGCGCGCGGTCTGCGCCGCTGGCGCGGCTTTCAGGCATGCGAGCATCACTCAGCACTATGCTAGCCGTTTAGGTGTTTTATGCGGTGTTACTAAGTGCTTGCTGATTAGTGGGTAACTGGGGGCAGGCCAGGGTTAAAGAGCCCTGGTGGGCTTGGTACTCCGGTCTTTGTATTGGGCGTGATTATCACGCCGATGCTACGCGTCGGGTCATAGTGATTCGGATTTCACGTGGGCGTGAAATCCTCACCCCTTCGGGGCACGCAGCGCGGTCTGAGCCGCTACGCGCCTTTCAGGCATGCGAGCATCACTCAGTACTTTGCTGCGCCGCAAACGTTACTCGGTAGTCCCTAAAAGCTCTTCTGCCGTTGCCCAGCCACCACCCAAAGCCCGGTAAACGCTGACTGCCGCAACCAGTTCAGACCGGCGTGCAGTTGTTAGTTGTGCATCCAGTGCTGACAGTCTGTCTCGGGCATCAAGCAGTGCGAAGCGATCCGCCAGTCCTGACTCGTAGCGCAGGGTTTCCAGTTCAACTGCAGACTGCAGATCTCTGCGTACGCTTTGCAGCGTTTCCCGCTCCTTGACAGCAAACACGTAGCTAGCAAACGCCGTTTCTGCATCTCCCAGCGCATCCAGAACGGCCTGATCGTAAGCCGCAAAGGCTACCTCATAGCGCGCCCGCGCAGCAGCAATGGCCGCATCCCGCCGACCGCCGTCAATGATTGGCCAGTTTAGAATGCTGGCCAGTTCCCAGGCCTGGCTGGGTCCGGTAAACAGGTTGTCCAACTCAAGTGCGTTGCTGCTCAGGCCACCGGTCAGTTGAAACTGCGGAAACAGGCTCGCGGTTTCCTGACCGAGGTTTGCTGATGCAACAGCCAGCCGCCGCTCAGCTGCCCTGACGTCGGGGCGGCGTCGCAACAAGTCGCTGGGCAGTCCAACGGGAATGCTGGGGGCAACCAGAATGTCAGCGGCAGGCTCCAGCAATGAGTCGAGCACTTGCGCTGGCGGTTTTGCGGTTAATACGGCGAGTCGCACCGCAGGGGCACGTACCGCCGCCTCCAGACTTGCCAGGGCCGCCTTCCGCTGATTAACTTCTGCCCTGGCCTGCAGCAGCGTGCTTTCCGCAACCAGTTCCTGACCGCGCAGCAGTTCAGTCAGATGAAGTGACTGCTCGGCAATTTCGACCTGCTCTTCACGCAGCCTGAGCTGCAGCTGTGCCATTCTCAGATCTACATAGTTCAATGCAACTTCAGCAAGGACCATATGCAGCACGCTTCTGCGGTCTTCGATGCTGGCTTCAAACTGGGCGGTCGCGGCTTCTGTTTGGCGACCAATACGCCCAAACAGATCTGGCTCCCAGGACGCTGCCAGGCCGACGTCAAACAGAGAGAACAAGGTTGGTATCCCTGGTGGAAAATTGGCCAATTGGCTTTGCTGGGATCGGGTACCGCTGGCCTGGGCAGACAACGTTGGACGATTGGCGGCCAATGCTACATTGCGCATTGCCCGTGCCTCCTGTACCCGTCCAGTGGCCGCCCTGATGTCCTGATTGCTGGCAATAGCCTGCTGAACCAGCATATCCAGATCAGAATCCGCAAACGAGTGCCACCATTGGTCATCGACCAACTGTCCCTTCTCCAGGGCTTGTGATTGATCAGCAATGTCAGAAAATCGAAGCTCTTGATCGGCTGTCGGCGACTGGTAATCAGGGCCCACCGCGCAAGAGGAGCACAACAGCACCGCGAGCATGAAAACTGCGAATTTCAGGGTTCTCATGTCATCACCTCCCGATTCGTCGACTTGTCTGAATCAGGTGTCTGCTCTTCATCGTCCCGTATCCCGAACATCAGGCAGTATAGAGCCGGTGCAACACCTAAGGTGAGAACTGTACCAATTGCCAGGCCAAAGGCCATGATTGATGCCATGCCGTAGAAAAGTACATCGCGACCAATGATCAATGGCAGCAATCCGACTACTGTTGTAATGGTAGTCATGAGAATAGGACGGAGTCGCCTCATGCTAGCGGCCACTACGGCATCAAAATCCGCACGATCTGATTCGCGCCGCTCAATATCAATACGATCAATTAGTACGATAGCGTTGTTTACAATTATTCCAGAAAGCGCCAGTTGTCCCAGTATCACCAGGAAACCAAATTCGGCACGCATGACTTGCAATCCGACGCCAACGCCGATGACCACGAGAGGTATTGTCAGAATCACAATGAGCGGCCTGCGATAGCTGTTGAACTGTGCGACCAGCAGTATGACTGCTAGTCCCAGGCACAATGGGAAGCTGGCAAACAAGGCGTTCCGCCCGGCCTCTGAATCAACCACAATGCCATCAAACTCCACATAATGACCTGGCGCCATCTGGGCGTTCAGGGCATCGATATCATCCTGGAGTTGCGGCGCCATGTCTTCCGGGGTTACATATAGATTGCGCCCTTCAACTGTCACCGTCCTCACCAGATCCTCACGGTGGATAAAGGCAAAACCTGGACTGGTGGACACCTCGGCAATCTGCCCTAGAGGTACGGAGTCAGAAGACCCCTCCGGAAAAATCGCAATCGACTCGAGACGCCCCAGCTTGTCACGCTCACTCGCAATAGCACGAGTCACGATTGGGAACGATTCATCACCATCGCGAAACCGGGAAACCGGCTGGCTGCTAACAGAACTGTTCAGGGCTCTGGCGATATCCGTACTCGAGACACCAGCCAACTGTGCACTCGTTTGGTCCACGTCCACCGCTAGCCGGGCTACTGGGTTGTACCAATTGTTCCAGACATCAATAGTGCCGGAGAAATTTTCGAGCAGATCTTCAACTTTTTTGGACTGCTCGAATACATAGCTGGCATCAGGGCCTTTGACCTGAATCTGAATCACATTGGGGTCAGAAGGGCCAAGAAACATCGCCGATACTCGCGCCTCTACATCTACAAATTCGCGACGGAAGTCATTGCGTAAACGTGGAATGGCCGCTGCTGCTGCATTACGATCTGATGCATTGATAACCAGAAATCCGGTGTGTGGAGCCGGATCAAGTGGGGACAGGGAAAGCACAAAGCGCGGGCCGCCGAAGCCCACGTACGCGGCAAAATCTTCGAGCTCCGGATAGCGTTCATCATCATTTATAATCTCCATCATTTCCTGAAAACGTGCGTCTGTAGTTCGCGTGGTGACACCGGCAGGAAGATTAACGTAGACCAAAATCTGCGGGCGGTCACTGCTTGGAAAAAACTGCGCTGGTGCGGCACCCACCAACCAGCCACCCACCGGAAGCAAGGCAAACATGGCGATTACGAATAACAGACGCCGGCGCAGCAGCCGGCGCAGTATTGTTCCATAGCCGCGCTCGATTTTTCCGAAAAAACCGGGGGAAAGCTCGCTGTTTTCTCCTTCCTGCCTGGGTTCCTTCAAAAAGAAGTAACACAGCGTTGGCGTCACCGTCATAGCCAGTATCCAGGATGCAGTCAGGGTAATCAGGATCACCAGCGAAATGCTGCGTGTATATTCTCCGGAGGAGTGCTGTGCGAGCATCAGCGGCAGGAACACCAGAATCGTTGTCAGTGACGATGACAGGAGTGGGATTGCGAGCTCGCGGCCAGTATCCTTCAGTGCTTTATCCCGGTCGCCGTGTTCTCCAAGTTGGCGTTTGAAATGCTCAGCGATAACCACCCCGTTATCAACCAGTAAACCAAGGGCAATGACCAGCGTTGCCAGACTCATGCGCTCCAGATTCATGTCGAAGAAGCCCATAACGGCGAGTGTAACCAGCATCACTGTCGGTACAATGGAGCCCACAATCAACCCTGTGCGCACACCCAGGAAAAGCATTACCACTACGAGCACGATAACCAGGGTTTGTAATACGCTGGATGATACTCCGTAAACAGCATTCGCCACCTGGTCTGCCTGCCAGGTGATTACATCCAGATTCAGCCCGACCGGTAGCGTCCGACTCAATTCCGCAATCACTTGCTCCGCGCGTTCAGAGTAGTTCAATACACTTTCGCTAGGCTGCATCACCACTGACAGTACGATGGTTGGTTTGCCATTGAAATAGGCGCGTCTCGGTGCAGGATCGGCAAGACCCCGGGTTACCGAAGCGATGTCCTGCAGGGCAATTAGCGAGCCATCACCAGGAACCCGCAACAGCACATTCCGCACATCCTGCACCGACTGGAATTCTCCGGATGGTACGATGGCGAATGCACGGTTTCCTGTGTCGAGTTCCCCCCCGGGAAGGATAGTGTTTTGCGCGCCAACCGCTGCATAGATAGCGACAGGTGGAATCCCTAGCTCCGCCAAACGTGCGTTGGAAACCTCTATGAAAATGCGTTCTTCTATAGCGCCATGGATCTCAACTTTACGTGTTCCGGGGATCGTGTTCAGGGTTTCCCGCGAGTGCTGGGCGAAGTCGTAGAGTTCTGGCAAGGTGTAGTCGTCGCCTGTTAACGCTAGAGTAATAATTGCCACATCACCAAAATTATCGTTGACCTGGGGCAGGCTCGCTGCAGAGGGTAGTCGTGCGGCTGCGCCCTCGGCGGCCTCCTGCAGTTCATCCCAGACCTGGTCGAGCACACTCAAATCTTCATAAGCCTTGGCGTAGATCACTGCCTGGCCGTCTGAGGAAATGGAGCGGATTTCGTCGATACCAGCGACGGTAAGAATTGCTTCTTCCAGGGGTTTGGTGATCAGCATCTCGACACGTTCGGCGGGCAGGCCGGGGTAGGCGCTGGTGACGATCGCCTCGCGAATGGTGATACTGGGATCTTCACGGGCGGGCAAGCTAAAGTAACTCGACACACCAAAAATCATCAGTGCAACTGTCAAAAGGAGCACCACTGGCCGAAGTCGAAATGCAGCTTCGGTTAAATTCATGCCGATTCCTTATTGGATATAACGCGCAGTACCCGCGCCTGATATTGAGACTGATTGACCGTCCTCAAGGAGGTCCACACCGCGGACCACGATTAACTCACCGGCATTCAGGCCGCTGCTGACTATGGCACCTTCATCTGCCAGGTCTGTTATTTCCACTTCACGCTGGGTAACCCGGGTGCCGTTCTCATTGTCGATAACATAAACCCAGGTGTTTCCATCGGTGTGTGTGACAAAGGCCGTAATGGGCACATTTACGGCGTCTGCTGCGTTGCCCATGATGAATGAAGCCTCGATGGATTCACCCGGAATAAAGGCGCTGGCGTCAGCATCAATCTGGACAATGACTGGAAACATACCGGCACGATTGGCTTCTGCGCCGATCTCGACGATCTGCCCGAGTGCGGAAGTGCCGGAGCTGTTATGCTCGAGAGTTACGGTTTGACCATTATTCAATTCGCGCCGCACCGCGCCGGAAACAGAAATTACCGCCTCAATAGCGCTGCCCTCATCAATGACCCGCAGTACTGGAGCACCGGCAGCCACAACCTGATATGGTTCTGCCAGTCTGGCAGCGACCCGGCCGGCAAATGGTGCTAACAGGTTGGCGTCACTGAGCTGGTCCTCGGCACTGGCTACTTCTGCCTGGCGCGCCGCTACCTGAGAACGTGCTCGCTCGAGCCTGGCGCTGGCCTGGTCAATGCTGGATTGTGAAACAGCTCCTGTACCAAGTAGAGACTCACGCCGCGCAAAGTCCTGTTCCGCATCTGTAAGTTCTGCGCGGGCATTGTTGAGGTTAGCTTGGCTGGCATCAAGCGCCAGCCGGAATGGGGTCGGATCGATTGTCGCCAGCAACTGACCAGGTTCAATAGAATCGCCTAACTCCACATTCATGCTGGACACGGGGCCGCCTACCTCAAACGCGAGATCGGACCGATCTACGGCACGCAAAGTTCCTGGATAGCGCCGCTGGGTAGCAGCTACTGACTGTACCTCAGTAACGGCGACCGTTCGCTCATTCGGCAGCTGTGGCTCGTCCTGTCCCGAACAGGCCACCAGCGAGGCGTTGAATAACAAGCCCAGAAGGACATGGTATTTGTGGCAATTCGTTTGGCTGAATTCAGCCATACAGATCTCCTGTTAGTTCTATTACTAGTGCTTTCTGGTGGGAAAAGTTCCGGCTGCAAAAAAACAGCCGGTGTGAAGCTATTTTCATCAGTGTGCCGGATTGCAGTGCCAGTTTCGCCGATGGCGTATTGAAAATTCTCAGTGCCTGCTGAATTATGTATGATGACTCGCTGGTCAGTATATGACTGACCGGCCAGTCAGTGCAAGGGCGCTTTAGTCGCCGCCAGCGGACATCCAGGCTGATGAAGGATTACTGTAAGTACATCAATAGTTTGGCAGCATCCCGCCAGATAGCCGTTGGCAGATTTCAAGGAGGAACACATGGCCCACAACGACCCGCAATGCAAGCCGTTAACCCGGGCGCAGCAGCAGCGGCGCAGTGATATCGTTCGTGCTGCCCTCAAGGTATTCGATCGTGACGGCTTTGAAGGTGCACGAATTGAGGACGTCGCCCGTGAGGCAGAAATCGCCAAGGGCACGGTCTACCTCTATTTCCCCAACAAGCAGGCACTACTGGAGGGTGTCGTTCACGAAGTGATTAGCCCAGAGGTCGACGAAGTTGAGCGCACTGCGCTGGATCCGCAGCTATCCCCTGGTGAGCGACTGCGTCGTCAGATAAAAATTATTGGTGCACGATTGGGGTCGGGTGATATGAAAATTATCCTTCGTCTGATGATGGGCGAGGGCCCAAAAAACGAGGAACTTCGCAAGTTTTATTACCACGAAGTGGTAGAACGCGGCATGGCGGCCATCAGTCAGTGCCTGGCAGACGGCGTAAGAACCGGTGAGTTTGTAAAAAGCGCCGATAAGATCGAGCCACAGGTATTTGCTGGCACGCCACTGCTGGCAGCTGTGTGGGGCATCTTGTTCGACGACCTGGCTCCACTCGATGTCAATAAACTGCTGGAGTCCCATTGTGAGCAGTTGTTAACGGGGCTGGAGCGGCGTTAACCGGAATGGTGCTGGCAGCATAGGTCATACTCTGCGACTACTATTAGGCAGCACGCCCGGCGAGACCGCTGGGGGGTAGAAATAGTCATAGAGGTTATCGGTAATCCGTCACTATTTTAGCTGTTAGCTATTAGCCGGCCCATAGCGCTACTCTTTTGGCAGATTCGGCAGATAAGCTTTCGCCGCCAACTTAAGATGAGATCTGAAGCTACTCGTAACCAGATAGTTGTTGTTCTTCTGCCGCTCGAGCGTAATCCGTTGTTCAAGAAATAATCAGGCACTGTTAGCAGTTTTTGGCAAATGGCGATGAAACTGATGTATTGGAGTCACCCTTTTTCGCTAACGACCATCGTTGATTAATGGTGACAAAAACAGCCGCCCAATTGACCATTTATTACCAGTTAAACCGTAACTAGCTATAAAAATCCAGTGTAACTAATACCGACTACAGGGTTTTCTGCACAGCAGAAAACCCTGGTTAAATCCGTATAGCGACGAACGCCCAAGTTATTCTCCTGTTAACTTCGGGGGTGTGATATGTAGGTAAATTTTACAAATGAAAAAATACTCTGAGCTGGTCTGCAAACCTGGATGGAGAAGTACGATTCGATTTTTAGGCGAGTAAAATTACCCCCACTTAGAAATTGAACAGGAAGAACGAAGCAGATGTACGGAATGATCCACAAATCTATCAAAGATCTGGTCACAAAAACTTTTGGCGAAAACATCTGGAACAGAATCGCTGAAGATGCAGCTGTTGATCCTGAAGATTTTCTATCACTACGTCACTATGACGATGAGATTGTGTATCGATTGATTACCAAGAGCGCTGAACATCTGGAGATGAATACCGAGGACCTGTTGGTAGCATTCGGTGAGCACTGGGTGCTGGCTACCGCATCGGAGCACTATGGACAGTTAATCCAAGCACCCTAGGGGACACTAATAACTTTATAACTTAGTGAACTCATATGTCTCCTTCTTTTCGGAAATGGACTTCTGAAGGGAGGAAGGTTTGCCAGGCGAATAGCTAGTCCGGCGTGTTCAGTTCAGTTAAGTTATAAAGTTATTAGTGTCCCCAACTGCTCCTTAGTGTCCCCAACTGCTTTATGCAAAAATATTCGGGAAAGCTTTTGACCGCCTCCCCAAATAAGTGAGCTTGCTTAAGCTTTATTTAAGCTATTCCCGGTAACGTGCACCATAATTGTAAATTTAATGCTACGCCGATTTACCGGGGGAAACCTAATGCAATTTTCTAAATCCAAATCACTACTGGTGGCTATTTCTTTGGCCATAAATCCTGTGCAATTAGTGAAAGCTGATAGCTTCGATAATGCTACCGGTATTCTAACGATGAACTATGTGAAGGTTGGAAAATAGGGGACAGATTTATTTCCATTGGGTGGGGAATTTTTGGCACTCACTATTGCAACTGCCGCCAGCTCTCAAAAAGAATGGGCGGGCGTTACCAAGTATTTGTAACGCCCGGATGCAAGTTCACTACTCCGGGAGCCGTCAGGCTATATGAGAAATATTTTTTACAGGCAAACGCGCACTGAACGCCAGCACGGCCATCATCTTGTCTTTTGTCATGTTGAGTGCCGCTTTGTTCACTGAAGCGAATAACAACAGAAACCTGGATAAGGAACTGATATGGATCATTATCGCTGTATAGCTGTTACAGAGCGCCCTCATTAGTTTCTACACCGAGCAAGACAAGGCTGACAGCAGAAAATGAAGTTAAAATTTTCAAGGTCTGGCGCACTCGACTTAACGGCCCTATGAGCTGGCGAATACGTATTGAGTTGGACAACTCCTGACTTCGCAGGTACATTGAATTCTTCTCAATAAGCCTTGCGAGACCTGTCGCAATGGCAGGTTCAGAGTAAGACGATCAGCAAACTCGGCAGCAGCGAAGATTGTGCGAAATTGCTCAGCGCTTTTATATGCTGTCTTGATAGGTCCCACTTCACGACTCTTTTGCTTGAGCACGACTTACTGACGGGCTGAGAGCCCCGGAAGGTATTCAAAATGCCATATCTGATGCGGAAAACACGCGCGGCTTTTTGTGTCGCGGCGTTATTGACTGTGATCTCTGTTTCCATTACTGCTCAAGCCCAGCAATCCAGATACTCAAATAATCTCGTGCACTTGCCGCGCGTGTGGGCCGACGGAATGGTTTATCAGGTCGATTTGAAACTAATGGAAGATACCCGGCCGCTTCACTTTGAATTGGTCACTGCCCAATTGACAGGCTTACTCACAGGTGCGGACAGCATCTTTGCAGATAACGTGCTGACCATCACTTCCATGGATGTTGAAGGTATACCCCACTGGGCCAAGTTGAGTCTGGTTAGTCCCGATCCGGTGGTATTCGAATTGCTATCCGGCGGGGTGGACGATGAAGATGATGACAACGATGGGTTGGATGACTACTTTGATGAGAATCCCTGGACCCCAGAACCTTGTAACCACCCGCTTTGCATGACAGAACCTCCCTCCACCGGGCCTGTACGTGATTCACATTACAAAGGTTATACGGAAGACCCTCGTGCCCCGATGGTAGATTTGAATTAACCGATCGGGGCCACGGGCTAAAAAGTTTCCGGCACGGATATCTGGAGCTCACGAATGTCACACTACCAATGCCAACTATGTCATCCTTGAGCTTTTCGATTTCATGGCCAGTCTAAGGCTAATGCAGAACCGGGATGCTGCGTGAAGGGTGGCAGCATTGAAATGACTTAATCAAATTACGTAATTCGATCTGATTCAGAATTGGTTGTACCGTTTACATTTCCTATACTCCTGCTTTCATTGAGTGACATTCAAGTCATTCTCGTTAGAATGCTGTGTACCATCAGACTTTCCGGCCGATTAAACTACTGTTGGAGTAAACGTAGCTTCCCCACTTAAGCGGCCAGTCCTTATGAATCACGAAGGCAGTAACGAACCAAGCAACGTTGAACGGCCCGAGAGCAGTAAGGCGTCCGAGCCATCAGTGCAGGTAGGCAGCTGTCAGAACTGCGGCGCCGCCCTGGCGGGGCGTTACTGCGCGGAGTGCGGGCAGAAGGACCGGGAGGTTCGCCGCCCGTTTCTTACTATCAGTAAAGAATTGTTCCAGGCAGCTTTTGAACTGGATGGCCGCGCCTACCGCAGCCTCTACTTTCTGCTCACTCGCCCTGGATTTCTGTCTGCTGAGTTTGTCTCTGGTCGACAGGCTAGCTACACACCACCGCTACGGCTCTTTCTGGTTCTCAGTATTATTTTGTTTGCGCTGGTGTCTCTCGGCAACATCGCATCTGACATTAATCAGGATGACTCTGGCCTCGTGCTGGATGGTGAAGAGGAGATAAGCCGGGAAGAAAGAATTGAACAGTTACGCGAGGGTTTGGCAGAGGATGAAGAAATTCAGCTCGTCCGTCAGGTGTTCAGCGAACTCGACCTGCCATTCCTAAGCCAGGATGCCAATGCCAGGCTTGGCTTGTTTCTGGATGCGCAAATTGAGGTGAACAGCGTCAGGCTGATGGAGGACCCCAGCGGGTTCTTGCTGGGATCACTGGATTACATCACCGTTTTTCTACTGTTGATGATGCCCTTTCTGGCCTTGATTCAATATGTGCTCTACGTGCTCTCTGGGCGTTTTTTCATCGAGCACTTCATTCTTACGCTGCACAACCACAGCTTTGTCATTCTTGCGCTGCTGCTCTTACTGCCTCTGGGAATTCTGGCAGATATGGGGGTTGCCATAGCTACTCCGGTAGCGGAAGGGGTGAGCATCCTGCTCATGCTATGGATGGTGATCTATCTCTACCTGAGCCTGAAGCGGTTTTTCGGTCAGAGCCATGCCATGACCTTGTTCAAGTTTATGCTGGCCACTTTCTCCTATGGAATTGTCCTTTCCATCGGTCTGGCCTGCTTTTTCATACTGACTTTTTTCCTTTCCTGATTGGTAGTGTCCCCTTGTAAAAATTCTACCTTAAGCCATGCATCAACCATGCATAGAGTATCCCGAACTTGTTAGTGGTGGCCCTAATCCGATAAGCAATTTGAATTGAGTTAGAGTCTCATTTGTATTTGGCTATTAACCATTTGCTGCCGCTATTCAGGATCTTATAGATAATGTATCCGATAGTTTGTATTACAAGGGCAAACGCGATTGGTAAGACGCCACCAAATGTGTACATCATACCTAACACAAAACCCAGGCTGGTTTCAGGCTGATAGATTCTTACGAATGGTGCCATTAGCCAAGGGAGCAGTATCAGGTATTGTAATACCGCTTCCTGCCCTAGTTCCCAAAGTATGCCCATCGCCAATCCAAAAGCCAAGCCGCCGAATAAGTAGTTCTTTTGGAGTAGGATTAAATTCGATGGCTGTGCTTTGTCTTGCCGCCTCGACGCTTTAAGTTGCGCTACGGTGAGCACCACCCATGTAAGTATGGGTAGCGTAACAAGCCCCCACCAATTGCTAATCCCCGGATTGCTCGTGTCGGCCAATGGATAGTGTGTCACCACGCCACCCTGAAAGAATTCTAATGCAAGATGAAGAGCTGTCAGTAGGGTGGTGAATGAAACGAAGTAAAATTTATTGTTGATTCGCACAGTTTGGATTCCTTTTCTCATTAAGATAGGGACGTAAACAAGGCGGAATTGTTACTCCTTTAATTGATTTGCAACGTTCCTGCAGCGAAGAATCATCCTAAGTTTTCAGAATTCTAGAACGTATAATTCAGTTCACTTGCTCGAGGGTTTCGAGCGAAAATTAACTTGTACGGAATCGGGTCTAATAACCTGTTTGAGCGAAGTTAAGGTGGGTAAACCCTCGCAGATAAAGGGCAAACAAAGGGGACTCAAGCGGGCTATTTAATAAAGCACTAGTATGAGCCTTCGCATTGTCTGATCATTCCTCACTGAAAATTTCCTCCACCGGCTGATCGAACAAACGGCCAATTCTTAACGCCAGAGGTAGACTGGGATCGAATCTTTCCTTCTCTATCGCGTTGATGGTTTGACGCGATACACCAAGCTTTTCCGCCAATGCGGCTTGGGATAGATCATGCTGGGCGCGGAGTACTTTGAGGATGTTTTTCATCGCTTGTACTTCCACACCATATAGGCGGACGTGAAGGAGTAGGAGACAACGAACACTACGAAGATTCTGTTGACACCGGGGCTGGCTATACCAATGTTTTTGAGAGACATCAGACAAATTAAATACAACACACCAACTGCAAAGCCGACGATCAGACCGACATTCTGTATCTGGCGACCCAAATCGTCGGTATTGATGTAGAACCGATAATACAAGTAATACACCAGCAAGGCAGTGAGGATTGGCAATAGTGCCAGCGGCCAGGACCAGGCATCACTCAGCTGTTCATTTTCTAACAGATAGCTGGATAAGTTCAGCAACAGGGCCCAGCCAATACAGGATATAGCATAGATAATGGAGCGACGATTCTCCCGGCGTTCAAAACTGCCATTCGCGCTTGCTTCGGTTTCGCTATTCATGGTGTTAAACTCCCTTGTCAATATGTAAAGTCTATTTTACTTTACAAAGCATAGTAAGAGAGGTCTGATGTGTCAAGTGTGTTTTACATCCTCAGGGGCAATTGAACGGATGAGGACAGGAATTGGGGGGCTAAAGGAGGCTAAAGAAGAACGGAGAAGCAGCGTCGCCAGAGATGGCATCTATGTACAATCTTACATATGGCAGCTATACCTAATAGACATCTAAACAGAAATCCGCGTACTTGATTCTATTGCGGGGATTTTTTGGGGCACTGGCAAGGAGGTCGACCTGATCATAGTGACTCGGTTTTCAGGTGGGTTCTAATGCGTCGCTCGGCTGCGGAGCCTGAAGTAAAAAGAGGGGGTGCTTCTTTATGCAGCTATCCAAGCTATCACTGGTTGTTCCCATTCGACTAGGAACCCAAGCAACGCTATTAATTTTTTGATACGCAAGTATCCCTAATCCGGCAGGGTGTTACTTGCCCGTAACAAACTCCTCTCATATATTCATTGTTTGAGATTGGCTTATGCTTGGCGAACTTTGCGTGATTTGCTTTACCATTATAATCATTGCTCACAAACAATCTGATTGCGGTCCGGAAGATGAATCAAAATATCATTCTTAGAATGGGGATAATCCCTTCGACGATACTTTTCTCTGCCATTGCTGTATTAGTTTCAGTAATTCTGGCGATATTTCTTTTCAATATGTTCGGTATTGAGATTATTTTTCGCAATATCATTCTTGCTTTCATCGTCCCGTCTCTAGTTGCGCCTCCAATTATTTATTACTACGGGAAGCTACTGCTCGAAATCGCTAAAACAGAAGAGGTGTTAAGGGCACGAACTGACGAGTTGCAAGCTGCTCTTGCTGATGTAAAACAACTGAGTGGCATGCTTCCTATCTGCGCACACTGCAAGGATATACGAGATGACGAGGGTTACTGGAATGAGATTGAGTCCTATGTAGGTCGCCGATCCGAAGCCACTTTTTCTCATGGTATTTGCCCGGATTGTGCGAAGCGCTACTATCCGAATGTAAAGTTGCCATCATCAAGCAGTACATAGCTGAGGTTAGCGCATCACTATCATGCTGTGTTTTTACTCTGACTCCATTTATAGCAGGAACACGTAGGTTTTCATGCGTAAATTCTTAAAGTATGCGGCGCTGCTGTTAGTTGCCGGCGTACTTCTAATCACTGTGGCAATTGTTTTACCGCTACCTGCAAGTCCACTTCCGGCAAGACCGGTGACTCATTACGCGTTAACTAACGCCAATGTGGTGGATACCGGTACGGGCGGTGTGGCTACAGATCAAACCGTGGTGATTGAAAACGGCAGGATCGTTTCTATTCTGCCCGCGGGGGCTGACCCTATAATGAGCGATAGCGACCCTGAAATAATCGACGCCACGGGCAAGTATTTGATCCCCGGCCTGTGGGATATGCACACCCACGGCTTGAAAATATCACCTCAACTGCATCATCCATTGTTCATCCGTTTTGGGGTGACGGCGGTACGGGATATGTCTGGCTGCTTGAGCGCTGATGATACCTATTGGGCATGCCCTGCGGATCGCCTGCGTTGGCAAGCAGAAGCGTTGCGTGGTGAACGGGTTGCACCGCGTTATCCGCTGCAAAGCAGCTACCAGAGCAACGGTGGCAATGAGGTGCCTGCGGGCTACCCTGAATTTTTTAAAGTCGCGGATCTTGATGCTGCGCGGCAGCTGGCAAGTTTTTATGCAGAGCACGATGTGGATTTTATCAAAACCTACACAGAGCTCACCGCCGCACAGTTCGAGAACCTGGCTGTGGCAGCAGAGTCAGCGGGACTGGCGGTTGCCGGGCATCGGCCGCTAGCGATTTCCTTACGGCAAGCCATGGCCGCCAACATGCAAAGTGTCGAGCACGGCAGGCTTTTTATGTTTGAGTGTTATGCCGAAGCGGATGCGTTTCGTCAGGCTGATGATCCTCTTGGCTTATACAACGCAAGTTTTATACGCCAGCTGATAGACCAGCAAGATCATGCTGCGTGTCAGCAATTGATGGCGGAGATGGCAAGCTCGAACACCAACTGGGTGCCAACCCTAACCACCCTGAATATGAGTGCCATGGCTCATGATGAGTCGTTTCGCGAGGATTCGCGTTTGGCTTACATCCCCTGGATTGTTCGAAAATTGATCTGGGAGCAGGACATTAGCCGCGCGGCATCACTGGGTAATGATGCCAGCGGTAACTTTGTTCATGGCGATTTCCTGGCCGCAGTCCAGCAGCAGGTTGCTGCTGCCCACAGCGCAGGTGTCACGATTCTTGCCGGAACCGATAATATTGACACCTTTGTCTATACCGGCTCGAGCCTGCATGATGAGTTGGCCCTATTCGTTACGGCCGGATTAACTCCCCTCCAGGCATTGCAGAGCGCCACCATTGACGCCGCGAGATTTGCCAACCTTGAGGGAGACTTCGGCAGTGTTGAAGTAGGCAAGCAGGCTGATCTGGTCTTGCTGAATGAGAATCCGCTACAAGATATCCGGCATACTCGAGACATAGCAGCAGTGATTTTTGCTGGTCGCAGGTATGCAGAAGCAGACTTACTAGCGCTTGAAGGCTTTGCCAGATCGGCCGCCGCGAGCCTGCGAGTTAACTTTCGATACCTTTACGATATGTTTGCCAGTCCTTTGATGCGTGCGCAGTTGGCGGATTGAGTCTTCACCAAAACGCCTGATCAAAGGGGTTGAACAGAGGGTTTGAGAAAAAGGTTTGAACAAAGAGTCTGAACAATGGATTCAGAGTCGTTTGTTTCATCAGAGCGCTTTGCGCGCCGCTTAGCCGGAAAGATTGCTCGACCAATCCGTGAGATTCGCTCAAATATTGCGCTCTTGGCGAATTGTTGCTTCGGGATTTGAATTATTGGGGACAGAGTGAAAATACAGCTGCTTTCCCACCTGACTGACATTTACATCATTTAAACTGATATATGGCCAATAATTATAAGAATGACGGGTAACCCGCTGGTTGGATGGGCTGGCTAGCAATGAAGAGGCTGAATCCATTGTCCTAACAGGTAAACTTGGGTAAATTCTTATAAGCTAGCTATGTAAGTAAATGAACTATTACTACTTTTTGCTTGAGGGAACATCATGGGAAAGCCTGTTAAGAATACTAATAATAAAGAAAATAAAGGGAATTCAGGAAATACAAACGGGGGTACGGAAACCTCATTTAAAAATACTCCTCAAGCCAAGGATGATTCGATTAGCAATGAATCATTCGGCCAGCTCAACTACGGTAGTCTGGTATTTAAGTTTGATATTTTGGCGAATGATCTGGGTGGGAATAGCAAGTCGCTTTGGTCTGTAGATGACGGGGTCAATGACTCTGGAGCTATGGATGGCTACGTAGCCGGCGACCTGCTTACTCAGGACTTTGCTGGCGATGAAGAATACGGGCAGGCTGGCGCGATGCTATCACTGACGACCGATGGCCAGGTTTCCTATGATGCGACATCCATAACAAGTGATCTGACAGCACTGGCCGAAGGCGAGATTCTTACAGATGAATTCATTTATGCCATACGCATGGCCAATGGAACTCTTAGCTGGGCTGAAGCATCGTTCTCCATTACAGGTATCAACGACGCGCCGACTCTCGCGTCCGGTACACTGATTACTAGCGAAGAGTTGGTCAGTGACCCGCTTGACTTGTTGTTGTTGGGTGAGGATGTGGACAGCGACGATGATGGCAGCACTTTGTTGTACAGCATAATCGGCACTACTCCTGGAGGTTTGGCCTCGATCAGTGGGACTAACTTGTTATTTGACCCCAGTGGGGATTTCGAGACTCTCGCCGCCAACACAAGCGTCACTTTTGGGTTAGCTATCCAGGCTACCGATTCACACGGTGCCACGGCTGAGTCGACAGTGTCCATTACTGTCATTGGTGTCAATGACGCGCCGACTCTGGCGGACAGCACGTTGGCGGCCACTGAGGACGGCGCCAGTGTCACTCTGGATTTGTCCACGTTGGGCGATGACATTGATAGTGACAATGACGGCAGCAATCTCGCTTATTCTCTACTAACCCTACCAACAGGCGGTTTAGCGGCTATTTCTGGCACGGCACTAACTTTCTCTCCGGGCAGTGACTTTCAGTCATTGGCAGCGGGTGCGACCACGACTTTCGATGTGGGCATTCAAGCAACTGATGCGCACGGTGCAACAGCGGATAGCACGATTGCGGTAACTGTCACTGGTGTGAATGATGCGCCTGAAGCAGAGTCTGTGGTTATTAACGCAGAGGAAGACGGCAGCGCCGTTAGCGCTTCGCTTATTGCTGATGACATTGATAGTGATGACGATGCCAATTCACTTTCCTACACGATAACTGGCTCACCCGCCGCAGGTAGTATAACCAATAGCGGAGATGGCACCGTCAGTTTCGATCCCGGTGCTGATTTCCAGTCACTGGCATCTGGTGAAAATGCAGCGCTGAATCTGACCTATACAGCAACTGACTCCCATGGTGAGCAATCTGCTCCGGCCTCTCTCACAATCAATGTTACCGGTGTCAATGACGCACCGACCTTAGCGGCTGGCTCATTGGCAGCCACTGAGGACGGCGCCAGTGTCACTCTGGATTTGTCCACGTTGGGCGATGACATTGATAGTGACAATGACGGCAGCAATCTCGCTTATTCTCTACTAACCCTACCAACAGGCGGTTTAGCGGCTATTTCTGGCACGGCACTAACTTTCTCTCCGGGCAGTGACTTTCAGTCATTGGCAGCGGGTGCGACCACGACTTTCGATGTGGGCATTCAAGCAACTGATGCGCACGGTGCAACAGCGGATAGCACGATTGCGGTAACTGTCACTGGTGTGAATGATGCGCCTGAGGCCGAGGCTGTTGGGCTTGCCGCAGTAGAAGACGGTGGCATTGTGACCGGTTCCTTTAGCGGCTCTGACATTGACAGTGATGATGATGGCAGCACGCTTGCTTACGCGATTAACGGCACGCCTGGGGCGGGTAGCATAAGCAATAACGGTGATGGCAGTTTCAGTTTCGATGTCGGTGATGATTTTCAGTCTCTGGCAGCAGGCGAACAGACTACAGTGAATCTGAGCTACACAGCAATGGACTCACACGGAACGCAATCAGCCCCAGCTGCGCTCAAGATCGATGTTACGGGTGTTAATGATGCACCAACTTTGGCAGCTGGCGCCCTGACTGCGACTGAAGATGGCGCCCCGGTTACTCTGGATTTATCTGCATTGGGTGCTGATATTGACAGTGACAATGACGGCAACGATCTGACTTACGCGGTGCGTAATGGCGGTATCAATGGGTTTGCAACTGTTAGTGGCAGCAACCTCGAGTTCGATCCGACCTACGAATTTGATTTTCTGGGCGAAGGTGAAACAACTATCCAGGAATTGGAAGTTACCGCAACAGATCGCCATGGTGCTCAGACGAAGAATAGCGTTTCCGTTACGGTGACTGGTGAGAATGACGCCTCCTATATCACGGGTGGAGATACCAGTGGGAATTATCAGCTTGGGGCAGGCTCTAATGCCGGCGGCACAGGCATGTTGGGTTTTGCTGACGTGGATCTGATTGACACTCACAGCGTCAGTGTCACACCGATAGACAGCGTAGAAGGTAGTCTGACTGCGGTTCTGGATACTGATACCACGGGAAGTGGAACTGGTGGTCAGGTTGGTTGGCAATATCAGGTCAACAATAATGCCTACGCGTCGCTTGGTGAGGGCGAAACCACTGTCGAAAGCTTTATCGTTAGCATTGATGATGGCAAAAGCGGTGGTGATACCTGGCAACAAGTGGACATCACCATCACCGGGGTCAACGATGTCGCGGAGCTGGGCAGTGCCGTTCTGGATTTGATTGAAACCGATGAGGTTTTGACTGCTAACGGTACGCTCAGTATTTTAGATGCCGATGATGGTGAAGCGTTCTTTAATCCGCAAACAGATACCGCAGGCACTTACGGCACCTTCTCCATAGATGCTGCAGGAAACTGGAACTTTGCCACTGACGGCGCTCTGGATTATCTGGCAGAAGGCGAGACGGTGTCGGAATTTTTTACCGTCTCAAGCCTGGACGGAACCGAATCCACAGTGACCGTAAATATTATTGGAACAGCAGATGGCCCGACTGCGGTGGATGACAATGGTTCGCTCAGTGCAAGTACTGTAACTGCGAGGGCGGATAACACTGTGTATTGGGTCGACTGGCAATCAATCACTCCAATTCCCGGCAATGCATTTGGAGAGGTAAACGTCACCGGCACATTAACATTGACGGACAGAACCATCGACGTTACCTATACCGGACAAATCTATTCGACTGAGACCTATATTTCCCCCAGCAACACGACCAATTATTGGCGTAGTAGTCAGGACAATGGTCAGACTTGGCTGCAAGGTGGCGATGGTGTTTACACTGGCACCGAAGTGCTCAATGGGCCAGGCGATACAAACTTTGACTTTATCGCACTCGCTCTGGCGGACACATCGAGAAATGTAAGTTTTAGCGAGCCAGTGGAAAATCTGTTTTTCGCTGTCGCGAGTATGAACAACAACGGCTATCTGTTTGATCAGCCTTTCACGGTAGTTAGCAGCGCTGATAGTGCAAACGACAGGGGTAACTGGACCTATACCGATGGTATTAATCTTACCGAAGCAAACGGCCAATACGGAATATCCACGCAGGGCTATTCACCGAACGAGTTCCACGGTGTGCTGGCAATTAATAACGCCGTTCAGTCATTGACATGGGTAAGTCAGTCCGTTGAATACTGGCAGGGCTTTACACTCGGCACTTATGGTATTGCCCAAAGCGCCACGGTGGCAGGAAATGTCCTGGATAACGATGATCTGGGTACTGCGCTTCCTGTTGATGTCAGTAGTGTAGATAGCAACTCAATGGTGGGTAACTCCGTTACTCTGAATCTGGCATCCGGTGCGGTTCTCAAAGTCGATCGCGACGGCGATTATTTGTACGACGACAATGGGGCATTTGCCGCCTTGGCTGACGGTGACAGTCATCTCGATACGGTGAGCTATACCGTTGAAGATGACAATGGCAATACCAGTTCAGCAACGCTCAGCATCGAAGTCAATGGCGTCAATGACGCACCTCTAGCCAATGATGATAACGCCACAGTCGTTGAAAATTCCTCTATCTACATCGATGTGCTCGGCAATGATACTGATATTGATACGGGCGATAGCTTGAGTATTCAAAGTGTTGCGCAAGCGTCAAGCGGTACGGCAGTTATAGACACCAATACCAATAGTATTCTTTATACACCGAACCAAGATTTTGTCGGCGCGGATTCTTTCAGTTATACGACTATAGATGCAGCGGGAGCTGCCAGCACGGCAACCGTGGACATTACAGTCAATCGGGAAGGCGAAACATTTACGGTGCGGAATCTGGTTGCTAACGGATCTTTTGAAAATAGCACGACAGGCTGGTCTGGATATCGAATGTACCCGGGTAGCTACTCAAATGCGGCAGACGGTAACCGCTTTCTGTCGCTGGAGCACAGTCTTTTTTCCAGTGATCCCTATGCGCGCCAGTCGATCTCAACGCAACCGGGAAAGCAGTACACCGTGGGCTACTCAGTTTCAGCAGATCCCTTTGATTCCTCGAACGAGCAAATCAAAGTGTTAGTTAATGGAGGGTTAGTAGATACCGCGTACTACTCAGGCACTAGCTATGCAAATCAGAGATGGGATAACCATTCTTTCGCATTTACTGCCCCCGGATACACGAGTAACTTGGAATTCGAGAGTGAAGGTGGCAGTTTTCATTCTGAGACTTGGCTTGACGAGGTCGTCATGCTCAGTAACGAATCGCTTATCGGTTTTGATAAGTTGCTGGGAGATAAGCTCGATCTCAGTAACCTCATGAGTTCGATCAACGCACCAGATGACAGTACTGCGTTCTCCGAAGGCTTTCTGAATTTTCAGGCCTCTGGTAGTGATACGATCATCCAGATCGATCCGGATGGGGATGGCGATGGCTATCTCAACTCAGTTACTTTGGTCGGCGTTTCCCTGACTCCTGCAGATATTGACAATTACATTCTCTAATTTGAGTTCGCTTCGCATGCAGGAATAAGCTCAGCCATTGGGACGCTGGTAAAATAGCGATATAGCCTTGGCATACTTCAGTGATGCCACAGTTATTTACGGTGTCTCTTCGTAGTTAGAGCGCGAAACAAGCATCCCCGTACTCATTGAGTGCGGGGATTTTTTTTTGGGGTGCCGGAAAAGAATATGACCTGTGACCTGGTCTAAGTAACTCGATTCCCGGGTACGACACCTCTATCAGTGGGTCGTGTGTAGACAAAGGGAGGGCAATCTCAGCTATGGTCCTTGCGCGAGGATAGGGCGAATAATTAGCCAATACTGTAAATTATTGGAGTCAATTATTGGGGCCAGTGACGATTTATTGAGTCCCGCACGATGATGTTGGCTCGAATATGGTCCCAGTTGTTCACAGCAGTTTAAACGAACAAGACATTTCGACTGTGCGGCTTGCCCTTGAGAGGCTGAGGCGAACCGACATTGGCGACACTTTGCTTGTAGCAGTTCACTAGCTTGAAGGAGCAGAGTGCCAATAGGGTGCTGAATTGCTGCTCTGGCCAGATCAATCCAAAGCAAGTTCTCCCTCTAGAGTGCGCACTGCCAAAAAAATATCCTGCGGCCACCATGCTATGAAATCTACTAGACAGTCGAATTTTTTAGATGTCTAAGCAAGAAAGGAAAAATCGGTAAACATTTTTGGGTCTTTTGACTATGATAATGACCTTTTGGTCAGGAAGTTGGCGATTCTGGTATGAGCCGGATTTATCGCCCAATAGGGCAGTGCTCCGGCATCGTAAATACTGATGGTATGCAGCGCCAGTGCCAGATTAAGAAGCGTCAAAAACACTGTGATTCAAAGCTCTGCAGCACGAATTATTATGTGTGAGAGCTGACTCTTCGTACTCTAATGTTCTGTGAAAAGTAAGATCGAGCGCTCGAAATTCCCTACGAAAATAATGGGTTGCTTTGCAAGGCTTTAGGGGTAAACTCTTGCTGCTTGGCCTCCAGGGGAGGTCAGGCATTGGGAAATTGGCGCTCTTCAAAACAAGAAATAGTAGTGCCGATTTGCAGTCCCTCCAGAGAACAGAGTCTCGGAGGTGGTCTCATCGCCCTTGGTCTCTGTTCTGATAAATAAAAATTAAACAGAACTGGAGAGAACCTATGTCCCCACTTAGTAAGCGCGGGTACCTGCGCTGCTTAATCCATGCGTGCGTAGCTGCACCACTCCTTGTACCAGCCCTGGTACAGGCGCAAGAAGACTCAGAAGACATTGAAGAAGTAGTCGTAACGGGTTCCTATATCCGCAACTCAGCCTTTGCTGAAGATGCCAATGTTTCCACAGTCACTCAGGCTGAACTCTACGAATCAGGTGCGCCAAGTATGGCTACCTATATTCGCGATCTCACATTTACCCAGAACACCGACGTGGTAGCCAACGTATTGGCTAGCCAGGATGGTGCCCAGGATGCTGTTGGTGCGAGTTTTAACCTGCGGGGGCTGGGTGAGAACTCAACTTTGCAATTGGTTGACGGGGTGCGCATGATTGACCCCGCGGTCAACACCTCCATTCCGGATATCGCAGTTGAACGTCTCGAAATCGTCCTCGACGGTGGTTCGGCTTTATACGGTTCCGATGCTGTTGCCGGTGTCGTGAATATGATTCCTATCAAGGAATTCGATGGCTTTCGTGCTCGCACTTATTATCAAGTGGACGAAGAAAATACCATGGAAGACATGAAAGCCAGTTTTATCTGGGGTAAGTCTTTCGATAATGGAATCAACTACGTAGGTGCTGCTGACTATACCGCTGCGACGCCACTGATGCAGTACGAGCGCCTGCGTGAATGGGAGATGGACAATGGCTCTTCCACTTCCGGAAACCCGGGCGTGTGGCGAGAGACAGCTGGCGCCGACCCCGGTGTGAACCTGTATCAGTTCCACGGCGGTACTAATGTGGGCCCAACCATGGTTGATCCGGCGTGTGGTACTTTTAACGAAGGCTCGCCTGCGCACGGCAAAGGCGCTTTCAACACGCCGTCCGGGGTGCTCACCAATAACGGCACCGCTTGCCGTTTCGAGTACACCAAGCAGTTTGCCTATCGTACCGAGCAAACGGCTTATAACCTCTATAACTCGCTACAGTGGGAAGCCACTGACTGGCTGAATTTTAATTTTACCGCGTTGAACAGCTATCGCATTTCAGATGGACGAACCACTTCGACCACGGCGACATCCACCAATAACCGTCGTGTGCTGCTGGTGCGTGATGATCATCCGGCCAATCCCTGGGGTATGGATGTATCACCCTGGAACTGGCGTATGATCACGGAGGCATATACCCACCGCCCTGATCACATCGATGACATTAGCGGCTCGCGCGAGTTTGAAACGCATACTCAGAACAATCGCTACAAGTTCTCTGCGAACTTCGAAATCAGTGATACCTGGAGTGGCTATGCCTATTACGCAGACAATGAACGCAAGGTGGCTAGCGACTCGCGGTCCATGCATTTGGGTAAGCTGCAATTGGCATTGCAAGGCCAAGGTGGCCCCAATGGCAATGAATACTGGAACCCCTTCGGTTCTGCCGATCCCCGGTTCCCGGGACACGACCCTGCCATTCATGCCAATAGCCAGGAGCTAACCCGTTGGCTATTTGAGGTTCAGGATAATGTCCTGAGTGATCGGGATTATCTGGATATCTTTGAAATAGCTGCTAACGGCGAGGTCATCGACCTGTGGGCAGGACCAATGCTGATGGCGGCCGGCTTTCAGTGGCGGGATCAGCGTAACGAAAATTACGCTGTACCACTGGATGCCGCCGGGCATGACTACAACACCGCTATAGGTGCACCCACACCACAGGACGAAACCTTCCAGTCAGAAGTAAAGGCGGTGTTTCTCGAGGTAGAGGTTCCGTTGTGGGAGAACATTGATGCCCAGTTCGCTGTGCGCCATGAAAAGTTCACCGACTTCGGTCTTGATGCAACCACCCCCAAAGTGGCCTTACGTTGGGAAGTGACTCCGGAATTGGCATTGCGTGGTTCATGGGGTGAGAGCTTCCTGGCACCAACTCCAGAACAGGCGCGTCCATTTGTCCCGAACGAAAACTGTTTGGAAACCTTCTCCGGTACTGACCAGTTCACCGGTCGTCCGATGACTGGTAGTACGCGCTGCTCTTCAGGTAATCCAAACCTGCAGCCGGAAGAATCAACAATTCAGAATGTTGGTTTCACCTGGCAGCCTTCCGGCGTACTGGATGGCTTCGAGGTCAGTCTGGATTATCAGGAGATCGAGTACACCAACCGTATTCGTACGCTGACCGAACAGGATACTGTGGCTTTCGAATTCCAGAACTTCCTACGCGACACTGGTATTGCTGAGGGTGCTTATGACCCAACACCAGGCTCAGCCACACGTGCGCAAGCGGAAGCCTGGTATGCACAGCGGGCTAACCAGAATGGTAATCCGGTGGTGCGCTTTACCAACTTCGAGCTGGATCGTATCTTCAGTCAAGCACAGAATATCTCCTCTGTGTGGATTGATTTGTACGATGCCCGTCTTGATTATCGCTGGTCCACAGAGAACTGGGGTACCTTCGATGCCCAGTGGTCGGTAACCTACTACGATGCTTACGACTATCAGGACCTCTTTGGTGGCCGCAAGCAGGCACTGGGTTTCCAGAATGCCGATACCGGTATCGCACCTCCACTGCCGCAGATGAAGTACAACCTGCGTCTGAACTGGTTCATGAACAATCACAGCGCATCCGTCTCAACCAACTATTGGGATGAAGTGATTTTCGATGACAGCGTGTTTGATAACTACGGTGATGGCTGGCAGGGACCTGCCAACAACATCATTCACGGTGAATCACGGACCAATATTCGCTACACCTATATTATGGACAGTTTCTGGGATAGCGAATGGACCATTTCTGCAGGTGTGAACAACATCTTCGAAGAGCGCCCGCAGCAGTTGCCGATCCTCGGTGGTTTTGAGACACGACTCTCTACACCGTGGGGTCGTCAGATGTGGGCTTCATTGGAATGGCGTCCAAACAACTAGGGGCTAGCCTCTGGCGCATCACTCGAGAGAGTGAACTGTCGAGTGCTGATTATGAATGTAGAAAAGGTTGGCAGAGTTAATCGCAAAGCCGGGGCTCGCCCCGGCTTTTTTCGGTCTGGATTTAACGCGCCCATCGCACTACCCTGGTTGCATGCATGCGCGCTTCTCTTCGGATGAGAAAGACGGCTATTGGCGATAGTGTTTTCTGGTGATATTGAAGAAATCCACTATCTTCTTCATGTTCTTCGGCGTCTGGGAAACAATAAGAGAGTGGTCACCGCCAGCAACTTCTACATAGAGGTGTTGCATACCCAATTCTTCCATGCGCGTGACCCAGGACCGGCTGACGTCCACAGGAACGGTCTGATCATCATCGCCGTGAATCACCAGAACCGGCATGTGTTGAAACAGTTCCAGATCATCGGGAGACTGGCTGGCGCGCGGCGCAGGTGCAGCGACTGCAATGGCTGCCCACAGATCAGGATGTTTCTTGGCGAGATGAAAAGTTCCTGCGCCACCCATGGAGTGTCCCCATAAATAAATTCGATTGTCATCGACATTGAATTCGTCACGTACCAGTGACAAGACATTCATGACATCCTGCTCACTGTAGTTGGCATCTTCGGGATCATCCAGTGGCTGCGTCCCATACCAGCCACGACGTATATAGCCCAATGCGGTGGCGACGATAAATCCGCCTTCCTCTGCGTAGTTGAGATACTCGTCGTAACCCATTAGCCAATCATAGCTGCGACCCAGGCCGTGCAAGGAAAGAATCATGGGCGTCGGCTGATCGGGGTCGTAGCTGCTTGGGACGAACAGCGCGTAAGGGATCTCTTCACCAGTAGCTTCGAAAACGTAGCTGCGATGCTGGACGCGTGGGTCATTAATCATGCGCTCGTCATCGCTTTCTTGTCGGTCGGCATACACCATATTTGTAGCGATAAGCGTGGTGCATAAGAGAAGAAAGAACAGAGATTTTCCGATTTTTATTATCATTATTTGCCCCGTCTTGTTATTGAATACCGACTCTATTAAACCCTGAATCGCCCGCAAAACAAAACCGCCGTTCACAACGAGCACCAGGCGTCGTCGGCCATGGTGCCGATTGCACACAGTGCTGCCTGTGCCAGCCCGGCATCGATCACATAGTACAGGCTCAAAAGGCCGAGATCCTTGCGCCCCAGATTGTGGTAGATGAGCCCGGTCATGATGTCTTCGGCGCTGAAGTCGTCGTGGTTGGCGGCAAAGTAGCGGGCGGCGGCGCCCAATTCCTCATCCTGAAGTAACTCAATGCTTCGCCCGACACCGATCAGATAAGTTTGTGTGAGTAGCAGACCGTATAACCGGTCTTGCTTGTCTGTTGGCAGATGCCCGAACCGGTCGTTGAATCGGGGGCGAAGATTCCGGTGATTCTGCTCGACCAGATTTAATGCGCAATCCACCTGGACGATACGATGCAGATAAAAGCGTTCGGGAATACGGCAATCGTTCAGCACTTGCCGGCTCAGTTGCATGATGCCCAAGGCGCCGGTCGCAGATTCCGCCTCTTTTATGACGCTGCTTTCGATTAGCACCTTGCCCAGGAAAGTGGGTATCGTTGTATCGGGAAATGTAAATCGCCCTTGTTCCCGCCGATGATCGACAACCTCGTGAAAGAGTTGCAGGAGGGAGACTTGTGCATTTTCAGCGCCCACATCAATACCGTCCCAACTGCCCCAGATGCGGGAACCTTCCGCATCACCGGTCAACCGGGCAATAGCTTCATGCATCTGTACAAACGGCTGGTCACAGGAAATTGCAAAAGGATAGCCCAACGTTTCCTGACCGCCCGCATGCCAATCCTGTATACGCCCCTCTTCGGCCAAGCGCTGGCGGGTGGTGTTAAGTCGGTCATTGGTTTCAGCGGCGGTTGCGCCGTCATCGATATAGCCCAGAAAGCGCCACCGGTAATCCAGCAACAAATGGCGATCAGGGTTGGCACAATAGCTTTCACTGAACAGAACCCAGTGCCTGACTGTCGTGAGGTTGGCGGCGACTCCCTTGCTTTCCCAATACGGCGTGGCGCGTACCACACTGCGCCAGCCGTTCTGGGCATCCGCTGCAAAGCCGGTCGGTGCTGTGAGCAGTATTACTGTTGTGATCAGGCGCAGTGTTTTCATATGTTTGACCCGGTGTCCTGGGATCGGTTCGTAACATCCCTACAGTCTGCTGCTTGCCGATTGTCGCGCAGTTAACAAGTTCGGGACAAATGGATTCAGAAAACCCAGAGTAATTTCCCAATAGGGGCATGCATAAGGGCAACGAATCTCTGGTGGTTTTTTCGCGCGAGGATCGCCTGCGGTAATCAATCATTTCAGTCACTAAAAAAAGGTGGGATTATGGAATTAGGGCGCTGCATACTGAATTTCGGCTGCAGTGTAGTAAGCGTTTGGTCGTAATATTGGTGCTGAAAGCGGAAGAGAGAAAGCAATATGCCCACACTATTACCGGGTATAATTGGCCGGTAGTGGTAAGCGCTATGGTAGCCAGAACTGCTGTTTGCTTTCTAAACTGGTTGAGCGCAAGCGTGAAAGTTTGCGGGCTCCTGACTAACTGTTAATTAAACTCTGGCTATTGTGTCCGGAATCCACTGTTTCAGATGCGCCTCGGGATTTCCTCGAATTCCACGGTGTCCCTGCTTGCACAGGTAGTAACCCACTGCAGGATCACAATGAAGGTTAGAAGCACTACGCAAGCGAATTTCCCGCTTTAGACTAAATACCCCCAAAAGGCAGAATTAAAGGAAGCTACAAGTATGGATCTTTGGCGCGAACGCATACTACAGAGCACGCTATGGGCGGCTCTTGTGCTTGCCACGATTGCCTATCTGCCGGGTGTGTGGGCGGCGTGGTCTAGCGATCTGGGTTTATTGGTAATCGCCGACACAATCGTATGGGCAGGAATTCTAATTCTCGCTCTAGCACGCTCCCTGCCCTTTAGAGTTCGCGCCAGTCTTTTTCTCGGGGCCTGGTTTTTGTTCGCGCTGTTGTTATTGTTCATATTGGGCCCAATTGGTGCCGGAATAATGTGGTTGCTCGCCGTACCAATTCTGGCGGCTCTGTTCTTTGGTTACCGGGGGGCATTTTTCGGGATAGGCCTGCTGGTAGTGGTTACTGTCAGCAATGTTTTCCTGCTTCCCTGGCGTAACTCAATCAGTTTTTTCCCTGAACAAGATATAACCTATAGCGCGGTTTCCTGGCTCGGTTCGGCAGGTTCATTGCTATTCATTGCTATGTTGCTTTCGCTTGCGCTTGCCGAACTCTTGCGGCGACTTGGCGATACGGTAGAGGCGCTCGGTGATTCCAATCAACGATTGACTCGCATTATGGAAGAGCGTGAAGGACTCCAGGAGCAGATTCTGTTGAGCCAGAAGCAGAGTGCATTGGGTACACTGGCGGCAGGCATTGCGCATGATTTCAATAATTTGCTGGTGCCCATTCTGGTGGCAAGCGAGCAGGCGCGCGATGATGCGGAGGTCGAAAGTCCGCAGAGACGACATCTGGACTCAGTCATTCGCTCTGCGGAGCGTGCCAAGCAACTGGTCCGTCGTATTCTCGATTATACTCAGAATAAAGAGGGCAGTGGTTTTCAACCTGTATCCGTCGTTCCAGTATTACGCGAAGTTGCCGGCTTGCTCCGCAGTTCAGCCCCGGCTGCCATTGAATTCAGTTATGCGATCGACGATGACAATATATGCGCACTTTCAGATCCCGATGAATTGCACCAAATACTGATGAATCTTGGTACTAATGCTTGTCACGCTATGCCTCGGGGTGGCACTTTGACCTGGGGCATAATCGGCGCCAACGGGAACGACGATATTCGAATAGATATCTGTGACACCGGGCACGGTATTCCTGCCGATGTCAAGGAACGCATCTTTGATCCTTTTTTCACGACTAAGCAGATAGGTGATGGCGCAGGACTAGGTTTGTCAATTGTACACCGGCTGATAAACGCGATGAACGGGCGCATCGAGGTGGATTCTGACGGCAAGAGTGGCACGTGTTTTCACATCTACCTGCCTGTAGCTACGAAGAATGAGAGCACTCATGCCGCTCAATCTGCTGAAGTCGTTTCAACTCAGGCAAACACCTCTCCCAGGCATGTGTTGGTGGTGGATGATGAAGATATGGTGCGCGGCGTGTTGAAAGCGATTCTGGCTCGTAGCGGTTTTGTGGTGCACGAAGCGTCATCGCCAGAGTCAGCACTGCGTCAGCTGTTCGAGGATCCACAATCCTTCGATCTTATGATATGCGATCTGGCCATGCCAGGGATGACTGGTGTTGAGCTGAGCGAACAAGTCCGGCAATTGCTGCCAGAGTTGCCAATTATTGTTTCGTCTGGCTATTTTTCCGAAGCAGACCGGGCTACTCTGGAAAAACTGGGGATAACGCGTCTGCTGCAAAAACCATTCAGTCGCGAAGAGCTAACAAGATTTGTCGCAGATGCTCTGAACAATGTCGCATGAAAAAATGAAGTCAAGCAGGCCCGGGCTCCGTTTCTATAGTTGCTAAATCGTGCGTTCAGAATTGCCTGGAAAAACAGTCAGGGTTTACCCGTTAGTGGTGTATGGGAGAATTTCCCGGCTGGGTAGTCACAAAAAAGGCCCCGATAAATCACTCTATCGGGGCCTTTTTGTTTCAAGCAATAAGGCTTAACTTAGCCTTTGGCTTTTCTTTCCTGTCTTTCTTTTTCTGCTTCAACCACAGCGTCAGAAACCGACTGTGGACAAGGCAGATAGTGCGCGAACTCCATGGAGAACTGACCACGACCGGAGGTCATGGTCCGCAGTTGGCCGATGTAGCCGAACATCTCTGCAAGAGGAACTTCGGCTTTGATGCGAACACCAGTGGGGCCCGGTTCCTGGCTCTTGATCATGCCGCGGCGACGGTTCAAATCGCCGATCACATCACCTACGTGATCTTCTGGCGTGAATACGTCGACCTTCATGATCGGCTCGATTAGCTGCGGTGCCGCTTTCGGCATTGACTGCCGATATGCGCCCTTGGCAGCAATCTCAAAGGCGACTGCTGACGAATCCACGGCGTGGAAGCCGCCATCAAAGAGCTCAACTTCAATGTCGAGTACCGGGAAGCCGGCAATAGGGCCGTGTTCCAGCATACCCTCGAAGCCTTTTTCAATAGCCGGGAAGAACTCTTTTGGTACGTTACCGCCAACGACAGTTGAAGTGAACGCAAAGCCGCTGCCGGGTTCGCCGGGCTTGATACGGTAGTCGATCTTGCCGAACTGTCCTGAACCACCAGACTGCTTCTTGTGCGTGTAGCTGTCCTCGATCTCCTGAGTGATCGTTTCACGGTAGGCTACTTGCGGTGCACCTACATCCAGCTCGACGCCGTAAGTACGCTTGAGGATGTCGACTTTAATATCAAGGTGCAGCTCACCCATTCCCTTGAGGATGGTTTCGCCGGAATCTTCGTCGGTCTCAACCTGGAAGGAAGGATCTTCCGCGACCATTTTGCCAATCGCAATACTCATTTTTTCGACACTGCTCTTGTCTTTTGGTGCGACGGCAATAGAAATAACCGGTTCCGGGAATACCATGGGTTCCAGTGTGCACGGATGATCAGGGCTGCAGAGGGTATGGCCTGTCTGGACGTTATTCTTCATGCCGACAATGGCAAAGATGTCGCCAGCTTGCGCGCTCTCAAACTCATTACGGTCATTGGCATGCATCTCTACCATACGACCAACACGCTCGGTCTTGCCGGTAAACGAATTCAGGATGGTATCGCCTTTGTTGATCTTGCCTGAATACACGCGAATAAAGGTCAGGGCGCCATAACGGTCATCCATGATCTTGAATGCCAGAGCGCGGAATGGCTCATTCGCATCCACCTTGGCGACTTCACCAGTCGGTTCGCCTGCCTCATCCATCAGCTCTTGAGCGTCGACCTGGGTTGGGTCAGGCAAGAAATCAACGACGGCATCCAGAACCAGTTGCACGCCCTTGTCCTTGAACGCAGAGCCGCAATAAGTCGGGAAGAAGTCCAGCGCGATGGTGCCTTTGCGGATGCAGCGCTTGATGTCATCGATGGAGGGCTCTTGGCCGTCCAGATAGGCTTCCATCAGATCGTCATCTTGCTCAACGGCGGTTTCGATCAGCTTCTCGCGCCATTCTTCGACTTGATCCACCATATCTTCAGGCACGTCGCGAAGTTCAAATACTTCGCGATTATTCGGATCTGGCCAGACGTGGGCTTTGCGGGTGAGAAGGTCAACGAGGCCAATGAAATCGTCTTCGATACCAATGGGTAAAACCATAACCAATGGGTTCGCGCCCAGAATTTCTTCGACCTGGCCCACAACCCGCAGGAAGTCTGCGCCTACGCGGTCCAGTTTGTTGACGAAAATGATGCGCGAGACTTCCGAGTCATTGGCATAACGCCAGTTGGTCTCAGACTGGGGTTCTACACCGCCGGAGCCGCAAAATACACCAACACCACCATCCAATACTTTAAGAGAGCGATACACTTCGACAGTGAAGTCAACGTGGCCCGGGGTATCAATGATATTCAGGCGATGATCCTTCCAGAAACAGGTGGTCGCTGCAGACTGAATAGTGATTCCGCGCTCTTTTTCCTGATCCATGAAGTCCGTGGTGGACTCGCCGTCATGTACTTCGCCGGTTTTGTGGATCTTGCCGGTCAGTTTAAGAATTCGCTCTGTGGTTGTGGTCTTACCGGCGTCAACGTGGGCGAAAATACCTATGTTTCTATACTTGGATAAATCGGTCATTTTGAGGCTCAAAAATTAAGGTGTTTGGTTACGTGAAAAAACGGTGCTGTATGATACTTGGTTTCTCTGCCAAGCGAGAGGGGGTATTGAATAAAAAGTTGGGAATTTAGCCCAAAAAAGCTCGAATTTTCGACCAAAAGGCTCCAATCAAAGGAATCGGGGTCATTTGATCAGCGTCGCGGTGGCATTGATTTTCGATCGCCTCCTTGCTGTAGCAGTGGTATACGACCGCCCAGTTTGGTTCGATTTGTGCTTTCATCCTGCTATCACCCAACCCTTCACGGCTTGCAGGCTGCCATTTCTATCCAGCCGAACCCGGGGTTTTGGAAGCCGTCAGCTTGGCGCACTATGGTCGCACAGCCTTTTATGCGGCTGCGGTGAATCCTGCGTCGTTGTGCGTGCATACACCTGTTACTATGTCATAAAGGGATTTGCCTGCTTTATGCCGGGTGCTTTGCTGCTCGACGAAGGCACAGTAGTACTCGGTGCGCCAAAACCTGCCGGCAAGGAAATCCCGTAGAAGTCTTTTATACCTGTAAGTTCACTGTCGCATTCGCTAATACTGGTCAATAACAAACCGCCATGCCGGAAAACTCAGTTAGTCCCCAGCCCTCGGATCACCAAACAGGCAAGGAAGACGCCAGTCACGTCCTGATTGAGTATGGCAGCTACGCTTGTGCACCTTGTCGCAGCGCCCAGAAAGTAATCTCGCGGGTATTGAAGAACTTCTCTGGCGACGTGCTTTACGTTTTTCGGCACAAACCGCTGACCTCCGACCCTTGGGCAGTACCGTCGGCGGTGCTTGCTGAAGTGGCGGCCAAACATAATCGCTTCTGGGAAGCCCATGAAGTGCTGATGTCCAGGGCGATCGAATCCGAGAAGGACTTGTATGCCGTTGCGGCCCGTTGCGGTATTGACGACGATGAGCTGAAAGCGGCACTGGAAGATCAGGAACTGCTGGATCGCCTGCAGGACAAAGGCGATAAGGACGCGGTAGAAGGCGTGGCCACCATCCCCACCTTCTTTGTCAACGGCATCCTCTACGAAGGCCCTTGGGACGAGATGAGCTTGCTCGAGGCGCTGGACTCTTCCGTTGCCCAGCGTATCGAACAAACCGCCAGAGAGTTCGCTGGCTGGGCACCACTGACCGGTGTTTTGCTGGCGATCATGTCAGTGATTGCCTTGCTACTCGCTAATTCGGGTTTCGCTGAGCCATTCAACGCCTGGCTTGATGCGCCCATCGGCTTGCAACTCGGCGATTTTTCCTATGCCTTCACCACCCAGTCGTTTATCAATGATTTCCTGATGGCGATCTTCTTCCTGGTGGTTGGCCTGGAAATCAAACGGGAAATTACTCTGGGGGAACTATCCGAACTGGACGCGGCGCTGCTACCTATTGCCGGTGCCATTGGCGGGATGCTGGTACCAGCCGCCTGCTATCTGCTGATTGTTATGAATGCTGATGAGGGTTTGTCCGGCTGGGGCGTACCCATGGCAACGGACATTGCCTTTGCGCTGGGCTTGCTGGCGATGCTTGGCAGGCGCGTGCCGCTCTCATTGAAAGTTTTCTTGACCACGCTGGCTATTGTTGATGATCTGGGTGCCATCCTGGTGATTGCCATTTTTTATGGTCATGGCCTGAACCCGGTGTACGGTGCTGCCGCCGCCGGTGTGTTTCTGGTGCTGATAGGCCTCAATCGCTTTGGTGTCTATAACATCTTTCCCTATGCCATTCTGGGCATCGCCCTGTGGGTTTGCGTCTATGCGTCCGGACTGCACGCCACTCTGGCCGGGGTGTTACTGGCCATCGCCGTGCCCAGTAGGCCACCGGTGAATCTGGAAGGCCTGCTGGCCCAGGCCAATGCGGTATTCAAAGGCGAACAGACCAAAGACACTGATGCGGACCTCAAGGATGTCATCCCGTCCCACGAGACGGTTCGAGCACTCGATACCATCCATAGCAGAATTGAAGATCCGGCCCATCGCCTGGAAAGACTACTGGAGCCCTGGTCCAGTTTTCTGATCCTGCCAATTTTTGCCTTGGCCAATGCAGGCGTGCTACTAAGCGGGGCCGGCATTAACACTGTTTCCATCGGCATTGTTGCCGGTCTGGTGATTGGCAAACCGTTGGGTATTGTTGCTGGTTGCTGGCTATTAGTGAAGAGCGGACGCTCCAGCCTGCCTGACTCGGTAACCTGGCTGCAATTGTTAGGGGCGGGACTGCTGGCTGGAGTTGGCTTTACCATGTCGATCTTTATCAGCAATGAAGCATTCGCTACCGAGGCGCTCGTGGATACGGCCAAGATTGCGGTGTTGTGTGCTTCAACCGTGGCTGGAATTTCCGGGCTTGCACTGCTGTATACGATATTGCCGCGGCCGAAGACCAAAAGTACGTCAGGAGGGTAGGGTAGGGGACACTGACAATTTAGCAACTTTGTTAAACTGTTGAAGCTCGTCGAAGGTCTGCCTCGCAATTAGGCTTTACGAGCTGCGGTTTGAGCCGGCTAATTGGCTAATTCCTGAAATGAGTTGCGATCCACCATCGATTTAGGCTGGCTTTGCTACTCCCAAGTAGCAAAGGAGGGCCTTTGCTCTTGATATGGAGTTCTCTCGTGATCTCCGATTGAATTCATCTTGCTGCACTCCGCAATGAGTGCCTTCCTGGCAAAGCAGATTATCCAGATTCCAAGCTTCCCGATTAGTTTTTGACTTTGATCAGCAAGCATAAATATCAGGCCAGGTTAGCCAGCAAACGTATAGGGGCAGATTATTGTGTCGATATTGCAGAATCGATGCCCATAAAAAAGGCCCAACCGCAGGGGCGGTCGGGCCAATGCAAGCGGTTTTCTGCTCCACTTGCTACTCTCCCTTGAGAGGAGACGGTGCGACGCCACCTGCCACTTGGCAGCTGACGACTGCAATTTTATTGTGGCATCTGCCAACCTCCGCCCAGTGCCTGAAACAAAGCCACTGTGGCATTGAGCTGTGCCTGCTTGCGATCGAGATAACTGTTGCGGGTATCAAACAGAGTATTCTGGGACGTGAGTACGGTCTGAAAATCAGCCACCCCCTCTTCATACCGGGTCTGGGCAATGCGGAATGACTCTTCGGCCGACTCCAGATTTTGCAACGCTACGTCAGTCTGCGCCGCCAACAACTGTAGATTGTTCAATAGCACATCGACCTCATTGAAAGCCGAAATCACCGTCGAACGGTAACTGTCCAGACTGTTTTCCAGCGTTAGTTGGGCTTGCTCGATATCACGACCGCGTTGACCGTTATCCAGTAACAGTTGTACCAGTGATGCGTTCACGGTTAGTACGCTATCTGGTGAACTGAGCAATTCAGAAAGAGAACTGCTAGTGGCGCTGCTACTGGCATTCAGAGAGATTTGCGGAAACAGGGCTGTCTTCACCAGGTCGACACTGGCCCGTGTACTGCGCAAGCCGGCCTCAGCCTGCACCAGGTCTGGCCGTCGGTTCAGTAACTCTGACGGCAGACCAGGCGTGATAGTAGGGACCGCCACTTCGTCCAGTGACTGTCCGCTCAGCGCAAAGTCTTGCACTGACTGCCCGGTAAGCAGGGCCAGAGCAGAACGAATCGCCAGATCGTCCTGTTCAAAACTTTGCAGATTCAAACGCTCTCGTTCCAGAGCAATCTGTTGTTGCAGAGCTTCGATGGGTATCGCCACGCCGGCATCAACCCTCGCCTGGGCAATCTCGTAAATCGCCTGTGCATTGGTTACATTCTGTTGGGTCGAGGTAATCTTGTCCCTTGTCAGCAACAACTGGAAATAGCTGCTGGCGGTTGTTGCCAGAGTATTCAGTGCCACATCGGCGGCCCGGGCCACGTCCGAGTCATAGTTGGCCACCGCCTGCTCATAACTGGCCGGTTTGCTGAGAATATTGTTGTAGCTGGCTGAAGCACCCAAACTGATGGGTGAATTACTGGTGCTGCGCAATGATTCACCATCAATGCGCGAATCGCGGTAAGAGGGGCTACTGCCCAATTCAATAACCGGGGTCGGCAACAGATCAAAGCCTGCCTCTTCAAGAGCTATCTGAGCAGAGCGCAAATTACGTTGGTTAATCTGCAAATCCAGATTAGTGAGTTGTACCTGCTCGATAGTCTCACTCAGTTCCGGATTTTCAAACGCAGACCACCAGTCCGTCGCCGGCCAGGCTTGCTCAGCCGTGGCGTTGAATGCCCAGGTTTCGGGCACGTCACTCGCTGGAAGCTCGGGTAGTTCAGTGCTACTGCAAGCTGCCAATACACCCGCTAACGTGATTGTCAAAAGTTGTGCATGCTTGTTCATAATAAACCTGCTTTCCTATTCATTGGCCAGAGCGACAACCGGATCCAATCGGGATGCCTTACGGGCCGGCGCAAATCCAAACACCAAACCAGTGGCGGCGGCACAGCTAAAAGCTGCAATCGCGGGTAACGCGGAAAATTTGATTGAGACACCAAGCATCATCAGCAGGTACCCCACAGCTATACCAATGAGCACACCAAAGACACCCCCTACGCCGGAAACCACAATAGCTTCGGAAAGGAATTGCGACATGACATCACTCTGCCGTGCGCCGGTGGCCATGCGTATGCCAATTTCACGCGTCCTTTCTGTCACGGAAACCAGCATGATATTCATCACGCCAATGCCCCCTACCAGAAGGGAGATAGCAGCGACTGATCCCAATAGCATGGTAAAAGTTTGTTGGGAGGCTGAGACTGTTTCCAGTAGCTCGGCACTATTGAAGATTCGAAAATCTTCGACCCCATGGCGTGCCACCATAAATTCAATGAGTTCATCCTCTGTCTGACTGATCTGGCCGATATCATCCACCATTACCGAGATAGAGTTGACGACAGTCTCACCGAAAAGGCGCAAGGCTCCGGTCTTTAAAGGCACAAAAACGGCATCGTCCTGATCGCCTCCGCCGGGTCCGGCCGCCGCGCCTTTACTGGTAAGCACGCCGATTACCTGAAACGGGATATTGCGAATCAGGATGTATTCCCCAAGAGGGTCCTGGCCTTCATCGAACAGCTCCCCGGCGACCGTGCTGCCTAACACGGCCACGGCCGTGTAATTGTCACTGTCCTCACGAGTAAAAAAAGTGCCTTCGCTCAATGGCCAGCTCTGTAGCTCCGGCATATTCTCGCTGGTGGCGGTTACCGTCGTGGTGTAGTCCTGGCGATTGAAGCGCAGCGTATTGCTACCTCGGATTTCCGGAATCGTACCGAGAACATTGCCCATACCATCACTGATGGCATCGGCATCTGCAAAGGTCAGTGTCGAAGGCATATTGCGCCGCTGCCCCTCCATTCGTGCCGGCTGCAAGGTCAGTCGGTTGGTACCTATGGAGCTGATGCGGTCTACGATATCTTGCTGCGCTCCCTCACCGATCGCGAGCATGGCCACCACCGAAGCGACACCAATCACGATGCCCAACAGGGTCAGAATTGTGCGAAAAATGTTGGCCCGTAGTGAACGCAGTGCCATGGTCACCGACTCAGACACCGCAGCCAGGGTGGAACCAGCATTGCGGCTCAGAAAGAGATTGCGCAGTTTGGCATTGTTGCGGGCATCCACTGCTTCTTCATGGGGGCCGCTGTCATTGAGAATCTGACCGTCGCGAAATTCGATAATGCGGTCGGCATGCTCTGCCACTTCGCGGTCGTGGGTGATCAGGATTACGGTATGACCCTGACGTGCCAGGTCTTCCAGTAAGGCCATCACTTCCACGCTGGATTGGGAATCGAGAGCACCAGTAGGCTCATCCGCAAGTATGACCTGGCCGCCGTTCATCATGGCGCGGGCGATGGACACCCGCTGCTGCTGACCACCTGACAATTGACTGGGCCGGTGATCGAGTCGCTCGCCCAGACCAAGAGAGCTCAGCAGGGCTTCACTACGGATATGTCTTTCTTGCTGGCCAAGCCCGGCATAAACCGCCGGCACTTCGACGTTCTCTTCTGCTGTCGCTGTGGGCAACAAGTTATAACTCTGAAAGACAAAGCCAAAGGCTTCCCGGCGCAACCAGGCTAGCCCATCGGCATCAAAGCTCTGAATATCTCTGCCGGCAAAGAGGTAAGTCCCGTTACTGGGACGATCAAGGCAGCCAAGGATATTCATCAACGTGGATTTACCAGAACCAGACTGACCAATAATTGCCAGAAATTCTCCTGTGTAGATCTTCAGGTCGATGCCTCGCAAGGCATGCACTTCCACACCACCGTCAGTCTTGAACACACGATGAATATCGCGCAGTTCTATCAATGGAATTGCAATTTCCGCGCTACTGACCTGGGGCTCTTCGGCGTTGTCAGAAGCATGTTCGAATTGGCTGATATCCATGCTATCGATGAGAGTCGCCATGATCAGAAAGGCCCCCCGAAACCACCTGGCGGTCGGCCGGATTCTCTTGAGAATCCAGCTGGCCTTTGGCTTTGCATCTGAATGACACCGGACACTACTTGCTCGCCTTCCTCAAGGCCGGCAATCACTTCGGCCGTGATGCGACTGGTGACACCGATGAGTACTTGCCGGGTTTCCTGATTGCCCTGCTCATCCACCACACTCACCAGCGCCGGGCGCGGGGAATTTCCATCAGCATCTGGTCTTTGTATTTGGCCCTGAGCGCCTTGTCTTCGTAATCCAGGACCTCGTCGCGCGAACTGTTCGCCATTGCGGGCAGTGGCGTCAAAGTTGGCGCGCAGACCGGCTCCCGGTCGCTGGCCCTGTTGGCCGCCGGGTCGTGCCATTGGCGATTGACCATCCGCTGCGCCATTGTTTGCCTGCGGACCACTTCCCTGTGCTGGTCGCTCTATAAAAGTCACTGCTCCCATGGGTATGGTCAACACATCCTGGGCAGAATCTGTAATGAAATACACCTGCGCCGTCATTTCCGGTAACAGGGCACTATCTCCGTTACTGATATCGAACAGGCCGGTATACAACACAACATTGTTCTCGATAACTGGTGTTGGCAGGATTTGCCGTACACTGCTATACCAGCGTCGGTCTCCGCCACCCAGTGTTGTGAAATAGACATCCATGCCGGCTTTGATATCACTGATGTCAGCTTCGGAGATATCTGCTTCCACGGTCATAGTGTCCAGATCAGCGATGCGCAAGATAGTCGGTGCCTGTTGCGCGGCATTCAGGGTACGACCTTCTTCCATCAGTACAGAGACCACGGTGCCGGTCATGGGGGCATAGATGCGTGTGAATTCCAATTCGGTTTCGCTGGTTTCCAGTGTGGCGCGATTTTGTTCGATCTGTTTCTGTAACTGGATCAGGCTGGATTCCGCACCCGCCAGAGTGTTCATAGCGTTGTCGTATTCCAACTGACTGGTGGCTTCAGCCGTCATCAGGCGCGCCTGCCTCTCGGCGTTGGCCCTGGCAAGTTCGAGTGCGGCCTCACGCGCAGTTACCTGAGCCTCCAGTGCTTCAATGCTGGCACGACTGGCTGCAACCCGAGCTTCTTGTACACGTGCATCAATCTCAGCCAGCAGTTGTCCTTCTTCGACCTCGTCACCGATGTCTACATAGAGGTGCTGCAACTGACCGGAAACCTGGGCGCCTACATCGACATACTCACTGGGCTGCAGGCTGCCGGCGGCAGCGATTGTGTTTTCGATGGAACCAATCTCAACTATCGAGATACGTGCCGCATTGGTGGGCTCCTCTTCCTGCTGCGCCAGATACCAGTAGGCAAGCGCAGCGGCAAAAGCAGCGATTGAGAGAGATATCAACCACTTCTTCCTGCCAGATCGCGGGGCAGACAATGGGTTTGCTTCGACATTCGTGTTCATTGGCGGTTTCCTTGTTTACTACATTCCCTCGGGGGCAAAATCGGTCAGGACAGGGGGCGTATCTCAAGTGTCCTGTAACGTAACTTCTCTTCATCAGTGGCCAACTCAACGCAGCGTCCGTGGACAATAATTTGGCCGGCATCACGTATACGCTCCAGCTCTTCAAACCCTTCCCGGCAATAGCCCTGCGCTTCCAGAATCTCGACAAGCAGTTCTTCCACGTCGATAGAGGGAGCCTGGCCACCTCCGGGCCTGTTGCCGGCGCCTCTTCCCTGACCGCTACCGGGTCCTGCGCCACCTCGCGGCTGCCCTTGTCGGCCGCTGCCGGAAGCTCTGGCAACGGGCCTCAGTGGCGTGATAGCGATCTCGAATTTTTTGTTGCCGTCACTATCAACGTGAGGCTCAAAAGTCTGCGCGGTATTAATTTGTCTCTCACTGGAACTACAGCTCACGAGAAGAAACAAAGCGGGAATGGATAGAAATCTGAAATAAGTAACCATGGTTGAAATTCTTCTTCCTTCGGCGCATCAGTCGAAATGGTCCTGCCACTAGCTCAGCCGGAAGTGAACGAAGCAGTTTCGCTCACCCAAACCATTTAACATAAGTTATGAATTGAATTGGTAATCCGCAGGTTGCGCGGTTAATTGTGAATTGCTGCCCCTTATACGCAGATGGTCCGCAATTCATTCGCAAAAAAATTTAAAAGAATGGTTTTCGGTAGTGCGCCGTACAACCCTAACAACGGCGATTTTGATCAAGGAATATTCGACATCAAGTCATTGAGCAGTGGCGATCTACCTTTACAGCGACCTCGGGGTCGAACGCACCTGTCAGCAAACTGAGCTCGTCAGTGTTAATCGCCAATGCGTCTAAGTTCGGACTCAGGATCAATTGCTGACTATCACAGAGAAAACCAAGAAATTGAGTTACATTTGTAAATGAAAAAGCTGTATTTTTCCTTGCTGCTGTTGTTTGGGTTATGCCCCTCTGTCAATGCGCAACAATTCACCATTGCCGACATAATCGTGGATGGCTATCAGCGTATTTCGCCAGGCATCATTTATAACCTCCTGCCAGTAGGCATTGGCGATGAAGTCACCGCCACTACACCAGCGGAAATCATCCGCGCCCTGTCTGAATCTGAATACTTTGATGAGGTCGAAGTGGCGCGGGAAGGCAATATTCTGGTCGTCACAGTATTGGAACGCCCCTCGGTTGCCGAGATCAGAATCGAGGGCAATAGTGTGCTGGAGACTGAAGACATCATCGACAATATGTCCGGTGCCGGTATAGCCGAGGGTCAGATTTTCACCCGCGCTGCACTGGAGGCCATTCAGCAGGGCATTCAGGATGTGTATTCCTCACGAGGTCGCTATGGTGCGGAAGTAGATATTGAGGTCGAAGACCTACCGCGCAACCGGGTTGCCATCAGCCTCGATATCAACGAGGGCGAAGAGTCCCGAATCCGACACATCAATATTATTGGCAATACAGCTTTCGAGGAAGAGGAGCTGCTGGAACTTTTCGAGCTGGGTACCAAGCCCTGGTATATGTTGCTCAGTCGTCGTGATCGCTATTCCCGGGAACAGTTTCAGGGCGATCTGGAACGTCTTGAATCCTATTATCTCGACAGCGGTTACGTCGAGTTCAATATTGATTCCACCCCGATCGCTATTACTCCTGACCGCAAGGAAGTCTATATCACCATCAACATCACCGAAGGTGACCAGTACACGGTCAGTGCCGTTGATCTGGCTGGAGACCTGGTGGATGCGGAAAACCTGCTGCGCGCTTCCATCTTCGTGCGCCCCGGACAGATTTATTCCCAGGGTCTGGTGACCGGTACAGAAGAAATTATGGTGCAGTTTCTGGGTAATCTTGGCTATGCTTTTGCCGAGGCTACCGGAGTGCCGGAAGTCAATGACGAAGAGCAGACCGTCGAGGTGACCTTTTTCATCGAACCAGGCAATCGTACCTACGTAAATCGTATTAATTTCAGTGGCAATCTTTCTACATCCGATGACGTGTTGCGCCGGGAAATGCGTCAGCTTGAGGCGGCACCAGCATCCAGCATACAAATCGAGCAATCAAAAGTGCGGCTGGAACGGCTGGGTTACTTTGAAACTGTGGAAGTTGAAACCGAAGAAGTGCCGGGCACCGAAGACCAGATCGATGTCAATTTTTCAGTAGTGGAGCAAAACTTTGGAGCTGTTAATTTTCAGGTGGGCACCGGCGGCGATAGCGACTTCTTCATCAGTACCAGCCTGCAGGCACAAAACTTCCTCGGTACGGGCCGAACTGTCGCTATAGGCGTCAATAAAAGCCAGTATCAACAGAGTTTGAATTTCTCATATATCGACCCTTACTTCACTCCGGACGGAGTGAGCCGAGGATTCAATATTTTTGCTCAGGAAATTGACTCTGGACTGAATGTTTCCGATTTTAACACAACGTCCTATGGCGGTTCGGTCAGTTTCAGCTATCCTTTCAGTGAAATCCAGAGCCTGGGGTTTGATTTGGGTTTTACCCATACCGAACTAAGCGCCGGATTAGGCTCTGCACAGGAAATTATCGCCAGTCCGGTTCTTTATGAAGGAATCGACAGATATATTATTACCGCGGCGAACAACAATCCTTTTGAAGGGCCGGTGGTAGACGCGGTACTTGGGAACATCAGTGACCTTAGCGACCTGCAATTGAATCGCAATACTGATCCGGGCTTCGTGGATAAGTACGGCGACACCTTCGACAATTTCACTATTACTGGTAACTGGTCCCGTTTTACTTTGAACCGCGGACAGTTGGCCAATGATGGCTCACTGCACCAGATTGGTGTGGAGCTTACCCTGCCAGGCAGTGACCTGGAATATGGGAGCATCAGCTACAGCAACCAGATTTATTGGCCCATTACCCGGAATCGGGATTGGGTAGTTGGCCTGCGTACCAATCTTGGTTACGGCTTTGGCTATGGTGGCACCGAGGAGCTTCCATTCTTTAACCACTTTTTTGCTGGAGGTTTGATCTCCGGTGGTGGCCAGGTACGTGGCTTTGATGAAAACAGCCTCGGACCCCGAAGTACGGCTGGCGCTCAGTATCTGACAAGCAGTGGTGCAATTCTTGCCCGAGACGATGCAGGCAATATTATCCGGAATCTGGATGGTACCGCACAAATAGGTTCAGAGATCGCCTACCAAACTGTCCCCATTCTTGATGAAAATGGTGTGCCCATTGTGGACGAGAATGGCAATGAGCAAATTCAATTAGCTGTGCAATCTTTCTTTCTGGATGAAGACTATGACAGCTTTGGTGGCAATATACTGACTACAGCATCTCTGGAGCTATTATTCCCAATCCCCTTTGTTGCCGATCGAAGCCGGGTCAGATCAGCCTTTTTTATCGATGCCGGCAATGTATTTTCCTCAAGTTGTACCGAGAGACAAACTTTACTGAACAATTGCACAGATTTTGACCTTGGGGAGATTCGCTACTCTGCAGGGGTCAGCATTACTTATTTATCGCCATTTGGTCCGCTCACTTTCTATCTTGCCAAACCCTTTGGTAAGGATGGAGATGACACCAAGCAGTTTGATTTTACAGTTGGAACTGGATTTTGATATTTGAAACGCAATTTTATTGCGCGCCAACAGAATCCCCCCCAAAGTATCAATCTTATTTTGCCCAGTACGGCATAAGTGTCCATGCCAGACATTGCGCATTGCTGCGTCGAAGATTGTCAACAAAGTGTGAAAGAAAATCTATCTTGTCTGTAGAGTTTTCGAGAATAGACTGTCGCTCGAACTCGCGTCCGAAAAACCGGGACAAGATCACAATTCCCACCTGATTTTTTCACAAAAGCTAAAATGCCTGTTGCTTCATTGCGGCTTCTTTTTTAGCATGCGCGGTTTTTTTATAGTTATTCGAAGCACGCAACGCCAGATTTTGAAGCGGCAGGCAAATTGCCTGTACTGCAAGTTGAAACTGTCACCGTGCATCGCAAATTCATATGCGGTTTGGCGAAAGCTGGCTTTCCTGATCTATTGAAGGAGATGAAGCTAAACCACAGGAGAAATAATGGCTCGGCACTTCGGTTTCTGTTTTTTCGTTTTGGTAATGTATTTTGCCAGTTCCAATTCCATCGCTCAAGCTGTCAATGCGCCAGTTGGGCTGGTGCCTGCAGGTTTAGATGAAGGCGATGAGTTCTATATTATTTTTGTGAGCAGCCAGACCACTCTTGGCAATTTGACGCCTGCACAATTTAATACCTTTGCCAATAACACTGCCGACCTTGATACGGATACTGCTTCACTGGATTGGACCATGATCATGGGACATGACGATGGCACATTGACAACAACCTCGGCCTTTTCAGATACCACTGTGCCCATCTACAACACCAACGGTGACAAAATCGGTGACGACAGGGCAGACCTTTTCGATGGCAGTCTCGATGCGAGTATCAGCTACGATGAATCAGGAGTGGACGTAGGAAGTGTGGGAGTCTATGTGGGTATTACTGCAGTGGGCGCAAATCTTATAGCTCAGGGTGATAATACGCTGGGTGGTAATGATACTTCCAACGATGGTTGCGCACTTGGCAGGTCTGATCGAACAACTGGTCAGGCATGGGCGTTGAATGTCAGTGGGGATCAGGGCTGTGATGACGATAGCTATAGCATTTATGCGATCTCGCCACTGTTAAAAGTGGCTTCCGATGATCCTGTTGCTGAGATCGAACCTCCCAAGTTCGGCTTGAGCAGTGTTACCTTGCGAGTTGGTGAAACGACCAGGTTTGATATCGTGAGCGGCTCTCCGACATATGACATGATGATCATGGGGCCTGAATCCGTTGCGGACATAACTCTGAATGAACGGCGCCTGACAATAACCGGACGTGAAGTGGGCATGATTCAGGTGCGAATTGATCAAGCCATGGGTCCTTCCGGATACTTGCCTGTCACCGTCTTGCCTTCACTTGAGCAGGAGACCATTGCACAACTCCCCCAGTTAGGCGGTAATCCAGATGACAATGACCTGGCTGAATTTTCGGGTGGTGTCACAGATAGCGTTGATGAGCGCTATTATCAGGGGGGTGTATTCTATGTGGGTGAAGAGCTCAGTATTGATTTCGCCATATCGCCGCAGCCTGAACACATTGGCCAGATGGCTAGAATTATCATCGCGTTGCGCCTGGATTCGGCACCGGGCCTTGCTTTTTTGTTCGACGAGGGTGGTGAAGTCGTGCCCTTTCAGGGCGAGCCTATGACTGGCTACACAGAGCTGACTCTGGAATCTGACAACCTGATTGAGTTGACCACGGCATCACCATTGATCTTCACTGAAGAACTGGTGGATGGGTACGAACTGTTTATTGGTTATGAATTACTTGCGACTGGGGAGTTGTTTTATGCACCGCAGGCGCTGCGCTTTGAAGTGGCTAACTGGATATGGTGGGGACACTGATAACTTAATAACTTAGTTAAGCGGTTCAAGTTCATCGTAGGCCTGGCTGCTACTTGGCCATTCGAAATCCAATTTGAGACCGCTTGATGCCCGATACCAAATTGAGTTGCAATCTCCGTTTTTCGACGATCTTGTTGAGAAATACTTCCCGGCGATTAAGAAACTTCCGGGCCGGTTGCGGCGATCCTAACTGGATTACAGGCAGCAAGAGTCAATAGGCATTTCAGTTGCCACTGTGCGGGCAGTGAGTCGTCAACTTCAACTCTCTCCCAAGCACAAATGTCTGGCTATGAATCGCTGCAGATTGACGTTCTGAAGTATTAACTGAGTATTAACTGTAAGTGCTGACCGTAAATTGAGAAGACGAAACTTGCTCGTGCCTGAGATCAGGCAACGTTGTGATAGACGTCTTGAACATCATCCAGGTCAGTAAGCATGTCGATGAGCTTTTCGAATACAGCAATGTCGTCGCCTGCAAGGGAAAGAGTAGCTTGCGGTAGGAACTGAATAACGTCAGCTTCGAAATCGACCTCGCCCTCTTCATTACCAAAGTTGTCGCAAATGGCCTGACGGGCTTTGCCGTATTCGGTGTCAGGGGCAAATACCGTGATGTGCCCTTCTTCATTTTCGATATCAAGGACATCCACATCGGCATTAAGGAGGGCTTCCAGTACTGCTTCTTCATCATCTGAGCGAAATTTCAAGATCGTGCAGTGATCAAACAAGTGACTGACATTGCCGGGAGTACCAATCTTGTTCTTGGTTTTAACAAAACACTGGCGCACGTCGCCGAAAGTCCGGTTGGGATTGTCGGTCAGACAATCCACGATAAGCATGCTACCAGCCGGGCCAAAACCTTCGTAGCGGGCCAGTGAGAAATCCTCACCACCGGCGCCGGATGCCTTGTCCAGCGCTTTATCAATAACGTGAGTGGGGACCTGGTCTTTCTTTGCTCTCTCAATCAGTCCGCGCAAGGCAAGATTGCCTGCAGGGTCAGTTCCACCCGACTTTGCCGTTACGTAGATCTCGCGTGCGTATTTGCTGTAGACCTTGGTCTTGGCCTCAGCGGTTTTGGCCATGGATTCTTTGCGGTTCTGATAGGCTCTACCCATGAGAGATCTTTCTCCTACGTGTTCAGAAATCGGTGGATTGCTGGAAAGCGAGGCATTATAAGCTGGAATAGTGACGTCTCGCCACTTGGTCGCAGCTCGCGATCAGGTCTGTTCCATCCGAGGGTCAGGGTGCCCAGGCAACTTGGCGCGGATTCATGCATTAGGGTAAATCGGAGGGGTGATTCTGGGCTAAAGTAAATAGTATATAAACTCGTTCATTGCGCCTATGGACTCGAGGGGTTTTGTAAGAATCGTTGTGGCAAAAAAATAATGACTCGCAGTTATTGAGGCTCGCCATTGTCCTCGAATCGGTTTGTTAGAAGAATCATTATTCCCTGTGTCGACTGCGTAGACAAAGTTCTAAAACCAAGGTTTCCATCACTTTCCAGGCCTTGTTCGAATTGATAATTCGATAAATAGCGTTTGAATTGAGGCGTGATGACTACAGAGCTTTGCGCCGGGTCGAAGCTGGTTATCGGCATAGCCTCAGGTGCGCTTATGGATTTTGCAAATGATTCAATTGCTTTTATCCCTGCTGTTTCAGATGTCTCAGCATCGAACGCACGAAATCTTACAGCAATTTCATTGTATGCAACTGCGGCGTTACCGAATGATCCAACATCCTCAAAGTATTCAGCATTGGACTGCAATGTTAGCGCCCAATCCCTCCTCATTACCTTTACAAATAGTCGGCGTTGATTTGGGTCACACGAAGAGGTGCCCTCATAAAAGAGTTGGTTAACTGGTCTTGCTAAAATTCGCCGTCCAGAACGACAAGTGTTTTCCAGAGGAAGTTCGCCTTTGGCATTGGTCGTACCTAATGGATCTACTTGATCACCCAAGCTAGTTGAAATATCACTTTCGATGCCATCTCCGGTGTCATCAATAACTGAGACTATCTGCTGTCCAAAACAGTGAGCTGATGATATTGAGCAGAGTATTGCCACTATGGGCATAGTAAATTTTACGTTTGGAAAGTTCATAGTAATTTCCATAAATTGAAATGTTCTACTCTGTAATCAGACAAACACGGGTAACGCTTTTAATTCCAAAGTCTATTGCAGCTAAAAATATAGGTTCGATAGGCGTTATTGGTCTTTGTCTCGAAATAACGTAGTTAAGTAAATTGCTGAAATTGAAAGCAGAAGCCCAAACAATGACAAGAAAATCGAAAATTCATGCCGAACGAATAAAGTCTCAATATTCTCGTTTTTAAGTTTGACTGCGCTCATGGCTGATTGCAGGCGAACATCCAATTCGGAATCCGGTGTGCTTACTACCTCGATAAGAAATTGCCAGCCTGGATGCAGAGTCAACCTTTCAATGCTTGCAAACCCCGTGTCACAACCAGGGGCTCTCGGGCTTGAGAATGCCGGGGTCACTGGTTTCAGCGTAACCCCAAGTACACTTCCTGTTTCTGCTCTAATGAATAGACTAATGTTTCTGAATAGTTCGTCTCTCGATAGATTGGAAATCCTATATCTGTGCGTTTCCGAAGTCGTGCCCATTGGGATTGTTTGTTGTGAGCAACTCATGATTCGTGAGCTCGACTGAACTACTTCATGCTGCAGTTCTATTATGGGCTGCTCTATAGTGCGAGTAACCGTGTGAGAAGTAATCCAGGCCATAGCAGAGAGTAGAATTACCAGTATGAAAGGGGGCTCTTTACGCTTGAAGAATTGGTTCATATGAATGACACAGGCTGCAAGTGCTTTAGGGAGACGTAGACTATAAGATTGCTAATACTGGTAATTTTTCTATTCCTGATTCGGGGCCAGAAATTCAGGGAGACCAGGGATACCACTTGAGGCCGATCTCTACAGTATCTTCAGACGTCAAATCAAAAGGTTGCCTGCCTGAAGAAAAGCTGACATACATTCCGTACGGGCCTTGCAAGGCAAATGTACGCAGGAGGTACCGATCCAAATTTGCGCTCTTGACTGTATTTGATGCGCTAATTTCCCGATAAGCGCGGTAGTTTGCAACAAAGACAAGGGGGTGCTCTCCCATAGAGCCCAAAGGTACGGCGAGCGCGGCTTCAGCTGAAGCGCGCATGTAATCCGAGTTGTCTCCCGCTATCGCCCTTGGCGTTTCGTCGCTGGGGTCAATGTTTTGCACTCCCAATCGCAAACCAGTAGTAACGCCTAGTCTGCCTAGCAATGTGCGTCTGTTCCAAAAATCATACTTACCGAATAGGTAGCCGCCCAGCTTCTTGTTCGTGAAGTTGAATTCTTGGTCTGATTCGATACCAGCTTCAACCCCATAAGAAATAAAATAGTAGCCATTCAACGGCGCAAGCGTTTTCGCGATAAGGTCGAGTGCAGTGATTCTGGCTGACTCGTTTCCACTTGCCGCTTCGGTTGCCAAGGCCTGCAGCGTCTCGCCTTCATCGTCTGTTAACGAGCCGAACATGGAATGTCTATAGCCAGAAAACTCCAATTTGGAGTCAATGAAGTTTCTTGGATTCTCCGCCGCAGTCTTTGTTATTGTTCCTTCAGATTTGAAGTTCAGGTTGTAGTTCAAACCTTGGAGAGGCTGCGGAGGTTCGATTGTATAGTCGATATTGTATTCCAGGCCTATGACGCTTGCTGAGTTCTCTCTATCAATGTCTTTGAATTCCAAAGATAGCGGAAGGCTAGGTGTTAGCGCTGAGTTGGCGGCTGATCTCTTAGTCTTGTCATTAGGGAAGTCGGTGTTTGAAATGCTGGTACGAGCCGACATTTTCAACGAATCTAGTGCTTGCCCTGGTGTTACTGTTTGAGAAAGAAGTCCGGAAGTCTGGTCGAGAAGGGGGGCGCACAGAATCTGAACGCCCGGCGTTTCCGGACAATTTTCTTTTTCCTCGGCAATCAAAGTAGAAAATGGATTGAAGCCGGGTGAGAGAGGCTCATCCGCTGCATATGCATTGGCAGAAGCAAGTAGAATCGCTGTACAAATACCGAAATATTTTTTCATAGCTCATTCCCAAATCTGAATTGCTCATCAACGATCTCACCAAGGTCAGCCATTGTTTTAGAGCTGTCAGCGAGTACGGCAGTCATCGCAGAAATACTTGTGGAAGTGGTCTTTGACGCTTCGTATTTCGCTCTGAAAATTTTACTCATGGCTTGGTCTACCATGGTGGCATGAGCCTGTGCGCTATTAGTGGCAAAGTCACCAGATGCTCCTCCACCTAGTCGAATAAGAAACTCAGTTTTCCAGCTTCCTGCCTCAGAAAATGGCGTGTCCTCCTGTCTGCAGTACCAAACTTCAAACAGCCAAAGACAAGCGTGAGCTCGATTATTACTGTTCCACGACATCGTGTTTTCTCCTGTAATATTCTCAAGGGGTTAGTAGTGCGCTACTTTTGTCCAGTAATTCAAACACTGTATTTTTTGCCAGTTTGTTCCCATTTGCGGCAGACGTGGCATCACTGGAAATTGTGGCAGCGGATATGTTTTTGCTAGTGCGCAGGTCGCGTGCAAGTGAGCTTTGTATTCCCATTACGTCTCTAAACAACTTCAGGCTTGCTTTGCTGCCTCCAGCGACAATGAGTGCAGTGAAAACATATGAAATCGCCAGGAGCAACTCGCTAATAAACCTGGCGTCGAACCGATACAGCGGATTCGCGCTCTCAGGAGCCGTCGGTGCTTGCATCAGGGTTATTACATCCGAGTTTGACATGAAGACAAATACCAGCGACGAAACGAAGGCGAATGTCACTTTGTATTGGAATGAATGACCAAACCGGACTATAAAGGGGCGTGACTCAAAGATTACGGAGAGGCCTCTTTCTATAACAAAAGAAATGAAGATGAGAGTCAGTACGGCTCCAGAGAATGTGTCAATTGTCATAAGAACCCCGGATTAGTTTCCGACCAGAATCGCAACTGATGATTACGAGTCCAAGTCATTCTTGTTATGGTTGGTAATTAGAATTTCAGATATTGGCGTTTTTATCTATCACCCATTGGTGTGGTTTTTTAAAGAAGAAATATCTCCTTGCTAGATGCTCGTCTAATCGCATTGAGAAATACGCGCGCGAGCAATACAGATAAATGGCTGAGAATGAGGCCAGATCACCTATTTGGGTAGTTCCGGGCTACTATGATTGTGTTGTCAAATGATTCATGAGTTTCTTCGGGTAGGATTCATGCTCCTTGCATTGGATAGGTGGAGCAATTGGTGGATGCGCTTGTGAGCCAGATATAAGGGAATACTGGATTATGGAGAATAAAAACTTGGCTAGAGAAGATAGAGAGATTCTGCAGAAAGCCCGCGTTAGTGCATTGGTCTCTCAAATTCAAACAGGGAAAGCCGCATCAGCCATTTGCACCCTCATGTTGAGTATTCTGTTTGTCTCCACCGAAGGCGTAGGTCTCAGCGGAACAGCAGTTTGGATTGCGGCCATGATCAGTGCTTATCTTCTGAGAAACTACTATGTAAGTCGCTTGATGCGGCCCGGCATATCACTCGATAAAGCCGAAACTGGCATTGCACTGTCGTCAGCGGCTCTAGCTATTGTGATCAACGCTCCAGCGGCGCTTTTTATGCCCCTCATGACTCCGGTGGTTAGCGGTCTCTACGTTGGTTTCATGATTGGATGGTTAGCTATTGCAGTGGTTATCATCGGTATCCACGTCAAGAGTTACTTGCTCTATATAGCTATTGGTTTTGGCTTTCTGATAACCGGATACTGGATTAGTTTGCCGGTGGCTTATGCGATTGCAGGAACGTTGGGCTCTATTGCCGCTTCCCTGATGTTCTTTTCTTTCGCAAAGCGCGTAGAAGCCGTTTTCGAAGAGTCTGTTCTAATACGGCACGAGCGGGATGGGCTGGTACAGCAACTCACAATCTCGATAGCCGAGGCACAAGATGCTCAGAATCAACGCTCACGGTTCCTCGCCGCAGCTGCGCATGATTTGCTCCAACCCGTACATGCATTAATGCTGCTGTCCGGGGTGCTACAGAACAGCCATACAGAGCAAGATCGGAGCGATGCACTAGCCGGCATTCGTAGTACAACCGAATCAATTGAATCTATGTTTCGCGGGTTATTGGATATAGCGCGCCTTGATCAGGGGGCGGTACTTCCCAGTCTCACTGATGTGCAGCTACCTATGATTTTCAGATCAGTAGAGGCTGCCTACAGAGCGCGGTGTGATGAGAAAGGGGTAGAATTTTTTGTTAGCTGCCCAGAGCATATTCTGGTGCGCGCTGATGCTGCGCTGTTAGACCGTGTAGTAAGAAACCTGGTTGATAACGCAGTGAAGTATACCGAACTTGGCAAAGTTAGCCTGACCGCGAAATCACTAGAGAACCGTATTCAGATTCTAATTACTGATACTGGCAGCGGTGTTAGCCCTGAGCAGGAGACAGAAATATTTGATGCTTTCTATCGAGCGATGCCGGCAGGCCCCAAGAGTGTTCAAGGAATTGGCTTGGGACTGTCAGTTGCGAAGCAGATAGTTGAGCTTATGGAAGGCGACATTCGACTGACATCAAAACTAGGGGTAGGGACCGAAGTTGAAGTTGGGCTTAAACCCGGGCAAAGCATGGATTCTGAAGGCCCTGAATCTGAGGTTCTATCGGGGGGGCTGCCAAGCCGCGTGCTTGTAATTGAAGATGATTCGGCGGCTCGCAACGCGCTCCATCTTTGGCTGCGGAACAATGGCGTAGATGTGGTAAGCGCCGAATCTCTGTCTATAGCAATTGAGAAACTGGAGCATGAAAACTTCGTTCCAGAGCATGCGCTTGTAGATTTCCAGCTCGGGCCTGGCCCTAACGGAATCGAAGTAATTCGATTGCTTAGAAGAAAACAACCTGGCCTTCCCGCAACGTTGATTAGTGGAGCAATTCTGGAGTCTGACGTTGTCGAGGGCGATGTTAGAGTTTTACGCAAACCACTTATGCCAGAAAAATTAAAAGAAATTCTATACCAACCTCACTAGGGGCCAAGTTGTGAAAAAGCTTTCATCGCGGTTTTCGTACTGGAAATCTGTTAATTGTCCAGAATCAAATGTAGTCGAATTGCCAGTTGTCGTAATCGGGTCTGGCTATGGTGGTTCGGTAGCGGCCAGGCGTCTTGCAGAGAGTGGGGTTGATGTAACAGTTCTCGAAAGGGGGAGCGAGTATCTTCCGGGAGAATTCCCTAACGATCTTGCCAATATAGCAACAGCGGTAAGAGCGCCTGGTATAAAAGCTGGTCAAACCATGGGCTCACCCAGTGGTCTGTTTGAGCTGCGAGCAGGCCCTGGCGCTACATCAGTTGTTGCGAATGGTCTGGGAGGGGGGAGTCTGATTAACGCAGGTGTATTGATGAAACCCCTGCCGGAGGTGATGGCAAGTGAGTATTGGCCTGTTGAGATTTCGTATGGGGTAGAAAAGTTGGATCCCTATTTCGAGATGGCGCGTCATGAACTGGGCGGAGCAGCATACTGCAGTACTCCTGCAAAAAAAGGGGATGCACTTATACGGCTGACGAATGCGATTAACGCGAGAGAAAAAGACGCCAGAAAAACAGCGCAGTGCGCAGCGGTTGAGCAAACTATAGACCACGAAAGATGCACGCGCTGCGGTGACTGTAGTAGTGGATGTAATGTTGCAGGAGCAAAGATTACGCTAAGAGACAGTTATTTGGCTAAAGCGACAGAAGAAGGAGGCTCGAAGTTACCAGCACGCATACTTACGGGCGCCACGGTTTATCACATTGAGCCAGTTGAGACGACGGCGAAGACCAAATGGAAGGTGCGCGTCGTTCCTACTGAGGCATTGGCAAGGTATAGGAACCTGCAGGAAGCTGCTGAGCTTGAATCAAAAGGCGCGGGAGTAGAAATCCTGGCTGATACCCTTGTATTGGCAGCCGGGACCTTTGGTACTACTGAGCTTCTGCAGAGATCCAAGGCTCTTTTTGGGGATAGCTTACCGATTTCACCTGCCGTGGGTTCGCGGTTTTCCGGAAATGGAGATTCACTCAGTTTTTCTTCCAATGAGGATGAACTGGTAGAGGCAATTGGAGTTGGTGCTGACATTTGGCGCAATAGCGGTACTCGGTCAGAAGTTGGCGCTACCATAACTCGATGTATCGACTTGCGTCATGAGCGCCCGCTAACAGAGCAACTGGTCATCCAGGATGGCGCCGTACCCGGTGCTGTTGCGCAAGCGTTTGGAATGATGAACTCGCTTGGTCTGGAACTAAATCAGATCGGTACCGGCAAATGGCAACGACCAACAAACCCGGATCTGGAGCAATTTCTGTTTGGTGAACTTAATAAGTCGTTTGTTGAGAACAGGCCGGAGAATTCCCTCGACAGGAGAACTCAGGTATTACTCTCTATGGGGCATGATGATGCCAAGGGGCTGATTGTATGGGTCGGTGGGCGCGATGCCAGCGCCCCATACTGGGAAGACCCTGAAAAAATCGATTGTTACAAACATCAGGAAAATATTCTTGGCCCTGCCAGTGAGAAACTTGGCGGGAAATGGCTGCCGACACTACTTTGGAAGCCCATTCCTGATGCGATGAATGATCTGATGAGCGGTCCGAAGCCAGAGAAATTTCTCACCACAGTACATCCACTAGGTGGTTGCATTATGGGTGACAATCCTCTTACCAGCGTGGTGGACCACTACGGTCGAGTCCGTAAGGTACACGACTTGCATGCTAATGATCAGGACACCTATGAATCACTCTATATACTGGACGGATCCATTATTCCAGGTAGTTTGGGATGCAATCCTCTACTCACCATTACCGCTCTGGCAGAGCGGTCAATGAAAGAGTCCCCTCTTATCGAGAATCTGACAGCGAGGCCCGGTAGTTATTCCAGAGCGGCATTTCCCTCAGACGATTATTTCCCTGTCCCGTTTGCTCGGCAAGAACGGCAAACATTACCAGTCTATATGGAGGAGCGTCTCTTCTGTCCTCAACTAAAACAGTCAGGTGTCATCGCCGGTAATCTAATGGCGGCTGATCTGAACTTGCAATTAAAGACTGAAGACTGGTTGTCAATGTGGTCCGAGAGGAAACATAAACTGCAAGTTAGTGGAAGGATGCGGATTGGTTGTCAAGACAACTGGTATGAATACAGAGTGACGTCAGGATCAATTGCGAACCTATTCTATGAGAAAAAACAGCCCACGGGCATTTTTTCAAGAGTAGTGAGTGCGATCGGCAATATAGAAGCTATGCTCCGCGCAGCTTTGACGTATTTCAAGCTGAGAAGAAAGGACGTTACATGGAATTCTTTCTTTGGAAAAGGTGGATCTTTCAAGTCCATGTTTTTCTATGTGATGCGTGCTACAGAAGTTCGCAATATGTGCTACAGGCTCGAATTTCAGCTAGAGGGAAATGCGCAAGATGTGCCGAATATACTGTATCTGCATGGCACTAAGCATATCGAGTATGCAGGAACCTGGTTGCAATTACTGAAAGCATACACGCCCAAATATTCTAAAAAATACACACCCGTGCCTTACGTGCGCGAGTCCTTCTTTGAACAAGCCAGCAACTTGAAAGTCAGGTTGGGAGTTGCCCAGGCGGAATTGGACAATGAGCCAGAGAATTTATTTCAAATGGATTTCAAAGACATGGTTGAGCGTATTCCATTGCGGCTCTCGGGAGGCGGTGACCTGCCAAACGCTCTTGTCGCTATACTTAGATATCCATTGGTATTCTCCCAATATCTACTTAAAACGCGCATCTTCGATTTCCGGCTTCCGGATTATTCCGGGCGGATTCTCCGCGACGAAGTGCCAAGTTCTATTGAGGGCCAAGAGTCAACGCGAAGTTTGCGTTTCGCAGGGAGGAATATTACGCCTATAGTGCATGAATTCGAGGTACCGTTGGGAAACTCCTCCTTCGACCTTCCGGATGATCCGCCCAAAAATATAGGCCTTACGTTATTAAGATATAAAAGTTCCGGCACCGGTGATGATGAGTACTATAGAGAAGGGTGCTGGCACGCTGAAAAAGTAGTCAAGGTGAAGTCTATTTTACTTGTCCATGCGTTCGGTCAATCCGGGTATTCGTTTACCCATAAGACAATCAAGAAAAACATGGCTGAGCACTTTTATGAACAAGGCTACGAAGTTTGGGTTTTAGAATATCGGCTTAGCACATCAATTCCTGCCCATGCAGAATCAAGCACCTTAGACCAAATGGGAAAATATGATATTCCTTCTGCTGTTGATTTTATTGTAGAGACATTGCAACAAGAGTTGCCTGCCAAGTTCAAAAAGCATCCAGTTCAATTTTATGCATTTGCTCAGTGTTTAGGAGCTGCTGCGACCAATATGGCACTGCTGTCCGGCGGGCTATCCTATTCTGATGGCTCTCATGGATCCAGCGAGCCGTATCAGCAAGCAATGCCCAAGCTGGCCGGGCTTGTAGTATCTCAGGTACATCCGCATTTGATTGGGCAGCCCCTTACCCAGGCGAAAACCTGGCTACCCTCTATGCTGAGAGATACTTTGGGCTTGTCGCGTATTCCCTTTGCGGTGCGTGGCCCGGTGACGAATATGGTTCATGCGCTCGTAGATCGGTTTTTCGCTGCCTTGCCGATACCGCTGGAGGAGCGTTGCCCGTTTGATATGAAAAGGCATGAGGATGATTGCGCTACATGTAGAAGGATAAGATTCCTAGAGGCGCCTTTATTCAAGCACAGAAATCTGAACATCGCGACGCATCATGATTTGCCTCTCTTGTTCGGTGACGCGAATATTCGCTCCTTTGCGCACGCCGCTAAATGTGTAGAAGCAGAGCGGATGGTGACCGAAGACGGAGCAAATCACTACGTAACAGATGAGAATATCTATCGGTATGCGAATTTGCCTGTTTGCTTCTTCCACGGAGAGGATAATGAGCTGTTCAGTTTTGAGAGCGCGGAGAGAACGTCTCAGCACTGGGTGAAAATTCAACCCCAATGGGTGCGCCGGGTTCATCAGGGGCTAGGAAAAGATGCGAGCACTGACTTGGGTGAAAGCTCATGTGCATGGATTCAACCAGGCTACGGTCATGTTGATGTATTAATAGGGGAAAACGCATTTGCAGAGATCTACCCCAAGCTCTCTGGGCTTTTTGACACTCTTCATAATTTTCAGGATGCCCAGAGCACTGTTGAAATCGCTGCTACAAGCGATGAGGATCAGTATGTCCGCCCCAGATTGCCGCTTAGCGGCCCATTTATTGGCGCACTCAGGAGAAATGATCAAGGCGAACTGCTTATATCGGTTTCAATGCGTGTTGACGATCGATTTGCGGACATAGCTGAGAGAATATCCGGAACTCCCAATGTATGGGCTTATGCAAGATATAGACTGAAAGGTGAAGGCGCATTCTCTCAGGCAACTCTATTAACACTGACAGAGAGCTCCAATGTTGAAACTGGGCCATCACTTCTGTTTGCACATGGCGAGGTAAAGATCGACAAGAGCATTGATGCAGCTAACATAGAAATAGAATGCTTCTCAGTTCATAAAACGATCGTGGCATCCGGTATTCAACCCCCCGCTAACGCCGTCGTGGTCAATTATAGTGACTTGTCTGATGAGCTGTTATTGCCACAGTACAACTCCAAATTTGACCAGATGATGGATTTGACTGAGCAGCAACTAAGACAATGGAAAGAGCTTGATACGCCACTTCGGGAAACTGTTTCAGCGTTGCGACTCTATCCGGACAGTTTCAACAAGCGTAAGGCTACCATTCAAGAAAAATCTGTTCGTTCCCTGGCGCCTGCTAAGGATTCGATGACACCAAGCAGTACCAGATTTGGCATTGGTAGCTGCCGATACCCCGGGTTTCGAATAGAACATCGGCGTGTGGATGACTGGATAAAGAATCTGCCTGATGCCATGGACTTCGCTGTGTTATTAGGAGATCAGATCTATGCAGATGCTACAGCTGGGTTTACTGACCCTTTGAGTCCGAACGAAAGATACAATCAGCGGCACAGGTATGCATTCTCTAGATCGAGATCAGAGTCAGGTATTCATTGGTTCGGAGATTGGTTGGCAAGCTTGCCGGTATTTATGACGCCGGACGATCATGAGTTCATTGATGGCTATCCTGATGGGCCGCAACTGATTCCATGCTCTCAAGGGCAAATCGCTACGGCACAACAGAAAGTACACAAAGTGGCGCACAACGCGCTTGTGAGTTACCAGCAACTGCAAATGAAACCTATTGCCGTGACCGGGGCTGAAGGCGTTTGGGAGTTTACATCAGGGCCAGCACGATTTTTAATTCTGGATACGAGATCCAATAGGCAAACATCGCTTGCAGCGACAGGGAGAAGCATTCTCAGTGACGCCCAGATAGAAGCACTTGAGAACTGGTTGGAGAGCGATTCGGCTACAGATATGCTTAACGTAATTGCGACGGGAAGTATAATTGTGCCGGGTCTGAATGATCACGATAATCCAGGGAATCCTGGCCGGCGAGACAATTTTCAGTGTAATCCTGCCGATAGGAAAGAAGTACTCGAGCTTCTGAAAAGGCGTAAGAATAAAGATAAAGATAAAGATAAAGCGTTCAAGTTCTTGTTGATATCGGGTGACTATCACACAAGTGCGGCAGTGAAAATATTGGATGATGTGGAAACTGTGGGGGCCGCTATAGTGTGTCCCTCACTTTATTCGCCAATGCCATTTATGAATGCTCCCTCACATGCGTTGTTGCTTGGAGAAAACCTGGCAGATGTTAGTTGGTGTGTTGCCCCAGCCGACATGCAGCAATCAGAAAATGTCTGGAAAGGAAATGGGTTGGGATGCGTTACCATCGATAAAGAAAAAAGCGGGAGTTACAAGGTCGTGTATGAGGGGAATCTGTGGATTCCCGAAGAGCAGAACAATACGATTGGCATGAATCGTTTTAGTGTGACAATACAGATATAGTTGTTTTAGGGGGTAAGCTGGAAATCGGAATTTGCCACTGCATATACAGCTTGTGTTCGATTGTTGACGCCTAGAATCTCATATATGGCCTTTAAGTGCGATTTCACAGTATCGGTTGAAATGTTTAGCTTGTCTGCAATTTGCTTGTTAGCCAGACCACGTATTACCCATTTCAATACTTCTCTTTGTCTTTCTGTCATTTCATTGGCGTATTTATGCGCATGCGATGAACGCCTTTCGCTGGATAGCGCGACAACAGGCAGATAAACGCCACCGTTCAATATCGTATTCAGCGCTTTGGAAAGTTCGTCAGAATTAGTCGATTTAAAGATATAACCACTTGCACCATTATCAATCGCTCGCTTAACAGTCAGTGCATCCTCACTGGCCGCAACGACAACAGTCGGGATGTCGGGGGCGTGTTTTCTAACTCTCAGTAGAGCATCTATATCAGTAACTCCGGGTAATGAAAGATCTGTGATCACGAGGTCGGGTCTATCCTCGGACTCTAGTGAAGCAATTCCTTTTTCAACAGTGACGGCGTGCAGCACTTCAATTCCATTAACCAGCCTCTGTAGAAGTAACTCCAACCCTTCACGAAAAAGATTGTGGTCATCAATAAGTAAAACCTTCAATTCTTACTCCTCAGGAATTACCAATGGCTTGCAGGGTCGCGTGGGTCATTGGTGCCGGGCCTGAAAGTTGTCTGAGTTACCATATACCGGGTTACCGGATATCCGTCTTGGGGAAGTTGTGCATTGAAAGAACTTGCCAGGCTATCAAGGTCTTTGACAACACTGGTGATAAGGCTTCCTGCATTTTCTGTAACCCCAGCGAAGATACTTATATCTGCGTAAGTTGTCTTGTCTCTGCCTTTGCCCGATAAGAAATTGGAATTGATAACTCGGGAATACAGAGCGAACATTTTAAGGGGATTCCCGAAATGGTTATTGCATATATCCAGGACAGATTTGAACGCACTTGGGAAATGCTCTATCGGCACGAAAATGGCCAGCATGTAAGTCGGAGTTCCAACAGATGAATCCACTACTTTGTCGGTAAACAATTCAGTATCTTCGTAGGTTTGATAGCGCAAAGCTGAGCGTGGATCAGCTAATTTTTGCCAGGCAAGCAATTTGAGATCTTCTTCTAGCTCAGCGATATTCTCAGGCAGGTTGCCACCATGAGCTCCAATTGCATCTAATTGAGCGATGCGTTCGTTACGTTCTACCCATTTTTCACCGCTCGATTTCGTGGTAGTGAATTTCGCGACAACTCCAGCCTGAGGATTTTTGCCCATTCTAAACCAGGTGCCGCGCACATATTTGGTGTTGGAGTCAGAATTTTTGAGGCCCACAAAGGCATCAATATAATTCTTAATGGCCGCGTTGATATCTGTGGGATCGCGAAACAAAGTAGCTTTCTGTTCAAGTAAACTGGTTCTCTTGTTGGTATTGATGACCACAAGATCAAGAGAGAGAATTATAAAGTCGGGCTGACTTGCTTTCCCGACGAAATCATAGATCGTCTGCCCAGTGCATACCGAAATTTGCCCAGTAGAATTTTCCAGTATCTCCAAGCGTATGATGTTGTCTACGAACAAGCCATAAAGATGTGAAGCCGCACTAATGCCGCCGGCAGATGCAAACCCGCCTAGTGTGATGTGCCTATGGTCCGGTGCAATTGGTAGCCCGTAGCCTTCTTTGGCAAGCCTGTCTTCCAGATCTCCAATCTCAAGGCCAGATTGTGCGCGTACGAAATCAGTGTTTCCATTATTTTGAATTATGCTTCCACTTGTCTCGGTAATAGCAGTCAGGTTTCTCATGCAAATCACAGGAACGTCAGGAGACTTACCGACGACCAGGGCATTGTCTGAGTGGCCATTCGCGCGAACCATGAATGCTGAAGACTCTTGGGCATTTTTGACCGCCTGCTTAACTGCATCTACTGAAGCGGGTAAATATATATCGAAGGGGTGTACGGCTGTCTTACTACGATCCCCTACTTTACCCCAGTCGTAGCCAAGCCAGTCAAAATCTGCATGATTAATCTTGTCGTGCGGGTTATTCCTCATATTGGCCCATCTCTGATCAGTAGGTTATTGGTTTTTAGGCAGTCTAGTCCAGTTTGCTACGGTTTTCACAGCAATTTCGAGCTTCTGTCCAGCCACCTTACCTTATTTCCAGATGCAAAGAATCATACTTATGGGTGACTCCCCGCTATCGCAGGCGAGAATCACCTATATGGGTGATAGAACCTTCCTAACCGGGATTATATCTTCAGTCTATTAGATCGGCATAGAGAGATTGTGGGGAATGAGTGCTCTTATTCGTAGTTTAGTAAATCTCGTTCAATTATTTGAAATACAAGTTACGTAGAGGATCATAAAAATGCCTTCCAGAAACGACAATTCAAAGAATATTCAGAAAAAGCCATTGCTGTCCGAATCGAAACAAGCGGGTAAATCTGGATCAATGCCGCTAGAACTCAGGGTAATCGATGATCTGGGCGAGGAAATAAGTGCGAATAGTGTAGGGAGATCAACTAGCCGCTCCAATAAGAACAAAGACAAGGGCAACGACAAAAATAAGGATAAAGATAAAGACAAGGATAAAGGCAAGGGAAAAGATGATAAGGGTCAGGGAAATGACAAAGACAAGGGAAATGACAGAGATAAAAACAAAGACAAAGACAAAGACAAGGACAAGGACAAGGGTAAGGATAAGGACAAAAAGAAACTAAAGGGAACCGACGAAGACGACATTCTCACTGGCGATGACAAGAACAATCACATCGATGGTAAAGACGGCAATGATGAGATTTATGGTCTCGCTGGAAACGACCATTTGGACGGGGGCAACGGAGACGATCTCGTAGTGGGAGGAGACGGCAACGACAACATTCAGGGCGGGGACGGCAATGACGAACTCTATGGTGGAGAGGGCAATGACAAGCTAGAGGGCGACCAGGGCAACGACGTCTTAATTGGGGGCGGTGGCAATGACAAGCTCGACGGCGACGATGGTAATGACATTCTCGAAGGGGGGTTGGGCAAGGATAACATTGATGCCGGTAAAGGCGACGACAGTATCATTTGGAATGCAGGCGACGGACAAGACAAGATCGATGGCGGCAAGGGCTATGACACCTTCGTTCTCACTACCTCCAATACAGTAGCCCAAACAGTTCATATTGATGTCAATAACAAAGGTAACCTGGTCATCTCCCTTGACGGCGGTGATGAAGGTGGCGAACTTGAACTGAAAGACATCGAAAATCTCAAACTCCAATTTGGTCTGGCGGGTGCCACTATCGAACTTGGTGATAATGCCGGCGAAGTACTAGGCTCCGAACCGCTGGCTGTATCGGGAGGTGAAGGCAGTGACGACATTGATGCGAGCACCAGTAGCCAGTCAGTAAACATTGATGCCGGTACGGGCGATGACGCCGTCACTGGTGGCAGCGCTGCAGATACGATTAGCGGCGGCGAAGGTTCAGACGTAATCACAGGTGGTGGCGGAGATGATGTGATCGATGCCGGAGTTGGCGATGATCGAGTCATCTGGCGGGCTGGAGATGGCAACGACACGATCGATGGTGGAGAAGGCTTTGATGAGGTCGCGCTGAGTTTGGATGAGACCGTTCCGAGTTCTCTGTCGATCGCAGCAGATGAGAATGGCAATGTCATCCTGATTAGTGACGATGGTTCGCAGCTCGCTCTGGATGGTGTAGAGGACATAGTTATAAATGCCGGCTCTGGTGGATCGACGATTACCATCGGAGACCTGACAGGCACGGATATTGCTCAGGATACACTTTATTTCGTAGGCGGTGCCGGAGTTGATTCACTGGATGCCAGCGCTACGGATAGAAGAATCAGCGCAACAGGAAATGCCGGGGATGACACACTGGTCTCTGGCTCCGGCAATGACACTTTAGATGGCGGCGATGGCAATGATGTTCTTGATGCCGGCAGTGGAACAGGCGTAGACACCATTCTTGGTGGTGCCGGTGACGATCAGATCAAAGCGACCCTCGGCGATGAGCAAGCTGGCAGTCTCGCATTGGATATTGTTGACGGCGGTGCGGATAACGATGAGCTGGAAGTACTATTCGTTGAACCCACGCCACACGACCTTTTCCTGCAAGTGAATAGCAATGGCGACGGTACGTTCACTGTCACCAGTCGTGATGGCATCGTTGAGCATGAGAACCTGCATGTCTCGAATGTAGAGACTCTGCGCCTGATAGCTGGCGAAGGTGCGCTCAATTTTGAGCTGAATACTCTAAGCGATACCACTTTGGCAGCCAATGGTGTTGAGTTTGCAGGTAGTATCGATGCCGACTTTCTGGATGCATCGGCTACTGATATTGAGGTTCAGGCTTCTGGTGGAGACGGAAATGACACGTTGCTGGGTGGCATTTCGGCCGATGCTTTATATGGTAATGCCGGAAATGACAGTCTGTCTGGTGGCGCCGGCAGCGATGTCCTCGTCGGAGGATCTGGCGATGACATTATAGATGGTGGTGAAGGGTTTGACGTTGCAGATTACAGTAATGAATCGGCGGCGGTTACCGTCAGCCTGGGATTGTTCACCCAGCAAGATACTGGCGGTGCAGGTCTGGACACACTCGTCAACGTGGAGTCAGTCATCGGCAGTGGTTTTGATGACAATCTAACCGCAAGTGCTGCTGGCAGTACTCTGACGGGTGGCAGTGGTAACGATGTGCTCACTGGTGGAGATGGCTGGGATGATCTAAGTGGTGGCACCGGTGATGATACGCTTGTCGATACTGCGGGGAACGGCAATCTGCAAGGCAACGCAGGTGATGACTATATCGATGGTCGCGCCAGCTATCACAGTGATCCCTCGGCTGTCTTTGTAAACTATACCGACACTGCATTGGATGTTCATGGAGACGGCAGCCTGATTCTTGCCGCTCGTACTGCACTGGATGGTTATGGCGACACTGATACTTTTGGTGCGGCAGCGCAATCCATCGATGGTTCAGCCTTCTCCGACTTTCTTTTCGGTTCCGATACCAATAATCATATTTTTGGGCGTGCCGGCGATGACGCAATTTCCGCACAGGGTGGCAACGATATTATTTTCGCTGGGAGTGGAGCTGACATTATAGACGGCGGAGCTGGCTTCGATTTCATCAATTTTCAGGACGACGGAGCCGATCATAGCGGGGCTCCCAGCCAGGGAGTCTCCGCGAACCTGGCTACAGGAATTGTCACAGACCAGTTTGACGATACGGACAGTGTGAGCAATGTTGAAGGTATTATTGGCTCGGAAGGGAGTGACACTCTCATCGGGAATAGCGAAGCCAATACTCTCCTGGCTCGCGGCGGCGATGATACCGTCAGTGGCGGCGCGGGCGATGACACGCTTGCAGGTTGGTCAGGAGACGACACTATCTCTGGCGATGAAGGACACGATGTCATTATCGGAGACGTGGGTGATGACATTCTGAGTGGAGGCTTGGGCGCGGACACTTACCGATTCGCCACTTTCGCTGATGCCTCTGGAGACTTTGGCCACGACACGATCACCGATTTCGATGTGACTCAAGACATCCTTGATCTTTCGCTATTCGAAGTCGAAAACATTGCCGACTTTCAGGCAATCTCTGCAGTCGATGGTACGAATACCACAATCTCTATTGGAGTGAATCGCAGCATAACGTTGAATGGCGTTACGGTAGAGCAATTTTCTGCGAGCAATTTTGTTTTTTCTGAAACTTCCGGTACCACTGGAACCAATGCGAACGATGTCATAGATGGCACCGAGGACACGGACACAATCGATGCCTTGGCAGGTGATGACGTCATCAATGGCCTGGGTGGCGATGACACGCTTTACGGTAGCGAAGGCAATGACATTTTGAATGGTGGGGCAGGTGCGGACAGCCTTTATGGTGGCATTGACAATGACACTCTGGCTGGTGGTCAGGGAGACGATCTGCTTGATGGTGGCGATGGGAATGATTCTGCGGACTACTCTGCAGACCCAGCCTCAGTCACCGTAAACCTGGCAAGCGGTACAGCAACGGATGGTTATGGTGATACCGACACCCTGGTGGGTATTAGTAGCATTATCGGATCGATAAATTCTGACGTATTGACTGGCGATGATGAGAACAATTTCATTAACGCTGACAATGGCAATGGTGGCAGTGGTAGTGACATCATCGCTGCCGGTGGTGGTAACGATTATATCTGGGGCGGGCGCGGCATTGATACGATTGATGGTGGCGCTGGACTGGATTTCTTGTCATTTACTGCAGAAGACGTCACGAGCCTTGGGCCTGGTCTCAATATCACTATGGCGAACGATGGCTCCATGAATGTGACCAATACGAATAATGGTGAAATCGAAGATTCGATTACCGGTATCGAGGGCGTTCTGGCATCACGTGGTAGTGATACCTTTGTCGGTAATGATGAGGATAATTTTTATAATCCCTTTTTCGGTAACGATACTGCAGACGGCGGTGGTGGTACTGACACACTCTTTTTTGGAATCCTGAATGGCGTCTATGTTGACCTTGATCAAGGCTTTGCCTTTCGGCCATCGCAAGCTTCTCTTGGCACTACCAATTTCGTCAATTTTGAAAATGTTATAGGTAATGCGAATGACGATACGCTGATTGGCAACGCGGGTGACAATATTCTCGAAGGCATCGATGGCAACGATACGCTAAGAGGCGGGGACGGCGCAGATACTTTACATGGTGGTTCATTCACTGAATTGCCCATTGCGCTTTTTATGGGCGCTGACGATCCAAACCTTGATGGTATCGATGTCGCTGACTATAGCGTTGACCCTGGTGCTGTCTCAGTCGACCTCGTTGCAGGAACGGCTATGGATGGTTGGGGAAACAGCGATAGTTTGATCAGTATTGATGGCGCCATCGGGTCCAATTTCGCCGATACTTTGCTGGGCGATAGCCGCAATAATGTTTTCGAAGGTCGAGGTGGGAATGACACAATAACTGGAGGTGCTGGAGCGGATAGCTATGTCTTGTCTGACGACGGCGATGGTGGTGCAGCGTTTGGGCTGGATATTGTTACAGACTTTGATACGTCGGAAGACATCATCGACGTCAAACAATTTCCCGATATTCAATCAATCAATGATCTGACAATTTCTTCCGATGGTGCTGTTGCACTCATTACTTTCGATGCTGCAAACGTAGTTCGCCTGGCTGGCGTCGTCTCATCAGCGCTAGGTGCCAGCAATTTCGTTTTTGCTGAATTCCTCAATATCGTTGGTTCGGAAGATAGCGATAATTTGGTAGGCGGTAGTGGAAATGACACCATTGCGGGCCTTGGCGGGAACGATAACCTGAATGGCGCCGGGGGCAATGACGTAATTGATGGCGGTACTGGTAGTGATTTTATCGATGGCGGCAGCGGTCACGACACACTATCTGGAGGCTCCGATACTGATTGGGACGACTTCCGCGGCGGTGAAGGCAACGATGTCATCAATATTGGAGCTGGCGGCAGCTACGTAGAAGGTGGTGCTGGCAACGATACCATCACCGGATCTAATGATTGGTGGGATCATGTTGTGGGTGGCGAAGGGGATGACACGCTGATCGATCCAGACGGTTCTGGGTTTCTAATCGGTGGTCCAGGAAATGACACTATCGATGGGCGCGCTGTTTATCTGGAAGACCCTGCAGGCGTTGCAGTAAATCTATATTCAACTGATTGGGATATTCACGGTGATGCTTCGCGCATCATCGTATCTCGCGAAGCCGAAGACGGCTACGGAGATATCGATCAACTGGCGCCCAGTACTACTCAGATCGCAGCATCGAACTTTGGCGACTATATCAAAGGTTCGGAGTTTCGAGATCAGTTCGATGGCTATGCGGGTAACGATACTCTGCTGGGAATGGGTGGCGATGACAATTTCAATCCTGGAAGCGGTAATGACTTCATAGATGGCGGGGCTGATTGGGATCATATTGGATTCTGGAATCTGAATGATGATTCGGCAGGTCTTGGCAACCAAGGCGTGGTAGCAAACCTCTCATCTACGGATTTCGATTACGGTGCAGGAATCGCAGTAGCCAATTCGATTATTGATAATTATGGCGATACGGATGCTGTATTTAACATTGAATCACTAAGAGGCACAGATTTCGACGATGTTATCGTCGGCGCCGAATATCACAACTGGCTAGATGGCGGCGCCGGCAATGACCAGATATTCGCGGGCCAAGGTAATGGCGATAATCTGGTTGGCGGTGCTGGTGATGACTATTTGAGCGGACAGGCCGGAGATTGGGATACCGCGTGGTATCACAATACGGACGTTCTTACTGGCATAGATGTAGATTTGGCCGCGGGAACTGCATCAGATGGTCATGGTGGAACGGATACGTTAGTCGGCATTGAAGGGGTGGAGGGATCAGAGTATGCCGATACGATAGTCGGTGATGGGTCGGATAACAATCTCTCCGGCAGGGAGGGCAATGATGTCATCTTCGCAGGTGATGGTCATGATACTTTACGCGGCGGCGAAGGCGCCGATGAATTATTTGGCGAAACAGGCAATGATTGGCTTGAAGCATCACCTGGTGACGACTTGCTCGATGGTGGATCTAGCGACTTCGATACCGCCAACTTTGCGCCCTGGACTGGAACAACATCGGGAGTCACTCTTAATCTCTCGCAGATCGTGACTGCAGGTGGCTACACGAACGTAGTTGTCGCGAGTGATGGTTTTGCAGGTACAGACTATCTACGAGATATTGAGAATATTCACGGTAGCGATCACGACGACAACTTAACCGGCAACAGTGCGAACAACCGTTTCGAAGGTTTCGCAGGGAATGACCACCTCGTAGGCGGCGCTGGTAATGATTGGCTTCATGGCGATGATGACTTCGACATCCTCGAGGGTGGGGATGGAGATGACTGGCTAGACGGTGGAGAGAATGATGATCTGTTGACTGGCGGTAGCGGTCGAGATCAATTCAGATTCACCCAGTTTACCAACGAGAATAATCCAACAAGTTTTGGTCAGGATACGATTACTGATTTCGATATTAGTGAAGACGTGCTTGACCTTTACAGCCTACCTCAATTCCACAGCTTAACCGATCTGCTATCAGCGGCAGTGCAGGACGATACCGATGTGGTTATCTCGTTTATTACGAACACTCATGGTGTGGACGAGACTAATTCGATTCGAATCCAGAATATTGATCTGTCTGATCTTCCAAACATGGAGATCTGGCTAGCTCCGATAGAAGGTACCGAGGGTGATGACGTCCTCGACGGTGGCCCCAACGGGGAGATGCTCGAAGGTTTGGGCGGTAGTGACATCCTCAATGGCAATGGTGGCCAGGACAATCTGCATGGAGGTGCTGGAAATGATCAGCTCTTTGGCGATGACGAAGACGATTGGCTTTCCGGTGGCGAAGGTAGCGATCTGATCGATGGTGGTAATGGCCAGGACAACGTGAACTTCACCAACCCATTTGCAAATTTTACGGGTATTACTGTTGATCTATCGAATGTAGTCGCCAATGCGGGCGGCTACAGCAACGTAGTCGTCGTTTCCAATGATGGCTCCGGTTCAACTGATTACTTGAGAAATGTCGAACACATTCATGCCACCCGGTTTAATGATTCTCTAACCGGAGATGCAGGGGACAATGCCTTTAACGGTGATGCTGGTGACGACAATCTGGTGGGCGGGCCTGGCAATGACTGGTTCGACCCGGGTCCGGGCAATGATGTCATAGATGGTGGCGCGGATTGGGACAACCTTTCTTACAATATGTATTCGGGAGTAACGCAAGGAGTTGATGTAAATCTTGCGAGTGGCGTAGTAGCGAATGATGGCTTTGGTGGGGCTGACACAGTCAGTAATATTGAGCGAGTGTCAGGAAGCCCTTTCAACGACATTATTATTGGCGATGCTAATAACAATCATCTACTGGGCGGCGCAGGAAACGATACGCTGGATGGTGGTGCAGGTTCCGATTCTCTGGAAGGTGGAGAAGGAGATGACACATTGATAGTCAGTGACAATGGCGACTACTTGGTGGGTGGATCAGGCAATGATATTTTCATTCTGAGTGATGGAGTAAACGCAACAATAGAAGATTTCATAGCTGGGGCTGGTACAGATGATGTGCTGGACCTGTCGAACATCTCGGCACTGGCGGATTTCGCAGCAGTTATCGCCGCAGCGGATGAATCACAGGGGCATGTTGAAATCGATTTGGATGGAGTTTTCGATGGCGTGAACGTAATCGAGCTGACGGGTGTTGCGACGATCGCAGAATTAGACTCTGGCGATTTTATATTCTGAACACAAGGCAGTTAGGAGTTGTGGAGGGATTCCACAACTCCAGTATTTTAAGGTGCAGTGCAATTCTTTTGCGACCTCGCAAGGTATGCTTCGAGTAATTTCTATTCAATGATAGCTTGATACCTCATCAATAGAGATGAAAGCAGTTAGAAAGTCAGACATAAAGTAGCAATTCAGTTTCCCCGTACTCCTTTGAGTACGGGGGTGTTATAAAGCTGAACGAACTTCAATAACGCCTCAGACAAGAAAGCACATAACTGATTGAGTGCAATGCCGACTGCTTAGAAAGACACATCCCACTGAAAGCGCACGCGATCGCCTTCTTCATCCAGACCCACCAGTCCATCGTCCAGAGTCAGACGGGAATAATCCAGAGTCAACTTGCTGTTGTGACCTGATATGAACCAGTTGGCGCCAAGAGTGAACTCCCTGCGTTCGTTATCCAATATCAGGTTGGTGCCATTGGGTTCGTCCACGTAGGCATAACGTGCTGCCAACTCCAGAGGCGCTGGCACAGCAGGAATCAAGTGGTGGAAGAAATAGCCTGCCTGCACGTAACCGCCAGTCAGTTCGCTGCGCAGTCCACTAACGCGATCTCTGATTCGCTTGCGATGGTATTCCTGCTGGGCTGAGAAACCGCGATATTTGAATGCAAATTCCTGAACGACCTGATTGATTTCATACTGGTCCGCAGCGGCATTCGCTGGCGATTCAAAACCATCAAGGTTACCGCAGCCTGACGAGGACCAGCGGGTACAGGAGCCAGTGTGCGTGGCACCGGCGATAGCCAGACTGCCGGTAGGCAGTTCGGTGTATTCCACATCGGTCTGGCGCCACGGCAGGTCGCGACCAAGGAAATTCCACTGCAAGCGGCCCATGTACATCATATTGTCGTCGGTATTGTTGACGCCACGCCCTTCGCCATTAAAAACACCGGCGTAGTAGCGCATATCGGCTGGCGTATCCTGGAACAGATGGCCTCTGAGCTGGACCCCAAGCTGTCGATCAATAGTGAACACGCGATTGGCAATGGAGCGTTCGACAAACTGCTGTCGACCCGAGGAGTCCACTCGCTCACGGTTCAAATCCACTTTCCACTGGCCCAGACGAACTCCACCCCAGTCCCATTTAGCCAGATCAATACGCCAGTCGATGACGCGAGCGCTGGCTGCAGCGGCGCTGTCATCCACGTCGCGGGAGGGCATGAGATCAACTTCAAAGTAATACTTAATCCACGGCTTAAACCCGTGACCACCAATTTTCATACGCAAGCGACGGGCTTCAAAATTCGACTGGTCAGCGCCATTGAAAGCCGATAGCTGCCTGGGGTCCGACCGATACGGATTGGTGTAGCGCATTTGTGCCCGCCACTGCAGGTCTGTGCGCCAATTGCCATCCCGGGTCGCAAATCGAAACCCGCTGTTAACCCGTTCAGAAGTCACCGGTAGTTGCAGATCGATCTGTCTGCTGACCTCCGACGCAACGCTATCACTGACTGAGCTTTCAGCTACTGCTGACTGCTCAACAAAGTCAGCGCTGCTCAAGGTGTCTTTTTCTACCAACCCGTCGTATTGCTCCTGGGTTATGGCCCCATTCTCCAGCAGGATGTCTAGAAGAGCCTGATCCGCCGCATAGGCACCGGAAAGTACTGCAACTAGTGCTGTCATAAGCAGAATTTGCAATCCTCGGGTGAGTGCCGTGTTTCGGTTCATTGCCAAATCTCCAATCTTTTGATGTGTTTCGTAGCTATTTTGCTACTGCTTTTACACAAGGCACTCTATGTCAGAAATATTACATAATGATGACAAAATGACATTTCGGTAATCCAATTGACTTATTTGCAGAGCGAGACCGCAATCTGGATGGCCACGGTTATGGTGGGGAATTACAGAGCTAATACGGCGCGGGAAAGGTGGTGGCTGGAAAAATTCAGAAAAAGAGCGGGGGAGATACCAGTTAATTTATAGCGTGCAGCCACACCTTGTGCAGCACGCCTGCCGGCCTGAGAGTCTTGTAGATCAGGAGATCTGGACTGTTCAGGATTGAGATTTAGCCTAGAGTGCCGTGCCGCCAGCGCTTTGAGTTCGGAGTGACTCGATGAACTGCTGCATCTCGCTAGCGCGCTGCTGCCCCATGCGTAGGGATGTTGCTAGCACCAGTGTCCCGGGAAGTTGCAGGCTCATGTTTTCCAGCGTGGCAATGGCTGTAGCAAGATCTTGTGCCATACCATCAACGCGCGTGGTGAGGGAAATGATCCGCGCAATGCCCAAGGCACCGAGAAAATTGAGTGTGTCTGCATCATGCAATACCTGGGCATGGGGTTCATCGGGTACTGGTGAATAATACATGTGTGCCAACGCAGCTCCCTGTACCAATGCCAGCTTATGCATGGGAAAGCCGGCCGGCTCCAGAATTTCGGTCATGGCATCAGCGGCGACCTGGGAATGGTCATTACCTCGTGCTGAAAAGGGCTGAAATGCCCCCATGTCGTGTAAAAACGCTGCCGCGAACAACACATCCAGATCCAATTGCAGCCCTTCTTGCTCGGCCAACTCCAGCGCCAAAAGATAGTCACGTTCACTGTGCTGCAAACCCCAGGCGGTATGTTGCTGGTTTTCCTGAACGAACTCATAGACAGTTTGCTTCCACTGACTATCAAGAGGAATTCCCGACTCGGTTTGCTGGCTCAGTGCCGTGCTCGCGGCGATAAGCGAGAAACTGCAGAACAAGGTTTGTATCAATCTGTTCATTGAAAATCCCCGGGAATTGTTCAAATACGAGTTGGTTTTTGACATACCTTAAAATCGAGGCGCATTGGCTTGAAGAGAGCAGCTTAGTGTATGCCGGCAGTTCCTCGCAAGATTTGCTTTCTTGCATTGCAACCACAAGTTTTCACCGCTGAGGAAACGTGCTTGATAGTGCTGCATCTTGGAATTGGTATGAAAGTACCAGCATTATAAGAGCCACCAGAAGGGCGTCGAAAGATGGTATAATTATTTCAGTGTTGCTGGGTTTTTGCGGCTTGCCCCGTGGTTCAAGTTTTTTCAGGGGTTGCAGTTGCCGGCTTATAACACGTGAATTCAGTGACAAGCTTGTCGCGGTTCCCGTTAGCGGAACCTACATGAATAAATCGTCTGCTTTGCAGTCGCGATTCGTTCATCCTCGCCTTGTTGCGCCACTGAATTCGGAAAATGAGCTGGTAGGCATGATTCGAGTAGTGTCCCAACGCTAAATCATCACTAGCCTTGCGTTGTTTTTCACTCACGCGCCGCAATTCTCAAAAAATTCTTTTGTTCAAGAAATGCGCACTAAAAAAGAATAGCCACGTCTGGAGTGTAAGGGCCGGCTATTTTTACATTCATGAATGACTTAGCGGTCAGATCGTACTTTGTTTACCAAGGGAGAAATATGAGAACAGTAGGTTATGCAGCACATTCACCTGATGCGCATATGGTTCCTTATCATTTCGAGCGCCGTGCTCTGCGCAACAATGATGTGGCGATTGAAATTCTTTACAGTGGCGTCTGTCACTCAGATCTCCACACGGTCAATGGTGACTGGGGTGACCAGCCTTACCCACTGGTTCCCGGGCATGAAATTGTTGGGCGAGTTGTCAATGTGGGCAGCGATGTAAAAAATTATCAGGCTGGTCAGCACGTGGCGGTGGGCTGTATGGTCGACAGCTGTCAGGAATGCGATCAGTGTCACAAGCACTCCGAGCAGTACTGTCGGAATGGCATCACGCCAACCTATGGTGCGCCTGACCGTGTTAGCGGTGAGATTACCCAGGGTGGTTACTCCAAGCATATTGTGGTCCGCGAAGAATTCGTCTTGCGTGTACCCGACTCTCTGGATTTAGCGAGAACCGCGCCCATACTGTGTGCGGGTATCACTACTTACTCACCACTACGTAACTGGAATGTGGGTAAAGGTAGCCGCGTCGGCGTGGTTGGCCTTGGTGGTCTCGGTCACATGGCGGTGAAATTGGCAAGTGCGATGGGGGCAGAGGTGACAGTAATCAGCCGTTCCAATGCGAAAGAAAAGGAGGCCCAGCACAGTGGTGCCGCCGGTATTCTGGTGTCTACTGACGAGGACGCACTGGAAAAGGCCGCTTCTTCCTTCGACTTCATTCTCGATACAGTGCCCGTAAAACACAACATAGATACTTATACGCCGTTGCTGGACGTCGATGGAACACTGGTAATAGTTGGTCAGGTTGGTCCGTTGGAAGAGCCTATGACAATTCCACTCGTGATGGGGCGGCGCAGTGTTGCTGGATCATTGATCGGCGGCATTCAGGAAACTCAGGAAGTACTTGATTTCTGTGCCGAACATAATATTCACCCGGAATGCAAAATGATTCGCCCGGAAGAAATCAACGATGCGTTTGTACACCTTGCCAATGGCGACGTTGCTCATCGATTTGTAATGGATATGTCAAAATTGGAAGTCAGCGAGTAAAGTCAGTGCAAAACGGATGGCTCACTGGTCAGTGGATGTTGCTGACCAGCGAGCCCTGCAAGTCGTAAATAGAAGGAAACCCCAGCACAAAGATTCCTGAATTGGATCAGGATGATTCCAGTTTCTCGATTTTTTTCATGACGCTGGCGGTTAAATCCTCGCGGTATTGGCCAAGTCTTTCGCGCAGGGCCTTATCCTGTGTTGCCAGTTGCTGCACTGCCAGCAGTGCAGCGTTGGTAGCGTTATCAATGGCCACTGCGGCAACCGGAATGCCTTTTGGCATTTGCACAATTGAAAGAAGGGCGTCTTCGCCATTCAATTTGGTGGCAGCGATAGGCACGCCGATGACTGGTAGCAGTGTGAGCGAGGCAACCATACCGGGTAAATGCGCAGCACCGCCAGCGCCGGCGATAATCGCTTTCAGGCCGCGGTCTTCTGCTTCTTTAGCGTAGTTAAAAAGCCGATCCGGAGTACGGTGTGCTGAGACAATCGTTATCTCGTAGGCAACGCCAAGTGACTCGAGGATATCGGCAGCGTCCTGCATCACGCGTAAATCCGAGTCACTCCCCATAATGATACTTACCAGTGGTGCTGTTTTAGTTTTCAATGGGTGAGGCTCCTTTAACAATAATTTTACTCTTGATCGCGATAGCCCTGTTCAAGGCGGCATCGACGCTGTCTCCAAGCACTGTGACATGGCCCATCTTGCGGCCGGGGAAACAGTGTTGCTTGCCATACATATGCACATAGACTCTCTGTTTTTCCGCATCGCTGCAACCATCTTCCAGTACCGGCGTGCCACTGAAGCCGCTTTCTCCCAACAGATTAAACATCACGGCAGGGCTGTGCTGTTGCATCTCCGCAAGGGGTTGACCGGTCAGTATGCGTAGTTGCTGGTCAAACTGGGAGGCATTGCAGGCCTCGCGAGTATAGTGGCCGCTGTTGTGCGTGCGGGGGGAGATTTCATTGATCAGCAGGTCATTATCCGGTGTCATGAACATCTCTACCCCGAACACGCCGACCCCGGACATGGCCTTGATTGTGCGTACCGCCAATTGTCGCGCGCTCTCTTGTAGCGCGGCATCAATTCTGGCCGGAGCGATTAAGTAATCGAGCACGTTACCACTGCTTCTGAACATCATCTCAACGGGATCATAGGCCCGTATGTCACCTTGCTCCGAAGCGACCACGATCACTGATAGCTCCATTTGATGTTTGATATATTGTTCGACGAAGCCCGCCACTTTGAGCCGCTTTTTATTGTCTTCAGGCATGCGCAGTACCGCAACGCCGCGGCCATCATAGCCACCCCGGGCAGCTTTTTGCACGATTGGAAAACCAAAAGGGGCGGGGTCAATGGGGTGCTGGCCATCATGTGAGACAAAAGGGGCAGTCGGCAAATCCAATGCCTGTAGCCACTTTTTTTGCTCGAGTTTGTTGGTCACTTTGGCTAACAAGGCCACCGATGGCAGGATTTTGGCGCCGGCTTCTACGAGCTTGCTGACTCCACCAACACAGACATTTTCAATTTCGGTAGTAAGAATGTCTACCTGATCAGCCAGATCCTGCAGGCCTTCGCCACTGGCCGGATTGCCAGCAACATGACTGGCCCCGACGCGGACTGCGGGGCAGTCCGGGTCCGGATCAAGTACATAGAAATTGTGCAGATTGCCCGGGTCGGCCTCGACCAGCATTGCTGCCAATTGTCCGCCACCTATGATTCCTATCCTCAAAACCTGGTCTCCGTTCCTTGATTATTGCTCGTTGAGCGGGGAATTGCTGTTGTCCCCGACAATTCGTTGGCTAAAACCGTCTATTCTACTCGCTGTAGAATGTCATTGATAATCCGCAGATTCATTCTGATGCCATAGTAATTGGGCAGTGCTTGGATGGGTGCCAACTCGTGCACCGAAATATGCAACAATTTCTCTTGATCCGGGCGCCGGGCGAATATCGCCCATCAGCCCGGCACTCTTTGACTATGGCTGCAAAACCGCAGACTATCTGGGATCAGATCAATAATGGATGACTAAACTTGAGCGAAGAGAACGAGCGGCCTGTTTCGGTTGAGAAGATCGATCAACCCGACTCAGAAGCAAAGTCTGGCATGGCAGCAGATCGCCTTCAATCGGCCGTCGGGAGCGCCAGCAATATCTCCCAAAGCGGTGTTTATCTCAGTGCCTGTCTCGGTCGGCGTTTCAGGTCGGGCAATGACATACAGCTCCTGGATAGCGGTGATGAGATATTTCCAGCAATGCTGGCGGCTATTGACAACGCTGAGTCTCATATTGAATTTCAAACCTTTGTCTATTGGGGCGGTGCTATCGCTCGCACATTTGCGGAGCATCTGGCAGATGCTGGAAAGAGGGGCGTTCGGGTGCGCGTTCTACTGGACGCATTTGGCAGCAAGAGTATTGATAAGGAAGCGGCATTATTGCTCGAACAGCATTGTGAGCTTTGTTGGTTCAGGCCCCTGGCCTGGTTTCGGTTTGGTAAAAATCTAAAGCGGTCACATCGCAAACTGCTTATCTGCGATGGTGATGTCGGATTCACAGGTGGTGTGGGTATTGGCGAACAATGGACGGGTGATGGATGCTCTGCAGGTAATTGGCGTGATATCCATTTCCGGCTGCGCGGGCCTATTCTGGAAACGCTACAAGCAACTTTTCTTGAGAACTGGTTGGAAGCCTGCCCGGCAGAAGATTACGTACAGCAGTTTACATCAGAAATCAGCGCCTATATGGATGGGCAGGAGAATATATTGGCGCTACCTTCTACCGCCAGTGATTTCTGGAGCCCGGCAGGAACCATGATCTACAGTGCGATAACTGCTGCCCGTCACTCGCTGAGAATTACGACTCCCTATTTTACGACCGACAAGAAGCTGGCAAGCCTACTACGCGATGCGCACAACAGAGGCGTGGAGGTACAGATAATTCTACCCGACTATGAACAATCAGATTCCAGACTTGCAGCATTAGCCGCGTTACGCAGCATTCAACCTCTGCTGGGTGCTGGCATACAACTCTATGGTTTTGAGCCCACTTTTATCCATAGCAAATGTATTTTGATCGACGATGAAGTAGCGATTGTGGGGTCGGTAAATTTTAATCAACGTTCGCAGCGTAAAGATGATGAATTCAGCCTGGTCATTGATAGAGGCGAAGCAGTGACGGCCTTGATCGAAACCTTTCTCAGAGACCTATCGCAATGTCGCCAGCTTAAGGAAAAGAGCTTTCGCAAGCGCTATTACCTGCCGGCGATTTTTGCGCAAATCATTGAGCCATTTCGGCGGCATATTTGAAATCGGCAATTCGGTCAGAGCTTCTATACGCCATGTGTCTCAATTACCTTGGACCAGTAAGGCGGCGCGCCCAACTCTCTGGCAGCCAGTTTCATGCAAACCAGTAATGGCACGGCCAGTAGTGCACCGACGAATCCCCATAGCCAAGCCCAGAAGATCAGCCACCCCATGAGTATCAGGGGGTTGATGCGCATATACCTGCCCAATACCGTCGGGGTTACGAACTGAGCCTCTAACCCATTTATTATGAAATACACTGTGGCCGGTGCCAGAGCCTGTAAAGTCATTTCATATTGCGCCAGTCCTACCATCAACAACACAGCAATTCCGATAAATGTACCCAGGTACGGTGCGAAATTCAGCAAGGCAACCAGCACTCCCCATAACACTGCGTTGTCTACGCCCATCGCGTAAAAAGCGAATGCTGTCGCTATACCCAGCGCCGCATTGATTACACTGACTGTAAGTATGTAACGAGAAAGCTCAGATTCAACAGATTCGACAAGACTGCGGGCTCGTTGTTTATCGTTGATTTGCGGAAGGTTGTTTATGGCAGATTCAAAAAGATTGGCGCCAAAAACGAGCAGGAAAACTGTCAGGACAAGGCAGGTAACCAGTTGCGCAAGAAATACAGGCGCAGCCGACAAGATATACACGACCAACTCTATTCCTCCTTGAGTTAATCGCTCCATTGTCGGGTTGGATTCAGTGTTCTGCGTCTGTTCGTCAGCTTCGCCTGCAAAAAAACTTTCCAAGAGCCCTGCGGAGGTTTCTTCTTCTTGATCTGAATCCGTTTCTTCTCCTGCCAGGTTGCTTTGCAGTTCTTCTAGCTGCTCAGTCAACTGTGAGGAAAACTCGGGAATTAACTGTGCCCACCTTTGTATAGGCTCTCCGATTTCGATTGTGAGAAAGGTAAACGGCCCCGTCAGCATCACCAGCATTACAATGGCTGAGACAATGCGCGGCACGTAGAAACGCCGGAAAAAGGTGACCAGCGGACCAAGAAGTAGCGTTAACAGCAAGGCAACTACTGCCGGCACGAGCAATGTCTTTGCCAAATACAGTGTATAGACAAGCGCAAGAGCCAATAAGCACTGAAGAAAGAGTTTGCTCGTCCACAGAGTAGGCGACTTGTTCTCCTGATTCTGATGAGTCTTCTGAGAGTCATTCATAGTGCTGCGAAATTCCTTTTTCCAGGCTACTGGTGTTATTGATCTTCAAATCAGAAACGCGACCAGACAATAAGAGGCAATGGCTAGCAGGATGGACGAAATAGCTAGCAACCCATCTCTGGAAATCAGCGCAAGCCCCAAGCCAACCAATACCAGACCAGCCGCGTTAGCGGTAAAAGGGACCACTTCCATAATCGGCATCATCAGTGCAATCCCCACAGCCAGCACCGCGATAATGTATTTGCTGTGGCCGTTTACAAATACCATCAGCCTTGGTTTTAGAAAACGATCAATAAAGCGCGCGGGTTTGTGCATGACTGACAATCCCTTCTTCAGGCTCTCTCCGCAAATCTTGCGTGACAACAACCACTCGGGCAACCAGAAATGTGCACGCCCGGCAAGTAATTGCAGGGCGATAATCAGTACGAACACAGCAACAAGCGTTGGCATGCCAGGGATATCACCAATGAGAGGCGCGAGGGTTATCAATCCAGCGAGAAGTAGCAGTGGCCCAAAGGATCGTCGCCCGACAATATGCAAAAGTTGGCCGAGGGAGATCTCACTATCGTCGACAGCAGAGACTATCTGATCAAGTAGTTGTTCGAGGTTTGTGCTGTCATCAGAATTGCCCGTTTGATGATCAGCGTATTTGGTCGTCATCCTTTAAAACCAGGTTTGAGGAGTGCATTACTTGTCGGTTACTCAGCTTGTCGAACCAGAGCCTGAATCATGCGCTGTGCACGCAAACCCAGTACGCCGAATGAGATCAGTCGTGATGCGAGCTTGTGCAACGGCAATGAGCCAGCAAGAAAGCCGGCTACCAAACCTGTTGCAACAAGCGGCCAACCCGGGTTCGGTCGTGACTGTAGGCGTGCTCTTCTGCTCGGTCGCCATTTTGCAATACGTTGCTGAGTGAGTTTTGCGCGCAACTGTCGAACTCTACGAACCTGTGCTTTCCTGCCCATAACCAAAATCCTCAAGAATACTTTGCAGTTGTCGCCGGGTTTCAGGCAAGCGCATTGATCTATGCAAGCGTTTCTGAAGTAGCCTGATGACCACCAGCATGATTACTTGCAGCAGCAAGAATGTAGCAATACCAATGATCGTATAGCCGCTGGCCAGATAGATACTCCATGCAATAAATGCACAGAGCCCTGCCCAGGCTAACAACATGACCTGAATCGCAACCAGCCCCAGAACCAAAGACCGACGGAAGTCAATCAGCGCCAGCCGTACTTCAGCGATGGCCAGTCGTGATAACAGCGATCCGGCTTCCGTGAGATCTTTTAACCAATCTCGCGCGGCAAGCAGCTCAGCAGACATGGTGTCAGAGTCAGGCTCAGGGCGTTGTGACGAAGACAGTGTCTGATCGTCTTCCGGCGCTATCATTTTCTGGATAAGAGGTGAGAAAGAACGAAACCGCCAAGCACGGCAATGCCGAGTGTTTGCAACGGCTTATCGTTCATGTACAGGCTGGCTTCGTCGCTTAGTTCATCGACTTTGGCTCGCCCCTTGGCTAGCTGCTCAACAGCTTCTTCCTTGACATCGAGTCCGGCTTTTTCAGCCGCTTGCCGAAAGTGCTCCTTTGCTTCCAGCAATTTGTCCAAGGCTTCACGTGCAGCTTCTTTGCTCGCTGCCAGTTCTTCTTCGCGTCCTGCATTCTTTGCAGCCACCATCTTTTCCTCCTTGATTCAGATTATGGGTCAAGCAGTCAGTAAAACCGCCTGTTGCTATAAAACCATACAGCCTCTACCAAGGAATTTGCAACTGACTACAGCGTCGCATCGCCAAACAAACACATTATTCGACAGACGAGTGGTGAGACAAGACAAGTGTTTTTATTAGTTTCGTTGGAAAATATTTCGCAATGCGATTCAACGCTTGAGGGGCTCGACATGCGGATTCGAAAATAAAGAAGCTGGAACAGTGTAAAGTATCAGAGAGGAAAGTATCAGGTTCCTTCTGGTGAATAATAGAAGTAAAATTTCATGAAAAAGAATTTTGAATTATGAATTAGAGAAAGAAAAATGGAGCAAGAAAAATATGGAGAGAGAAAAAAGTGAAGGGTCAAGTAAATCGGTAAGAACAAAAAGGTATGAAGTAAATTGTCGAAAGAACAGTAGTGTTCTATGCATTGGCTACTGCATGCCTGACTACTGCTGCGGCGAACCTTGTGGAGCTCAATGACCTATGTGCCGTTTCTGCTGACGGCCACAATGGCATCAGCAACGTCTTTAATTATTTGTATCTTGTCAGCTTTCGATTTGGTTGGTAGAACGTACGTTCTTGGGCGATTTCCGTGCTTTAGGTTCTTCAGTGAGCTGGTCAGTAATGAGTTCTGCCGTCAATAAAATCGCCGTTCCTCCCCGTGCAGGTTCTGACCACTGGATAGTGCCCAGGAGTTGTTCGGCGCGATAGCGCAGATTGGTCAAGCCATGACCTTCAGTTCTGCCATCAGCTCTAAAGCCCACGCCGTCATCTGCAAATTCCATGTTTAATGTGTGCCCGTCTAGCCTGGTGCGGAGTGAGAAGACTTTGGCATTACTATGCTGAATCACATTGGAAATCACTTCCCGGCAAATTCTGCTCAAGTGATAGCAAGTGTCAGCGCCCAGCTTGATGTTTTTCAGTGGTGAGGCATTCGCTTGCGTAAATTGAATGCTGGCACCGCTGAGTCGCAACTCCATTTCTTCAGTGATTTGCTCAAGCAGCACAGGTAGTGACTGAGCGCTGTACTGTGTACGGGAAATTGCCTCACGCAGGCTCAGAAGAGCATCCCGAGCAAGTGATTCGCTTCTGTCATCAGGTGCTGAATGGACGATAGAAAGCAGCTTTGAACCAACGTCGTCATGCAAATCACGGTAGACCCGTTCCTTCTCCTGATAAGAGCGCTCCGTCTCATCAAGTGCCTGGATAAAGCGGTCAACCAAATGAGCAAATAAAATGATCAAGAGTACGGGGAGGATGAACTGGAACCAGTGTGTGGCGTTAATGGATTGTTCCACGGGAACGAGCAGGAAATAAATAACGTCATGCAATCCCAGAATGAGGATGGCGACAAAACCGAATGCAAACCAGCGTGCCGGCGAATTTCCTCTGAATGCCGCTTCTCTGAAACAGACAATGGCCAGATAAAGAATAAACAGATTCTGAATGATGTGAAATCCATATGCCGACAGGAAAAATACATCGTTCGAAAACAATGCGCTGAGATGAGAAACACTGGCAAGCAGGCCCAGATACAGCAGGCTTTTCTCAGTCTTGTGCAATCCAAAATTGGCGGCGCGATTCATGAAGCGGAATAATAAATAGGCGTACCAATCTACAGCGCCATGCAAGACTAAAAGCCAGATTGGCTGGGGCAGAGGCATGAAATCAAGGGCCATGTAGAGAGGGACCACAGAGCCGGTGAAACACGTCAGGGTAAATGTCGCGTAAATTTTATCCTGCCGTCTTCGGTACCAGAGCCAGAGCGAGAAAACACCGAGAATAATGCTGATCTGGAATGCCCATTGTGCGGTCTCTACCTGCCAGAAGTAGCGGTCTTCATATAACTCTCGCAGCTCGGACATTGGTGCAAAGAGCAAGCTGGATATGCCAAACGTATTCATTTCACCCGGTGAAAGTCGAAAAAATACGCTGGAGTTGCCCCGGTTCTGTAGATTGCCAAGCGCAACAAGCGTGGGGCGATTCCAGAAGTTTGGTCGTTGTATGGTGTGCGGGTCCACAGCGCCGATAGCAACCGAATCCAAGAACACCATAAGGGAAAAGTAGTGGCGCCAGACAAACAGTCCCATTGATTCACTGTAGCCTGCATCAGGCAGAACAATACGCAGCCAAACTGCGCTGCCGGGTTCTTGCTCAGGGAAATCCCGGGCCTGCATCGGCAGCGGGACTGTTGTCCAGGCTGCGCTATCTGGTGGAGGGGAAAAGCTGTTGTCGAAGACTGCTTCAGCCGAGGAGATTGTTTGTCTATTGGCGGATTCCTGAGACTGGGCTTGACTCTGGAGACACAGATAAATGCTCGCGAACAATATCAGGGGCCTGAGCCATAAAGGCAGACGTCTGAAAATTCTGAAATGCATCGTAGGCAGTTGCTGGCTTTGCACTGGCAATTATTCTTGCTAAGGGATACTCGGAAGGCGGCTAATTTGGGGCTATCATTCCCTGGGGGCAATGTTAGCACTAGTCAGTCTGGACGGCTCAATTGAAAGGCCTGATTCTGCGACACTAAGGATATTCGTTATACTTTCAGCTAAACTTAACGCAAATTCCCACTAATAATAAGACGAGAATTATTATGCCCCGACGATTTATAGCCCGCCTGGCCACTGCCGGGATTTTTTCCCTGATCGCCAATACATTGCTCGCTGCTGAGGTCACACTTGTGCGATACGGGCCTGCCGGTGCCGAGAAACCAGGTCTGATCGATGACGAAGGGCGAGTGCGCGACCTGTCCTCTCATATTGACGATATTACACCTGAAACTCTCTCGGATGCCGGCATGGCAGCGTTGGGTGATATCGATGCAGACGATCTGCCTCTGGTACAGGGGGATCCACGTCTTGGTGTGCCTTTAACGGGTATCGGCAAGATTATTGCCATCGGATTTAACTACGTGAATCATGCCGCGGAAATGGAAGTAACTTTGCCGACTGAGCCACTGACTTTCATGAAAGCGACATCCGCACTCACAGGCCCATTCGATGACGTAATCCAGCCGCGCAATGGCGACAAGCTCGACTATGAGGTTGAGTTGGTTGTGGTCATAGGTCGTCGCGCCCAGTATATCTCCGAAGATGAAGTGTTTGATTACATCGCTGGCTATAGCGTCGGGCATGATGTCAGTGAGCGCGCCTTCCAGCGCGAGCGAGGCGGTCAATTCACCAAGGGTAAGAGCGCCGACACTTTTGCCCCACTCGGGCCTTATCTGATCAGTCGCGATCAGATCGATGATGTCCAAAACCTTTCTATCTGGTCTGAAGTCAACGGTGAGATGCGCCAACAGGGTAGCACTGCAGATATGGTCTTTGGCGTTAAAGAAATAGTCAGCCATTTAAGTCAGTTCATGACTCTGTACCCGGGGGATGTCATTTATACCGGCACTCCAGCCGGTGTCGGTGATGGCATGGACCCACCCAGCTATCTCACGCCAGGTGATGTTGTCAGATTGGGTATCGAAAACCTGGGCGAGCAACGCCAGACTATCGCGCCACCGCGCTGATACTGCCGCGCGTTCATGACTCAAGTCAGCACATGGCAGTTGATATCGGGAGCTCTCATTGAATAACTATCGTGCAACTCTTTCCGGGCTCGTCAGTAGCCTTCTATGCTTGTTCCTTTTTCAGTCGGCCAGTGCGCAAGAACAACTGACGGTTCTCCAAGGTGCCAGGTTGATTCTTGGAGATGGCAGCGTGCTGGAACAGACCGACCTGGCGATACAGAACGGCGCGATTGTTAGTGTCGGGAATGTGAATGCCGCCGGTGCTGAAATCATCGACTTGCGCGGCAAGACTGTTTTGCCGGCATTAATCGATGCCCATGCCCATCTGGGTTACGAGGCTGCCACTGGCTGGGGTGCGGAGAATTACAGCGTAGAAAATCTGATCGACAATCTGCAGCGCTATGCCTATTACGGTTTCGCTGCGGTATTTTCTGCCGGAAGCGATCCCGCACCGGTTGCGCAGGCACTGCAAGCCGACTTCGATAACGGGGATTACTTGGGTGCGCGGATGCTCTTTGCCGCAGGCATGGCACCTCCCGGGCAGGGGCCTAACAATCAATTTCTGACTGAAGCACTGGCAGTTGAGAATCAGTATGACACGCAGATTCTGTATGGACTGGAAGATGCGGCGACAGCTCAAGCAACCGTAGCGCAATTGGCTAACGATGATGTCCACTTTTTAAAGCTCTGGGTTGATGATCGTGGCGGTACGCAGCGCAAGCTGACGCCTGCTATCTATCGGGCAGTCGCTACTACGGCGGATCAATACGATATGCGGGTGTTCGTTCATCAACAAAATGCTGATGACATGGCTGACCTCATTAACGCTGGTGTGCATGGCTTTCTGCATGGACGACTTGGTGATGACTTCGGTTTGCCCCTGGCCCGACAATTGGCGGATGCAAATGTTTTCGTAGTCCCGAATTTGGGATTGGCGGAATTGCGACGTCAGGCGATTGGTGATGATGCTTTTCTGCAGCAAACCATGACTAGTGTTGCCGCGGCACAACTAGGCAGTGAGGTTGCAACAAGGCAAGCTGATTTCACCCCCGATGCCTCTCAGGATGCCGCGTTAAGCCAAAGTTTGGCGGCCATGCTTAATGCCGGCGCAGACATCGTGCTGGGAACCGATGCCGGCGCAGTGCCCGGGCATCCCTTCGGTTATACCGGGCATAGAGAGTTGGAGATCTATGTGCGGCTGGGCATGACGCCAATGCAGGCACTGGTTGCTGGCACCAGCAATGCGGCGCGCCACCTCGGGCTTGATGAAAATGGTTTGCTGGCCCCTGGTTATCGAGCCGATCTGTTGATACTGGATGCCAATCCGCTGGATGATATTCGCAATACGCAACAAATAGACCGTGTTTATATCGGTGGCAAGATAATTGAGCGCTCACAGTTGCGCTCAGAATGGACGCGGATTCAAGCTCAGTAGTGACCGGCCGCGTAGCACTTACAACTCACTGGGCTCGCTCATCATTTTCACTTTTTACTGATTGTTTGTTACAACCCCGCGAACATTTTCTCAGGCCGCAGCGGATTGATCGTGCTCAAGCATTTCACGTAGTGGCTGCAGTTGCTTTTCATACAACTTCCAGCGATCGATTGACTGGGTATTAATGGGCCTACGCACCTGGTTGTAACTGGCGGTTCTGGTGAGTGACGTTGACTCTTCTGGGTTGAGGCACGCCTCATGGAAGGGCAAATCACAATACTCCAGTAGTCTGCGAATTTCAGTTTCCGGATTGCTTGAAAGCGCTTCATACGAAAAATCGAATATCGGTTGCGGCAGTACTTCATGCCAATGCGCCATCATTGCCTTATAGCGATTATAATAATTGCCAATCAACTCCAGATCCTGACTAAAACCTAACTCCAATGCTGAAATGAATTGTGTGAAGTAGCAGGACAACGCCGTGTCCAGGGGGTTTCTGGTGCAATGGATTATTTTCGCTTCAGGAAAAAGCATAGCGATGGCACCGAGATGTTCAAAATTCATGGGTCGCTTTTCAGTAATGCGTTTTCCAGCTTCAGCGCCCATATCACTGAGAAATTTGCTTGCTGCCTGATCAGCGATTGCTGGTGTGAGTTTCTCAAGACATTCGGGAAACGCTTCTTCGCCGCCGAGTAGCTTGGGTAGATATTTGTATAAAAGTAATTGTAGATTCAGGGTTTCGCCACCTGCGTGCACATCAGGATGGCGAGACAGAATTTTTTCAGTGAGACTGGTTCCCGAACGTGGCATGCCAACGATGAAAATGGGGCGCGATTTGTCACTGCTTGCTCGTGGTAAATTCGTAATTCGCTCACGCGTAAACCAGTCTTGCAGCTTCTGGGTGTGCACAGCGTTGTCCTTGTCGCTGTAGCGCAGTGGTAGTGCTTTGTTGGCGCTATCGATGGCTGCAAATGCCCGGTCATAGTTGCCCAGGGATTCATAGGCAGTGCCGAGTAGAGACAAGGCGGTCTGCCGCATGCTCCTATAGGTATTTCTCTCGCTCACCAATTCCTCAAGTAACCTGATAGCGTTCTCTTGTTTGCCAAATCGTTTGGCGCAGCGGGCATAGACCAAAACTGCAAGGCCATTGCGGGGTCTGGGCTTGTTCATCATTGGAGCGACGATTGTAAATGCTTCTTCAAAACGGCCCAAAAGCTCAAACAGGTTCGCTTTCAAAGCCATATAGTCCGGCATACCTGGAGCAATAGCGATGACTTGCTCCAATATCGTTAAAGACTTTTCCCATTGCTGTACGCTGAGATAAACCCGGCTTAACAAGTAATGAGCTTCAGCCGACTTTGCGTCCAATTCTATAGCTTTGTTCGCCAGCAGTATGGCGTCGTCGTAACGCTCCAGATTGATCATTACCCGGCCGAACAGCACATGGTCTGACGCATTGCCCGGAGAGTGCTGAACCAGCTGTTCACCAATTACCGCAGCTTCCTGATACTTGCCTTGTGCGAGCAATGCCGTGATCAGGTAGCGCATACCGGGCAGATTATCGGGGGCGAGTGTAACCGCTGCCCGCGCCATCGTTTCCGCTTCGCCGTAACGGCTCATGAGATTCAGACAAATACAGCTGCTTTGCGCATACCCAGCTTAATAGCTTGATTGAAGTGGGCAATTGCCAGGTCGAACTGAGCAGAGGCCTTGTAATTTAGCCCGAGTTCATAGTGTAAGTCAGCAATGTTGGCGTGCCGGTTCAAGAGCTTCTTGCAGAGCGCGATCGACTGATTAACTTCGCCAGCCTTGCGCAGGCGGCGGAGCTTCTTCAATTTGGCAGTGATATCAATAGTCATGGTTACCTAGCTTTTATGAGGCCAAGAGGTGTAACGGGATTTATTGCATTATCCGTGCCTGCATAAATGTGTTTGGCGCGAGGGCGTTGGAATTACCAGTCGACGCTCACTTTCTTTATAAATTACAGGTAGATACAGCGTGGCTGGACAGGATTTCTGTAGAGCTGTGGAAGATCGAAAGCAGCGAAACGGCAAATTTTGCCGCTTCGGTGGAGAATGTTTGCCCTCTGGGGCGAGGTGTAGTCATGGATAAGTACAGCGAATAACAGTTCTAGCTGAGAACTAGGGTAGTTCTATTTCAAGGTTGCTTTCCGCAATGATTTGCCATTGTCCAATACCGTATTAATGCAGAGAGTGATCAGCTTGTTGTCGCTGCGGCAATGCCGGGGATGATAGTAGATGTGGACAGCACACTTGACGCCGGGGCATGGGTCGCTGAAGGCAGTCGACTTATGGCACTGGTCAATAATTCAGAAATCGAAGTCGTAGCCTATCCGGGTGAAAACCTGCTCGGCGTTTTACAAGAGGGCTCGTCCGGGTACTTCTATCCAGTCGGAGGAGGCAGGTCCAAAATTCCAGTTCGTGTTGAGGAAATTGACTATTTTGGACTGCGTGTACTGGAACAACATTACAGCGCTTCATTATTTGGTGGTAGCGTTGCCGTGCGTGAAAATGCCATTGGTGAGCTACTACCGGTGGACGCCACCTATCGAGTCAGGCTGGTGCCTGCGTCACCCCTGAAATCCGACAGGGTGTTACGCGGCAACGTCGTGCTTGATGCGCCAGCCAAAAGCTATGCAGACAGAGTCTGGCGCTGGATTATTTCCGGTTTGACGCGAGAAAGTGGATTCTGAGTGCGCCGCGCTTGCTGAATAACTTATGTGAGTTTTTTCGAGCAACTGGGGCAGATGCCGTGCGAGATATTGATGGATACGCTTCGCTTGATATAAGTCTCCATGTCTTCCCAGTCGCCTTCGGTGTTACGTATGTTTTTGCACCAGGCGCACATTGGCAACAAGCCTTCCAGAGTCTCGATGCGTTCTTTTGCTTCAGACAGTAACAGGGTGGCTTTTTCCCGGTTGTGCTCATAGGCGTAACAAACTGAAGACAACAAGATGAATGAGCAAATGAAGCGGATGCTGTATGCCTGCGTCAGAATGTGATCATTAACTGCGAGCGCAGTGATTATGATCAATAGCAGGAAAAAACTGATGATGACGCCGGTCCTGGCGCCGAAACAAAACATGCAGATTGCAGGCCCGGAGAATAGCCACATTAATGGCGACGATTGTTGAAAATTGATCAACAGCATGAAACTCAACAAACCAAGCAAATAGAGCAATATGGGAAAGTGTGCCCAAACGGGCATTGGCTCTATGCGGCAAATTAGCATGGTCGCTGTGGTCACGAATGTTCCAGCCAGCACAATCCAGCCAGTCGTATAGTCGCCGCCAGAAAAGCTCATTCCGGCAAAAATTGCCAACAGAATGCCTATAGAGACACTGGTATAGTACAAGCCTTGTCTTTTCCAGCGCTCCTCAGCTTGTGCGAACGTCGCAATTGAGGAGGATTTGAGCATGTCAGAATTCCAGATTTTTGAACTAGTGACCTTTATGCACAGCTATCACTATCAATGGCTGCTGGACCTTGCGGAGTAGGAATATTCCTGTTTTTTGAATTAAAGTACTAGAAAGTCGCCGCTATTGGAAAGCTCGGCACTTTTTACTATTTCCTTTGCATGGTTCAAATTAGTCGCAGGGATCGCATGGTCAGTTGGTTAAGCACTCATCTACCAAGACTGTTTGTGCCGAAACTCAACCCTGACGGCCTGCCTTAGCTACGATTCACAACTCGCGCAACAGCAATGCTGCGAACGGGTCGATTTCTCGCGCGATATCGGGGTAGCGATTGGGGCATACACTCGTCAGAAGTGCACGTAGACTGTAAACCAGATCAGTCCTGTTCAAGGTCTATTAGTTCGTCGAATTCCCCTCGCTCAACCAACGCCTGATACGAATCCTGAAGTAGACGGACCAGTTCCGGGTCGGATTGCTTGCTCATAACGATGTAGTGTCCGGTAGATATTTCTTCCAGATCAATGATCGGCACCAGAGTGCCTGGTGGTTCATTCTTCCGCGCAAGAAAGCTTGCCATGCCCGACTCAATGTACGGCAGTATGTCTATTCGGCCACGACGCAACATGGTAATCACATTGGCGTTTTCACTCAGGTAGACGCGGTTATTGAAGCCTTTGCCAATCAAGTAGTTTTCAACGACATCGTCCCTGATCGCACTCACTCTGAGATGTTTGGCTTCTTCAAGAGTGTCAGGTAGCTCGCCGGCGAGCTCAGCAAGTGTCCATAGTTTGAAACTGATGGGCCTTATTAGTCCGATCCAGTGATATCGATCCTCGCGCTCGGGAGTTCGAGTCATGCTGAACGCGAGAACGTTTTGCTCAGTATCCAGCGAGTGGACGACCCGGGGCCAGGGCACAACTCTAACATCAGCTGTATAGCCTGCTTCGGCAAGCACAGCAGTTGTAATTGTGAAGCCAGGACCGATAGGGACTGCGACATCGCTGTTTTCAGGGAAATTGTCAGCTTCTTCCAGCTCAGAATAGACCTTGAGAGGCGTTTCCGCAGCAACTCCCGGCAGTGTAACGCAGCACAGTAGAGCAGCAATCGTGTGCAGGATCAGGCTGGACCTGTATCGAGTAATTATTGCGTTGTGCTGCAGCATGCTCCACTCCAATAGTGCCGTGAAATATCCGATATACAGCGCGATTGCTCAGCCGCAGTGAAAAAAATCAGGCAATGTTGTTGATTACTTCGATATTACGACAGCTTGGCGATAAAGTTCTGCCCTAATTTGCGAAGATTTAATGGACGGCGACGTGTGCCAGTTGGCGCGGGTTGAGCAAGAAACCCGTTGAAATTAAGGGTCCTGAGGATATTCAGTGCCTTGTGTTGTCCGTTAGCAACTTGCAAATTGACCCACAGTGCCGGACGCACCGGTGCCAGTACACCACGACTTGGTAGCGAGGGGAGATTTGGTTAGTATCCGCTACACCCACCTGGATTAGAGAATCTGGTAGATGACCAATGACTGGAATAACTCAGATTCTTTCGTACTGTTTCTGGCCGCTTTATTAACAACACTTGCTTTGTTGTTTGCGCCTGCATCGGTTTATGCCCAGAACTATGTGTTCGACGTTGCTGCCATGGATGGGCCAGCCGAGTTGTCTGCACATGTTCGCTATATTCGCTTGCCCGCCGATCAGCGGGTTTCATTGCCCGATGTCCTGGCTAGCGAATTTCTCCCCCTTGATAATGGCGAAATTAGTTTTGGTTACACATCCGATCAATTCTGGTTCGTCTGGGATTCTGTAAATTCATCTGCAGAAACCAGGGAGTTAGTGCTCGACACGAATGTTAAATTTATGGAGCCTCTCATAGTTTATGAAACCGACGGCGGCGGGCAGGCATTAGAAATCCTGGATGGCGGCGAGCGCCAACCATTCAATGCTCGACCGTTAGCGACACCAAAACTGACTTTGCCACTGTCATGGGACGCAGGTGAGAGGAAGCGATTATTGTTCTTTGTCAGGTCGGGCAGTGGAGTCGATATGACTCTTGAACTCGGCTCAGTAGAGTGGGTAGAGAGTAAGTATGCCAGTAACAGGCTGTTTTTCGCCTTGCTGATTGGCATTCTGGGGACATTGATTCTCGTCAATCTGTTTCATTTCTATGCCGTCAGGCGATGGGCGCATTTGTTGTATGCCATGCAAGAGCTGGCCATCCTGCTTTTCATGCTACATATGGATGGCTTGGCATTCCAATATCTTTGGCCAGACAGCCCTGTTTGGAACGCACATGCCACAATGGTATTCGGTCATCTGGTAAATCTGATGGCACTTTTGTTTGCGGTGTCCTTTCTTGAGCTAAAAACTCGGTCCGTCATCTTTTACCGCCTACTGACAGGTATCGCAGCAGTGGCATTTATTATGTTGCTGCTCACTCCGTTAATTGAACCACAGTTCTCCGATCAGGTTGGTCTGGCTACTTCGGGACTAGGTGGCCTGTTGTTGTTTGTGACAGGGATATACATCGCAGTTGCAGGCTACCGTCCCGCCCGATATTTCGTCGCCGGATGGCTGTTTATGTCAATCGGCTCGCTTTTGTATGGTCTGGCTAACCTGGCGCTAATTTCTCTTCCTCTCGCACCAATCTTATTTTTACGCGCAGGCGTCTTTTTTGAAGCATTATTATTGTCGTATGGTCTTTCTGACCAACTAAAAACTTTAAATGAAACTGCGCAAAGTACTCAGGAGAAATTATTGCAAAGCACTCGTAAGCGATTGCAAGAGGCGCAAGAGCGTATTCATTTGGAGCAGGCCAGATATGAAGCAGAACGAGAGCTACAAGCGAAAGACCTGGATATTGCACGCACTCGACACGATATCAGGCAGCCGATCTATTCATTGCGACTTGCGTTGCTAGCGACGAAAGAGGGTACTATAGACTCTGACACTAGTGAGGTTGTAAACCGATCACTTGATCATATGGAACAATTACTCCTTGAAAGTGGTGTTGGCACTCGGCAGCCCAATAGCATGGAAATTTTGCAATCTTACGGTGATTTAACAGCGCAATTGAAGTCAGAATTCGACAACGAAGCGATCGCTAGACACATTGAAATTAGATGCGTACCAAGCAAGCTGCCAATAAAAGTACCATTAGTCCCATTAAAACGAGTAGTTAGTAACTTGCTGGCAAATGCTATTCGTCATTCAGGAGGAAGCTGCCTGCTAGTTGGCCTTCGCAGGCGAGCGGCTGAGGTTGAAATTATGGTGCTAGATAACGGGTCGGGTATGGTCGATACGATTAGCGAGAACAAAGGCGAAGGTTTAGGAATGGGAATTATTCAGGCACTTTGTGAAGAACACGGCTGGAGCATCGCCCATTCGAGTGTCGCCGGTTCCGGTTCTTGTTTTCGTGTAAGGCTGCCAGTATGAATGTAGCGATTGTTGATGACCATGAAATATTCCGTATGGGGCTGCGACTCTTGCTGACATCAATGCAAGAAATAGATGCTGTGTTGGAGTTTGATTCCGGCTTGAAAATGCTTGAGTCACATGCCAAATCACCTCTGGAAATGCTTGTTATCGATTTTTCCATGCCCGATTACAATGGTTTGGAAATTTTGCGGAAGCTGGACGACTTGCCGGGAAAGCCGAGGATTATTCTTCTGACTGCCAGCGCCAGCACTGCTATTTTGAAAGAGGCTCGCAAACTTGGTGCCTCTGGCCTTGTTGCCAAGAGAGGCTCTGGCGAAGAGGTGCTGCTGGCTGTCAAGGCGGTGACTGCTGGTCAAGATTTTGTTAGCCCTGAGTTCAGTGAGCTGTTACAGCAAAGTACCTTGCTTGATTCGTTAACCGGGAAAGAGATGCAAGTACTGCAACTGATTTTAGCCGGCAAATCTACGAAAGAGGCTGCTGTCTCTCTTAACGTGGCGTTCAAAACAGCGGACACCCATCGCTCTCGTGTTATGCAAAAGCTTAATGTGCATAGCTTGTCTGAACTACTCCAGCTAGGTCGTGAGAACGGGCTGTTGAGAGAAGTCTAGGCTAGTCAGCACTGAATAAACCCGGTTTGACTCCTCTTCAAGGAGCAAATATCAGGTATATACCTGATGCTCTGTACTTTCCAGTTGTTCTACCATCGGATGCTAGTTTCTTTACCGCCTGTAACTACCGCCAATGGATGCCTCATGAACAAAAAAACTATAAGACAAACGCTTGCTGGTGCTATTTTGACGATTGCACCGATTTATACTCTGTTAGCCGCCGAGAGTGTTAATGCGCCATTTACCAAGACTGGGCCGAATGATGTTTTGATTACAGACGTGTTGCGGTCGCAACTTAACTCTGACGTTATTCATATCTACGGCCAGAATCTTTGCGCACAGAAAAAAAATTCCGGCATTCATGTCAGTATAGGCATGCCATCGTCAATCAATGAATTGATTGGTGTTGCCTGTACTGAAAACATGGTACCCGAGCTGCAATTAAGCGAGATAGTTGCCGAGCTTCCGGCAGGACTGCCAGATGGTACGTATCGAATTACTGTAAACAATGGCAAGAAAGAAGGCGCATTCGAGTTTGCTTTGCTTGATGCCAGTGGCCTGCAAGGACCGGAGGGTCCGCAAGGTGAAGTTGGTCCGCAAGGCGAAAAAGGGGACAAAGGTGATGTGGGCGAAAAGGGTGAGCAGGGAATTGAAGGTGTCGCCGGTCCCGCGGGCCCACTAGGTGAAATAGGTCCAGCTGGTCCGCAAGGAGAAATCGGGCCAGAAGGCCCGCAAGGTGATCAGGGCTTGCCAGGCGAGCAGGGTAATCAAGGTGAGCCAGGTCCAGTAGGTATTGCCGGCCCCGTTGGCCCTCAAGGTGAAATTGGCCCCGCGGGTCCTCAAGGTGAGGTCGGCCCGCAAGGTGAAGCAGGTCCTCAGGGGGAACAGGGTATTCAAGGTCCTGAAGGTGTTGCCGGTCCGACTGGTCCGCAAGGCCATGTTGGTGCTCAAGGTCCAAAAGGTGACACTGGCGCGCAGGGCCTCGCCGGTCCACGAGGTGAAACGGGAACAACAGGTGCTACAGGCTCACAAGGCCCGGCCGGTCCGCAAGGGCAAACTGGAGCACCAGGTCCACAAGGCATAGCCGGTCCATCGGGACCACAAGGTGAAACAGGGGCTCAAGGCCCAGCAGGTCCACAGGGTGAGGCTGGTAGTGCAGGGCCAATTGGACCGCAAGGACCAGCAGGCCCGGCCGGGCAACAAGGCGAAGCTGGCCCGCAGGGCATTGCAGGAGAACAAGGACCTGCCGGTCCGCAGGGCCCAACGGGCTTAACCGGAGCGCAAGGCGCACCTGGTGCCCAAGGCTTGGCTGGCCCTGCTGGATTGGTTGGTGCAACTGGTCCTGTGGGTCCGCAAGGTCCGGTCGGAGCAACAGGAGCAACAGGAGCAACAGGACCAGCAGGGCCATCGGATTGGGACGCAATTCCGAACGTACCGTCTGATTTGGCACGCACGGGTTGCCCTGCCAATACCTCGCGATATGGCGCCTATTGTATTTCCGACCAGTTCCTCACCAGACCCACTCGAACCGAAGTTATGCAAGTTTGCCACGCCAATTCCAGATCCGTTGTCACCCTTGATGCGTTAAAGCATTGCGATGTGTTGGCGGATGAGCCAGGAACCGTTAGCCGCTGCGAACAAGCCACTGACGGCAACACGCCGTTTACTTCAAATTCCATTATTTATGTGTCAGACACACCGGTTGTGCATCAGGGCTCAACGTTTGATGATGTGTTTTATCAGGGGGACAACGATGTGATTATTACCAATTCTGCAGCATCGTATACAACTTTCTGTATGGTGCCGGTAACGCCGTAGGTCAATCGCACAAGCGGGAGTAGCATATTGGTCTATGCCCCGCTTGTGTGCTTCCAAGTGTGAGTTTTTGACTTGCTAATAAGGTCCGGGAGACCGGTGCTCAAGCATGCCCACCTAGCGCTGCCAGCACTCATCGGCAGTTGCGCCAGTAGCACCGCGCACACCGGTATTGGATAGCGTCAAGGTCGTACATTCGTCATCGGTTTGACCGCCTTGAGGGGTGGCCGTCGCCACAAAGCAGTTGGCAATTGTGCCGTCTGCACAAGCTGCAACAGCGATCTGATAGTGGCCGTCGCGTGACGCCCTGACAGCTTGCGGAGGATTTGCCAATGGCTGGGCATTGGTCGAATAAGTATTGTTAGCCGAGTAGAATCTTTCTTGATCAGCAGAGACTTCCAGCAATGCGGACTTGCCTTCAGCGCGTGCAGCGCGCAGCGTACTGTCCTGATAAGCGGGCAAGGCGATGGCGGTAATGACGCCGACTATGGCAACTGTAACCAGAATTTCAACGAGTGTATAACCATTGTGTTGGCTGCTGAGTTTTTGTTGAGTCAAAATATAGCCCTCAATGCTGATCAATTAATTCCAGAATTCTGGGTGGCCCAATAAGCACTATCTGGCCAATGGTGCCATTTTCATTCAATTGGTAGTTCACAATCAATCCTGGCGTCAGGAAAGTAGTGCGCACCGAGCGCCCTTGGTATACCACGCTCACACCACCTTCATCATAGGGTATGCGCTCCGCGCTGATAATTATATACCCTTCTTCCTGATTAATTGCCTCAACCGTGCCAGAGCGTGGGCCGAGAGCCTGCTGCGCAATTGCTGCAGAGCCGAGCAAGGCAAGCCACGTTACGGCACCAATCTGGAGTAACTTGGAAAGATTCATAGATTTCATCCGCACTATTTCGCTGCCTTGTTAATTTGCGTTGCCGCTATCTTGAGCGTAGCTGGCGCCAGGACTGACGACCCAGATAACTACCACCCACATTAAGTTGAAACTCTGCCACATCACCGCTACTACCACTACCGTAGGCAATATCGCTGTCGCTATCAGAGAAGATACTGAGTGTCGGCACGATTCCGTTATTGGTCATGACTCCGGAGGCGAGTGTATCCCGGTCATCGAAGCCGCCATCACCATTCAAGTCAAACGCCGGGTAATCCAGTCCGCCACCCGATGCAAAATCCAGTTCCATAATAAAGCTGGAGCCACCGAAATCGCAAAGCCCCTGAGAAGGAATCAAGGTGGTGAAAATCACACGACCATCACGAACCAGCGCATTGCTGACTTGCTTCTCACCAAAATTATTGTTGTTCGGCGAACCTTCGATATTCTCCGGTATCAGATTCAGGTACCACCCCATATGTGTGGAGTAGTCTATGGGTGTCCTGCTAACGTCGCGTAATGTGAAGTTATTGCTGTTTGCCGAAAAACTGTACTGATTGTCGATAGTCTGCTGTAGCAAGTCATCGGTATCGAAGCCAAACAATGCAGGTTGGTCTTTGTCCCAAATCCCATAGAATGCTTGCGTTGTTGCGCCAATGGAATTGTCGTCGTTGGACTCAATGTATTTACCGGTGCCGAAGTAGACCATAAAGCCGTCGAGGCCCTCAGGGTGTGCGGTGACTTGTGGCCGTGTCGTAATTGGCTGGTTCGCCTCTGTTGTAAACAACGGGCTATTGAAGAGAAGGCCATGGGCGACGTCCCAATTATTTTCATTACCACTGGTGACATCAAACTTCCACATGTTGCCAAGCAGATCGCCAGCATAAATGTAGTCCACCAGGGAATCGCCATCTATATCGACCATCGCAGGCGAAGCCAGACCATTGGGGGTGCCGGCTGAACCAGCCCCTGTGTCAATCTTGCTAATGAGTTCACCGGTTTCCACATTCACCAGGTACAACACCGCGTGGCCTGACCCGCTGGCATTGCCGTCAGCTTCGGTATTGTTGTAGCCATTACCAAACGCCGCCACCCAGTCACCATTCTGCATCTTGGCGACACTGGGCACACTGTAGGTATAGCCGAGATCGCGATCGTCGCTGTCATCAAATTCCCAGAGAACAATATCGTCTGCCGCAGCTTCACTAAATGAGTCGGGATCAGTTACATCCAGCGCGTAGACGGCTTGACCACCTTTGCCCAGCCCACCTACCAGCACCGTGCGCCAGGTGCCAGAAGTGCCGATATCCGGGTCGGTCATGTTGTCAAAATAGACATCGACAATGGTCGGCGCTTCGTTGACGTAGTAGTCATGTGCATAGTCGACTTCTGCAAGTTCAGCAAGATTGTCAATGACGGCGCTTGGCACGAACGCCAGGAGTTCCTCGCCGTTCTCTTCGGAAAAACCATGCAACATACCGTCGTTGGCGCCGACGTAGACCACAGGTTCGCGGTCGGCGTGAGCAGCTTTGAATGATGAATAGGGTTTAGCCTCTATAGTATCCGCATAACGGAAACGGGGAATACCAACGAATTGCGGGTCGGAATCCACGATGTCGCCGAGCGCTGAATCGCGGCGTCGGAAGCCCAGCCCCGTGCCTTCGTTGGAGCGATCGCCGCGGAGAAAATTGAGCAATGCGTTGCCGAATGTCTGATTCTCGGTGATTTCGCCGGCGTCACCTGTGTTCACATCGTTAGGTGCATTAACCAGCAATGCTTCGATCTGTGCGTCACTCAAGTCGGTTGCTGCATTCGGCGCGTTGTAGTCGGCTGGAAACCGGAAAGGTATGCCAGCACCTTCGACGTCACCGCCAGGCACGGAATCCACGGTAGGATTGAAGGTGAGTATCGTTCTGCCCAGATTAAAGTTTTGGCCATCAAGAACTTCCGACGCTTCCCATGCCGATGAAGGGTCAATCGAGCCATCAGGGTTAACGTTATAAGCAAAGAGTTCACCGCTCCATCTTGCACTGTCGAAGCGTGCTTGAAATAGCTTGCTACCTGAATTCAATGAGCCCGAGTTGGTCGCGACCGACGCTGAAGAACCAACCCGGTCCGAAATTTCTGCCAACGCGTCCACTAGCGAATCAACCAATGCAATGGGTGACTGGGCGGACAGGAACTCACCTTTGCTGTTGAATGCTGCGTGCCAGAGATCATCGATCTTCGCCGGGTCACTGTTGAAGGGATTGCCCCAGTCATCATCTTCGTCCAGCTCGGGATCAGGGTAGCCATCGTTGTCAGCATCAACCAGATTACCTTCGACACCGAAGGCCACGGTGAAAGTCACCATGTGTTGTTGCGCATTGCCGTCTATAAGCGATGTCGGGACATTGTCGGGCAGTGGGCTTAAATCTTTGTCATAGTAGTATTTTGCGACATCCGCAACGGTTCTGCTGTAGCCGTCGTTATCGGCATCCCCGATATAGTAACTTGGCGAAGAGCCACTCCAATAACCATCAGATACCACGATGCCGAAATTCTGTTGGCATTCCGATATTATCGGATTGCCCTTGCCTGACAGTGCATTATCGAAATACGCGCCGACACGCTGCAGTCCAGTCCGCAATGGTGTGCCGAGGGCGCGCCACTCATAGCCATACAAATCATCGAGCAAGTCGGCATTGTGTGAGGTGTAATCTACTTCAGCTGCACCGGGCACTTCGACGAAAATATCGTCGTCACCATTAATCACGCTCAAGCCGTAGCGAAAGCCAGGTGAAGAGCTGATTACTTCGGAAATTGCTGCTTTGGCGATAAACGAACGGCGCCGGTAATACTGATACCAGTTGGCAACGTTCTGTTTTTCCTGAGTCAGCGTTCGTCCCCACGGGTTGGTCAGGGCGCCACTGTAGGAAGTCGTTGTCTCAACCGTGCCGAAACAATCTTCATAGGGTACCGAGTCCTGAGCATCACTGAGGTTACAATCGTTGTTGAGATCGTCCATGGCTTCAGCATCAGCCGTACGATAGAAGCTGACATCCAGAGCGCCCGCATTGACCGTGTATGTGTCTCGGGAATCCCATAGATCGACAATACCGTTGGCCCCGTCGGTTGCGTCATCAGGGCCGTCCGGCTTGCTACCGGAATAACCGTGATCATCGATGACGACTTCAAAGACAAACCCGGTCAGATTACGCAGTTCGTCATAGCCATCCGAGTCGGGTTGTGGGTTGCTGCGAGCTGCAGTAAAGCTGGCATCCGGGAGTCCTGCCCAGGGGATATAGGTCAGGCTGGGATCATAGTAGATACGATTAAAGTCGTTCGAGCGCGCACGCCAATCGCGTTGCAGTGATTCAGAGTTTTGCTCGGCATCGGCATAAGTTGATGACGTATAAAGGTTGTCACTTTCATCAAACAGATAAACATAGTCACGACGTGAATTTCGTTTCGGGCCTACTGAGGAAAAGCTACGCCAGACACCAGAATCGATTTTGGGTTCATTATTGTTCGACCAATAGGCAGCATAATAATCGTATTCTGCGACCGTAGTTTCCCAATCCATTGAGCCGGAATCATCCAGGCCAAAAAATACGTTTGCATCAACGCTGGTACCCAGGAACAACGGTGACGTTGCCAGGTTCAGTTCCGCCGCTTCAGTAGCAGTTCCCCACGACAATAAAACAGTGGTGAGAAACCACGTTGGCAGTATTCTTAATTCAGCATTCATAGTAAGTACCTTTTGGTCGCCTCTATCGCTCAATCATAGGGTCGCAGGAAAGTTGACTGCAGTAATACTTCTGCACTCGCATCACCACCTACCCCGCGCGCAGTGATGCGATGCATTACTCTTGATGTGGAGATTTCTCCAGTGCCAATTGAGAGCGACTGACCTTGAAAGCCAGTAAAATATTCTTCGATGACATACTGTGGCTGAACAGCGACTTGACTAATACCATTGATCTGTTCGGCATTGTTGTCCCACCAGGTGGAGTCGCGTTCTTGCCACCATTCGATGCCGTCGGAGTCGGGGTCCGGAGCATCCAGTATCCATACAGTAGTCGAACCATCTGCGCTGAGCGTAGGTAAAAAGACTCTGTCCTCCAGCCATGTTTCCCCGGCCCTGAGTGATGACTCGGCAGCTTGAAAGGCGGTGTTGTAATTGTTCAGGTTTCCGGCCATGCGCTCTTCAACGATGGCAGAACCCATTGTCCCCGTTGCTACAAGCGTAACTACGAGTAAGAAAATCATACTCAGGATCAATGCCATCCCGCTTTGCTGACAGATCTGTTTGGGTGCAGTGCCGGGCACAATAGAGCTCGCCCTGTCGCCTTGTAGGGCAATCGGATTTTGTGTCGGGTAGCTTTGTTCGTTACTATTTTTCATAGTTTTCTACAGCACTTTGTTTCGTAAACTGAGTGTTGTGGTGAATACTCTTCTACTGCGTTGATCGTCGGGCAAATCACCGTTGCCTGCTTCGCCATCATAGACAACGCCATTGAAAGTAAACGCTTGCGGCGCTTCAAGCAGTGCCGCCTCGATTGATTCAACCAATAGTGAGATTCTGATGCTGACGACATTGTCCCAGTCAGCTACTTGGTCTGCAGTCACATAGGCATCTGCGGCATTGCGACTGTCATTGTCCAGATTCTCGCCATAGAGCACTTGCATGTTTGCTACGCCCTCAACCAGTTCTTCTGCTGGCCCGAGGGCACCTGTGCTGCTTAGTTGCCGCTGGAAAAGCGAAGGCGAGTTATCGGCATCATCTCCACGTTTGCCGATGTAGTAGAGTGTTCCTGTCAGACGGGCAGCCTTACCTTCAGTGCTTACTGACACATTCTGCAAGAGGTTGTTTCCCGGAGCGCACAATGCAGACAGAGTCAGATTAAGCGATGCTGGAGAGCTTAATGTTTGTACTTCGCAGGCCTGTACGATATTCGCTTGCTCACAGTCACTAAGGAGCAAGATGTCGCCATCCTCTACATCAAACACATCAGTGTTTACGACGGTTGCAAGACCGGGCGTAATTGTATTGATGTCCGCCTCCTGAGCGCTGTCTATGCCCCAGATGCGCAGGATGTCGGTTCCGGGCACGACATTGGTATCTTCAAGCACGTTACCGCCAGAAGAACTCCAGTCTCCGCCGCCCGTGCTCACTACTTCGACGCCATCGTCTACATTACTGATCTCACCCGGTGCGCTGTCATCTGCTTCCCATCCCTGAATCGGAATTTCTGGCTGGAACGACGCCGGGGGGGCATCCAGCAAATTAGTCACTTCGTCAGTCGACATGCCGCTTAAACAACCAACATAGCCAGTCATTTGCGCGCTTTCGGTCAGGAAATACATGGCGAACCTGCCTGATTCCTGAATGTGTGAAAGCCCTTCCTGAGTCATCTCGGTACGCCGCACACCCACATACACTTCGATCAAGCCAGCCATCAAAATGGAAGTCACCGCCAAAGAGACCATGAGCTCCACCAGGCTCAAGCCTCGCTGTCGCTGCTTTCGAGTTGTTGTTGGTCTGGTTGGCATTAGTGGTCCCTGTTATGGCTGAAAGCTGGAAACGATTGACTGTTCGGCGACACCATCCCGGTCATCGTCCCACCAGATATGAATAGCATGAATTTCGCCGACGCCATCACAACCTGGTGCTGCGGGTGTAGCGCCGGTTGGGTCACTGTCGATGCAAACCAATCCCGTGCCCGCGGGCAGGTTGGTCGCTAGCAAGGTGGTCCATTCCGACACATCGTGCGCAGCCATTTGCGCCGCACTGCAACCGGCCGGTTGCAGGCAGTTTGCGGTAAGTGCCGCCACCGGATTGTCGTAATCCCCAGCCTGTACGCCGGCAGCGTTGGCACGCATTCGTTCGGTTAGATCCTGGCTGTATACGACTGCCTGAGTGCGCAAGTAAGAGGCCATATTGACTCGCAACCCTGTCGTGAGCAGGGCGCTTACCCCCAGAACGCCGCCAGCAAGAATGATAAGCGAGACGAGCACTTCGATGAGCGTTGCGCCGCGCTGTGCAGAGTTGACTGTCATCATGGGCAGTCCAGCCCGTCGTAATAGACTCGTGCGCGGCCAGTAACAGAGACTTCCAGTGCGCGGGCTTTGTCAGCATCATTGTCACTGGGGCAAAATTTGAAGTCTTGAGTTGCAGCGTTCAGGCCCAGGCCACGATAGTCGAACTGCATCAAATCAGTGCTACTGGTTAATGTGACCTGGCCGGTTGGGTCGAAATATTGCAAGACGGTATCACCCGCATCCACTGAACCCGCTGTACCGTCGGCATCATTATTGGCGTCGACAAATACGATCCAGCCGTTATTCCAGGCGTCAGCATTGCAGTCCGTGCCCGCGGTACTGGCACATAGGCTAACGGTCTGACCACGTTTGATGGCTTCACTCTTGGCCAGACTAAAAGCAGTCTGTAACTCACGCGAGGCACCGTTGGTCTCAGCTCTGGCAACCATATCACCCAGTGACGGTAAGCCGACCACGGCAAGCACGCCTAGCACGGACACCACCAGCATGAGCTCCATCAGCGTAAATCCGCTCACAGAGTTGTATGTAATCTTGCGATCCAAGCCCATTTCGGTCCCAAGTTCTTCTTGCCAATTGGCTATTTCAGGCGCTGCGGCCCAGTCCCGCTTTTACGCCTGACCTGACGGTGTCTGGTTATAGTGTTATTACGCCGCCGAGTCAGTAAACATTAAGGCAAGCCCGTGTCTTCAGGCCAAACCGGATGCGCAAACTGTGACCAGGCTCACGCCGATTGTCGACGCACCAGTATGCACGAGTTTGCTTGCCCCGACTGCGTCATCCTTGAATCAGGAGGGGCTGTCTATATTCGTTGATTTTACTTACAACCCACTGTAATTACAGTCTTTTCTCTGATCAGTTGCAACTGCGCCGCGCGTGGCAAAGCTTGTATTTCAGCGCCCATTGAGTGTGTATGGTCGCGGCTCACCGTTTGTTGCTCAGCTGTCGCACTCTTTGCTAACCCACAGAGCCAGTCAGGTTACAGCAATCGCCAATGGTTTCTCGGTCCCAGTTCACACAAGACCTATTAACGGAGTCACAAATTCAGGCTATAAAACCCGCCATAAACGTGGTTTGCGCAGTGTTTTCAGCGCTTGGATAGAGCCTATGCCATGATTTTCCGGGCTTTTAGCCGCAAGATCGGGCTGCTGGGAGCACAGGTTTACAATCCGCAGTGAATCGCTTTAACTATCTTGCACTTGCATTTATTGCCATCACTCTTTGCACGGGATGACCATAAATTATGGCTATAGAATTATTAGCACTTGTCGTTGTTGTGATCGGTATTGGGCTGTCCTTCAAACTAAAAGGACAAGCTGCCCGCAAGGCGCGTAAATGGTATGTCATCAGTCTGCTACTGGCGCTGGGCGGGTGCATGGGAACGTTGAGTTGGCTGGATGCTGAAACCAGTGGCAGCGCAAACTTTGCGGGATCGGTCAATCCATTCATCTGGGCGGGCCTGTTCACCATTGGCATGATCATCATGTTTGTGAATTCCATTGTGGTGATTAGCGCACGCTCATCACAAAAAGCTGCCGCCGCCGAGGAAAAGCCCGAAACCAGTGGCAGTCGCGATTTCTAAACACAGTTGTGCGTCGATGTTGACGCAATGGCATCGGGTCGGATTAACTCAGATGTGGCGCCAACGTCATACCGGACTGCAACACTGCTGTGCAGATTGACGAGCAGTCTCTGTGCTGCCGGCGACGTACCCAATTCTGACGCGTCCTAAAGGCCACTTTTCCCTGCTAAAGAGGTATTATGTGGCACCTGCCGGTTTGTGACGTGAATGATCCTTGCGAGGTACAAAAGCAACACCGGCGTAGTGATGAACAGAATAAAGGGGGTCACCATCGTGGCGAGATTTAGCAGTGTTCTGGTAGCAATTTTAGCGCTCGGTTTAGTGCAGCTAGCAACAGCGCAGGGTATTCAGCAAACCAAGGGCAATTTTGAAGACAAGTTCCGGCAGTTGGAAGAAGTACTGCCAACACCCAATACTTATCGCAATGCGGCGGGTGGCCCCGGGCACGAGTACTGGCAGCAGGAAGTTGACTACAATATCAGCGCGACGCTGGATGAAGACTCTCAGTATCTGACTGCTTCCGAGACTATTACTTACCGGAATAACTCTCCTGACACGCTGACTTATCTGTGGTTTCAGCTCGACCAGAATCGCTTTCGCTCCGATTCCATGGCGGTAATGGGTGGTACTTTTAATTCATCCAGCCCTGATGCCGACAGCAACGAACCGGCCCGCATTAGTCTGGGACAGCTCCGCTCGCTGCAGTATTTTGAGGATTCAGATCTCGGGCATGAGATCAATACAGTCGTAGACAGCCGGGAGAACGTTCTCTCGCATACGGTAGTCGGCACCTTGATGCGAGTCGACCTTGCCGAACCACTGGAGTCTGGTGATGAGGTAGAGCTACGCATTGATTTTGCCTTCAATATTGTCAATGGTGATGTGTTGCGGCCACGGGGTGGTTACGAGCATTTTCCTGATGATGAGCGAGAGGGCGGCAATTACATTTTCGCTCTCTCACAATGGTTTCCAAGGCTGGTTGCTTACACCGACTATGAAGGTTGGACCAATAAAGAGTTTCTGGGCTCTGGCGAATTCACGCTTGAGTTTGGTGATTATGAAGTCGCGATCACTGTGCCGGCAGATCACATCGTTGCGGCTACCGGTGTGCTGGACAACCCTAATCAGGTACTAACGTCTGAGCAGCGTGATCGACTTGCCGAAGCCGAAGACGCCGCACGACCTGTCTATATCGTGACCCCGGAAGAAGCGCTGGAGAATGAGCGGGAAGGCAGCGCTGATATGGCGACCTGGCGCTTTGTTGCTGAAGATGTCCGCGATTTTGCCTGGTCAAGTTCGCGCAAATTCATATGGGACGCCAGAGGCCACCAGCAACCGGGTGCAGAGCAGGAAAATGTGCTGGCGATGTCTTTCTATCCGAAAGAGGGTGGCGCGCTCTGGTCTGATTTTTCGACCGAAGTCGTTGTCCATACTCTGGATGTCTATAGTCGCTTCTCTTTTGATTATCCATACCCAACGGCGCAATCGGTCAATGTGGGTTTTGTGGGGGGTATGGAATATCCCATGATCAGTTTCAATGGCCCGCGTACCACGCTGCAGGACGATGGCAGCCGTACTTATACGCTGGCCGAGAAGCGTTTCATGATTGGTGTGGTGATTCATGAGATTGGCCATTTTTATTTCCCGATGATTGTTAATTCCGATGAGCGTCAGTGGACCTGGATGGACGAGGGTATCAACAGCTATCTTGATTCGGTGGCAGGACGCGAGTGGGATGCCGAAATCCCCTGGGGTGTTGAGCCCCGTTATATCACTGATTACATGGAGTCCAGCAATCAGGTGCCGGTAATGACGCAGTCGGATAGTGTGCTCCGGCTGGGCCCCAATGCCTATTCCAAACCGGCGACAGCACTGAATATTCTGCGCGAAACTATTATGGGCCGGGAACTGTTCGATTTCGCGTTCAAGGAATACTCGCGCCTGTGGGCATTCAAACGACCCACACCCGCTGACTTTTTCCGCAACATGGAAGAAGCCTCAGGTATCGACCTCGACTGGTTCTGGCGCGGTTGGTTCTACACCACCGATCATGTTGATATCGCATTGAACCGCGTCTATGAAATGCGTATCGATACAGAGAATCCTGATATCGACTATGAGCGGCAGCGGGAATTTGAAAAAGCGCTACCGCCCAGTGTTTATATCGAAAGAAACCGGCAGGAAGGTCGGCAGACCTGGGTCGAGCGCAATCCCGATATTCGCGATTTCTATGACGAGAACGACCAGTTCACCGTCACCAACGTCGAGCGCAATCGCTATAACAGTTTTCTGGAAGGCCTTGAAGACTGGGAGCGTGCGGTGCTGGATCGCGCAGTGTCCGAAGACAAGAACTATTACTTGCTCGAATTCTCGAATGAAGGCGGTCTCGTCATGCCTATCATTGCGCAGATCGAATTCACTGATGGCACAACGGAAGAGCTAAGGTTTCCTGCCGAGATCTGGCGTCGTTCGCCTCACGCTGTGAAAAAGCTTGTTGTTGCAGATAAAGATATTGCCAGTATTGTTATCGACCCGCTGCAGGAAACTGCGGATGTCAATATCGAGAACAACTACTACCCACGCCGTATCATTCCGTCGCGCATCGAATCCTTCAAATCTGAATCAAGCAGCAGCCTGATCAGCAGGGATATCATGCAGGACAGCAAAGCAGAACTTGCTACCGATGATGATGAAGATTCTGAGGAGTAATACAGCGCATAACATCAGACCAGCAACAGGCTTGCTTGGCCTGTTGCTGGTCTGTTCCGCCCTGCTGATTTCAGACAGTTTTGCCCATCAGCAGAAGTACGCTGTGACCCGTGTGCTCTTCAACCCCAGCACCAATAATATTGAAGTCATGCATCGATTCTTCGTGCATGATGCCGAGCATGCGGCGAGTCTGATTTTTGGTGAGCGGCAGACTTTGCTGGAATCGGCAGACTCACGGCAGCTATTCAGCAGCTATGTTATGAACCGGTTTTCTATCGATGCGACTTATGCAGACGGGAGTACGACTGAACTTGAGTTGGAGTACGTCGGCGAGGAGCTTGACGGTCAGTTTATGTGGGTCTATCAGGAAATCCCGCAGACTGACAACATCGTCGCGATGACAATAGTGAATCTAAGTTTGCGTGATGTGTGGCCCGACCAGTTGAATCTGGTCAATATTGAAAAGGGCGATGCAATCTACAGCCTGGAATTTGCTGAGAATACCGAAGTACTCACTGCCGATCTGACACAACAACCCTGACGTTCCATTTCTCTGTAATCCAATGGGCCATGGCGGACGCTATTGCGGGTGCTTTTGTGGGCGCTATCGTGAGAGGGTATCCCCGAGGATTTCTTGATGCACGCCGTTATCAACGAGGGCCTGAAACGCCTGTTGAATCCGCTGCACCAAAACCGGGTCCGAAGATTTACTCATCACCAGATAATGCGCGGTGGATATGTCTTCCAGATCAAAGATTGGAACCAATTCATCCCTGATGCCTTCTTGGCGGGACATCAGGTCTGCCATGGCAAACCTGCTAAATGGAAGCAAATCGATTCGACGTCGGCGCAGCATGCGAATTGGATCATAGTTTTCGTAGACATAGACCAGATTGGCAAACCCTTTGCCAAGCAAATACTGCTCGACGACGTCGTTACGATAGGCACTGACTCTGAGAGATTGCGCCTCTTCAAGTGTTTGTGGAAATTCCCCGATGCGTTCATCCAGGCCCCAAAGCTGAAACGTAACCGGCCTGATTTCTCCGATCCAGTGATAGCGATCTTCCCGCTCCGCAGTGCGGGTCACGTTGAAGCCTAGCACGTTGGGGCTGGAGTCCAGTAAGTTGACCAGGCGCGGCCAGGGAACGACATTGATGTCCGCTGTGTAACCGGCCTGTGTCAGCACGGCGCGCACAAAATCGCTGGCATAGCCCTCGACAGTCGTACCAGCACTGGTTTCCACCACCCTACTATCGGCAGCAAAGGATTCGGCATAGACGCGGATTGTTGATTCGGCGGCATGACAGCTGCCCGCCATGAGGGTGATGAATAATGCCCCGATTCCCTTGCGCAAGGGGGAGTGAAGTGCAACGTGAAGATATGCGCAACTGCTCATAGTTGTCGAAATTAGCACAAAAATACAATCGGTATAGTGTTTTCTAATCTTCCAGATCTGCTCCACAGACGCTGGGGCAGCCGTTTGAGAATTTTGTTCACCAGGTGACTTATTGCGAAGTAGCAGTAGTCAGAGTGCGCAGATCTAGGTTCCGGCATAGTCTGCTCATTCAAGGAGGTTACTCGATCTGACCCGGGATATAGCCAAGTGCCATTGGGCAGAGTAACTGGTATCTTCTGCACTGATTGATGAGGGGGATTAAATGCCGACAACAAGTTTTTTTCCGGGCCTGGGCCTGATTTCGATACTGCTCGCTGCTTGTAGCGAAGCGCCACAAAACACAATTTCCAGCGCTCCTGACTCAGGTGCGCTACCGGCGCCCGCAACAACATGTGAGGCGGCGGATCTGGTGCTACACAATACAACCGTTTACACCGCCAATGAAGATCAGTGGACAGCGGAGGCGGTTGCCAGTCTGGATGGCCGGATTGTCTTTGTGGGTAGCAATGAGCAGGTGCAAGACTATATGTGTGGCGACGCACAAATAATCGACCTGGCAGGCCGCACCGTGTTTGCTGGTTTTACCGACAGCCATCAGCATCTGGAGGGCGTCGGCCGGCGCACCAAGACGCTGAGTTTGTTTGGTATTCCCACCTTGCAAGAAACAGTAACCAGTATTGCCGATTGGGCCGAGCAAATTCCCGAAGGCGAGTGGGTATTGGGCAGAGGTTGGATCGAACGCGAGTGGACTGATGAACAGCGCTTTCTGACCCGCCATGATGTCGATCCCTTTACTGCCAATAAACCGCTTTATATGCCACGAGCTGATGGCGTCTCGGCACTGGTCAACTCGGCGGCACTGGAACTGGCGGGTATTACCCGTGATACACCTGATCCTGAAGGTGGTCGTTTCGAGCGAGATTTGGACGGTACGCCAAACGGCTATGTGCTGGCCAATGCCATGAATGCGTTTCGTGCCATTGTCCCTGCCGATACTGATGCCTATTTGAAGGACTCTCTGGAAAGAGGTTTGGCGGCCAATGCCAGCATGGGTTGGACACAAACCCATGACGCCGGTATGTCCTATCGCGAGATCGAGATCATGCGGCAGATCCATGCCGAGAATGGCATGCAACATCGAGTGTATGCGGCGGCACCTGTGCAAGAAGCGCAAACCATGCTGGCCAACGGTCCGGAAGCAACCGACGATCATTTGTTCGCAGTGCGCGGCATCAAGGTGTTTATCGATGGTACGTTAGGCTCACGCGGCGCCGCCCTGATCGATAATTATTCCGATGCCGATCATAACGGTTTCATGAATCGCACGACAAAAGAAGAGCTTATGCCGGTGTTGTATCAATCGCTGCGCGATGGCATTCAGATATGGACCCATGTCATTGGTGACAGGGCTGTGCGCTCCTTACTTGATTGGTATGAAGAGGCCTATAACGCTGTGCCTCGTAGTGAATGGGCCAGCACCGACCTGCGCTGGCGCATGGAACACGCGCAGATTATCCCTCCGGATGACCAGCAGCGCTTTGTCGACTTGAATGTCATCCCTTCAATGCAACCCAGTCACGGAATCGGCGATCTCAATTTTGCGCCGGACAGGCTTGGACCTGACCGATTGGCTTATGCCTATCCCTGGCAGCAACTGGTCGACCGGGGTTTGCGCATTATTGCTGGCTCGGATGCCCCGGTAGAAGCAGGCGATCCCCGCATCGAATTCTATGCCGCAGTGGCTCGCAAGCGGCTCGATGGCAGTTCCGGATCAGGCTGGCATCCGGAATTGGCAGTATCCCGTGAAACGGCGTTAAAAATGTTAACTATCTGGCCCGCATGGGGCGCGTTTCAGGAAGACCTGCGTGGCAGTATCGAAGTCGGCAAGCTGGCAGATTTCACCGTCTTCGACAGTGATCTGATGAATATTGATGAGGCGGAGATTCTCACTAGCGAAAATGTGATGACCATCGTGGGTGGGCGAATTACCTACCAGAACAACTAACCAGAGACCAAGCCGGACGACTTTATAATGCGGCGAGTCAAGCCTTGCCAATAAAAAGCAAGTTCGACATTTTTTGGAGTAGCGAAAACCTATGAATCTGCACCGTCCCAGTCAAGCATTAACCCGCCGCTCAGTTGGTGAGCGTTTACTTGGCGCTGCCACATTAATCATATCTTCGTTGTTATGGATGGAAGCTGCGACAGCACAATCTGCAGAACGCCCGCGAGCAAGAGATGCGGGCTTACAGGTTGGCATTTTTACTCCGGGTGAATACAACGCCATTACAGATGTCGCTGGCGTGATGGTGGGACAGGAAACCGTCATTCGCGGCGACGATATCCGTACCGGTGTCACAGCTATCATTCCGGCGTCGGGTAATCTCTACAATAATCCGATACCAGCTGCCGTTCATGTCGGCAATGGCTACGGCAAGATGACCGGGATTAGCCAAATCCGCGAGCTGGGTGAGATCGAGACGCCAATTCTGCTGACCTGTACCCTGTGTGTGTGGAGTGCAGCCAACGCGCTAAAAGACTGGGTCTATGAGCAGCCGGGCATGGGGGAAGACACTATCAATCCGGTAGTCGGCGAGACCAACGATGCCAGAGTCAATAATATGTGGGCCGATCCGATTCAACATGCCGAGGTGTTTGCAGCGTTGAACAATGCTGCCGGTGGTCCGGTCGCTGAAGGCAGTGTCGGTGCTGGCACCGGTACCCAGGCATTTGGCTGGAAAGGCGGTATTGGCACCAGCTCCCGCGTGTTACCCGAATCACTGGGCGGCTATACCATCGGCGTGCTCGTGCAAACCAATTTTGGTGGCATCATGGCCATCAATGGCGCGCCGGTTGGACGGGAGTTGGGCACTTATTCATTTCGCAATCAGGTCATGCCTGCCGGCGATGGCGACCGCGAAGACGGTTCAATAATGATTGTTGTTGCAACTGATGCCCCTGCATCGCCGCGTAATCTTGAACGTATCGCAAGCCGGGCAATTATGGGGCTCGGACGCACAGGTTCCTATGCCAGTAACGGCTCGGGCGATTATGTGATTGCGTTTTCCGCCCATCCGGCCGTGCGCAAGCCACGAGTCAGTGCCAGTCCGACGCCCATCCCTGATTTATCAAACGGCTCTATGTCGCCACTTTTTGCAGCAACCGCTGAAGCTACAGAAGAGGCGATCTACAACGCTATATTCAAAGCCACCACTGTGACTAGTTCACGTGGTGAGTTGCAGGCTGTGCCGCTGGAAGAAGTTCTGGCTATTCTGGAAAAATACCGGGCATTGCATTGGAGCGATGGGCTGCCTGATTAGAACGAGTCTGCGCACGCTGAAGGCTGTCTTTTTAATGACACTTTTGTCATGAAAAAGTAATTGGCTCTGCTGCCGCTTCCATGTTGCACTTGCCGATTTTGGTGAAGTGTCAGGTGTGCACAGCAGTCTACTATTCACAAATCAATAATAACTCTTTGCAACAATCCATTTCGCTTTTGGTATTACTTTCTGATGGGAGTTTAGTATGAGTATCAAGATTGGCATCAATGGTTTTGGCCGTATTGGGCGACTGGCAATGCGCGCTGCCTGGGACTGGCCGGAACTGGAATTTGTGCATGTCAATGACCCGGCCGGTGATCCTGCAACACTGGCGCACTTGCTGACTTTCGATTCGGTGCATGGGCGCTGGCAACATGAGGCTGTCGCTGGAGATGAAGCGATTCTGATCGATGGCAAGTCTGTCAGTCTAAGCCATAATCTGGCTATCGAAGATACTGACTGGTCTGATTGCGATGTTGTAATCGAAGCCAGTGGCAAAATGCGCAAAGTCGCCTTGCTCGAAGGCTATCTGACACAGGGCGTGAAAAGAGTCGTAGTCAGTGCGCCAGTGAAAGAGGCGGGCGTCTTGAATATTGTCATGGGCGTTAACGATCACCTTTATAATCCCGAGCAGCATAAAATAGTCACCGCTGCATCTTGCACGACTAACTGCCTTGCTCCAGTGGTCAAGGTGATTCATGAGAATCTTGGACTACGGCACGGCAGTATTACCACTATTCATGATGTCACCAATACGCAAACCATTCTCGATGCGCCCCATAAAGACCTGCGCCGTGCCAGAGCCTGTGGCATGAGTCTGATTCCTACCAGCACTGGCTCTGCCACCGCCATAATGGAGATCTTTCCCGAACTTGAGGGCCGCCTCAATGGCCATGCGGTACGAGTACCTTTGGCCAATGCGTCGCTCACCGACTGCGTTTTTGAAGTTGAAACAAAAACGACAGTGGAGCAAGTGAACCAGTTGTTCAAGGCTGCCAGTGAGACTGGTCCGTTACAAAATATTCTGGGTTACGAAGAACGCCCGCTGGTCTCGATTGATTACAAGACAGATCCACGCTCCAGCATTATCGATGCCTTGTCGACGATGGTAATCAATGAGACTCAGGTCAAGATTTATACCTGGTACGACAATGAGTGGGGATACGCCAACCGCACCGCCGAACTGGCTTTGAAAGTCGGGCGTGCAGACCAGAGCGCTTGATCATGTGGCAGCAGCAATCGGCAGCAGTTCGTCAATATCTGGTTGTCACCGGTAACTACTGGGCATTCACACTGACGGACGGCGCATTGCGCATGCTGGTCGTACTGCATTTTCATGGCCTGGGCTATTCGCCACTGGATATAGCCTTACTGTTTCTGTTCTATGAAATTTTCGGCGTGATCACCAATCTGGCTGGTGGTTGGTTAGGGGCTTACCTTGGCTTGAACCGAACCATGCAATTCGGTTTGATCATACAGGTGATTGCCTTGTCGATGCTCTTGGTACCGGCGAATATGTTATCCGTGCCATGGGTTATGGCGGCACAAGCCCTGTCGGGCATCGCCAAGGACCTTAACAAGATGAGTGCCAAGAGTTCGATCAAACTCTTGGTACCCGCCGATGCGCAAAACACGCTGTATAAATGGGTGGCCATACTCACCGGGTCAAAAAATGCCTTGAAAGGGGCTGGCTTTTTTCTTGGCGGACTATTGCTGGCAGCATTTGGATTCACAGCAGCGGTGTTGATGATGGCGGTCGCGTTGGCCCTTGTGTGGGTGGTGAGTCTGGTTTTGCTCAAGCAGGATATCGGCAAGACCAAGGCAAAGCCGAAGTTCCGCGATGTGTTGTCCAAGAGTCGCACGATCAATATTCTTTCCGCAGCACGTATGCTGTTATTCGGGGCTCGCGATGTTTGGTTTGTGGTCGCGCTGCCGGTATTCCTGTCGCAAACTTTGCAGTGGAATCATAGCCAGACTGGCGGTTTTCTGGCGCTTTGGGTCATAGGGTATGGTGCGGTGCAGGCCTACGCACCTCGACTTACCGGTGCCAGTAAAGGACTTCTCCCAGATGGCAAGGCAGCTACGCTCTGGGCAGCAGCGCTCACTTTGCTGCCGATATTGATCGCACTCGCATTGGCAGCGCAAATGCCGGCAGCAGTGGTTTTAGTTGGCGGGCTACTGTTGTTCGGCGTCGTCTTTGCCATTAACTCATCCATGCACAGTTACTTGATTGTCAGTTACGCTGGCAGCGAAGGCGTTTCACTGGATGTCGGTTTCTATTACATGGCCAATGCCGCAGGACGTTTGATAGGCACTGTGCTTTCCGGCTGGGTATTTCAATTGGCTGGAGAGGGCACAGCTGGGCTTACAGCGTGCCTCTGGATTTCTGCGGCGATGTTAGCCGGGACGGTTTTGATCTCGTGCTGGTTGCCTAATGCTGGATCACCCGACAGCACGTCGCTTACGTAGTGGGAACAGCTGGGTATCTGGGCGGGATTATGATGAGCCAGTCAGCCAAATTCTCGATAGTGGATCAGGGCTGGCTATTTACCAGTTCCGGGGCATTGCTTACCAGCATCTGCACTTGGTGTTGTAGCTCTGCATAGCGTTCAGAGTTCAGGTCGAGTGTGGCCAGCGCGCGCGTAGTATCTTCCAGTCTTGTCCGGGTTTCACTGTCAGGTTGCTGGAAATAAGCAATTACACTGTCTTCTGCGCGCACCAACAGTGCTTGAGTCTTTTCATCGGCGCCAAGCGAAAATGCTCTTAACAGATCCTGGTAATTGAGTTTGGCGTTCAGCGAGACTGCATGACTGCGTAGAAAGTCTGCAATTGTGAGTTCGTATTGCGCGGCGGCTGCCTGCCATTGCTCTGCCTGTTGCAGCATGCTGGCTCGCATTTCCGAATCCACCTCCGCCGGCGGGAATGACAGTGCCCGAGCATGCCGTAACATTTCGATGTGTTCGTATTGCAGGAAATCGTAGTGGGCTACTTCGCCTGAGCGTATCCGCTGCATCTCATTTTCAATACGTGACGGGGCAGATGACGTAATTTCCAGCGTCAGCTTATAGTCCTTGCTGTGCAAGTCGCTCAAGATTTCTGCGTCGGGCAAATCTGGCCGAGCGCTTTGCGGAGGTTGATCATTACTGACAGTGCGCTGCTTGACGCTGCAGTCCATAGTAACGCCATAGCGACCACCCGCAGCACAATCGCCTATCATGCCCTGACTGTCGCCAAGTGCACGCAAGAATGAAACGATATCGTCAATATCATGGTTGTCCAGATAACGGCCTGATTGATGGCGCGCCATTTGGTCGACTGCCTGTTGCAGAGAAGTGACGCTGCCATCGTGATACCAGGGGCCGGTGTTGGCTACGCTATGCAAGGTCGGCACTTTGAAAACATGGCGGTCCTGTTCCCGTCCGGTGCGTCCAACTAAGCCCAAATCCGCGTCGGATGCTGGTCGATCAGCATCGAACCAGGCCTTGGCGGTACCCAGTTTTTGGAAGGAATTACCGCCCAGATTCACGCCGTTGTGGCAGCTGGCACAACCGACTTCAACAAAGCGTTTTTGGCCCCGTTGGGCGCGGCGACTCAGGCTGCTGGTCTCTTCATCAAACTGTCTTAGGTAAGGTGTGCTCACGCCAGTAAAATTCATGATTTCGTAGTAGGCGATAGCATCGGCGAGATTGGCGGCCGTGATGCCATCGGGGTACAGTTCGGCGAAGCTGTTTGCATAGTTCGGGATGGCTTGCAATACGGCAACTGCGCTGGGTAGATCGTGATCGAACTCAACTGGATTCTGAATCGGCTCTAGTGCCTGGTCCTGCAGAGTCAGAGACCGACCATCCCAGAACTGGCGAAAATTCAATGCGGCATTGAAGATAGTGGGGGCGTTCAGCGTGCCGCGTGCCCGACCCACACCAAAAGAGACCGGTTGGCGATCAACGCCGCCCAGTAGACCAACATGGCAAGTGCTACAGGCGACCGATCCATCGCGCGACAGCCGTCTTTCATTGAACAGGTCAAAACCCAGCTGTAGCCTCGCTGCCTCCAGCGAATCGCTACCCACTTCAGGGATTACGCGGAATACTTCGTTGGCCGACGCGTGGTCAATATCACCCTTGATTAATGATGCGTCGCCCCGGGCATGGTTGAATTCAAGCCAGGCCGCACGAATTTCAGCGGTGCTGGCCGAATTACCGTCTGCCCAGGCAGTCTGTATCGCGCTCATCAGGATGAAACTGGCGATGGCGTATTTGATCATAAACACTTGTACCCGACAGGATTGCTGAAATTATATTGCTTTTCGCAGGATAGCCGCCAGCCCTTCCTTGCCACTTTCTTGCTCCTTTACTTGCTCTTTCCAATTGCAAAACATACCCAATGATATTGCAAATCGGAAATGCTCAGCAAAACCCATCGATTGCGGGGCGGGGTACTTGCCGGGCTGCTGGTGAGAGATTTTGACAGTGAGTTCAGTAATCAAGATTTAGCCGAGCTGATGACGCTGCCAGCTCGATTCGTTGCTTAGCTGGAACTCCAGGTCGTTCTCCTGCCAGTGGTAAGTTCGAATCGCAACTGAATCCTCATCAAAGCGCAGTTCGTTAAACGCATTGCATTCAGAGCGTGTTCTCGATGATGTCGCGGTACCGGCATGGACCGTGAGCGTGGTGGATTCGAGCATGTTGTTCCAGGACACATGACGATGTCCCGTGAGCAGAAGATCAATCTTTTCTTCCAGAAATGAAGCCAACGCAGTATTGGCGCGACCCACGACTGATTCGCCTTCAACATCTTCAGGGAGTACGAAAGGGTGATGTGCGACGACAATTTTCCATTTGTTGTGGTGGGGAGCAAAAAAATCGGCAATCTCAGTCAGCTGCTGCTTATTGATACGGCCATTCCTGATAGTGAAGCTACGTGTTGTATCAATACCGAGTATCGCCAGGCTGTCTGATGTAAAGCGAGAAAAGTGATCGCTACCGAAGTGACGATTAAAGTGACGATGCGGATCAATGAAGCGACGCCACAGGTTCCACAAAGGCACATCATGATTGCCGGGCACTATGAGACGCGGGCAGTCATGTAATGAAGCTATGAACGCCGCCACCTCTTCAAACTGATGTGGACGCGCGCGTTGCGTGAGGTCTCCCGATACCACTAGCAGGTCGGGTTGCAAATCGCTTATACGTTTTTGCAGAGGCGCAAGTGTTGCGCCATTCAGCGCACCAAAGTGCAGGTCGGAGATCTGTACGAGCGTTGTAGTCATGGGGTGCGGAATCGATAGCAACCGGGCAGTGATTTAAAAATCAATTTGTCATCTACTGTGACACTTTCGCCATCCAGCGTCATAGGTGTGCCGGCAGGGATTTCAATAGTAACCTCTTTGCTACGTTGTACTTCCAGCAGCGCTATTTCTTTGGGATGAAAGATAATGGCTCTCAACATCAATACAAAGAACTCAAATCGGTTCGTAGGCTTCGGGAGATAGATCACTATCTCGCCACTGTCCAGTCGAGCTTTCTCAAACAGCGGTAGCTTGTCGTTGTTGGCCAAAGCAAACGAAATCACTTTGCCTGATTGCACTTCACCGTCGATAGTGAGTTTGAATCTGACATGCCGCCAGCTCTGCATGACTTCATAGCCGGACACGCTGGTATCGACAATCCAGCGGATAAATTTCGGCCAGTGTAGATGGCTCTTGCGTCGTTGTTCGCGTTTTTTCGTCAGAGCTGGATACAAACCAACCGAACAGACATTAAAAAACAGCTGTCCGTTCATTTCGACCGCATCGATCTCCACATCCTTGCCATCAATCACTACCTGCAATGCTGCGGCGATATCGAGAGGAACATCCAGGCTTCGAGCCAGCAGGTTGGCCGTTCCAACGGGCAGAATCCCGAGGCTGTGCCCGCTATCTCGCAATAACTCGGCGCAGCGTCGGACAGTGCCATCGCCGCCTCCGACGACTACGATTGCAGAGTCTTGTTCGGCAATGTCTTTCACGCATTGATCTATCGCATCCGGGTCGAGAATGTGCAGCGCGACACCGCGACCTTCCTGCTGCCATTGCTGCGATGTTTGCTCAATCAGCTCCAGATTCGGTTGGGCGCCACCTGCATTCTTGTTGATTATTAAGTGGATGCTGTGTTCTGGATTAGTATTCGATTTTGAGTCAGACATTGAAGTTGCTCTTTCCTTGAGAGACTGACAGTCCAGCGGCGGGGTTTATAAAATCAAAGATTCTACAAATCCTTCGCGTTTCTTCGTCAGTGTTTTGCTACACTAAAGGCCATTCAATACTAGCATCTACCTCCCACTGTTCGAGAGTCCCATGACAGGTTATTTCAGGCTATTGAGCGACCGCTGGCCAGCTATGGCCTTTGGGTTTTTGGCCGTATTCTGGGGCAATGTCGGGCAAACCTTCTTTCTTGGCGTATTTAGTGCGCCTATCCAGCAATCGCTTGGTCTTACTTCTGGTACTTATGGTGCAGTGTATTCGCTCGCCACGCTGGCAAGTGCCATCACTGTCGTGTGGGCGGGCAGCCTGATTGACCGTGTTTCGCTGCGTCGCTACACCACTGTCCTGTGTCTGGGGCTCGCACTGGCGACGTTTCTTATGTTCAACGCTGCCGATGTCATCATGCTGGCTGCCGGATTTTATTGCCTTCGTCTTTTTGGTCAGGCATTGCTCCCTCACACAGGCATGACCACAATGGCGCGGGCCTTTGATGACAATCGAGGCAAGAGTCTGAGTGTGGCATCTTCGGGTGTGCCGGTGGGCGAAATTATCATGCCCTTGTTAGGCGTGACGCTGATCGGCTTGGTGGGCTGGCAGAATACGTTTTTGTCGCTGTCGTTGTTTATGTTAGTGCTGGTGCTGCCGCTCATGCGCTTGTTGTTGCGCTTGGCCCAATTTCCAGACTTGCCTGAGCACCACGAACCTGATGCCACCAAGGCGGTGAAGCCTGCCCAAGCCAGAATGCTATTGTTGTCAGACAGGCGTTATTGGCTGGCGTTGCCAGGACTCATGGCGCCACCCTTTATAGTTACCGGGATTTTTATCCACCAGGATTATGTCGTTGCCAGTCAGGGTTGGACGCTGGAGTGGTTTGCGTTGTGTTTTGTGGTTTATGGCACCGTACACTGGTTGACGTCTTTGTGTGTAGGCGTGTTGGTCGACCGATTTACCGCCGTGCGATTGCTGCCTTTTTATTTACTGCCAATGGCGCTGGGCCTGGTCGCTCTGGCAACCTTGTCCGGTTTTTGGGTGGCGATGCTATTGATGATTCTGATGGCGATGACAATCGGAAGCATACCTTCCATCATTGGGGCGCTGTGGCCAGAGATGTATGGTGTCGAGCATCTGGGTACTATCCGGTCCATGAACATGGCACTCAGTGTATTTGCGACATCCCTGTCACCGATTGTTTATGGGTTGTGTATCGACAATGCAGTGCACCCGGATGTCTTGTTTATGGCTAGCGCTGCTTACGTTGTACTGGCAGCGATTCTGATTGGCAAATCCTACCGAGCCCCCTCTCACTCTACCGACTGAGGCTCAATCCTGACAATTGCTTGAAGTGAAGTAGTCCCCAGCATCCTCTTCAGACAAGACATTATTGCAGGCTCTGAATCGTAGTAGAGCTACTCCGTCTGTATTTGCTTTGCTGCGATTCATTCGATTGGCAACACGAATATACTGTTTAGCGCATCTTCAAATATCAGGAATCCGGTTTTTATATACCAGTGCAGGCTACCCAATATCTCCGGAATTTCCAGATATTGATGTGGTCTTTTATCGCGCCGTAGGTCGCTTTTTGGCAAATTGTTCGCTGCTCACTTTTTTATTGCATAGATTCTGTAGTTGGGGGTGATACCTTCGGCCACCATAGATATACTGTTGATCCAATTATAGATGTTATGAATATGACATCTTTCCAAAAGTATTGAGGATAAAAGGTATAGATCACGCCCAAGTCGGACAAAATAAAAGGCGGGAAAGGCTCAACTGATGATCAACCCACGATATTTGGGGTTACGACTACATCAGTCAAATCCGGTAAAGGCAATGATCGAATCGAAGACCGGGGTGGAGCGGAAGACAAAGTCAGCAGTGGTGCGGGTGACGACGTTATCGCTTTTTATTACTCAGGGAATGAAGCCGGACTAAACGACTACGACGGTGACAAGGACTCCGATACCCTGGAACTGCATTTTACTCGCGCCCAATGGATGCAATTGAACCCGCTAATCCAGACTGACCTCGATGCCTTTATCGCACATTTAGCCACTGCCACCAAAAAAGCCTATGCCTTTGCAGCGATCGGTGTCGAGGCCTCAGAATTTGAACATATCCGCTTGTTTGTTGACGATGTGGAGCTGTCGCCGCAAGACGACTCAGTGATGGTTACTGATGATGCCGCCAGTCTGACCGAGAACAACGAGATTAGAGGCAGCGTTCTGATTAATGACACTGTGCCCGATCTGGTTCGCCAAGTGGAGCTGGTGAGCGCACCAATAACTCGCGGTGCTCTCACTCTCAATAGTGATGGTAGCTACGCTTTCGCAACTGGTAATGATTTTGAGGGGTTAGCGCTGGAAGAGCCCGCCACCGTGTCTTTTACTTACCGAGTCACGGATGCCACCGGCGATCACAATTCCGCGACGATGGAATTGACGATCATCGGCCAGAACGATGCTCCGGAAATGCTTGATACCACAACACAGATTGTTGAGGACGGCCCGGTGGCCGAAGTCGATTTGTCATTGCTGGGTTCAGATATCGACAGTGATGATCAGGGCGATACGCTTATCTATAGCATTACCACCCCTGCAGCAGTTGGTCAGGCGAGCATCGATAATACAAACTTGTTGATTGCCGGCGGTAGTGATTTTCAGTACCTGGCTGTTGGTGAGACTGAAGACATTGCTATCGGCATCACAGCCACAGATAAACATGGCGCCACCGCAAGTAGCACTGTGTCAGTCACGGTGTCGGGTAGCAACGATTTACCACAACTGAGTCCTGATGTGGCGGATGTCATTGAGGACGGCGCTGTCACTATTGCTGTGTTGGCCAATGATAGCGACGTCGATGCCAGTGACATCTTGCGCATTACAGAGGCGGCCGGTGCTGCGCACGGTAGTGTACAACTTGTGGATGGTGATGATGCGGACACGCTGGCCAATGATTTGTTGCTTTACACGCCCGATGTGGATTTTAGTGGGACGGACTCGTTTGTCTATACGGTGGATGATGGCAATGGTGGTGTTGTCTCGCAAACAGCGACTGTCAATATCGCCGCTCGCGCTGGTGCACCGGTTGTTTCCCACGAGATTATAGCTGGCGCCACAGCGACGCAATTTACCCTGCGCGTCACCGCCAACCAGACCGACCTGGATGGCTCGGAAGTCATTGATCGCATTGAATTGTTTGGCAGGACAGCTGAAGGCAACGCAGTTGATCTATCGCCCTACGTGGCCAGTACCCAGTGGACACCCGTTACTGCCAGTGGTTCTGCTACTGCCGATTTCCAGTTTAATTTGCCTGCCGGATCAGCCAGTGATTTTGAAGTTACTGCCCGGGCTATTGCCAAAGAGCCGAGCAATGGTGACGAAGCCCATAGCGAGACCGGCTTCACTTTGGCTGCCAGCGGAGCCTCTGCGTCCAGCCAATATGCATTTCACGCCACCGATCAGAGTATCTGGTCCAACGGTAACGCATTCAATTACAACGGCGCATTCAATGCCAATGGTGAACTCACCGAGTCTGCCGATTTTGGAGCCTCAGTAATTGGTCCTATCGATATTCGTGTTGCGGGTACAGGCGCGACCACACACTTTTCTACGCAATTTCGTACCGATATTGATATCGATCTGGGTACCCAGAGCCGATTCGGCGTCAATGGCGGGGAAGTGGATGCAATATTGAATTACTCCACCGATGTCACCTCGACTCTGAACAAAACGACAGATGTACTCTCTATCCAGACTCAGGCACACAACTATCTGCCAGCCAATGGCTTTAGCGCCTCCACGCCGAATATTTATTTTGAACAGGCGCTGACAGACTTTGCGCTGGACATGGGTTTCGGCCTGTATTTTTGGGGCTATCTGCATCTGCATTACACAGCAGGCACACAGCATGTGGTCAATATGTCAAACATATGGGATGGACTAAGTATTGGCTCGCCTGATGTCGGTATCGACCTCGGTAGCGCATTCGGCTCGGATGGGCTCAGCCTCGTGCGCTATGACGGTAATGCGCTGCATTTGCTGGAGGGACTCTACACACAAACCGAATACTCCGGCACCAAGGAAGACGGACTGCGCAATGAGCTGTTCTCATGGACGCTTAATTCCCATGACTTTACCAACTACTCCGAGAGTGTGAACTGGGGTGGTAATCAGGTGACAGGCACTGAAGCGCGCAATTTTGCCAGCATCAGGTTTGATCTGGACGGCATTGTTGCGCATATGCGCAATCAGCCGAATCCGGTGCATCAGGAGCTCGATACCGTCCCAATCGGGCCATTGACGGTGGGCGCCAATGCCGAGCTGCTGGATATTGATCTGGTGCTGTCGGCAGGCTATCGCCAGGACAACTTCCTGCAACCGGGGCAGTTGAAGGGCATTGTCGTTTTTGAAGACGATAGCCGTATCAGTTTCAATTTTGGGGATGAGATCAATGTGAGCAACGCCTCTGCCAGAGATGCCAATGGCGATGGCCGCATCGACTACCTGTTTGAAATGAATCCCGATGCGCAATTTCAAACCAATGCCTTCATTGATTTGTCCTTGCGTGATGAGGTGGATATCCTGACTGCCAGCGTCAATGGTGGTGTAGAAGGGTTTGGCGGCATTGGTTTGAGTCAGGGCCCGATCAAGGAATTCAATGGGACTGTGATTGACCAGACTGTGCCTATTCAGTTGGTTGGTAACAGTTTTGCGCTAAATGTGGGTACCGCGGAATCGGAGTTATGGATGTTGGGGTAGGTTCCGCAACCTTGCACCCATCAATGTGTATCTAGACTTCCGGCAAGTTGGGCCTTGGCTGGTCGGGCAACCGTGAAATCATCGCTTGAGGCAGATTGAATTACGAAATTGACGTGTGCTACCCTATTATTTCGTATATTCGGGAAATAGCAAATAACATGGTAGTTAACAGTGCACCAACACGACGCGTGGAAGAGTCCTTGCAGTTTGCGGCGCTGGGGAATGAGTTACGGCTCAGAGTATTCCGCCTCGTAATAGCCCAGGGCAAACCGGGTATCGCCGCCGGTAAAATCGCCGAGCAATTGCAGGTTCCAGCTTCTACTCTCTCATCACATCTTAAAACCTTGCAGCAGGTCGGCCTATTGATTGCGACTAAAGAGCAGCAGAAGCTACTTTATTCAGTCGATCACAACACTGTTCGCGGACTCGTCAAATTTTTGGTACAGGATTGTTGTCAGAATCAACCTGAACTCTGTGGTTTGCAATTCTCCGGGGCATGTGACTCATGATCTTGTCTCGTTCTGCGGGGCTGTTGGCCATTTGCCTATTGATTGTAGGGCCAGCAGGGCCTGTGGTTGGGCAACCCGAGCCCGAATACAGTGTCGAAGGCAGTAGTCGGGTTCGATTTGAAAATCTGGATGGCCAGTTTCGCCAGGGATTGGTTGGCAGCGATCAAGTGCTTGCCATGCGCACTTTGGTGCAGGGCAATGCCAACTTTGGCCGCTGGACAGCGACTGGGGAACTGCAGGATTCACGCGCCTATCTGGATGATGCAGGCTCGGCTGTCAGTACCAGTCTGGTGAATAGTATGGAGATTATTCAGGCGTCTGTTACCTATCACTCAAAAACCAATCGCCAAGGCCTGTTTGCGCAATGGCAAGCCAAGCTGGGCCGCTTCACACTGGATATTGGTAGCCGGCGATTTACTGAGCGCAATGGCTATCGAAATACAATCAATACCCACTCCGGAGTGCACTGGATTGGCGAATTCGACGGGGGCGCGCAAATGCACGCCTTTTATGTCGCACCAGACGATAGAAAGCCGTCTGGGCGCACAGACCTGATCGACAATCGGATTCTGTTGGACAGTGCTTCTGACACTCGACGTTTCTGGGGCGTTCACTATGAGCGTCCGGCGATATATGAGGATATCCAACTGGATGTTTTTGTCTATGGACTGAATGAGACTGACGGCGAACAGCCGACACTGGATCGATCTGTATTCGCGCCGGGATTCCGACTGTTGCGATCGCCGCATTCTGGTGAGTGGGATTTTGAAATCGAAACTGCCATCAGGAGGGGGCAGCAATCAATCAGTACTGCCGCAGAATCAGATACTGTCGATGTGCGTGCCGCTATGCTGCATGCCCAGATTGGCTATACCTTTGCGTCCGCATGGAATCATCGTCTGTCACTTGAGTTCAATCTGGCAACTGGTGATGATGCACATACTTCGCAATATGAACGTTATGACAGATTTTATGGCACACGTCGCGGTGATCTTGGTAATACCAGTATTCATGGGCCCATCACGCGGTCTAATGCGTCCATAATGGGCATTCGCTATCGCTTTGCGCGGGGCAGAACCGATGGGCGTATTGTTGTACAGAATGCGTTGCTGGAATCGGCCACGGATCAATGGATTACTGCGCGGCATCAAGATGCTTCAGGCGGATCAGGGCGAGAAATTGGTCAGACGTTGGACTTTCGGGTACGTCACTGGTTAAAGACCGACCGGCTTCGCTTTGAAGTGGGTGGTTCTGCTTTACTGTTTGGCGAGTTTGTCAAATCTGTGTCCGGCGGTCCAGAGGGTGCGCGTACGCTCTACGGTTATAGTCAGATAGAGTTGTTCTTCTAGACTGATATAAAATCCACCAAGCGGTGGCATGTTAAGACTCTGTGCTCGCGATTTTGGTGCGGTACTCAGTGAGTAATAAACGAATCGGATTCCGAGAAGAATGGTAGTGATTCAAAGCTGTTACCGAATCGCTCTATTGCTAGTGCTTGCACTGGACACGCCGGGGCATCATGGTATTACCATGGCTCATTTTGTCGATCCGGGAGATGAGGGGCAATTCACCAACTACCCGAATCGATTGCACGGTGTGATGCCGACAAAAGGCCAGAATCAACCTGAGTCCTATTGCATGCCGTGAGTGCGTTAATTGTGATTGGGCTTGATGCTGGTAGTATCAGATAATGCCAGATAGACACGAATCACATTCTAAGATAATTTCCCACCATCCTTGCTCTAACATGACTGATCGGCGCCGCTTGCTGACTGGTCTGGAAGCGAAGTAATAAAAAGCGTAGCAATAAATAGACGGCGGAACCATGGAAGCTGAACTGCAACAGGCTCAACAGATTTACGACCTGATCGTTAATTATCTGGTTACTTACAGCTTTCAGATACTGGCGGCCATTATCATCATGATTGTCGGCAACGTGGTGGCTAACAAAGCTGCAAACTTTCTGGAAGCGTTTCTGGTCAAGAAGGGCTTCGATGTCACGCTTAGTCATTTTACCGCCAGCTTCCTGAAAGTAGTGATCATCGCCTTCGCCGCTATTATTGCGCTGGGCAAACTGGGTATCAGCATCACGCCGTTTGTGGCCGCGATCGGTGCATTGTCGTTGGGTGCCGGTCTGGCGTTGCAAGGCTTGCTATCCAACTATGGCGCTGGTGTCAGCATTATTATCGTGCGGCCGTTTGTTGTCGGCGATACGATATCCGTTCAGGGCGTCACTGGTGTAGTCAAGGAAGTGAAGCTGGCTTATACAGTGCTCACTAACGAAGACGAAGTTGACATTACCATTCCCAACAAGCATATCGTTGGTGAAATTATTCACAACTCCAAGGCCAACACCATTATCGAGTCTACGGTGGGCATCGCTTATGATTCGGATGTCGAAGCAGCGTTAGCTGTTATCACGAGAGCCATTTCGACAACTCCGGGGGTGGGTCTGGAAAAGGCTCCGCAAGTGGGCATCAACGAATTTGGCGACAGCAGCATCGACATTGGTCTGCGCTATTGGGTGCCGACTACTGAGTTGTTTACTATCAAATTTCGCGTCAATCAGGCAGTGTTCAAGGCATTGGCGGACAACAATATCGAAATACCCTTTCCGCAGCGGGATGTGCATTTGATCGGCCAAGATTGAATCGATCCGCAAATCCAGAATGATTGCAGATAAGCGGCTTGCTCGATTCTGGCGTCAGTGCGAATAACGCCCCCATCAATTTATCCGCGGGCAATACCTCGTGTTATGAGCTTAGTGCACTCGGTGCTATCTCGTGGCTAGATACAGTGCTATTGCAGCGAATGACTGTGGCGAATTGAAATAGAGTTGCCTTTCCTGGCAGCGATAGCTGCATTGCTTTACTTCCTGGGGCGAGCTTGCGAGAACGGCTAAAGGAATCTTTCGTTAGTGTCGTAATGAACGCATAAGTTTCCGATTTAGGCTCCAATTTTGTGTTGGATCTGAGTATTGAAAATCGGAAGCTCCAATACAATCAATGGCGATGCAATGATCACAGAAGATGAAATAGTTTGGTCAGACGGACCTGCTGAAAGTAAGCTGAGTAATCAGAATTCTTCTGTAATGCACAGTGCTGCATCTCTGGCGATTGCGCTTGAGAGCGGCGACCTGGGAATCTGGGAGTTGGACGTCCGCACTAGTCACATAGATTATTCTGATGGCTGGTGTGCAATGTTGGGTTTCGAAAAAGGCGAATTAAGTGCTGATTTTTCTACCTGGCAAAAGCTTGTTCACCCGGAAGACAAGATCAAAGCCAAATCAGCCATAGAACTTTACTTGTCTGGAAATACACCTGCCTATTCACTCGAATTCCGGATGCAACACAAGAATGGCGAGTGGCGCTGGATCTCTTCAAAAGGCAAAATATCTTCTACAGATGAGCAAGGCAAGCCGGCCAGAATCGTTGGCACTCATCAGGATATCACTGCGCGAAAGAATGCTGAGATAGCGCTCGCGGAAGAGATTGATCAGTTCAAATCGGCAATGGAGTTCTCATCCATAGGTATTGCCCTGGTGTCTTTGCAAGGTGACTGGCTAAAGGTTAACCCTGCTATCTGCAGGATTGTTGGTTATAGCGAAGAAGAACTCCTGGCGACTGATTTTCAATCGATAACCCATCCCGATGACCTTGAGGCCGACCTGGAATTTGTTACACAAGTCGCATCCGGAGAGCGCGCCAGTTACGAAATGGAGAAACGCTATTTTCACAAGCAAGGCCATACAATTTGGGTGTTGCTAAGTGTCTCTCTGGCGAGAGACAACTCTGGCAATCCCCGTCACTTTATTTCCCAGATTCAGGATATTACTGAGCGTAAGAATGCAGAGTTTCAGGCAGCCAGGTATCTGGAAGAGCTTGAGAGAAGCAATAAGGAACTGGATGATTTTGCCTATATCGCTTCACACGATTTAAGGGAACCGCTCAGGGCAATCAATAACCACTCTCAGTATCTCGTAAAACAGTACACAGGAAAACTTGACGAGAAGGCCTCACGCAGACTTGATCGCCTCGTATATCTCACTCAACGTATGGACAATCTTGTTAATGATTTGCTCGGTTTTTCCAGGCTCGGGAAAATGGAAGAGGAACTGTTTGACACCGATCTTAATCAATTGGTTGCTGAAGAGATCGCCCTGATCTCTGGCAAGAATGAAGACCCCGCTATTTGTATTGAATTGATAGATGAATTGCCGCAGGTCGCCGTGAGCCGGACGCAGATTGCAACAGTATTCAGAAACCTGATTATTAATGGTATTAAGTACAATCGCTCTGCCGTGAAGAAAATAGAGATTGGTATTGAAAGGATATATAAAGACGCGCAGCGAGAATTGAGTAATGTCATCTATGTGCGAGACAACGGCATCGGGATCGACCCTCAGTTCCATGACACCGTGTTTGGCATGTTCAAGCGTTTATCCAATGAGAATATGGAACCCGGGACGGGTGCAGGTCTTGCCTATGTTAAACGGATTATTGATCAGATTGGCGGGACAATATTTATCGATTCAGTCCCGGAAAAAGGGACGACGGTATACTTCACGTTAGGGGAGACTTGATCATGAGTGAGCTGATCGAAAGCGATTTTATTCTTATTGTTGAAGATAGCGATGATGACTATGAGTTCATATCAGACACCTTGTGCGAAGATTTGCCGAATTCAGTGCAGGTTGTTCGCTGCATAAACGGAGCTGATGCTATAGATATATTGCAGAAGAACGTCGTTGATACGAATTCTGCGAGTTGTCGCTGTCGTTTGATTACTCTGGACCTGAATCTGCCCGGAGTTTGCGGAAGAGAGGTGTTATCGTATGTGAAATCTTCACGATGCACAAAATCAATTCCGGTTGTTGTCCTTACAACCTCGAACAATGACAGGGACGTATCAAGTTGTTATCAACTAGGTGCAAATTCCTATGTGCAAAAACCTGTCGATCTTGGCCGATTTGTCGATGCCCTTGAGCAACTGAAGAACTATTGGTTGAACCTCTCTGTGCAGCCAATATGTCTGAAAACACCAGTTACTTAGCCAGATAAAAGTCTGCTTATATTGCCTATTCTCTTGTTTGTTCTCGTAACAACCGCTAAGGAAAATTGCATGTTCAAGCTGAGTGATCGAGAGGAATAGAGTCGCAGTTTGCCTTCGCTATTGCTGGTGCTGCCGCAAATCAGCCTGGCTCACAATGCAATTGCTCAGTCGGAATCGTGTCAGTCAGGCACAGACCGAGCAATTTGATGATCACTGTAAGGCGAAATCCTGCTCCGCTAGAGCTTGTTGAATGATTTCACTTCATTGCCCAGTGCTTGATAGTAGTGTTCGATACCTTCTTTCAGGTGTTCCCAGGAATCTTCGCCGGCTTCGGCCAGTTCTTCCAGTTTGTCTCCGACCCGGTCTGATAGCTCACTAACTTTCTCAAGTTTGCTGTGATGCTCTGAAGTCAATTCTGACTCTGCAGCTTCGATATCCTTTTTAATAGCATCCACTTCAGCTTCCAGCTTGGCCAGCTTGGCTCTAACCTGTTCTTCATATTCTCGACGTTTACTCATCGATGATCTCCTGTATTTTTTTGTCGATACATTAATCGCATGTGTATTACTCAGTCTTCTTTTAACGCTTTTGGCGATTGCCGATGTTGATGTGCATCATGATTTGCTTCTGCCATCAGCAGGAAATCCTGCCCGCACAAACAATGTATTGCTCCAAATATGAGAGCGTATTGCGGAATTTAAACCTCTTGATCGACTGGAGCCCAGATAATCAGTTAAGTAGAAGAGCGCCGCGATTGATCACTGGCTATGTGCTTTGTGTCATGGGGCTGTTCAGCTCATGTTTCACACAGCGACGTTAAGAAGTATTTTTAGCGCGATATCTGGTGAATGTTTCACATGGGAAGTGGGGTTGAAATTTTTTCCTCGGTGCCTAAGGTAATTACTAACGCGCAGGAATTCTTGATGAGTTTCTGCAGAACTCATGACGCAGAAATTTTACTAGTTAGTATTTTACAAGTTAGTAAGAGTACAGAGATTGAACTCAAGAAGGTCGATAAGGAGGTTACATGAAACTTACCCACATTGCAGCTTCAGCAGCGGTGCTTACCACATCCTTGGCATCCGGTGTCGCGATGGCGCAGAACCCCAGCCCCTACATGCAGCCGAACGATACATGGATTAGTATCAATGGCACTGTCGAGGACGTATCCCGTAATGCCTTTAATCTGAATTATGGCGATGGGGCCGTAATCGTTGAAATGGACGACGGTGACAGGGATGGCGATGCCTATCGGCTCGAGAAAGGTGATGAAGTGACGGTAAGCGGTCTGATCGACAATGACTTTTTCGAAACCACATCTATTGAAGCGAGCAGTGTGTTTGTTGAGAAGACGAATACACACTTCTATGTGAGCCCGAGAGACGAGGAAGATTATCCGGGTTGGTACAGCTTTAATCCCGCCCCCGGTGAGGTCATTGCTCAGGGTGTAGTCAGTAAAGTTGATGATGACCACTTTACTATCAACAGAAACGACGAGTCACTACAGGTAAGCGTGCTCTTTATGGATTCCAATCCGTTGGATGATGTTGGCTACCATCGTATCGAAGTCGGTGATGTCGTTCAGGTCAGTGGCGACCTCGAGTGGAGGTTCTTTGACAATGCCGAGTTGGAAGCCGATTCGGTGGTCACACTGGTCAACTCATAGCCCATCCATAGCCTATGAGCTTACGGTTGGTATAAAAATCCGATAGAAATATCGACTTGGCGAAAGGGAGAGTTCTTGAGACTCTCCCTTTTTTAATGACCGTCTATAATAAGCCGTAAAGCGCCGTCTCGCCCGGATGCGAATGGCCCATGAAATTACTGTGCTTACTGGCCTTATTGCTCTACCCACAAGTAAAGAGTTGGGCCGGCAAGCAATCCAGCAAAGGATTGCGCGCGTATTCACAGTATGAGTCGGAATATTAGTCAGAGTCAGTTTGACAAGATGCCGGATACCGGATCAATAGGGTCAGGCCCGCAGCTGACCATCTTTTATGACAGCACATGCCCGCTGTGTGTCAGTGAAATGCAGCAGCTACGAGCGCTGGATAGCCAGTCGCAAGGCCCTGATCGGATTGCTTTTGCAGACATCCATGAGGAAGGCTTCAGGGATTGTTATCCCGAGATAGATCCGCAGCAAGCGGACCGTATTCTCCACGGACAGTTAGCCGATGAGACTTTGCTGCTTGGCCTCGATGTTACTTGCTGTGCCTGGCAACTGGTCGGTCGCAAGCCCTGGCTGAAAGTGTTGCGCTGGCCAATATTACGGTTGTTGGCTGACGGGGCGTATTGGCTGTTTGCTGGCAATCGCTACCGTCTGTCCTGGTTACTAACAGGGCGGCGTCGTTGTTCATCCTGTGAGCTACGAGAGCAATGAGCACTCTACAGAATGCCTCCCTCGTTGTAGGTGCGGGTAGCAAGATTGCGCAGGCACTTATCGCTGAGTTGGCGGATAGTGATAGCGAGCATCCTGTCGTTGCAGTAAGCAGAACAGCAAACCCGGAGTTGTCGCAACGGATGGGTAGCAATCTCCGTTGGCTTATCAGTGACTACAGTGAACAGTCCATCAATGATATTGGACGATTGCTGCAACAGGAGGCAGTGCACTTCAAGCGGGTATTTATTTGCAACGGCTTGCTGCACGGCGCAGAGCTGCAACCAGCACTGCAACCAGAGAAACGTCTTGAAGATCTGCTAGAACAAAATATGCTGCAGTCGTTCACCGCCAATACTGTAGTTCCCATGCTCTGGCTCAAAGCACTCAAACCCCTGCTGGCCAATGGTGATGATGTGGTGGTTACCGTATTCAGTGCCCGCGTTGGCAGTATCGCCGATAATCATAAAGGCGGCTGGTATTCCTACCGGGCCGCGAAAGCGGCGCTGAATATGTATCTCAAGTCGGCGGCAATAGAGTTGAACAGGGTGCGTCCGAGCGTGCGCATTTTGGCTTTTCACCCCGGGACAACAGATACCCCTTTATCTGAACCATTCCAAAAATCAGTGCCGGAAGGCAAGCTGTTTACGCCACGGTTTGTTGCCGAGCAGCTGTTGAGTATTGTTGCCAACTTGCCTGCTGAGCCCGCCATGCAGTTTCTCGACTGGGATGCTAAGCAGGTCGATTGGTAAGTGGCTGCCATTGTTGCAATGCTCTGGTCTCTACTCTAAGCTGAGATTCAAAGGTCTTGCGCTTCGTCTGCAAACGGACACTGGCACACACTAATAGCCTGCCAGACCTTGCCAATTCAGGCTTCTGTAACGCAGTCTCTGAGAAGCGATCTCCCACCAAGAGGAGTGTGACTTATGCCCTTGTATTCTCGTATTTTTTATCTTGCCACCGAATTTCGCCAAATTGTTCGTAACTGTTTGACTCTGTCTCTGGGCATTGTTCTGTCGCTGTCTGGTACAGGTCTGGCTGCGCAAGAGTTGAACTTTGAGTATTTCAAAAACGAAGTCCAACCTGTCTTCCTGGCCAAGCGCGAGGGCAATGTTCGCTGTATTCAGTGTCACACTCGCAGCAGTAATTTCCGTTTGCAGCCATTGGAAGAAGGCCGGTTATTCTGGACCGATGAGCAGTCCCGGGCTAACTTCGAATCTGCCAGTCAGTTTGCTGTTGCAGGCAGTGCCCCGCTCAGCAACAGGTTCCTCACGCATCCATTGGCGACTTCAGTCGGTGGCGATGCGTTCCACGGCGGTGGCGCCCATTTTCACAGCACCTTCGATCCCGAGTGGCGCATAATGGCAGACTGGGTCGCCGGCGCCAGCAAGCGGCGCGAACCATCGGCGGTGCCGGTACGTATTATTCAAACCAACGCAGCAGCAGACAATTCGTCAGTGATTGATCCGGTCACCAACAAGGTCATTGCGACAATCGACGATATTGAGATTCCCCACGGTGTGGTCGGCGCCCCGGACGGTTCTCAGCTGTATATCACCAACGAAGCCATGCACAGTCTTGATATCGTGGATTCCCGAACATTGCGTGTTAAACGCCGCATACCGTTGAGTGGCCGTCCGAATAATGTGGCGGTGATGGGCGATGGCAGCAAGGTGTATGTAGGCATTATGGAGATGCCGGGATCGGTAGACATAATCGATGTTGCCAGTATGACGAATGTGAAGACCTTGCCGGTTAACGGCGCTATACACAATGTGTATGTAACGCCTGACAGTCGCTATGCAGTGGCAGGCTCCATCCACACCAGCACGATCAACGTCATAGATACGCAAAGCGATGAATTGGCCTGGACGCTGGAGATGAGTTCGGGGGTTCGGCCAATGACTTTTGATACCAACCCGGATGGTTCGACCAGCAATATCTTTGTGCAGTTGTCAGGGTTTCATGGTTTTGCGGTGGTTGATTTTGCCAGCCAGCAGGAGGTTGCCCGTATTGAACATCCAGCAGTAGCCGGCCAGGAAGCTCATTATGATGGACTGCAGGGGGCGCCAGCCCATGGTCTGGGCGTATCGCCCGATGGCAAGACCTTGTGGTCAACCAGTAAGGTCTATAGCACGGTTTATATCCATTCCTTGCCGGATCTGGAAGAAATCGCCCAGGTCTATGTCGGTCAACATCCGGAATGGGTTACGTTTACGCCAGATAATAAGACCGCTTACATCGGTGCGGCGGGCGACCATGTCACCTATGCCGTCGATGTGGCCACCATGAAGACAGTTGCGCGAATACCGGTGGGGCAAGTACCCAAGCGCGTGGCAACTGTGCGTATGGCTGTGGATTAAGAAGTATTCATCGGGATAAATTCAATCAGATTTAATATTGTAGTTTGTCAGCTCGGCAATGGCCTCAATGAAGGCTTTGTAGCTATGATGGATCTCGCGATTGACGTTTAGTTCGCTTGATAACGTACGATCATCGGTAAACAGTGATTGTGCATGGGCATGCACGAATTCGAGCATAGCTGTGTGGTGTTGATCATTGAGGTTGCGTAGTTCCTGAAGCCTTTCCTGCACAAACAAAACTGGATGACCGTCTCTCATAATGCTGGTTAGCTCAGCGCTTGTCTGCCGAATAAATTGCTGTTGTTTGTCATAGAGTTCGCGCATGACTTTCTGCTCACCATACTGAAGATCGCCAAGGTTGTGTTCGATATCCTTGAGCGTCTTTACGGCATATACAGCCGAGCGCGTTGTTCGCAACAGCAGATCGATAGCCAGCGTTTTCTCGATAGTCAAGGGGTGTTCCTGGGCCCGGAGTGCGTAACGCAGAATCTCACCTTCCGCCTGTTTTAAATGTTCGTAGCCAGCTTTGAAATTGACTGTACTGATCGGTTTGTTTTTTTCGTTGTGTTTAGCTTCGGCATTAGTGCCGGTGACTAGCGTGCTGATGACGGTGGCGTCGATTACCAGTTCCCCCACAGCCTGTTCGAGAGCGGCAACCGCTGCATCGCTGACAACCGGAGCGACTTTATCAAGAATACTGACAGCTTCGTCCTGCTGACTAACACGCTTGCTTACAAAGCGCGTAAACGGCTTGATGAAGGGGACGAACACCAGCAAACCCAATAGGTTGATTACGGTATGAAAAGCCACCAGCGCATATAGTGGATCCTCGATAGTCAGAAGTGCAATCAGTGCTGGTAGTAAAGGTAGCAGCAAGACAAAGGCGGCAAGATCAACGATGAGATTGAAAATGAAATGAGCCAAGGCAAGCTGTTTCTTGATTGCTCCGCCAGCAAGGCTACCCAACATTGTAGTACTGGTAGTGCCAAGGTCAGCCCCGATGATCAGTGCAGCAACCTCCGGCAGTGCGAGAATATTGGCATTGAGGGCTGCAAGACCCATCATCATTACCGCAGAACTGGACTGAATTAATGCCGCCAGCACGATACCAGCCGCCAGATAGACGATGGCAGGCTGACCTTGTAGTTCGCTGACATTCCAAAGTTCAGGCAGCGCCTCCATGCTGGTTTTCATCAGCCCCAACCCAAACAAGAGCAAGCCCAGGCCGACGACCGCGGTGGCTAGATACCGCAGTCTGACGAGTCGCGAAAAGAGGACAATGATGACGCCTCCGGCCGCGATTAATTGCAGCGAGATTGCTTCAAGATCCAGTTTGAAGCCAAGGGTCGCCACAATCCATCCTGTGAAGGTTGTACCGAGGTTGGCGCCGAGAATAATGCCAATGGAGTTTATCAGCGGCAGGATACCGGCCGAGGCAAAAGCCAATACTATGAGGCTTACCATCGAGCTGCTTTGCAGCAGCGCCGTTGTAAATACGCCCGTTGCTACGCTGCCTATCGAAGTGCCGGTGCTGTGTCTGAGCCAATAGCGCAGCCTGGCATCGCTGAACTGCCGAATCCCACGCTCCAGCTCATACATTCCGTAGAGGAATATCGCCAGTCCGAGCGCGAAGTTAACGAGAATCAATAGCGACTCCACACACTTGCTTAAGCAGTTAATTGGTTGCCAGAGCGTTACAGTCGGCTATACCTACGCCTATGGCCAGTAACCCGCAGGGTAGAACCAGCAGATGAATTACAGTATCAGATAAACAGGCCATTGTTTGCACCAGAAACTTACGCTGGATCAATAAGACTGCATTGAAACGGGGCTAATCTGAAAGCATGGATTTATAGGGAGGTTTGATAATGATGAGGTTTATGATGAATGCTTTTATGTTGGAAAGTTTAGTGATGAGAAAAGTGGCCCGCAGTTTCACTATATTATTCTTATTGGCTTTGGTCGGTTGTGCGCAGACTGGTGTTCAGATTGGTACTTCAGTCGATATCTGCTGCCCCGGCGATTATGACGATTACGATGACTATGGAGTCAGAGTAGTGGATATGCCGCTTTTCCTCCGCGAATACGTGGTTGCAGCTTTTGATACGGCCTTTCAGGAGAAGGGGCTTGGTCGTAATGACCAGATTAACGATCTACGGGTTGAGCTACGTTACAACCACATCAATCTCAAGCAGGATCAGGAAGAAATCAACCCTTTCGTCAGAATGGATGCGCTGACCACCGAGCTCTCTTATGTGGCAGAGATTCAGATCAGAATGTTTGAAACTCAGTCTGCAAATCTGGTCTGGGGCGGTTCGGTGCGCAGGATTCATCACGTGACACCGGGTGAATACATGCATGAAGAAAGAGCTGCTCCCGAGTTCGTGGAAGCCTTCAGGAGAATGCTGGCCAGCTATCCTGATCTGTAAGGGAGCCGAGTGAGGGCTTGGGTATTACAGTGCTGGTAGCGTTGAATCGCCGCCAGCACTTAATTCAAGTAACGTAACGAACTACTCTTCAACAACAAAGCCGTGCCATGAGCGCATGTAGTTGATGAATTTTTCGGAGAGGCCTTCGGCGGCCAGATAGTCAGCAGTCACTGGCGTCGCAACCGGAGTGAACCCGCGACTTTGTGCGTACAGATTAGGAAAGTTGTGTTGCAGTATCGCAGCACGGCCCAGCATGATCCAATCGACATTTTCAGCCAGAGCGCGCTCAGCTTCTTCAGGCGTGCGAATCTTGCCGGCAATCCCCAGCCGTACATCGCGGCGATCGAGTTCAGTAAAATAGGAAAGCAGGCTGCGGCCTTGTTTATTCTCCTCAATGGGTTCTTTTAAGACGTCCCATAGCGACATATCAAGAAACTCGATCTGGTTCTGTCCGAACAGGATGTCTGTCAGAGCGACAATGTCATCGAGCTGTAGCCCGAAGCGTTCAGGTGACAGCCGCACGCCAATCATGAAATCGGCACTGCAGGCCTGCCTGATCCCGTCGATTATTTCCAGCATAATACGGCTGCGATTTTCACGGTTGCCACCGTACTCATCTGACCGCTGATTAAGTTCCGGGCTAAGAAACTGACATAGCAAATAGCCATGGGCCCCGTGCACTTCTATGCCATGAAAGCCGGCACTTTCAGCGCGCACGGCGGCAGCAATAAAGTCAGCCACGACTTGTTTGACCTCACCGTGCGTTAATGCTCGAGCACCGGTTTCCTCGTTAGCCGATGGACAAACCGGTGTCGTGCCAATCAGGTCGGCCGGGGAGCGCATGCCCGCATGGTGTAACTGGCAGATGGCAATGCTGTCGTGTTGCTTGATTGCTTCCGCGATACGGCTTAGCCCGCTGATATGTTTGTCGGAGAAGGCGCCCAACTGGCCGGGGAAACCTTGTCCGGTAGCTTGCACATGGGCGGCGCAAGTCATGGTGAGACCAAAGCCTCCTTGGGCGCGCATCGTCAGCCAATGGAATTCTTCGTCAGACAGTGTGCCGTCATCATGACTCTGGCAGTTGGTCAGCGGCGCTAACATGAAGCGATTCTTCATGGTTGGGCCGCGCGAGAAAGAAAGCGGCTCGAGTAGTGACGGTTTGGGCATGTAGTGTTCCTGAGAAGTGCTGCTGTAAAATTAAAGTCCAGTCAAAAAGTTGCATTGGCATTGAATGGGCTGGCAGTGCCACCGGGGACCGGATTGATCTGCACGGATACCATGAACTCCCAGCGCTGAAAGCGTTCTGCAGCGGCTGCTACATCCAGCAAGTAACCGTTGTCGACGATTGGCAGGCCAATATTGACCTGAGTAAGTTGATGCACCGGGCGGCCGATTCCTTCAACACCTGATGGTTGTACATCATTGACTGCATCGCTAACAAGAAGAGCCACGTCGCGCTCTTTGAGCCACGGCAGAACTGATGCGTGCAGTCCGGCACCGCCACGATTATAGGCCCAAGGGCCTTCAGCGTCGCGCTTGGCCCAGCGACCGGTACGAATCAACAGGGCATCGCCTGCCTGCACTTTGACACCCGCAAACTCTTCCCAGGCAAGCAAGTCTTCCACGTAGATTGGTGTACTGGGGTCAAGATAATCAACGCCTTTTAGCAACGGCATATCCACTAGCACGCCGCGTGTTACATAGGAGGTGCCCATTTTATCAATGGCCAGATCTTCACAACCGTCCGGACCGAGGTTTTGCGGGTAGCCATTGAAGATGACGAATTCGCCATTTATCTCTGAACGGTAGTGACACAAGGCATCGAGGTGGGACAGCATGCCATCGTGCAGTGAAAACTGTATTTCATCGAGCGCGAAAGAGGGCATGCCGGTTTCCGGGTCGATGCGGCTCATCCAGTGTTCTGTCGGGCCAAACGACTGGCTGTCTATGGCTTCCTCTTCAGTGACAAAGTGCTGCAAGGTCACTGTCACGCCCTCGCTAACGAGTGCCGCAGCTTGCCGGGTTTTCTCGGGAGTAATGAGATTCAGCGTCCCGCGCTGGTCCTGCGGCCCCCAGCGCCCCCAGTTGGAAAGTTCTTGTTCCCATTGGGCCAGCGTATCGAGCGTGACCAATACGGCCGGGTCCTGCGTAGAAGGATGAGCGGTAAAATCCTGTGCCTGACTGGTTCCCAGTACGAGACCCACGCAAGCAATCGAGCTGGTAATGAGCGTTCGGGCTGATTTCATGGTGCAACCTCTGTTATTCGTCACAATGTGGTTTGACGGTATCGCTGTCCTTTGCGCTTGTCCAGTGCCCTGGGCGAGGGCGCAACCCGGCTGCGGCAAAGGGGGTTCTGAACCGGCTGTTTCAGCTTGCGGCTAGCCGATAGAGGAGAAGACTGAAGATTGACCCTTACCTCTTACCCATTGCGACGGGCTCCTGTAGAATACGCCTCCTTTTTGCACCCTTGTTTGTACCCTGGTTCGTACCCTGTTACCTCCTAGTTCCATCATCTCAGGATTTTCATGATTAATACTTTGAAACGGGATTGGCTTGCTAATCCCCGTGCCGACCTGCTCGCGGGTCTGGTTGTTGCGCTGGCTCTCGTTCCCGAGGCCATTGCCTTCTCCATTATCGCCGGTGTCGACCCCCGCGTTGGGTTGTATGCCTCGTTCTGTATCGCGGTAGTTATCTCCTTCACTGGCGGCCGGCCGGGCATGATCTCTGCGGCTACCGGCGCCATGGCCTTGCTGATGGTGACGCTGGTCAGGGAGCACGGGCTTGAGTATCTGCTGGCAGCAACGGTATTGACCGGCGTTCTGCAGATAGTCGCAGGCTTTTTGAAGCTCGGCAGCTTGATGCGCTTTGTGTCCCGCTCGGTGGTAACTGGTTTTGTCAATGCGCTGGCCATTTTGATCTTCATGGCACAGCTACCCGAACTGACCAATGTGACCTGGCATGTGTATGCCATGACGGCAGCCGGTCTGGGCATCATCTACTTGTTTCCGCTACTGCCGCGAATTGGGCGCGTACTGCCTTCGCCATTGATCTGTATTGTCGTCATGACTGCAATCTCTATCTTTCTGGGCCTGGATATTCGTACGGTGGGGGATATGGGTGAGTTGCCCGATACGTTGCCAATTTTTCTGTGGCCGGATGTGCCGCTGACTATTGAGACGCTGGAGATCATTTTTCCCTATGCGGCAGGACTGGCTGCGGTCGGCTTACTCGAGTCGATGATGACGGCCACGATTGTGGATGAACTGACGGACACTGGCAGCGACAAGAATCGCGAGTGCAAAGGGCAGGGGATTGCCAATATCGGCGCCGGCTTGCTCGGCGGCATGGCAGGCTGCGCAATGATCGGCCAGTCCATCATCAATGTGAAATCCGGCGGCCGAGGCCGTTTGTCCACCTTCACAGCAGGTACCTTTCTCATCATTTTGGTTGTGTTCATGGACGAATGGTTAAAACAGATTCCCATGGCAGCATTAGTGGCGATCATGATCATGGTGTCGATCGGAACGTTTTCCTGGTCTTCCATTCGCGACATGCGTAAACATCCACTCTCGACCAACGTCGTCATGGTGAGTACTGTGGTTGTCGTTGTGGCGACCCATAATCTGGCGCTCGGCGTGTTCGTTGGCGTTCTGTTAGCATCGCTGTTCTTTGCCAATAAAATTGGCAAGTACATGGCTGTATTCAAGACGCTGGATGAAAGTGGACTGAGCGGGACTTACCGCGTTGTCGGTCAGGTCTTCTTCGCCTCGTCCGAGCAGTTGGTTGCGGCTTTTGATTTCCGCGAAGCATTGGAGCAAGTCACAATCGACCTGTCGGAAGCGCATTTTTGGGACATTACTTCAGTCTCGGCACTGGATCGCATCGTTATCCGATTTCGCCGTGAGGGGACACGGGTTACCTTGATTGGCATGAACGAAGCCAGTGCGACGGTTGTCGACAAATTCGGTATTCATAACAAACCGGAAGCGGTTGAGAAGATGCTCGCGGGAGGGCACTGATGACGCATTCACAAACAATTGCCTGCATTGATGGCTCTGAACTAAGCACTGCGGTATGTGATGCAGCCGCCTGGGCATCATTAAAGATGCAAACCTCTCTGGTGCTGTTACATACGCTGGAGAAGTCTGCTAATCCGGAAACCGACAATCTGTCCGGCAGTATCGGGTTAGGCAGTCGCGAACAGCTCTTGTCCGAGTTGACCGAGTTGGATGAACAGCGTAGCCAGCTGGCACTGCAACATGGCCGCGCCATGCTGGAAACAGCCAAAGAGCGTGCCATCGAAGACGGTGTCGAAGATATTCAGCTGCGCCAGCGCCATGGCGATGTTCTGGAATCGTTGCTGGACCTGGAGAATGAAGCTCGCTTGATTGTCATTGGCCGGTCAGGCGAGGGTCACCTGCCGGATGTGCATATTATTGGCTCGCATGCAGAGAGTGCTGCGCGCAGTTTGCACCAGCCGCTGTTGATCACCGTTGGCCAATTCACGGCGCCCAGGCATTTCATGATCGCTTATGATGGGCGGGAGACAGCCAGGAACGCCATGCAGAAGATCGCTGCCAGCCCGCTACTCAAGGGAATTCAATGTTCGCTTGTTATGGTAGGAGCAGATAATGAGGAACAGCGAGCCAAGCTGTCTGAAGCCGAACAAGTTCTGCAACAGGAAGGCTTTTCAGTAAGCAGCCAAATCCTGGAAGGCGATATCTATAGCGCGCTGAAAACTTACCAGGAGCAAAACGCTATCGATCTGATCGCCATGGGTGCTTATTCCCACTCCAAGACCAGAGAGTTTTTTGTCGGCAGTACCACTACACGTATGATTAGTGGCAGTGACGTGCCACTGTTGATTATTCGTTAAACTGTCAACCAAAGCCGTGCGTGCCAGTCTCGCACGGTAGTTGTCAGACCACGACAAACTGACCCATCATGCCGTTGTCTTCATGTTCGAGGATGTGGCAGTGATACATATAGGCCGTATCCGGGTCGGAGAAGTCTGTAAAGCGCATGATAAAGCGCACCGTCTCGCCGGGCCCCACTTTGACAGTATCTTTGTAAGCCATCTCTTCCGGGTGTGGTGGTCGGCCATTGCGATCCAGAATCTGGAATTGGCCATGATGCACATGAAAAGGGTGCATCATCATGGTGTCGTTGACGATTTCCCAGAGCTCGGTTGAGTCCACTTGTACAGTTTCATTGATTACGTCCATGGCCATTGACTGTCCGTTGATCGAGAACGGTGTACTGGCATTCATGCCGCGACCACCACCGCGGCCACCCATCATGCCCATTCCCATCACCATCCCAAGCTCGAAACGCCGGGTACGAATGGCTTCTGATTCCAGGATTCTGCTTATCGTGGTGAGTTGACGAGGCAGTTCGGGTGAGTCATTCGCTCCAGCCTGAGGTCGCAAGGTCAGTACATCAAAGTCTTCGCCACTCATTGCCTGCATATTGCGCATCATCCCGCGACTGAGGAAGGGCGAGTCTGAAGGCAATGCCGAGCTGATCAAGCTGGCATTCTGACCATTAGCGAGGTCGACTATTATGTCGGCGCGCTCGGCGGGGGCGAGAACAATATTCATCATGCTCTCGGGAGTGGCGAGTAGACTGCCGCCACTGCCTATTACCTCGAACGAGCGATTATCACGAAAGCTCAGATTATAGGTGCGGGCGTTGGAAGCATTGAGCAGACGCAGACGCACGCGTCTGCTGGTCGCCGCAAAGTAAGGATTCAAGGTGCCATTCACGAGCAGGGTATTGCCAGAAAAGCCCGCCATGATATCGCGATGCATGCCGATGTAGGCCAGTGAGCCATCACGGTTAAAGCGTTTGTCCTGAATAATGACCGGAATGTCATCGACGCCATACTCGCTGGGTAAGCCAGGTTGTGTGGTCTCGTCGTCTTCAAGTTCGATAAGCCCGGACAAGCCTCGATAAACCTGACTGCCAGTCTGGCCCATGGTGTGCGCGTGATACCAGAAAGTACCGCCGCGCTGCATGACTGTGAAATCCGCATCCCAGACAGTATTCGGTGCAATCACTTGCGCAGGGCCACCATCAGCCTTGGCCGGTACATGCAGGCCATGCCAGTGCAAGGTCGCGGTTTCGGTAATCGAATTGCGCACGTGCAAGCTGACACGATCGTTGTTGTTGAGTTTCAGGGTCGGGCCAAGATAAGCGCCGTTCAGTCCCAACGTCGGTGTGCCAACATCGGGAAAGAATTCACTCATGCCTTGCTGCATGGTGAGGTCGTAGTGTTTCACTCCAGAACGTACTTCGCCGGCCAACAACGAAGGTATCCGCAATGGATTTTGGCCAGCCGGCTGCCCCCAACCAATAGCTGGTAGTGCTGTACTTGCCAAACCGATGGCTGCACGGCCAAGAAAATTTCTACGTGATAGTGAGTGACGCATCTTGCTCTTCCTGTATGGCTTCTCACTGTGAGAATAACCCCAAATTGACTGTTAAGTAATGATTTGTATCAAGCGAACTGTTGATCTGCAAAGCAGGCAGTTGAGAGTGGTCGCTGCGTCCAGGCATGAAACAAGAATCAATCGCAATTACGAGTAAGATACTTGTTTGAAAGAACGACTTGGGGACTTTTGGTTTGCCAATACTAAAATGGGAGACCGCACCCGTTATTCTGTAACAACAGGTTACAGCCTGTGACAATGTTGCAATATCGAGTGAATTTTAAGCAACTGCGACACTATGCCGCAGTCATTGGCGGACGCCAAATCTACAAAGTTGATCTCTGTCAATTTTTGCCATAGGAGCCCTGTAATACTGGGTTTGCAGGGTAAGTGAATATTAGAACAGTAATTTAATAACAGCGCCTGTATAAGATGGAACACCAGAGTGCGACATCATGCCACAGTGGTTTATTGACGAACACGCTATACATTTCTGACCAAGGACAATCTGGAGAACAAAGTTATGTTTAAAGCCAAACCCATTACAATTGCAGTACTGGCAGGGCTGTCTCAGTTGACTATGGCTGCTGATGAGCCGGTAGCAAGGTCAGTTGAAGAAGTTGTTGTCACCGGTGTCAGAATGGTTCAACCGTTAAATCTGAGCACTGATCCCAAAGCACCACGTCAGCCTCTCCCGGCCGCAGATGGTGCTGACTACCTGAAGACGATTCCTGGATTCTCGGTCATTCGTAAAGGCGGCTCAGACGGAGACACAATGCTGCGCGGCATGGCTGGCTCACGTCTTACTATGTTGGTTGATGGCGAGATGATTCTGGGTGGCTGCAGTAATCGGATGGACCCGCCGACGGCCTATATCTTTCCGGAAGCATTCGACAGTATTAAAGTCATCAAGGGCCCTCAGTCGGTACAACATGGCCCGGGCAATTCTGCTGGCGTCGTGCTGTTCGAAAGAAACAACACACGTCCGGAACAGTCTGGCTGGTCAGCGCACACAAGCGCTCTGGGTGGTAGTTGGGGACGGCATGATGAGGTAGTCGATGCGACATACAGTTCTCCTTCATTCACGCTTCGGGGTATAGCGACCAATGCATCACAAGACAATTATGAAGACGGTGCTGGCAAAGAGATCCATTCGCAATACGAACGCTGGACCACACAGGCGAGTCTTGCCTGGACTCCCAATGACACAACGCGCTTTGAATTTGCGGCAGCAGTCAGTGACGGTCAGGCTGCCTATGCCGATCGCGGCGTTGATGGTTCCAAGTTCGCTCGAGATAACTACAGCCTGAAGTTCAGTAAGCAGAACGTGACTGAACTGATCGAATCAATCGATGCACAGATGTACTACAACTATGTTGACCATGTAATGGACACATACAGCTTGCGTGAGGTGCTGCCGGGGCGTAATCCGGTAGCGATGAACCCCGACCGCCGAACTGAAGGTACGCGCTTGGCATTCAAGCTCAAGCCGTCTGCTGCCACGGATGTGGTGTTGGGCATCGATACCCAGAACAACGAACATACTAACCGTATGACTATGAACCAGAATGCGATGCCCTATGAAAATATGGAGCGCATCTCGGATTCAGAGTTCAGCCAAACCGGTCTGTTTGCCGAGTTTGGTATCGATCTTGATGACAGGCAGCGTTTGATTACCGGCGCACGGGTAGATGATTGGGAGGTTACCGATAACCGTGATCAGATTGCACTCAGCATGATGTTAAGTGTGCCTAACCCCAACGCTGGCCAGACAAGACAGGAGACTCTTGAAAGTGGGTTCCTGCGCTATGAGCGCATACTCAACTGGAAAGGCGCCAACTTCTTTGCTGGTGTCGGTCACAGTGAGCGTTTTCCAGACTACTGGGAGCTGGTCGCCAAGGAGACGGCTTTCTCAGTGAGTGCCCTCAACATCGAATCGGAAAAAACGACGCAGCTCGATGTCGGCATGATCTACAGCAGCGGCAGAATCACTGGCAGCGCCTCGGTTTTCTATAATGAGATCGATGATTTTCTGATGATTGAATCGGGCTTTGCCAAGCCTGCCATGGCTATGCCAGCGATGGGTGGAATGAGCGGCATGGATATGGGCATGCCGGCGACTCGTTCGGCGTCTATCGCTCGCAATATCGATGCGCGCACCTGGGGGCTGGAACTGGACGGCCAGTATGTGATTAACACTGATTGGAAAGTCTCCATGACACTGGCATCCGTGCGCGGTGACAATGAGACGGATAATCGCACGCTGCCACAGTTACCACCATTGGAAGGCCGTCTTGGGCTGCACTATGACAACAGTGTCTGGTCAGCTGGCTTGCTGCTGCGTAATCTGTCCGCGCAAAACAGGGTGGACATTGGTCGCGGCAACATAGTCGGTCAGGACATTGGTCCAACCGATGGCGCTACTGTGCTGTCATTTAATGGTGGTTGGAGACCGTCTACCAATCTGCTGGTATCGGGTGGTGTAGATAACCTGTTTGATACCGAGTACGCCGAGCATATCAGCCGGGCTGGCGCATCCATTCCCGGTTTCGATCAGATCACTCGGGTTAATGAGCCAGGTCGAACCCTTTGGCTGAAAGCTCAGTTAACGTTCTGATGAAGTAAGCGAATTGATCCTGAGCAGTATTACACTGCTCAGAATTTTTTTACCGTGGACTCTGACCAGTGCGATTGAGTAACTGCAGCACTATGCTGAATTCAGGATTGATAGTTGTCTTTCAATTTTGAGTAGTGCTTGGCGGAGTAAGTCAGGTTCGCTTTCTCTGCTCCAGTAAGTTCACGCACCTTGCGCGCCGGTGATCCCACATACAAATGTCCAGACTCCAGCTGTTTGCCAGGTGGCACTAATGACCCTGCTCCGATAATAGTCTCATCCGGCACAAGGACATTGTCCATCACAATGGCACACATGCCGATCAATACCCGATTGCCGATGGTGCAACCGTGCAACATCACTTTATGGCCAATCGTCACATCGTCACCAATGCGTAGCGGATAGCCCTCAGGATTGGCTTCGTTCTTGTGAGTGACATGCAGGACACTGGCATCCTGAATATTGCTGCGTTTGCCGATAGTGATGGTATTTACATCGCCGCGAATCACCGCCATTGGCCACACCGAACTGTCATCTCCCAGAGTCACGTCACCAATGACTTCCGCACTTTCTGCGATATAGACATTGTCTCCGATAGTGGGAGTGTGTTTCTGAAATGATCGGATACTCATAGTGATGACCTTGCGGTTGACTGGGGAGAAAAACCTGAGCTTTCATGCAATAAACAGCTCTCTGATTGACTGTTAATCTAGCAGTGATTGCTATCACTGGCCAGATTTGCAGGGATCCCAAACAAGCGCAGTTTGCATTGCAGCGTAGGGGATATAGCTGATTTGATCGCACAGCACATAAAGCATGTGTGATTGAATTGACGGCCAAGGCGGGAAGCGACGATATTTCTGTTGCTTGAGACTAGACCCGTTAGCTGTCAAAGTAGATTAGCGATAGGCCTGTAAAAATGATTTAAAGAGGTGAGCAATGAAAACCAGCGAAGCATTGGTCGTTGTTGAAGGCGATATCGATGGCTCTGTTACACGTTTATGGCATGCATTGACCGATGCGCAAGTGATGCGACAGTGGTTTTTCGACAATATCCCGGATTTCAAGCCCGAGGTTGGCTTTACTACCGAGTTCATGGTGGATGCTGGCGAGCGCCAGTTTTTGCATCAATGGGAAGTCACTGAGGTCAAGGCACCTGCAAAGCTGGCTTATCGCTGGACTTTTTCTGGCTATGCAGGAGCCTCACAATCAGTCTTTGAACTTTCAGGCAACGAGTCCAGTAGTCACCTTCGCATCAGTATTCCAGTAGAAGAGGATTTTCCGGACGACGTGCCTGAGTTCACCCGAGAGTCTTGTCTGGGTGGTTGGGAGTACATGCTGGATCAGATCCAGAAGCATTTCGCCAAATCTGATGATTTGGCGTAACAGTTCTGATTGCTTTGCATGCATGCCGGAAATCGACTTGACGAGTACTGTTTCAAGTCCTTGTCTCTGTCGGGGCGATCTCTCTGCCGAGCTACTGACAAGGGAGCATTCTTAGTCAGTAAAATAGGAGCAGCAGTAGTCAGTCACTTCCAGTGCTTTGATGTCGAATTCGGCATTCGCCGGCACTTTGAAGTCTTCACCCGCAGCAACACTACGCCATTCGCTTTCTCCAGGCAGCAATACTTCCACTCGTCCGGCCTGAATTTCCATCAGCTCCCTGGCTGCTGTATCAAAACGATATTCACCCGGCATCATGATTCCCAGTGTTACACGCTCGCCATTGGCTAGTGTGACGGTGCGGCTCGTTACCTGACCGTCAAAGTAGAAATTGGCTTTGCGGGTGATTGTTGCATTGTTGAATTCACTCATTGTGGGGCTCTCATATTATCTTGAAAAAATTACTTAATTGCTCTGCAAATATAAGCGGGGCACGAATTTATCGTGCCCCGCCGAAGATAGCAACAATGCAGAGGCTGTTGAGCTCGCTGCCGCTGGTCCCCAGTCTGCCTCGGGTACTGCCTGGGAGTTGTTGTGGATAAAGAACTTGCCGTGACCGACTACAGATACGCGACCGAGCCCACGGGTTTCCGGAATGTCAGGTCGCCATCCCGGGAAGCGAAGATAAACGTGTATGTAAACGTACCAGCATTAAACTGGGGCGGGCCAATATCAATCATTTGATTTCCCCAGGTTTGCTCAACAGGCATGTCGTGGACACTATCGTTGCACATCGCATCGGCGGTGGGGCAGTAATCGCGGGATGTCACGCTTGAGTATAAGAGGGTTCTGAAATGACAATTCAAGCCGAAAGCTGACTCAGTTTTTGCCAGAGATTCTGGGCCGCGGTCGGACCTGCTAGCGAGATCGACAGTCTTGAGCTAGCGCCAATGCGTTTCTGAGAAGTTATCTATATTAGATGTATTCTTACGATTGTTACAGGTGGGGTAATTGTGATAGACGGGGTCTAGTCTATTCGGGTTAGAATAGATCCATTGAATAAATGTTAGGGGTAGCAATGCTCGTTGAGAACACATCGATACTTATGGTGGTGATTGCCTGTTTGTTCGGGCTCGGGATGATTGGCTATTTCATTGTTATCGCCCTGGCATTTATATTTGAAATAAAAGCACTGTCCGGAATAAGAGACATAGTGCTTGCCAATCTGGCATTCAATCTGGGTCTGCCAGTATCAGCAATGGGCGCTTTTGGTGTTGTTGCTGTATTCTGGAGTGCGTTCCCGCAGCCTTCAACAGCAAGCGACGCAGTCGGGCTGGAGTTTCTGGGCTTGAGTTTTACCGGTCCCAGTGGGCCCATCACACTGTGGGTTGTTTGCTTTTTGTCATTGGTTTTTGCAATGTACTTGCTAAGAACAGACAAGTAATCAGTATTCAATGAAGAAGCGAAATACTCAATGGTGTGGATTGCTGGTTCTCGGCAGTACATGGTTTTTCATTGCTTGCAGCGTAACGCCGTCAGCCATTCCGAACGAAGTTGCCGTGATAGCCCATGGTGGTGGTGCCGCGTACTGGATCCGTAATTCCAGAAATGCAGTTGAGAAACTGGTCGATGTCTGGCTTGATCCGCAAGCGCGGGCGGAGTTTGATGGTCTGGAAGTCGATATTGTGCTCACCGCTGACGACGTGCCGGTGCTGTCTCATGACCCCTGGGTACACACCGATCTGTGTGAATCTGAACAGCGTGAGATAACGCAGGAATTACTGATCGCGAATCTGACTGCCAATCAGGTGCGGAGCGAATTTCTTTGCGGTGGTCTGCCTGATCCAGAGTTTCCTGATGCAGAACTCAAGTCGGAGAGTATTCTCGACTTTGCGGAATTTCTTGCTATTGCCCAACGAGCGCCAGATCTACAAATCTATCTTGATCTTAAAATCCAACCACCATTGACCAAGACTGCCCAGCACTATGCGGCTGCTATTCTTGATTATTGGCGGCGAAGCAAACTACCCAATAAACTGATTATAGAAGTGCCGACGCAGGCTGCAAGCAGGGAGTTTCGGGAGCATGGAGCCGGGGGTGAATTCAGTATTGTCCTGTCGTATCCAGCGTATTATGCGGGCGAGAACTGGACTCTTGTCGGTATTGGATCTGCGCTGCGGACCTATTGGAACCCGCAGCGCCCGGTAAACGAGGCCGGTGCTGCACGGGCCGATGCAATTGCCAGTTTACCAATGCTGTTGCCAGTTAAAGCCGTGGAACATCTGCGACATGCCGGCATCGGTGTGGTGGCATTCACAGCAGCGAGCAGCGACGAATTGCGCAGACACTGTCGCAGCGGCGCTTCTATAGTGATCACGGATGTGCCACTTGCGGGTGGGTGCCAATAGGCAAATGTCCTATACCTGTAAAGGCGTCGAATTCAGCTTTTTTGCCACATGACATAGCTGTCATTCTCGATAGCATGTTCGATCATGTCTTTCAGTGCGGCGGCGCGGGTGGCAAGTGAGATAACGTCTTCTTTGTCTTTCTTATCCCAATCATCCGCATCGTCATTTACTTCCGGTTCGGGTTCGCTATGTTGACTTAGCCCTTTATTGAGGTTGCTCTGAGCAGTCACGAGGGCGTCACCACTGACCGAACCTTCTTCCTGCTTATTGTGGCCCATAAAACCAATGAGCGGCAGTGCGTGTTCAGAACGCATTTCAAATGGCGCTGTACCCTTGCTTTGGAATTTGATCATCATAAGCTTACCTAGCGTTGCTTGAGTGGTTTGGCATACTGGAGAATTATGAGGTTGAGAACAGAGAGCAGAATCGCAATCTCATAACGATTGTAGGCGACTGACACGCCAATGGCCCCAGTGTTCCATATGCTGGCTGCCGTTGCCGTCCCCATCACCTGATTGTCATTCTTGAGAATGGCGCCGCCACCAATGAAGCCAATGCCGGTAATAATGCCATACATGATGCGCGCTTCAGGCTCTGAGCCTTCAAACACATCCATACCTACCAGCATGTAGGCGCAAGCGGCAATCGAGACTAAAGGGAAGGTGCGCACTCCAGCGCCGCGTTCTTCACGTTCGCGATTGAACGCGACCGGCATCGCCAGTAAAAAAGCCAGCCCCAGATGAAACAGGTGGTCCAGTATCAGTTGCCAATTAAGTTCCATTTCACAGCCTTGTGTTGTTGGTTTCGCTCCTGCGTAGCCATTGGTCTACTGACTTCTATGCATTGCGTCTGGCTATTTATTGCCTTTGACTAACATCTATAAAGCCATCGGCATTGGGCATTTCGATTGCCATTAGTGCGGCCTTGTCGATGACCGCATCCTGATCGACTATGCCATTGAGATACAGCACATAGGCGACGACTTGATAAACTTCTTCGTCATTCAAAGATTTCGGCGCATTGGCAGGCATGGCGCGTCGTATATAGTCAAACAGAGTGCTGGCGTGCGGCCAATAGCTTCCGACGGTGCGCAATGGCGCTTCATCGGATTGCATATCGCCACCAACTATGACGGTCGCTCCCGAGGTGCCAGTACCATCTGCGGCGTGGCAAGCTGCACATTGGGTATTGAATACTGCGCGCCCTTGTTGCGCGGTGCCACTACCCTCGGGGAAACCTGTGCCATCCGGTGGCGCGACGAGGTCAAGAGCTTGCAAGTCTGATTCGGATACGGGTATACCCAGATTCATGGCTTGGTCCTGAGCGATACATGACGACAGAACAGACCAGCTTCCGACAATTAGGAGTAATCGAGTCATTTTTTTACGCATAGTCATTGCTTATCTCCCCAGCTTGACTGACTGCCCAGCGTTGCATGGCGTTATTGTGATACGTATTGATACTACCTTGTCGCGCCATCAGCGATTGCAGTGTTGGTTGCACGTTACCGGCGCTATCGGTTGCTCGGCTCATCAATACAGCAGTGCCGCCTTGCCACTGCCAGGGAATTCTGAAGCGCGTGAGGGCCCGGTCATGAACCTGTGATTCGATCAATGCATCGGCCCAGGTATTGCCGCCATCGGCACTGACCTCGACGCGGCGAATAGTGCCGTTACCAGACCAGGCAATACCGGTGACTTGATAAAGGCCTTGCTGAGCCAGAGACATTTCACCTGAGGGCGACGTGATGAGTGATTTGACACCCATGGGGAACGTGAACTGCAAGCTGCTGCGATCAGCTTGAGTATCGGTGTACTTGCTGGTCTCATCACGAAACTGACCGGCTTCGCGAGTCAGCTTCAATTGCGTCAGCCATTTGACGCTGATATTGCCTTCCCAGCCGGGCACAAACAGACGCATGGGGTAGCCCTGTTCGGGTCGCAATGGCTCGCCATTTTGATACAGCGCTACCATCACATCGTCCATCGCCTTGTTGATTGGTACGGAACGACCCATGCTGGCCGCATCAGCACCCACAGCCGCCAACCACTGTGCCTGGGGGGCAACCCCTGCTTCATCGAGCAGTGTGGACAATGCGATGCCGGTCCACTCGGCGCAAGAAACCAGGCCATGCAGGCTCTGCGCAGTGCCGCCATTGGTGCCACGGATCAATGCGCCGCTGTTGCCCGAGCACTCCAGAAAATGAATTCGGCTAATCATGGGGTATTTAAGAAGATCCTCATAGCGAAACGCCAATGGCTGTCGTACCAGGCCATTGATCACCAGAGTGTGCCCGGCCGGGTCAATGGCAGGAACACCGGCATGATGACGTTCAAAATGCAGGCTGTTCGGGGTAATTGTCCCCTGCAGGTGTTGCAGCGGCGTACGTGATGCCCCTCCGCCCGGGTAAGTTGGATTCGGCGTGCCTGCCATACGTTGCATAAAATCGGTATGCGGAGACCGCTCACCGTAGCCACTGGCATTGGCGCCAGGCTGCCTGGACCAGGACGGGAGCGAGAAATTCAAACTGGACTCAGCGCCAAGGGCCGAGGCAGAAACAGCGGTACCGATACTGGCAACGCCTAATTTAAGAAGGTGACGTCTATTGAGAAGGCCATTGGCGGCCGCGTGTTCCAGGATTTGCTTGGTCATTGCTTTTCTTTCCTGATTGTTATTTTTAGTTTAACCACAATGCGCACACCGCACTTTGTGATTGTCTACAAAGTACCTCAAGCAGGTCAGGAAATCATTAGCTGCGCAAGAGTTCAGCCAGCCAAATTTGGTGGCTGTGCGGAAATTCACTGGCCAGCTGAACAGGTACACAGTCGCCCCACTTGGCTAAGCGATTATGACGTGCGGTCCCAGTGCTGGCGCCGAGAGTTGAAAGAGACTTGGGTGGCGCAGTTCAGGCGTCCGCAACGAGCCGGATGAATAGCGGTGTGAAACGAATGGGAGTTACTGCAAATAGACACTGTCGCCAGCATTGATGCGACGGGTAATCCATGGCCCAGACCTGGCGGCATAACCGTCTACCCGGTAGCGAATGTGGGAGCGACCTTCTTCGTCGCCACAGGTTTGAAAATCGGTTTCGCTGCGGCGCGATATGCGAACATTGTTATAGCGTCTGTTGCACACGACATCTTGGATGACAAGAGTAATGTTGTCGCCCGTGTTGACCATGTACCAATCGACCGGATTAGACGGCGGTTCGCTGGTGATGCAGGCAGAGAGCAATGTCGTGAGCAGAAGTGGCAGTAGGCGGGTGAGCTGGTGATGCATTCTGACTGTCAATTGGCTTCCCTTATTCTTATTTTTTAGAATCGCACTTGCCGTTTTTGTTCAGACTTTCTGCTTTTGTATTGCCAATAGCGAATATGCGGAATAGCGCATCTGATTGAAACTATGTCCTATGCGGTCATTAGAACACTTCAACTTGGCGTTGTCTTGTTTGGTGTCTGCTGCCTTGACCAGGCAATTACCTGTCACACTTGTCCTTGTCGATACTTGAATCCGACCGAATCGCGCTCAGTGATTGTGGTATTGCGAACAATAATATCGGCGAGGCCTTTGGTGTTGTTGATAATCTCCATGCCCAGCGGTGAGAAGGTGTCCTCGTTGTAAATGTTGGCTGACAGCAAGGGGTTGGTGAGTGCCTGAGTGAATGCGTCATTGGCAACCATGGTAACCATGAGTTCTCCCATCATGCTGGTCGTGCCATAGTCTTCTGCGAATAGCCCAACCAGCCACTCGACTTCGTCTACATTATTGTAGAGAAGCTTCAGTTTCTGAGCCAAATCCTTGTTGGCGGTAAGTTGATCGAAACTCGTTATCTTCCTGAGACCGTAGTGTTGACGATAATTGTTAAAGGATTGCAATTGGCAGGTGCGTGCCATATGGAGGCTGAGTTTCTCAATCTCCAACAGAAAGTCAGGCGTGTTACCAACGGTGAGATACCCGGCTTTCTGACAACTCGCCTGACGGCACAGATCGCTGATGCCAATCTCTTGCACCCAGACATTGTTGTGGCGCAAGGCGCTGGATTCGCGCGTATCTCCGGCAAAGGTGACTGTTTTGGGAATGAATGAGTGCCACCGATAGAGCAGGGCGAACTCAACAGCAATCCAGTTGGTTCGATACCAGTGTTCTTTTTCTGCTTTTCCGGGGACCGCGCGTAATGGAAAATCAACTGGGGCAATGTGAACAATGTAGTCGCTGATCACAATATTCAGTAGTAATACGATATTGATGTTACGGGCTGTTTGGAAAAGCCGTTCATCATCCCAGTCTGGGTATTGCTTATGTAACAGACCGGCGATGTGGTTGTGCTCACGCAGGAAAAGAATATTCAGCAACGTATTGCCCATGGTTGAATTGCCATGTTCGATACCGACCGCAAAGGCATTTTTCTTGTGAGTGTCGGAGGCATTGCCGAATACGCGATCGAAATTGGCAGGCGTATAAAGACGCTCGAATTCGGGTTTGATCCGTAGTCCGCTTGCTGTCTCCTCAAACAAATTCACCGGATATTCTTCATCGTGCAGTATCTGACTTTTCAAACGCCCTTCCTGAAAACTTCGTAATGTGGCGGTGCGTTCTTCGTTAGTGCCGTAGATCTGACAGAGATCAATCTCGTGATTGCTCTCATTGTGTGCGAAGTCCTGCTGATTCTCGGGTTTCCATTTAGTGCGTAGAAAGCTGTCGGTAAACCATTGTGCGAAAAAAGGGAACAGCAAACTTGTATCATTTGCGCGCCTGTCTTCGGTTTGTTTGAACAGTGTCGCTACTTCATTCAGTTCGGGAAGCGAAGCAGTGTAAGCTGGATCAGCTGGCAAGTGTCGACCGCTGTAGCGTCTGTCGGTCAAGCCTCGCCATGTCACATAAGGCTCGGCCATGGATAGTGGTCGCGGCCGGGGTGGAACTGCGTTGGCGTATTTGTTGATGACACGGTTGTTCAGTGCATCGCCAATGCCTGGTAATTTGCCAAAGAATGCTGAGGCTTTGTTAAGAAGAGACATGGTTGAGACCTGTTGCAGTGGAAAGCAGTTTTTATTGTTTGTAGGAATATGTCGTACTTATTATGGAATAGTACGTATAAATTGAAATCATCTTAAGCAATCGCGGGAGAAATATCGAGTCGTCAACGCTGCCAATTATTGAAGACAGGAACCGGTTCGCATTCTAAAGCGTAGTGGATGGCCGAGAGAAATCCTGTTCCATACGATTGCTCGGCTATGGGTCAGGCGGCAATGAATGCGGCCTGAGCTGCCTTCGGCGATGTGCGGCAACCTTCCAGAACTGGTCTGCTTCGGGGTAATGGTGGCTCAGCAGCAAGACCTGTAAAGCTGGCACTATTAATTACCATCTTGTAACAGGAATCGGTCAGTGATCCGGATTGACCGCTGACCAGCGCTGTGTGCCAACTGCCGGGAAGGCGAAGTCAGATCATGGGGCGTCATGGGTCTTGTTCTGGCATTCTGGGCTGGTGGCCGGCCGGCAAGAAAATTCTGAAGGCGCAGGAACTTTTGCCTGTCAATCTGGTCGTTTAGTAGCCCCCCTTTATATTCATGTAAATATATCTGTAGAGGCGTCTGTGCCAGATTGCTGGCATGATAAAGTACTAGAGATGGTCATGTGAGACTGATAGCATGGCTGACTAATATCCATTTGGTGACGAATAATGTTTGAACGAAATAAAGACAAGGACAAACAGGCTTCTGTTACGAATCCTGTGGCAGACAAGGGGTCAGCTGACCCAAGCCCTGCTTCAACCCCAATGAACACGACACCAGCAACAGCAAGGAGCCGCGCTATGATTGGATCAACTATCAAGATCAAGGGAGATGTGACCGGTGATGAAGACCTGGTAATCGAAGGTAGTGTCGAAGGCACTATCGATCTGGCTGCCCACGAAGTGACGGTCGGAGAGTCAGGTAAGGTGAAAGCCAATATCAAAGGCAAAACCGTGATTGTGAACGGGCATGTCGTAGGTGATATCACCGGTGGCGAAAAAGTGGTTATTTCCAAGACCGGCGATATGCGCGGCAATATTGTCACGCCACGCATGTCCCTCGAAGACGGGGCTGTGTTTAAGGGTAGTATTGATATGGATCCGAGTGACACCAGCAGCCGTAAGGGCCCTGGCGATATGTCACAACCCAAGAGTTCTATCAAAGCAAGCAATGACGACTCAGGCTTGAATGTGAAGAACGGCTGAATCCCTCCGACGACTGATTTCAGGCAGGTAGGAGCTTCCTACCTGTCCGCGTGCCTATGACCGACATTCAGCCCTCCCGGCTCCTGCCAGCGTTGTTCGATAATATCGATCCGGACGAGAAGATTACTGTGTTGAATCTTGGGCCTGCGTTGCCTGAGACCATAGAGTTTTTCTGTGCCTATCGCTGCAGATTGCATATCACCAATATCTACTCAGACTTGCCATTTCCTGTTATCGACCCCGACGAGCAGGATGAATCTGCGTTGGATGCAGCAATGGATGAGGCGTTATTTCTGGCAGGTAATGAGCAGTTCGATATCGTCTTTTTCTGGGACGTCATCAATTTCATGAGTCAAGACGCCATTACCACGTTGATGGCAAAACTGCGCCCGCATTTGCATGAGAAAAGCCGGGCGCACGGGTTTGCAGTGCACAACGCGCAAACGCCAGCTGCCATGGAGTATTACGGCATCGCTGACCAAGAGAATCTGCGCGTGCGGCGGCGTTCGAAACTCCCATCCGGATATCAGCCACGCTTGCAAGGTGACCTTGGTCAGTTGCTAAAGTATTTCGTTATCGACCGCAGTGTGCTGATGCAGGACCGGCGCGTGGAAATTCTGCTCAAAGCGCGATTGTAAGCCAATCAACTACCGTCAGCGCTTCAAGCTGGCCGGTTCATACTGAAACGAAAATGGGCTTTCAGGTCAATCTGCGTGACATTTCGCGCTGTCAGACAACAATTAATACTGTGCCCGCTTGCGCTATCCCTACTTACGGTTTTACTTGCGATTGTCATGCATGACTTTGTGCAGTTTATTGCGCAACCAGCGGCTTAGCGGAGGTATATCAGATGCCAGCAACGCCAGGCCTAGCGGGATCATCCAGAATCCCAAGACCGGCAGAAACCCGAACACTCCGAGCAACATGAAACACAACCCTAAAATAGCGCGCAGCACGGGCGGGATATGGCGCTGTCCGCGGCGTAGCGTCAGATAGGCGCTCGCGGCGATCTTGCGGCGACGCCTGCGGCTGGCGATATTGGGCTGCGATTTGCGGCTCATGGTGGGTAACACTCTCACTGCGTCTGGATTGCACCAGTCAAGGCGGTCTGCCGGGTGGCGGTGGTATGGTATGTCAGGTATGGGGCAGACTGAAACTAGCGCGTTCCAAAGCACCACAAACTCTGGAGTAATCCGGGAAAGGCTTGATCTGGAATAAGTTCCCTCGTCATACTGATCGCTACAATGAGAATTAGATGTAGAAAGCTTCCCACTGACGCAGAGCAAGGAGTTGGCAATGAATCTCAACAAGATACTGGTGGTTATTGAACCCGATGCCGAGGTGCAGGCAGCGCTGGATAAAGCGGGCCCGATTGCCAAAGCCGCAGGCGCGGAATTGGAGCTGGTGCTCGCGGAGTACAGTCCCTATCTGGAAGATGGCTACTATTTTGACCCGGTACAGGCAGCAAAACTGCGTCAGGAGCACAATTCGGCACGCAAGGAGGAGTTGGAGAAGCTGGCCGACCCCTGGCGTCAGCAGGGTCTGAAAGTTGACTCGCAGGCATGCTGGGGCAAGCCTGAACACACGGAGATTGTAAATCGCGCCAGAGACAGCAAACCGGATCTGGTTGTATCTGCGACACGTCACCATAACAAGGTCGCTCGTTTGCTCCTGTCTAATGAGGACTGGGAGTTGGTGCGTTATTGCCCGGTACCGCTGTTATTGGTGAAAGACAAGCCCTGGCCTGCCAAAGCGGGTGTGATCGCTGCAGTTGATCCTGATCATGCCCATGACAAACCAGCGACCCTGGATCACAAGTTGATCGAAGCGGCCAAGGCATTTGCTGGTTTAAGTGGTGGCGCGACGCATCTGTACCACTCTATTTGGCTACCACCATTGGCAGGTATGTACTCGGTGGAAGCAGATGGAGACGCCGAAACTGCCAAACTCACAGCGCTGGCTGATGCGCATGGAGTTGCGGCGGACGCCTGCCACTGGAGCCGAGTGGAAATTGCTGACTCACTGCCTGAAGTGGTGAGTGAGACACAGGCGGCTATAGTTGTGATGGGAGCGGTTTCACGCTCGCGTCTGGACAGACTCTTGATTGGCAATACTGCAGAACGCATTCTGGATCACGTGGAATGTGATGTGCTCGTAGTAAAGCCTGATGAGATACCTGCGCTGAACACAGTATTGATATAGCATAGACCTCATCTAGAAGGGTTGCCGCTGCAGCCGGGGTTGTCAGGAGAGCGAGAGTGAGTTCAGAAAAAGTAAGACATTTAGTCAAGCAATTGGTGTCTGAGCTGGAAAGCACCGAGGGTGTGGATCAGGAAACGTTGCGTTCTGCCCAGCAGCTAGCCGGGCAAGTTGATGATCTGGTCGATCCTGAAGTAGATACTACTGAAAATACGGTCATGGATGATGCCATCGCACTGGAGGCTCGTTTTGCGGCGTCCTACCCGATGGCTGAAAAGATACTCCGGGAGTTGGTTAATTCCTTGAGCCGTATAGGAATATAAAGCGCTATATAAAGAGGTAAATAAAGACGGAGTAAAAGAGGAATACAGAAAGGAATCGAACCTGGTCTGGTAAGCCGGATTTACGCTGAACGGCGCAATCGAAAATGCAGAAAGCACGAGCTTGAGCGGCATACGCCATGGCTGCCAAACAGGGCTATAAGGTGGGTTTATAAATCAGGCTTATAAAACAGATTAATAAATATAAAAAAAGCCTGCCCCGAAGGGCAGGCCTTTTTCTTGGGCGCACAGCAAGCTATGCGGAGGATTGCGAATACGGCCACAGGAGTGTCCCCTAAACCTGTGTTCGCATTCGGGTGTTACTATAACCTATAAAACTTTAAAAAGGTATATAATTTGAGCTGACAGCCACGCTTTATCGCGTCAAATTGCTTTTCATCGCGCTATGAAAAGTGTCCGATAAGGGCAGGTTCCGAGCAATAATTCGGGCCTTATGATGGATGGCGAATTCGCCACGGTGTCAGTGAATGACTGAAAATGCACCTATTCCAAGAGCAGTCGATGAAGAGCCATACCTGCCAGCATTGCGGCGACAAAAAGCAGCACCGAACTGTTCAGGGTGACCAGTGCCGCCAGCGCCGGACCCGGACAAAATCCGGCTATTCCCCAGCCGACGCCGAACAAGCTGGCACCGGCGATTAATTTTCCATCGATTTGTGTCAGGGTCGGTAAGTGAAATTTCTGACCGTACAGCGGTGCCGGCCTTTTAAGTATGAAGTGAAAGGCAGGTAATGTGAGGGCAAGGCCGCCTCCCATGACCAATATCAACGTCGGATCCCAGGCGCCAGCCAAATCGAGAAACCCAATGACTTTGGCTGGATTGATCATCCCGGAAACCGCCAGGCCCAGCCCGAACAGCAAGCCAGCCAGAAAGAGAGCAATGTTTGCGCCTGTTGGCGTTGCAGCCTTCACAGATTCCCCCCTAGCACATGACGCGTGAGATACACGGTGACTATGGCAACAAACATGAAAGTTGCTGTGGCTGTGAATGATCGTCGTGATAAACGGCCAATTCCACAGATGCCGTGCCCGCTGGTACAGCCACTGCCGAGCCGAGTGCCGAAGCCTACTAGCAAACCAGCGATGACGGTGAGCCCGGGCGAAGTTTGAATCTCGATGGTCACACCTCCATTAAACCAGGCAAAGCAGGCCGCGCCGATCAGAATCCCGCCGATGAATAATGCTCGCCAGCCGGTGTCGGTTTTGTGCGGGAAAAGCAGGCCGGACAGAATGCCACTTATTCCAGCGATACGACCGCTGGCCCAGAGTGTCAGGACGGCTGCACAGCCGATAAGTAAGCCGCCGATGAGTCCGGTAATTGGTGTGAAATTTTCCATGATTGTGGCCTCGCTCTCACTCTTCAATTCTGTTTGCCCACTTGCCTGCGGACCGTTTCCGGAATTGCAACGCGGTAGTGAGTGAACACAGTGCTAGCAGTATACCGCGATCCAGCGTGCAGCGACGGCAGTAATGCCCTGAGCCATGCGTGTTCTCAAAGTGGGGTTGGCTAAAGCAAGCGAGAGGCTACTGCGGGCTGTAACAACGGTATTCTTTCGGCGGGATAATAGTATAATAAGTTTTAACTATTATGGCATTGTCGATGGGTCATCCTCGGCCAGCTTGCCCCCAATAAACATCGCTATCTGTCCCTGAGGGGGCAAGGACTACTTATGAATCTGATGAATCGCCAATGGTTGCTGGCACGACGACCCGATGGCCCGCTGTCGAACGATAACTTTGAATACAGGGAGCTAGAACTCCAGGTGCCACAGTTGCAACCTGGAGAAATACTGGTGCAGTCACTTCTGTTTCGTTGCACGCCAGCAATGCGCACGATGATGAAAGCCAATAGTCAGTTTATGCCACCCATGACCGTGGGTGAGCCGGTCGTGGGTTCCGCATCAGCCAGAGTAATACAGTCGGCCAATCCTGATTATCCAGTGGGTTGCATCGTATCCGCGCTAACCGGATGGCAGGACTATGTAGTGCTTGATGCCAACAAGATGCCTCCTGTCCGAAAACCGGATGATGTGTCTTTAGAAGACTTTGAAGGCATTCTCGGCGGCAACAGTGTGACCGCTTATTTTGGCCTGCTGAAAATTGGTGAGCCGCAACCGGGAGATACAGTGGTAGTCTCTGGCGCGGCTGGCTCGACCGGGTCCATAGCGGCGCAGATCGCCCGGGTAAAGCAGCACCGGGTCATTGGTATTGCGGGTGGGGAAGAGAAATGCGCTTGGCTGCGTAACGAATGCCGTCTGGATGCTGTCATCGACTACAAGTCGGAAGACGTGGAGCAGCGTCTGGGTGAGCTTTGTCCGGATGGTGTGAATGTCTACTTCGACAATGTCGGAGGCGCAACGTTGGATGCGGTCATTGAAAACATGGCGCCATTTGGGCGTATTGCCCTGTGTGGACAAATCTCCAGCTATGATGAAGGCAATGCCCTGGCGCAGGGCCCCAAGAATATGATGCGCGTAATTTACTGGCGGTTAAAACTGCAAGGATTTTTGGGCTTTGATTATCCTGACGAGATGGAGCATGCCTTGAGTGAACTGCGGCAATGGCACAGCAATGGAGAAATTGTCACTCGGCTGGCTATCCATGATGGTTTCGCTGAATTGCCAACGACATACAGGCGACTGTTTGACGGCTCCCATTTTGGTACGTTGTTGTTGCGTAATGACCAGGCTGACACATGACGGCAACGTGCGGGACATACCGCAAAATGCTATGCTTGGCGTCGTTCGCGCAGTCGTCAGCAGAGAACCTGAAGCAGAGACTCTGAGGCAGTGATGCTGTAGTAGAGTAGAGTCGAGGCGTGGTCCGTACTGCAAATAATGCAATGTAGCTGACTGCGCCGTTAAAACCTGCAAGCGTTTGCGGCCCGCAGGCGAGTTACTCGGGCCGTATCCTCATGCTTCCCGTGGCTTTTTCCTGGCGGTATCTATCGATTAGAACTGCAACGACTTGATGGCTCGCTTTCAGCTCATGTTGCAGTCAATTGCGATTAATCTGGTCAAGATCAACCAGAGCATCACTGCATTCATTTGCATTGAAATTCTTACGGTCGAGCCATTCCGGACAGCTTTAAACTAGTTATGCTTTATTGTGCTTGTTGCGCCTGGAAACAGACTGCGACCAGTACTTCTTTTAGGTAGCGAGATTCATGAACAAAGAAATATTCAGAATGGCATTGATACTGGGTTCGCTCAGTTGGTTGGGCCCGTTTGCAATCGATATGTATTTGCCGGCCATGCCGATCATCGCCGATGACTTGAATGCCAGTGTCTCCGGCTCACAAGCAACGCTAATGGCATTTTTTCTTTCATTTGGCGCCAGCCAATTAATTTATGGGCCAGCATCCGATGTCTTTGGCCGCAAAGCACCGTTGTATTTCGGTTTGACCATATTTGCAATTGCTTCGCTGGGCTGCGCTATTGCACCCACTATTGAGTGGCTTGTCGGTATGCGCTTCGTGCAAGGCATTGGCGCCGCTGCGGTCATGTCGATCCCAAGGGCAGTAATCAGAGACTGTTTCGTGGGCAATGAGGCGACGCGGTTGATGTCGACGGTCATGCTAATCATTGCGGTGTCACCGATGTTTGCACCGCTACTTGGCACTGCGGTGATTGCACCGTTTGGCTGGCGCGCCATTTTCGTGGCTGTTGCCGTGGCCAGTCTGGTTGGCTTTGCCATGACAACGTTTGGTCTGAAAGAAACACTCCCGAAAGAGAAGCGATCTCCTTTCAAGTTCAGCACCATGCTTAAGGCATTTGCTGTGCTGTTTTCCGATACCCATTTCCTCGGGCTTACTTTCATTGGCGCAATGGGCATGGCCAGTTTCTTTGTTTTTCTGGCGACCAGTTCGTTTCTCTATATGGATTTTTACGGGCTGACATCCTTGCAATACAGCCTGGCCTTTGCCGTGAACGCGCTTGGTTTTTTCAGTGCCAGTCAGACAGCGGCCAATCTGGAGGCTCGCTTCGGTGCGACACGGGTGATCAAAGGGGCGGTTACAGGTTATTTCATGAGCGCAGTGCTATTGTTTGCGCTTGTCTTTATAGGTCAGGACAGTTTCTACGTGTTGGTTGTCATGCTTTTCTGCACCTATGCGTTTCTTGGTCTGGTGCTGCCTACCGCGATGGTACTGGCATTGGAAGACCACGGTGCTATAGCTGGCACAGCATCCTCACTTGGTGGGACATTGCAAATGATGACTGGCGCTGCGGTGATTGCCATTGTGAGTGTGGGATTCGATGTCACGCCGCTCTCGTTGGTGACGACGATTGTGATCTGCGCTTCGATAGCGGTCTTGCTCGCCGGTTTCAGTTTGAGCAAACCACTCGCAGTAGTTGTAGAGTAGGTCGTAGGGGACTACAGCAAGCAAAGGAGCGGCGGCGAACTGAATGCCCGCCGCCGTTCCGGGTTTAATCCAAATGTGCTTTTATAAATCTGCTGATTTCGGCAAACGTCATCTGCCCTTCGGGGAGGTCTGGCATGATCATGTATTCGGCATGTGACATGCCTTCAAAGACATGCAGATCTGCCTCGACTCCGGCAGCCAGTAATTTGCGGTGTGCTCTGGCGGTATCACTGAGCAACATATCCCGGGTACCAGAGATCAGGATTGTGGGTGGGAAGCCACCGAAGTCGCCGTACAAAGGGGATAAAAGCGGATTGGTCAGCTCTTCACCATCGGCATACTGAGTGGCGCCAACAAGTAATAAACCCTCATAAGTAATCAAAATTCGGTCAATACCCGCATTGGTGTGCAGACTGTCACTGCTGTCCGTCAAGTCAGCCCAGGGTGTGCCTGCGAAAATTGCGCCTGGTACTGGCAAGCCAAGATTTTTCATTTGCAGCACGGCAGCAAATGACAATCCGGCACCGGCTGATGTGCCACCGATGGCAATCTGTCCGGGTTCAAAGTCTTCGAGTAGCTGGCGATACACTGCGATGGTGTCGTCGATTGCAGCGGGGAAGGGTGAAGCGGGTGGCATACGGTAATCAACAGAAACTGTGTAAATGCCAGCCGCTGCACTGATTTGAGCAGCCTCACTGGCCGCGCCTGGGCCGCCACCCAATACATACCCACCACCATGCAAATGCAGGAAAACATGATCGCGATGTTCAGGCGCAACTTGCCTGGGTGTGACATCGTAGACGGTAATCTGCGTATTGCCATTCACGGCGACTTCGCGAGACTCAATCAATAGATTCAATTGCTCAGCCAGAGCGGGCAACGGGTTTGGTCCGCTGTGTGCGCGTTCTTGCAGAGCCAGCCAGGCTTCATCGCTGTCCGGATAACGGCCGCCCACATCGGGATCCGGCTGCGGCGAGTTGGCGATAACCTGCGCGAGCTCGCTGCTGGCATGAACAGGCGGCGCAAGACTGCGATTGGTAATCGACCAATCACTGTTATCAGTCTGGGCGATTGCGTGGTTGGTGAAGGTGAAGCAAACAAGGCCGGCTGCGGCCAACAGCGTGGAATAGCGCATAGCGAATCTCACTCATTGAGCCCTGCGGGCTTTATTCTTACTTTACAGGTAAATGGGAGGTAGGTGAAAGGTGAGTGCAAGTTTAGTTGAAAGGTAAGTGATGGGCTCAGCGCTGCCTGCTCTGGCCAGGCAGCACGAGACCACTGAGCGCCATCACTATTCGTAGTCAGTAGAAAATTAGCGAGTTCTACTGACGGCGGTAATTGCCAGCAAGGATTTGCCGGCAGACTACCAGTTACTGAGTGACACGAATGCGTTGATAGGCATTGCTCCAGCAGCATTGGTCAAGACCGTCGCTGTCTGATGACTTCCAGTTATCCAGTCGGGCGCGCACCAGATAATCACCGGGTTCGGAGAAGCTGGCCATAACGCGAGCAGGTCCTTTGCCGCCTGACACCATCACGGCGACCTCAGGAGCCGGTATCAAACCGAGTACCTCACCTTCACGGCTTTCGACCAGTGGCGTGGAGTCATGCTCTGAGAAACTGACTTCACCCGGACCCTGATGCTTGTACCAGGAGACGCGGGTATCCAGTGGTTTGATAAAGCGCGGGTCGCTGCGGTCGCGTTTGGAGGGGTCTTCTGTGAACACTTCCAAGGCGATCGGTGAACCTACTGAGGTGGTTTTTGTGGTCGCGGCGACTACCCCTTCCGGGCCAGAGCCTTGTTGACCATCGTCAAACCAGATGAGTGGCTGCACGCTTCCTTGTGGGCGCGGATTACGGTCGAGTTCATAGGCAGAAGAGCCGCGCTCGCCAGGCACTTTTAGTTCCTGTCCCGCTGAGATCAAATGCCACCAGACGGTTTCATCTTCCCTGTCCATAGGAATCGTCACTGCAAACACGCCGTGGTGTCGGCCGGGGAAATACACTTCCGGTTGCATGCCATTCATGGCGGCCGGCACGATGAAATTGTTGTCGCCCTTGGGCACAACAATGTTTTCCTTGTTGCGGTTGTGATAACCAAAAGACACGGTGATCGAGCCATCAGCATTGTCATACCAGCCTTCCATAAACGGGATGACTGGAATGCCCTGGGATGCAGAAGGGCGCAGCGGACGCTGCACCGATTGAGCGTTGGCAGTGGCAACTACCAGCATGCTGGCCACTAGAGTGGCCAGCAGTGCGGTTGCCGTAATTCTAAAACTTGCCATAGTCTTTGTTACTCCGATATTTATTGCTTTTTTTCGACAGTTCGGTGATTAGTCAGCTGCGCGTTGGGCGGCACTTTGTTGTTCGCGCTCAGCCAGCAACTCTTCATAGGTTTCGTCATCCAGATGGGAGATTGCGATCCAGGCATGGGACATCTCATCCGCTGTACGCTGGCCCCAGCCTACCCATTGGCGAGGATCGGGATTATTAGGGTTGCTTTCCGTGTTGTCGTACCACTGCTTGGTTACCAGAATGGCACCTGCAGGAACCAGTGGCGCAGACTCTGGCGCGTACAAGTGGCTATGGTGCCAGGTTGCACTCCAGTCGGAGATCATGCTGATGACTTCGGTACGACCTGTCTCTGGATAGAAGATTTCCAGTGAGGCGGCATTCATGCGCAGATGACCATGTGGCTGGAAGCTGTCGATACGGACCGGGTGGTCAAAGGAATGAAAGCCCTGAGTCATGGCCGTGCCGTGTGGCGGCAAGAACAGGTCACCCTGATCGAGCTGATAGGTGGCAAGGTCCTGACTGATTTTGGATTCGTAGCCTTCCGGATGTAACCAGATTCCCAGTTCCACAACGTTGTCTTCGATTACTGTGCCGGGGGCTGTGCCACCCAGACCGCCTGGATACATGTGAATATCCCACTGAATCTGAATGTCGGCAAAAGCGGTTCGACAAACACCTTCAGGGATGACTTCACCCCATTTGCCCATGGCGTATTCGGTTACCGGGCGGCGCTCGACTGTGCCTTCTTCGTTAATCTCGGCGAAATAGGTATTGGCATGATGCACTACAGTTTTGGCATCGCCACGAGGTTTGACCTGCAGCGCTTTGATGCAACGATCTTCACTGATACCGCTGTCGACAAAGTGCTTGTCCCAGAGGTCATTGCCGCTGGCTGGAACATCGATCGGATTCGACTCAAGCACGATATCCGGTTGACCGAACTGGTCGGCGAAATTCCACTCTTCGAGATCACGTACTTCCGGCATGGCAGGCATTTCATCCAGATTGCCCTGTAGCGAGCCCTGATTTACCCAGGCGACTACAGTATCGATCTCGTCTTGAGACATGCGCCAGTCAGCCTGCAAATTTTGCACGCCGATATCGTGGTCATAGGCATAGGGAGGCATCTCCCGATTGGCTACTTTCATTTGAATCAGTGGCGCCCAGGGGCGGACCTGATCATAGTTAGTTAGTGACATTGGGCCGACACCGCCCTCGCGGTGGCAGACCACACAGTTCTCATTGAGAATGCTGGCGACTTCGCCAGCGTAGGTGACGTCACCGGCGGGCTCTTGCGCCGTGGCAACTTGTATTTGCAAGCCGGAGACTGTGGCAATTGCCAAAGCGCTTCCAAGATGAGTGAGTTTTCTTCGTGTTTGCATAGTATCCACCGTTATTGTGTTAATGCGTTGAGCAAATGGGCGTACTGGAAATCTGGTGAACCTGGTGACTACCGAGCTGTTTTGGGGCTCGCCTACTGCAAGTTCAATAGCAGACAAGGATAAGACTTTTTGAGCAAATTCTCAAATTAGTTAAAAGGTTTAATGGTTGTAATAATATTAGTAATATCAAAGGCTTGGCATCAGTGGTGTGAAAAGGCGTGATTTTCTTGCTGTCTAGCCCGGCAATCAACCACTTATTTAGGCTAACTCGTGTGTTTCCGGTGCAGCTTTGGGCCGTTAGGAGGCGACTTTTCACCAAGCAAACAAGGCCCTGCGGTTGGTCTGGCCCTTGTAGAATTCACTAAGTCAAACGGGTTCGAAGCGCCAGCACTGACTTTACTTTCAGCAAAAAAAAGAGCCAGGGCACATAGTGCTCTGGCTCTTTTTTTCATGCAGCCCAACATCAAGCATTGGGCGGAGAGATTTGCAGTTTAGCCGCCGGGTACCCAATCCACGGAGACGTAGTACTGCCGATACCAGTTGTTGATCAGTCGCGACTCAAAACCACCAATCTGACCAGTTAGCGTTGGCTTATAGTCAAACAGGTTATTGACACCGACTGACACGGTGAACTGGCTATTGAAGTAGTCATCAAACAGATAGGCATAACGCACATCTACCAATGGGTCTTCTTCAATTTCTTCTGGTGGCTGGAAAATACCATCTTGTGGGTACAGATCGACCACCTGAGCATCATGCGTGACTGCGCTGAACCAGTTTACTGCCACTGATGCGCTGTGATTGTCGCGGAACCAGTTGGTAGTGAAGGCCAGCTTCGTTTTAGGCATGGGTGGGGCAATATTGGTACGCGCATTCTGCTTGCCCAGAACGTCAACGTTTGCACCGGATTGATCGGTGAAAACATATTCGCCATAGACAGTTGCATTCAAACGCGTGTTAAAAGTACCCAGATTTTCCGGGCTGAAAGAGTAGCTGGCCTTGGCATCAATCAAATTGACATTGAACGCCGCCACGTTAGCCGACTGAATCAATACTCGTTCAACACTGCCGTCCGGTCTGCGGAAGATATTACCGCCAGCACCGCCTGTGGGCTGTGCTGCTAACCAGGCGTCAGCCGCATTACGCGATGGGGAACCCGGTGTCGAATCATAAGATCCTTCGGATTGCCCTGTTGCTCGCAGCATCGCCAGGAACTGATTACGGGTCACGTCATCCTCACTCAGAGTACGGATGCGATCAGTGTATTCAATTTCCTGATAGTCCAGAGACAGTTCAAATCCGTCCAGGGCTCCCGTGGGCTGCCAGCTGAATCCCAGATTGACGATTTCAGCAGACTCCGGGCCCAGATTGGGATTACCGGATGCACAGGCGATACCGCCCAGCAGCAGCTCGCCGCTCAAGTCATCAACACCACTGTACATGTCGGTACAGTTTTCGTTAGCGCGAGCTTCACGTGTCTGGAACGAGGTTGGCGCCAGGAAGCTTTCGCCCCAGGATGCGCGCAAGGCAAGATCAGGCAAAAGTTCATAACGCACTGAGATCTTTGGCGTTGTGGTCTCTAGCCCCTGATCGAGGAACTGCTCATGACGTACGGCGCCTTTCACTGCCAGTCTGTCAAGAATCGGTACTTCCACTTCGGCAAATAATGCGCGGACTTCGGAGGAGAACACTTCATCCGGTGCGACCGGCTCGCCTACCTGGCCCCAGATGAAATTCTCACCGGATGCATTGTAGGGTTCCTGAAATGTTGATTCTTCCAGATTTCGCCATTGAAAACCGAAGGCGGTTTGTACTGGGCCAGCAGGCAGATCAAACACTTCGCCTGTTAGCAGGGTTTCGAAGACGTCTAGATAGTCCCGTGCGCTAACAAAATTGGAGTTCTCATAGGCCATCCAGTTGTTGAGCTCTTTGGTGTTTTCCAGGCCGGGCTCATAGTAAGGCGAGCGCGGATCTGCAGAACCGAACGGGTTAAACCACTGGTCGCCGCTGTTGCCACCCATGCCACGCAATGCCAACTGCAGGCGGCTGGTGGATGTACCAGACACGTCAGACATGTTGCGGTTTTCTTGCGCGGTGTAATACGTGTAACCAGACCAGGTGCCGGCCAGATCATATTCAGCGGACAACTTGACGCGGTTGAGTTGATAGATTGACCGGTCAGATCGCGAGGTATCGAAATTAATACCGTCGGGCATTTGATCGTATGGGGGATAAGTGTAGATGCGCCACAGATCCGGCGCGACATCGAATCCGTAAGGGTTAGCCGGATGCTCTGCCGGGATCACCAATAATGCCCGGTTGCTGTTCGGGTTTGGTGATGAAAAAGTCGTGCGGCCATTCACATGGCGCAGGTGGTTATTCAGCATGAATCCGAAGCGTAGAGAATCAGTGGCTTCCCAAGTCAGGCTATTGTAGAGGTTGTAAGTCTGTTGGTGATTGGCAACCTCAGCCTGAGAGCTGTACTCAAAGGTACAGAACCCCGATGGATGCACCGTTCCTGATGGGTCAGGTCTGGGGCCGTAGCCATGCGTCGGTGCGCCCTGATTAAACGTACCGCAGGATGGATCCAATAGCCGGTCGCCAACCAGCTGGCCGCCGTGGTCCTGCCTAAGAAGAATCTCTTCAGCATGTCCTTCTAATCTCTTGAACGTACCCGGGTTACCGGAACTGGACGTACCCTGGGAGACTTCATGCTCGCGCGGGCGCTCGTACCACATTAATGGTGTGCGCAAATAGGCTTCGAACGAACCGACATAGTTGATGCCGTTGTCGAAAGACCGTCCCCACAGAGCAGAGAGACGCATTTCTTCGTTAGCGCCATCTTCCGGTCGCTGATAGAAGCTGCGGAAACGCAAACCATCGAATTCCTTCATTGGAATCAGGTTAACAACGCCTGCAACAGCATCAGAGCCGTACAGTGCTGAGCCGCCGTCCAAAACCAGTTCCATACGTTCCATGGCGATTTCGGGGAAGGCGGTATTGAGCGTCGGGTCCAGTGTTCGTACACCATCTACAAGAGTGAGCGTGGAATTCTCACCCAATCCGCGTAGATTGAAACTGGCACCGTTGGAATTCTGGTCACCGTCCTGGCTGCCCAGTACAACAGCAGCAACATTCAGGTTCTGAACATACGTAAGATCCCGTATGTATTCGGTCATACTGGGTGCACCGGATTGTAATAGATCTTCTCCGGTCACCGTATCCACTGCTGTGTCTTCGGCAAATGCGCTATTGCGCAAATAGGAGCCGGTAACAACTACTTCTTCAATATTGTCTTGATCCTGCGCCTGAATAGCAGCAGGGACAACGAAAGAGGTAAAAAGTGCAGTGTGGATCAGGTACGAGAGCTTCTTGCGACGAAAGTCGTGGGGCATTACGTCATCTCCTTGCCTTCACGCTTGCTAGCTCATATCAAGGCAACGAGTGTGAGGCATTCTTATTTGTGATTATTATTCCCATCTCGGTTGCAGGACTACCACTACTACAAACTTCAGTGACTGCTCATACAACGTCGACGAAAAGTTACCACAAGAGGTTCAGGGAGAGAAGAACTTCTAAACGATTTTTAACATTTAAAGGTTATACTGAGTATGACGGGAGATGTAGGAAATCTGCCCTGACCAGCGCCCTATGGCGCTTGTACAGGGCAGTTGTCGCGTATGAACTCTTCATGCTGTGGCATCGCCGTGGCACATTTGGCGATAACTTCCCGCGTATCTCGTAGCAGAATTTTCAGGTCGTCGTTACCCAGCGAATCAACCAACGGGCTATAGCTCTTGGCGTGAACATGTTGTCCGTTGAGTACGGCTAGCCAACTGTGTTCGCCAAACAATTCGCTTTTGTCACGTTCGAGCCAGGACCCGGACTGATAAAACTCGAGTTTCGCCTGAAGTGAATCGGGAATTGCCATATGCCGGCAGTATTTCCACAGTTCAGAGTCTTCGCGCTCCGTGGCCTTGTAGTGCAAGATGATAAAATCACGGATAGAGTCCATCTCACTATCAATCTGGGCATTAAAGTGCTGCATCTCAGTGTCAAAGCCTGTGCGGCGTGGGAACATCGCAAAAAATCGCATCAGAGTTGATTGAATCAGGTGGATGCTTGTTGATTCAAGAGGCTCCATAAAGCCACTGGCAAGACCGATCGCCAGACAATTTTTGTTCCAGGCGCGTTTGCGTTTACCAGTTTTGAAGCGTAGTTGGCGGGGTTCGTCTTGCAATGCCTTGCTTTTGAGATTGGCAAGTAAAGTCGTGCGAGCCACTTCATCACTGGCAAACTCGCTACTGTAGACAATGCCATTACCAGTGCGGTGCTGCAGCGGAATGCGCCATTGCCAGCCGTCTGCATGCGCAATCGAAACTGTATAAGGGTGTTTGGGGTTGATAGCTTCGCTGGGAATCGCCTGGGCGCTGTCGCAAGGTAGATAGTGGCTCCAATCCTCAAAACCTGTTTTCAAAGTCTGTTCAATCAGTAGTCCCCGAAAGCCGGTGCAATCCAGGAAGAAGTCGCCTTCGATGACTTGGCCGTCTTGCAGCTTGATGCCGGTAATGAAACCGGATTGGGTATCCTGATGAACATCGTCCACCTTGCCTTCAATACGAGAAACGCCAAGCCTGGTGCTGAACTCGCGCAGAAACAAAGCATAAAGGCTGGCATCAAAATGGTAGGCATGGGGTACTTTGGATAGTGGCGAGTTGGCTACTCCGCCAGAGCGTAAAAAGCGATTCTGTTTTGCGGCGACCCAGTTCAGCGAGTAGTGTTCCAGCCCCGGCGATATGCCGAGATCGTAAGCCTTTTTCCAGTAGTGCCAGAAATTAACGTTCTTTATAGTGCGGCCAAATTCGCCGAATGGATGCATATAGGTATGGCCGGTCTTTCCCCAGTTTTGGAATTCTATACCTAGTTTAAACGTGCCATATGTCGCACTCAGCATCTCGTCAGCATTGATGCCTAGCAGGTTATTAAACTCAACAATGGGTGGGATGGTTGCTTCGCCTACGCCCACGGTGCCGATCTGCTCGGATTCAACGAGTGTGACTTTGCAGTTCTGTGTGCCAATTATCTTGGCAATGGCTGCAGCTGACATCCATCCGGCTGTGCCTCCACCAACAATGACAATGTGCTTCAAATTCTGGTCCAAGGCGTGTCTCCATTCGCCGCTAATGCGGCTGTTATCATTGTAAATATCAGAAATTACAAGTGCATCTTTTCTGTCTGATCACTGCTGAGCAGTGGCTACAGTGCATCTGGGCGAGCTAACGTTATCTCCCAATCTGAGAGTTGTCCAGCTTGTGACTAAGGCGCAATGACCGGCTGTTGATCCAAACAATTGCTTAACACGTTATCACTGGTGGCTATGTTGTCTGCAGAAACCTTAGCGTTTGGATGTTTCACTAAATCTGGTTCGCCACGCGAGTTGCAGAGGCTGTGCCGAATTGGTGGGTTTTCCCAGACAATACAAAACTCTCGGCAAGACAGCCTGATGCTCGCTGCCCTTCTATATAGTGGTAGTACCATTCTGGATAGCTCGCTCTTTATGAGGTTTATCCAAATTCAGAGGCTACGGAGTCGGTGCGCAGTTAATATTCTGATTCGGTGAAGCAATTGCCCCCACTGGCCGTATTGTGGATGACAAAGATGATTGAGTGGGAGTACATTAACGAGGTACCCCACAATCAAGGAATTGCGGCCCATTGGGCCAGTTTCAGACAGGTGGCTAATGGCTGTCTGGACCGAAACTGCGAGGCGCGACTCCCGGGTAGGTGTTCAGGATGAATGAGTCAAAAACGGTCACATTACATTTGCACATAGCATGGGCATCCTGCCTGCTTGGTTTGCTAATTGTGACACCGATTCTGGCGCAGACTGATGCTACCAGTGATGACATTGGTCAGCGGTCCTTAATGCAAAGCCAATTAAGCGAACTGGAGCGCGACCTCGGGCGCCACGACCCTGCCTTGATTGAGAGTCTTGTGAGCCTGGCCGAAGCCAATGCTGATCTGAATCTGTTCAGTGAAGCCAGCGTTCTCATCGATCGTGCGATCCAGATTCAAAGGCTGAATTTTGGACTCTACAGTGACCGACAAATCCCCCTCTACTTCGAAAAAATCCGCTTCGATTCCCGCCGCGGTGATTGGCAAGGTGCCAATGACTCGCTGGATCATGTCTCCTGGCTATTAACGGAAAAGCAGGTGGGGACTTTGGAATCTCTGGTCAGTAATCTGATGCAAATGACTGAATTGCATCTGCGGGCAGTGGCCGCCGATGACAGCGCTATGCAAGCCGAGCACTACAGATCGGCGGCTGAAGCAACTTTCATGGCGTTGGAGATCAGTAGTCGACTGTGGGGTGAGCGCGATCCTCGCCGTGCCGAGCTGTACTATAGCTTGCTCAAACAATTTTATTTGCAGTCATTGGCGGTAGAGATGCGGGATGAGACCGCTTATGCGCTGCGTGCGATTGTACCGGGTTCATCCTGGGTGCGACCGCGCCGCGTTGTGCAAACGAGGTATTTTCGGGCCGGGCTGCGATTGCTTGCTGAAATGGAAGACATTGTCGTCGCCAACAGCACAGTACCCAGAGAAACTGCAGCCATGGTCGCTATTTACCGAGCCGACTGGCAGTTGCTCTTTAATCGGGAAGAGTCGGAGAAAAGCTACGCTGACGCGTTTACAGCCTTGCAGGATCTGACTGATGATGCGAGTAAAGTTAATCGGCTATTTGCGCGACCTCAGATACTTCCGATTGGCGAATTTTATAACACGGTTGATGCTGCGCTAGCGGCACAAGTACGCAGTACTGCCAGTTTGGCCGCATCTGAAGTGAAGAATGCCGAGTCTGGTGAGTATTATCGTTTTCAGGAATGGTTCGGCGAATTGCCCCTGATAGCCTTTCCCAATTTCGCCCCATCTTTGGGCATTCTTTCTGCTCCTGAATACAGTGATGTATTGTTGAGCTTCAATTTAGACTCAATGAATACTGTATCGCGATGGGTAAGCGGTCGCTATACGACCCGCAGGAGCGTTGTTGATGAGTTTCAGATTATCGCTGATTCGGCAGAAATGGACATAGATACCAATTATCTGGAAGAGCGATTACATGCATTAAATTTCCGCCCTCGCCTCGTAGATGGCGCTGTAGAACCTGCCGCAGGGACATTGCTCTACCGAGCAACAATTGACTAGATTGCCAGTTCAGTCCCGAGTTTTGGCGAATACGGGAAAATTGTGGTCGATTTCGCATTCTGAGCGAAATTTATAACTATTATAATTTTTATCGCATTGGGAATTACGCTAGAATTGCGCCCCACATCATGGACGATGTATATCCATCCTGCGAAACGCTCGTTTTTGACCTAATGGCCCTTGGCCGAATACATAAGAAGGTTTGCCGGATCTATCGGGTGGCACTTCTGTGAGCTGCTGTTGTCCAAGAGTCACAGCTTCGCAGATTTGACTCGGAGTTATTGCATCAAAAATCTATTATTTCAATCCTGAAAGGCCTTACACGAATGAATAATCGAGCACCACTTCTGAAACCAAGTTCAACGGCAGACCGTGTTGCCAGCATACTGCGCGAGCGCATTCTGATAGTTGAAGAAGGTGAATATCTTGGTTCAGAGAGCGACCTGGCGGCTGAAATTGGCGTCAGTTTACCGACTTTGCGGCAAGCCTCCCGCATGCTGGAGTATGAACAACTACTCAAGATCAAACCAGGCAAGGGGGGTGGTTACTTCACCCGTCGGCCCTCGATAGATACAGCGATCAAATCGGCTAGCCAATATCTGGCTGCTTTTAACGTCAATGATCGCTCCATGTTTATGGACACGGCGGACCCAATTATGAAGACGGTCCTGCAAGCAGCGGTACGATGCGAAGATGAAGCATTGATTGCGCAGCTGGAGAGCTTCGTTGCCAATCAGAAAAAGAACGCCAAGAATCTGCTGCCACCGGATCAGTCATTCAAAGTGTCGATCGATCTGATGAACCTGTTTGGCAAGATGTCAGGGAATATTCTGCTGGAGCTATTTGCGAACATTATGTGGAACGAAATCAGCACTATGCGAGCTACGGGCAACTACGACGATTCGCCGGAAATCGTTAAGACTAATTACCGCACTCGTTTGCGGGTAGCCGAAGCGGTTCTGGCGCGTGATGCTGACAAAGCCGTCAATGCCTGGGATAAGCGCTCAAAATTTCTGCGGTCCTGGAAAAAGCGAGAATAGAGTCAAGCGCCTCAGCGGGCCAAAGCAGTTCGCAAAGAAAAGCCAGGCTAGTTATTCTAGTCTGGCTTTTTTTTGCGATAAATTCCGGGTTTTGAAATCAGCTGCATTAACAACTGCAAGGATCCGTGGCTGCCAGTTTCAACAATGTGAGTAGCCATGGCAATAATACCTTTACGCAAGCGGTTGACAGCACACTCAATAAACTATTCAATCTTTTATCACTATTAATTGATATCATGGCAGCTCAGGTTACCCACGAAGCGCCACTAAGCACAGTTAATGCATTGATCAACAAATCGCTACAACAATAATGAGAATCAACCATGCTGGAGTTTACACTTAACCAAGCGGTCAGCGTCGATAAAGTCGAAAGCCCAAACTTTGATGTGCCTATTTACGTAATTGACAATTTTCTCGCCAATCCGGAGGCGCTGGTTGACTATGCCAACACAAAAGCCTACTTCGGTGAAGTGGGAGCCGACCGAACAGCCTATCCCGGCATACGCGATCGCTTGCCACGCCCCTACGATCGTGTGTTAGAAAGCGTGCTCGATCTGGTATATGGCAATCGTAGTCCAAGTGTACACCGGTGTATGTTGTCGTTGACGACGCTAAGCCCCAAGCAATTGCAAAATGCGCAGAAAATACCGCACGTTGACACTTTCGCTGAAGGCCAGTTTGCAGCGGTCCACTACCTGTGTGATGAGAGTCATGGTGGCACTGCGTTCTATCGCTATCTTCCTCGTAATATCTACAGGCTGCACGATAAAGACAAGCCAATCATCAAAGAAATGATACAAGGCGTGCGTGATTATCCGGACGAGCATGCGGGGTATCTGACAGGGAATACGAATTTGTTTCGTCAGGAAGTGTTGATCAAGGCGAAATTCAATAGGCTGGTCCTCTATCCATCCAATGTATTGCATTGCGCGCAACTGGATTCGGGCGATAGCTACCGAGCTGACGTTAATTCGGGCAGGTTGTCGGTTGCGTCGTTCTTCGAACTCGCACCTGTCTTACACCAGCAGAACAGTGTGATGGCCAGGCCAACACTGGTATCCTGAAACACCAATTCGAGCAAGCAGGAGTCCACTTCATGTCGCAACTAGCCCCTTTGAATGCCGAGCGTCACGGCAAGTTAAAGCTGCGTGATCGGCAAGATTATCAAGCGTACGCTGGTCAACATTTGGTACCTGTTGTCTTTCAGGAGTTCTATGGTCTGGCAACCGAGTTCCCACTAGTGTTCGTGCGCAACAGCGAGGCCGGTGATTTTGTGCCAGTTGCCATGATGGGGTTGAAGCAAGGCATCAATCTGTATTGTCAAACAAGTGATTGGCGAGCTGGATTTGTTCCAGTGGGGTTCACGGTTGGCCCCCTGCTTGTCACGCGGCTGGAGTCAGAGTCCGAACCTGCGGAGATCTCCTTGAACGAAGACAGTGAATTACTTGATGAATCGCTGGGAGAACCGCTGTTTACTGATTCCGGGGAACAAACGGAATTTCTTCAAAAGCGCATTGAGAAAGTAATGAACGTTACCCGGCAAACGCTACAGGCACGAGCACTATGCAAGTTTCTGGCAGATCAAAATCTGTTGAAGCAGCGCCAGATTCGCCTGCAGTATTCGCCAGACTCACCACGTTATGAGGTCGAAGGGGTCTATATTATCGATGAAGAAAAGCTCGAGTCCCTCTCTGATCAGGAATTCCTGACATTGCGTCAGCGTGGCCTTATTCCTCTGATCTATGCGCATTTAACATCGCTACAACAATTCGGTCGGCTGTCGCGACTGCAAGCAGAAGCGGATAAAGCGGCTATAGCGCAAACGGCCTGAAACCATTGCTTTGATTATCTGGCCCCTGTCGCGCGATTGGGGTCCTGCGTACTGCCATTCTACCGCCGGTCGTCTTTGACCGGCGCACCCTCGTCACCTTTCAAACGATTGTTGTTGTACTGCTTGTTTCGCGCTTGCGCGGGTTCGGTTTGCTGACCAATCGATTCTATCCGAGGGCGAAAGGGGGTTGGCAAACTGAATGGGAGGGAGTAAAGTTGTTAAAGTTGTAATACTTATAGCATCAAAGCTAGTACCAATGCCTCACTTACAAATTGAAACCAAAGAGGTCAGCCATCATGGTTAGAATCGTTCAGCAACCCTCGTTCAAGCGCCGTATCAGCCTATTGTCCGCCGGTCTGGGATTGGCAGCATGCAGTATTCCTGCGGCATATTCGCAAGATGCCGAGTTTACTTACAATACTCATGTCGCGGATATCATTAATGAAAACTGTGTGGTCTGCCACCGTGAAGGTGGAGTTGGCCCAATGCAATTGACCAACTATGAGCAGGTGCGCCCGTGGGCACCGTTGATTCAGATGCGCGTGGCAAACCGGGATATGCCTCCTTATGCCTATGACCAACACATCGGCATTCAGGATCTCAAAGGTGATTGGCGCCTGTCACAGGAGGAGATTGATACCGTGGTAGCCTGGGTGAATCAAGGCGCTCTGCGTGGCGATCCTGATGTCGTTCCAGAAACGCCGGAATTTCCCAATCCTGATGAATGGAATTTCACTGCTGACCTGGGTGAGCCCGATCTGGTAATCCCGTCAGTCTCAATCGATATTCCCGCCAACGGCAATGATTTATGGCATAAACACTATGTCGCTACCGGGGTAACTGAACAGCGCTGTATCAAGGCGATGCAGGTCAAGCCCAGAGGTGACGCCCGTGCCGTGGTCCATCATTCCAATCCGACAGTAGAAGCGGTCAATCCGGAGACGGGTGAGTTCGAGCGTTATAGCCAATTGACGGAATACGCCATGGGTAAATGGGGCGAATTGATGCCGGACGGTGTATGTCGTGTAATGCCTCCCGAGTCGCGAATCTTCTGGGATATCCATATGTTTCCGGGTGGTGTTGGTGCAACAGCGCAGGGTGCAGAGATTAAGGACAATGTAGTGGAATTGGGTATCTGGTTCCATGATGATGAATTCGCCGATCAGGAAGACGTGTATGAGCAAGATCTTCGCGCCTATCAGCTGCGCGAAGGTTACGTGAATGGTGAATTGTTTGTCATTCCCCCTAATGGCTATGCGATGACTCAAGGCTTTCACAGTTTTGACCATCCTGTGCGCATAGACAGTTTTCAGCCGCATGGTCATCTGCGACTGAATGCCGCTTCGCTGGAAATATTCAGCCCCAAAACGGGACAGACCACTCCGGTAAGTCAGATTTCCAACTGGAGTGCGACGTGGCATCACAGTCACATCTATGAGCCTGAAGTTGCGCCATTGTTGCCAGCTGGCGATATTCTCGTGATCAAACAGTGGTACGACAACACTGCCAACAACCCCAATAACCCTGATCCGGATCAGTGGGTATCTGATGGCAGTCGTACCGGTGATGAAATGTCTCATGCCTGGATTGCAGTAACGCATCTGGATGATGAAGGCTACGAAGAGCTGCTGGCGGAACGCCAGGAGAGCGAAGAACGTTCCCTTGCCGGTAGCGACTAGTCACGCACCGTTAAGGTAATGTGGGCAGAAAAGGCTGGTTGGCTCTCCCTCCAGCCTTTTCTTTTGCCTGTAGTTTGGGTCGCAGAGCTCCAGTCTTTGCTTTGAGTATCATCGACAAGCTTTGTCAGGCAATGTCTGTTTCTCTGCGCTTTACCTGGCGCTAACGATGCGACATCGCCAGAGTTGCTTATCTGATTGAGTAGGGGGTTGTTATGACTGTCGCACTCTGTGTGGTCAGTGCATGGGCAATACTTGCCATAGTCCATCGATAGACCATTGCTAAATTAGCGGAATTTGGGGGCATGCCTGTAAGGCGCTGGCTAGCCAGCCGCTGCACTGATAGCAGCGATACTGGCATGGTATTTCCCGATTTCGTTCGCAGTGAGTAGGCCTCTATGAACTGCTGTGTTGACCATCGGACAGTGGGATGTTTCAGTAAACAGACAGTTAATCTGATTGCTGGGCATTAAACTCGGCTTCGACTTCCTGCCGGCGCCAACCAGCCATAATGCCTGGCATGCTGTAATTGCCTTCGTGACAGGCGTATTCATAAATGGGTTCATCAGTCCGTACCATGGGGAACATGGCCGTCCAGGGCTGAGTCCAGCGCGATGGATCGGTGATAGTGAATTCGTAGCCCAGAGAATTGCTATCGAGCATCCAGAACCGCTCAATGAGTTCCATGTTCTCGCTGGAGTTAAGAAATGACGTCGCACCAGCGAAGTGTCTGGTTTCAATGACTAGCGTGTCACCTTCCCAGTAGCCAATCGAATCGCCTTCCCATTTTCGCGGGTGGTCAAGATGCTCGTCGGTATACATTTTGACAATACGTGCGTTGTGGACCATTTCGTTGTGAATAACTACGTGGTCATCAGTTTGCACCAATTGGACATTATTATTATAGGCGCTGGGTAGCATGGGCGGTCCGGAGTTAAAGCCCATAATACAGCGCTCGGAGAGCGGTCTGACTTCGACCCCGAGATTGAGCTGGGCTGCTTCTCTGGCGTTGGCGGCGATGTTCTGTGCTGCTTCGGTCATCTCGGGTAAACGGCCATTGGGCGGATTGGTGATGAGAGAGGTCCTGTTTGAGCCTAGAATCTGGTTGCCGCGGTCATACCAGAATTCGTTGTAATCACCAGTTGTTGACGTGTCGGTAAAGTTATCGCGGTCCAGCTGTTCCTGACGCGCAACCTCAAACTCTTCTGCTTCGTCGGCTGACAATGTCTCCCGGTCGCCGTACTGCTCCGGTCTTTGCAGTGGTGTAATTGTGCGAAAGTCCCAGGTACCTTGCAGATCCGGTCGGCCATTGGCGAGGCGGGGTATATCTTCGGTCGCCGAATCCTGAGCCAATGAGTTGGATGACAGAATCAGGCACAGTGCAGTGCCGAGGTATAAATGTGGCGGATTGATATTGAAGCGGGGCATATGCGACTCCCGTCACAGATGTGACTTTAGGGGTATATCTTATATAAGTTTTAATTAATAATGTAGACTGGAAATTACACCTGTGTCCAGCAGTACGCAAGTAGAGTAATGACCTGATGTCGCCAATAAGACTCAGTGGATCTTGAGTTGGATGTTTTTGGATATTGGCTGACCGAGGAGGAACTGTGGACCAGAAAAAGTATCGAAAGACGTGCATAGCCGAAGCTACAGCAATATTGGAATAGAACCGGCAGGGATAGCACATTCAAGATGTCAGTCGATAAGGTGTAATTTGCCCGTTACAAGCATCGGCATGAGTCTGCGTTGGCTAGAGACAGGCACTAAACGGAGTAATAGAGCATGCGTAAGATCCCCCTTTTGAAACCCAGCTCTACAGCTGATCGGGTTGCTAATATCCTGCGCGAGCGAATATTGGGAATGGCAGAAAATGCCTATATGGGATCCGAGGCCGACATTGCCGCTGAGATCGGGGTTAGCATGCCTACCTTGAGACAGGCGTCCCGAATGCTTGAATATGAGGAATTACTGGTCGTAAAGCCTGGTAAAGGCGGTGGCTATTTCACTCGACGACCGACGATCGAAACCGCAATTAAATCAGCCAGCCAATATCTGTCAGCCAAAGATCTGATTTCCAATGCCAGTTTTATGGATGCCGCAGACTCGGTTGTAGTGCCAATGCTGATTGGAGCTGTAAAGTGTGAAGATGTTGCGTTGATCAAAAAGCTAGAGGCTTTCATCGTTGAGCAAAAAGAGAGTGCCGATAACTTGCTGCCACCGGAAGAGTCCTTCAAATACTCTGCTGATTTTATGGGGCTGCTAGCAGCAATGTCCGGCAATATACTTATCGAACTGTTTGTCCGTATATTATGGAATGAAGTCAGCACAAGCCGAACCAAGACAAGCTATAACGGTTCTCAAGATCTGATTGAACTCAATTACAAGACCCGACTAGGGTTGGCCGAGGCTGTTATCAGTCAGGATGCTGAATTGGCCATCAAGGCTTGGCAAAAACGCAGTAAGTTCTTGCGGACCTGGCCCAGACGTGGCTTACATCTATTGCCGCAAAGAAGACACAGCTAGGTTGAATCTCTTCCAGTCCGATGTTCAGCTTTACTACCTTTGATCGAACAGCCAGAACCGGCTGTTTGGTCTCTCATCTCGTCTGCCCATATTGGACTGTAGCAGTGATTGCCATTATGCTTCGCAGGTCCCTATTACTGTTCAGCTTGCTACGGTAGCCAAGCATTGCTCGTTTATAGCCAGATAATGCTTGTTGCACTGACTCTTATGAGTCTAACAAGCATGTCGAACAGAGTGATCCAGACGGTGAAACGTTCCAGGAAGCGGGGAGTACTGCCAGCACATAATTTACATAGATGGTTCTCATACGCTAAATGGAACTACATACACCTACTCTAGTGCTTGTCACCGGCCTTGTGACGCTGGTTGCTTCCATTGCGCTGTTTATCAATTGGATAGCCAATCGCCATGTTCCCGGCTTGTTAAAGATCGCGATCGGTTATGTGTTGAATGCTGTCGGTTTAACTCTTCTAAGTCAGCAGGAATACCTGCATCCTGCGCTGGCCGTCGTAATGGCCAATGGCACTGTTCTTTTCGGCAGAATACTCATCATCCTTGGCTTGGCTGAATACTGGAAACAGGAAGATAGCAAACTGCCCGGCATAAACCTGTTTGTCCTCGCTAGTTGGTTGCTTGGCTATATCTATTTCACGTTCATTAATGACTCTATGTCATCGCGTATCGCGCTGTACACGCCAGTGAGTGTTTTCATTAATCTGTGCGCGATCTATATCCTGTTCAATGGTATTCGAATTGAGCGTGGTTTGCGGCCTGTTATGAGTGCCACAGCCCACTATGGCGCTTACTTGTTGATAGTCATGATGGTGTTGAACAGTCTTGGCGAGACAACTCTGGCATTTATGCGCGACAGTGCTTCGCTAATGGAGCCTGATCTGGCCACAGGCTTGCTATTTCTGGGTATTGTTCTGAGTGTGATGATCTTTCCTTTTGCGATCATCATCATGACTATGGAAGAGCTCAGTGTTGAGCACGAAGAAAACGCAATTTATGATCCAATAACTACAATTCTCAACAAGCGTACGTTTCTGGAAGTAGGGCAGCGCATCATGGGCGTGGCGCTTCGTTACAGCAAGCCGGTTTCACTGCTGACTATTGAGGTGATTAATATGCAACAGATTGTTGAGAAGCATGGCCATCAGGCAGGCAATAAGCTGTTGCGGCATTTTTCCCTGCTTGCCAACGATCGTCGCCGCAATGAAGACGTTCTGGCCAGGACGAGTTTTAAAGATTTCCGCCTGATGTTGCCAGGCGTTGCCCAAGATGGCGCACAAGTCGTTGTTGAAAAAATCAGTAAAGCCAATAAGGAAAGCGACTTCGAAATTGATGGCAAAGTTATCGAAATTGATTTTCTCGTTTCGGCAATCACGCGCAAGGAAGAAGAGCTGAATCTGCAACAGATGTTGCAAGACGGCGAACTGGAACTCGCCAAATTAAAATCGGCGCACACCGGCCAGCCAATCCTCAGCTTGCTCTAGTATTTCTGGCCATCAATAGTTCTGTCGTACTGACAGCTTGAGCAATCCCCGGCACTCAGAAAATTTGCGTGTGATATGGCGAGCAATTCACTGTCAGGTCATGGCATGTGAATGATATTGCTACCCAAGTCCTTCAGATTAATTGGGTCATATTTGATTGGCACGCGCGTGGCAAAGCTATTGTAGCGTTCTGAGTAGAAGAAATTATCCTGTTCTCTGAGTTTGAACACTGAGTGATGAACCTTGACTGGCTCAGTGGTAGATTTTTGCTTCTTGAGCACCTCCATTTTGCGGGCTGTTTTTTTAAAGCCATCACCGTGGTAGTGCATCACAAACTTGTCTGAATCCAGATCATACTGCGTCCATTTCTCGAGATTGCGAGTAAATGTGACTGGCATGTCGTGCATCTCTTGTTGAAATTTTCCGACCAGATAATCCATTGCGACATTGCCCAACATGCCATCGTGAAAGCCTCCACCTATATCACTGTGCACTCCGGGCAGCCACACCTCATCTATGCGATCTGAAATGTTAGTGAGTGTCGGAATGAAAGGTTCCCGGCTTTCGTCTATACCAACCAGGTGTACGGCACGTTTAACGTTGGGAGACAAGGTGAGGTCATGGAAAAGGTTTACCTTTTGGAAGTTCAGTGGACCAATATTAATTGGAATGCCGAATGCGCCGACGGTATCCAGCAGCCCCATGAACGCCACATCAATTTTGCCGCTGCCTTCATCCTTGGTGTCATAGTGCGAGAACTGCCATTCTTTTTCTCCGCTGGACTGATTGGTCATGCTGCGATAATGCAGGGTAATTTCCGCAGGTAAACCGTATTTGTGGAGCTTGGTGGCCAGCATGCGGGCGCTGGCGGCACCACGGCTGAAGCCGAAAATACTGATGCGATCACCAGGTCTATAGTGTTTGCAGATTGAAGCATAAGCGTGGTCGCGGATACTTTTCTCACCGGCACCGAAGGCTGCTTGATAAAAACCAATAGCTTGCACATTGGCTTCGTCATTGCCAATGCCGCGAAAATACAAGCCGAGATGTTTCGCGGTGGATTTTACATGGGGTATCTGCTCGTGTTCGTGACTGCCGGACAAAGATGAGAATAGCTTGTAGATATTGGTGACGGCGCCGTCATTGCTTCGGCCATTCTCGTCGTTCCAGGTGCCGTCCATGAAGACGAGCAGATTGCGCGGCTTCAGCGTTCCGGCAAGTTGAACTTCATGGTGTTCTTTACGACGCGCCATAACAGACTCCTTCTTGAGAAGTGATCTATCTTAGCAATAAGGCGGGAGCGCGCAAGCCTGTATGATCAAATCTATTAAAAATGGAACGTGTGTTGTGACTGGCGCCGCAATGCTTTGGCAATCAGCTTCTCCACTTTCAACTTGCTATCGCGATGAATTTCAAGGAAATAGCAGCGCAAGAGAGTGGCGTCCAACACTTTCTCGAAGGAGCTGTGGAGCACGATTACGCGGGCATCAATTGATTCTTCATCGGGCAATTGAAGTTGGCAGTCGATCAGCTTGCCCATCGATTTGATCTGCTCACGGACATCGCCCTTGAGCTGGATTTTACAACCCGTCGATGAAAGATTGACTATGACACCGTCTTGCCGGGGTTCACTGCCGAACAATGTGACTTCTGCTCTGTCAATTCTGGAGCAATCGATTCGCAACGCATTGCGTAATTGGCTGGTCATGACAGTCTGCGGGAACACCATCTTGCATTCGGAAAATAAGCGACTGGAAAGTGCGTTTGAGCCAGAAGGTACCAACTGTGTTGAAAATTCCAGACTAAGCCCACCGTGTTGGGTTCGAAAATTTACGATTTGTTCTGGTTGTAAGCCAGAGTATTTAACTTCGCTTCCAACCGTAATTGTTCTGGCGTCCAGATCGGCACCAAGAAGTCTGGTAGTGTGCGTACTGAGCCGGCTATTGGTTAAAATGGAATAGTCGAAATTCCAGCGCTGGGTAATGGCCATTTGCAGCAATAGCATCAATTTGGCTGAGTCTTCTATTTCCTGTAGTTCGGATTGAGCAGGCATTTGAATAGGTCGCTGTGTTGCCAATGCAATGAATTCCTAGTATTCGATAATACTGAGTTATCACTCTATGAGGTGTCTGCGGAATTGCGAATCACCAGTGCTAATTTCTGGGCAATCCAATAATTCCATATGCCGCTGATTTTGCGTAAGAATTATCTTGGATGGTGTTTCTTAACGAACTTTGAGAGTAAACCAGAATTACTGGAAAACGGCATACCGAAGGAGCAAACCGTGATGAGCATCACATTATTGATTTCGATTCACACAGCAGGATATCACGTTGCTTGCGAGAGAATACCGACAACTTGTGAGATCAATACTTCCCGAGTATAGGGTTTATGGATGAGTGGTGCATCCAATAGCTCTCCGGCGCTTTCTGCAACGGCTCCAGACGGAAAGCCTGAGGCGTAGAGGAAGCGTATGTGTTGATGGTCTTTTTCAATCTCCGCAGCAAGTGCCGGGCCATTCATGCCGCCGGGCATGACGATATCAGTTACGATCAGGGCAATCTCGGGGTGTTGCTTGACGACTTCCAAAGCTGCCTTGCCATTTTCTGCTGTCAGGACCTTAAAACCATGTTCTTCAAGATAGGCTTCAGCGATATTCAGCAATTCGGTCTCATCGTCAACAATTAATATCGTATGAGATCCGGACTGCACTAATTTACAGTGTTGAGCTTCATTCTCTTTTACTGTGTCGATTGCAGTCTCTTTGGTAGTTGGGAAGAAGATATACGCCGTAGTCCCTGCGCCAGGCTCGCTGTTGAGCACAATGTACCCAGAGGATTGTTTAACGAATCCGTAGATCATAGCCAGCCCCAAACCGGTCCCCTTACCTTTGTCTTTGGTAGTAAAGAAAGGTTCAAACGCTCTGCTCAAAGCTTCTTGCGTCATACCTGTGCCGGTATCCCGAACGGTAATCTGAATGTAGTCACAGTCTTGAATTGTCGTTTGTGGCAGCGCAAGTTCAACATCTTTTCTGGCCTTGACTGACGTGGAGACCGTAAAGCTGCCACCATTCGGCATAGCATCCCGCGAATTGATTGAGAGATTTAACAAGAGCGCTTCAAAGCCTGATTCATCGAGCAAGACTGGGGGCAATTCTTGCTGAAGATCCAGTTCCATCTTGATATGAGAGCCCATAGTCTGCGGAAGCATTTTGGTGAGCTCTTCGATCACTGAATTGATATCAAGTGGCTTGGGCTGCAAGGGCTGACGACGAGCTACGGCCAGCATGCGCTTGGTAAGTTCGGCTCCGCGGTTGGCGGCCATCATAACTGTTTCCAGACGTTTTTCGAGTCGCTCTTCACCTTTAACCTGACGCATCGCTAACGCGACGTTACCTATTATGATGCCGAGCAGGTTGTTAAAGTCGTGTGCCATGCCTCCGGTCAGCTTGCCGATCGCGTCCATTTTCTGTGATTGCCGCAGCTGGGTTTCCATTAGCGCTCTGTCACTCACATCGCGTAGCAGGCAAATCATGAGGGCGCCGTCCTCGGTGATAATCGGTGCCAGTGAATAATCAACCGGGAACTTGCGGTGGTTACTACCCTGACCGTGGCCTTCCAGTAATTCATAAACTACTGGTTCCGTGGGGCTATTCGAGTCGCGTATGGCGTCTTCGTAAAACTTCATATCAAGACTGGGGAGCAAGGTCAGTAGAGAGTGCTCAAGAATCTCTTCCCGGGCGAAACCGAACACTAGTTCTGCTTTTTTGTTAACCAACGTAATTTTCGCGCTACCGTCACAAATAAGTACGGCTTCCGGGGCAGACTCGATAAATGTGCGCAATAGGTTCTCATTTTCCATGAGGGCTTGCCGGCTCTGTACTTGTTCAGTGACATCATTGGCGATGCCGCCAACGGCTACTATTTCCCGACGGCCACCATAAATAGGAAAGCGTAATGTTTTGAAATGTTGCATCACACCATCACGCTTCCATTTAGTATGAAACTCCATAGCCTGGCGTCGTAATATGACCTGTTTGTCTTGTTCTGCCATTGTTGAACTCGCAGTGGCGGGGAAGAACTCATTTCGGTCTTGTCCTGAAAAATCTGCCTCTGGCATTCCCGCGAGTTCCCGGCATTTTTCGTTGGCCAGAAAATACGTGCCGTCCAGATTTTTAACAAACATGATTTCAGGGTTCTTCTCAAAGAAGGCATCCTGCACGAGATTTACTCGCTTGAGATTGTCTTCTTGCCGGCGTAGCGTGGCTAAAGTAGAACCGAGAAACCAGGCGCATGCAGAAGCAACTATACCGGCCAGCAGAATCAGCATGGTGAGTGTCAGCCTACGATTATTCTGGGCGCTGAGTAGGCGCAGTGGTGACATTGCTGCTTGCGGCAGTAATGCGACAAGATTCCAGCCATCCAATTGGCCGTTGTCTTGTGATATCGACGTTACCAGCTGACCAGATGCAGAAAGACAATTATTTTGTCCGCATACTTTAGCGCGACTGAGCAGCCCGCCAGGTATCGACGCTGAACGTTCAACACCTTCTTGCAATGCGGACCAAATGTCTGGTTCTTGCGCCGCCAGACTCAATCGCTCAGGGATATCAGCTATAAATCTGAATGGCGTGTTATTGATCCTGCTGGCGAGGATTTGACCATCGCCATTGACCAGCCAGATGTTGCTTGGTGAATTACTGGCCATCCGGGCAATGTTGCCAAATAACGGTCCGGCGCGATGCGCAAGAAGTAGTACCGACGTGACATTGTTGTCCATATTTTTCCGTGGGATGGTAAAAAATATTAAGGCATTTTCCAGCGGATCATCCGGCGCGGTGTCCATGATCTGGACCGAGGTGCCAAAGACCTGCTGCGCTTGCTGATCCATGGCTTGTGAAAAATACAGGGCATCCGCATGTGTGCCGAGACTCCCGCTCGACACCAATGTTGCACCACTGTCCTGCCGGTTTACGCGAATTAGTTCGTCACCAAGTGGGTCCAACAGAGCAATATACTCATAGCGCTGACTGCTACCAACAAGTTCAAACAATAGTGAATCACCTGCAATTAACGTGCTGCCTTGTTCATTGTCAGCGAGCGCCGGGTCGAGCAGTAGTGTGATAATGTCATAGTGAATTGCAGTAAATTCTTCGCGTATTAACTGTGCAGCTTGCGAGAGTCTGTCGAACTGGCGGTCAGCCAGACTGGCACGAATCGACTGATAGTTGAAGTAAAGATAGCCGCCAAAAGTGATGGCGAATATGAGGATAAGCGGCAAGACAAGAACCAGAATAATACCGATACGGGAGCGCAGCAATTCATCGAATTTGGAACGCTCGCTAGCTCTACGCAATTCTCCATTGGCAATAGCCAGAGAATCCACCGTATTGTGGTTGTTACTCATAAGGCTTCTCTTGACGCTGGCTGAATTCTCTACTGTAGACGCTTATCTAATTCCTTGTTTGGCTATAGAAGCTAACGAGCTCTCCAACTGGGACACGTTGAGCTAATTGTGTTCCTTCTGCCCAATGGAAACGGCAGCGTTCAACGAATGCGGCGATGTCGCTGGTAACGACGCCGCGGGCGCTGGTATCAATTTGTTTTCTGTGGGCTAAAGAAGTGAGTGAGCTATAGGTAAACTCCAGTTCCATATTGGAACTTAAAGAAGCGTCGTCGGAGAGGAAAGACATATCAACTACGATCTCATCGAGAGGAAGTTTGTCTATCATCGTAAGGAGATCATCCGCATTCGACTGGGTTATAAACGCAGTTTGAAAACCTGCAATGCGCAATCGGGAAAGGCATTCAATAGCAGTACTGTCTGAGTTGTAGATGCCTGACTCGGAAGTTTCAACGATCAAATTATGTTGAGGAAACTGATAGTGCTGCGCTGTTTCTGAAATCAGCGAAAAGATAGTAGAGTCTTCCAATAACGCTGGATGTAGTGGCAAGACCAGTTGCAATGAAGCGTTGTTATCACCGAGGGCTTTCCATTGCTCTAAGGCTTCCCGAAGTACGATAGACAGCGCACATTTGCTTATCTTTTGCTCCAGCGTCCACTGGAAAAGGTCTTCACCGCCAAGCACGCTGCCATCGTCAAATTGCCAGGCAAGTTCCAAAGCCGCGCGCTGGATACTGGCATCTTCTCTGATCGGTTGTTGTGGGCTGAAAAAAACACTTGGACCGTATATTGAGTTTTGCGTTAACGCTACATCTTCCTTTGCTTTCGATACCGTTGGCTGAGCATTTAGAAGCGGACTGAGCATCGATTCGATGTCATCCGGGTGCATTGGTTTGTTGAGTGCACCGACAATATCCAGCCGTTTTTCCTTGCCAAGCGATTCAACTGAATTGATTGTGCGTTGGTCCATGCCAGACATGAGTACGATTCGCGCAGTGCAGCCACGCTCAGCCAATTCGCTCAGAATTTGAACGCCATCTGTGCCAGGCATGCGCAGATCCAAAACGATGACGGCTGGATCGAGTACCTCCACTCGCGATGCAACTTGACTACCTTCTTGGATATAAGTCACCTCATAGCCCAGATCTTCGGCAACAGCAGATACGATATCCGCTATGTCCGGTTCATCATCGGCAATGAGCAAACGACAGTTTGGCACTACAACCTCCAAATACTAACTTGCAAAAACTCAGTCATGAGTTATAAAAATTCAGGCTATAACAACAGTACTCCGTTAGTGCACGGTGACGTTTGTTATATATGGCAAAGACGTATCGATTAAAAGCGCTTGAGGCAAGCGCAGTTAAACTAATAGCAGTCAATATATGCAGACAGATAGTACAACTAACTCTATAGACAGCGTGTGAGATAGGTTCCTACAAATCTCGAAAAGGCGTAATTAATTTAAGTTAGTTACATTTATAGTGCCAAGATTGGGTAGTAATACTTACGTAGATATACGCAGCAGTAACGATTGCAGTACAAATCCTCTGCATTAACTCTATGATCTTTCCACGCTTAAGATAATTCTTACCCAGAATTATTTAAATGCTCAGAGTTTTAACAAGAGTGGGAGAATTATCAAAATTTCGCGAGTTTTGCGCATGCTTACTCATGTCACGACTAACAAGGTAGTGAATCTCAGGATATTGACAGACGTGGGCGCAAACTGGATTGAACATGACAGCAAATTGCGTGCTACTGAGCGCAAGGCTGGGATTGCGGAGTATTTGAGAATGCAGCAGGCAAGGTGACTTGAATTGTTACAGTCACCTTGCCCATGTTATGCAAGTCAGGCTAATAATGGTGAGGCGCTTGCTAGCGCGATGATCGACTCATCGGTCGGGTTCTGACGCCGTGATATTGCTCGTCAGTGACTGGATCTAGCCATTCTACATCACCTTCGTAAATGGTCAGTTGATGCGCATCTACTTCAGGGTGAGCGCCATGCCAGTGTTCAACACCTGCAGGCGTCCAGAAGGGCTCGCCGGGATAGAACTCTTCAATGATGCGTCCACGTATTTGATGCAGTCCGATGCCTTCCTCAATCATGAGTAATTGGCCCCAGGTATGGGAATGCCACGATGATCGGACTCCGGCGGGGAACAGAATGCGAATATTGGCCATATCCGGGGTCTGGCTGACTTGTGGGCTGCCGCCCTGAAAATTACTCGATTGGGCGAATACCAGACCTGATTGGGTGACCAGTACTGACAGACTCATTACAGCAGCCACGCCGACCGTGATCAGGATTTCTTTGCCTTTCGAGAGTTTCGGATTCTTGCTCATGGTGCGCTCCGATTATTGTTTTATTTAAGACCCAAGCTCAGTAAGTACAGCTGAGCGCGTCTGTGATGGGCGATTTCGACCCTGCGTCATGCAACTACTTGCGCGGTGGTGATGCTGCCGAGCAGTTTGACGGGCAGTGCTGATTGCCTGATGTACTAATCTACGCTTCCCAGCTTTCGAGTCAACGAAATTCACTGCCAAATAAATCTGTCAGGCGTTAGCGTCAATATTCAGGCTCTTGAATTGAAGGCAAAGTGCCTTAATTAATAAAAGCCGTGGCATCGAAGCCGAATGCGCGCTATTTTCGGCATCAATTATTATAAATAGGGCTGAGACGGATTCTTGAGCTTTATGCCGCTACTTCATGACAGTTTTATTCTGCTAGCCATTTCCCAGCTAGTTACTACATGCCTTTATTTTCTTTTGCATCATCGTACGCGTTCGGGATTGCTATTCATTCTTCTTTTTGTCTGCCTGATTTGTTACGTCGGCTATCAGCATTCGGCGTTGGACAATGCGATGGCGCGCCTGCTGTATGCAATTTCCTTGCTAACGCCAATCGTCCTGTATGCCATTGCCCGCTACCTGTTCATCGACGAAGCGCGGATGAAGCCGGTCGATTGGGTGTTACTGGCCTATTTCATCATGTTTCGCGAAGGCATAGGCGGGCTAATCTATAATCGGGCAACAGTCACATCCGATGTCGTATTGATCACGGCCTATATTATTCCGTTGGCGATTCTCATCTATTTTTCCGTGATGGCAGCGTTGTATACCATGCAAGGTTATCGGGCGGATTTGCTTGAGAACCGCCGCACCCTGCGGGTGTATTTTGTCATCAGCACGCTGGTGTTTATTATCCCACGGTTATTGTCGGGCCTGTTCGTCTACGGGCGCATGTTACTTGAGGATATGAGCTTCGTTCCGGTGACTCTACCTGGTTTGGTCAGCGCGATTTACATCTTTCTAATCTTTCTCGCCTTTAATTTACTTATTTTTCACAAACATGCCGATCTGTTTGCCTTGTTTACCGGGTCAACCTGGGCAGGACAACCAAAGAAATCCAGCCTGCCCAGTACTGCTGCGACAGTCACAGAAAAGCAAGCAACAGAGCCTGCTGCGCCGCTGGCTTCTGGCATCATCGCCGTCATGGAACAGCAGCGGCTCTACGCACAGCATGGCTTCACTATTGCGAATCTGGCGCAGACTCTCGAAGTCAGTGAGCAGAAGCTGCGTCGTTCAATAAACAGTGAAATGCAGTTTCGCAATTTTAATCAGTTTTTGAATCACTATCGGTTGGCCGAGGCGGGTAAATTGCTCAAGCAATCAGACGCGCCGGTATCGACGATTGCTTATGAAGTTGGCTACTCCACACTTTCTTCTTTTAATAGTCTGTTTAAAAGTCAGTTCGGTATGACTCCTACGGAATATCGGCTGGCCAAGTAAAAGCTCTCCATTATGCCTTTTGGCGCTTGAGAGTGGTGCTGCACATCTTCGCCGAGCCCAGTGTTCACGCGTGCTTCAGCTTCCAAATTTATTTGCTATTAGTAAGGCTTCCCAGTGACTGAAAATAGTTTTATGGTGATCCTCTCACCAGAATTCGGTGCCCGTTAAAATTGTCTTCAGGTAGTCGATGCGACACATCGTCGCTACAGATTCGGCGCAACTTCGAGTCAATCTAGCTAGAGCCAAGAAAGGCGTCTGCGAGAGTTGACCGAATCCCCGATACGCCATGAACTGGCCGGAATTTCTGGAATATAAAGATAACAAGAGGAATCTGACATGCAGCCCATTACTGTTCGAGAATTGCTACCCTCTCTGAAAATCCTTGCTCTAAGTGGTTTGCTCATATCCCCGCTGGCTCTGGGCCAACCTCACGATGCCAGTGTCGCGAATCATGAACTGCATTACTACGATATCGAGGATTGGGGCATGGCGCCTGATGAGGTGAACTATGCTGAACATATTGCACCGATTCTGCAAGACAGCTGTCAGCAGTGTCATCGCCCCGGTGGTGGCGGCCCAATGTCATTCCTGACCTACGACGAAGTAAGACCGTGGGCGCCAGTCATCATGTATCGTACGGCTATTCGCGATCGTATGGGTGCCATGCCCCCCTGGTTCGTCGAAAAAGATATCGGCATTGCATCCGGGTTTGAAAGTGATTACTCCCTGTCTGACAAGGAGCTGGCCATGATCCAGGCCTGGGCTCAGAACGGCGCCGCGCGCGGCAATCCGGATCTCGAGCCTGAGCCACTGGAGTTTGTCGAAGGCAACAACTGGACACTGGGTGATCCTGATCTGGTGCTCAGGGGCCCGGATATGACCAGGCCCGCAGTCGGACCTGACTGGTGGGGGGACCTCGGGGTCGTACCCACAGGCTTGACCGAAGATCGTTATGTGAAATCCGTCGAAGTACGCGAGATCAACGACATTCCACCGGCTGCGGGTACAGAAACCGTTGGTGGTCGCTACATCTTTCACCACATGACCTATCAAAGTGGTGTGCTCAGCGGTGATGGTAGCTATGTAGATCCCGAAACCACGGTAAGCTGGCCGATTCATGAAGTAGGTCGTAACGCAGACGTGTTTCCGGAATCGGCAGGCAGGCTACTGCAGGCTAATTCTGCCTTGCATCTGAGTGCTGCCCATTTGCACTCCAATGGGCGTGAGACTACGGGGCATCTGGAATTTGGTATCACCTTCTTCCCGCGGGGTTATGAACCTGAGTATTCCGAGCGCGGCCCACGCACTGGCAATGGTATTGATCTTGATGTGTTGCCCGACAAGGCCAATCAGGAGCTGCATAATTATGTTGTGCTACAGGAACACACCAAGATCATGGCTTTTGAACCGCACTTGCACGCGCCAGGCGTGAGAATGTGTCTGGAGGCGATCTGGGGGCACAATATTTTTACTCTCAACTGTGTTGGTTATGACCACAACTGGGTGAAGCAATATATTTACAAGGAAGACCGTGCGCCACTACTGCCAAAAGGTACCGTGTTGCACACAATAGCCTATATGGATACAACGGATGCGAACCCGAATTTGGCCGATCCGCGAAACTGGGCAGGTGGTGGACGACGCTCGGTGTCCAATATGTTTATCGACCTTGGTTACTCAGTCACAATGACCGAGGAGCAGTTTCAGGCAGAGATGGCGACCCGCCGGGAATTTCTGGGTGATCGCAATGAATATGATGTTGGCTGTCCCTTGTGCTGGGCGCCTGTGCCTGAATATCAGGCATCGACTGGCAGCGAAGACTAGGGAGTAGTGAAGATGTTTAGAGTACACAGCAACAATTTACGCAGCCTGCTTACTGTGGGCCTGTTACTGATTGGTTTGGTCAGTCAGGGTGCTATTGGTCAAGAGCGCCGGATGGTGAACTACGGCGAACTGCTATCACCGGCCTATGAAGGCTGGTGGCCAAACGATGACGGTACTTTCAAATTGTTTTTCGGTTACATGAATTCCAACTGGAAACAGCAATTTGATTTGCAGGTTGGCCCGAAAAACTATTTCCAAATTGTCGGTGCCGGTGAATTGGATGATTTGACTATTGAGGCCTATGATCCTGAGCTAGCCGACATGGGGCAGCCCACGCATTTTTATCCACGCCGTAATCCGTTCTTGTTCACTGTGGATGTGCCTGCTGACTTCGGCGAGAAAGAGCTGGTGTGGACCTTAAGTGCTCAGGATCATACCGCCCGCGCTTATGGCAGTTTGTTGGCGGACTACCGAATCGACCCGCAAGTGATCTCAACAGAAGTCGGTGGTGCATTCGGTTCATTGGATGACCGCTTGCGCGATAACGTGGCGCCCGAACTACGTGTCGAAGGCGACAGCTTTCGCCGAGTCAGAGTTGGCGAAGTATTGGATCTGGCTGTCTATGCCAATGACCCGGATGATTTTCCCGCACGTTCAACCCGGCCAGCACCGAGTACCCCGGAGCGAATCTATCGTCCACCATCTTCGATCGTCGCGATATCTGGCCCAGGGCTACGTTTTTCATGGTCTGTCTATCGCGGCCCCGAAGCGGCGGCGACTTTTGAGCCAGTGCAAATGAAGACGTATACAGATACACGGGTTTACGCCAATTCGCCCTGGTCGCCACCTTACTTTATCCCGGAGCCACCTGCGGATAACCGCTGGCAGTCCAGTGTGACGTTTACCGAGCCGGGCGAATATGTGCTGCGCGGTATCGCCAGTGACGGCTCGCTGTTCACCTATGAAAATATCACGGTCACTGTGTCTCCCTGAGCAAGTGGTTGCGCAATTATAATGATAAAAACGCGAATGCAATCTTGCCCATGAAGTTAGCTGTAAAATGTCTAATGCTGTGTCCATTGCTGACCTTGCTGGTTGCTGGTGCAGCAGTGCAGGTACAAGCACAAGCATTGAATCCGCTCGCCAACGACGCCCGCGCTGCCTATGCCGGGGGTGCGTTGTTCCGTGCCCAGTGTGCAACTTGTCACGGGGCAGATGCCAGGGGCATTGCCAGTATCGATGCACCTGATCTGACGCAAATCTGGAATAGCCGGCAACTTACTGACGCAGATGTGTTTGCTGCCATTCGCGATGGTGTGCCTGGCACGATCATGCCACCGCATGAATACACAGAGACAGAGTTGTGGATGCTGGTCAGCTATCTGCGCAGTGTTGCTCAACAAGGGGTGGTGGATTTGCCAGCCGGAGACAGCAGCAATGGCCAGCGACTGTTCGCCAGTCAGTGTGCCGAATGTCACCGTGTCGGCAATAGCGGTGGCGTTCTCGGGCCAGACCTGACTTCACTCCTGGTTCGACGTAACCTCGAAGACATCCGTGGTGCTGTGCGCGACCCCGATGTGACAATCGCCTCCGGATACGACACAGTCATTGTGCAAACCAGCTCGGGTGAGTCGATACCCGGCGTGTTGAGCAACATCGATGCGTTTTCTGTGCAACTGGTCAGCCGTCAACAACAACTCCTGGCGTTCCGTCGCCAGCAACTGACAAGCATTGAGCAACCTGATAGCTCCCTGATGCCTGCATTCTCTGCGGCGGACCTTTCGGAAAATGAGTTGCTGGATGTCCTCAATTATATTCAGTCAATTTCCTCCGGAGTCGCGCAGTGAACAGATCGGGAATCAACGTAGTAGCGTCTGTTGCAATGTTACTGGCGAGTACGAGCTTGTTGAGTCAGCAAAGCGGTCCAGACTATGCAGACTTGTTATCAGGCTTTGGCGACCCGGAGCGCTGGTTAACCTATTCGGGTGACTACAGTGGTACGCGGCACAGCCCACTGACGCAAATTACACCTGATAACGTGCATGAATTGCAGCCTGTCTGGACATTTCAAACGGGCACAACAACCCGGGGTCGCGGTTTTGAAACCTCGCCGCTGGTTGATGATGGCGTTCTCTATGTCACCGGCTCCAACAACTACGCCTGGGCAATTGATGCGCGTACGGGCCGACGTTTCTGGCAATATCGGCGCAATCTTCCTGATGATTTGACCTACGGTGCCAGTGCGCCTGTGAACCGTGGCTTTGGCATGTTGGGTAATCGGCTTTTCATGGTGACACTCGATGCCCATCTATTGGCTTTCGACCGTCGCAATGGCGAGGTGCTCTGGGATATTACGCTGGCTGATTACCAAGTCGGTTATGCCGCGACCCTGGCGCCGCTGGTTATTGATGGCAAGGTCATAGTCGGCATCTCCGGTGGGGAATATCAGACCCGTGGATTTATTGATGCCTATGATCCGGAAACCGGTGAGCAACTATGGCGCTTCAATACGATTCCTGGTCCGGGTGAACCGGGCAGTGAAACCTGGCCTGATGATCCCGAAGTACTGGCAGGCGGGGGCGGCGGCACCTGGATGAATGGCAGTTTTGACCCTGAGCTGAATACCCTGTACTGGGGAGTTGGCAACCCCAACCCTGATTACTATGGTGATCAGCGCCCCGGCGATAACTTGTACAGCAATTCTCTGGTCGCCCTTGACCCGGACACTGGCGAGTTAAAATGGCACTACCAATTTACCCCTCATGATCTGAATGACTGGGATTCCAATCACATGCCGGTGCTGGCGGATATCGAGTGGCAGGGGGAGCCACGCAAAGTCGTGATGGTGGGCAATCGCAACGGCTTCTTTTATGTTCTTGATCGCGTCACCGGAGAGTTACTACTCGGCACGCCATTTACGGCCACCACCTGGGCCCGTGAACTGGATGCCGATGGCCGGCCGATTGTATTGAATGATGGCAGCAAGGGCTGTGTGCCCGACCCCTGGGGCAGCACCAACTTCATGCCGCCGACTTTCTATCCAGATCTGGATCTGTTTATCCTGACGGCGCGTGAGACTTGCGCCACTTTCGTGCCTGAAGAGCCCGCAAACACACCAGGCGTCTCCAATTTCGGCGGCGTAGTCTACATTGATGGTGAGCAAGGCTACGGAGCCCTGCGCGCATTGGACGTGCATACTGGCGAACTGGCCTGGGAATTCACTTATCCTTCACCGACATTTGGCGGCGTGATGAGTACTGCCAGCGGGCTGGTTTTTGCCGGCGACCATGAAGGCAATTTCATGGCGTTCTCAGCCGAAGACGGTGACAACCTATGGCACTATCAGACTGGTTCACGCATCTGGGGTGCAGCCGCCGTGACCTTCATGCTGGATGGCCAGCAAGTGGTCTTGATTGCTTCCGGCACTACCTTGACTGCGTTTGCATTGCAGCCATTGAACTAGTCCCTTAACACCTAATCCGCATAACATCTATTGGCTGGAGTTGTGGCACAGCACTTGGCTATCCACGGCGCCTGATTTGATTCTTAAACTGAACTTTCTCGTGCTACTGGGCCAGAATGTCATATATGATTGAGCATTCCCAAACTGCTTGATCAGAAGGATGACCATGAATCTTTCTAAAACTCTGCTGGGCACACTGCTACTGCAATTTTTGGTCGGTGCCACCTTCGCCAAAGACCCGTCGACCGATTCTTCATATACTGACTCCAGCGAGGTCATCAATGGCACGGCCGGGTCTACCAGTGACTACCCCTGGATGGTGTTTCTCGCAGATGAATTTGGTGAGCAATATTGTGGTGCCAGCCTGATCTCACCAACCTGGGTGCTGACAGCGGCGCATTGTTTTCTCAATGAGGCAGGTAATGCGGTAGATATCGAGACCGGCGCGAGATCCAATGTCATTCTTGGTTCGGACACGGTTTCTCCATTGGCGAGTAACGCCATCACCGGTGCGATAGGCCAGATTATTGTGCACCCCAGTTATCAACCTGACCCGGATACGAGCGCCAACAAGGACGACTTTGACGTGGCTCTTGTTGAGCTTACTGCCAGTGTCACGCTGACGCCGGTCTCACTTTTGGCGGCCGGCGCAAGTTTGCCAGCAGACACCGAAGTAAAAGTAATGGGCTGGGGAACCACAGCCGTGAATGCCGATAACGAATCGATCGAGCCAGCCAATTCCTTGCTGCAAGCCGCCCAAAAGATCGTTGCCAGCGATAGTTGTCTGGAGATCTACGTGAGTGGAATTACCGGTAATATGGTGTGTGCTGGCGGACTGGATGCCAGCGATACTACAGACACCTGTCAGGGTGACAGCGGTGGCCCCCTCGTGGTTGCCCACAATGGTGGTTTTGTACAGCTGGGCATAAGCAGTTTTGGTGGTACGGATACCGGGCCGGTATGCGGTGATCCAGCGGCTCCTGGCGTCTACGCGAATGTAGCCGCGTTAGCGGCGTTTATTGCCGAGCATGCTACCGATGCGACTTTTGTGAACGTCGACGCGGCGACGCCAGGTATCGCTCTGGCCGTTGCTACTTCAGGGACTCAGCTGACGATTTCCTGGAATGCTTACGAAGGGGCGACGGGATACATTTTTTACTATGCCCCTTACCCGGCGCTGGATACGGTAGGCAGTCTGGATGTGGGTGCTAACTTGTCGATCTCTGGAGAGTTACCCGTGGGTTCGGCATTCTATGTGGCAGTGCAGCCTTACAATGCCGAAGGCAACATCAATGTGTTTTCCAACGTTGCCAACTTTACTATCTCCGAATAATTCTTAACAGGTAAGAAGATAGATCCGAGGCAGCCACTGCATTCACAATGGCTGCTTTTTTGTATGTCTATAGCCGGTTTTTTTTACTGTCAGCGCGGTTACTGGCTCTTGGCCGGTAGCCATTTGGCAAGCATCACCGGCAATAAAGTCAGGTTGCTGAACAGGGCCATAAACATAGCTACGCCAGTTAGCAAGCCGAAATAAATGCTCGGTACGAAGTCGGAAAAGCTCAGCAGAGAAAAGCCGATGATGACAATGAACGACGTATAGACAATGGCATAACCGACGCTGCTATGGGTATTAGTCACTGCCTGTTGCGTATCACTGCCACGCAATTCTTCCAGATAACGATGCACGTAATGAATGGTATCGTCCACAGCGATGCCCATGGCGATTGCGGCGATTGTTATAGTCATTAAATCTAATGGTATGCCGAGCCAACCCATGACGCCGAGTATGGAAAGCGTGGCGCAAATATTGGGCACAATGGCCAGTAGCGAAATGCGTATCGAGCGAAAAATTATTGCGAAGGTCACCAGCAAAACAACAAAAACCAGACTCAGTGTGAGTATCTGGGAACGGAACAGTTTCTGCAGTACGTCCTGATAGAGCACAAAGAGGTTCGTGAGTCGCACGTTCGCAGATTCAGGCAGCAGTTCGGTCACATCGTTGCGAAGATCAGTAATCAATTGCGCGCGATTCAACCCTGGCGTGGCATCCTGAATCCTTGCGCTGATACGCACCTCTCCGCTCTCGGTGGACAGGAATGAACCGACAAGACTTTCTCGCAGGCTATCCTCCATCAGGTAATACACCGAAGACAATTCGTATTCTGTCAGCGGTCGGTCCTGATTCATGGCCCGTGCCACCTCAGTAAAATTGACCAGAGACAGAGTTTTGCCGACGCCCTCTCGTTGTCGCAGGCGCTCCTGAATTTGCTGCATTAACTGCACCGTCTCTGCGGTCAGCACCAGATCCTCTTCAGAAGCATCCTTTTCGTATTCAAAAACGATATCCAGTGGTGTGGAACCACCAAATTCCTGATCGATAAAGGTAAGTTCGCGGTGCACCCGGGTGTCATCGTCAAAATAATTCAGAAAGCTGTTTTCAACGTTGAGGTTTCCCAGACCTAGCATCAGTACTGCGAAAAATCCTAACGAACCCATGCCAACCATCAACGGATGGTTATTCGACAGGCTACTCAAGCCCTTCACCAGTTTTGTAGTGATCACGCTTTTCGGCTCGCTGCTTTCCTGGTCAAACATCGCCATCATCGAAGGAAAGAGAATCAGACTGACGATGATCGACACTGCCATGGCGAGAATCATCATATAGCCAAAGGAGATTACCGGCTGAATACCACTCAATAGCAGAGAAGAGAAACCAACAGATGTCGTTAATCCGGCGAACAGACAAGGTGCTACTTTGGCACGTAGGGTTTTAGCGACAAGGTCAATTGCGTCGCATTTTGGATTGGCGCGGCTGGTTTCGCGATACTGAACAATCAAGTGGACGACAATTGCCAGGGTCAGAATTAGTTGCAAGGCGATAAAATTTGCCGAAATGACAGTAGCTTTAATGCCCAGTAGCGCGAGTATCCCCATAGTCATAAGGACGCTGCAGCCGCAACAAACTACCGGGATAATTACCCATCTGGGGTGCCTGAAAATAACGGCGAGAACGATGCAGATCATTAGCCCGATAGCCGTGCCAAATAGCAGCAAATCATTGGTGATGATCTCGATCAGCTGAAACCCCAATACATGGGTGCCTCCCAGGTAGAGCTCGGCGCGGCCTTCATACTCGGTGAGAATCTGACGAATCTCGGCGATCTCACTATTGCGCTGCTCGGTGAGAGCCTTTTGCAATGGTTCAGCCTCGGCTTGCAATTGTTCCAATTCAGCTTCTTGCTCAGCGCTAAGCTCACCGTCCAGTAAATTGCGCTGAATATCAATGATTTCATTGTTGAGTCTGGTCAGTTCCGGGTCAGCAACAAAGGTTAGCTGAATCGCCGTTGCTGTTTGCTCAGCATCTATTAAAAGATCTTCGAAGAGGGGGTGGTCACGAAAGATCTCGCTAAGCTCTGCATTGCTAAAGTCTTGGTTTTCCAGTGTGAAAGAACTGAGATCTTCAGCGTCATTGATATTGCCAGTCTGGGCTGACAGGAGAGGAACAGTGAGTAACGACTGAACCGCTTTGGAGCGGTCCAGTTCCATGACCGATTCACCAATCGCCGCGATATCGTCATAAGTTTGCTGTGAGAAGAGTTCGTGTTGCAGTGGGCGGTAGGCAATCAACAGGAACTCGTCAGGTGAAAACTGACGGTTGACCAGTTGTGTATTGATGTAGTGTTCATTGTCCTGCGTCAGCAATGTTTCTGCCGATGCATCTACTTCGAAATTACGGGCTTGCCAACCCAACACGACCGTGACGGCCAAAAACACCGTTAGCACGATTCCGGGGTGATGGAGTAACGCTTGCTGGAGCCTATTGCTGATCGGAGTACTCGGCATCCCTTACCACTCCTTGAAGATACATATTGCGGAAAAAAAGATAGGGATCTTCGGCTTCTGCTTTCAGGTCGAGGTAGCGTTGTGCCTGTGGTGCGAATGCGTTGATGTTGTCCACACCTTGCAGGATGATCTGATCTTGTTCTTCTGACAGATAGTTAACTGGATTCAGTGCCTGATCACCGAAGCGCGCTAAAGTATTGCGCAGGTCCGAGGGGCCCAGGATGGGCAGTACCAGATAGAAACCGTATCCTGCTCCCCAACTGGAAAGCGTTGTATTGAGATTGCTCTGGGTGGGAGCCAGGTCAAACCAGTCCTGGGCCGGATCAAAAATTCCGAGAATACCCAGAGTAGAGTTAATGCCGAAGCGCGCAACATTACGCGCGGAGTCTTCCGGTTTACCTTGCAGCAGGTTATTGACGAAACTGATTGGCATCTTGATGTTGGTAAAGAAGTTGCTAATGCCGCCGCGAACGGGGTCGGGTACTACAGCAATATAACCCTCACTAAATGGGACTAAAACATATCGATAGGCTACATCATTGAAATCGAAAACTGCCCGATTAAAGCCAATCAGTGGGTCGTTGTATTCAGGTGTGCTTACAACAGTTGGTTCAATTGATGTAGAACCGATCGTGTCGTTGTTTTGTGTAGTGCTCTGTGCCGGAGAAGTTTGCTGCGATGTAGTGGAGCAAGCAATCACCAGGCAGTTCAAGGCGAGCAGAATAAATCTGGATATAGGTCTAAGAGCGCGGCTGTGCACAGTGGCTTTATTCCCGTGTATTGCGTGCATGATGACTTATCCTTGTCATGGTTCGTTAAAGTATGTTGATTGGTGACTATGGCAGTCAAGTAACTGTTTGGTTTTCTGCCGCGTTGCAAGTTATCACTATTGCGTCTTTCTGATTTAATTACATCCTGATTCCAATGCTTCTGAGGAACACTTTTCATGGAATTCCAGCCGTTTGCCACTATGGCGAAGTTAGCTTTTATGGCGCCAACCATGGTGTGATTAACTTCAGTAGTAAGTTTACGAGCGCTCTGTGTATTCAGACTACCTGGATGCGTTAACTGTATTTCCGGCAATCTGAGCGTCTGCTGATAACTCTCTCGTTTCTTGCCTTCGTCTTACACGATGTTCGTATACTAGTTGTACTACGTTCGGGCATGCAATAAGGATCACGCCAGTCAGAAGCAAAGACAAGACTACCTAAACACGCGTTCTTAAGCTGTAACAATTTTTCAATTTTCGATCGCCGGTATTGCAAGACTGATTGCAAGACTGCGCAACTGTTCCGTATTGAAAAAGCCCCAGTCATCAGTAGCAATTTCTAAATTATCGCCTCTGTTACCCGGAAAAATGTTCAAACTGCCGTGTAAATATTGCGCATACAAGCTGGTTAGCGGGCTGTGCAATAGTTTGCTATTTCTGGCTGGAGCCCACGTGTTCTGCAGGTTAGCAGGATTTATTTCGATGTTGGCATGGATATCGCTACTACTTGATTGAACGCAAGGAAAGTTCATCAACGGACTGAGATGGTCCTGGGAGGAAACATGCTAACTTGGGCTTTAACTTTTTTTATCATTGCGATCTTGGCCGGTTTATTTGGCTTTACCGGAATAGCAGGCGCAGCGTCGGGTATTGCACAGATACTGTTCTTTATCTTTATTGTGCTATTTATCATTTCGCTGGTAGCGCGCGCCGTTAGAGGTGAACCACCAGTCTAGCTACCCTGACTGGATATCAGAGTCAGGTATCGGAGTGTTTCAGGGTGAAACGACGATTCTGAAACCGGAATTCATGCACTCACTCAAACTAACATGAAGTTAACGATTAACAGTAAGGAGACAACAATGATACGTGCAATCGCATTTTATTCGCTCACAATGTTCGCCCTCGTGGCTTGTGAACAAGACGGTCCTGCAGAACGCTTTGGCGAGAACGTTGATGAAGCAGCAAGTCAAGCTCGAGATGCCGCAGGTAACGCTGCTGATAATATTGAAGATGCAGCAACCGACGCTGGTAATGCCGTAGAAGATGCCTGCGAAGATGTTACTGACCGCAACTGTTAGTGACTCAGTAAGTAGAGCCTGAAGAGCATTCAGCGCTCCTTGAAAGGGATGCACTTGCATCCCTTTTTTTATGCGCGTAGCAATGTCGTTTGTGCCGGATCGTTACTCGCTGTCTTGAGCCTTGTCGGTGTATTTTTCCAGCTTGTTGTAGAGTGTCTTGACACTAATACCGAGCTTTTCTGCGGTTTCCTTTTTCTTGCCATCCAACTCGTCGAGTGTCTGGAGAATAGTCTGTCGTTCGACTTCTTCCAGTGTCATGCCGCTGGGGATTTCAGTTTCCCGCTCCGTGGATTCAAAAGGGTCGTCAAGCACGATATGCGTCGTATGTATGACATCATCGGCCAGGATGTAGGCTCTTTCAATCGTGTGTTTTAACTCTCGAACATTGCCAGGCCAGGCGTGCGCGGCAATTTTCTGCAATGCATCCGGGCTGATCTCGATGTTGGTCTGCTCCTCCGCGTTACGGTAAGCGAGAAAATGCCTGGCGAGTTCAAGAAGGTCATCACCTCGATCGCGTAAGGGTGGAACCCGAATAGGAAACTGAGCTAGTCGGAAATACAGGTCTTCGCGAAACAAGTCTTGACCAATTGCATCAGCCGGTTCGCGATTGGTTGCTGCAATGATGCGAACATTGGCTTGCTGCACCGTGTCGCTTCCTACTTTACGAAATTCACCACTTTCCAGCACACGCAGCAGTTTTACTTGCTGGTCGATCGGCATCTCAGTGACTTCATCAAGGAACAGCGTGCTTCCGTCGGCATGTTCAAACACCCCTGTGCGGGTCTCAGAGGCGCCAGTAAAAGCGCCTTTGACATGGCCAAATAATTCACTCTCGATCAGCTCTGGGCTGATTGCGCCGCAGTTAAGACTGATAAATGTTTTCTCTGCACGATTGCTCAGCATATGGATTGAGTTGGCAACCAGCTCTTTGCCTGCTCCGCTCTCACCTACTATAAACACACTGGTACTCGAGGATGCAGCTTTTCTGGACAGCCTGTATAACTTGCGCATCGGTTTGGAAGAGCCTAGCAGGAGACCAAATTGATCCAGATTCGAGGCCACTACTTTCTCGGCATCAAACTGTTCTGTGCCCAGCTCTTGCTTCAAGTCACCAAGCAGATCGGCTACAAACTCAAGGTCAATGGGAAATCTCAAGTGGTAGGTCACGCCACTGGTCATCGCCTCGTCAATGAAACTATTAGGCTCGCCATGACTGATGAAAAGGAGCTCGCTGCTATGAGGCAGGTTACTGTCCTTAAGCTGCGCTAATTGTTCAGAGGTGAAATCATCAACTTGTACAAGGATGATGTCCGGGTCCGCGTCGATCGCTTCAGTAATCCAGTTGTCGGAAGACTGTCCAAATTGCAGTGAGAACCCCTGTTGTTCGCCCAGAGATTTCAGCTGTTTTTTGAGTTCAGCGTTGTCGATGCAGAGAAAGAGTTCGATGTTCTGCACTTGTCGTTTCCTGCTTGTCTCATCGTCTGTGGTTCTTTGGAAGTATTGTGACACTTCTCCTGAACTGACAGCGGCGTGTAAAAATGACAATAAAGTGGGTAATTCTTTCCATCTCTGCAAAGGAAGCTAGCGGTAAACCGCCCGTTACCCTGCGTCACATGGACATCTTACAGGTTGGCACGGCCTTTGAATATATAAATATATCTGGTTAAAAGATACTAGGATATTTAGATAGCAAGTGATGATTAAAAATAGTTAGAAAGTTGGATGACTGGATTGATCAATGGACGATCAGCTAAAAAATACAAGTCTGACTATTTCGAAATACAGAAGTTCGGCAAGGGAAATGTGATTGGGTAACTCAGTCATTTGCCGTCCAAGTTGACAGGGAGGTCATCGTCACCAAATCACTCAGCTATCAGGAAGCATGATTCAATGAAGAATTTCGAATCAACCGACAAGCAACATCAGCCAAAGGACGACGTAGCAATATCGCTCGGTGTGGATCGGCTTTTGTGTGAGAGTACTGATTTACTGCAGGAAACGATGAGCACAATACAGGATCCTCAGGTTCGCAGAGCCATCAATGACATTGTGCAACATAGAGAAGCGATTCATCAGCAACTGTTGTCGACAATAAAAAGCAATGCAGAACGCAAGTCCAATTCCCTGCAAGGAGCAGAAGATTCGTTGGGAGACCGCCACTGCTACGAGCAAATTCGTCGCCAGGCAGCAAACCTGACCGAGACGGAACTGTTGTGGGAGTTGCAGAAAGCGGACAGAACAGCAGCTGGTAAGCTTCGAGAAGCTGTCAAAGCGGTGTCCAATAGCCGATTGGCTAACCGACTGGCGTCCGCGGTTGCCAGATTTCAGATGTCCAGTGACAAACTGAAAGCTGTTCTGCAATCCTCAGCCCGATATTGACTATTGAGAAACAATGTATCCATGAGGTTTAACTGAGAAAAGCAAGCAAGTAAACGAACATCAAAGGAGTGAACAATGAACATTGATTTTAACAAACTGGCCGCACAGCCTCTGGGAAGTTTTTGCCGGATCTCGAAAACTACATGGCGAAAACTTGGTTTACTCGCTGCTACTGCAACGCTGGTTGGTTGCGCAAGCTCGACTATCGATTATTCTCCAGCGAGCGGTCCAGGTGAGGAAGGTTACACTGAGCGAGCGATTTCTTCAGACCGTTACAGCGTTACATTTGTTGGCGATAGCAGTACTGAGCTGTCAACTGTGCAGGACTATGCACTTTTGCGAGCAGCGGAACTGACCGTGCAAAAAAATTACGATTGGTTCAGTGTCGCATCGCGTGAAACTGTGGAGCTTGGTGATGAAGGGCGTGATTCGGTGCAGGTTACACAAACGACGCACACGTCGACCAGCTGTGGCTTGATTGGCTGTCGTACAACGACAAGTCCAGGGTTTGCAGCAACAGAACTGCGCAGCGTGGGAGAGTCGCAATATTTCTCCACGACACTGGAAGTAGTGATGCGCGAAAGTGATGGCGAAGACAATTACGATGCCCGGGAGATCATTGAAACGATTCGCCAGCGAATCTAACTAATGCCCGATCAGAGGCTGCTTCATATGGCCTCAGCAGTATTCAGTGGTAGTAAACACTGAATACAAGGAGCAAGGAGCAAGGAGCAAGGAGCAAGGAGCAAGGAGCAAGGAGCAAGGAGCAAGGAGC